>Ga0209098_1000010_pt1 | contig 227077 bp, 169 predicted proteins | sample AD_JPNHW1_MetaG_FD_184429 | JGI IMG/M metagenome (GOLD analysis project Ga0209098, IMG submission 184429) | Active sludge microbial communities of municipal wastewater-treating anaerobic digesters from Japan - AD_JPNHW1_MetaG (SPAdes) (version 2) | ecosystem: Engineered > Bioreactor >... | reverse complement strand
CAGTTCTGGTCTAAGGAAGGCTTCGCCGCTCTGCTCAATATCGTCGTCAGATACTGGAACGGCGAACTCGACTCCCTGTGGATGGCATCAGCCGCCTGACCCAAGCAAGTGAAACGGAGATGCGCCCCGCGCTCACCAGCCTCGTTTAAAATTCCTTCAGCGTCTTCAAGGACAAATGTACCCTTGGAAGGCAACACACCATCTTTTCCCGCTCCAACTGCCCAGATGCGCCCTGGCCGAGGCCGGTCCCCGCTCATCGGAAAGAGTGCGGCCGCGGCAGGAAATAGTTTCAATTCCCCGTAGGTAGGCGCTCCTTTGCCGCAGGGTAAAGCGTCGTCGGTAAGCAAACCGCCAAACGGCAAACGATTAACACGTTGGTCAGACGAAAAAAGCAGAGCCTCTGCAGCTAAGGCATTCCGCCATACGGCACGACAGTTCGGGTTCTCAATTGTCGGCCACATATGATAATCGCCACTGAAACACAGCGCGCACTCGCCAAACCGCATGATCACACGCGCACTAAACACGTTCTCGTTGTTTGCGGCTTCAGCCCAACCTTCTCGTTCGAACAAAAAGGGGTGTTCCATCAGAATCCCCCTTGATTAGTACAACTCTTCTGCCGAAAAGCTATTGAGGCACGTGCGGATGGTTTTGGCACTAAATCCCAGTGCTGCCCCGACGCGCCGGATTGCGTCCCACAATTCGGTGGCATTTGAAATAAGTTCGCCGCCACGTGCATTGAATATGTCGAACTGTGCCGCCCAATCTCCTTCATACCGAGAGTATCCGTAGACGAGAAATCGGTTGTCATGGTGGCGACGAACCACCAGTCTCTCGCGACCATAAACTACTGAGGATTTGAGTGGCGTATCTTGGTCCATTGAGTGTGGACTGCAACATACTGGTACGATTGCCTCTGATACAATAGGCCACTCATTTCGAGATATCTGAACTTTTCGAGGCCCGTTCAGCACTAAGAATCCGCAATCCTCTTTCGCGCTCGTAACGTCGTCAAGAATTTCTGGCGGAAGAGCCAACTGAAAACACCAATCAACGTACTTCTGAAATGCAAACTCGCTGCATCCGCCACACATGTTTACGAAACACCGCAAATTTATTGAAATCGCGTCACGTAAATCGTCCGTAGGATGCAACAAGACTCCGCCTAGTGAATCGGCTGGCATGTCTGAACTGCCATCAAGATCTTTTCGTATGCCGTAGAGTAAGCAACGGCCGTCTGCATGCTTGCGAATCGAGACCTTTAACCACAACACTATTTCCACGTCAGGAGTTAGTCCCGGGATGCGATCATAATCAGCATCTGCAAGTGTGTATGTGATTGCCTCATTCAATGTCCGGTCGGCCATGTTTTGAGAGACCCGGTAGATCGGCAGATCGGCCGAGGCAGTAACGGGCCAATCCGCCTCGACGACCCGCACGGGGGGGCGGTCAGTCAGATACACGGTCAGTTTTCCATCCGCTGCCGTCTGTTTCGTTGCGCCTTCCGTCCCGTCCTCAACTCGCTCTGCGTTCATCTCGTTCTCCTTGCGAAGGGCTTGGTGCCTTCAACCGCGTATAGTGTCTGGCGCTTGGGAATTCCATTCCTGGATGCAAAGAAATTACTTTTCTCGTATCACGATCCAGAGTCCTTCGTTGCGGAGCGAGCGCTTAAAGGCGGCTCCCGAACCGGCTGTGAATTGGACCGTTGCGCCGTCGCCGGTCGTCACCCCTCGCGCCGCGAGCGGCCGCTTGGCACCCGCACTGTAGAGGCAGGCGGGCAACCCCGGTAACAGAGCGACTGAGGCGGCCTTGCCGAGCCTCCAGCTTAGTGTCAGGCGCGCAAAATCCACGTCTTCGCGTTTCGCCCGCAACCGGACCACCTCATCGTCCGACGTCAGAATGACCGCCTCGGACGTGACGGCCCCGCTGTCGGCGGCCAGCCGGGCGGATCTTTCAAAGCGGTGCGCACCGTTGCCGAGATTGAATGCGCCGGACGCATCGATGCGGACCGAACATTTCGCGAACCGCTCGGCCTGTTCCATCAGATGGAAGAGTTGGCCGCGCAGCGGCGCAAAGTGGGCCAGCTCTTCGCTTTGATACGCGAGCCGTTCGTCGGCCGGGTTCAGGATCGCCAGCCCGACTTGTTCGCGCAAGCCCCCCTGCGGCCAAGTGCCGCCGATCGCGTGTCGGTATAGAATTCGCGCTTGTTCCAGACGCGCTTCACCCAGGTCGCCGGTCTTCCAACTGCGGGCCAGGTCTTTCGTCGCGACCGGCTGGGCGTTCCAGAACTGAAGGACTTTGAGGGGTTCGCTCTCAATCCCCGTCAGCCACTCGTCCTTGCAGGCCGGCACGCTGTAAGGCGAAAAGGGCGCGACGACTGACGAGAAGCTCTCTGCACGAACGAACAAGACGGCCACGTAGAGGAACCGGTTTTCGTCAGACGTTCCGCTTGCCGGCAACAGCCGGATATCCCCTGTGCAGACGGCGCGATCAAAGGGCCGGAAAGCGCGTCCGAAACGGGTAAAGCCTCCTTCAGCTACCAACGCCCGCTCTTCATTTTGGTAGGCCTCGCGCAGTTCGAGATCCAGTTTGCGTTCCAATCGCCAACGCAACAGAAAGCGTTTCCGAGTCTCTGACACCTCGGACAGCATGAAACGCGGCAACGTTGACTTGGCCATAATCGCATCCTTACTGGTGGGCTTCGTGCCCTGCCATCTCGATAAAGTGTCGCACCGGCTCATTTTCCACTGCCGCCAGCCAATGCTCACAGATTTTTTTGAGTTCGGGCATCATCCGTCGGGTCATGTAAGCCCGGCCGCTGGGCGTTGCGCAGTCGCGGCCCCAATCGAGCGTCTCGATCAAGGAGAACACTTTCTTCCGCTCGTTGTAGAGCTGGGATTGCTTGCAGGCAACAAGGCCGGAGGCCAAAAGCGCCTTCAGGTCGAAGACGCCGTTGAGATGGCAGACGAGTAACAGCCGCTGAGTGGTGCGCGCTGGCGCAGAGAGCGTTTTCCAGACCTCGGCGGCCTGATACGCAGCAGCACGTTGCACCTCCTCGTCATCCGCCTCGCCGACAGGTTCGGCATAAGAGCCGTCGAGCTGAGATCGCTCGTCATCGAACTCCTCGTCGAAGCTCGCCTTGCGCGTGACGACGAAACACCGTTGACCGGTTTCGGCATCGGTCTTCTGCGAGATGTCAAAGCATTCTTCCGCCAGAATCCAACGTGTGATCTCGCGCCGAATCTTGAGCGAAAGAAGGCCCTCGAAATGCGCTTGGTCGTAGGCGCCTTCGATCAGCCGGTCCTTATAGGCCTTGCCTGCGCGCGCTTGTGTGCCATCCGTGCCGCCGTAGAGATATTGCTCGATCTTGAGCCACGCGCAGTGAGGATTTCGGGTATCGGACCCGCAATACAGCCGTGCCGTCTCGGGGCTGTAGGCGCGTAGGGCTACATGCAGACGGGCACGTCCGAAAGCGGCCAACTGTTCGACTGTTTGAGAATTCTTGCAGTTGCCGATGGAACATGATTCAACCCACTCCCGCCAGCAGGCTTCACTAACAGACAGAGGCTTGTTTGCGGCCATTACTACCACCCCTTTCTATCGCAGAGGGCTTTCATATTTGCCCGTTCGACAAGAGTCAATGAGGGTTTGGGCGCGGGCTTGACGTTCTTCCGAGCCCAGTGCTCTTGATCCACAGGAACGGGATCAAGCCCACCGAAGTACGTTGTGTGCGGTTTTCCATAGACGTCTTCGACCGCAATACTCTCGCGGCTGCTCTCATGGCTATACGACCGACGGCTCGTCCCATGGAGCATAGGTATCGGGCCGAGTGTTGCACCTGACCTTCTAATCGAGCACCCGGGGTGATCGTTGCGGTTAGTTCTGGCGGCGTACGCTACTCCTAGACCCGCAGTCCAGACAACCTCGTCAACTCTGAACAACGCGCCAAAAGGGGCAACATCAATAAGGACACACAGATTCTCCCACCGTTGCTTCGCCGCTTCATCCATTGAATGTGCCTGCATACCCTTTTCCTCTCGAAACTACCATTTTTTATATGAACAACGCTATCACACCTTGCTTTGTTTGTTCAAGATAGACTTTGGCAAAACCGGTTTCTCAGATCATAACACAACGTACGTAAATTCAATTTTCAGGGGGTGCCTTGGATGATTCGAATAATTCGGACTGTCTCGGCATTTCGGATGCTTCGGAGGACGACAGAGGAGTGGCCGACATGAAAAGACTGTCGTGTCGACGCGACGAACCTGAAAAGGGAACTGGATGACATGCGCACCGGCAGACAGGTAGATATTCCGCGTCTCGGAGGTCCTGAACGCGTTGTCGGTCAGGTACGTCGCGCCGTAATAGGCGAGCGTCGTGCCGTCGATCTTCGCGGCGAGGCCATTGAAGGTGTAACTGTTGCCCTTCAAGAGCATGAACCGCAAATCGTATAAGCCCGCCACCGAAACGGTCACCGTCTGCGAGACCGTGGACGGGCCATAGAGCATCGCCGCACAGCCGCCGTCCGAACCCGGCTTCTGAACCATGAAAGTCGAGTTGCTGGTCGTGATGCCGGCGCCTCCGGTGAAGATCCAGCTTGCGCCGGCCGACGCCGTGCGGTAGGCGTTAGCGGTGCCGTCGGGAACGAGCGCCGGCGTGTCGCAGGTCTCGAACGAGGCGTTGGCGATCGACACCGCGCCCGCGGCCGCGTTGTCGTTGCTGACGGCGAGGCACCCACCCCCGATCACGGTGGCGCCGGTGTAGGTGTGGTTGGTCGCCGTCAGCGTGAGCGTGCCCGCGCCGAGCTTGGTCAGGCCGCCGGTTCCCGCGGCTTTCAACCCAACGCCGAGACCGATGTCCCTGCCGTCCGTGTCGAAGATCGCCCCGCCGTTGCCGACGAGGGTCGAGGATGAATAGCCTTCGCTGATGCCGCCCTGCAGTGTGATGAAGTTACTGTTGTCCTGAGTGGGCTTGACAATCGTCCCGTTAAAAGTGAGATGCGAGCCGTCATAGGTTGAAGTATCCGAGGCCGCGATGCTTTTGGTGATCAGCGTGCCGCCGTTCAGGAAGCACAGCCAATGCCAGTCGCCGCCGTTCACGCCGCCGGACGCCGTGTTCTCCTCGTTCTCACAGCTCGAATGCTTCCCGGGCGAACGTGTCCATCTGACCTGTCGCGTAGAGGAAGTCGAGCGCGTTGTAGCGGTCACGCATGTGCGCGGCCACGATCACGTCCTTGAACGACTGCTCGCGGGTCGCGCCGATCTCCTCCGGATAGACCGGTGCGCCGACAGCCCTGAGTCTGCGCTCGATCTCCTTGGCCGAGAGCAACTGCTTCGCAAGAAGAGCCCTGATTTCCGGCCAGCGTTGTTTGACGTCCTCAAGCCGGGCGCGAAGACCGTCTTTGTCGATGTATTTTTTTTTCGTGGCGGCCACGCCGACGTCTGAGAACGAGGTCGCTTCCAAGAGCTTTTTCGCGACGGCTTCTTCGGCGGGCCACTCCGGCCAGGCGGCGACGCAGGCGTCCACATCAAGCGTCGTATAGTCGAAGGCAAGGATCTTTTCGTAGAGCTTCGACATGAAGCGCGTGTACACGCCCACCTGGATGCCATGCGGAACAATATTGCCCTTGTACGTGTGGTTGCGCATCTCCAGAATGTGGCTGAACATGTGCTCCGCGCCGGAGGCCGGACGCGAACTCTGCATGTCCTGCATCGCGAAGCCGCCGAGCATGAGCCCTTCCACGAATCTCACGAGCGGCTCCGTCTTCATCGCCGCCACGCCCTCCGGATCGGCAAGCGCCTCGGGGAGCCCGTCCTGCACCGTGTGCCAGGCGCGGTCGTGCCACTCGCTGGCGCCGAGTTCGCGCGCGAGAACCCAATCCGCGCCCGCCGTCACTTTCGCGAGCAGGTCGGCGAAACCGCTGGCGGCCATCCACTCCGGGGCCGTGCGCATCACGTCCAGGTCCGCCACGATCACGCGCGGCGCGGGGCACGCGTACGTCTTCTTCGCGCCCTCGGGGGAGCGGATCGATGCCCCGAAGCTCGAGTAGCCGTCCACACTCGCCGCCGTCGCGCAGACCATGTACGGCAGGCCGAGATCGCCGCTCGCAAGCTTCGCGAGATCGTTCACCACGCCCGATCCGACGGCCACGGGAACGACGGTCCGTCCGTTCGACTGTCCGATTGTTTGACGGATGGCGGCGCGGACCTCTTCCGCATAGCAATAGTCGGCATGGATCTCTTTGCCGCCCGGCTCGAGCACGTGCTCGCTCACGGCGACGCCGGCGTCCTTAAGCAGCGCCGCCACCCGATCACCCGCCGCCGCTTTCGTGCGGGGATCGCAGACCACGATTGCGTCCGACGCCCCATTAAACTGTTCCTTGAAAAATTCCGGCACCTGCGCGAGCACACCGTCGCCGATCACGCAAGCCTTCGTGTCACACGCGTACTCGAGCGCCTTTTCGATCAGTTCCTTCGACATAGCACCTTCTTTACAACCTGATGTCCTTGAGCCTTTAAAGCTGCCTGTAATTGTCCGCCTTCGCCCGCCAGAGCGCGAGGAAGAACACCATTCCAACCGCCGCCGTGCCGGCAATGGCATACACCGGCGTCTGCCACCCGCCCGTCGACTGCGCGAGGCTGCCGCAGACCTTACCGGAGACCGACACGCCGACATAGGAGAAGAGCGAGATGAAGCCGATGGACGTCCCCGCGAACCGCTTGCCGCAGAGATTGGTCGCCGCGACGCCCGTCAGCGCCTGCGGTCCGTACAGGCAGAACCCCGCCGCGCACAGCGCCGTGCCGGACGCGGCACCGGCGGGCAACGTCCAAAAGAGCCCCAGGAACGCCGCCGTGAGCCCCATCATCAACACGCAGACGCGCGGGCCCCGCCCGCCCGCGAACCGGTCCGTCGCCCAGCCTGACACAAGCATGCCCGCGATGCCGGCGAACTCGAAGAGCATGATCACCGTGCCCGACTCGGACGACGTCAGGTGCTTCGCCTCCTGCAGCAGGGTCGGACCCCAGTCCGCCACCAGCGCGCGCACGGCGTTGATCGTGAAGTTGCAGCATCCGAGCACCCAGATCGCCGGATGCGCGAAGACCGCCTTCCAGACGGACGGTCCGGATTGCCCGGCTGTCGGATGCTCCGTTGTCCGGACCTCCGTCCCGGGGACGGGCGGCAGGCCTTCCTCCTCCGGCGTGCCGGGGAGCCAGAGACCCATGAACACGAGGCCGAGGAAGCCCAAGGCGGCCATGGACCAGAAGCACCACTTCCACATCCCGACGCCCTGGTTGGCGCTCCCGATGACGCCGAGCCCCATGATGACGCCGCAGATTTTCGCCACGATCCCGCCGCCGATCGAGTGGGACGTGTTCCACACGCTCATCTTCGTGGCCAGCTCATGCGGCGGAATCCAGAACGCGATCAGCTTCGCGCACGGCGGGAACCCCGTGCCTTGGAAGAACTGGTTGAGGACGTAGAGCCCGCCCAATACCACGGCGAGCGTCGTCACCCGCGAAGCCGCTTCCGCCCCGTTGCCCGAAAAGAGATTCGCGATCGTCGGCGCGAAACCGAACGCGACATTGACGAGTGTACACAGCAAAAGCCCGAAACAGAGCATCTTCCGCGCGTTGACGCGGTCGCCGACGAAGCCGTTCAGGAATTTCGAGATCCCGTAAACGATCCCGCCGGCGAAAAGGCAGTTGCCGAGCATAGACTTCGAGATGCCGCAGTCCTGCTCGAGGCCCGGCATCGCGAAGCTGAAATTCTTCCGCATGAAATAGAAGAGCGTATAGCCGACAATCGTCATGCCGAGCATACGCCACTGGCCGCGGTGGAAGCGCCGGTTCAGGGCCTCGTCTTCAAAAAGCCGCGTCATTCGCGCCTGCCATCCTTGAGCTTGCTGATCACGGAGAACATGGCGGACGGATAGTCGGTTGAAAAACCGTCGAAGCCGAGTTCGTGCAGTTTGAAATACACCTCTTCGGTTTCACCGCCGGCGAACGGGATGGAGGCCACAGGAATACCGTGTGCGTGGAACTCCGCAACCATCTCCCTGAGGATGGGCGTCGACGGAATGAACGGATCGGCCGGATCTTTCGGATCGTAGTACGAGTGGATCGAGACCGCGGAAATGTGCTTGAACTCTTTCGCGCGCAGCTTCTCCATCGCGTTACGGAACCACGTGTCCGTGCGCACCCGCTCCGCCGCACTCCGTCCCTTGGGCCAGGCACCGAGCCAGAGCAGCGATTTGCCGCCGGGCATTATTTTGTTCCATTCGAAAATCTTCTCGTGGCTCGGACCGGTATAGTACACTTGGTCCTGCACACCCGCTTCGATCGCTTTGCGCGCGATGTACGCGGGCCCCGCCCCCTTCTCGTCCACGAAACAGAGATACGTCGGGTGCCCCTTCATCGCCGCGAACGTCTCCTCGATGGTCGGGATGCGGTGGTGCGCGAACTTCGGGTCGAGATAGGACCCCACGTCCACGTCCTTGATCTCGGCCCAGGTCAGTTCATTCGAGACGGATTTCTTCAACATCTCTTCCGGGATGCCCCGCGCCGTGCGAGCGAGCTTGTCGTCGTGAAGCATGATCCCGACGCCGTCCTTGGTTTTGCGGCAATCGCACTCAACGGCGCTGCCGTTCTCCCAGCACCACTTGAACGTCTCAAGCGTGTTGTCGGGACGCTCCAGCTTGCCACCGCCGCGGTGCACGTGGGAAATGTGGAGAAGGTCCGTGCCGGCGCCCGGGGCGTTGTTCAGCGCCGACGCCTGGGCTTTGGCGATCACCGCCGCATGCGCCTTCTTGAGCACTTCGGGATTGAACTTGAGCACCTTGCGGTCATAGGTGAGGAGTCCGTTGATCTCGATCTCCACGTCCGTCGTCTGGGTGTAGACAGCACCGCCAAGCCCATTCTCCGCGAGGCCGGCCACTTTATCCATGAGGCCAAGGTAAGTCTTCTCAAGTCCTTCTCGCGTTTTCGTGTCTTCAATACCGCCGTAACCCCAACTGCCGGAAGCCTCTTTCCAGAGGTGTCCGGAAACGGGGTGCCCGAGTCCGCCGAATTCGCCGAGAAACGAAACGCGACGGTCGTTGACCGGGAACATCGTAGGACCGCGATAGTGGTGGTAGTCAACCGCATCGGCGGCTTCACACGTACCGACGGGGTTGTGCGCCGTCTTGACGCGCTTCTGGGGATCGACCCATCCGGTCGGCAGCAATTCGCCGCCTTCCCAATCCCAGCAACCGCTCGGACCGTTCACAAGCCGCGTCGGATCGTAACGGCGCACGAAGTCCAGCGTCGAATGCGTGAGGAATTCCCCGGGCTGCGACCAACCTTCGTTATAGGGCACCCACATGACAATCGCCGGCGAATTGTGCAGCCCGTCGATCATTTCCTTAATCTCCTGGCGGTAAAGACCATACTTCTTAACCGTGTCCGCTTTCATCGGATCCCGCCAATCCCCGCTTGAAGAGGGCATGTCCTGCAAAACGAGAATACCCATCCTGTCGCAGAGCGCGTAATACCGGAGCGGTTCCACTTTGATGTGTTTGCGGAACATGTTGTAGCCGCAGTCCTTCAACGTCTTGATGTCGAATGCCATCGCCTCTTCCGAAGGGGGCGTGAGGAGTCCGTCCGGCCACCAGCCCTGATCGAGCGTACCGAGAATGAACGTCGGTTGGTTATTCAGGAAGAAACGCAGAACCCCCTTCGCATCCTTACGCGTCTCGAACTTACGCATGCCGAAGTAGCCCTTGACCACGTCCTTTCCGTACCTGGCGGTGAAGTTGTAGAGGCTCGGACTTTCGGGGCTCCACAACTTGAAACCCTCGGGCATCTTGATCGTCACCGCGCCGTTTTCGGCCTTGGCCGTCTTCCCCTCAAGCTCGACCTCGATACCTTTTAACGCTGAACCTGAAACCTGAAACTCGAAACGGACGGTCCCGGCATCGATATTCGGCGTCACCTGATAGCTTTCAATGTATGTCTCGGGGACCGTCTCCATCCAAACCGTCTGCCAAATGCCGCTGACGCGCGTGTAGAAACAGCCTTTCGGCTTGAAGCTCTGCTTGCCGCGGGAGTTGACGTAATCTTCCGTCGGGTCCCACACGCAAACCGTAAGCACGTTTTCGCCCGGCTTCACGTAATCGGTGATATCAAGCGTGAACGGATTCTGTCCACCCTCATGCGGAACGTCGGTGACCTCGTCGTGCCCGATGAACACCATCGCCCGGAAATCGACACCGCCGAAGTGGAGAAGTATGCGCTCCCCAGGCTTCGGATCACACGTGATCTTGCGCGTGTACCAGAGGAACTGGTCCGGCTCCAGCAGCCTGCCGACGCCGGAGAGCTTCGATTCAAGCGCGAACGGCACACGGATCTTCCCGTCCCATTTCTCCGGACGGCCAGGCGTGTTGGTGATGGCCGAGATCGCATAATCCCAGTCGCCGTTGAGGCACGTCCAGTTCTCGCGCACCATCTGCGGCCGCGGATACTCGCGCCACGCGTTTTCGCTCGTCACCTTCTCGCCCCACGGGGTGAGCATCGGCTCGGCCTGCACGGCCGCGCCCGCCAACGCGAGCGCCAAAAACAACGCCATCTTCTTCATCTTCACCCTTCTCCTTTGTGATGTATTATATCAATCACGCTTCCGACGACAACAATCCTTATTCTGCGGTGCGCGTCCCCTTTCGGGCTCCTCAGCGGATGCAGATCGTCATGCCGCGCGACAGGTTCTCCACAGTCGCCTCAGCCGCCGTGCCATCGACGGCCCGGCCGTTGACGGAATACACCGGCGTCACCGCATAAACGCTCTGCCGCGGCATCTTTTCCCAGGCAACCGTCAGGCTGCCGTCAGTCTCCCCCGCAACGACATCACCGTTCTTCGTCCAGCGGTAGGAAACCGCGCCCGGCGCATAAGCCGTAAGCGCAACCGTCTTGTTGGGGCTCACCTTCGTGTTCTGCGGAACCACCTCAAAGGCCGCCCCCACGCCGTCCACGCCCATGCCGCCGATCTGGAACGCCGTGCCGGACGAAAGCGCGTCTGTTTTGACCGTGCCTGTAACGGTATCGTAAAGGCCGATCACTGCACCGTTCTTGTACGGCAGGAATTCATGCACGAGCACGCCGGATTCGTAAATCTTGGCCGAATACAGCCTCATCTTCGCGCGGCAGCTGAATGTGGTCCCCCCCGCATTTTCCGCTTTGGCGCAGAGCGCAAGCGGGTAACCGGCGGTCTTCGTGCAGGCGTTTGTGATGGGCCCGGAAAGGGAGGTTTCACCGTCCGTAGTGATGGAATACGCTTTATTCTTGATATCAAGCGAGGCCACATGCCGTTTCAGGTCCGCCGCCATCGCCTTCGACTTGCGCCAGGTATCCCCCACTCCAAACGCGAAATTACCCGCATTCGTCGCCGTACCGTCGATGTAGAGTTCAGCGTTCATGGTGTTGGCCTCGCCGAAAGGACGCATCTGCCCCACCACCTCCACCATCCGGAAATCGGCAACGACTTTCGTTTCCGGGTTCGGGAAGTAGCCGGTGTTGATGGCCTGCGTGCCGTCCGCCTCGATGTACGCGTCCTGCTCGCCCTGAATATCTCCGCCCCAAGCGAATGCACTGCCGTTGCCACTCGCCGTAAACGAGCCGCCGACAGTGTCCTTCACGCCAGCCACACCGTCAATCACGTAAGGCACGTAGTCGCGCACGAGCATGCCGTCTTCGTAGATCTTGAATCCGTAAAGCCGCATCTTGGCGTAGTTGGCGTTCCTGTACACGTTAGCAAACAAGATCAGCGCCTTGGTGCAGGTTTTCGTGCAGGACGAGATCGTGGCGGTGTAGTTGGTGAAGCCCGCCGTCGAAAACGAGACCTTTTTGCTGGCGGCGTCGATCGTTCCGAACCTCCGGACATAGGCCGCAAGCGGCACGTCGGTGGACGTCCAGTTGCCGGAATCGTCTTTGCACGTCCAGGCGTAATTTGTGCCGCCGTTAACGTAGAACCGCCCCACCACTTCGGGCCCGACTTCGAAGACGAACTGCTGCACGGCGGTGTCGATGAAGGCGAAATCCGCGTCAATGCGGGTTTTGGGTCCGAAGTAATACCCGGTGTCGATGTAACAATTGCCATTCGTGCATTCGATGTAACCATCGCCCTCCTCAGCGGTGATGTCGCCGCCCGAGGTCAACCCGCCCGAGGTGACGAACGCGCCGTCGACCAGATCTTTAAACCCGGCGACACCGCCCTGCACGCACGGGAGGTAATCGTGGACCAACGCGCCATCCGTCCAGAATTTCAAGCGATAAATCTTCGCCTTAGCGGGATCGACGAACTTAGTCCCGTCCGAGTTGGTGGAATTTGCGAAAATGCCCATCGGATGCGCGGCGGTCTTTGTGCGCGTGGATGCGATGGTGCCACTCCAGTTCGTGGTGGCGCCGGTGATGTAGGTATACTTGTTATTAGGGCTGTCGATCACGCACGTATGGCGGAGAAGGTCCGGCGCGATCCCCGTGCCGTGGCCCGTGAACGAATCGCCCGTGCCGAAGCTCACGCCGCTGAAGCCGATGTAGATGGCGGAGTACGCGTTGCAGTCAGCTTTATCCGCGCCGACAAGACGCCATTGCGAGTTCGATGTGGCCACGGTCAGGGCATAATCGATTTCAACCTTGGTGCCGGGGTTCATGAAGTAACGGCTGTTCACGCATTGCGTGCCCGCGGATTGAACGAAGCCGTCCTCAAGCTCTTCGATGTCGCCGCCGTAGGCGAGCGCCGCGCCCCCCGCCCGGTCGTCCTTGACGAACGCACCCGTCACCGCATCGCGCAGCCCCGGCACCCCGGCCTGCAGGCACGGCTTGAAGTCACGCACGCGCACACCCTGCTCGTAGACCTTGAATCCGTAGATTTTTACGGCCGAGCAGTTGAGAAAAGTCGTGACAGCGGCTGAGTTCGCGACCGCGCAAAGGACAAGCGGCACAGTCGCCGTCTTCGTGCAGGCGACATTGATCGTTCCCGTCCAATTCGTGACGCCGGCGGCGTTGACGTAGGTCATCTTCTTTGCGGGACAGTCGAGAATCGCCGTGTGGCGGGCGGTGTCCGCCGCGAGGCCGGTCGAAAACGACTGGAACGTGTCGCCCGCTCCGAAGCTGAAATTGCCGCCCCCGTTGATGTAGCAGGAGACATAGAAATTGGGGCTGAAGCCGTCGCCGCCGACGATCCGCCCCTGCAGGGGCGTCGTCGCCGTGAGCTGGAAATCCACTTCCCAGCGCGTGTCAGGCGTCATGCAGTACCCCGTGTTGATGCCCTGCGATCCGTTCGACGCCACGTAGGCATCCTCCGCGAAAGCCACCGCGCCGATCGTCAGCACCCATGCGAAAAACACTTTCAATATCAATTTCATTTCTTTTCTCCTTCAACCCGATTTTCCGTCAAGTGTCTTTACTATATGCCGTCGCGCGGCTGGAAGGCATCCGTTAAAAGTTGTAAATTAGTCAGACAATAATTGTAATATCCTGCGCACAGCTCCGGCGGCATTGTGGTATCCTACACGCATGGCACCGCGAAATATTCTTCTGATGATCACGCCCTACAGTCATCCCCGAGCGGAGGGCATCTCGCGTTTCGCGAAGGAACACGCCTGGAACCTGATGATGGCGGACCGCCTCGGCGAGGACGAAGACCCGGAATCATACGACGGCGTTCTGATGACGCTCCGCGACAGGCCCGCCGCCGTGAAAACGGCGAAGCGGCTGATCGCAAGTTGCGTCGCCGTGGTGGACCTCACGATCGAACGTCCGGACGTGCGGATGTCCCGCGTAGTTTCGGACCATGAAAATATCGGCCGCATCGCCGCCGCGCATTTCGCAGAACGGGGATTCACGAACTTCGCATGGTTCTCGTCCGGCTGGTCCAACGTTCACTCGCTGCGGATGAAAGGGTTCGTGGACGGGTGTCCTGAAGGGACAAAAGTCTTCAAATGGAAATCGCCCGGCCTCGCCGAGACCGTCGCCGCTGCCCCCAAGCCGATCGCCGTGCTCAGCTACGACGACGTGGACGCCGCCCGGCTCGTTGCCGCATGCCGGTTGGCAGGCTGCGCCGTGCCGCAGGACGTCGCCGTACTCGGCATCGGCAACGATCCCTTTCTCTGCGAATATCAGGAAACGCCGCTTTCCAGCGTGGAACAGGATCTCGCCCGCAGCGCCTACGAAGGCGCGGCGCTCCTTGAAAAGCTGATGTCGCTCACGCCCTCGAGGCGCAGGCTCGCGGCCCTGCGCAAGCCGCTCCTCACGCCGCCGGGAGACGTGATGGCCCGGGAATCCTCCGACACCCTCGCCCACGCAAACCCCATCATTCGCGATGCGCTCGTCTTCATCCACGCGAACCTCGGGAAACCCTTCGGCTCGCGGGAGGTAGCGGAGGGCATCGGCATCGCCCGTTCAAAACTCGACCATCTTTTCGCGTCGGAAACGCATCATTCCGTCGGAGACGAAATCCGCCGCCAGCGGCTCTATCGCGCGAAGCGCCTTCTTAAAGACCCTTCCGTCCCGATCTATCTCATCGCCCGCGCCTGCGGCTTCTGCAATTCCGCCTATCTCACGAATACCTTCCGCCGCGAGACAAGCCTCACGCCTAAGGTTTGGCGGAAGCAAAATACGGCCGTTGTATCCCGCTCCGCCAATTTCCGTGCGGTCACGGAGCGTGGATAATGGCATCATAACTGTACAGGCCCTGTTCTTCCCCTAGTTCGCGACCTCCACAAAGATCCCCTCGCCCGGCGCCAGCGTCAGCGCCGTGATGCCGTCGGCGTCAGGCTTCCATTCCACGCGCTGGCCGCGCGGCCACGCGATGACGCGGGAACCGCACAGCCGCAGCCTGACCTGCGCCGTCTGAAGCGCCTCCAGCTCGCTCATGTTCACCAGCGTGAAGGCGCGTGCGTCCCCCTCTTTGGCGGCGAAACAGCCGATCAGCAGCGGCTGCGCGCACTCGATCCGCTCGATGGCGGGGAAGCGTTCGACCGGCTGGCTGAAGCGCAGATACGGCGTCGCGTCCGAACAGCCGTGGCTCATCGCGCCCACGTTCGTGTAGCGGACAAAGGCGTCGGAGATGCTGGCGACTTCTTTGAAGACCGTCGCGGCATCGTACCAGGCGTTTTCGCGCTTGCCATGGATCGAGACCAGCGATGGGAACTCCGGCTGGTACCCGGCATAGGTCCAGCACAGCAGGCCTTTGCAGCCGAAGGAGAGCATGCAGTAAGACTGCCAGCGGAACTCCGCCTCCGTGGGCGTCCGCTTGCTCGGCACCCAGGCGAACGTCTGGATGCAGCACCAGAAGTCCTTGCCGTGTTCGCGCGCCGAACGCGCAATGACGTTGATCGACTCGCAATACTCTTTGTAGGTGGTCCGCCGCCCCTTCGACCAGTTGAGCGGGTAGATGTCGGTACAGATGTAGGGAACCTCGAACTGCTGGCAGAAGCGGTCGCAGTACTTTTTGAAGAGCGCGGGATCGGGGTCATAGTACTCGATGGCCGCGGCAGACGCCCCGTACTTGAGCTGGGCGGCGTTGGCGTACATCGGCAGCAGGTTGATGTAGGGCAACTTGCCGCCGGTCTCCCGGCTGTACCGCTTGCAGATCTCGGCCAACTCGGCGTACTGCTCCGTTCCGGGCTCGTCGGTGACGTAGGTGCCGGCAAAGCTCGGATGGTCATAATAGCCCGCCGTCGCCGCGGCCGCGTCGCGGTACGCGCCATCGCCCAAGATCAGCTCCACGCCGTGCCGGTCGCACTCGCGCAGCAGCCAGTCGCGACGGTCCGCTCCCGCCAGCGCCCCGTGCGCGATGAGCCAGTCGAAACCCCCTGAACGGTACTCTGCGACAAAATCGTCCGTGATCGCCTCGGCACGCAGATTGACCCAGGCACCGATGCGGATGCGGTCGCGGGTCAGATGCGCGTGGGTGTAGGGCGAATCGATGGCCGATCCCAGCGCCTGCTTGATTGCCGCCTGCAGCGCGGCGGCTGCCGCAGCGCGGCTGGCCGGCTTGGCGCGCGCGTCCAGCTCGACCCCGTAGTCCCGCAGCAGCGCGAGCGCCCGAGCCCAGTCAGCCTCAGAAACCGCCGCCTCCGGCCGGAACGCGCGCGCCTCTGCCGCGCCGAGCACCTGACGCGCGACCACAAACCGGACCGCCTGCCGCGCCGGATCCGACAGTCCCGCGATATCGTCCAGCACCGCCTCGCCCTCCGCGAGCCGGTAGATCCCGGGCTGGCGCGCAACGAACCGCGTGTAGCCGCGACGGTTGGTGTCGCAGAGCGGGATCACCCTCTCGCCGCCGCCGGCTTCCTTCGGCTGAAAAAGGACCACCGTCGTTTCAGACGGTTTCGCCACCTCGGTCGACCGCAGCAGGAAATCGCTCCGCTCATAACCGTCAGACAGGCAGCCGCCGGGGATTTGCACCTGCTGTAGGGGCGCGAGGAAAACCGTGGGCTGCGTGTAGTCGGCCGCGTCCACGGCCGCGTCCAAGAAACGCTGCGCCGCCTCTTGCGACGGGAAGAAACCGAACCGCGAGAGTTCGCAGACGGAGCGCGTGTCGCTGGGGTTGATCGGGTCAAACCGGAAACCGGTGACCGTGCCGGTCCAGGCCTTGTGCCCGAACGCGCGCATGTCCACGATCGTCGTGCGCCAGGTGTTGTCCCCGGTCATCGGAAACTGCGAGTAACTCTTGTCGGACAGCTCGGTCAGCGTATCGGTCGTGAAGAAGAGGCCGCCCTGCTTTACGGCGGTGCGGTATTTGTAGCGCACGGCAAAGAAGGGCCTGTCAGCGGCCGGAAACGCGTCCGCCGCGTCCATCGGCACCGACACCGTCATGTCCGTGCCGGTCGGCACGAGTTTGGTGAGGCCCACTTCGGCGCAGAGCTGTCCCTGGCCGAGCGACATCAGCCGGACATCCGGCCCGTTGTTGAAGATCCAGGCCGGCTCGCGCGCCAGCAGCGCCACGGCGCACATCACACTCATCAACGCGACACAAGGTTTTCTGATCATTCTACTCCTCGCTTACTGGCACAACGCTTGTTTCCGCTTTGTCATGTCTCTCGTCCCAGCGTTTCGCCTTCGCCATGCTATCAAAAGCGACGGCACTAAGGAGTACCAAAAAAAGACGGGGCGAACCAGCCTATAGAGTGGGTACGCCCTTGATCTTCGAGTCGAAATGCGATATATATGCATTAATTTGAAACACTTCTTTGTGGTGGCGTTGTCTGAACCTTCAGCGCAAAGAATCAGCGGCGCGTGAAAACCGCCGGTTTCACCTTGGGGAGAGAAATGAAGAAATCATGTCTGCTGGGAATAGCGCTCTTGGCCGCTTTCTACGGTGTTTCATTTCCGCAAAGCATCCAGGCGGCCGACGCCAAGGGAGACGGGGCCGCGTCCGTTACGGCACGGAGATTGTTCAACGGGAAGGACCTAACCGGGTGGCACACGTTCCTCAAAGAGCGGGGAAAGAATGTCGACCCGAAAGGCGTGTTCTCGGTGGCCAATGGTGTCATCCGTATCACGGGTGAAGAATGGGGAGGGCTGGTCACAGAGGAGGACTTCTCGAACTACCGTCTTACGCTCGAATATCGCTGGCTCGGGACCCGGCACGGGAGCAAGACCAAGGCTGCGCTGGACAGCGGGATCCTTTTTCATTCGACCGGTGTTGACGGGGGCTTCGGCGGTATTTGGATGGCCTCTCACGAATACAACCTCATCCAAGGCGCGTCGGGGGATTTCTGGACCGTGCATCCGAAAGGCGCAGACATGTACCTGAAAGCCGAAGTCGCGGACGAGAAGCTCGATGGACGCTATTTCATATGGAAGGAAGGCGGCCGCGAAATTTCCATTTCCGGCAACGGTCGGGTCTGCCGATTTGACATTGACCGCGGCTGGACGGACACGCCCGGTGCGCCGTTCGCCGTGAACGAAAAACCGGTCGGCGAATGGAATACGGCCGAACTTGAGTGCCGCGGCGACGCGGTGACCTGCTGGTTCAACGGCAAACTCGTCAATCAAGCGACGCACGTGAAACCTTGCGGCGGACGCATCCAACTTCAGAGCGAAGGGTGCGGGGTTGAATTCCGCAACATCCTTTTGACACCGCTGACGGGAATCACGCGTTAGCCCCCCATTCTTTTTTGCACGAATCGACAGGTGGCAGCCGACTTTTCAGCGCAACCCGCACAAGAAAGTCTCAGCATATTCTCGGCAGCAATTCGCCGCGCGGCACGTCGACAAGACGGCGTCCGCCCGCAAGCGTTTCCAACACGACGCGGCCGGTGTTGTCGCGCGTCACGACCCCCAAACACGCGGCCCCCGCGCCTTCAGGCATCGCGTGCCAGCGCCGCAGGATCTCCGGTGCCGCACCAGCGGCGCAAATCAGGATCACCCGGCCCTCGGAGGCCACATGCAAAGGATCGATGCCCAGCATCTCGGAAACGGCGCGCGTGGCGGGATTCAAAGGGAGATCGCGCTCTCTCATCAGTATCCCGAATCCGGCTCCGCCAACGATTTCGTTGAGCACCGCCGCCGCGCCGCCGCGCGTGGGATCGCGCATGAAGCGGACCGATGCGCCAAGGTCGCGCACGGACAAAACCAGCCGATGTATGGGGGCCGTGTCGCTCTGCGGCCCGTTGACGAAGCCGATGTTCTGCCGCGCCGCCAACACCGCCAGGCCGTGGTCGGCCAACGGGCCGTTGACCAGCACGCAATCGCCTTCGCGGATCCTTTCCCGGCTCAACGCGAACTCGGGCAATGCCTGGCCGATCCCGGCCGTGTTGACATACAGTCCGTCCCCCTGTCCTCGCGCCACGACCTTGGTGTCGCCCGTCGCCACGGTTACGCCACACGCATCCGCCGCCGAACGGACCGAATCCAGCACGCGCGCCAGCACGGCAAACGGCAGCCCCTCCTCGATGATCAGCGCGAGCGAAAGCCACAGCGGCACGCCGCCGCAGACCGCGATGTCGTTCACCGTGCCGTGCACCGCGAGATGGCCAATGTTACCTCCTGGAAATTCCAGCGGCTGCACCACAAAGCTGTCGGTCGTGAACACCAGCTGCCCGCGGGGCGAGGGCAGCGTGGCGCCGTCGGGCAGGCCGCGCAACGGGCCGTTGCCGAAACGCGCCACGATCTCGCTCTCGATCAGCTCGCGAGTCAGCCATCCGCCGCCGCCGTGCGCCAACTGGATCAGCTTGTCCCCACTCACTTCTTTTCTCCTTGCGTCTTGTCCGGCAAGCCATACTTGAAATATGCCGCGCAAGTGCCCTCCGCGCTCACCATGCAGGGTCCCACGGGATTTTCGGGCGTGCAAACCTTGGCAAAAAGCGCACACGCCGATGGACGAATCTTGCCCTTGATGACCTCCCCGCAGCGACATCCCGCCTGTTGCCGGCCCGGGCACACGGCAATCCCGAATTTTTTCGCCGCATCGAACATCGCGTACTCGGACCGCAAAGCCAAGCCGCTGGCCGGAATCACGCCGAGACCGCGCCACGCGGCGTCCACAGGCTCCAGAAAACGCGCGATCATCGCCTGAGCCTTCGGGTTGCCTTCCGGCCTGACCACGCGGGCATAAAGGTTCTCGACCTTCGCTTGGCGGTTCAGCACCTGCGCCAGGATGCCGTGGACGCCGTACAGGATGTCGAGGGGCTCGAACCCGGCGATCACACAAGGCACGCGGCCGTCAGCGGCGATGGGGTCATAGGCCAGCGTCCCGATAATCGCGCTCACGTGCGCAGGGCAGAGGAAGGCGTCGATCCTGATCTCGGGGTCGGACAGCAGAGCCCGCAACGCCGGCGGCACCCGTTTGAAAGCGGTCAGCAGCGAGAAATTTTTTACCCCTTGACGCTGGGCCTCCTCCACCAGGCAGGCCATCGGCGCAATGGTCGTTTCGAATCCGATCGCCAGAAAAACGACGTCCCGGTCCGGCTGACGCCGTGCGAGTTCGAGCGCCGCCCCGGGCGAGTAACACACCCGCACGTCTCCGCCTTGCGAACGGCAGGCGGTCAAATCGGAGTCTGAACCGGGGACGCGGACCATGTCGCCGAACGTGGCGACAATCGCGCCCCGCCCGGCCAGCGCGAGCGCCGCATCGATGTAGCCGGGTGCGGTCACGCAGACGGGACACCCTGGCCCGCTGATCAGCTCGACGTTCCCGGGCAAGAGCGAGCGTATCCCGTAACGCCCGATCGCCATCGTGTGGCTGCCGCACACCTCCATGACGTGAACACGCCGGCCCTGTTCGTCAAGCGCGCGCCCCTGCGCAACGATTTGCCGCACGAACTGGGCGGCCGCCTCGGGGTTTCTAAAGCCATCGATATACTTCATCGGCGACCGCTCAGGGTTCGGCGTTTGCACTTCGGGTTTCCGAAGCGACTTCTTTGGCCATCTCTTCAAAAAGGGAAAGCGTGGCGTCCGCCGATTCCTGGTCCAAGGTCTCGATAGCATACCCCGCATGCACAATCAGGTAAGCGCCCGGAGACACGCCATTGACCAGCGAGAGATCAACCACGTGGCGGCAGCCGTCCAGTTCGGCCAAGCCTTTCCCGTCGGCGCGGATCTCCGCCAGTTTCATCGGCAACGCTAAACACATTCCGGACTCCCGTTTCCCGCTATGACCGCCTGGCCCAACGCGATGCCTCCGTCGTTCGGAGGGACTCGCCGGTGAATCAAAACGCGGATGCCTTGCGTCTCCAAACCCGATACAACACGGTCCGTCAGAATACGATTCATGAAAACTCCGCCACTCAGCGCAACAGGCCCCGTGACGCCGCATTTTTTCAGCCCGAATTCTATCATGCTCAGCGCCGCTTCGGCAACAGCGTCATGTACCGCCAAGGCCCATTCGTGCTCGTGCCCGGCGGCGACTCGCGGGTCGGACAGCAGCGCAAACGCCTCGCGCCAATCGATTTCGAGCCGGCCCTCCCTTTCGATCCGCCGCACCGGCACCTGCGGCACGGCATTCCCGATGGCCCGTCGCGCGGCTGACTCGAACCGGACCGCGGACTGTCCGTCGTATGTGATAGTTTCCGGCGCGAAGCCCAGCAACGCGGAAAAGGCATCGAAAACCCGTCCCGCGGCATGGGTCAGGGGCGCGTGGAGACCGCGCCCGCACTGTTGACGCCAAACCGCGGCCTCCTCAGGCGTCACCCCCAACCTCGCGAGATTTTCTTCGGTCGGATACACCCCCGCATCCGCCCAACGCGCAATGACCTGCCGCGCCGGCCGTCTCACCGCCGCATCGCCGCCGGGCAGCGGCACCGGCACAAAGGTCGCGAGCCGCGAATAGCCCATGGGATCCACCGCGAGCAACTCCGCGCCCCAGATCGTCCCGTCAGGGCCCAGCCCCGTCCCGTCCATCACCAGCGCCAGCCCGGACGCCACACCGTGCTCCGCAAACGCCGCGGCCGCGTGCGCGTGGTGATGCTGGACCTCGACCACCGGCAAGCCCCACTCTTCGGCGAGACGCCGTCCCAGACGCGTCGCGTGCAGGTCGGGATGAAGATCCACGGCCAGAGTTTGCGGGCGTCGTTCCAAGAACTGCGGCAGCGCGCGCGCGACCCGCTCAAGGCCATCCAAGGCGACCGGCGTCTCCAGATCGCCCACGTGCGGTGAGAGGACCACGCGGTCCGCATCCCCGAGTGCCACCGCGTTTTTCAGTTCGGCGCCCATGGCCAGCACGCACCGCCGCAATGGTTGCAGCAACGTCACCGCGTTGGGCGCATAACCGCGCGCCCGGCGCCACAGTTGAGGCCGTCCGCGCTGGAGCACGGCGACCGAATCGTCCGCGCGCAGCCTGATATCGCGGTTGTGGGTGAGATACAGATCAGCGATCTCTCCCAGCCGTTCGCGCGCTTCGCAGTCGGTCAGACAGATCGGCTCTCCGCCGCGGTTACCGCTGGTCATCACCAGCAATTCGAACGGCGGCACCGGATCGTCCGCGAGCGCCGTCAACAGCAGCAGGTGAAGCGGCGAGGTTGGCAGCATTACGCCCAGCGTCGGCGCATCCGGTGTAAGCAAGTCGAGCGGCAGACGCCCTTCGCCGACGGCTTCGGGCAACACATCGAGAATCACGATCGGCGACTCCCGTGAAGTGAGCAACGCTTCGGCCTCCGGCGGAACCTCACAGTAACGTCGCACGGTCCCCACGTCGGCGGCCATCACGGCAAACGGCTTGTGAGGGCGGCGTTTGCGCTCGCGCAGCGTCCGAAGCGCGCGGCGGTCGAACGCGTGTGCGGCCAGCAAAAAGCCGCCGATTCCCCGCACCGCAACGAGGCTTCCCGCCGCCAGCGAAGCACGGGCCGCCCGCAGCGGGTCGTCCGCCACCGCCGTCCCCGACACATCCTGCAACGCCAAACGCGGTCCGCAGCGAGGGCAGGCGATGCTCTCCGCGTGGAAACGCCGATCGAGCGGATCCGAATATTCCGTGCGGCAAGCCGGACACAGCGGAAACGTGGCCAGCGTGGTGCGCTCGCGATCATAAGGCATGGACTCCACTACGGTGTAGCGCGGCCCGCATCGGGTGCAGGTGGTAAAGGCATAACCGTAGCGCCGGTTGTGCGGATCCAGAACCTCGCGACGACAGTCGGCACAGAGCGCCAGATCGGCCGGAATCACCGCCTTGGGAATGCCGGACATTTCGCTGGGCAGAATGCGGAAACCGTCAGTCCCTTCGCTTTCAGACCGGGCGCTGAACCCGATCTCGGAGACCACGTCTAAGCGCGCGCAAGACGGCAAAGCGTCCGGCAGCTGCCGTATAAACGCCTCGACCGCCGACACATCGCCTTCCAATTGGAGCCGCACCACGCCGCACCGGTTCTGCACCCAACCGCACAAACCGAGCCGCACGGCAAGCCCATAGACCGCGGGACGCAACCCCACGCCCTGGACAATCCCCTCCAGATCGAAAACCCGTATGACCTTGTGCCCGTTCATGCGTATCGACACGACCAAAAAAAAGAAACAGGCGGTTACGTTAGCCGTAACCGCCTGTTTATGAATCACTTAAAATGGTCGGGGCGTCGGGAGTTGAACCCGAGACCTTTTGCACCCCAAGCAAACGCGCTACCAGGCTGCGCTACGCCCCGATAGGGTCAAAAAGAAGACCGGAATATAACAAGTTGAGGGGCGATCCGTCAAACTGAAACTCAAAAAAATCGGCGAAAATCGTCTCGGGGCCGGGCCGGCATCAACGAGCGGCCATTTCACCGCGCGCCGGCAAAGGTCCGCGGCGGAGCGCCACATCGTCTCCGCCGCGCCCGTCAGCCGGCCACGATGTTGATCAACCGGTTGGGCACGCAGATGACCTTGCGGATCGTCTTGCCTGCCAACGCATCACGGACCGCGGCCTGTTCGAGCGCGAGCCGTTTCATCGTGTCCTCGTCTGCGCCCGGCGGCATCATGACGCGAGCCTTTGGCTTGCCCGCCAATTGCACCAGCACCTCAACCTCGTCCACCTTCAAAAACGCCTCATCGTATGCCGGCCACGGCGCATACGCCAGCGTCGTTGCCTGTCCCAGTGACTCCCACAACTCTTCGCACAGGTGCGGGGCGAACGGTGCCAGCAGCAGCACGTAAGCCTCGGCAGCCGCACGCGGAATCGGCTTGTTGCCGCCCGAAAACTCGTTGATGAAAATCATCATCTGGCTGATCGCCGTATTGAAACTCATCGTCTCGAGGTCGTCCGTAACCTTCTTGATCGTCGCATGCAGCACACGGTTTTGCGCAGCCGTCATCGGCTCGTCCGTAAGCGGCTGCTCAACGATCATGCGGAACGAACGCTTGAGGAAGCGGAACACGCCCTCAACGCCCTGGGTGTTCCACGGCTTGACCGCTTCAAGCGGCCCCATGAACATCTCGTAGAGGCGCATGCTGTCCGCGCCGTACTCGCGGATCACGTCATCGGGATTCACCACGTTCTTGAGAGACTTCGACATCTTGGCGGGAAACTCGGTCAACTTTTCACCGGTCTCTTTATGGAAAGTTCCCTCGGTGCGATGCTCCACCAGCTCCATCGGCACCAGGGCTCCGCGCGTGTCTTTATAGGACACGCCCAGAATCATGCCCTGGTTCACCAGCTTTTGGAACGGTTCTTTCGTGGAAACGAAACCGAGATCGAAGAGCACCTTGTGCCAGAAGCGCGCGTAGAGCAGATGCAGCACCGCGTGCTCAGCGCCGCCCACATACAAGTCCACGGGCATCCAATACTTTTCCTTGGCTGAGTCGACCGCCGCACGGTCGTTGTGCGGATCGATGTAGCGTAGGTAGTACCAGCACGACCCCGCCCACTGCGGCATCGTGTTTGTCTCGCGCCGCCCCTTCAGCCCCGTCTCCGGATCCGTGTAGTCCAGCCAAGCCCCCGCCTTGGAGAGCGGAGGTTCGCCTGTCCCGGTCGGCTTGAAATCCTCCAGTTCGGGCAAGGTGAGCGGCAAGTCGCACTCGGTCACCAGACGCGTGCTGCCGTCTTCCATGTGGATAACGGGAAACGGCTCGCCCCAATAGCGCTGACGGCTGAAAAGCCAGTCGCGCAGTTTGTATTTCACGGCCCCCTTGCCGATGCCGCGGGCCTCCAGCCAGGCGATCGTCGTGCGTTTGGAATCCTCGACCTCCATGCCGTTGATATCCAGGCCTTGCGCATTCGCGGAACGGATCATCCGGCCATTGCCGGTCCAGCAGGCCGTGCCCGACAAGACCGCCGCGACATCCACCCCGGCGGCGGCTGACTCCTTGGGATCAGGCTCGATGATACAGACCACCGGGATGGAGAACTTCTGAGCGAACTCAAAATCGCGCGTGTCGTGCGCGGGAACAGCCATGATCGCCCCCGTGCCATAACTGATCAAGACGTAATCCGCGATCCAGATCGGGATCTGCCCGCCGGTCACGGGATTGATTGCAAACGCGCCCGTGAACACGCCCGTCTTCTCGGTGTTCAACTCGGTGCGAGTCATATCGCTTTTCCGGGCCGCTTCGTCGCGGTATTGTTGCACGGTCTGGCGCTGTGCGTCGGACGCGATCTCGCCGACCAGCGGGTGCTCGGGTGAAAGCACCATATAGGTGGCGCCGAAAAGCGTGTCGGGGCGAGTGGTGTAGACCGTCACCTTGTGTCCTGAACCCGCGATCTCGAAATCGACCTCGGCGCCGACGGACTTGCCGATCCAGTTGCGCTGCATCTCCTTGATGCCTTCCGACCAGTCGAGCCCATCGAGGTCTTCCAACAGGCGTTCGGCATACTCCGTGATCTTCAGCATCCACTGCCGCATCGGCTTGCGGACGACCGGATGGTTACCGCGCTCGCTGCGCCCGTCGATCACCTCTTCATTCGCCAACACCGTCCCCAGCGCAGGACACCAGTTCACGGGAACTTCGGCCACATAGGCCAATCCCTTTTTATAGAGTTGCTCGAAAATCCATTGCGTCCACTGATAGTACTTCGGATCGGTGGTGTTGACCTCGCGGTCCCAATCGTAGCTGAAGCCCAGCGCCTTGATCTGCTGCCGGAACCGATTGATGTTGCGTTCCGTCGTGATGGATGGATGGGTGCCGGTCTCGACGGCATACTGTTCGGCCGGCAGGCCGAATGCGTCCCAACCCATGGGATGCAACACGTTGAAACCGCGCATGCGCTTGTAGCGGCAGAGAATATCCGTCGCCGTATACCCCTCCGGATGCCCCACATGCAGGCCCGCGCCACTCGGATAAGGGAACATGTCAAGGCAGTAAAACTTGGGCTTGCCGGGTTCGAAATCGTTCACCTTGAACGTCTTGTTCGACTCCCAAAACGCCTGCCACTTTTTCTCGATCGACGCGAAATCATACTCACGTGTGGTCATAACAGAACCCCATTGTTAAAAAAAATGAGGTGTTATGATACCACTTCAGCGGACAAATATCTATACGGCTTTAAATGCGTTTATTCCAAAAACTGTTTGTCTGGACGAGAGAAAACGGGGTATCGTAATCGTATGAAGAAGGCAACCCGAAGCGCGCCCGACATTCGCAGCGCCACGCATCGCGCGAAACCCAAGGGGCTCGCCGAGCGCCTGACGCCGAGTGAGCGTCGGGCGCTTTGGCTCGTCGCCGGCCTTTTCCTGCTCGGCACACTTGTCCGCGGATGCCGCCTCGGACAGTTCTAATTTCGCCCCCAAATAAATAGCGGGTCAGGGCAACAGCGAAGGCGTGTTGGTGGTGTTGATCATTTCGAAACTGTCCACACGCGGATCTTCCATCTCGATGACCCAGTGGAGGAAGACGTTCGCGGCGCTCCACCCGAACAATTGGTAACCGAACGGATTGGCGATAAAGATCTGGGACGTATGGTTGGTGTCGAAGGAGTTGGTCGTCAGATAATACTGCATGACCATCTTCCAATCGGCATCTGACAGCTTTTCCTTGGCCTCGACCTTAAACTTCGCAGCGCCCTGCAGATTGGTGCAGTTCTGGCCGTTCAGCGCCAGCCAGACGGTCATGTAATAATTGGTGTACTGATCCGGCACGACTTTTTTGATCCCGCCCTCCAAGATGTTCGTCACCGTCGGATTCGCGTTCAGCCAATACCGTTCCGTCAGCGTGAGCTCTCGGTCGTAATAGTACGTGGGAGCCAAGTCACCGTCGCCGAAACTCATCAGCCAGTTCAGGACGGTGCCGTCCACGCCGAGGCCGGAAACGTCGCGCCGCAAACCGACCTCGACGTCCACCGTGGTGTTCGACTGCACGCTCTCAAACCAATTCGTATACACCTGACTAGGCCATTCGGTTGCAAGAGTCACCGAACCGTCTCTTGTCACCGACTGCAACCGATACCAATCATCTGTCCGGTACACGATGTTCGTCGTCGTCCCCTTCTTGATTTTCAATAAGTATTGGATGACGCGCTTATCGTTCTGCGTCGCTTTATCAATGTTCAGCGTCGACGTGATCAGCACGTTCGACACGCCCGGCAACAGCTCTTCGGCCTGGGGCACGACCTGCCCGATGTTCGGCGCTCCCGGCGTCCAGTACTGCGGGAACGACCACCCGTTGGTCAAGGTGCCCGTGAAGGCCCAATCAGCAGCCGTCTTGCCGGTCCCGTTCGTGACGCTCAGCGACCCCATCTTATACTCCTGGCCCATATATTTGAAGCGGCCCTCGGGATCCTGCTCCGCCCACCTGATGCCGGAATAGTAGTAATCATCCCCCCATTCCGGATTCCAGTCATACGCGATCACATGCTCGTACATGCCGAACGGGCGGCGCAACCGGATGCCGCCGGGGCTGAACGACGGAAGAACCGACGAGAGACCGTTGTATGCGTAATCCAAGACCGGCAACGGATACGCCGCATTGTCGGCAGGATACGAGCCGATCACGAAGAAGGCATACCCGTTCACGACCGCGGTCTCTTTCACCTTCCCCGCGGGTATTGCGAAAGACACCGTCTTATACGGCACGTCGTAAACGATATCGATGATCCACCCGCCCAAGTCCACGCCGGCCGGCACAGCGATCTCGATGTAGCGATTGTCCCAAAAGCCGGACTGCTTCACGCCGTTCGACACCACATACTCGTAGGAATTCACCTCGTTGATCCACACGGATCCCTGCCAGACGCCGTAAACAATGGCGTACGGAGACCAGCCCTGCGACGCATACTGCTGATTCAGGTCCACGGGGAAATACCAATCGGGGCTTTCGAAGGTTCTTTGCTCAGCGCGCAACGGGATACCGCCATTGTAGTCGGCCCACACGCGGTACTGCACGACCTGATCCCGCTCCTGAGGCGGAATGTCCGCGCTCGGCAACGTGCGGTACACCAGCGAACCCGTATTCGTCGGATACATCGGCACCGTTAAAGTCTGCTCCGTCGGCCAATTATCAACGCCCCAAACATTCGTCCCGATATAATACGTGACGTACATGTGAATGTCGGAAATCGAGGACGCCAACCGGATGTTCGAGATCTGAGCTTCAACCCCGATATAGTCCGACTCCATCGGCTGGAAGCGGCCCTGCTGGTAGTCGTCGTCACCGTTTTCTCTGCACAGCGCCTTGACCCTCACGAGATCGAAACCGGGGAACACGGGCTCCGAAACCGAGACCTCTTCCAGACAGGCCCGCTTCTCGCCGATCGCGGTCTGCAGCCTGATCGCCTTGTACCTCTTGCCTGACTCCAAGAGATGCAACGAGTAAGGGTGATACAGCGTGCTGACGATGTTCGTGAACCTATAAATCTCCGCCCACTGGTCGTCAGGAGCATACCAGTTGTTCGTCGTCGCGTACACATAGACGGTCGCGGGCTGCCCGTTGCTGTAGGCGCGCGCCATGAACGTCAGATCGCCCAGCCCGCCCGGCAAAACCGGCGACTGCAAAAACGGATCATACAGGTCCTGGACGGGGTCTGTCTCGGCATCCGGCCCCACCCGATTGTTCAGGAAGCAGGCCTTGCTTTCATCCAGTATCACGCGCATCGTGTCGGTGCTCGATATTTTCGCGTTATAGACTTTCCATGAAGACGAGTCGATATGGGGCTCATCCCAGGCGACCACGTTGTTGATCTCGACCAGCGCGTTAGTATACCCGCCCGCGCGGTCGTTCAACACACGCAGCCACCCCGGCGCATTGGTCCCGAAATAGACCGACGCATGCTGGTAGGCAGACATCACATTGCTGACCACGATCAAGGGCTGGACATCGTGCCACGTCCCGCTCTGCCGTTCAAACGCATACTGCACCGTCAGCTTCGCCGGAGGACGCAAAACCTTGTAGTCGAACTCCAGCATGCCCATGCCGTTGGTCAGCAACATCGACCGGACCGCCTGAGCCTCGTCGGGATTGGCCCGCGTGTGATCGAGCTGGACGACGTTGCCCAGAGCCGCGCTGTTGGTCACCACCCACGCCTCGGTCGCGAGCCAATCGCCGTCCTCGTCCGGATCGGGCGTCTGCTGGCCGCGCCAAGACTGGACCTCCATCTCATCCACGATCACATCCGCACCGCCGCCCATCACCTGCAGCATCGCGAACTTCGACTGCCAGCTGTAGATCGGCACCGTCCGGAGCGTGTACCCGAAGCCGGGCACCGCGACCTGCGTCATCAGCTTCCAGTCCAGCGTCCCGGGCGCTCCAGGCTCGCTCTCGTCGTCGCGGTCCGAGTCCTGCAGATAAATCCCGATGTTCTGGTTCGGCGTCACCGAGTAGATCCCGTAGGGCGCGACCGCCTTCGTGCAGACAAAACGCCCGTAAGGGACCACCCAGTTCGGCTGCAGGGCATCGAAGCCCGAGCCGGAAGCGGACAACTCATCCGTGGCCGTTCCCGTCTGGACCGCGCCGGTAGTGGTCGGCTGCGTGTAGACCGCAGAAAAATTCGCCTGACAGTCCGCAGACAGGAAACCGAACGTGCCCTTGAGGTGCGGGGAAGAGCTGTCCGTCACGGTCAACACGTTGTCGGTGGCCCCGAATTTGCACTTGATATCGACCGAGGATGCACTCGTATTGTAAATGCGCAATTCCGCCAGCGTGCGGTCTCGCAGCCTCGCCTCCCGTGTCACAGGCGAGCCCAGCGGATTCTCCACGCCGTTCACCCACTTGAAGAGCTGGAGCCGCACGCTCTTGTCGTCGCTCATTGTGGTTCCGGTATACGGGATCTGGGTCATGCGGAGCTCGTAGAAATTATCGGGGCCCGTGTAATAGGCGATCAGCGAGACGGAAGGCGCTTCCGGCGCCACGCTGGTGTCGCCCAGCACGTTCGCCCGGAGCAAATAGTTTTGCTTTGTGAAACCCGCATTGTTGTAGGCGATATCGTACGGGTCCGCCGGCTGGCCCAGCCGGCACTTGAAGGAAATCTGCTTGAGCCCGTCGGGCCGCGTTGCGACATGGTTGTAGACATAGCCCAGATTGAGCGTGCCGTCGCCGCCTTTCAGCCGCAGCGCCAAGTTGCGCAGCCTGACCGTGCCCTCCGGCTTGTTGACCGCGTCAGCCTCGAACCGCTCCGAAACGTATTTGGCGCTGCCCGCGACCCAGTCGCCCAGCGTCGTGACGGGCTCGCGCCAATACACGTTGGTGGCGGACGGATAGCCGACGATCGCCTCGAGGTGCCGCGTGTCGACGTTTGTCGACCACCCGTCGAACGTGTTGATGAACCGTTGCTTGGAGGGCTGTCCGCCGCTTTCCGTGAAGGTGGCCGGCGGCGCCGGCCACGCATTGAAATTCTGATACTCGCCGCGGCAGGCCACAAACTCCAGCGTGCGGGTGTTGAAGATGACCTTCAAATATCCGCCCTCGCCCACCGTCACCCGGATGGGCGTCGCGCCGTCGGTCTCCACACACATGCCGCCGTACGGGACCGTCCCGACATCGGCCTGCGCCTGCTCGGCCCAATAAACCGGGTTCGTCGAAAAGGAGTCCTCGTCCGGCACATAGGTGTTCACGGCCTTAAAACGCCACGCCACGTTCGTGACGGCGCCCTTGCCGAGCGGCACCATGCCGACCCACTCGTCATCCCCCGCCAACGTCATCTCCACGGGAACCTCGTTGGTGCCACGGTCCAGATACATGTTGCCGAAGCGGGACGAATACCGCCGCAGCCGCGCGTAAAACTCGCGGCCGTCAGGCTCCGACGCGCCGCCCCGGAGCGTCTTCGGCGAGAGCGATTCCGTTATATACGTATAACCCGTCTTCGTATAATCCGTTTGCAGATACCGGTATCCGTCGAAGTCGCAGACGAAATAATACTCCAGATCGCCGACCTCGGCCTGGCCGGGCAAGCCCACCTGATACCGCTCGCCGTTCCCGAGCCCGTCTCCCGTGCCTGCGACATACTCCATCGGCAGACTCGACCAGCTGTTGGACATCTGGTCGAGATACCGCCAGCGGTAATACGCCGTAACGGTCCGTTTGGCATGGTCGGTGCGCGCATAGTCGTTCGTGCTGAAATTGTCGACGTAACACCGGATGATAAGATTCGTGCCCGCAGCGGGATGCCCGGGCTGGAAAACCGCCTCCGGACGCCGGATCACCACGTCCGACGGCGGCTTCGAGATGCAGATGTTGTCCACGGCCGTGAACATGGTATCAAGGCTCAACTGCCCCGTGTAAACGGAACCCGAGCGCCGGATGCGGACCAGGGTGGACTCCCGGTAGTTCAGAAGCCGCTGATAGCGGGTCAGGTCGTTCGTTGACGTCGCATTGAGCGTCAGCACATCCAGCGGCAGCCAATTATAGGTATACTGCTCCGTCTCCTCCGTCAGCATGACGTTGGTCGGCCCGCCGGCATAGAGATGGTCGATCATGTTGGTCGCGATTTCGACGGTGATCTCGGTCGGTGACGCCGGGTCAACGTTGATCGCCTCGAAATAGATGGTCCCGACGCCTTCGGTATAAAAGGGCGTCTCGATCTTCGCGTCCAGCGTATTCTGCAGGCTCGCCTGCCAGTTCGTGCTCGAAGTGCCATAGAGCAGCGGGGGGATAAGCAACGCACTCGCACTTGTTTTTGCGGACGTGCCGGCGCGGCAGGCGGTCAGCTTCCAGCCCGCCGAGTGGACATGGTTCGTGCCGGGCAGCAACCACTTCATGCCGGAAGGGAAGGATGCCGGAGCCGGGCCCACATGCGTCCAGTTGGTGGCGTAATAGGCTCCATCCTTTGCAGTGAAACCCCATTCGTTAAAGAGCATCCTCCGGTCGATCGTCGCCCCAGTAGAATCCGCTGCCCATGCGCTTTGCGAACACATCAGCACAATCGAAAAACACACGCACCATTTGGCAAACCGTTTCATCAAACACGCCTCTCTAGGGGGGTTCGTCCGAAAAACTTTACGCGCCTCGCATCCGTGGAGACCGTTACCTCATCAGGGCCTGCAGGCTCTGGGTAATCTCGACTCCGTTACAGAGTTGCTTCGTCACATCCTTCAAATCCGAGTCCTTGGCGCCTTTGGGCTCAATCAGCACATCCACGTGTCCGTCCGCAAACGCGACATGCGCGACATAGCGCTTCGCGACCTGGTGGTTGAATCCGATATACTCGTCGGTCGAGGGATTGTGATACGCGCCGGCCGAGACCTCTCTCCCGTTCTGATCAAGCGTCCCGATAAAGGTCTCGAGCACGCTGTCCGCGCCGGCGCTGAAAAGACCTTTCTCGACCTTCTCGCCGTGCGAACTCCCCGCGAAAACAGGCAATTCGGCAAACAGCAGCAGGTTGCCGGCATTGCCCTTTTTTGAAAGGTCGCTCAAAAAGACCTCGCGCTGCGACGGCATGCGCGTGGGCGTGGGCGAGGCGACCTCACTGAACCCGAAATAAGCGTTCATGACATAGGAGCGCCCGGCCTCGACCCCCATCGCCTTGTTTTTGAACGATACGTATTTCTTGGCCACGCTCTTGTGCACATCGCACATGTACACCGCCAAATCCTTGCCCGCATAGGACCACAGCACACCGTTGGTGATCGACTCGAACGCCGTGTCGCCAAAATAACAGGAACGCTTCATGCTGGGGGACTGGATATCCAAACTCGGCCAGCGCCCATCGCCCGTCCACCCCACCCATCCCTTGCCTTTCCAATCAAAATAGGTCGTCGCATATCTGCCGTTAGGCTGCTTCGTTGGATAGCGGTGTTCATAGGAGCCGGCTTTCGGCATACGCCCGTCATTGTCCACGGCGAAGTTCATCGTGGCCTGCGCCAGCGTCTTCAGATTCGCCTTACAGCGGATCGCCTGCCCCATTGAGCGGGCCTTGGTCACCTGCGTCGTCAGCGCCGCGGCCAGGATGCCGAGGATGGAGATCACCACCAACAATTCAACCAGCGTAAATCCTTTATTTGCTTTATAAAGCATAACACTCCTACTGCGCTTTTTTAGCATTTCTGTATTTTCGCTTTTATTGCCGCCGGAGGCAAGGGTTTTTATGTTCCTTTTTTCGCTTGCGAAACCCCCTGAAATCCGGTGAAATATTGCACAATTATTTACACCATCGAAGGTTAGGAAGGAAAAGTCTCTTATGCGTTGGTCGCGTACGCTCATTGCAACCCTCCGGGATGACCCCCAGGAAGCCGAAATCGTCAGCCACAAACTCATGGTCCGGGCGGGCCTTATCCGTAAACTCTCAGGCGGCCTTTACACGTTTATGCCCCTCGGCCTCCGCGCCCTCCAGAAAGTCTCGCAGATCGTGCGGGAGGAAATGAACCGCGCCGGCGCCCAGGAGATCCTCATGCCCGCGCTCCAGCCCGCGGAACTCTGGGAACGCTCCGGACGGCTGGCCACCATGGGCCCGGGGATGTTCCGGCTGAAGGACCGCGCCGAACGCCTCATGGCGCTCGGCCCCACCCACGAGGAGGTCGTCACGGAGCTCATCGCCGGCGAGGTCTCCTCCTACCGGCAGCTGCCGTGCACGGTCTATCAGATCCAGACCAAATTCCGCGACGAGATCCGTCCCCGCTTCGGCCTGATGCGGGCCAAAGAGTTCATCATGAAGGACGCCTACAGCTTCGACACTTCGCTCGAAGCCGCCGACGCCTCGTACCAGTCCATGTACGACGCCTATGTCCGCATCTTCACCCGATGCGGCTTGGATGCCCGCCCCGTGGAAGCCGACACCGGCGACATCGGGGGCAAATGGTCCCACGAGTTCATGGTGCTTGCCGATTCCGGCGAGGACGGCATCGTCGATTGTCCCGCCTGCGGCTATGCGGCCAACCAGGAGCGGGCTGAGCGCACGTGCCCGGCCCTGACGGAAACCTCTTGCCCGGCCTTCGCCGAGGTGGCCACGCCCAACGCCCGCACCATCGACGACCTCGTCGCCTTCTTCAAGTGCGGCGCGGACCGCTTCATCAAGACCCTCATCTACCTCGTGGACGGCAAGCCGGTCGCAGCCCTCGTGCCCGGCGACCGCGATTTGAACGAGCACAAGCTGAAGCGCCTGCTCAACGCCAAGAAAGTCGAGCTCGCCGACGAGGCCACCATCCTGAAGGTCACCGGCGCGCCGGTCGGGTTTGCCGGTCCCGTGGGACTCAGCATCCCGGTCTACGCTGACCAGGCCCTCAACGGCGCCTCCGACCACATCGCCGGAGCGAACAAAGCCGACACCCACATCCTCCATGTGGACCTCGGCCGCGATGCCGCCGTGACCGCCTTCGAGGATCTGGTCCTCGTCGGCGCCGGCGACACGTGCCCCCGTTGCGGCAAGACCATGCAGCTCAAGCGCGGCATCGAGGTCGGACACGTCTTCAAGCTCGGCACCAAGTACACCGCGGCGTTCGAAGCCAAATACCTGAGTGACAAAGGCCAGAGCGACCTCATGGTCATGGGGTGCTACGGCATCGGCGTGACCCGCACGCTCCAAGCCGTCATCGAGCAGAGCCACGACGCCGACGGCATCGTCTGGCCGATCTCGGTCGCTCCGTTCGCCGTCAGCCTGCTTCTGCTCGACCCCAAAGACGCGGCCGTGTGCGCCGTGGTCGACAAAATCGAAAAGGACTTGCAGGACCGCGGCATCGACGTCTTCGTGGATGACCGCGAAGAACGCCCAGGCGTGAAGTTCAAAGACGCCGACCTGATCGGATGCCCGATCCGTGTGGTCGCCGGCGCCAAAGGCCTTGCGAAAGGCGGCGTCGAAGTCAAGCTCCGCACGTCGAAGAATGTCGATCTCGTGCCCGTCGAGAATGCGGCCGACGCCATCGTCAAACTGGCGGACACGCTGGCCGCTGCGCTGAAAAAATAACCCCCCCTAACGGAAGGAAGCCCGTATGCAAATCGACGAGTTGGAAGAAGAGTCCGGCAACGGACTGGCCCTGACCAAACGCGATCTGGTGACGCGCATCTCCAAAGAGACCGGGATCACGCAGCTCGATGTTTTTTCAATCGTCCAAAAAACTCTCGACGGCATCATCGACGCCCTTGAATCCGGCAAACACGTGGAATTCCGCGAATTCGGCGTGTTTGAGATCACCGAGCGCAAAGCGCGCATCGGGAGAAACCCCAACAAGCCCGAAGACATCGTCCAAATCCCTGTCCGGAAGGTCGTCAAATTCAAGCCCGGCAAACGCATGCGCGAAATGCTGGCCCAGAAGTAGCAGCCGAAAAGATGAATTCACCCACGCCCCTATCGTTCGATCCCCCGCGCGGCATGCGCGATTTCTATCCGGAAGACATGCTCTGGCGCAACCGCGTCTTTGACGCTTGGCGTCAGGCCGCGCAGTCCTTCGGCTTCCAGCCCTATGACGCCTGCGTCGTTGAGAGCCTTGAGTTGCTCCAGCGCAAAAGCGGCGAGGAGGTCTCCGAACAAATCTATCACTTCGTCGACAAAAGCGACCGCCACCTCGCCCTGCGCCCCGAGATGACCCCCACGCTCGCCCGCATGATCGCCGCGCGCCAAGGCCAGCTCGCCTTCCCCGTCAAGTGGTTCACCGTCGCGCAGTGCTTCCGCTACGAGCGCATGACCCGCGGCCGCAAGCGCGAGCACTACCAGTGGAACATGGACATCATCGGCGAAGAGAGCGTCTCCGCTGAGATCGAGATCCTCGCCGCCGCGGCCGCCGGACTCAAGTCCATGGGCATGCCGGACGGCGCCTACAAGATCCACGTCAACAACCGCGCGCTGCTCGCCGAGCTGCTCGCGAAATCCGGCATCGCGCCCGAGCACCACGCGGCCGTGTTCCTCGCGCTCGACAAGCGCGGCAAGATCACGGACGACGAAATCGCGGCGCTGCTCAAGGCGGAAGGGCTCGGCGAAGAGGCGGTCCGTAAAACGTTCGCCCTGCTCGCCGTCCAAAGCCTCGACCAGGCCGCGGAACTCGCCGGGCCGGATTCCCCCGCCTTGGCCGCTCTGCGCGAGCTTTTCGCGCTCGCCGAGACCTACGGCATCGCAGACCGGCTCGTCTTCGACATCGCGGTCATCCGCGGCCTGTCCTATTACACCGGCGTCGTCTTCGAGGCCTTCGACACGGAGCGCAAGTTCCGCGCGATCTTCGGCGGAGGCCGCTATGACAGCCTGCTCACCACCATCGGCGGCGCGCCCACGCCCGCCGTGGGGCTCGGCTTCGGCGACGTCGTCGTCGTCGAGGTTTTGAAAGACCTGCTCGGCGAAACCGCGGCCGCCGAAAAAAGCGGCGTGGTGATCGGATACATGTTCCCGGAACAGCGCATCGCCGCAACCCGGCTCGCACGCGCTCTGCGCGAGAGCGGCGAAAAAGTCGACCTCATGCTCGCCCGGCAGAAACCCAAGCAGTTCTTTTCGCGCGCCAGCGCCGGCACCGCCGCAGACGCGGTCTTCATCGGCCCGGACGATGTCGCGAAGGGCGCCGCGAAGCGCAAGAACCTCGCCACGCGCGAGGAGTGTGAGATCCCGCTAAGCTGAGCGCGTCCCGATTCGATTCATTCGATTGGGTCGATTCATTCGAATCACACAACGGATTCGATGGAATCGAGGTCACCCGAAAAGGGCGAGCGCGTTCTGCCGCGTGACCTCCGCGATCCGTTCCGCGGTTGTGCCCCGCACTTTCGCGAGGCACTCCGCCACGTGCGTCACGAAGGCGGGCTCGTTTCGCTGTCCGCGCTTGGGCACGGGCGCCAAAAAGGGCGTGTCCGTCTCGATCAGCAGCCGCTCGTCCGGCACCATCGCCGCGCTCTCGCGCAGCATGTCGGCGTTGCGAAAGGTCACGATGCCGCTGAAACTGATCGCCAGTTGACGGTCCAGCAGCTGCGCCGCGAACGCTTTGCCTCCCGTGAAACAGTGCACCACGCCGCGCAGCCCCTCGCCGCGCCACGGCGTCTCGTCCAGCACGCGCAGCGTCGCCTCGTCCGCTTCGCGCGTGTGGATGATCACCGGCCGGCGCCACTCGTCCGCCAGCCGCAGCTGCGCCGCGAAAAGCGCGCACTGCGCCTCGGCCGTCTCGGGATGGTAGTGGAAGTCGAGTCCCGTCTCGCCGACCGCCGCCAAAGGGTTCGCCGCGGCCAGTTGCCGCAGCACGCCGACGAACACCTCGGGCGCGGCAGTCCCCGCCTGGTCGCGGTCGAAGCCCATCGCAAGCCTCACGGTTTCCGGATAGGCCGCCGAGGCCGCCAACGCGCCCGCGTTGAGCGTCGCGCTGCCGCCGACCGCCACGATGCGTCCCACGCCCGCCGCAGCCGCCCGCTCCACCACAGCCGCCGTCTCTACCGGCGTCCCTTCGAAATGCGCGTGCGTGTCGTAATACAGAAACTCGTCCATGCTCAGTCTCATTTGTTCCTGTGTGGACGGCACCCGAGCCGGCCGCGGCGCGCCCGGAGGCCGCAGCCTACCACGCATGCCGGCCTGCGCCCGCCTCGACCCACTTCTTTTCGTCAACCAGCCAGACGCTCGCTTTCATGCCCTCGGGCAGTTCGACGTCCAGCTTCAGCTTCCCGTCCGCGACCTTCCACGCCACGCGCACAAAGCCCTTGCCCGGACAGAACCAGTGGCCTCTGGCCCACGTCAGCCCCTCTGCCGGACGGGGATGGATCACGACGCGGTCCGCGCCGACCGCGTCCTCAGGCACAGTGAGTCCCAGCACATGCTTCATTTGCCATTCCGCGACCGAACCGAACATCGGATGATTTTGGCTGTACGTGTTGTCCGACGGCTTCCACGTCTCCCACAGCGTGGTCGCGCCGTTGTCGAGCATATACCCCCAGCCCGGAAAATCGCGGCGCTGCACCAGCTTCACCGCCAGCGCTTCCAGCCCCTCCGTGCTCAGCACGTCGAGCAGGTACTTCGTCCCGAAGATGCCGGTCGTCAGCGCGCCGCCTTGCGCTTCGATATCCCTGCGCAGAATTTCCAGCGCCGCCGCACGGTCCGCCTCAGGCACCAGCCGATGATAGAGTCCGAACGCCTGTTCGCCCTGCCGCCCTTGGCCCACTTTTCCGGAAACCACAAACTTTTTTTGGAAGGCCGCGCGGATCTCGTCTGCCAGCGCTCCGTATTTCTTCGCGTCTTCCATTTTTCCGAGGATTGCCGCGAAGCCGGCGACCAGCCGCGCCCACTGATAGAAATGCGCCGTAGCGGTCAGCGTCTCCGGCGCCTTTTCCAGCGCCTCGTGGTCGCCGATGCACCGCGGCACGATCAAATCCGGGCATTTTCCGCGCACGAGATCCACATAGCGCACGCAAGCGCCGTAGTGCTTCGCGAGTGTGTCGCGGTCGCCGTAGTATCGGTAGAGGTCGCGCATCATGACCGGCACGCCGACCGTCCAGCCAATCGGCCCCGCGCGTCCGCCGAAGCCGCGGTCCGCGATCCCCACATACGGCGCGGTCTCCGTAAACCAGCCGTCGTCTTCCGCCTCGTCCGCAAAATCCTGAACCGCCTTCGCGTAGAACGTGCGCATGTTGAAGTGGAAAATGAAGGCCTCGGTCGTCGCCGCGATGTCCGCGCCATAGCCGAAGCGCTCGCGCGCGGGGCAGTCCGACTGCACGCCCATCAGGTTGCTTGAGAACGTGTCGACGCACAGGCGCCGGATGTCGTTGAGCAGCGCGCAGGAGCTCTCGACCGACCCCGACGCGCCCGTCCCCAACAGCGCCACGGCGGCCACATCCGACAAAGCCGGCGCCCGCTTCAACCCCTCGATCTGCACATAGCGGTATCCGTGCCACGTGAACTGTGGCCAGTAGGTCTCCTCGCCCTGGCCGCTCCGGATGTAAACGTCACGTTGTTCGGCGACGTCCGGCGCGCCCGGGCCGCCCATTCCCGGGCGCTTGATCTGGCCGCACACCGCCGTCAAGCCGTTGACCGTCCCGTCTTTGTTCAGCAGCTCGCCGTAGCGGAACACGATGCGCTCGCCCGCCGTGCCCGCGCCGAGCCGGAAGCGCGCCTGCCCGGCCAGATTGCGCCCGGCATCGGCGACATACACGCCGGGCCGAGGCTCCGTGACCTTGACCGCCTGCAGCCACGCACCGGGCAGAACCGGCTCCGCGCGCCGCGGCTCCAGTTTCCCGCCCGGCCCCTCCACCGCCGCAGCTTGCCGCCAGCCGGAATCGTCGAACCCCAGTCCCTGCCATCCTTCGATCAGACTGCGCGCGTCGTAGACCTCGCCCAGATACAGGCTGTTGCGGAGCAGAGGCCCGTCGGCGGTTTTCCACGACACATCGCTCGCGATAGACGCCCGCGTCCCATCCTCGTATTCGATCACCAGCTTCGCGATCAGGCAGGGCCGCCCGACCGTCAGCGACGCCCTCGGATTGAAGCGGCCCCACATGCGCAGCGGCAGCGGATTATACCAGCCGTTGCCCAGTTCCACCGCCAGCACGTTCTCCCCCTGACGCAGGGGAGGGGCCGCGTAGACGTCGTAGAGCACGCGCTTGCCAAACGGCGTCCACAGAGGCCCAAGCCCGTGGGACAGCGGACGCCGGTTCACCGAGACCCGATACAGGCCCAGCCCCACGATGTTCAGCTGCGCGCGCCTCACGGCTTTCGCCAGCGTGAACGTTTTGCGGAAGAGCGGAGCGGGATCGTCCAGATAAAAGGCCGCGTCATTCGTCGGCTGCGGCTTGCCGTCGCCGATCCACGCCGCGCCCGTCCAGTCGCAGAGCGCATCGCGAGGTGCCGCGGCCGGAGGTTTCAGTGAAAAGCAGCCGGCGGCGATGACCGCAGCCACACAGGCGGAAATAAACGCCGTACGGAACCGTTTCCCGTGCATGATCCCTCCTTGTCGCGTCCGCTGCGCGTGCAGTTTTCATAACCGGCGGCCGGGCCCGTCCAACGCCTACAGCGACGTGCCGCCGGCCTGCCGGTTGATCAGCGATGCGGCGACGCCCGCGCCGAATCCGTTATCGATGTTCACGACCGTCACGCCCGCAGCGCAGGAGTTGAGCATGCCGAGCAGGGCCGCAAGACCTTGAAAACTCGCGCCGTAACCGACACTCGTGGGCACCGCGATCACCGGTTTGTCGGTGAGTCCCCCGACCACCGACGGCAACGCGCCCTCCATGCCCGCCACGACCACGATGGCCCGCGCGTCCGCAAAGCGGTCCAATCGTGACAACAGGCGGTGCAGCCCCGCCACCCCCACGTCGAAAATCCGTTCGACTTTAGCGCCCAACCGTTCGGCGGTCACCGCAGCCTCTTCGGCAACCGGAAAATCCGACGTCCCGGCACACAACACGGCGATTTTACCCCTCTGCTCCGGCAATGGCGCGACATCGCAGGTGAGGATGCGGGCTTCCGCGCGGTACGCCGCAGCGGGCAGCTCCGCCTGCACGGCCGCGGCCTGCTCGGAGGTCACCCGCGTGGCGAAAGCGTTCTGCCCGGCGGCGTTCAGCGCGCGCATGATCGCGGCGATCTGCGGCGCCGTCTTGCCGGCGCCGTAGATCACTTCCGGCATCCCCCGCCGCTGCTGGCGGTCGTAGTCCGGCTTCGCGAAATGGAGATCTTCCGTCACAATCCCTCCGCCTCTCCTGCCAGTCAACAGCCTAAAAGCCACAGCCGCGCATTACCCAATCAGCGCGTCTTCGATCTTGGCCTTGAGCTGCTCGATCGTCAACCGTTCCTGCAGCATCGTGTCGCGGTCGCGGATGGTCACCGTGCCGTCGTCGAGCGTCTGGAAGTCGATGGTCACGCACCACGGCGTACCGATCTCGTCCTGGCGGCGGTAACGGCGGCCGATCGCGCCGCTCTCGTCCCAGAACGCGGGATAGCGGCGGCTCAGATACGTGAAGATTTCGCGGGCCTTGTTGTAGACCTCGGGCTTGTTCTTGACGAGCGGGAAAACCGCGACCTTGACCGGCGCGATGCGCGGGCTGAAGTGCATCACCACGCGCACGTCTTCCTTGCCCTTTTCGTCCGCCAGCTTCTGTTCCTCATAGGCGTTGCAGAGCAGCGCCAGCATCATGCGGTCCACGCCGGCAGAGGGCTCGATCACGTGCGGGACGTATTTGCCTTCGAACAGCTTCGCCACGAACGCCCGGGCCGCGTCGGCATCCTTGCCGCGCGCCGTCCAGTCCGCCACGACCTTTTCGGTGAAGGCGGCCTTCGCCGCATCGTCCAGCTTGCTCGCCGCAAGCTTGAGCGGCTCGTCGAACACTTCCATGCTCTTGCCGCTGTGCTTCTGGTGCTGCGTCAGATCGAAGTCCGAACGCGCGGCGATGCCCTCGAGCTCCTGCACGCCGAAGGGGAAGCTGTACTGGATGTCCACGCAGGCGCGGGCGTAGTGGGCCAGTTCCTCGGGCTTCTGCCAGTACTCGACAAAGGAGTCTGCGGGCAGCCCGCAAGCCTGAATCCACGATTTCCGCTGCTCGACCCAGTACTTGTGCCAGACCTCCCACCCCCAGGAATCCTGCGGCACCGCGAGGTCCGGTGTATCGGCCATCGTCGTGACCTTGCCGCAGATCAATTCGACGGCCTCGTCGGGGCGGATGAAGAATTCCAGCTCCATCTGCTCGAATTCGCGGGAGCGGAAGGTGTAATTGCGGGGCGTGACCTCGTTGCGGAACGATTTGCCCATCTGCGCGATGCCGAACGGCACCTGCTGGCGGCTGGTCGCCAGCACGTTCTGGAACTGCGCGAAGATCGCCTGGGCGGTCTCCGGGCGCAGGTACGCGACGTTGGCGGGATCGTCGACGGGGCCGACCACCGTCTTGAACATCAGGTTGAAGGGCCGCGGCTCGGTCAGTTCGCCACCGCAATAAGGGCACGGCGAAACGCTCTCTTCGTCCTCTTCGCGATTCGCGTTGGCCAGCAGCGTGTAGAGCGCCTGCAGGCCGGCAAACGCGGCAGGGTCAGCCTTGATCTTCTCGAACGCCGCGGTCAGAACCATCGGATTCTGCACGGCCGCCAGATTGGGCGCCTGGCCTTTGGCCTTGCCCTTGCACCAGCCGGCGACCTTCCCCGCGTCGAGGCCCTCGCCGATCAGCGCCTGAAGGGCCTGGCCGATCTCGCCGTCCGCCAGAATGTCCCAGACCTGGTCCGCGCGCATCAGCTTCTTGCAGGACTTGCACGTGCTCATGGGGTCCGAGAACGTATCGAGATGGCCGGACGCCTTCCAGATGGAGGGATGCATGATGATCGTGGCGTCGAGTCCGGCCACATCTTCACGGTTGCGAACCGTCGTCTGCCACCAGGCGTCCTTGATGTTGCGCTTCATCTCGCAACCCAGCGGGCCGTAGTCCCAAAACCCGTTGATGCCGCCATAAATCTCAGAACTATGGAAAATGAAACCGCGGCGTTTGCACAGCGACGAAATGACTTCAAGACTGCTTGTGTTCGACATAACCATCCTTCGATTGCGCTTGCACAGAAATGCGTGTTAAAGGAATTATTTTCGCCCATAATGCCCCCGTTTCGCAAGCGAAATTATGCGCATCAGAATCGGCGTCGGAGCCAGCACAAACGGTCGCCGTCACGGACACCCGCAGGGCCCGCGCGGATAACTGCGTGCCGTCTTCCTGAACTGGCGCATCGTCGTGCGGTAGTGCTTGCGGAAGACCAGCCCGAGATAACTCTCGCTCTCATAGCCGCACTGGTCGGTGATCTCCGCGATCGACAGCTCGGTCTCTTGCAGCAAACGCCGCACCTGCGCGAGCCGGGACCCCTGTAGCTCATCGTGAATCGAATGTCCCACGGCTTGACGAAACCGCAGTTCGGCCAAGCGGCGCGAGACTTTCAGGTGCTTGACGACATCCGCCACGTTCATGCCGATGCCCGAATTGATGCGGATGAACTCAACCGCCTTGACCGCCAGCCGGTCGGTAAACTGGAGCTTCTCCGTCGACTGCCTTCCGACCACGCGGAGAGGGCCATATTGCACCGACTCCTTTTTCTTGCCCCGCCCCCGCATCAGATTGTCCAGCATCTGGGCCGCGTGATAGCCGCTTCCCTCGGTGTCCCGCAAAATGCTGCTCATCGGAGGATTCGTCGTCGAGCAGATCAACTCGTCATTGTCGACCCCCAGCACGGCGACTTGGTCCGGCACGCTGATATCCGCCATCAGGCAGGTGTCCAACACCTGCCGCCCGCGCACATCGTTCGAGGCCATCACGCCGATCGGCTTCGGCAACCCCGCCAGCCAAGCGACCATATCTTTCTGCTCGATCCCCCAGTCGCTCCGGGCGTCATCAGAGGGCGTCCGGTACACCTCGCAACTGGCCCCCGACGCGGCCAGCCGGCGCACGAAGCCGTCCTGCCGCTTAAGCGACCAGTTGCTGTCCCAGATATCGCCGACAAAGGCGAAATGGCTGAACCCCTGCTCCATGAGATACTCCGCGCCAAGACGTCCGACCGCCACGGAATCGCACGTCATCGTCGAATGCCGAAAAAGCGGATTGCCTTTATCGGCATAGGGGCCAAGCGGATCGAAAAGCACGGTCGGCACACAGGCGGACATGACGGGCTCCAGCAAATCCGTCAGCGTGGTGCCGGCGAGAATGCCGTTCACGCCCAGCGACTCGAGATCGCGGAAAGGCTGCTCGAACCGTTTCCCCTCGACGATGTGCAGCCGCCATGGGCCGTACAGCCGCTCATAGCGCAGAATGCCCTGCATGCGGTCCCGGTTGATCTTGTTCGACATTTCGAGCAGAACCATCACCTGCGGCATCTTCTTCGCGATCCTGGACATCTCCTTGACTCCTCGCGATACCCCGTTTAAAGCGAATGATCCCGCACCATAGCATGCGGAAGTAACCGTGTCAACCGACACGCCCGGCCCCGGCGCGCATTAAGGATTTCCGGCGCTTCGCGGCGGGCGCACACGCAGCAGGTCGGCAAGGCGCTGGCGCGACGACTCCACACGTTGCGGCGCGGACAACAGGCGAAGGTCGTACGCCGTCGCCGCATCCGTCTTGCCTGCCACGCCGCCTTCGGCCGCTTCGAGAGCCTGACCCTCGAGCCTTATCCATTGACCCGCGCGGAATTCGCCGGCCTCTCCCGTCAGCGCCGCCGCGCCCGCTTCGCGCGACAGCGTGAAACGCCCCTCGCCGAACGGCATGACCGCGACTTGCTCAGACTGCCGCAAGTCTTTCGCATCCAGCGACAGAAAAGCGAAATCGCCTTTTCCGGGCAACACGTCCCTACCGCCCACCGCGAGCCCCTCTTGCGCGGCCGCGGCCACAACATTTCCCGGACCGTCGAACATCACATAGAGCGTACGGCCTGCGGAAAGCCCCGCACGGATCTCCGGATATTTTCCATGCGCGGAGATCGTCACCTGCCGCGTCTCGTCCGACATGTTGACCGCCGTCAGCGCACGCCCGTTGCGCAAGGCGACATCGAAAACCAGCACGCTTCCGTCATCGGCGGAGGTTTTGACACGGTCAACGTCCGAAAACTCGTCGAGAAACCGGCGGTACAACGCCCGTCCCTGTCGCCCCGTGTCGTCCAACAGCTCCACCGTCGCCGGCACCCAGCAGACGCGTCGGTTTTGCGAGGCCAGAAGAGAAACCTCGGCCGGCATGTCGCGCCGCGCGAAGGGGGGTACAGGCGAGCCCGCCACGGGCGCTAATCCCAATTTTTCCAGTCGGTCGAGGCGCGCGGGGCGGCGGTCCGCATCGAACCGCGGATCACCGGTAAGCAGCAACGCGCCTCCTTTCTGCACAAACTCCGCGACGCGCGCGAAGGCGGCGTCGTCCGGGCACACCGCCATGGGCCACACCAGCGCCCGCGCCGCGGCGGGCAGGCGGTCGAGCGACTCCTCGTTGATCACGCCGAACGGGACATTGGCGCTGATCAGCCAATCGGCCGAGCGGCGCAGACCCTCGTGGATGCGCGCGGACTCGGGACCGAGACGGAAGCTGTCGGGCAGCACCAGATAGAGTTGCGGCGGCTCGTAGCGCGGCTCCGCCGTGCGGAAGAGCAGCATCATGTTGCGATAGGCCTCGAGCACCGGCTTGGGCGTGAGGTCCGCGTGATTGATGCCCCACGGAAACACGCTGTCCCGGAAGTCCTTCCAGCTCCAGTTCGCCATAAAAGAGGCCCCCATGCCGAGCGCGTAGTGGCCGACCGCGAGATAGTGGTTGACCGAGGCCCCGGCAGGATCGCCCCATTCGCCCTTGTTGCGCGCCGTATGTGCGGCTTTGGAGCCAAACTCGCCGAGCGAAAAACTCTTTCCCTCGAACCGGCGGTCGATGAGTTTCAATACCCCGCGCAGATGATCCACCGCGCCGTAGTGGTGGATGTTGGAGAAATCGATGCCCGCTGTATCCAGCACTTTCTCCGACGCGGTCAGATTCTGCAGATGGCCCACCGTGACCGGCGCGTGCGGCGCCGCCGCCTTGACCGACTCGCCGTTGGCCCGCTGCCAGCGCGCGTAGATCCACGCGCGGAAACGCTCGTTGTCGCGCACGCGCAGATCGTCCCAACCGGCCGCCTTCGCGCCGAAATCGATCGCGGGCTTCGCGCCGGCCCCCTTCCAGGCCTCGCAAGCCGCCTGCACGGAGCCGTATTTAGCCGCGAGCCACGTCTCGTAGAGCGGCCGCAGCACCGCCGCATTGCTGAGCGCCGTGCCCGGCTCGTTCTGGATGTCGTACATCATGCCGTGAAACGAGCGGTAGCGTCCGGCCCAGAACCGGTTCCAGTCCTGCTGCGCTTGCAGCTCCGCCTCCGACAGGTCCAGCGGAATCCAGTCGTGGAGCGAAAGAAAAATCGACACCTGATTGGGCTGCGCCAGCTGCACCATGGCGTCCGTCTGACGGCAGGTCTTTTCCGGACGGCTGGCGAGATCGAACGACGTCGCCCGCGCGGTCGGATTCGTCGCATTGCAGAAGGGGGAGAAGTGCAGGATGCGCAGCGTATTCATCGCGAAGTCGCCCATCCGCTCGAAGTCGCGCCGCCACACCAACGGGTCCTCGTTGCCGGAGTACCACATCATGCCGGTCGTATTCGCACCGCCGAAGAAGAGCGGGCGTCCGTTGAAGCGGAAATAGTTTTGGGCCAGTTCGACGGTCGGGCCCTCCGCACAGCGCGCCGGATTCGAAACCGTGAAACCGCTCCGCATCACGTCGACCGGCTTGCCGTCCGCCAGCAGCTCAGCGGAAAAATCGAGAAAATCCGGCAGCGCCCGTTCCACCCGCCACGTCGCGACGGCGACCCCGCCCGTCACCGGCGTTTCCGCCACGACGGCGCCGCCCACATGGAAACGCACAGCGAGCGTCCCGGATGACGATCGCACCGTCGCGTGGAGCACCGCCGCATCTCCGGGCTTGTAACTGGCGAAGTCGCTTTTCAGCGTCGTGAGGTACGACGGCGCGAGCAACCTCTGGCAGGCCGACACGAACAGGCGGTCGGCAACGGGAAAATCGCCGTTGAACAGATCGCGGTTCGTGACGCCGACGAGGCCCCAGTTCGACCCCGCATAGGGCCCGCGGAAGTTCAGCACCAGCGCTGCGGCAGGCCCGCGCGGCCTTCCGAAACGGTCCGCCGTTTCAAGCAGCGGTATCCACCGGGCCTGCACATCCGGAAAAACCGGGCTGTTGTTGCCGGTCATGGCGATGGCGGCCGGCCCCTCCAAAGAAATTCCCGAGCGCCATTTTTCTGGAACCACATATTGATCCGTCGCGGTCGCGACGGTTGCGACGTTGCGCAAGAGGAACGACGGATCGAACACCCCGATCTGGTCAGGGTGCAATTTCATCGTGTCGCCCGGCTCACCGTATCGGGTGTTGAGGCGCCCCGCGTCGCGGCGGACAGCGTCGATCTCTTTGGCCAGCGGCCAGAGCGCCTGCGTTGTCCAGCCCGCATCGCCATCGTCGCCGAGCAGATCGAAGGCATAGCCGCCGATGGAGAAAAACGCTCCCCCCGCCTTGAGGTAGGCGCGGAAATTTTCGACGGCCGCCCGCGGAAAAAACGGCGCGGACGGCAACACCAGCAAGTCCACATTGTCCCGGCTAAGCCCCGTCTTTTCACACAACTCGGCCGCCCGCAGAAACACCGGCGAGAACCCCGCTTCACGCAAGAGCTTCGCGAGGCGCTCGGGATCGGCATGGCCGGGCTGTTTCTCGACGGAAGACTCCCGCAGAATCGCGATCCGACGGCCCGCCGGATCGACAGGCCGAACCGGCAGAGCCGCTTCGCTGGCCGGGGCCTTGCGCTTCTCGCAGACAACGAACTCCAGATCCGCGATGTCAACCCTTTGGTTGCCGAAGTTGAACCCCATCAGCAACCGGTCCACGCTGAGAAAATTGCGTTTTTTATCGCCCCGCGGCTGGTGTCCCAATGCGCTGAACGGAATGAACACGGCGCGCCACGCCCCTTTGAGTCCGGCAATCCCCTTGCCGTCTTCAGGTGACACGGCGCACATCCACATATCGCCGTCCTTCTCGCGGAGCCAGAGGTGCATGGCGGCTTCGGGTGAGGCCTCCTCCACCAACAGCTTGAAGCGCACGCCGTACGCATCGGGCGGAACCGTCACCTTGTCGAGCAGGCTGTTGCCGTATCCCCGGACGTTCCGGTAGGCGAACCGGAGCGACGGGCGCCCTTCAAATGTCCTGCCCGCCGAGACTTCGGGCGCGTTGCCGCCGTCCTGATTCGCCTGCCAGCGCGCCGAGTCATCGATGGGCAGCGCCACTCTGCCCGCCTGCGCCACCCAAGCCATCCCCGCCGCCATCAGCCCCCCAATAAACAGTCGCATCATTTGATCCGTCTCCCTCTTTCTTCACGACACACGGCCCTGACGGATTGGAAGATAACGAATCCGCAGATGAAGCCGCAAGGCTATTCCCCGGTCGAACGGCTTTTCTCCCGCCAAGTCCCGAACCGAAAATCCGTCATAGCGCATCTGCCCAGCTTATGCTAAAATTTTGCCTCAATTTTCCAAGGAAAAAGACTATGCACCTTTATCGCTCTCATACGTGTAACCAACTCCGCGCCACCGACGCAGGCTCAACCGTCAAGCTTTCCGGCTGGATGTTCCGTGTCCGCGACCACGGCGGCATCCTTTTCATCGATTTGCGCGACCATTACGGCCTCACCCAAGTCGTGGTGCATCCGAGCCGTTCCTTTTTCGAAGCGCTGAGCAAGGTCAAACTCGAGACCGTCATCACCGTCGTCGGCGAGGTGACGCTGCGCGAAGCCGCCACCATCAACCCCGACATCCCCACAGGCGAGGTGGAACTCGTCGCGAACGAGTGCATCATCGAAGCTTCGGCCGATCAGACGCCGCTTTATCTGCCGGGCGATGAGGATGGCGCGGAGGATCTGCGCCTGAAATACCGTTTCCTCGATCTGCGCCGCGAACGCATCCACAACAACATCCTGCTGCGCTCGAAGATCATCTCCTTCCTCCGCAAAGCCATGGAGAGCCACGGCTTCAACGAGTATCAGACGCCGATTCTGACGTGCAGCTCGCCGGAAGGAGCGCGCGATTATCTGGTGCCCAGCCGCGTGCACCACGGCAAGTTTTACGCACTGCCGCAGGCCCCGCAGCTCTTCAAGCAGCTCCTGATGGTCGCGGGCTTTGACCGCTATTTCCAGATCGCCCCGTGTTTCCGCGACGAGGACGCGCGCGCCGACCGGTCGCCCGGCGAGTTCTACCAGCTCGATATGGAAATGTCCTTCGTCACGCAGGAAGACATTTTCGCCGTGGTCGAAGACGTGATTTCGAGCACCTTCGCGACCTTCTCGAAAAAGCAGGTGGATGCCACGCCGTGGGTCCGTATCCCCTACCGCGAATCGATGCTCAAATACGGCTGCGACAAGCCCGACCTGCGCATTCCGATCGAGATCTTCGACTGCTCCGGGCTTTTCAAAGACTCCGGGTTCAACGCTTTCGCCGCCGCCGTCAAAGCCGGCTCCGTGGTGCGCGCGATACCGGTTAAAAACATCAAGGACAAGCCCCGCAGCTTCTTCGACAAGCTGGTCGAGCACGCCAAGGGGCTCGGCTCCAAGGGCCTCGCCTACCTCATCTGGGACGGCGACGCCGTCAAAGGCCCGATTCAGAAGTTCCTCAAGCCGGATGAGCTGGCCGCCCTCGCGGAGATGGGCAACGCCAAGGACGGCGACGTGATCTTCTTCCTTTGCGACGAGGCCGACAAAGCCGCGAAAATGGCGGGCGACATCCGCATCAAACTCGGGCGCGATCTCGACCTGATCGACAAGAACGTCTTCAAATTCTGCTGGATCGTGGACTTCCCGATGTTCGAAAAGGACCCCGAGACGGGCGCGGTGATTTTCTCGCACAACCCGTTCTCGATGCCGCAGGGCGGCATGGACGCGCTGCTCAACAAGAACCCGCTCGACATCCTGGCCTACCAGTACGACGTGGTCTGCAACGGCATCGAGCTTTCCAGCGGCGCGATCCGGAACCACCTGCCCGAGATCATGTACAAGGCGTTCGAAATCGCGGGGTACGGCCCCGAAGTAGTGGAAGAAAAATTCTCTTGCCTGCTCAACGCGTTCAAGTATGGCGCTCCGCCGCACGGCGGCATCGCCCCCGGCGTTGACCGCATGGTCATGCTGCTGGCAGGAGAGGACAACATCCGCGAAGTCATCGCTTTTCCGATGAACCAGAAAGCGCAGGACCTGATGATGAACGCGCCCTCCGATGTCACCGAGAAGCAACTCCGCGAACTGCATATCAAGATTCGCGGACGCGAAGGCCAACCGGTCGAGTCCTAAGCGGAGTGTCCATCACAAGAAGAGGCGCCGGATAGGCGGGAAAAGACCGCGTCCGGCGCTCTCGGATCTGAAAAACGGAGGCTTCACACGCCTCCGTTTTTTGCTATGATGGTGGCGTTTTACAAGGGGAATAAAGACATGGTTAAAGACAAAGCATATGTATGTAATCTTTGCCGCAAGGTCATCACCTATTCACCGGAGCAGGCGGGGACTGCCAGCACGTGTCCCTTCTGCAAAGCTTCCATCTCCTTCCCTTCGGAGCACCGCCTCCGTCCCGCCGCGGCAGCCCGCGGATCCGGACACCGCCTTCTTTGGCCCGGCCTTGCGCTCGCAACCGCGGTTCTGGGGGCAGTCCTCTTTCTTTTATCGGGGCCGCGCGGCGGCGACGGCAAAGCCGATCAGCCCCCTACCGCACGGCGGGCGCTGATGCAGGAGCGGATCACGGTCGCCCCCATGCCGGTCCGGGTCCGGGGCCAGCACGCAACCGTTGCGGTCACCGATGTCCGGTATGGATGTCCCGAAGTGTATCAGGCCGCCCTGAAGCGGACCGTCACGACCGAGACGCCGGTCTGCAGCGTGAGACTCGCCATCACCAATACCGGCAAAGAAAAAGTCGGATACCGTCCCTGGCGGGTCGCCGAAGCGCTGTCCGACCAAAAGAAGGCTGAGCTGACAAAGGCGGACGGAACACCGTTCAGCTTGGTTTCATTCGGTCTCGACAGCTATCCTGTCGGCGCGCAGATGGCGACGGCGCTGGCGCCGGGCGAAACGTTCACCGACCTGATCCTCTTCCTGTGCGACGCGAAGCCGACAGGCGATCTCGAGCTCGTCCTGCCCTGCGAGAACATGGATGGGAAGGGCGAACTCCGTTTCACGATCCCCCAAAGCATGGTCCGATAAGCCGCGGGGCAGCGCGCTTCAATACTCGAATCCGGGGAGCTTCTGGTCCGCGTCCTGCACGGGCCTGAAGGTGTGGCGATGTTCCGGGCAGGAACCGTATTTAAAAAGCGCGGCCATGTGCGCGTTCACGCCATATCCTTTGTTCACGGCGAAACCGTACTGCGGATACTGCTCGTGGAGTTTCGTCATGAAACGATCGCGGCTCACTTTGGCCACCACGCTTGCGGCCGCGATCAGAAAACTCTTCGCGTCTCCCTGGACGATTGCGGTCGAAGGGCACGGCAATCCTTTCACAGGCAGCCCGTCGACCAACACGTACGCGGCCTTCTGGCGCAACCCCTCGACGGCCCGCCGCATCGCGAGATGGGTCGCCACCAAAATATTGAGTCGATCGATCTCCTTGGCCGAGCACCACCCCGTGGAGATCACGATTTCCTGCGTGTTGCGGAAAATCTCGAAAAAAGTTTCGCGCCGTGCAGCCGAAAGCTGTTTGGAATCCGTCAATCCCGAAAGCGTGTCGGCGTAAAGGCGCTCGGCGAGTTCCTGCCGCATCGTGACGGCACCGGCGACCACCGGCCCAGCGAGGCATCCCCGACCGGCTTCATCAACGCCCGCCAGCACAAGCCCGGGCTGTTCCGCCCACAGTTCTTCCTCGTAACGCAACATCGCGCTTGCGCCACATCCCTCTTCGGCATCTCTGTCAGTCGTCTTTCTCCGCTTCATCACACGTCCGGCTCTTTTCCCCACAGCCCGCCCCGTCTAGCCGCCAAGGGCTGTTTAAGTTCCCAGATGATAACACACTCCGGGAGCCCTGCGCGATGAAGGAACGGGTACTTAGATTCTTAATTGCGCTGACGCCTCAGGTTTTTTTGCCGCACGGTTGATTCGACGGCGCGGAGCACTGCGCAAAAGTGATAAAAGATCGTGCGCAAAACCGTATATATTTTCAGCGATAGCCCCGCTACAGTACAAACATCTTCGCGAAAGGCTTCTCTATGAGACGAAACCTGTTGTCATGCGCTGCGTTTTTGTTTGCGATTCAAGGATTTGCCGGGATCGCCTATTGGCAGGGCGCTGGCGGGAGCGGCGTGGGTGATTATGAAGTGGCCTCCAATTGGCAGGCCGGCAGCGTGCCGACTGCGGCCGATCTCGTGGCGTTCAAGAATTATGGGAGTCAGAACTGGGCGTGTAACCTCAACGGCGATGTGACCAATACGATCATCCTGAATGACGCCTCCACACAGAATTACCAAAACCTGTTCAACCTCAACCAGCATGTCTGGACAGCAACTGAGAGTGGGCAGGGTCTATACGTTAGGTGGGGCACCGGCGGACGGGTGACGTTCACAAACGGAACCTTTCGGCTCGTCACGTTGAACTGTCAGTCTGCGCCGCTCTCGGGATCTCAGCTTACGAGCAACCATGTCATCACCGCCTTCCAGAATATATATTCCGAGTCGCTAAACGCCTACTTCGCGGGAACAATCGCCTCGTTCGACGGCGGCGAACACGTGGTGTCCAATCAGTTGCGGGTGGGGACGATGAACGGCACAAGCGCCTATTCAACGCTTAACCTGCTGAACGGGACACAGGTGACGGTGACGAACGAACTGCACCTCGGCGAGGCCAGTGGCACCACGGGCCGGGTGAATGTGGCCGAGGCCACCCTGAAAATGGGGAAGGTCGCCAACTACGTCGGATACGCAGCTGGCAGTAAAGGCACGCTCTCCGTTGGCGCAGGTGCAGACATTTTATCGAGCGGATTCGTCTTTGTCGGAAACAACGGACATGGCGTCTTGGAGCAGGCGGGCGGCATCTGCGTCGTCAGCAACGGGTTCGACATCGCGGAGGGCGCGGGATCGCGCGGCGAACTCACTGTTCAAGGGGGGCAGTTTACGGTTCGCGACACGCGTCCGTCGGTCACCAACTACTTCCGCGTCGCCGTTAACCCCGGCGCGACGGGCGAGGTCACGCTGGCGGGCGGCACTTTTTCGTATCCGGGCGAAGCGAGTTTGATAGGGCGAGCCGGGTACGGCAAACTGACCGTCACAGACGGGACCAATGTTTTCGGAAACGGATTTCTGCTGGGCTCCGTAGCAGGAGGAATCGGTGACATGACGGTTATGGGCGGTATGAACACTTTCAGCACCGGGATCGGGATGCGCATGCAGGTCGGCGGTTTCGGCAGGGGATCCCTTCTGGGCCTTGGCGGTACGAACAGTGTCAGCAACCTCGCGGTCGCGAACGACACGGGATCTTCCGGCGTGATGACGGTATCGAACGGCCTGTGGACGATCGCCGAACACTCGTGGATTGGGACCTCTGGTAACGGAACGCTCAACGTCAGCGGCGGCGAACTGCGTTTTCTGAACAGCGGACCGGTGCTGGCGATCGGGCGGTATGGCGTCGCGACGGGAGAGGTCTCAGTCACGGGCGGCCTGGTGGATATGGGCGGCGGCGGCGCGGTCTGGCTCGGCCGCGCCAACCAGGGGACAAAAGCCTCAAGTTGCCTCGTGCTTTCCGGTAACGGCATGCTGCGGACCCGACAAATTTTTGAGCACACTCCTGGCCTGACGGTTGCAAGCCGGATTCTCTTCGACGGCGGAACGCTGAAAGCCTCGGCTTCTGACACGCTGGTCTACTCGGTGGACGACGTGCGGCTGACCACGAACGGCATGGTGATCGATTCGGCCGGATTCAACGTCAGCGTCGCGGCGGTGCTGCAAGATGCGGCGGGACGGGCGGGCGGCATCACCAAGAAAGGTGCGGGCACGCTGACCCTGGCGGCAGACCGACACGCGACGGGGCCGGTGTCGGTGCTGGGCGGGACGCTGGTTGTCAGCAACGCCGTGGCGGTATCGGCCGACACGTCGCGAGTCGACGGCACGCTGACGCTGACCGCCGCCAACCGGCTGACCGTCGCTGCCGGAGCGGCGCTGGCAGGCACGGGCAGCGTGACAAAGGTGACACTACAGGACAACGCCGTGTTTGCGCGAACCAAGTCGGACAACGCGCACACACCGCTGACCGTCAGCGACTGCGTGGCGGATAATCGGCTGACGGTTGCCTTGACGGGGTACAGCTTGATGGAGCTACGATCGTCCCTGCCGCTGATTCGCACACCGACGGCCTTTATGGATGCGTCGAAGATAACGGTCACCTTGAATGGTCAGTCGAATCCGCATCTGACCGCAAAGTTTGCGGAAGTCGGCGGGCAGCAGGTGCTCTATGTCTCCTATTCAGCGGGAACGATGGTCGTGATCTACTGATTGCGGGGGCGATGGAACGGGACGACTGAGATCAATTTGCACGGCAGCGCTGCCGGCTTAAACCGGCGCAACATGCGGCTGCTGATACGCGGGACGGAGATAGCGGACGGCACCGGCGAGCGAAGGGAAAGCGGAGAAGAGAGCGCATGCGTTCGTGCGGAAATTAGGGGTAAGAGGTCTGAAGCCAGAGGACGGAGGGCTCATCCGTCATGCAGGGTCACGACGGGGCGGAGCGTTCCGTCCCGTCGTGGTTGCTCGGCGTCCGCCGCTTACGTCTGCGGCACCTCGCTCAGCGGGATGCCGAGCGCGTCAGCGACCCCTTTGCCGTAGGCCGGGTCAGCCTTGAGGCAGTTTCCGATGTGCCGCACCTTGATCATCTTCGGCGCGTCGCCCATGGCCCGGGCCGTGTTTGCGAAGAGGCGGGACTGCTCGTCCGGCTTCATCAGGCGGAAGAGCTTGCCCGGCTGCGTATAGTAGTCGTCGTCGTCCTCGCGGTAGTTCCAGTGCGCGGCGTCGCCGTTGATCTTGAGCGGCGGCTCCGCGAACGCCGGCTGCTGCTGCCAGTCGCCGTAGCTGTTCGGCTCGTAGCCGCGCGTGCTGCCGTAGTTGCCGTCCACGCGCATCGCGCCGTCACGGTGGTAGCTGTGGAACGGGCAGCGGGCCGCGTTCACCGGAATCAGGTGGTGGTTCACCCCCAGGCGGTAGCGCTGCGCGTCGCCGTAGGAGAAGAGCCGCCCCTGCAGCATCTTGTCGGGCGAGAAGCCGATGCCCGGTACCACGCTGGCGGGATTGAACGCCGCCTGCTCGACCTCGGCGAAGTAGTTGTCCGGATTGCGGTTCAGCTCCATCACGCCCACCTCGATGAGTGGATAGTCCTTGTGGTACCACACCTTGGTCAGGTCGAAGGGATGGTACGGCAGTTTCTCCGCGTCCAGCTCAGGCATGATCTGCACGAACATCGTCCAGCGGGGGAAGTCGCCCTTCTCGATGCTCTCGTAGAGGTCGCGCTGGTGGCTCTCGCGGCACTTGCCGATGATCGCCTCTGCCTGCTCGTCCGTGAGGTTCTTGACCCCCTGCTGCGTGCGCAGGTGGAACTTGACCCAGAAGCGCTCGTTCTGCGCGTTGATGAAACTGAAGGTGTGGCTGCCGAAGCCGTGCATGTGCCGGTAACTCGCCGGAATGCCGCGGTCGCTCATCACGACCGTCACCTGATGCAGCGCCTCGGGCAGCGAGGTCCAGAAGTCCCAGTTGTTGAGCGCGCTGCGCAGGTTGGTGCGCGGGTCGCGCTTGACCGCGTGGTTCAGATCCGGGAACTTCAGCGGGTCGCGCAGGAAGAAGACCGGCGTGTTGTTCCCCACCAAATCCCAGTTGCCCTGGTCGGTGTAGAACTTCATCGCGAAGCCGCGGATGTCGCGCTCCGCGTCGGCCGCGCCGCGCTCACCTGCCACCGTGGAGAAGCGCACGAACATCTCGGTCTTTTTTCCCACCCCGGCGAAGACCGAGGCCTTCGTATACTTCGTGATGTCGTGCGTGACCGTGAAAGTCCCGAAAGCTCCGGAGCCTTTGGCATGCATGCGCCGCTCGGGGATCACCTCCCGGTCGAAGTGCGCGAGCTTTTCGAGGAACCAGGTGTCTTGCAGCAACTGCGGTCCGCGTTTACCCGCAGTCATCACGTTCTGATTGTCGGGAACCGGAGCCCCCGCGTTGGTTGTCAGTTTCTGCTTGTCGCTCATTGCTGTTCCTTTCCTTGTCCGCACGGCCAAACCCGGGACTAGTCCGACCACACAGCTTCACTGAAGTGCCGCGATTATAGCCATGATCACCGCGGGCTGCAAGCCCCAGTAAGGCCGGTTTCAGCGAGTTGACTTGCATGAGTATTAGGCCTAAACTAAATATCAATTTGCACCGTCTTGTCCCGGCCGCGTGCGAACAAACAAACGAAGGAGATTCACGATGACCTCACGTCGTACGTTCGTCGCTTCCATGTTCACCTTGGCGGCAGTTCCCCTGCTGTCTTCCGGCCAGACCTGCTGCGCGACAGCGAAGAAGGACAAAAAAGATGCGCCCGCAACCTGCGCCGCAAAACTCTTGGCAACGGGTGCCGCCGTCGTCGAGTCCAATGAGAAGAAAACCAAAATCAAGATCACGTGCCCCAAGTGCGGGAAAGTTGCTGAACTCGAGATCGACACGCCGACTGCGGACAAACCCTATGCGCAAGAATGGACCTGCCCCAAGTGCGGCTGCAAAGTGAAAGTCTCCGTCGCGGTCGCCAAGGCCGAATAAAGCGACACACCTGAAAAGATCCATGCTTAAAGACATCCAAGCGGGTCTTTGCAAGCGCTGGCGTCTCCGCCTCAAGGCGGGGGCGCTGGCGCTGGCGTTCGCTTTCTTTTCGGTATTGCCGTGGTTGCATGTGATCACGTTGGATGACACCCATGCCGGGCATGGATGTTGCCATCAAGCCGCATCAGCGGTCCCCGTCGGTCACCTCCCGGTCATGGATCAGGAGAAGGCAAACGCGTCGGACACCTGTTGGATATGCCAAAGCCTCGTCTCGCTGCTGCAGCACAACGAGCCGACCGTCTCCCCGGCCTTCATCGGCCCCTCACCTTCTTCGTCTTATATGGCGCGTGCCCCGCATGCGCCCGTGATCGTCCAGATTTATCCCGCCAGCCGTTCGCAGGCTCCGCCCGCGCTCGCCTAACACATTTACCGGCGGTGGCAGCGGCGTTTTCCGCCCTGCTGTTCCAGTGACATGACCTCTTGGAAAGGGCCAGAGTGTGCCCCCTCAGGACGTGTCGCATGACCCAATCGTTTCCGTGACCGCACACGCAAGGCGTGTCGGCACATCTCATTCAACGTTCATGAAAACTACTTATTTACGTACGCGGACTCTCGTGGCAGGAGTCGCGCTCTCTTTTGCCGCCACCTGTGCGTCGGCCCAGACCGACGACGCACGCTACCAGAAACTTGAAGACGAGGTGAAGGCGCTCCGTCAGCAGGTGACAACCTTGCAGGAGCAGCACACCCGCGAAATGGCTGAACTCAAGGACATGTTGAAACAACAGGCCGCCGCCGCTGCGGCGAGCCCCCAACCGCTGGGAACGCCAGCCGCAACCGTTGCGCCGCCATCCCTCTACGACTCGCTCAAACAGTCGGCGGCGGTGCTGGTGCCTCAGGCGCAGGGCGTCAAAGGCGTGGACCTTGACATGTCCGTGGTACTCGACCTCTACTTCTACCACGATGACACCAAGGAGGGCATGAGCCATTTGCGCCAAGGACTCAGCGGCTTCGGCCATCACCATGATGATGCCGAAGGGCATGACCACGGCGGGCCCGAGAACGGCTTCAATCTGCGCCATGTGGAGCTCGGCTTCTCGGCGGAGGTCGATCCCTACTTCCGCGCGTGGACCACGGTCGCCGTGGATGAGGACGGCGCCGAGTTTGAGGAGGCGGTCCTTCAGACCACCTCGCTGCCGTACGGGCTGACGCTCAGCGGCGGCAAGATCAAGAGCGGCATCGGCCGGTTGAACCGGCAGCACTCGCACAACTGGGACTTCTTTGATGCCCCGCTGGTGTACGAGCAGATGTTCGGTGCGCACGGTCTGGCCGAGAAAGGGCTCCAGCTCACCTGGCTGGCGCCGACCCCGTTCTACCTGCTGTTCGGCACCGAGGTGTTCAACGGAGAGAATGAGCACTCCTTCAATGTGGGCGACGCCGACGCGCTTCCTGCACACGACGCGCCGCGCCTGTACACAGCCTTCATGAAGACAGGTCCGGATCTCGGACCGAATCACGCGCTCCAATTCGGCTTGTCAGCCCTGTCCGGACGACACCAAATGGTGCATGAGGATGAAGAATGCGCAGACGGGGACACTTCGATCCTCGGCACCGACTTCGTCTACAAATACGACGCCAAGCGTACCCATGGCGAGGGTGACTTCGTGCTACAGGGCGAGTATTTCTATCGTGATATGGGCCTCGATGGCGAAGGCGACTGGTCTGGCACGCCGTGGACCGCAAAGCAGGACGGCTACTACGTGCAGGGACTCTATGGCTTCCTCCCTCGCTGGCGCGGCGGCCTGCGTTGGGACCAGATCGGCTTGATCAACGATCTGGACACACCCGAGGATGGTTCGGTCACCTACGGCGACTCCAGTCGGCTGGCCGCGATGCTGGACTGGAAACTCTCTGAGTTCTCGCTGCTGCGGGCGCAGGCCGGCCGCGGCTGGTATGACACCGAAGACGGACGCGAAGACGCCTGGGAGTTCGCGCTGCAGTGGCAGCTGACCTTCGGCAAACACGGCGCCCACGACTTTTAACGGCAGGGACGCCTCTCCCAGGCGTCCGCCCACGGCTCGAAAATCTCAACGAAAGAAGACGAAATGAACCAGTTCAAAGTAATGCTGTTGGTCGCAGCCTGCCTGTCGAACGCGCAGGCCGCGAAAATCAAGATCGTGACCACGACCACGGATCTGGCGGATATCGCCCGCGCGGTGGCGGGAAACGCCGCCGAGGTTTCAAGCATCACCACCGGGCGCGAAGACCCGCACACGCTGACCGCCAAGCCGGGCTTTATTGTGCGTGCCCGCGATGCCGACGTGTGGATCCGCATCGGCATGGAACTGGAAATCGGCTGGGAACCGGTGATCCTGCGCGATGCCCGCAACACCCGCATCCGCGTGGGCATGCCCCGGCATATTGACGCCTCCGACCACGTCATCCGTCTGGAGGTTCCGACCCAGCGCGTGACGCGCGACCAAGGCGACATCCATCCGGAGGGCAATCCGCACTACTGGCTTGACCCGCTCAACGGACGCCTGGTGGCGGCCACCATCGCCGAGCGGCTGTGCGCCCTGTATCCGGAACACAAGGCCAAGTTTGAAGAGGATCTCCACCGGTTCGAGCGCGACTTGGACACACGCATGTTCGGCGCGGCGCTGGTCGACGCCCTTGGCGGCGAGAATCTCTGGAAAGCGATCGCGGAGAAACGGCTGGAGGCGTTCCTGGCGGAGAAAGGTATGGCGGACAAGGCGGGCGGCTGGTACGGAACGATGCGCCCGCATCAGGGAAAAACCATCGTGACCTATCACCGCAGCTGGGTGTATTTGACAGAGCGGTTCGGCTTGCGGGGTGATCTTCAACTGGAGCCTAAACCGGGCATCCCGCCTTCCGCCAAGCATCTGGCCTCCCTGGTTTCCGACGCCGAGGCCCGTAAGGTCCGCGTGATCCTGCAGGAGCCTTTCTATACGCTCAAGGCCGCCGAGTTCGTGGCCGCGCGCACGGGTGCGAAGGTCGTCGTGGTCCCCACGATGACCGGAGGCTCGGCAGAAGCGACCAGCTATCTTGACATGCTGGACAACGTGATACGGAAGGTGAGCGCGGAGTTGTGAACGGAAACCCGGTCATCCAGTGCCGCGGGGTCACCATCGCGTACGGTCGGGACGTTGTGCTCGACCGTATCGACCTGACGGTGCCCCGCGGCACCCTATTGCCGTTCGTCGGACCGAACGGCGCAGGCAAAACCACGCTGCTGAAAGCGTGCCTCGGGCTCATCCCGCATCAGAGCGGCGAGATCCTCTGCGATTTTGGCAGACGCCCGCCCGCCTACGTGCCGCAACAGAAACAGCTCGATCCGATCTACCCGGTTTCGGTCCACGACCTCGTCTGCATGGGGCTCTACCCCGAACGCGGGTGCTGGGGCAGGCTGAACAGCGGACAGCGCGCACGCATCGAGGCGGTGATCTCGCGTTTCGGGCTGGCGCCGCATCAGCACAAGCACTTCGGCGAGCTCTCCGGCGGGTTACGCCAGAAAACGCTGCTGGCGCGTGCCGTGGTGACGCAAGCCGAAGTGCTGGTGCTGGACGAACCGACCGCCGGGCTGGACGCCTCATCCGAAGAAGGCCTTCTCACGTTGATCCGCGCGCTACATGAGACCGAGGGAAAAACGATCCTGTGGGTTCATCACCGCATGGACCAGTGCGCGGCCCTGGCGCGGCAGGTCTGCCGAGTGGACAAACACGGCGTACGTCTCGCCGATGTGTCGGAGGTGACAACATGAGCCTCTTGCAGGATGCGGTGTCGTTCACCGGTCTCTTCCCCGAAGCGGTGGTCTGCGGCACCGTGATGGCGGCGGTGTGCAGCGCGTTCGGCGTGTTCGTGGTGCTCAAGCGGATCGTGTTCATCAGCATCGCGCTCTCCGAGGCGGCGACGTGCGGGCTGGCGCTTGCTCTGGTCTACCACTTCTCGCCGCTGGCGGGCTCGGCGCTGGTGACGGGCGCGGTCGTGTTCATGCTGACGCTTCCGGAGAAACGGCAGCATCTGCCCAAGGACGTGGTGCTCGGCACCGTGTTCCTGCTGGCTTCAAGCGCCAGCGTCCTGCTGGTGGCGCAGAGCGGCTTCGGTCTGGAAGAGATCAAAGCCATGCTCTACGGCGACCTGATCGTCAGCAGCCCGCGCGACCGCTGGGTCTTGCTGCTGACGGGTGTGCCGTCGCTGGCCGTCTTGCTGTTGTTTCTGCGGCCGGTGCTCTACGCGTTTCTGGACCGCGAGGCAGCGTGCGTCATGGGCATCCGCTGCTGGTTCTGGGAAGGGCTTTTCTTCTTCCTGTTGGGACTTGTCGTGTCAGGCGCTTCGAAGAGCGGCGGCGCGTTGCTGGTCTTCTGCCTCCTGGTGGTGGTCCCCGCCACGGCCCTGTTGCTCGCGCGGCGGCTGTGGGCCGTGATCGGCATCTCCGTGGCGTTGGGTGTACTCACGACCTGGGCCGGTCTGTTGACCGCCTACAGCGCCGACCTTCCCGCCAACCCGACCATTATCGGCCTCTCATGCCTGCTACTTATGGGAGTGGCACTCATCCGCGCCATCGCAGTCAAGTTCATCGCGCGAAGGTGACAAAGTCATTTCTTGTGACCATAATCCATACCCTTAAACGATCCTCGTGCGCGAACGAAGGAACTCCCCCAACCTCGCCGATCAGCTGCATCAGAGCCGCCGGCAATTTGAAGTGACTCCGCATCGCAAACAGCTTTTCCAGCAGAGCCACGATCTTGACTGGCAACCGCCTGATGTCGGGTTCCTCGATCACCAGCCGTCCGCCGGGCTTGAGCACGCGCAGCAGCTCGCGAAGGGCGGCTGCCTGGTCGCGCACATGATGAAAGGCATCCACCAGCAGGATGCGGTCGAACGTCGCATCCGCAAAAGGCATCGACTCCACCTCGGTTCTGACCGTCTCCAGCCCCTTGCGCCGCGCCTGCTCCAGCATGCGCGGCGAGATATCGCACACCACGGCGCGTGCGACCGACGCCGCAAAGACACCCGCCACGCGCCCCGTGCCGCCCGCCGCATCGAGCAGCGCGTGCGAAGGCGCCAAATCCAGCAGCCCGCCCAGTACAGCAGGCTCGGGCGGGAGGATCAATCGCTCGTAAAAAGGAGCCAGCCTGTCAAAGTGGTCAAACATCAATACGTGATCAGCAGCCGCTTGCCGTCTGCGGGGTCGAGTCTCGCTTCATACCGGGTGAGCCCTTTGTCCGCAAGCCCTTTTTGTAGCGCGCCGTCCGTCCCGAACTTGGAGTGTCCCAAGCTCGCGCAGCGGAAGTGCTGTTGCTCGTGCTGGTACTCGACCTCCACGCTCCGGTGAGGACAGAGCAGCGAAACGACCGCATAGTCGGCCTCCCCCTTCCGCGCAATGATGATGGGCGTGGGCAAGCGCGGGTCGATGACCTTGACCGATCCGCCCACCGTGGCCAACGGCGGCACTTTGGCGAGCTCCACGTTGATCGTTCTGCCTTCGATCACGTACGCCGCCGTATCGATCGCCGGCGTCTTACCTTTCTTCGTGAAGGTCGCGCATCCGCCGTTCAGTCCGCACACGCACGTTCCAGCGCCCGCAGCGCCCAGCGCGGCAACGACGCCCCTTCGTGTCATCTTTTTCATAACGCCCCTTTCTTACTCAGACAGTCAGTTCCCTCACGATTTCCCGGAACGCCCCCGCCGCAGGCGAACTCGCTGCGGACTCCACGAACGCCTTGCCCTCGTCGCCGGACTCGGCGATCAGCGGATCAATGGGAATCGGCCCCAAAAACGGCACATGCATCTGCTCGGCCATGATGCGACCGCCGCCCGCCCGCAGGATCGGCGTGACCTCCCCGCATTTGGGGCACGCGAAGCCGCTCATGTTCTCAATCACGCCCAGCACCGTCACGCCGAGTTCCTTGCAGAAATTGATCGATTTGCGCACGTCCGCCGCCGCCACCTTCTGAGGCGTCGTCACGATGACGGCACCCGCCAGTTCCGGAATGAGCTGGCAGACTGAAAGCGGCTCGTCACCGGTCCCCGGCGGCACGTCGATCACCAGCAGGTCGAGGTCGCCCCAGTCGACATCCTCGATGAACTGCCGGATCACGCCCATCTTCATCGGTCCGCGCCAGATCACCGGATCGTCCGGATGCTGTAACAGAAAACCTACCGACAGCACCTTCAGTCCGCCGATCTCGATAGGCAACATGCCTTCCTCGCCGCCTTCAAGCCTTTGCCCGACGAGCCCCAGCATGGTCGGCACGCTCGGCCCGTGCAGATCCACATCCAGCAACCCCACCCTCTGTCCTGACAACATCGCCGACATCGCGAGATTCACGGCCACGGTGCTCTTGCCCACGCCGCCCTTGCCGGACATCACGATGATCTTGCGGCGGATGCGGCTCAACCGGTCTTTCAGTTTTCGGTCTTTGTCATCAGCCGCCGCAGGCTGCGGGTTCATTTTTCCGGCGGAGGCGCAGGACGAGTCCCCGCAGCTTCCGCACTGATTCGGCTCACAACTTTTCGTTTGCTCTTTCGCTTCTTGCATCTCTCTTCCCTTCGTTAAAAATCTGTTCACTTTCACAACAGGCATGCCAGTCGCGTACCGCACGTTTATGCCTGTACATCCCGGTATTCGCGGCACGCCAACCTTTCGGCGATCGTGTCGTCGATCTCATCTTGCCAGCCGTTGCGCTGGGTCGCAATATTGTCAAATCGCTTCGTGTACGGTTTGATGTCGAGCAACGGTGTCGCGTCGAGGATATCCGCGCCTTCGATCTGCAACACGTTTCCCACGCGGCCGACCAGTTTGACAATGCTCAGGCCAATGGGATTAGGCCGACACGGCGCGCGCGTCGCGAAAATCCCGTGCTCTCTGTCCTGCAAAAATGGTTTCGTCACAAGCCGAACCTCATGCGCCTGATGGAAATGGTAAACGAGATAAATATGCGAAAACCGCTCCATATCGCGCAGCCCCTCCGAGAACTCGGGAAAAACTTCGACCTGTCCTTTGCACACCGAAGCGAACACCGGCTGTATGGGTGTCTCCGCCGGTCGCGTGTGGCTGCTGTGAATCACACCGATGGCCCTGTATGAAACCGGAATATCAGTCATTGCCCCTTACCTTTCGCGAATGCTTCTCCAGCAGGTCTGCCGCCAACCCGACACATTCGCTGCACGACAAGTTATTCGCCGCACGAATCGCCTTGCAGGTGAGATGCCCGCCAGTCATCTCGGCAAAAGACTGTTGGATCGACTGCTCGGCAGCGGTGCCGGCCAGCGTACAGCTGGCATGCACAGCACCGCACAGCCCGCCGGGCGCACGCCCCGCGCCGCATCCCGCAAAAACGTCCTCAACACCTCGGCCGCCGGGGAACTTCTGCCCCCAGGCGTACGCCACCGATTGGGCGCAGTTGCCTCGCCGCTGTTGATGATACTCTCTGGCTATTATCTTCATCGCTCCCTTTCGTCGTCAGAAACTGATCTTCATCCCCGCAAAGCCGGGCTGCACGGAGGCTCGGAGACGCTGCCGGAGGTCAGACACCGCTCCCTCGCCCGTGCAATGGCAGGGGTAAAGATAAGAAACGTCATAGGCTTGAAGCGCCTCGACCGTTCGGTCCAGACGCGCCTGGATCGCGTGCAACAGGTGCATGCCGCCGATCACAGCGAGGATGCGCGGTTCGCCCGATATTTCGACAGCATAGCGCAGCGTATTGATGATCCCCGCGTGACAGCACCCCAGGCAGACGACCAAGCCCGCGCCCGTCCGGACCCAAATCGAAAGATCATCCGCGATCGCGTCGGCGTGCTTTCCGGCCTCATCCAGAAAAAACGGCCCGCCCGTATCCTCATACGCGGTGAGACGTGGCACCGGCCCGGTCAACATCACGCCTTCCGCAAGCGCCCATGGGGTCGACACCCAGCACCGCCGCTCCTCGGGCAGAGACCGAATCGCCTCTTCCGACGTTTTCGGCATGCCGATCGGTTTCGGCGCATCGTGAATGCTGAACCGCGACTGCACCGCGTGCGGATGCAAAAACAGACGCGCGTGTCCAGCACGCCCAAGCACGGCAGACACGTTTCCGGTGTGATCGTAGTGGCCGTGACTCAGCACCACGCAGTCCGCCAAGCCGAGATCGATGCCCAACGCCTCCGCGTTCCTCAACATCGCCTCGCCGCGACCCGTGTCGAACAGGATCTTATGCCCTGCGGTCTCGATCCAGAGAGACAGCCCGTGTTCCGCTTCCAGCCCGTAGGCGGCACGATTATCCGACAATAGGGTGACCGCTATTCCGTTTGCATGCATGACATACTTTCCGTTGTTAGCCCACCGCCACCTGCCCGATAGCAGCCACCAGCGTCTCCTTGCGCTGAAGCCCAGTGAACTGCTGCATGACCCCGCCGTCCTTGAGCAGGATCAGAGTGGGTATGCTCTTGAAGTCGAACGCGTCCGCAGCCTTGGGATACTCAAAGCAGATAATCCGCGATCGCGCGGTAGAGCGTACTGACCGCGAGGATTGCGCAATGCCGGCCCTCTTCGGGCTTGCATTCGCCGGACCGGACCAGTTCGCCCGCGCTGATCGACAGCGCATCCGTGACGCTCCGTCCTAAGGCCCGACGCGCAATAGCGTGTCCGCATGAACGCGTGTTACCGCATCCGTCCGTATGATACTTAATCTCTTGGACGATGTCATCCCGCACCACGAGATAAACCTCCATCGTGTCGCCGCACGGCCCCGTGATCGTCGCGGCAGCCGTCGGATCGTTCATTTGTCCGAAAAACGGGTCCCCCGTCATGACTGAACCCGTTTCCCTCTCGCAATCACATTTCTTCATATTCCGTCATCCCTCCATTGCCTGTTTCCCGGGTTTGCGACATTTCGCAAAACGTCGCCTGCGCCCAGACCAGCACACGGTCTCCATCCTTTAACTCCGACTTCAGCCGAAAAAGCGGCGCGCGGCCTTCAGTCACCCACGCCCGCAATCCAAGGGCGCGCCCCATCGGCACGGGATGCGGATAGCGGATCCGCAAATCGCCTGTGACAGCCCGCACCCCCCGGTGGAAAAGGCAGTGCGTCATGGCGGCGTCGAGCAAGGCCGCCGACACGCCGCCATGCAGCATGCCGTCGTACCCCTGCAGGCGCAGATCCGGCGTGAAATGTGTTTTCACCCCGCCCTCGCCATCCGGCTCGAACGACAAGCCCTGCGACCAAGGGTTGTCCACCCCGCACATGACGCAAGCCCCGTGCCCGAAGCGCGCGCCGGCCCCGACCGCCTTTGTCTCAGTGGTCACAAACATTCTGCCCCGCCTGCAGCGTTCCGGCTAAATAGTGTCCGATGAGCATCTCCGGTGTTTCCGCAGGCAACCCCACCGTCACCTTGATGTTTTGTTCCGCGAACAGCCCCTGCGCGCGCTGGCCCATGCCGCCCGCCAAAATCTGCTCCGCGCCCTGTTCCGCCAGCCAGCGCGGCAACACGCCCGGCTCATGCGGCGGTGGGACTAGGTCTTTGCGCCCGAGCATCTTCCGCTGCACCAAATCCACGTCGACCAGCGCGAACGTCTCGCAGTGTCCGAAGTGCATGCACAATTTGCCCTCTGCCAGAGGGATCGCGATCTTGATTTTCGTCGTGTTACTCATGTGTTCTCCTTTTCCAGTTTCCAGTTTCAAATTCGCCCATACGTTCCTGATATCCGCTGCCGACGGCGCGTCGGTCTCCACGACCGCCTTCGCCTGAATTTGTGCCGCCGTCACCCTGCGGTCGTAGCGGATGCGCCCGACAACCCGCGCACCCGAAGCCTCGGCCTTTCGCTCGATCCGTTCCGTCATATCCGGGTTGATGTCCCACTTGTTGACGCAGACCGCCACCGGCACGCCAAAGTGCCGCGTCAGACTGAGCACCCGCGCCAGATCATGCTCGCCCGAAACCGTCGGCTCGGTCACCACCAGCACCTGCGAAGCACCGGTCACCGAGGCGATCACTGGGCAGCCGATGCCGGGCGGCCCGTCCGTGACGATCAGCGGCAAGCCCTTCTCTCCGGCGATCCGCAGCGCCTCGCGCCGCACGAGAGAGACCAGCTTGCCGGAGTTCTCGGCCGCCACGCCCAGACAGGCGTGGACCATGGGCCCGCAGCGCGTCTCAGAGACCAGCCACTCGCCGCAAAGCCGTTCCGGAAACGCGATCGCTCCTGCGGGACAGAAACGCACGCACACGCCGCACCCTTCACACGCCACGGGATCGACCCGGTACCGGTTGTCCGGCAAGAGCTTCACGGCCCCGAACCGGCACAACTCCGCGCACAGGCCGCAGCCCGTGCATTTTTCGCGCAGGATCACCGCCTCATGCCCGCTCTTAAAATCTGTGCTCTCAATGATTCTTGGGGCAAGAACAAGGTGAAGATCCGCCGCGTCCACATCGCAGTCGGCGATCACCGCACGTCCGGCCGCCAGCACGGCGAATGACGCGGCCACGCTCGTCTTGCCCGTGCCGCCTTTGCCGCTGATGATCACCAGTTCCTGAAGTTTCGCTTCCATACCGTTCGTTTTATTCTCCGTTCCGACAAACTTCATAGAAAAGGGTATTGTCCTTGCGCACGGCCTTGACCGCGCTCCGTTGCCTCAGAAGCAACACCCTTTTCAACACGTCGTTGGCATGGAGTGCCAACCCGGATGCGATCCCTTCAACCGTGCAGGGACGCCTGGTCAACAAGGCGAGAATGTCCGCGTCACTGGCCTGGCCCAATGCTGCGTCGTCTGTGATGGCCTGGACGTTCTCGCTGATGACATCCACGTGCCCGTGAAACAAGCCTTTAAGCTCAGACAGCTGCTCAGCAGAAAGCGCGAGGGCAAACTCCTCCGCCGGAGGCCGCGTGGCGGTGTTCAACTGGACCCGCGCAACGCCCAGTCTGTTGGCGATCGCCGCGATTTTCTCTGTTTCGGTTGAAATGCCCGTGACTCCCGCAAGCAGAAGCACCTCCAGCCAGACTTCACCCTTGAACCGCTTCGTGAATGCGTCTAGACCTTGGACCATCCTGTCAAAAGGAATACCCTCATGCGGCCGGTTAACCTGCTGATAAGAAGCGTCGTCTCCGACGTCGAGCGAGGGGATCACCAAGTCTGCGGCCATCAAAGCCTCCTGAACCTCGTCCATCCACAAAAGCGAACCGTTGGTCAGAACGGCGACGGGGATATCCGTCATGCCTTTGATACCCCGGATGATTTTGCCGATGCCGGAATTCAGCGTCGGCTCCCCGGACCCCGCGAGCGTGATATAGTCCGGCCGGTCCCGATCCGCGAGTTTGCGTTTCAACTCAGACAGAATGGCTGCAGCCACGACGTAATCCTTGCGCTCAAGGGTCTTGTTCGTGGTCCGACCCAACTGGCAATACACACAGTCGTAGGTGCAGGTCTTGAACGGCACCAGATCCACACCAAGCGACCGCCCCAAGCGTCGCGATGGAACAGGTCCGTAAAGATGTTTATAAGGCTTTTGGCTCAAGAATGCCCCCGTCCCTTTTTGCGCTGCGGACGCGCGCGATAATGGTTTCTCCCGCTCGGACCCGCGCCCCCCGCTTGACCATCACTTCGACATCTTTCACCGGAAAATATATATCCAAACGCGAACCGAACTTCATCATCCCAATGCGGTCGCCCGCCTTCACAGCGACCGCACGATCAGGGGCCAACCAATAGACGACGCGTCGGGCGAACGGACCGACGAGCTGGACGACCAGACACTTCGTGCGATCTCCTTCAATCAAGATTTTGTTGTGCTGATTGACTTCTGACGACTTCTCCCGGAACGCAAATAGCGTTTTCCCCGGAAAATACCCAATGAAGGTCGATTGACCCGAAAGAGGCGCCCGGTTTACGTGGACATCTAAAAGGTTCAGGAAAACACTGACCCGTACAGTGATTCTTTTTAGATGTTCCTGACTCGGATGATAAGTAATGGACATCACGCGCCCGTCAGCCCCACTCAGAATGGCGTCTTCATCCTGCGGCGCTTTTCGTTCGGGGTCTCTGAAAAAATACACCACGAAGGCCGCCACAGCCGCAGTGAGGAGATAAACAGGGCTTGGCTCTGCAAAGAACAAGCTGAGCGTCGTTCCCGCTGCCACAACCATCCCCAAGAAAGGCCACACTTCTCTCCGAATCTTCATTTGAGCACCTTTGTGAAACGGGAAACCTTCTCTTCACCGTCTCCCTCGATCTTGTTAAATAGCTTTAGGAACATCGCTCTGTACTCGGGCAGCGCATCAACCGCCAATTCGCCCTTCGAGTAGGCCTCCGCGATCCTCCGGTCGTCAGGTATCTCAGCCAAGACCGGTATCCATTCTTCACGACAGTAGTCTTCCACACGGCCGTCGCCGCTCCCGGCGCGATTGACCACCACACCGAACGGCAACCTTAGCTCCCGTACGACTGCGACGGCCAATTTCAGGTCATGCAGGCCAAAGGGTGTCGGCTCCGTCACCAGCACCACGAAATCGGTCTCGCGCAACGTGGCGATCACCGGACATGAGGTTCCCGGAGGGGCATCCAGAATCGCGTCCCCCTCCATCGGCACCCTCGCTTTCACGGCGCGGATCAGCGGCGGCGCCATGGCCACGCCCACGTCAAGCCGGCCCTGGATCAGTGTGACCGCATCCGCCTTTAAGGTTTCAACGACGCCGATGCGCTTGGGCACCTCGCGGATCGCGCCTTTCGGACAAACCCGCATGCAGCCGCCGCAGCCGTGGCACATCTCAGGAAAAACCAGCACCCGCCGGCCCAGCACGGCCAGCGCCTTGAACGCGCAGAAGCGGCCGCACTCGCCGCAGCCGTCGCAGCGCGCTTCGTCCACCTGCGGCACAGGGATCGACACCACCTCTGGAGCGCCGAGCGGGTCACCTTTCAGAAACAGGTGGGCGTTGGGCTCCTCCACGTCGCAGTCCAAAAGCGCGGCGCCGCTCACGTGCGCCAGATTCACGGCCACCGTCGTCTTGCCGGTCCCGCCCTTTCCCGATGCCACCGCGATGATCATGCTATCCCTTTGCTCTCTTTCCCTGCCCGCGACCACAGCAGTGCCTGCGTACCCAGCGGCAGCCCCACGTTGGAAGAAATGACGGGGCATTTGACTTTGAACAGAAAACAGATGTCGCGCGGCGCGGCGCTCAAGGTTTCGAAATTACCTTGTCCCTTGGCGATCACGAGATCCGCTTGGGCGAAACGTTTCCGGAACTCCGCACCGCACTCTTCCAAAACGGTGCCCGGCGCGTCCGAGCCGTTTGAGATGACCCGGACGATTTCATGCAGTCCTGCCGCACGCGCGTCGTCGATCGTCGCATCGTTGATGACGGGCGCGCCGCGCACGGCCACCGTGACCCGCGCCGGTCCAAGCGCCTCGACCAGCAGCCGGTCCAGCACGATCTCCCCCGCATTGTCCGCCAGATACAGGATGTCCTTCGCTTCGGCCGCCGCCAGCCTGAAGATCTCCACGTCACCCGAAAAAGGTTCATCCAGAACCTGCCGGATCGAGCGCAGGATCGTTTCCGCGCTCAGCTCCTGTTTGGGTCCGAGATCGATCAGGTTGCCGGCGATCGCTAGCCGGACCGCCAGCGATAGCGGGTCCGATGACACGGCCAGCCGTTCACGCAACTCGGGAATCAGGCTCAGCGCGAGCGCGTTGTCCCGCATCTTCGCGGCGACGTACGGATCGGCAATGCCGGTGAGCTCGCGCAGGAGACGGTGCACCCGCTGCGCCATCACCGGCGGCGGCTGACGCAGGTCGGCCGTGCAAATCCATCCGGCCACCTCGCGCACGACCCGCTCGTAAAAGGCCGGATCGTCGGATACACGTCTTAAGGCGTCCAGCGTTTGCCGGAAGATGCAGGGCAGGCAATCTAAACTTGTATTCATGATCGTCGGCCTAGGCCCAATGTCCTTCCACGTCCGCTTCCACGCTTTCTATCAGTTTTCCTTCGCGGTAGAACTCCAGCGCCGCCGCCAACGTGGGGGCGTCCGAGGTGTAGACCTTGATGCCGGCCGCAACCAGCACACGGAAGGCCTTGGGGCCGCAGTGCCCGGTCACCAGCGCCTGGGCACCGGAGGCGGCCACGTTCTGTGCGGACTGGATGCCCGCGCCCTGCGCCGCGTTCAAGTTCTGCTGGTTGTCGATCACAGCAAACGACGCCGTTTCCGTGTCATAGACCAGAAACTTGGCGGCACGGCCAAAGCGGCTGTCCAAAGGCGCGTTGAGATCCGCGCCGGATGTCGAAAATGCGATTTTCATTCCGTTCCCAACTCTCAGGCTGTTGCCTGCTTTTCTCCAATTGACTCAGCCATGACCAGCCTGCCGTCAATTCTGTCATCGACGTCTTCAAGGCGGTATTTTGTGCACTTCACCGGCGGCTGAATGATGCCGCTGAAGAGTTTCATGCGGACTGATTCCTTGAGGGCTAGCGCGGTTACTAAAGCCGACAAGGCCCTTTGCCTGACCGAAGGCCTCGGAAACAGTCTGCCGTATTTTTCCTGAAGCGCCGCCACCATCGCCGCGGTTGCCTCGTTTTGCGAAAAGAAGCGTGCCGCTAAGAGAAAGCCGCGCGTCAGCTCCAAAAACCGCTTGAATCCTTCGGCCCGGACTCTGACGCGCGGGTCATCGCTGCGGGCCGCGTATTCATACCCCATCATCGCCGTTTCGACAGCCCGAATAAAAGAGGCGCCGTTCAGGCGATAGTCCTGCTCGAAGGCTTTTCTGAGAAGCGCGGGAGTCTCCTCGCAGGAAAACTCCGGATGCTTAAACCAGATGCGGTCTTGCCCGTGGCGCTCTTCGTAGGGCATCTCGTCCGTCGAGCACAATTTGCCCTGTTCCTCATAGTCGCGGTACAGCTTTGTCCCGGGCAAAGGGCCCAGTTCCATAAACTGAACGTAATCGGCCTTCAGCCCCGTCACAAAATCAACGTCTGGCCACAGGCTCTCCCGCGTGTGCTCTTCGAGAAACAGGATGGCCGAGGTCATGACGCTGATGCCGCGCTGCCTAAGTTCGGCGACCAAGCGCTTAAAATCAATGCCCTTGTTTTTCTCGTAAACCTCATGCTTCGATTCGACGCCCATCCAAACGAAGGTGATCCCCAGCCGGACCAGCAGGTCAAGGCTGGGAAGGCCGGTGATGGTCTCTGCGGAGCTGAAGATACCGAACGTGAAGGCGCGCCCGGTTTTTTCGATGCACTCGAGCAGTTCCATGGCCCGCTGCGGAAACTTCAGGAAATTCTCGTCCATCACGCCGAAATCGGTCACCCCGAGCCTGTCCTCATAGGCGCAGCACACGTCGAAGATTTCTTTTCCGGTCTTCAGATACGTGACATACTCGCCAAAGAAATGCGAGGTCGCACAGAACCGGCATTTATTGGCGCAGCCGACCCCGGGGATCAGAATGCCGGAACCTTCCGGCAGAGGAACGCCCATGACCCGCCGGTTGAACGCGCTATGCAAAAGCGGGTGCCTGAGCGGTTTCGCAGGGTCTTCGCCAAACAGATGGCGCAAAAAGGCGACGCCCTCGCCTCGGCAAAGGTAGTCATGTGCAATCACGGTTTCGGTTTCGCCGACCGCCACGCCATGACCCCCGAGAATGATTTTGCTGCGGGGAGAATACTGGCGGATCAACTCCGCCATTTTCTTCGCCTTTTTGAAATTAGGCATCACGTAGCTAATACCGACATAGGCATACCCCTTTTTCAGTTCCTCAATAAACTGTGGCAGGGTTGGAAAATCGAGAACAACCGTCGGCAGGTCGATGTTCTCTGCCAAGAAATAGAGACCGAAACTGGCATGGTTAAACCGATAGGAGAAGATCCCCTGTTCCCTTGTCACCTGATTGTGAAAGAGTTCCATGAGATTCTCTTTTTTTCCGTACTCGTCATCGACCGCATAAGGTCCGAAAACCGACGTTAATAGAAGTTTGGGATGAGCAGGCATATTATCCGTCTACTCTGCGGCTTTCTCGATGATGAGCGGATATCCCGCGCTAAATGACATCAGCGTATTGAAGCCGACGCCCTCGACGGGAACCTTGTCGCGGTACCAGTACGAACCCATGCCGAACGGTTTGAGCGGAAGTTCACCCTCGTTGTCCGCACAGCCGGTCTGACACTCCGCGCCGACCCACCCCGGCAGCAGTACGCCCGCAAAACTGCTCCAGACCGTAAAGCTACGTCCGGGTATCGCGAACGGCAACCGCATCGATCCCCGGAAAATGCCCGTCGCCTTTTTGAATTGCAACGTGACTCCCGTGGGGTTCGCCGCTCCGGCCGCGACGCCAAGCACGCTTTCCGACACCGTCAGGTCGACAAACGGCAGCGCGGTCGCCGTTCCATAGCAGGCGCTCGTCGGCACGGCGTCTGCTGCCGCCAGCCGCAACGGCCCCGTGCCTTCGTATTGTCCGTAAAAGTCCACCAAACTGTCCGCGCCGCTGTAAAACCCGCCGAACGCCTCCAGCGCGATGTCGTACGATGTTTCCTCGTGACCGCTGCCACACGACCAATACGGCGCGACCCCCTCGCGCACCGTGACCGCGCTGGGATAGGTCCTGTAATTCTCGTCTGCCTGTGCGGCGATGATGAACACACCCGCGAGCGTATGCTTGGTGTTGCCCGCGAAGACGGTCATTTGTGCCGTGCCGTCCGCCATGGGCTGCAGGACCGCGCTTCCGCTGTACGGCGTCCCGTCCGCCAAATAACCCGCGTAGGTTACCCGCCCGCTCTTCGCCGCGGCTGGCGCGAGCGATACCGTCATGAACGAGTGTCCGAGTGGCGCAAGACCGCCCGTCGCCGCCGCAGGCGACAGCACCACCGTGTAATACCCCTCGTACTCCGTCGCCGGGTTCGCCGCGCTCCAAACGGGTGCGGCCAGCGTTGCCGTCAGCGGATAGGCGTAATCCGGATCGGTCACCCAGGCGCTCAATTCGCCCGCGGGCGTCAACTGAATCGCCAGGCCGTACGCGCCCTTTGCTATGACCGCCGAGACCGCGCCGTCGCCGTCGCAAGCCGCCCAATTCGGACTCGAAAACGCGACGGACCCTTTTTTCATGCGATATCGAACTGTTGCGCGCCCGGAGGAACTGACGGAACAGGTGAGCGTTCCCGCCACGCGGGCCGGCACGTTCGAATCGAGCACCGCGCCCTCCGCCAACGTGATGGCATTGGTCGCAGCCGCATTGACGCTCCCGAGCGCCGCCACCGTGATCGTCACCTGGACTGCGCCTCCCGCAACCCACCTGCCGGAACGCGTTTCAGAGACCTGAAAAACCGAGGTGAAGACACCCGCCGATCTCGGAACGCCGCTGAATTTCAGCGCACCCGACGTCTTGTCAAACGCCGCCGCGACGCCCGCCGGAAGCGATCCTGAAAGCCGTGTCATGTAGATCCCGCCGCCCTCCGTCTGGAGCACCGTGATCTTCTGCGCAAAGGCTACCGCCGTCTGCGCGACAAACGCGACTTCGTCAGAGGCGAAGAACGGGGCGTTCTCGGCCACAAGTCGGACCGTGACGGACCGCTTGCCCGAGACCGCGCCGACAGCTCCTTTCGGAGTGAGCGTCACCGTCACCACGCCCCGCGGATACTCGGCCAGCGTGGGCAGGGCAACGACCACACCCTTGGCAGCCTCGCGATCATTGTTGGCCCACGTCAGCGTCTCCGGCCACACGTCGCCAGCCGTCGCCGTCACGGTGCCGGTAACCGCGGTCGACGCACCGTCCACACGCGTGACGCCCAAGAGCACCTGCCCGCCCTCCGGCGCAATAATCGTCAGCGGCGACGTCTTCGCGAAGAATATGCCCGCCTCCGTAAACATCAGGCGGCCGACTGCCGGCAGGTCATTCTCGGTGATCGTCACCACCTCATGCATCCGCCCTTCGACCGGCGTCGCGCCACCCTCCGTCACCGCGAGACTCAGCGCTACCGCCTCGTTGCCCTCGTAGCCCAAGTCATCGGTCAGCGGCAGGACAACGCTCTTTGTTCCCGTCTCGCCGTCCGCCCACGACAGAAAAAGACCTGCCGCAAACAGGTCCTCGAAGTCCTCACCCGCCGTCGCGGTCGTATTCAGCGGGTCAATCGCGATGCGGACGACGCACACGCCCGAAGCTCCGCCCGTCCGTTCGACAGCGATCACCACCTCGCCGGCGGTTTCAGACACGGACTGGGCCGTCTGAACAAACCCTACCGTTCCGGGATTCCAAATCTGCCAAGTGAATGTGCCGTCCGGGGAATCGGCCGTCAGCGCGAGAGCGACTGCGCCGCCGTCCAGCGCCTGAAACACGCCGGGGGGTCCAGCGACGGGTTCGAACGCACCGGGCTGGAGAACAAGCTGCGCGCCTTCGGCAACCAACCTGTAGAGCTGGCCCGCTTGGACCGCCATCGTCGTTCCAAAAACGCCCGCCGCGTTCGTCAGCGTGGCAACCCGGACGCTGGCGGCACATTCCCTCGCGATCAGGTTCACCGTCGTTTCCGCACGGTACGCGCGGAGGGTCGAGGCGACGTTTGTGAACGAGAACGCCGCGTCGTTCGTAAGCACACACACCTGGTATGCCGCGACGCCCGCAATGGTTGCTTCGACGCTCACGCCGTCCGTCAGCCGGCCCGCAGCGGAGGCGACCGCAACGCCGTTCGAACGGATCGAAACCGACACGGCAACCGGGTCAGGTCCGGTCACTGTGACCCGCTGCTCCGTACCGTTCACCGCGTCCAATTGGAAGAAATCAGCCTCATCATTGGCAGCCAGTGTTTCATCGCGTGGCGTTTGCACCCCCAGCATCTCGCGCGTCCACACCGCATAGTTATTATTCTCCTCGTGGTCGAAGACGCGTTCATCCCGCGTCATCGCCAACTGCTCATGCAGACGCGTCAGATTGCATGCGGGAGAGAAGCGCATGAAAGGGGGGTAAACCGCTCCCTCGCGGCGGTAGTTGAAGCAATAGTAGCCGGGAATCCGGCTGGCGATGCTGCCGTCCTTGCGCAGCATAACAACGGCAGGCAGGTTCACAAACGTCTTGTCCGGCAAGGTGAGCAGGCGCTCAAAGGCCAGTATTTTCTCCACCTGCGCCCATCCCGCCTCAGGTGTGATCCCGTGCCGCGTCATGTAGCTCGTGCCGTTCAGTCCGGCCCGCCGGTCCGCCGCATTCAGCTTATTCGTGAAAAGCGCGTGTGTCATCGGTGAACCCGCGAACATGCCATCGCGAGACGGTATGCTGATCACAGCAAGCGCCAGTTTGTTTGTCCTCGCAAACTCCTTGAACGCCTCGGTCTGCAAGACATCATCCTCGAACCCCGCACAGTAAGGGCACCACATCGCGGTGAAAAACACCATCGTCCGAGCGTCTTCTTCCACACTCTGAGCCACGGCATTGGTTGCAGCGTCGAGATCCATCGTCCACTCGCCGAAGCTGAACGGCTCACCAACATAGCGCGGATTATGGATATTGATTTCCGCCTCGCCGACCATCTCGACAACGCGTGTCTCGTCGGTCTCCCCCGCCGCGCTTAACGTCACCGTCACCGTCCCGCCGACCCTGTGTCCTTCGTTTTTGACGAAGATGTTCCTGTTGGTCTCCCCGTCGGCCCAGACCAACGTTTCGCTCCAGTTGGTGACACCTCCGCCCTCCAGCGTGCGCGCGTAGGACAAGGTGTTCGTCAGTGTTCCGGACGAACCAAAGGCCCGGACCAAAGGCAAGGGAGCCGCCAAGGTTCCGGGTTCCATCTCGGCCGTCGCCGTAAACCCGAACCTCGTCCGTCCGTGGTAGCAAAAGTCCGCCACGAAACGCTCGATTTGCGCGATGAGCGTTTGCGCGTCCGCGCGGTAAGGATACCCGGAAAACCGGTAGTCCGCCCGGACGGTCCCGTCTTTCTGCACCCAGTAAATGCGGATGAACGGATACGACAGGTTGCCGTCGTCGGCCGCCGCGTCGTTAACCCAATCGTAGAGTTCCCCCGGCAACCCGGTCTTGCCCTCTCCGGTCACCAACAGCAGTTTTTTGGCCTGCCGCCACGCCGTAAATTCTGGCGTGTTCACCGCCAGGTCAATCACCTCGGAACAACGGGAACAACCGGTGTTGGACCAGAAGCCCAAAACCGGGATGCCGGTCTCCTGCGCCACTGCCAGCGCCTTCGTCAGGCTGAGGTGCCATTCGCCCGGCACGATCGGCTCGCCCGCGGGTGTCGCCGGAATACTTCCCGCCGCCGCACGCCACGCGACACACCACAGCGCCGCCATCGTCATCAGTGCCATTCTGACCGTTCTCATTGGTAGCCTCCTTCCGCCTGATTGCTCTACCCGACCGGCGAGAATAGGCAGACGCCCCGCCGGACCGAGGCCCTGTGCGAAACGCCTGCACAACATTCTCAGCCGCTCCGAATCAACCTTCTTTCGTGTCCAGTGCCGCAAGCCGCTGCTTGACCGCATCCAACTGCCTCTGAAGCGCGTCGGCCCGGCTCGTCAGGACCTGTTTCTCGGTTTCGCCGGCAGACGGCTCAAAAACCGCGCTCAAACCCGCCCGCATCCAGCCCGGCACACCAGTCGCACGGAACATGTTCCGGTTCCCGCGACCTCCTCGCCCGCGGCCGAAACCGCATCCGCGGCCAGCGCCCAGTCCCGCAAATCCGGGTTGGGCGTTGCCTGCGCAGAACCCGGCTGCGCGCCCCGTCATCGGACCCATTCCCGTCGGGCCCATTCCGTTTCCACTTGGCATTTTCTGCCTCCTTTTCTCTGTTTCTCCGGGCAATAGGCGGCGGGGGTGGCCCCCGGACACATGAGTTGTCCCGGAGTCTCTCTCCGGAAGCGCACCCCCGCCTAAAGCGTTCATAAAGATCCGCAACACCGCCCGCTCCCTTGCCGACGCCGGCGCCGCTGGTTGCAGCAGCCCGGCATGGCGAAGGCGGCGCCGCACAGCGTCCCGTCCAATGACGCCCGGATCACGGCCCGCAACTCGCCCGCCACGAAAGGAACAACCTGAATGCCGGCGGCCGCAAGCCGCTCCTGCAGCGGACGCGACACAGCGCCGCACACCAGCGTCTGCACCCCGCGGGCCGTCAGCCAAGCGAGCCGCCGCGTGAGGTCGACGTCGACCAGATACGCCGCCTCCGCCGTCACGAGCCCGTTCTCGGACTCCACCAGATACAACTGCTTCGCCGTGTCGAAGACAGGCGCGATGCGTTGCTCCCAAACTGAAAATGCGGTTTTCACGCAACTGTAGTCCGCAGTATCCGTGCCAACCTGAAGAACCGCGCGCGAGTCACATCCATATCCTTGTCCGGCAACATGTTGGCACATCCAAGCACCCGTCATGCCGCCCTCATATACGTGCATTTTTGCACTGTTAGCGACTGTTTTCGTTGCGTTTATGCTCTTTTATGGCGGTTCCCCGGCGCGACGCAGACGCGCTCCCTGTCGGCGGTTGCCGCAGCCTCCCGCCAGGACGCGTTCAGCCCGCGCGTCTGACATTTTTTCGCTCGCGGTTTGACAACGCCTCCCGCGTCGCCTACAGTGGGGCCGCTATGTGTTTCTCTCACATACCAGAGGACCGCAGCAGGGGGACATGATGATTGACGCAAGGATCGAAGACCTATTGGGCGAAACCACCGCCGGACAGGCGATCACGCGGCGTGAGGCGGAGGTGCTGCTCGCTCTTCCGGCAGACTCTCTGGAGGCGGCGTTGCTTTGCGCCGCGGCAAACGTCGTCACGCGGCGGCGCTTCAACAACCGCGGACTTCTGCTCGGCCAGATCGGCGTAGATATGGCCCCCTGCGACGGCGACTGCGCCTTCTGCTTTTTCGCCCGATCGCACACGTCGGTCCAGCCGGCCCTGCTGCCGACCGATGAAATTGTCCGCCGCTGCGAGCGCTTCGCCGCGGGCGGCGCGTCCGGCGTGTTTCTGATGACCATGCACCGCTTCGGATTCGACTGGTTCCGCGACCTCTGCGGCACGCTGCGCCGTCGCATCCCTGCATCGCTTGAAATTCTGGCGAACGTGGGCGACATCTCGCTCGGGCAGATGCGCGAGCTGCGCGCTGCGGGAGTGGCCGGCGCCTACCATGTCTGCCGGCTGCGCGAAGGTGTGGATTCCTGCATGACGCCCGCCAGCCGGCTCGCGACGATCGACCGCATTATCGAAGCCGGGCTCGACTGGTACACGCTCTGCGAGCCTGTCGGGCCGGAGCACACCGCCGCCGAACTGGCGGAGCAGATCTGGCTCGGCGTCGGTCGCCCCTGCCGGCAGCACGGCGCCATGCAGCGCTTCCCGGTCCCTGGCTCGCCGCTCTACGCCAAGGGACAGATCCCCCTCCGTCGCCTGAACCAAGTCGCGGCGGTCGTCGCGCTGGCGACGCAGGCCAAGCCCGAAATCAAAAGCATCGCCGTCAACGTGACGAACCTCGGCGGCCTTTTCAGCGGCGCGAACGCCTTTTTTCCCGAAGCCGGCGAGCCTGCCGAACAACCGCCAGCGGGAGCGTCCGCCGGTTTCACAACGGCCCTCTGGCGCCGCAGCTCGGAAATCACGACCGCCGATTGCCGCGACCTTTTGGCCGCCGCGGGCTTCGTTGCCCCCAGCGTCTGACCAGAACGGAATAACGGCGGGCGGCGGCTTCAGCCCCTGGCCGAACCGGTCTGCGCTATGCGGCATGAACGTCCGTCGCGCTCGGGAACCTCGATACCGAGGGCACGCATTTTTCGGAACAGCGTAGTTTTGTGGACGCCGAGTTCGCGGGCCGCATCGATCCGGTTGCCTCTGGCGCGCGTCAGCGCCGTACAGATCGCCTGCGCGTCAAGCGCGGCACGCGCGCCGCGCAGTCCGCCGCCGGCGGCGGGGTTCCCCGCCGCACCCGTCAACGTTTCCGGCAAATGGGCAAGCCCGATGCGCCCCGTTGGGCAGAGAATGAACGCGCGCTCGATCACGTTCTCAAGCTCCCGCACATTGCCCGGCCAATCGTACGCCATCAGCAGGGAAAGGGCTTCGCTGTCGATTCCCGCCACGGCTCTTCCCTGCAGCCGGTTGAACCGCGCGATGAACTGTTCCGCCAGCAGCGGGATGTCCTCTTTGCGGCGTCGGAGCGGCGGCAGCTCCACGCGTACCACATTGACACGGTAATATAAGTCTTCGCGAAAAGCGCCTTCCCGGCACCGCGCCAGCAGATCCCGGTTGGTGGCCACAATGACGCGCACGTCCGCCGTCTCCGGGCGCGTCGACCCGAGCGGCTCATAGACACGCTCCTGCAGTACGCGCAGCAAGCGCACCTGCAAAGCCGGGCTGACCTCGCCGATCTCGTCGAGAAACAGCGTGCCGCCCTTGGCCAGAGCAAAGCGCCCTGGCTTGTCTTTGGCTGCACCGGTGAACGCCCCCGCCTTATAGCCGAACAACTCCGATTCCAGCAGCGTGTCAGGCAGCGCACCACAGTTGACCGCCACAAACGGGCCGCCCTTGCGCGGGCTCAGCGCGTGCAGGGTCCGGGCGACAAGCTCCTTGCCCGTACCGGTCTCGCCCTGAACCAGCACCGTGCTGGGGCTGGCGGCGATGGCGGGCAACACCTCGAACAGGCGCTGCATCACCGGGCTGCGGCTGACGAGATCGCCCGCGCGGAAACGCCCTTGCAGTTCCTGGCGCAGCGCGTCCAACTCCGACAAGTCGCGGAAGACCTCCGCCCCACCGATGACCTTGCCCTGTTCGTCCTTGAGCACCGCCGTCGAAATGCTGATCGGTATCCGCTCCCCCTCCGCATTGACGATGTACGCGGATTTGCCGATGACCGGCCGGCCCGTCTTCAGCGTCTTCTGCAGCGCGCACTCCGCTCCGCACAAGCTGGAACGGAACACCTCCGCGCAGGGACGACCGACAGCCTCCCTGCGCGGCACGCCCGTGATCTTCTCCGCCGCACGATTGAACGAAGTCACACGCCACCCGGCGTCCACCGTGAACACACCGTCTGAGATGCTTTCCAAAATCGCGTCGGTGGCTGTCGGTTTCTTCGCCTCGGGGCTCTGTTTTTTCCGTCTCATTTCAAACACCTTGGCCACAGTTTACATCACACCGCCCGCGCCGTCACGAGAAAGACCGGGTAGGTTCGCATCACACCATCAGCCCCCGGACGCGTGATGCGATAGGCCTCGCGTGAAGTTGAATCCGTGAATCCGGTCTCTCCCAGCCACCGGCTGACGGTCGCACGCTCAAAGCCGTGATGATAGATGCCGGTCGGGTCCGCATGAAAAGACCCGTCCTCCGCATCCAGGTCAGCTAAGGCAATCCACCCGCCTTCACGCAGCGCGTGACGCAAACGCCGCAGCACCAGCGGCACGTCCGACAAATGGTGCAGAGTCATCGAGCTAATGACAAGATCGTAGCGGTCCGGAGGCAATTCCGCCTTGGCCACGTCGCAATGCATCGGGAACAGATTCATGATGCCATGAGAACGTGCCTTCTCTTCTAGCACCCCTAACATCCCTGACGAGGCGTCCACCGCGGTGATTTCCCGGACAAACGGCAACAGCGCCAACGAAACCAGTCCAGTGCCCGCGCCGACATCCAAAACCGTCATGTCAGACCGCAAAGGCACAGCCGTGCGGATCTCCGCCACAATGGCCCGCGCCAGCGCCACCCGTGCGGGATTCGCGTCCCAGTCTGCCGCCTTTTCATCAAACCGCGTGCTGGTGGTTGCCATCGTTTTCAATCTTGTTTTGCCCTCGGCTCATTGGGATTAACACCGTATTTTTTCTGACGTGCCCGCCCGGAGGGACAGCCGCCGCCGGTCAGGGCCATTTCGAGCTTTTGCAGAAAACCGGCGATCACATTGCCTTTACGGGCCTTTGTACAGACGGGGCAATGGGATTCGCAGAACTCGGCATCGGTTAACTTCATACGGGGCGTCCCTTCGTGTACGTTTGAAAACAAGCACGGCGATCACCGCGAGGCCGCGATGGGTCAATGTGCGCGCATCGGTTCGGGTCTCACCTTCCCGCCGTTTTTTTCACATTACCCCTACACGCCTTGTTCGGCAAGCGGTTTTGTAAAAGGTGCGATTCCGTTTTACGGAACCGAATCGCACCGGGCACGCTTCGTCATCGCGGAATCGCCTTGCCTTGAGCCGGAAACATGACTACTTTGGTATCACTTATCTTGAAATGACGACGTCATCGACACATAGCGCCATCCCGCCATCCCCGCCCGAGGACGGGCCGTCCGACACCGTGAGCGGGACCGTCGAGTCAATCGTTTACCGGAACGACGAGACCGGCTACACGGTTTGCACCGTCAAAACACAAAGCGGCGTCCGGGCGCGCGAGGAGTTCATCACCCTCGTCGGCACCTGCGCCACGATGTGGGAAGGCGAGGAACTGCACGCCGAAGGCCAGTGGATCCGGCACCCGTCGCACGGCCAGCAGTTCCAGGCCAAAGCCATCACCTGCATCACGCCGACCTCCACCGAGGGCATCCGACGCTACCTCTCCAGCGGCATGATCAAAGGCATCGGCCCCAAATTCGCGCAGCGCATCGTCGACAGGTTCGGCGAAAAAACCCTCGACGTCATCGACAAGGAGTCCGGCCGGCTCCGCGAGGTCGAGGGCATCGGCGAAGGCCGCCGCAAGCTGATCAAAGAGTCGTGGGTCGAACAGCGCGGCGTGCGCGAGATCATGATCTTCCTGCAATCACACGGCATCGGCACGGCCAAAGCCTCGCGCATCTACCGCCAGTACGGGGCAGACGCCATCGCCATCGTCAAACGCAACCCCTACCGTCTCTGCGAGGACGTCTGGGGAATCGGCTTCAAGACGGCAGACGCCATCGCGCTCAGCGTCGGCATCCCGCATGACTCCGAAGTCCGAGCCCGCGCCGGGCTCATCTACACGCTTCAGACCGAAGCCGACGATGGCGGGCACTGCTTCACCGTGGACGCCGACCTGCTGCTGCACGCGCAGGAGCTGCTCGACATCTCGGTTGAGATCCTCGCCGACGCGCTCGCGAAGGAGTACGAGAAAGGCACGCTGGTCAAAGAGGAGAACCGCGTCTACCTGCGCGACCTCTACCGCGCCGAAGCGCGCGTCGCCGACAAGCTGCAACATCTGCTCGGCACGCCCCGCGCCTTCGCGCCCATCGACGCGGACAAGGCCATCACCTGGGCCGAGGGCAAGATGGGTCTGCGGCTGGCCCCGCTTCAGCGCGAGGCGCTCGGCAACGCCATCCGCTCCAAAATCTCGATCATCACCGGTGGCCCGGGCGTCGGCAAGACCACCATCATCCGCGCCCTCACCGAAATTTTCAGTGCCCGCAAACTTGTCATCCGCCTCGCGGCCCCCACCGGCCGCGCCGCCAAACGCATGGCCGAGGCGACCGGCCACGAAGCGCAAACCATCCACCGCCTGCTCAAGTTCAACCCCAGCGTAGGCGGTTTCGAATTCACCGGCGAAAACCCGATGGAAGGCGATTGCTTCATCCTCGACGAAACCTCCATGATCGACATCAAGCTCATGGACCAGTTCCTTCAGGCCATGCCGGCCTCCGTGACACTCATCCTCGTGGGCGACATCGACCAGTTGCCGAGCGTCGGCCCCGGCAACGTCCTGCGCGACCTGATCGGTTCGGGAGAGCTCCCGTGCTGCCGGCTCGACACCATTTTCAGGCAAGACACCTCCGGCCTCATCGTGCGCAACGCCCACCACGTCAACCGCGGTGAGCCGCTGGAGACGCGCGCGGGCGAAAGCGATTTCTACTTCGTGGAAACAGGCGAGCCCGAGAAGATCATCGCGCGCACCGTGGAGCTGATGACGCAGCGCATCCCGCAAAAATTCAAAATGGATCCGCTCACCGACGTGCAGGTGCTCACCCCCATGCGCAAGAACCTGCTCGGCACGGAGAACCTCAACGACGTGATCCAAACCGCGCTCAACCCCTCCGGCCCCTCGCTGGTGCGCGGCTGCGTCCACTTCCGGGCCCATGACCGCGTGATGCAGCTTCGCAACAACTACGACAAAGAGGTTTTCAACGGCGACATCGGCTTCATCCAAGAGGTCGACGAGGAGGACCGCGCGCTGGTCGTGCTCTTCGACGGCCGGCCCGTGCGCTATGCGCAGAGCGAGCTGGACGAGCTGGTGCTCGCCTACGCCTGCTCGATCCACAAATCGCAAGGCAGCGAATACCCGGCCGTGATCGTGCTGATGCATACGCAGCACTATAAGCTGCTGCAGCGCAACCTGCTCTACACCGCCATCACGCGCGGCAAAAAGTTGGTGCTTGTGGTCGGCTCCTCCCGCGCCATCCAAATCGCGATCAAGGCAAACCAGGTCCGCGAGCGCCGCACCACGCTTAAAGAGCGACTCCGCGGGCCACGGCATTGACACGACAACAGCGACCTGTTATCTTTCACCCTAATGTTAACCGCTGTGCGTCAGGTGGAAACGCTCTGGCACGCGGCACAACCGGAGGATACAAGGTATGGCCAAAAGTCATGACGCGAAAAAAGAAGAAAAGAAGAAACCTGCGTTGAGTTTGAAAGAAAAGCGCCAGGCGAAAAAAGCCAAAAAAGCGGCGCAGTAACCCATCCGACGGCTCGCCCCCTTCACCCGGTGGGCGAGCTTTTTTTTCAGGCCGGCAGGACGTGCCGCGGAACGCGCAAGGAGCGTCCGGTCGCATCCCGTCTTGAACTGGCATAGCGATTGCTCTATTGTATCCGCCATGTATAATGTTTCAACTCACCTGAGCGCTTTCACCCTCCTCGTCCTTCTGGCTGTCGCGGCCGACGTAACGCAGGCGGAGCCGGTTTCGCTCGGGGTCGCCTTGGACGGCGATCCGGCGCTCAAGCCTTTACCCTTTGCGGCTGAACTGGTCTTCCCGGGCGAGCGGAACTTCCATCTGCACGCGCCGGCCGCGACCAATTGGTTAACGGGATGCACGCTGTCCGTAACCGTCGTCTGGCCGGAGGGGGCGCCCGTATATTCCGGCGCCCTGGTCTGGCTGAAAGACCGCGACGATTACTGGCACCAATACCTGGCCCCCGGCCACCTGAATGCCGGAGCCACTAACACCCTCACGATTCCTCTCCAGCCCGGCGCCGCCGGTTGGCAGACGCCTGGCCATTCGCTGGCGTGGCATCACAGGGTCCGCCTCAATCCGCAATCGGCCGGATTTCGCGTCTTTGCCGACACAACCTTCACTGGAAAGTGCGTTCTGGTGTCCGCAACGCTGGAAACGCAGGCGCCGTCGGGCGCGCCCGTCTTATCGAAAATCCGGCCCGTCACGAGCACCGCCCGGTCACGCTCCCTCTACGAGCTGCGCTTCGACCTGCCCGACCGCTACACCAACCCCTTTGATCCCACGCAGATCGACGCCGGCGCAACCGTCATCACCCCTGAGGGGACAACCAACCTTGTCCACGCCTTTTACTACCAGCCGCACTACCGACTGGAGGACGAGCTCGGCGAGCCGGTCGAGCCAGACGGGCTGCCCGAATGGCGCATACGCTACTGCCCGCGCACGCCGGGCGACTACGCCGTCACGCTCTATGCCCACGACACGTTCGGAGAGACGGTCGTCACCAACGCGCTGCGCTTCACCGCCGCGCCCCCGGCGGAGGACGCTTTGCGCTTTGTGCGTGTCTCACAGAAGGACCGCCGTTATTTCGAATTCGACGACGGCTCGCTGTTCTATCCCATCGGCCACAACACGCGCTCCGCGACCGACGCGCGCATGGACGACAAGTTCCCCTGGGTCTTTCGCAAAGCCGAAGGCTCCACCGCATACCGCCGCTATTTCAAGCGCATGCAGGAGACGGGCGAGAACATGGCCGAAATCTGGATGAGCGCCTGGTCGCTGGGCCTCGAGTGGACGGAAGGCGTCAGCGGCTATCACGGGGCCAACGACTTCCATATGGGCAACGCCTGGGAGCTGGACCGCGTCATCGATCTCGCGCTCCAGCATCGCATCTACCTGAACCTCGTGCTCAATTACCACGGGCGCATCAGCACCTGGAGCGACCCCGAGTGGCACCTGCACCCCTACAATCAGAAGACGCCCGGCGGCTGGTTGAACATGCCGCTCGAATTCTTCAGCGACGCCCGAGCGATCGAGATGCAGCGGCGCTTCTGCCGCTACACCCAAGCCCGCTGGGGCTGGGCGCCCGTCATTTTCGGCTATGAATTATGCAGCGAACTTAACCTCACCGGCCATGAGACCCACCACCGGACGCATTTCGACCCCGCCGTTGTGGAGTGGTGCCGCGTCCTCGGAGGCTATCTCAAAACCATCGACCCCTACGGGCATCTGGTTTCCGCGCACGTTTCGAACGACTACACGTTCCTTAATCCGGCGCTGTGTAGCCTGCCAGAGATGGATTTCAATCCGCTCGATGCCTATAACAACAGGAGCCCGGAACACCCCGAGCGCATCATCGCCCTCACCGTCGGCACGGCGGATGCCGGGCAGAACTACAACAAACCGATCCTCATCACCGAGTTCGGCGGGTCTGCCATGGCGACCAGTCTAGAAAAACTGATGATCGAGCAGCACGGGGCGCTCTGGTCCGGCGCCTGTCTGCCGCTAGCCGGCATCCCCATGTTCTGGTGGTGGCAGGTGATCGACGAGAACAACCTCTATCCACGCTACACCGCGATCAAGAAGTTCATGGAAGGGGTCGACCCGCGCGACACCGCGGCGAAACGCGTGCCGATCGTGCTGGGCGTCGCCGAGGGCGGCGACAAGGAACAGCTGCAGAAGTTCGCCGCCGTCTGCACCGCCTCGTCCGAGAAAGCCCGCGGATACATCCATCCCGCACGTTTCGCCCGCGCCGGCGAAGCGCCCCCCGCCGCCGATCGTCTCACCGTCAACATCGAGGGCTTCATCCCCGGTCTCTACCGGGTGGAGTTTTTCGAAACCGAAGCTGGAACGTCTGTCCGCCGCTTTGACGTGCGAAGCCAGGATAGAGTGCTCACGATCCCGGTCCCCAAGTTCAATTCCGACTGCGCCTTTAAACTTCATCTGCTGACACCCGTTGCAAAAAAGTGACAGGACGCTGATTCTCGGCGCTTCCTTGCAGCGCGGTTAAACAAGGAGTCAGTCATGCGTACGCGGATTCTGTTCGGTTGCGCGTGTGGCGCGGCGTTGCTCGCCCCGGGACAGTCCCTCAACATCGGCCAGGGAGGAATCAGCACCTCGGACCGCGGCAGCGTGGCACTGGCTCCGCCTCCGCGCACCGTCGGCCAAGCGCTGGTCATGGCAGACCTGCCGATTGCCGCATCCCCCCCGCTGTTCTATCTCAACTGCGGCACAAGCGGACGTTACGGACCTTACGCGCTCGCGGACAACACCGCCGTCGGCAGCAAGCAAGCACCCTACCTCTTGCGCATGTTCGACTACGGTCAGCACTTCACCCTGCACCCTTCGAACAACACCGCCATCACTTACGGGCCATTCGCCGCAACGAACGGCGCCACGGTCGCCATCGGCAACACCGTCATGTCGGTTCTTCGGTTTCCGCCGAGGCTGTCGGTGACGCTGAACCACCCCGGCAAGATCAATCAGACGCCGCTGATCGGCATCGCGCCTTACAACAGCGCCCTGATCCGCGAACTTTACGGCCTGCGCGCGAAATACGTCAACCTCGCCAACCGGGTCGACGTCGATTCCGCCGATGTCCAGCTTGAAGGCACGCCGCGTATTTATTCGCGGCGCGCGGGCAGTTCGTTCTCTCCCGTTGTCAGCACCTCCGCGCGCGACAAGCAGAATGCGTCGAAAGGCGCGGAACTGAGCGCGATCAATTTCCTCGAGACGCTCTTCGGACAGGCTTTCCGCATCCGTTCGCAGGCCATCACCGAGGGCACCACCTATCATTTCGGCATGCCGCCCGGCGACTATGTGTTCTGCGCCCTTCAGAAAGTGAAAGACGCCCGCACACAGGGCATCACGGGATCGGCGACCGCCGTCTGGTGGACCACCTTCCATTTCGACGGCGAACATCCCCTCGCGCTTTTCCTCACCGCCGACAACGCCATCACATGGCGCGAGATTTTCCCCTTCGACAAGAAATAAGCCGAAGCGGAGTCTCACCCGCAACCGGGCCCCGACGCCGTGTGCGGCGTGCGGCGAAAACGCCTTTATTTCTTTGCCGCGTTCGCCCTGTTGATCGCGGCGGCCTGCCGGCCGATGGCCTCAACCGTCTTGCCGTTGGCTTTGGCGATCGCCTCGTAACCGATCTTGCGATCCGCGTTCTCCGCCTTGACGAGTGCGGCCTGGGCAGCGTCCAATCCGGCTTTGGCGGCAAGATACCCGTCCGCGCCTTCCTCCGCCTTACCCGTCAGCACCAGCACGACCACAGCATCCTTACGCGCCTTGCGCCGTTCCTTCGCGTCGCTCATGTCGTCGGCCTGAACAAGGCACACGACTCCCACGACCGCTGCAAACAACACACTCATGACTCGTTTCATCGGCATCATTTTTTCTATCCTTTCCTTGACGCTTCGGTCAATCCAATTTCAAGAAGTCTTCTAGCTCTTTCTGGACCTTGAGGTTCACATCCATCGTGATGTGGATCGGTTTGATCTCGTGCTCGGTCTTGACCGAGATGCAGCCGCCCAACAACGACGACGACAACGCCAACAACAGAGCGGTCAGCATAGCTCTCCTGGTTCTCTTCATTCGCTTTTCTCCTCCAACCGGCAGGGGGGGTCCCTCCCGGAAAACATCATTTGCGGGACAGGTTGAGTCCCATGTTCAGAAGCTCCTCCAGCGGCGCATGCAGATTCAGGTTCAGGTCGACCGGAGCGGGCCACGCCCTATCGTTGGACTTGCCTGCCATCTTCATCCGTAACGTGCCGTCGCCATCCTTTCCCGGCTCCAACTCCATTTTGAACGTGTTGAAATCCATATCGCTCAACGCCTTTGACAGCGGGACCTGGACATCGCCCCTGATCCCCGCCTTATCCAGCAGCGACAGCATCTGCCGGCTATCGTCCAGCTTCAGCCGCCCGCCCTGGCCGGGCAACGAATACAGGAAGCCGGTCGACACCTTGATCCGCCCGTTGTCGAAGCCCATGGGGATGCGCCCATACAGCACGCCCTCCATCATCCCTTTGAACGGCATGACCATCATCAACGCCTCGCCGAGGTCGATCCGGTCGGCGTAAACGACAAAATCGTCCCTCGGCGCTTTGAGGTCCAGATGCAGCGAATACGCGTTCAGGCTTCCTTTGCACCACCCGACCTCCATCCGGTCGACAAACAACTCCTGCGGCGTCAGCTGAAAAGCGAATGTCCCCTTTCCCAGCCGGACGTTGCCCGCCTTCGCCGTCAGGAACGAAATGAACGGCCGCTCGATTGTCCTGAACGATATTCCGCCCTCGAACGGTACGTCCGCCGCCAATCCGTCGACTTCCATCTGGCCGCACACCGCCCGTCCATCCGCGACCCGCAACCGGCCCACCACGTGCGGTTGCGTGCCCAAAAAACGCACACGGGCCTCGGCCGACACACGCCCCGAGACCTGCGCGTCCTTGAGCTTAGCGCACGCCGTGGCCGCCACCGCGTCGTCCGCAGCGATCACCGTATCCGGCATCGAAACGCCGAATTCGACTTGTCTTGGGGAGTCCAGCGGGACACGCACGGTGACCGCCGCCCCCAGCCGGCTCTCCGAGACCCGCGCACCGATGCAGGATTCCACCACATTATCGCGACGCGCAAGAACGAAGCCGTCGGGGACAATCTTCAGCCCCTGCGCCTCCATCCGACGCCAGCCGAGACGTTGCCCAGACGGGAACGAAAGCCCCGCGGCGGCAGACCACGTCAGCGGAACCTCGACTTCGGCATCCTCCAGCACGGCCAGTGAACCGGCTTTGGCCCAGCCGTTGCTCGCGCAGACCCGCACCTCTGCCACCGCGTTCGACACAGCCACACGCTTGAATTCGGGCACCTTGAACCGCGCCGTGATCCGCTTCACCCCCGCCTCGCCCAGCCGATTGCTCTCCGGTCCCGCGAGCATCGCCACGTCCCGCAGCCACGCCTCGCCCGCCACGGCGAGATTCTCTGCATCATAGCGCAATGACGCCGCCGCGCCCGCCGTCGCGGTCACCTGGGCCGAAGGCTGCGCCGAAGCCACGCCGAACTCGGGCACGCGCAGCGCCACCGCCCATGCGGGATTGGACGGCAGCCCCGCCACACGCACATCACCCTCGAACGGAACGGCGTTCTCTCCGAGCGAAAGATTCCGCCGCGCCAAAGCGATTGACTCCCCCATCCGCCCCTTGAAATGACCAGAGGCCGACGCATACGGAGGCGTGGCTGTCAATGACGCGTCCAATCCGCCCCGCACCGAAAGGTCCCGCCGGAAAAAATATCCGTCCGCGACCTTGATGTCCGTTGTCAGCGCGCCGGGCTTCGTATCCTCGATCTGGAGCACCCCCTCCACGCGCACCGTTGCAGCGCCGACGCGGCCTGCCGTCAAGGGCGCGGAAGAGCGCGACGCCTCAGCCGTAAACCGGGCCTGCCCCCCCCACGGCCCTTGAAACGGACGCGTCACGTCCGCTTCCGCGCGCAAGGCTCCGCCATCCGAGAAAAACACGGGGACAAGCGGCACCAAGCGCGGCAACACCCGCGCGAGCGAGCGCCCGGGCAGATCCGAATCAAAGGTGGCTGTGACCGACTGATGGGTTGCGCTCTGAAAGAACCGCGCCGAACCGCGCAGACTCAGCATGCGGCCGGAGTCCTGCGATGCCTCAAAATCCGGGCCAAATCTGAATCCTGAAAGGCCCGCATTGACACGGCACTGCACCTCGCGCGGCGTGCCGGAAGCCTCGACCCGAAGCGACTGGAACCGCACGAGAGCGTCCTTCGAGGGCATGTCGAAGCCGCTGCCCCGCCCGAGCGCGGCGCTCACCTCAAACGCGCCCGCATTCGTCCAATTTGCGAACGCGAATGCGCCCTGCAACGTCAGGCTGCAATTCGTCGGGAAAAGCGTCAAGCCCGCCAACTGCTCCGGCGTCAACCGCCGCGCCAGGGCAACGAGCGAGCCAAGGTCGCCGACCGTCAGTTCGGGCGTCACCGAAACATCGCCCGACTCGGCCTGCACCGTCCCTTCGGCCTGTAGGCAGAGCGCGTGCCCGTCCTGCAGCCGGCCCCACACGCGATAAAGGCCGCCGGTCTCAGCCAACGCACCCGCCTCCATCGTCAGCGAGGCCAACGGCTCATGGCCGGCAGACATGACATCAACCCGCACGTCGCGGGCCGAAGCCATCCAGACGGACCCTTTAGCCGCCCCGTTCCCCGCCAGACGCGCGCCTTGGCGCGCCGGTCTCGCGAGAGTCGGCTTGAGCCGCGCATACACCGGGAAGTCCGGTTTGCCTTCGCAGACCGTCAGCCAAGTCCGGACACCTTGCACATGGACGCGTTCGACATGCCGCCGCATGAGATCCGCCAGCGAGAAACGCACATCCACTTCGCCGACGGCCAACATGGGGTCGGGCGTCCCCAGCCGGAAATCCTCGATGGTCACACGACCCGGCTCCAATCGCGAAAGGCGGAACGAGACATCGCTGAAGCCTTGCCGATCAAGGATCCCGCGGACAACGCGCGTGGTCAGGGGAATACGCCACCACCACAGCAAACCGCCCGATAAAAGAAGTGCCAGCGCAAAAAGAAAAACAGCCGACCCCGCAATGCGCCGCTTCCGCCCCTGCCGTTTCGGTTGTTTCGTCTGCATGTCCATCGCGTTCGGGTCAAGCGCCGGAACGCCTTCCCGGCTCATTCCGTCTTAATGCCCAATCGCCGCTCAAGATCGCGGTCACGCGATCCGCCCAACTTCACGGCTTGACGGTAATACATCTCCGGCTCATCCAACTTCCCCGGCTTCATTTCAAGCAGCAGCCACGCCATGTTATAGTACGCGTTCGGACGCTTGGGGTTGATCTTCAGAGCCTTATCCAACATCTCCATCGCTTTCGCGTAGTTTCCCGCCGCGACGTGAGCGCCAGCCGCAAGCAACAGCGTAGACTCATCGTTCGGATTCTCATCCAACAGATCGTCAATCACCACGACGGCATCGGCCTGCTTGCCCTGCTGCACACGGGCCAACGCCATCAGAAAACGCGCCTCGCGGTTTGCGGGCTCTTTCTTCAGGATTTTCAGCAGCGCTTTCTCAACATCGCCGAAACGGTCCACCGAAAGCATTTCTTTGGCCCACTCCAACTCCTCCTTGATGTTGACCGGCTTGTCGGACTCCGCCGCAGGCGCCTCCTCCGTGTCCGGCACGGCGGCCGCAGGCGCGCCGGCGCCCTGCTTGATGGCAAGTTTGACGGAAGCCTCGGGCACATGATTGGTTTCGGCCGCCTTTTTGCGCTCCGCCCGCTTGGCTTCAAGCGCGGTCGTATCGGTGACGGCGACGGTGCGCGCGGTCGCGTTCACCTCCTCCAGCATGATCCGGTCGATCTCCGTCTCGCACAACGCCTTGCGGAAGCGCACCGGCGCGAACTCGCTCGTGGCAACCCGTTTCGGATTCTCCTTTTCGATCCGCCCGATTTCAGTCAACGCCTTACGGTAGAGCTCGATCGCTTTCTTGGCGTCGCCATCGACATACGAGGCCTGCGCCTCCGACATGGCCTCGTTCGCATCCTGCATCAACTCCGAGACCTTCTTGGGCTTCTCTTCTTTACCCATCGAGGAAACGGGCATCAGAAACATCCCGGCCACAGCAAGGAAAACATAACCAACTCTAAGCAAACTCATGTCTGAAGACTCCGATTTGTCGCCAGCATATCACACAAGGGATTTCGGCTTCACGCACAAAAAAAGCGGCTCCTCTCGATTCACGCCATAACGTGAGGCATCGATGTCCGGCAGGCAATCGCCGTGTTTGCGCAGTTCCAGTTGAAACCCCGCCGCGCGGATCCGGTCGAACAGGTCGCGCCCATATAGCCGGACGTGGTCCTCCTGTCCATAGAACGCCGTCCTTTTCTCGTCCGTGTTGATCTCTTCCGGGTCCTCCAACGTCTTCTCCAGCCCCGACGCGAACGGCGTCTGCAGGATCGCGATGCCGCCAGGCTTCAGCACGCGGAACAGCTCGCGCAACGCTTTCGCATCATCCGGCACATGCTCCAACACGTGATTGCAGAGCACCCAGTCGAACGATGCGGCGGCATACGGGATATCCGTCACATCAATTTTCTCGACGCCTTCCCGCGACGGCACAAGATCGCCCTTCACATACCGCGCGGGCCGGCAAGCCCCGATGCGGGACGCCAGCTGTTTCTCCGGCGCGAAGTGCAGGACCGCGGCGTTGGCGAACTTTTCCCAGAACCCCAACTTGTCAAAGAAAAGGATCAGGTGACGCTCGCGATCGTGGCTGCGGCAGAAGGGGCACCAAAACTGGTCGAAATCGCTTCCCGTCCATTTAAGGTTGTGCAGGTAGGCCGAAAAAGCCTTCCACCCGCCACGATATTTTGAGAACCGGAAGAACGTTTTGCCGCACACGCAACACGTGCGCGAGCTGCCCAGCCCGTTCAAGAACAGCCGCAGCCGGCGCACATAGCCGACCCGGTCCTGCGTCGCCTGATATTCCATCGCTTTCTCCTCCCCCTAATTTCCGATGTGCGCCTCGCCGGAATAGACCGACACAACGCCCTCCGGCGTCACCAGCCGCAGCGCGCCGTCGGGCTGCACGCCATCCGCCCGGCCCGTCACCGTGCGCCCCCCCTGATCCAGCGTGATCGTTCTTCCATAAAGAGCGTCCATCGATGCCACGGCCGGGATCAGGGGAGCAAACCCCTCCGCACGCCAGCGGTCATAGAGCGGCTCGAACCGGTTCAGGATCGCCGCCAACACCGCCGCCCGCGAATACACACGGCCCGTCTCGATCCGCAGCGACGTGGCCCGGTCACACAACCCCTCCGGAAGCATGTCGCGCGTCAGGTTCACATTCACGCCGATTCCCGGAATGATATGGCGCACGCAGTCGGTCTCCGCCTGCATCTCGCACAGAATTCCACACACTTTCTTGCCGCCGATCAAGATGTCGTTTGGCCACTTGATCCGCGGCCTGATGTCCGGCGCAAGCTCAGCCAAGGCCTCGGCCACGGCAAGCCCGGCCACCAGCGGCAGTGACGCCGCGCGCCCCGGCTCGACGGCAGGCCGCAGCAGCACCGAAAAATAGAGGTTCGCCTCTGGCGGCGAGAACCACACGCGCATCATGCGGCCGCGGCCCGCGGTCTGCCGGCCCGCGGCGACCACGATGCCTTCTTCCGCCCCGTCTGCGGCGGCCGCGGCCACATCACGATTTGTTGAACCGGTTTCCGGCACATACCGGCAGTCCCGCCCGATCCGCCCGGTGGTCAGCAAGGACAGCAGCTCGGCCGCGCAGGGCGTATCGGGCGCGCGCACGAGCCGGTACCCGCGCCTCGAACAGGCCTCGATCGCATACCCAGCAGCGCGCAGCGCCTCCACCTGCTTCCAGACGGCCGCGCGGGACACGCCCAGCCGCCCACACAAGATGCGGCTCGAGACCTCGCCGCCGCGCGCCTCACGCAAACAGGCGACAATCTTTTCGGCCGCCGTCATAAATAGGGGTTGCTCCGCTTCTCGGCTCCGATCGTCGTCATAGGCCCGTGCCCGCAGATCACGCGCGTGTCGTCCGGCAGCGCCTTGATCTTCTGAAGCGAACGCTCCATTTCCTGCCAGCTTCCGCCGGGGAAATCTGTCCTCCCGACCGACCCCGCGAAAAGCAGGTCGCCCGCCACCAGCAGCTTTTCCGCCTCGAAGTACAGGCACCACCCGCCCGGCGTGTGGCCGGGCGCACAGAGCAGCGTCGCCGTCAGCCCGCCGCACGCGATGCGGTCGCCTTCCTGCTTGTCCGTCACCAGTTGGGGAGGGCGGCGCGTCGTCTGATACGGCGGCATCGCGTTCATCGGCGAAAACGCGAATGCCGCATCCGCGGCATTCATGTAGACCGGCACCGGAAATTTCGCGAGGATTTCATTCACTGCCGAGATATGATCGAAGTGCGCGTGGGTCAGGACCACCACGCCGACCTTCAGCCCTTTCTTCTCCAAGCGGCCCAGGATGATGTCGCCGTCCGAGCCGGGGTCAACCACCCACGCCTGCGCCGGGTCGTCCCACAGAATGCCGCAATTGGCCTCATAGGCCCCCACCGGGATCACTTCATAATGCATGCCGCCCCCGCTTGCCGTTCGCCCCTCAGGCACATTCCGGAATTCTCCCGGAAAAGAGCCCGCTTACTGTCCCGCACGCCGGACGGTCCGGAACCCTCCGTAATCGCCGCGGTCGTTAGGCCCGTCACTCACGTTGTGGTAACCGCAGCGCAACCCGCCGGCGTCGGCGTCCCAGCTGCCGCCCCGGATACAACGGCTTGAGCCCTTGGGCGCCCAACACCACTCCCAGACATTCCCCGTCATATCGTAGAGGCCGAACGCGTTCGGCGCGAACGAGCCCACCGGGCTCGTGTACGGATAAACGCCCGATTTATACTTCGGATGACACCCCCGCGTCGGGCTCGCGTCATATGCGTACCCGTCCCAACTGTAGTAGTTTGCCTGCGAATGGGAAACCGTATCCCCCCACGGGAAACGTTTGCCGAACAGCCCGCCCCGCGCGGCATACTCCCACTCGGCGGCGGTCGGCAGGCGATACCCCGATGCGGTAAACGAGCAGTCGGGCAACCCTTCGTCCCCCGTCCGGCACGTCACCGCGCCCACCGTGTAACAGGGCGTCAGCCCTTCTTTCTCGCTGCGGGCGTTGCACCACTTGACGCACTCGTGCCAGCTCACCCGCTGCACCGGATGGTTGTCCTCCTTGCCCACGCCGACGTCGACCAGGTCGTACCCTTTGTTCACCGCCCAGTCGCGAACCTCGCGCCATCTGGCCCACGTCACTTCGGTCACATCCATGTGGAACGGCTCGCCGACGGTCAGCGTGTAGTCGCCGAAATCCGGATCCTTGCCCTTGTTGACCCCGGCGGGAATACGCACCATGCCTTCCCTCACCTGCGCGGCCAGCACCCCTTCGCCAGCGGCGGCAGCCGGGGGCTTCGAAGGTTTCGCCGCCTTCACTTCACCGCTCGGTCCCACCGGCGAAACCGCCTTTTTCGGCTGCGGGCCGTCCCCTTGGGCTGCCCCCACCCAGACAGCCGCAATCACGATTCCCAAACCGCGCATTCTCATCCCAGTCTCCTTCCCGGCGCACTCCGACTCCGGCATTTTTCAACAACAAGTCTCGCAGGTCCGGTATTATGTGGCGCGGGCACGGACAGAGTCAACCCCCTTTTGGCCTCTGCGGCCCGCTTCCCGCGAAATCCAAAATTGCCCCCGCCGCCGCAGTTGTGCTATTCTATCACCTAAAGATTTTGAACTGGGGGATATCATGGAGACGTTGACGGCGTATTCACTCATGCTGACGATCCGTTTCTTCGAAGAGGCGATCGAGCGGCTCTTTCTGGAAGGCCGCGTCATGGGCACGGCGCACACCTGTATCGGACAGGAAGCTGTGGCCGTCGGCGTGGCCGCGGCGCTCGAGCCCCGCGATGCCATGACCACGACGCATCGGGGCCACGGGCACTTCCTCGCGCGCGGGGCCGATGCCGGACGCGCCATGGCCGAACTCTTCGGCCGCGAGACCGGTTACTCGCGCGGACGCGGCGGCAGCCAAATGATGATGGATCCTTCCATCGGCTTTTATGGCGCGAACGGCATCACCGGCGGCAGCATCCCTTTCGCAACGGGACTCGCGCTGGACGCGCAGCTCAAAGGGACCGGACGTGTCACCGTCTGTTTTTTCGGCGACGGGGCCTCGAACCAAGGCGTCTTTCATGAATCGCTCAACATCGCCGCGCTCTGGAAGCTCCCGGTCCTTTACATCGTTGAAAACAACGGCTACGCCATGTCGACGGCCACCGCGCGGGGCCTGGCGAACACGCACATCGCGGACCGCGCCGCCGCCTACGGCATGCCCGGCGCGAGCGTGGACGGCAATGATCTGCGCGCTGTGCGCGACGCCGTCGCCGCGCTGGCCGCCGACCTCCGCACGGGCAAAGGGCCCGCCCTGCTGGAGTGCGTCACGTACCGCCTCTCCGGCCACTCGCGCGGCGACCCGCGCGTCTACCGCACACGCGAGGAGGAAGCCGTCGCCTGGAAGAATGACCCGATTCTCCGCCTGGAAGAGCGCCTGAAAGCGGAAGGCGTCCTGACCGACGAAGACATCTCGGTCACCCGACACGCCGCCAAGGCCCGCATCGACGAAGCCATCCGTTTCGCAGAGACCTCGCCCCTGCCCGACCCCGCGTCGCTGCGCGACGATCTCTTCGCCTAACGGCGCAGCCCCACTCAACAACAACTTCAAAACAGTCCATTTCCCATGAGAACCATCACCTTCACACAAATCATCCGAGAAACCCTCGCCGCCGAATTGCAGCGCGATCCCTCCGTTTTCCTGATGGGCGAGGACATCGGCGTTTACGGCGGCTCGTTCGGCGTCACCCGCGGACTCATCAAGGACTTCGGCCCGGAGCGCGTCCGCGACACGCCGATCTCGGAGCAGGCGCTCACCGGCATCGCCATCGGCGCGGCGGTCGCGGGGCAGCGCCCCGTGATCGAAATCATGTTCATGGACTTCATCACCCTTGCGGTGGACCAACTCGTCAACATGGCAGCCAAAATCCACCCGATCTACGGGCTGAACTGTCCGCTGGTCATCCGCACGCCGCCCGGTGGCGGACGCGGCTACGGCGCGACCCACTCGCAATCGCTCGAGCGGCTCTTCGCCTGCATCCCCGGCATCAAGATCGCCGCGCCCTCCAACGCATCCGACGCTTCGGGACTGCTCCAGACCGCCATCCGCGACAGCAACCCCGTCCTTTTCCTTGAGCACAAACTGCTCTATCCGCAGCGCTTCGACGTCGACGACGAACTGCCGCAGCCGATCCCCTTCGGATTTGCCAAAATCGCGCGCGAAGGCGACGACCTGACCATCGTCGCCTGGTCGCACATGGCCCTCCTCGCGCAACACGCCGCCTCGCAGCTGGCGGCGGAAGGCATCGACGCGGAAATCATCGACCTCCGCACCCTCAGCCCGCTCGACACCGAAACGGTCGTGGAATCGGCCAAGCGCACGGGACGCGTGATGATCCTAGAAGAAGGCCCGAAGACCGGCGGCTTCTCCGCCGAGATCGCCGCGCAGATCATGGAGAACGCCCACGACTATCTGGAGAAGCCCGTCCGGCGCCTCGCCGGCGCGGACTTCCCGATCCCTTCCGCCAAGAATCTCGAAGCCGCCTGCATCCCCTCGCTCGCGGACATCCTCGCCCTGGCCCGCGAGTTGGTGAACTGAGATGAGATATTCGCTGATCAGCCTCTCGTACAACAAGCTGGACTGCACGCGGCGCTGCCTTTCCGCCTTGCTCACCGATTCCGCCGTCGACGCGCCGTGGGAACTGATTGTCGTGGACAACGGTTCCACCGACGGCAGCGGCGAATGGTGCGACACCGAGCTTGTCGCCCTCGGCGCGGCGCGCGGAGTCCCGGTCACCGTCCTGCACAATCCGGGAAACATCGGCTGTTCCTATTCGCGCAACCGTGCCATCGCGATTGCGCGCGGCGAGTATCTCGTCTTTGCAGACAACGACATCGCGCCCCGCACGCGGCGCTGGATGCCGGAATTGCGCGACGCGCTCGTTTCGGTCCCCGGCGCCGGCATGGCGGGCGCCAAAATGGTCTATCCCTGGACGCCCCATGCCATCCAGTGCGCGGGGGTCGGCATCTCGAAGCGGGGCCATGTCTGTTTCAGGGGCCGCGGCGAGCCGATCGACGATCCGCGTTTCGGCCGGCAAGAAACGGTGCAGTGCCTGATCAGCGCCTGCCTGCTGATCCCGACCGCGCTCATCCAGAAACACGGAGGTTTCGACGAGGCCTTCCATCCCGTGCAGTTCGAAGATTTCGACCTCGTCTATCGCCTGCGCGAAGCGGGCTATGCCGCCGTCTACACGCCCAGGGCGGAGATGTACCATTTCGAGAGCGTGACGACCCAGGGCACACCCACCGTCCGCAACGCGGCCGTGGTCGTCCGCAACGGGCTGCTTTTCCAGAAGCGCTGGCGGCACGCCTTCGAGCGGGAGGACGGCCCCACAGAAGAGGAGTGCCGCTGGCGCAAAATCGACCCGGTCCCCTTTTCCTCCATCGGCCCCCTGCAGCTCCTTTGATCCGCCGAAAAGCGCAGCGCCGTCTTTCCTGTTGCCCCCGGCCCCCATTGTTAAGTATTCTTATGGCTTACTGCCGACGGATCTGGGCTGTGCCGGTCGCTCCTGTCATGTGGAAAATCCTCAAATTCATCGGGTTCCTGTTGAAAGCCGTTTTCTGGCTTTTTCTTGTTGTTTTCGTGGCCGGGCTGGTCGCCCTCTATATCCTCGAGAACGACATCCCCGCGCCGCTGGTCCAGCGCCTCTCGGCTAAGCTTTCCTCCGACGACCTGCATGTCCGCATCGACCGCGCGACATTCAGCTTGAGAAGCGGGCTGCGCCTGCACCACATCAAAGCTTTTCCCAAACGTGTCGCCGACACCGCCTTGGTATCGGCCGACGAGATTGCCATCGACATTGCCCTCCAGCCGCACTTGTCCCTGAACGAGCGCCTCCGCGGCGTGACGGTCAAGAATATCGTCTTCCCGGCGCTGCCGCCGAAGAACCGCGAAAAGCAGGACAAAAAAGAACCGGCCGTCCCCCCCATCCCAACCATGCAGCCGTTCACGCTGACGCTTGAGACCCCCGACATCCTCGGCATCAAAGCTGAGCGGCTAACGGCCACCGTCCACCTGGCGGAAAAGCGCATCCGCGTCACAGATGTCTCGATCCTGTGGCCGGACAAAGCCTTCACCATGTCGGTGGCGGGAAACGTCACCGTCGATTTCGCCGCGCGGCGCATCAACGGCTACGCCAAAGGCCAGGCTCTCCCTGAAAACCTGATGCCGCTGTTCACCGCCCTGCATGCCCGCGGTGCCATCCGCCAGATCAACTGCTTCTCGAAACTGGCGCGACCGGTTGACGCGGGATACACTTTCGACGTGAACATGGACAACAGCGACTTCTCCATGCTGCTGGACATCGATGTCGGCCCCTGCGCCTACCGCGGCGTGCCCATGGATTTCGCGAAAGGCTCGCTGGGCATTTACGGCACCAACATCTACACCACCGTCGCCGTGGGCCCGATCACGGCGAAGAGCACCGCGGGCGCGCCGCTCACAGGGCACCTGGTGTACCGCGAAGAGACCGAGGGACTCGAACTCGACGTCGCCACCACCATGGACACCGTGCCGCTCGTCACCATCATCAACGTTCTCAACCACGGCGAACTCGACCGCATACGCTGCTTCGCCCCGCCTTCCGTCTCTGTCCGCGGCGACATCGCGCTCTCGTCTACCGAGAGCACCATCACCAACGATTTGACAGGGAAAATAGCGTTCAGCGAAGGCTCCATCCTGAACTTTCACGCGAAAGACATGACGGGAGACTTTTTGCTCAAGGGCTACACCGCCCGCTTTGAAAACGTCACGGGCACATCCAGAAGCGGAGGCTCGGTCGCCGGCGACATCACGTTCTCTTTCCCGAACTACGCGGCCACAGCCACCGTGTTCACGACGAACATCAAGCTCTCCGACGTCGCGCTCGAGGACATTTCGCGGGCCTTTAATGTCACGAACGCGCGCGCGGGACTCGTCTCCGGCCACATCCGCCTCGACGGCCCGACCCACAAGCGTACCATCGCCTATCTTTCCGGCGAGGGACACGTCAAGGTTCGTGACGGGGTCATCAACCGGATGAAACTGTTTGCCGGATTCACCGACTATCTCACGCGCACCGTGCCCGGCATCGCCACGCTCGTGAACCAGTCCGCCGGATCCATGGACTTCACAATCCGCGACGGAGTCCTCACCACAGAAAATCTGCTGATCGAGGGCGATATCTTCAGCATGAACGGCAAGGGCTCTTATAACCTCGTCACGGACAAGCTCGATTTCGTCATCCGCGCCAACATCTTTAAACAGAAGACGCTCGCGGGGAAGATCACCCACTTCGTGACCCTGCCGTTCTCCCGTTTGCTTCTGGAATTCAAGGTCTTCGGGTCGCTCGAGAACCCCGATTGGTCGTACGCCAGCATCCTCGAAAAAATCACAGACAGCCTGTCCGATTTGGCCGCGCCGCCGGACACCTCCGCCACCCCCCGACCCTGACCTCAGTCCGGGCAAACAAACTTCAGGACCCCGCCGACCTATGCGTTTCATCCTTCACACCTACGGTTGCCAAATGAACGTCCGCGACTCCGAATCGGTTTCCGCCCTGCTGCAAGCCGCCGGGCACACCCCCGCGGGCACGGAAGACGAAGCGGACCTGATCGTGGTCAACTCCTGCAGCGTGCGCGGCAAAGCCGAAGACAAGGCCCTCGGCAAACTGGGCCTGCTCTGCGCCACCAAGCGCGAGCGTCCCGGGCGCATCGTGGGTCTCATGGGCTGCATGGCCCAGCGCCTCGGCTCCGACATTTTCAAGCGCGTCCCAACGCTCGACTTTTCCGTGGGCACACGGCGTTGCGGTGCGATCCCCCGGATGGCGGCGCGTGTCCTCGCCGGCGAAACCGGAATCTGCGAAATCTCCAGCCCGGACGAGATCCCGGACGCCCCCGACGCCCATTCCGACTTGGGGTTCTCCGCGTTTGTCACCGTCCTCCTCGGCTGCAACCGGCGCTGCGCATATTGCATCGTGCCGGATGTGAGGGGTCCCGAATACAGCCGTCCGGCCCGAGAGATCCTTGCCGAAATCGCGTCGCTCGCCCTCCACGGCGTCCGCGAAATCACGCTGCTCGGGCAAAGCGTCATGAATTACGGCCGCACCAACACCGTGTGGGACGCTTCGGACGCGTCCAGCCCCGGCGGCTACACGGAGCCCTTCGCGCGCCTGCTGGAGGCCGTCGCCGCGATTCCCCGCATCAGCCGCATCCGTTTCACCTCGGGGCATCCTTCGGGCGTTACGGACCAGCTCGTGCGGGCCGTGGCGTCGCTTCCCCAAATCTGCCATCACCTGCACCTGCCCGTGCAGTCCGGCTCGGACCGCATCCTGGGCCTCATGCGTCGCGGTTACACGCGGGCCGACTATCTCGACGCCGTGCGCCGCCTGCGAACGGCCATGCCGGACTTCGCGCTGACGAGCGACGTCATCGTCGGGTTCCCCGGCGAGACCGAAGCCGATTTCGAAGAGACCCGCTCGCTCATGAACGCGGCGGATTTCGACAACGCCTTCATTTTCAAGTACTCGCCCCGGCCGGGCACTCCCGCCGCCGACATGGAGGACGATGTTTCCGAACGCGACAAAATGCGGCGCAACCAGATTCTTCTGGAGGACCAGGACCTGCGCGGCGTGGCCGCCAACCAGCGTCTCGTCGGAACGCTTCAAGAGGTGCTGATCGAAGGACCCAGCCTTCGCAACGCGTCCCGCTGGGCGGGACGTTCCCCGGGCAACAAGATCGTCGTTTTCGATCCGGTCGCAGGCCTACAGCCCGGCACGTTGGCACACGTCCGGATCACCCGGGCCGCGCCGCAAACCCTGTACGGCGACGTGGCCCCATGACGTCCGGCGACACACTCACCGCCGCCGTCGAAACACTGGCTTACGGCGGCGACGGCATTGCGAGAACCGACGGCCGGGTGATCTTCATCCCGGAAACCGTCCCCGGCGAGAGGGTCCGCGTCCGCATCAGGCAGCTCAAGAAAAACTTCGCGCGCGCCGAAATCCTCGAAATCCTCGATCCGTCTCCCCGGCGCATCGCCCCCTGTTGCCGCGTGGCCGATCCGACGACCGGCGCACAGGTCCGCGTTCCCGGCTGCGTCTACGACCACCTCGATTATGCGGCGGAGGTCGACGCCAAGCAGCGCCAGCTCGAAGGATTCATCCGGCGCCTGCCCGACTGCGGCGGCGTGCCTTTCGAGAACCCTTTCGCCTCGCCCGCGCCGCTGCACTACCGCAACAAGATCGTCTTGCACGTGCAGCGCGAGCAAGGCCGCATGCGCCTCGGCTACCGCCAGGAGCCCTCGCACCGCGTGTTGGATGTGCCGGCATGCCCCTTGGCCTGCGACGAGATCAACGAGGCGCTGTCAGCCCTGCGCGCTGCGGCCCACGCGTGGAAGGACGGCACCCGCGTCACGCTTCGCCACACGGTCTGCGACGGCACAGTCTGGTGGCCGGACGGCGAGAATGCTCCGGCGCCGTACGCCGGGCTTCTCACCGAAGCGTCCCCCGTCGGTGACTTGCGCGTCCCGCGCGACGGATTCTACCAGGTCAATCCCGCCGTCGGGAACGCCTTGGTGCGGACGGTCGCGACATGGTTCGCCGAAAACCGCCACGTTCCCGAGCTGTTCGACCTCTACTGCGGGGTGGGCATCTTCGGCTTCGCCTGCATGAAAGCCGGCGGCGAGCATCTGTCCGGCATCGAGTCGGGGATGGGGGCCGTCGCGGCCGCGCGGCAGAATGCACAGGCGCTCGGCCTCCCCGCGGAATTCCAGTGCCGCGTGCTGGGACAGGAGGCCGCGGACCTGCGCGCCTTCATCCGGGCCCCGGCCCGCACCACCACCATCGTGGATCCGCCGCGCGACGGGCTCGCGCCCGATGTCGCGCGGGCGCTGGCCGTCAGCGGCACGCCGCGCATGTTCTACGTCTCGTGCGACCCGGCCACGCTGGCCCGCGACTTGGCGGTGCTGCTGCGGAGCGGCTACCGCGTCCGCCGCGTCCAGCTCTTCGACATGTTTCCCCGCACCGCCCACTTCGAGTCCCTCGTTGAACTGCGCCTCGGCTGATTCGTCGAAACGTGTTTAAAATGTTTTAATTTTTGTTCTTGCGGATAAGAACAGTTTTCTTCTAACATCATATTAAATCCGTTTTTGGTTTTACGGGATGCGTCCATAACCCTGTTGCTTAAACGGCTAAGGCGGTTGGCGTGTCTGGGCATGCGTTATGCCCGCGGCGACGGTTTGGGCCATGGAAATCGTCTCCGTCGGATCAGTAACAACATGGCAAGACATCGAACAGACAAGGAATGCAGGCATGGACATCTATGTTGGCAACCTTCCGTATTCAACGACAGATGATGACCTGAAAGGTCTCTTTGCGACTCATGGTGAGGTTGCTTCGGCCCGTGTCGTCATCGACCGCATGACCGGCCGCTCCAAAGGCTTCGGCTTCGTCGAGATGGCCGACCGCACCCAAGCGCAACAGGCGATCGACGCGCTGAACGGCTATGAACTCGAAGGACGCAAGCTGCGCATCAACGAGTCCCAGCCGAAGCCGCGCGAAGACCGGGGGCCCCGCGGCGGTGGCGGTGGCGGCGGGTTCCGTGACCGTCGCGAACGTGGCGGCGGTGACCGCTGGTAAGCTGACTATCGACACGAAATCAATATGTGGCGGCACCCTTCGCGGGGTGCCGCCTTTTTTCCGGGCTATTCCAGCTTGAACTCCACCGTCAGAGACTCGTATTGTTTCAGGAACGCCAGCGACAAACCGCGGATTGGTGCCGCATTCGCCGCAGCCTTTAAAACGGTCTGGTCGAAGAACGCGCTGCCAGAGGACTGTCTGATGCGGTAGCTCACAATGCGGCCGGAGCTGTCCAGCCGGATATCCAGCAACGCCGGACGCGGTCCCGCGTCCCCCGCTCCGGGTTGTTCCCACGCCTCGTACATGGCCCGCTTGACGAGAAACACGCAGCGCGAAATCTCGTCTGCAGGAATCTCGTTGCGTACGCCGGGACGCGCGCCGTCGCGCAGCGCTTTCTCGATCTCCGCGCGCGACAGCTTTTTGTCCGTCAGCGGTTTGACGCTCGCGGGCTTGGACGGGTCGTACGGCTTATAGAGCTCCTCGAACTTCGGCTGCTGCGGCTTCTTGGGCGCCTCGACGCGCTTGCCCTTTTTGAATTCGGGCTTCTTCGCCGGCTCGGTTTTTTTCACTGGGTCAGGCTTTTTCACCGGCTCGGGCGGCTTCTTCTTTTCCGGTTCTTTTTTCTTCTCGACCACCACCGCATCCTTCGGCGGATCGGGCAGCGGCACCGGCTTCAGCGGCGCGGGCTCGGGTTCAGGCTCCGGGTCCGGAGGCTTAACCTGCTCGGCCTTCACGGTGTCCGGAGGGACGTTCGGCTCTACCAGATTCTCCTCCAGCACCACCGTGAAATCCAAAGGGATGGCCACCTCCTTCGGCCGGAAGCTCGGCAGCAGCGGCACGACAACGGCCAGAAACAGCAGCACGCCGTGCAGCGCCATCGACCACTTCAGCGAATAAGAATTGACCGGCCCCGTATTCAACATCCGTCTCCCGTGCACGGGCCGGCGCGATGCCAGCCCGTGCGGGCGAAAAGCAATCGCCCTACTCCGACAACGTCACCAGCGCCATGCGCGTAATCTTCACCTTGTACAGGATCTTCATGATCTGGACCACCTTGCCGTACTCCAGCCGCTCATCGCCCCGCACCAAGACCGCCACCTCGGGGTCCTCCGCCGCCATGTTGCCCAGCGTGCGCTCGAGGTCCTCCAACGAGATCACCCGGTTGTTCAGGTAGGACTTGCCCTCGGCATCGAGCGTCACCACGTTGGACTTCTTCGTCGGCAGCGCGTCCGCCTTGCCCTGCGGCAATCGGACCGAGATGCCCTGCTCCAGAGCAGGCATCGTGATAATGAAGGTGATCAGCAGCAGAAACGTCAGGTCGATCAGCGACGTCATGTCGATGTTGTTGATGACCTTCGACGGTTTCTTGCGCCCGAGACGCCGCAGAGCCATTAGTCGTTCCCCCCTTGGAACTCGCAGGCGATCCGGCCCATCAGCTCGTCGGCAAACCCGTCCATGTCGGTCGTCAGCTGCCTCACCTTCGAGGCCAAGTTGTTGTAGCAGATCGCGCTCGGGATGGCCACCAGCAGGCCCACCACGGTGGTGACCAGCGCCGACGAGATGGCCGGCGCGATGACGGACAGCAGCACCGTCCCTTTGGAGCCCATATCCGCGAACGCGTCCAACACGCCCCAGACCGTGCCGAGAAGCCCGAGCATGGGCGAGGCCGTCACGATCGTCGCGAGCAACCCCATCCCGTGCTCCACGCGGATTTCCTCCTCCTGCACCGTGTGTTCGCAGGTGCTCCGCACCAGCTCAATCTCCCGCACCGAAAGCGCGGCGTCCTGCGCATCGCTCTGGCGCCCGATCACCGACCTCCGCATATCGGGGTCGAGCAGTTTAACCATGCGTTCACACGTCCTGTCGTAGATCAGCTCGAGCGACGTCATCACGCCCTTTTTACGCAACAGGTAATAGTCCAGCACGTCACGGCCGGCCAAGAACTCGCGCAGGAACCGTTTGCTGTTGCGGGCGATACTGCCGAGCTCCTTGTTTTTTCCGATGATGATGGCGGCCGCCACGATCGAGCTGGCAAGCTGCACCAGCACAATCCCCTTGCCCATGAGGTTTGATTCCATGAACCCGCCGACCAACGACGCCAGCGGCAATCCCGCCGGCAAGAAAATTGTTCCGAACATGCGTACCGCCTCCTCAGAATGGGCTAGAAAAAGTTGGCGATTAGAATGCGCCACACCGGCACGGATGTCAATCCCATGTTGCGCGAAAAGAACCGCTTGCCAACCGCCAGCGACACCACTAAACTGGCGGCCAATTGAGTGAAGGAGTGTGAGATGCCTGCCCCCAAACGCGCCACGATTGCCTACCGTGTGCCCTACGCCGACACCGACCAGATGCACGTGGTCTATTATGCCAACTACCTGACCTTTTTCGAGCGGGCCCGCAACGAACTAATGCGCGCCTGTGGCTACACCTACCGGGCGCTGGAGACCGGCGGTTTCGCGCTTCCCGTTTTGGAGGCGCATGTGGATTACCACGCGCCCGCCACGTACGACGACCTCCTGGAAATCACCGCCTGGTGCGACGAGTTCAAGGGCGTCCGCCTGAAGATCTGCTGCGAGGTCCGCCGCGACGGCAAGCTGCTCGCCGAGGGCTACACGGTCCACGCCCACGTCAACATCAAAACCCTTCGCCCCACCCGGCCCACTCCGGCGATGTTGGCCGCGCTCGGTTTTGTTAACGCCCCGGGGCAGAGCGCATGATGACAGCCCTACCCCGCCAGACCGCGCTCCAGCCGCCGCCCTCGCGCGTCATCCCCGTTGCCGACCCCACGGTGCCCTTGCCGATCGACACGCTGTTCGATCCGGCCCGGCCGCTGGAAATCGAGATCGGCTGCGGCAAAGGCCGCTTTCTGACCACCCGCGCGTCCACGTTTCGCGAGGTGCAGTATCTGGGCATCGAGCGCATGCTGTCGCGCGTGAGAAAGCTCGACAAAAAAGCCTGCCGGCTGAAGCTCGACAACCTCCGCGTCCTGCGGCTGGAGGCCTTTTACACGTTCTACTATCTGCTGCCGCCGCACCGCGTGCGCACCGTCTACGTCTTTTTTCCGGACCCTTGGCCCAAGCGCCGGCACCACAACCGGAGGCTTTTTTCGCCGCTTTTCCTTGACGCGCTATGGACGCGGCTGGAGATCGGCGGCACGGTCCAAGTCGCCACAGACCACCTCGACTATTTCGCGGAAATCCGAGGCCGGATCGCCGCGGACCCGCGTTTCAAAGAGATCCCTGCCATGGAACGGACAGAGGACGAGCGGACCGAGTTCGAGCACCTGTTCCGTGGCCAAGGGTTGCCGATCGGCCAGTGCGCGTTTCAGACCCTGACGGCCAAGGAGAAGCCCCTGTCCCCGCTGGAGGTCGATCCGGAAATGGAGCCCCGCTCCGACAAGGAGGCCAAGGAATTTTTCGCATCAGACGAGGAAAACGAAAACGGTTGACCCGAGCGCGAAAAGCGGGTTTACTGATAAGTGAAAGGAACGACTTATGCAGAAATACGTGTGCAATGTATGCGGGTACATTTACGACCCTGAGATCGGCGATCCGGCCAGCGGCGTTGCCGCAGGCACGCCTTTCGAGGCGCTGCCTGAAGATTGGTGCTGTCCCGAGTGCGGCGTCGGCAAAGACCAGTTCTCAGCCGTGTCCTGAGAGATGGAGCCCTGCCCGGCACATCCGGCAGGGGCATCCCGAACGCCCAACGTCAGACGCCGGACGTTGGGCATTTATTTGAGGGACAGCCGGCCCCGGGCAGTCAGTTGGAGACGAGCCCGTACTGTTTGGCCTTATAGCTGACGATGCGGGGCGTCGAGCGCAACAGACGCGCCGTTGCGGCAACGTTCTCGCGGCTCAGCTTCAAGGCCTCTTCGAGAATGGTTTTCTCATAGGCCTCCACCATGTCGCTCAGCGAGGCGCCTTCGACCAACATCGGCTTCGTCCCGACTTCAGGCTTCTCTGTCTCGCCGGGCAACTGGATCGAAGAGGGCAAGAACTCGGAGCGGATGACCTCTCCATCGGCGAGGAGCACGGCGCGCTCGATGCAGTTCTCCAGCTCCCGCACGTTGCCGGGCCACGTGTAGCGCATCAGCAGGTCCACCGCCTCGTTGGAGAACTTGGTCACGTTCTTTCCGTTCTCCTCGGCGTATTTGGCCATGAAATGATCGGCGAGCAGGATGATGTCCGCCTTGCGCTTGACCAGCGGCGGCACGAAGATCGGGAACACGCTCAGGCGGTAGTACAAGTCCTCGCGGAACAACCGCTGCTCCACCATCTTCGGCAAGTCGCGGTGCGTCGCCGCAATGATACGCACATTGACCTTGATGGTCTTGATCCCGCCCACGCGCTCGAACTCTCGCTCCTGCAACACGCGCAGCAGCTTGGCCTGGATCGAAAGCGGGATCTCGCCGATCTCATCCAGGAAGATCGTGCCGCCGTCCGCGAGTTCGAAACGTCCCTTGCGGTCGGTCACCGCGCCCGTGAAGGCTCCCTTGACGTGCCCGAACAGCTCGCTTTCGATCAGGCTTTCCGGCAGCGCCGCACAGTGCACGCGAACCAGCGGCTCTGCAGCCCGGTTACTGGCGTAGTGGATCGCGTGGGCGACCAATTCCTTGCCGGTCCCCGTCTCGCCGTTAATGAGCACGGTCGCCTGGCTCTTCGCCACCTGGGAGATCTGGTCGTAAACGCCCTGCATCTCACGCGAGTTTCCCACGATGTTGTCGGGATGGTAGCGTCGCGTCAGCTCGGCGCGGAGTTGCCGGTTCTCTTCTTTGAGCGTTTCTTGCTCTTCCAAGACATCGCGCCGCAACAGGACGGCCCGTGCCAACATGGATGCCACAATCCCGAGGATCGTGGCATCCTCCTGAAGCTGCGCCTCGGGAGCGGAAGGCCGGTAGACGCTCAGCGCACCGACCACCTCCTGTTTCTCCTTGACCGGCACGCAGATGAACGCCGTGTCCGGAGTCTTCCCGAGCCGCGTGCGGTTCAGAAAGATCGGCGACTCGCTCGTGCGCGGGATGATCATCGGCTCGCCCGAGAGCACAACCTTGCCGGTCACGCCCTCGCCCAGTTTATAATGGCCCAACTCGGCCTGCGCGCGCGTCAGGCCATGCGCGGCTTCGATCAGAATATCGTCGCCGCCCTTGCGCAGCAGCGTGATGGTCGCCAGGCGGAAATCCAGGCACTCCGCCAAGGCCTCCAGAACCGGATGCACGACGGAACGCATATCGAGACTCTGGTCGACGATCGTGCTGATGCTGTGCAACAGCGTGAGTTCCTGCATGTGCCGATTCTGTTCCATGTTCTCCTTGCCCCGCTACACGAACCGCCGCTTCGTCAGTTTCTCGTACGCCTCGACATATTTCTCCCGTGTCTTGGCAACGACGTCATCCGGCAGAACCGGCGCGGGCGGTTGGTGGCTGAAGTGGATGCTGTCCAGCCAGTCGCGGACGAACTGTTTATCCAAGCTCGGCGGATTGCTGCCCACCGCATAACTCTCGCGCGGCCAAAAGCGGCTGGAATCCGGCGTCAGCACCTCGTCGGCCAGCACCAGCCGGCCTTGCGCGTCCTCGCCGAACTCGAACTTGGTGTCCGCGATGATGATGCCGTTCGCCGCCGCGTAGTCCGCGGCCTTCGAATAGCAGCCCGTGGAGACGTCCGCCAGTTTTTCCGCCCGCTCCTGCCCCAGCGCATGAGTCAATTCCGCCGGCGTCACCGGCATGTCGTGCTCGCCCTGCTCCGCCTTGGTGCTCGGCGTGAACAATACGGCGTCGAGCTTCGACGCGTTCTGATACCCCTCGCGTAGCGGCTGGCCATTGACCGTCCGGCTCTTCTGATATTCTTTCCATCCCGATCCGGTCAGATACCCGCGGACGATGCACTCGAAAGGAATGATCGACACCTTCCTGACCAGCATCGACCGCCCGCGCAAATCCTCTTTGACCGCCTGGAGTGCCGCAGGGTACGCGTCGACGTCCGCCGTAATCAGATGGTTCGGCATCCCGTCCAGCAGCCCGAACCAGAAGACGCTCAAGCTGTTGAGGATGCGGCCCTTGTCGGGAATCCCGTTCGGCATGATCACGTCGAACGCGCTGATCCGGTCCGTCGCCACCAGCAACAGGCTGTCACCCAAATCGTACAGGTCCCTCACCTTCCCGCGGCGGGGCGCAGGCATCCCGGGAATCGAACTCTCAAGCAAAGCATGATTTTTGTCGTATTGCATACACCCTCGTTGGTTTTTCGGCCCTTATTCTACCGAAAAAACAACAAAAACACAGCGGACTCTCGAAAAAAAATGCATCGTCACCGCTTGTCCGCGGCGGCCTTCACGAACGAGGCGAACAACGGATGCGGAGCGACCGGCGAAGACTTGAACTCCGGATGATACTGGCAGGCCACGAACCACGGGTGGCCCGCGAGCTCCACCACCTCGACCAGCTTCCCGTCCGGCGACACGCCCGCCACGGCCAACCCGCCCTGCTCCAGCGCCGCCCGGTAAGCGAGGTTAAACTCGTAACGGTGGCGATGCCGCTCTTGGATCTGCTCGCGCCCGTACGCCGCCGCCGACTTCGTGTCCGCCTTCAGGCTGCACGGATAAGCGCCGAGGCGCATCGTGCCGCCCATGTCCGTCACGCCACGCTGCTCGTCGAGCAGCGAGATCACGGGGTGCGGTGTGCCCGGCGCGAACTCCGTGCTGTTGGCCTCCGCCAGCCCGCACACGTTGCGGGCGAACTCGATGACCGCGCACTGCATTCCCAAGCAGATGCCGAAGAACGGGATTCCCTTCTCCCGCGCAAAGCGGATCGCCTCGATCTTACCTTCGACGCCGCGACCGCCGAACCCGCCCGGCACCAGAATGCCGCGGACGCCCGCCAACTTCGCGGCCGCGCCGTCCTGTTCGATCTCTTCGGACTCCAGCATCCGGATGTTGAGCTTCACGCCCGCCGCAATCGCGCCGTGCGTGAGCGCCTCGTAAATGCTCTTGTAAGAATCGCGCAGGCTGATGTATTTGCCCACGACCGCGATCTCCACCTCGCCGTTCGGAGGGCGGATCAACCGGTCGAGCATGGCGTTCCACTCGGCCATGTCCAACTCGCGGACCGGCAGCTCCAGCAACTTGAGAATCTTCTCGTCCACGTGCTGCTTCATCAGGTCCAGCGGCACTTCGTAGATCGAGTTTGCCACGTCGCACTCTTCGATCACGTGCTCGGGCCGCACGCCGCAGAAGAGCGCCAGCTTGGCGCGGTGTTCGGCCGCGAACGGGCGCTCGCACCGGCAGATCAGCAGTTCCGGCACGATGCCGATCGAGCGCAGGATTCCCACGGACTGCTGCGAGGGCTTGGTCTTCATCTCGCCCGCCGCGCGGATGTACGGCACCAGCGTCAGATGGATGAACAAGCTGTTCCCCGGCCCCTGCTCGTGGTGATACTGCCGGATCGCCTCCAGGTAGGGCTGCGATTCGATGTCGCCGGCCGTGCCGCCGATCTCGGTGATCGCGATGTCGGTCTGGTCGTCCTCGATCTCGTGGATCGCCCGCTTGATCTCGTCCGTCACGTGCGGGATCACCTGCACGGTCTTGCCCAGATAACCTCCCGCGCGCTCACGCGCGATCACGTTGCTGTAGATGCGTCCGGTCGTATAGTTGCTGTGCTGGTCGCACGCGATCCCGGTGAACCGCTCGTAATGCCCCAAGTCCAAGTCGGTCTCGCGGCCATCCTCAGTCACATAGACTTCGCCGTGCTGATACGGCGACATCGTGCCCGGATCAACGTTCAGATAGGGATCCAGTTTCTGCATGCGGATGCGGTAACCCCGCCGTTTCAACAACAAACCGATCGAGGCCGCCGTCAAGCCTTTGCCGAGCGACGAAACCACGCCGCCGGTCACAAAAATATGTTTGCAGCTCATATCGACTTTCTGGAGGACATCCCCCATACCCTGTATCCCGAATCTTCTCGGTAGGGACGCCTTCCCGAGGCCTCCGCGAACGGTTCGGGGAACCGTTCCTACCACAAAACATTCACCTTTTCACCGACGTCAAATCCAAGCCCGTCCGCCGAGGCAGGTCGCTGGAGCCCATCAGCCAAGCGTCCACCGCAACCGCGCACTCGCGCCCTTCCGAGATGGCCCAGACGATCAGCGACTGCCCGCGGCGCGAATCGCCCGCCGCAAACACGCCGGGCACATTGGACTGGTAGTCCGCGCCGGTCTTCACGTTGCCGCGCTCGTCGACACCCACGCCCAGCCGCGCGATCACGTTGTCGGTCTCCGGCCCCAGAAACCCCAGCGCCAGCAGCACAAGATCAGCATGCCACTCTTGCCGCGTGTTGGGGTTTTCCTTCAATTGCGGACGCTCGCCCTTCGTCGTCGGCCTCGTCCATTCCACGTTGATCGTCACCAGAGAGCGCACGTGGCCGTTGTATCCTTTGAATTCCTTTGTGAGAATGCTCCAGAAGCGGTCGCCGCCCTCCTTGTGCGAAGAGCTCGTACGCAGTTTCATCGGCCAGAACGGCCACGGCTGGTCCTCCGTGCGCGTCTCGGGCGGCATCGGCATCAGCTCGAAGCTGTGGACCTCCCGCGCGCCTTGGCGCAGCGCCGTGCCGACGCAGTCGCTGCCGGTGTCGCCGCCGCCGATCACGATCACGCTTTTTCCCTTGGCATTGATCCGGCCCCATTCCTCGGAACCGTCGGGCTTCGCGCTGAGCAGCCGGTTCTGCTGCTGCAGGTACTCCAAGGCGAAGTGGATGCCGGTCAGCTCGCGGCCGGGAATCGGCAAGTCGCGCGGCCGTCCGGAGCCGGTCGCGAGCACCACCGCATCGAACGTTTTGAGCACCTCCGCCGAAGGATCGGTGTTGGTGACGAATTTGACACCCTCCTCGGCCATGATCTCCAGCCGACGGTCGATAACCCACTTCTCAATCTTGAAATCGGGAATGCCATAACGCAACAGGCCGCCGGGCTTCTCGTTCTTTTCGAACACCGTCACCTCGTGACCGGCGCGGTTGAGCTGCTGCGCCGCGGCGAGACCGGAAGGACCGGACCCCACGACAGCGACCCTTTTGCCCGTGTGTTTGGTCGGGATCTCCGGCTTAACCAAACCGTGCGCGAAGGCATATTCGATGACCGTCTTCTCGACGAGCTGGATCGTCGTGGGGGCCTCGTGGATCCCGAGCACGCACGCCTCTTCGCAGAGCGCGGGGCAAAGGCGCCCCGTGAATTCGGGGAAGTTGTTGGTGGCCGAGAGCCGCTCCCAGGCCTTCTCCCACTGACCGCGATAGACCAGGTCGTTCCACTCGGGGCAAAGGTTGCCGAGCGGGCAGCCACTGTGGCAGAAGGGCACGCCACAGTCCATGCAGCGTGCGGCCTGACACCTGATCGCCTCCTCATCCATCGGCCGGTAGACCTCTTTGAAGTCGTGCAGCCGCTCCTCCACCGGGCGCTGTTCCGGCGTCTGACGCCCGTATTCCATAAATCCCGTGATTTTACCCATAAATCCTCCTCGGGGCGGCCCGCGTGCCAGCCCTTTCTTTCTACTCCGTCACCGTGCCCGCCTCTTCCCGCTGCAGTCGGGCCAGCGCGCGTTTGTAGTCGCGCGGCATGATTTTGACGAACTTCGAACGCAGCTGATACCACTCGTTGATGACGCGCTGCGCCACCGGGCTACCCGTATACTCGCGGTGCCGGCGGATCATGCCCGACACCGCTTCGATTTCAGCGGGGTCACTCAGCTCTTCCAGATCGACCAGCTCACGGTTGCAGCGTTTCGCGGCGAACGCACCACTCTCATCGAGCACGTAGGCGATGCCGCCGCTCATGCCCGCCGCAAAATTGCGCCCCGTCGGACCCAGCACCACGACGCGGCCGCCGGTCATGTACTCGCAGCCGTGATCGCCCACGCCTTCGACCACCGCGTGCGCGCCGCTGTTGCGCACGCAGAAACGCTCGCCCGCCAAGCCGCGGATATAGGCCTCACCGTGCGTGGCCCCGTACAGCGCCACGTTGCCGACGATCATGTTTTTTTCGGCCGCAAAGGATGCGTTCGCAGGCGGATAGAGGATCAGCTTGCCGCCCGACAACCCCTTGCCGAAGTAATCGTTCGCGTCGCCCTCGACCGCCAGCGTCAGTCCGTGCGCGCCGAACGCGCCGAAGCTCTGGCCGCAGGTTCCCTTACAGGAGATCCAGATGGCGTCTTCCGGCAGGCCGTCGGCGCCGTACTTCTTCGAGATCACGCTGCTCAGCATCGTGCCGATCGTACGGTTGACATTCCGGATGTTGGCCGTCAGCCGCACAGGCTGTCCGCCTTCGAGCGCCGGCTCGGCCTGCTGGATCAGAACACGGTCCAGCGTGTCGCCGAGGCCATGGTCCTGCTGCCGCGTGCAGCGGCGTTCCGTCGGCTCGGAGGGCACGTGCCGCAGGATCGACGAGTAGTCCAGCCCCTTGGCTTTCCAATGCGTGATGGCCCCCTGCATTTCGAGCAGATCCGTGCGTCCCACCATTTCGTCGACGGTGCGGAAACCCATCTCGGCCATCACGCGTCGGAAATCCTCGGCGATGAACCGCATGAAGTTCACCACGTATTCGGGCTTGCCAGCGAACTTCTTGCTGAGCCGCGGGTCCTGCGTGGCGATGCCTTGAGGGCAGGTGTTGAGGTGGCAGACGCGCATCATCACACAGCCCATCGTCACCAGCGGCGCCGTCGCGAAGCCGAACTCTTCCGCCCCCAGCAGACAGGCCACGGCCACATCGCGCCCGCACATGAGCTTGCCGTCGCACTCGAGCCGCACGCGGTCGCGCAGTTTGTTGAGGAGCAGCGTCTGATGAGCCTCGGCCAGACCCAGTTCCCAAGGGAGGCCCGCATGCTTTACGGCCGTCATCGGCGAAGCGCCGGTGCCGCCGTCCCAGCCGCTGATCAGAATGAGATCCGCTTTGCCCTTGGCCACGCCCGCGGCCACCGTGCCCACGCCCGCTTCGGAGACGAGCTTGACGCTGATGCGCGCGGCGGGGTTGGCGTTTTTCAGATCGTGGATGAGCTGGGCCAGATCCTCGATCGAATAGATGTCGTGATGCGGCGGCGGCGAGATAAGCTGGACATACGGCGTGGACAGGCGGGTCTCGGCAATCCAAGGATACACCTTCTCGGCCGGCAACTGACCGCCTTCGCCAGGCTTCGCGCCCTGCGCCATTTTGATCTGCAGCTCGCGGGCGTTGACCAGATAGTGGCTCGTCACGCCGAAGCGGCCAGAGGCCACCTGCTTGATCATGCTGATACGCCAATTGCCTTCGGCGTCAGGACGGAACCGCTCGGGCGCTTCGCCACCCTCGCCGCTGTTGCTGCTGCCGCCGATGCGATTCATCGCGATCGCCAGGGTCTCGTGAGCCTGACGGCTGATGGAGCCGTACGACATCGCGCCCGTTTTGAAGCGTTTGACGATGGCGGTCCACGGCTCGACCTCTTCCAAGGGAACCGGCTGCGCCGCCTTCTTCAGCTTGAGCAGTCCGCGCAGCGTGGACAGTTCGGCCTGTTCGCCGCAGATACGGTTCACGTACTGCTGGAAGGCCTCCGCATCATTCTTCTGCACCGCCTGCTGCAGCAGCGCGATGGTTCCGGGATTGTACAGGTGGGTCTCGCCGTCGCGGCGCCACTGATAGATGCCCCCGGGCGGCAGATTGAGCGTGCCCGGAACCTGCGCGCCGAAGCACGACGCGTGGTTGCGCAACGTCTCTTCGGCGATCTGCTCCAGACCGATCCCCTGCACGCGCGACACGGTGCCTGCGAAATAGTGCGACGTCACATCGCCGTTGAGTCCGACGATCTCGAAGATCTGCGCACCGCGGTAACTCTGCAGGGTGGAGATGCCCATCTTGGACATCACTTTCAGCAACCCCTTGTCGACCGCCTTGATAAAATGGGCGCACGCCTCCTCCGGGTCGTCCTCGAGATAGAGCTTGCGCGCGCACAAGTCGCGCAATGAAGCGTAAGCCATGTAGGGGCAGACCGCGTCCGCGCCGAAACCGATCAGGGTCGCGAAATGATGCACCTCGCGCGGGTCGCCCGCATCGACCACCAGCGCCACCTGCGCGCGCAACTGCCGCCGCACGAGATGCTGATGCACGGCCGAAACGGCCAGCAGCGAAGGCATCGGCGCCAGTTTTCCGTTCGCGCCACGGTCAGAAAGGATCAGGAAAGTCTTGCCCCTCCCGACCGCCGCTTCAGCGCCGGAGCAGAGCTCGTCGAGCGCGCGCTTCAGCGCCGGTCCATCCCCCTCCGCCGCAAAAAGGGACGGCAGGGTCACGCTCCGAATCACGCCGTTGTCCGCATTACGGATCTTGACCAACTCGGATTCTGTGAGAATCGGTTGCCGCACACGCAGCAGGCGACACAGCTCGGGGCTCTCGGCCAGCAGATTGCCCTGTTTTCCGAGATAGGACAGCAGCGAGGTGACCAACTCTTCGCGGATCGCGTCGAGCGGCGGATTGGTCACCTGAGCGAACAGCTGGTGGAAATAGTCGAAGAAGAGCCGGGGCCGGCTTGAGAGCACGGCCAGCGGCGCGTCGTTGCCCATGGACCCCATCGGCTCCACACCCGTGCGGCCCATCGGCGCCAAGGTGATCTTCAGATCCTCCACGCTGTAGCCGAAGAGCCTTTGACGCGCGGCCAACGCATCGCCTTCGAGCGTGAGGCGCTCGTCCGCAACGGCGGGTGACAGCGCGTCCAGATCCATCAGATTCCGCGCGAGCCACTGACCGTACGGTTTGCGGTTGCTGAGCTGAGCCTTGATCTCCTCGTCGTCGACGATGCGCCCCTGCTGCGTATCCACCAAAAACATGCGGCCAGGCTGAAGACGCCCCTTGCGCTCGACGTTCGCGGGGTCGATCTCCAGCACGCCCGTTTCGGAGGCCAGAATGACCAGACCGTCTTTGGTCACGGTATAGCGCGATGGCCGCAACCCGTTACGGTCAAGCACCGCGCCGATGACCTGCCCGTCTGTGAACGGGATCGAGGCCGGACCGTCCCACGGCTCCATGAGGCAGGCATGATATTCATAGAAAGCCTGTTTCTCGGGACTCATCTCGGTGTGGTGGTGCCATGCCTCGGGAATCAGCATCATCACCGCGTGGGGGAGGCTGCGTCCCGCGTGGTACAGCAGTTCGATGGCGTTGTCGAGAATCGCGGAGTCGCTCGCGCCCTCGGTCAGGATGGGGAACAGCCGTTCCAGCCCGGTGCCCAGCAATTCGGATTCGAAAAGTCCCTGCCGCGCCTTCATCCAGTTCATGTTGCCGCGCAACGTGTTGATCTCGCCGTTGTGGCTGATGAAGCGGAACGGCTGCGCCAGCGGCCAAGCCGGAAACGTGTTGGTGCTGTAGCGCTGATGCACCAGCGCCAATGCGGAGGACACCAGCGGGCTCTCCAGATCCGGATAGAACTGGGCCACGCGGAAGGAGCGCATCAGCCCCTTGTACACGATGAGCTTCGAAGAGAGGCTGGGCAGATAAAACTGTTCGCAGCCATCCAGTCCGCTGGAACGGATTTCGTTCTCCGCCAGTTTGCGCGCGATGAACAGGTGGCGGTCCAAATGCTCCGGCGCAACCTTGCCGCGCGTCACAAACACCTGGCGGATGAACGGCATGGTTCCGCGCCCCAGTTCGCCGATCGCCTCGGGCCGAACCGGAACATCGCGCCAAGCATGGATCTTCAGCCCCTCCGCCTTCACGTGCTGATCGAGAGCCGCTTCGCAAACCTTCCGGCTCTGTCCGTTCTGCGGCAGAAACACCATGCCCACGCCGTACGAGCCTTCCGCGGGAAGGTCTTTCAAAACGGAGCTGAAGAACGCGTGCGGCACCTGAAGCAGAATGCCCGCGCCGTCGCCGGTTTCGGGGTCATACCCCGTCGCGCCGCGATGCTCGAGGTTCGCCAAGACCTTCAGCGCCTTGGCCACAATATCGTGGGATTTCTCGCCCCTCAGGCTGCACACCATCCCCACGCCACACGCATCCTTTTCGAAGGCGGGGTCATACAAACCTTGCGATTCCGGATAATAACCTGCGCTGTTCTTTGTCATGCCAACCTCAAATCTCCACACGGTCATCGCCTCGTTGCCGGAGCGCCTCTCCGAGACGTCCTTTGAAGCGTCGGGGAACCATCCCCTATTGCATCATCACACCATAGCGATGGTGGCGGTCTTCCAGATTGTCGGGGCCGGAGCGTTCCAATGCGTGTTTGCAGACCACGTGTTCGGTCGCGCACACATAGTGCCCGTTGAAGCAGCCGAAACAGAAATGCGCGGGGCTGTCCAGCACCGAACGCAGCCCGTCGAGACTCAAGTATCCCACGGAGTCCGCGCCGCACAACCGGCAGATCTGGTCTTCGGTCCGCCCCGAAGCCACCAGCTCGGAGGCCTCGGGAAAATCGATCCCGAAAAAGCACGGATGGCGCGTCGGCGGACACGCGATCCGCACATGCACCTCTTTCGCGCCCGCCCGCCGCAGAACGTCGATGCGCTTCTGAATCGTGGTCCCCCGGATGATCGAATCGTCCACCAGCACCACACGTTTGCCGTTCACCACCTCGGGAACGACCGCCAACTTCAAATCCACACTGTTCTTGCGCGACCGTTGGGTCGGCATGATGAACGTGCGGCCCACATAGTGGTTGCGGATAAAACCCATTTCGAATGGAATGCCGCTCTGGTGCGAATACCCCAGCGCCGACAAGACGCCGCTGTCCGGGATCGGCACCACCACGTCCGCATCGACCGGGTGTTCTTGCGCCAGCGTCCGGCCGATCGCCGTGCGGACCAAATACACGCTCTGGCCGAAAACGTGGCTGTTCGGGCGCGCGAAATAGATGTGCTCGAACACGCACTGCCCGTAGCCTCCGGAGGGGACGTCCGCAAAGCGCAGGCTTTTGATGCCGTTGTCATCCAACTTCACCAGTTCACCGGGATTCACGTCGCGCAGGTATTCCGCGCCGACCTGCTGCATGGCGCAGGTCTCGCTGGCCACCATGTACCCCTTGCCGAGACGGCCGATTGAAAGCGGGCGGATTCCCCACGGGTCGCGCGCCGCATACACACAGTTCGGACGGGCGATCACGAACGCGAAGGAGCCACAGAGTTCCGACAGAGCCGACCGGATGCGGTCCTTCTGGTTGAAAAAGGCCGGATCAGCCAGCTGGTGAAGCAGGATTTCGCTATCCGTCGTCGTCTGAAAAATGGACCCCTGCTTCTGGTAGCGGTCGCGCAACTCGCCCGCGTTGACCAGATTCCCGTTGTGGGCGATCGCCCACATGCCGTCTCGGCATTCCGCCAGAAACGGCTGCACGTTCGCGGAACGCGAAGCGCCTGTGGTCGAGTAACGCACATGGCCAATGCCGATCTTGCCCGGCAAATGTTCCGTGAAATCGCCCGTGAACACCTCGCTGACAAGTCCCATCCCCTTACAGAAATGAAGGATCTTGCCATCGCTGACCACCATCCCCGCGCCTTCCTGCCCGCGATGCTGCAGGGCAAAAAGACCGTTATAAATCGTCAGCGCGGCGTTCTCCACGCCATACACCGCCACCACGCCGCAATGTTCGCGCGGACCGTCAGCATCCGGCACATCGTCAAAAATGTTCTTCGCTTCACGCATACGGCCACACTTTCAGCACTCCCCATGCCAAGCAACGTTTACGTTGCCGCATAAGGGTGAGTTCCCGCAGCTCTTCGGTCTGAAACCACATTCGACGCATTGACTTTAAGTCAAACCGCACAAAAGCGGAAGCAGGAAAACGATCCCTGCATTGTCGAAGTCACCCCGTCCCCGGCGTATTCCGCCGTCGGAAACCGCCAAAAAAGTCATTTTTATAACATTTTTGTTGCAACCGGTGAGGTCGGCTGCCCTATACAAAAAAAACGGCCACGCGTCCTGCCCGCAGGAAGCGTGGCCGTTCAGGCCGGATGACGCGGCACAATCGGGCCGCTCTGTAAAGCCGTCAGCGCACTTTTTAAAGGGTTCCCGCGACCAGATCGCCGACTTGCGTCGTCGTGAACCCCATCTGGTTGGCCATCTGGCTCTTCATTTTAGGCGTGGTTTTCGCAATCGCCGCCTCGATAGCCGCGCCGGCGGCCTCTTCGCCCAGTGCGGTCAGCATCATTGCTCCCGCGCCGATGGCCGCCAGCGGGTTGATGGCGTTCTTGCCGGTCCACATGGGCGCCGTCCCGCCGATCGGTTCAAACATGCTCACGCCCATGGGATTGATGTTGCCTCCCGCCGCCACACCGAGTCCGCCCTGCGTGATTGCCGCGAGGTCGGTGATGATGTCACCGAACATGTTCTCGGTGACGATCACATCGAACATCTCGGGGCTCGACACCATATAGAGGCAGGTCGCATCCACGTGGTAATACTCGCGTTTCACGTCCGGATATTCCGCGCCGACTTCGGCGAAGACGCGGTTCCACAGCTCGTACATATAGGTCAGCACGTTGGACTTGCCGACCAGCGCCAACGTGTTCGACTCGCCGAGGCCGCGCGCTTTCTTGCCGTACTTGCGGACATATTCGAACGCGTAGCGCAGACAGCGTTCCACCTGGTCGTACGTGTACATCATCTGCTGAACGGCCACCTCGTCCTTGGTGCCCTTGCGGGACAGACCGCCGATGCCGGTATAGAGGCCCCCGCTGTTCTCGCGGACCACGCAGTAATCGATCTCTTTGGGCCCCTTGCCTTTGAGGGGGCTCTCGACCCCGGGGTAGAGCTTCACCGGGCGCAGATTGATGTACTGGTCCAGCTCAAAACGCAAGCGGAGGAGCACACCCTTCTCGAGAACGCCAGGCTTCACGTCGGTATGGCCGATCGCGCCAAGATAGATGGCGTCGAAGCCACGCAGTTCGTCAAGGACCGAATCCGTCAGCGTCTCGCCGGTCTTGAGATAGCGGGTGCCCCCCAGGTCATACGGCACCTTTTCCAACTGAAAGCCAAATTTGTGAGCCGCAGCGTCCAGAACCTTACACCCTTCACCGATGACTTCCGGTCCGGTTCCGTCGCCAGGCAACACCGCGATCTTATACGTCTTGCGCATGTACACTCCTTTTGCAAATGGGGGCCATTTTAGCGGACGGCTCCGCATCACGCAAGCGCAGGAAACAGTCCTTTCTTTCGGCTCACTCGTGCCGCAAGGCCTCGATGGGATCGAGCGCAGCCGCGCGCATGGCCGGATAGAGACCGAAAACGATGCCGATCCCCACGCTGATGCCGAAAGCCAAGACCAGGCTGTACGGCTGAACGACCGTCGGCATTGCCGTGAACGCCGTAATCAGCAGCGGAATGCTGACGCCCAGAAGGAGCCCCACCAGCCCGCCGCCAATCGACAACACGCAGGTGTTAATCAGGAACTGCACAACGATGCGGCTGCGCCGGGCGCCGATCGCGCGGCGGATGCCGATCTCCTTGGTGCGCTCGGTCACCGAAGCCAGCATGATGTTCATGATGCCGATTCCGCCCACCAGCAGACTGATTCCGGCGATCGCGCCCAAAACGATATTGTAGGTCCGCTTGGTGCGCTCGGCCTCGCGCAGCAGCGTCAACGGCACGTCGATGCGGAAATCTTTCTTTTTGTGAAACCTGTTCAGCACCGCCTCAATCGCCTGGCTGCCCGGCTCGACGGCCGGCGTGTCGGCCATCTTGACGATGATCTGGCTCAGCTCGACCTTCTCGCCTTCCATCCCGCCCGCCGAATAGCGGATGTTCGCCTCGCCAAAAAGCCGGGTCCCCGTCGTAATCGGAATGTAGGCATCGGCCTCGCTGTCCGGCGCACGGACAGTGCCGCCGGTTTCATTTTTGACGATGCCGATCACCTCGAACACGCCTGACGCAATGCGGATGCGCTGGCCCGTCATCTCTTCGGCCGCCAACAGCCGCCGCACGCCATGCTCCGTCAGCACGCAGACATTCGCCCGCATCTGCAGGTCGTTGGCCGACAACACGCGTCCGGCCAACACGGGACGCTGCACCACGTCGAACCACTCCGTCACGGTTTCCACCACGCGCATCTCGAGCTGTCGCTCGCCCAGGCGCGCGGTGCGCCGAGTCATGCGTGCCGGCACCGTCAAAACCACGCCCGGCACCGTTTCTTTGATGCGGTTTTCGTCGTCGTAAAGCAGCCCGTAAACCGCGAGCCTGCCGCGTTGGGCCCCCGTGCTGGAGCCCTCGTCCTCGCTGGGTTTCACCGACATCACCATGATGTTTTCACTGCCCAAACGCTTGATCGAATCCAGTGCCTGCTGACTGGCCCCCTCCCCCACCGCCAACATGGCGATCACGCTGCCCACGCCGAAAACCATCCCCAGCATGGTCAAGAACGAACGCGTCTTATGCCGCCACACATCGGTCAAACCCAACTTGATGAACGGCCAGAAATAAAGGATCTGGTTCACCGTCCGCCCTCCGTGATTGACAGGATACGGCCATCCTTCAAAACAATGCTGCCCTTCGCATAGGCGGCGATATCGGGTTCATGGGTGACAACGATCACGGTCTTCCCTTGCTCGTACAGCTCTTGAAACAGCGACATGATCTGCACGCTGGTCGCGCTGTCCAGATTCCCAGTCGGTTCGTCGGCCAGCAAAACCGCCGGGTCATTGGCCAGCGCGCGGGCCACCGCCACGCGCTGACGCTGACCGCCGGAAAGCTCAGACGGCAGATGGCGCAGTCGATGCGACATGCCGACCCGCTCCGCCAGCACTTCGGCCCGACGTTTCCGCTCGGACTGGGACAAGCCTAAATAAAGCATGGGGACTTCGATGTTCTCGCTGACGGTCAGCTGCGGGATCAGATGGAAACTCTGGAACACGAACCCCAAGTTTCGCAACCGATGGTCACTCAAATCGTTGTCGTCCATCTCCGCGACATTGACGCCGTTCAGCCAATACGCACCCGACGAAGGGCGGTCCAGACACCCCAGGATGTTCAGCATGGTGCTCTTGCCGGAACCGCTCGGCCCCATGATTGCCCAGTAAGAGCCTTTGCGGATCGAAAACGAAACGCCGTCCAGCGCGCGCACCGTTTCATCCCCGACCATATAGTGCCGCATCACATCGTCCAGCCGGACCACCTCATCGGCGTGGGGCCGCGAATGCTCTGTCATCTGAACGATCATGCCGGGCCGCCGCCTTCAGCCACAGCCGCGCGCTTCTTGGCCGGCGGAGTCTTCCGGCCCTCTTTTTCCTCCGCCGGAGTTGCCTTGCGGTTCCCCGACGGAAGCTTCACTCCGTTTGCGGCGCCGCGCCGCGATGAACGCGACTCGCCTTTTGCCTCGCTCTTCTGCTCCTTGACCGGAGGCGCCAGCATCACCTCTTCGCCAGGACGCACGCCCTCGAGGACGTGGATCATGCGATTGTTGTCCAGCCCCACACGCACAATCCGCGGCACCCACTCGCCGTGGTCGTTGACATACACGCGCGGCACCCCCTCGACGCGCACCACGCACTGCACCGGCACGTACAACGCCGATTCATACGCTTCCTTGACCAGCTCGACATCGCAACTCATTCCCGGCCGGATCACAACGTCCTTGAAATCGCACTCGATTTCGCACTTGTACAGCTTCAGATCGGGGTTCAACTGCGAGCTCTGGCCATCCGGCAAAATGCCGATTTTCACCAGCTTGCCATCGAAGACGCGCCCCGGGAAGGCGTCGATTTTCACCCTGGCCAGCATGCCGTTGTCAATCTTGTTCAGGCTGGCCTCGGGGATCATCACCTCCACCACCATGCCGGACTCGATCGGGATATAAATCAGCTCCTGCCGTTCGACGGCCGTGGCACCGACCGCCAGCGGCTTGATCCACCACTGACGCCGCGAGATGAGAACCGTCGAGGTGTACAACACAATGCCGTTGGTGGGCGCGTAAATCTTGCTCTTCGAAATCTGGAAATTCAGCTCTTCCAGCCGGTTGGTGGCGCGGTCGCGCTCGCGCTGCCGCGCCCGCAGCTCCGTCTCGACCTGTCGCAACGTGGATTTGTTCTGCCAGGTCGTGCGCGCCATGGCGCGATCCGCCTTGCGCCGCGCGCTTTCCAACGTCGCCCGCTGCTGCACGACCGTGAAATTGGTCAGCACGTTCATCTTCGTCTGAGCCATCTCGAGGTCGAGCTGTTTCCGCTGCAGTGCCAGTTCGTCAGCCTGCAGCTCCGTCCGGGTCAGGAAGCTTTCCTTAGCCAACCGCTGCGACCATTCCAGCTTTTCAGCCGCACGCTTCAGCTCCTCATCAGCCAAGGCGATGTCCGCCTCATTTTTCCTGACCTCCTGGGGATAGTCGCCGTCTTGATATTTTTCGAATGCCATCTTCGCAAGCATCAGGTCCACCTCGCGGTCCAACAGCGCCGCTTCGCAGTCGCCCTCCGTGATGCCCAACTTCTCCTGCGCGATAATCAGATTGGCCTCGGCATTGGCCACCGCGATCTCCTGCTCGTTCCTTTTTTCGACGAGGTCGCTGGAGTCGAACTCGAGCAACAGGTCGCCGCTCTGCACATTCGTGCCCTCATCAATCACCCAGATGACCGTGTTATTCCCTTCCAGTTCGCTGGAGATCACGACCTTGTCGCGGCTCTGGATCGAGCCGGCCGAGGTCACCGCGATCGTCAGCGGCCCCTGCTGCACGGCAAACACGGGCACCGGCTCGCTCTTCTTGCCGCCGCCGCGCGTCACGAGCCAAGCACCCAGCATCACGGCCGCCACGAGGCCGGCAAAAAACAGCTTTTTTTTGGACCGCTTCTTAACCATTGTTCTCCCCATTCGCTTCGAGCCACATCCCCGCATCAGAAATCTTCAACACGCCCATATCGCGGCGCAACTCCAAATCGCTCACCTGCCAATCGATCAGCGCGGAACACAGCGCATTTCGAGCGGCCAGGAGGGATTCCTCCGCCTCGAGCACATCGCGCATCGACGAGCGGCCCGACTGCAAAAACAGCGTATTGCTTTCAACCCGCAGACGCGCCACCTTGACCGCCTCGATCTGATTCATGTAGGAGGCCCTTGCCGAACGCAGGTTGCGCAGCCCGCTCCGCACCGATTGCTTGACCGCGTCTTCCCTCTCGTCCAACGTCCGTTTGGCCTGTTCCAGCGCGATCAGCTGCTTCCTGAACGCGTTCCGCTCTTTTCTTCGGTTCCACGGGAGGTCGGTCGTCAGCCCCGCGTTCCACGCCTCATCGCCCTCGAACCCGTTCTCGCCCGTTTCGCGAACGCGATCGAAGTCCGCGCTACCCTTGAGCGTCAGGTCCGCCCTCAGCGCGTCCGCGGCGATCTTCACGGCGCGCGCCTCGTCCTCCAGCTCACAGCGCGTCACGAAAAGGTCGTGCCGCTCCATCAGCGCGATCCGGCAGGCCTCGGCCTCGTCCGGAAACGCCGCGACCGCGCTCGTCTCATCGTGCGCCAGCCGCGCCATCTTCCGCTCCAGACGCCCCACCTCGTCGAAATCCAGCGCGATCTTCGCTTCGGGCGGGAGCCCGAGTTTCACTTTCAGGGAATCGAGTTTCGTCTCATAGCTCTTCAGGGTCGCGATCACGCTTTCATTCGCGTCAAGCAAATCGGTCCGCGCCTGATCGACCTGAATTCTTTGCATGCGCCCGGCCGCGAACATCATTTCCGCCCGCCGGCTGTTATCGGACAGGTTCCGTTCGTTGTCCATCGCGTTCCGCACGCGCTGCGAGTACTCCATCACGTCGAAGTACGAAGTGGCGACAGATACCGCGTACGTCTGCCGGTAGTGCTCGAACGTCCGGATGGCATAGATGAGGTTCCGCTCCGCCTGCGTCAGCGGCTCGCGGACGATCTCGCGGCCGGCGCCCCTCAAAAGCGGCAGCGACATCGTGAGGTCGCCCGTGAGGCCCAACGAACGCCAGTCGTCCCGCAACAGGCTCACCACATCCAGGGCAAGTTTTCCGGCGATCTCCGCCCCGTTCTCGAGTTTGCGTTCGAAGCCTGCCGATCCCTGCCCCGTGGCCTTTTCGACCGAAGGTTCCCCCGACAACAGAGCCAACATCGCCCCGCTGAAGGAAGTGTCGAACTGATACTGCTGATAGTCCAGGTCCAGCGCGGCCGAGAAGATCGACTCCTTCAGCTTCTGATATGCGCGGTCGTTCCGCGCCGCCACACACATGGCGTGGGACAGCGAAAGCGTGAGTATGCCGTTCGACGCGGTCAGGGAATCCGCATAGGGAATCGAGGGAAAGACGACCGTCTGATCGCCGCGCGCGGCCGCCAGCAACGCGATCCGCAACGTCAGGGCATCGGCCGGACGGTGCACGTCGAAAACATTGGTGCTGCCGGTCTGCTGCTGCCAGAACTCGGTCGCCAGCCGCGTGCCGGCCTCATTGCCTTCCTTGACGGCCTTGTCCGGCGTCATGCAGGCCATCGGCACAAATAAACACCATGCCATCAACCCCGCACATGCGCACATGTGCCACTGCCACTTTTCCCGCAGGCGTTTTCCTGCCCAAGCCATAAAACGCATCCCCCTCCAAACACAAACTATCCGACTCACAAGCGTCAGGGTTTCCCCCCAGTCCCCCTGACACCGTTACGGGGGCTCCTGAGGGACACCCCCTGAACCACGTCAAGCAACGTCAAACCTGCTTCGACCGATAAGACTCAACCTCCCAGTTTTCGATGAATCCTCGGGAGCGGTCGCTCAAATACTGAATTCCGCCGAACGCCCGCGACAACTGATTCACCGCAGCGCCGTCCATCGCCAGTTCCAACGCCAGCCGCGCGTTCTTCTCATTCGAGCCGACGCCCATCACGGCCTCCCCGGCAACCACCACGCGCGGAGCATACCCCCGGACCTCCTTGAAGGCGCACAGGTTGTCCGCCGTCAGAACCCCGTCGAACGGATAGGACTTGGCATACACGATATGATCGGGCGAGATCGGCCCGCTGCCGGTTTCGAACAGACCCGAGACCGCCACAGCCGCGGCATCGGCACCCAGCGCAGATGCCAATATTCTCCGCCACCCCTCGACCTGGTTCTCAGGCGGAAGCGCGCCGACGCGGACGTCAGCCGTGACGCCCGCCGCGGCATAGGCCTTTCTCAGCGTGGTCATCACGCGCGCGTACGTCGCACGGATAGCCTCCGCCGTGTCGCCCGACACGAAAACGCCATGGTTTTCCAAGAACAGCAGCGATGGCTCGACACCGCGCTCTGCCTGGTAAACGTGGATCGCCTTCCGCACCGCCATGCACAGCGTGTAACCGGGGTCCACATAAGGCACCCACAGCGCGTCAGGGAAAAGTCTGGCGGCCGCCGCCCGCCCGCCCACCGCGCAGGTGAGCCCGTTGACGGCGGCCGGATGCGTATGCACCACATAGCGGGCAGAAATCGAATCGTGCAGCGGGGCCTCGACCGACGCGCGCCCGGGTGTCTCCGGCTTAACCGCCGCGGCCATCATGTTTTTGACCAGCTCTTCGCGGTCAGCGGGTCCCGCAGGCGTCTCCGCATCATACAGCCGCGACAGCAGCGAGCGGTCCATCGCCACGAACGTTTCGGGCTTCAGTCCCGCGAGGGTGGTGCCGGAAGGCTTAACCCACAGCGTATCGTCCGTCTTGCAGGACGTATTGCCCCCGCCCGCCCTGACATACTCCGCGGTTCCGAACTCGTGCGACAACTCCGTGATGGTCTCGAGAATACCCATGATTTATGGCTTCCAAACCGGAATGCGGAACAGAGATGGGGGGGGGCGCCTTTCGCGGCGCGGCCCCCGCTTCCACTATTCCATCACTCCTTTTTCCTTACCGTTTAGCCAGCACGTTAGCCTCGTAAGACTTCACGTCCTTCAGCCACTCCGTATCCAGCGGCACATCCTCGTCCGTGCAGAACTTGTCCCAGATCGCGCCGAAAGGCATCGTCTTGGCGTTCTCGGTCCAAGCCAAGCGCGAGGTCAGATCGCCGCACACCTCCGCGCCCTGCATCAGCTTCAGCGGTTCAAGCAAAGCGTACAGAAGGGCCTTCTGCATGGCCCGCACGCCGATCACCCACGCCGCGATGCGGTTGATGCTCGCATCGAAGTAGTCGAGGCCGATGTGCACGCGCTTGAACTGATCCAGGCGCACCAGTTCCTGCGCGATCGCGATCAGGTCGTCGTTCACGATCACCACGTGGTCGCTGTCCCAGCGCACGCCGCGGCTCACGTGCAGGAGGATTTCCGGCACGAACAGCAGGCAGGACGAGAGCTTGTCGGAGATCGTCTCGGTCGGATGGAAATGGCCCGCGTCGAGCGTCAGCACCTTCTGGTTCTTCACGGCATAGCCCATGTAGAACTCGTGCGAGCCGACCGTGTAGCTCTCGCCGCCGATGCCGAACAGCTTGGACTCCACGGCGTCGAGCATGTGCTTGGGATCGAACTTCTCGGCGAAACAGGCGTCCAACGAATCGTTCAGGATCTTACGGGGCGTCTCGCGGTCTGCGGGGATGTCCTTGTAGCTGTCCGGGATCCAGACGTTGTTGACGCAAGGCGTGCCCAGCGCCTTGCCGATGGCGGCCGCGATGCGGCGCGTGGCGATCGTGTGTTTGATCCAGAAATTGCGGATCTTCTTGTCGCGGCTGGAGAGCGAGAAGCCGTTGAACATCGGGTGCGAAAAGAGCGTGGGGTTGAAGTCCATGCCCAGTTTGTTCTTTTTGGCCCACGCGATCCAGTTCTTCATGTGCTCGGGCTGCAGCTCGTCGCGGTCCACCTTCGTGCCCTTCTCGAACTCCGCGTAGCAGGCGTGCACGTTCACGCGGTGCGAGCCGCCAACCATCGACAGCACGAACTCGATATCGCTGCGCAGCTCCTGCGGATTGCGGGCGCGGCCGGGATAATTGCCCGTCGCCTGAATGCCGCCCGTCAGATCGCCTTCGGGATTCTCAAAACCGCGCACATCGTCGCCCTGCCAACAATGCAGCGACACGGGGATCTTCAACAGCTTTTTCAGCGCGGCGTCAACGTCGACTCCCAGCTCCGCATACCGTTCGCACGCGAGTTTATACGCCGCATCGATGTTTTTTTTGCTCATGGAATGCCTTGCTCCTCTTCTTGTTCCCGGCCAACCGGAAACGGTTACCCCTCGCCCCCGGCCGCGGGCTTTTCCTATCCGCCCCGTCAGCCGAAAACAAAATAAACAGTTGTGTTAGAATACACCAATCGCAGGACGCACTCCAGCCGGATTTTCTCGCGACTACACGCCGAACACCTCACGGTAACGCGGCGCCCAGTAAGACAGGAACAGGTCCGCGCCGGCCCGGTCGAGCGCCATCAGCGACTCGCGCACCATCCCGTCCAGATCGCCCCACCCGCGCTCCGCGGCCGCGATGAGCATGCTGTACTCGCCGCTCACGTTGTACGCCGCCACCGGCAAATCGGTGCGTTCGCGCAGTTTCGCCAGCACGTCCAGATAGAAGAGCGCGGGCTTGACCATCAGGATGTCCGCGCCCTCGTGCTCGTCGAAATCCGACTCGCGCACCGCCGCGCGCAGATTGCCGTAGGAGGCCTGGTACCCCTTGCGGTCCCCCGACGACGGGGAGGAATTCTCAGCGTCCCGGAAGGGGCCGTACATCGACGACGCGAACTTGGTCGAGTACGCCATCAGCAGTGTCTGATCCAGCGCGTTCGCGTCGAGCGCCTCACGGATCGCGGCAACCTGGCCGTCCATCATCGCGCTCGGGGCCACCACATCGGCGCCGGCCGCCGCGTGCGACACCGCCACGCGCGCCAGCAGGCCGATCGCAGCGTCGTTGTCAACCTGTCCCTGCCGGTCGAGCGGCCCGCAGTGCCCGTGCTCCGTATACGCGCAGAGGCACACGTCTGTCATCACCACCAGCTCGGGGAACGCGCGCTTGATCGCCGGCACGGCGCGCTGCACCACCCCCCGCTCATCGAACGCGCCGCTGCCGCCCGCGTCCTTGGCGCCTTCCGTCTGGCCGAAAAGCAGCACCCCGCCGATGCCCTGTGCGGCCACGGGCTCCAAGGCGCGCAGCAGCTCGTCGATGCTCAGGCGGCTCTGGCCCGGCATGGACGTAATCGGCTCACACCTTTTTTCGCCCTCCACGACAAACACCGGCCAGACAAACTTTGCCGGCGGCGGCACCGGCGCGTCGAACAGCCGCCGGATCGCGGGCGTTCGCCGCAAGCGGCGCAGACGGACTTCAGGAAAACGCATACGCACCTCAATCGGGAATGAAAAGAACCTGGCCCACACGGATCGACGAAGGATTGGTGATCTTGTTGGCCTTCATGATCGCATCCATACTCTTGCCATAGCCCCGCGCGATCTCGGAAAGCGTCTGGCCGCGCTCGACCTTGTGCTCGTAGCCGCCCCCCCGCGCGGAAGCCGTGGTGGCCGCGCCGGCCGCGGTCCGCGCCGGCGCGGAGGAAACGGCGCGCGCCGCGTTGATCTCGGCCTGCTGCCGCGCGGCGATTTTCTCGATGCGGCCCGCCAGATCGTCCGTGATCTCCCGCTTCAGCGTCTCGCGTTCCGAACGGACCATTTGGAGGTCCCGCCGCAGTGCGACGATGTCGTCCTGCGATTTGGGCGCCGCGTTCACCTGCGTCTCCAGCCGGGCCAGGCGCGCATCCAGCTGCTCCTGATTATGGTTCAGCACCGCCACCTGCTCGGACAACTGCCGGAAATCGAGCCCCATCTGCTGTGAGTTGGTCACCACCCGAGCCACCTCAGGATTGCTCCGGGGCTGCTGCTCAAAAATGGTGCCCTCGAACATGGGGCCTGTGCAACCGGACATCAGGCCCGCGCCGAACAACAGAAAAAGAATCTTGCCCACCTTCATTTCCACCTCCATAAGCCTATGCGCAGGGCAGAAAATAAAACACCAGCCAGACGGCGAAGGCCACACAGAGAAACACCAGAAACGAGCGGCGGCGGTCCTCGACGATGTCGTCCGCCGAGGTCCGCCGCAGCTGCCGCATGCCGCCCGCCGCGATGTAATGGAACAGCTTGTATCTGCCGCGCTCCACGCCTGGGCGTCTTCTCTTACGGAAGAAATGCGAGTTGCCGCCCGCGTCCTCCCGCACGTCCAGACGCCACGTCACGGAAGCAAACCCCGTCCGGCCACCGACGAAAACGCTCGATGTCCCCGGCTTCAAAATTCGTTTGCCCGCTTTCGCCAACATATCTCCTCCGGCCCCCTTTACGGAACGGAGATAATCTGACCGGCCCGGATACGGCCGTCAGGATCGATCCGGGTCCGGTTCGCGTCACGGATCTTCCTCCACTTCGTGGAGTCGCCGTAGAACTTCTCGGCCACGCGGAACAGCGTGTCGCCGGGCTGCACGACATAGGTCCGCATTTCGCCGGCCGTTTTGCTCGGCTTTTCTTTTTTGTCGCCTTTGCCGAACAGCGACAGCGAATTCAAAACCGACTTGTCGGGCTTGTCGGACGGTTTGTCGGGCGGCGGGATTGCGGCGGCCTCGGAGTCTCCCGCAAGATGCGTCTGCACCTTTTGGAGCATCGTCTCTGTCGACGGCACATCGACCAAGGGTTTGCGCGTTTCCGTCTTGCCGCCGCCCTCGGAAATGGCCGAAGCCTCATCCCGCAGGGCGCGAAACGCCTTCGAGTCGGGCTTTGCCGCCTTCTCGCCCTCGGCCGATTGCACGGCGGCCTCCACCCGTTTCAGCAACGACTCGGACGGCGCGGACGCCTCTTCGCTGACGCGCATCTTGGAGAGAATCTGGCGGAGCCTTTCGTTGTCGCCCTTGAGCCGCGCCAGCTCGGCTTCCGCCGTCGCCTTGCCTTCGTTCAGCACTGATTTTTCACCCTCGAGCGTCGTGATGATGCGGTTCAGCCGCTCGTTCTCCTTCAGCAGATGCGCCTGGGAGATACCTTGCACAGAATCGCCCACTTTGCGCAAAATTTGCGGCGCGAGCAACTGCTCGGCGATCCGGATACGCTCTTGCGCCAGCGTGCTTTTTTCCGCGTCCGGACGCAGATACAGGTATTGCTTGTAGTGGTAAATCGCGCCCACGTAATCTTCCGCATGGTCCTGCAGAAGCGTCGCGAGCTGAAAATGCGCGGAAAACGAGTGCGGCTCTTCAATCAGCACCTTGTTGAACAGGCGGATGGCCTCTTTGATGTCACCGGACTGCTCCGCCGCGAAGGCCTTGCGATACAGCGCCGACCCGCGCTCGTTATTTTCGCTCTTCGCGATGTCGGACTCGCCGCCGCAGCCTGACACCAAAACGGCAAGACAAACGGCAAAAAGAATTGAATCTACTCGAACCATGTAACAAACCCCTGAAAATGAAAAGCATTTTCACTCATTTTTCGTTTGGTTTACACGCTGGGCTCGCTTATCATCTTGGATCGGTTCGACAATCGGTCCAAGAAACCAACGGCACCGTTACGGCCGAAAAAGAATAACGCTCTATTTTACTTATCTCCTGAAGAATGACCACTGAAAACGGCAAAAATCTTTGGTGCTCCGCGCAGGCCTGTCTGGGGAAGTCAGGAGAACTGAGCGTCATTATGCCCGCCTACGGACTGGAAGCGGTGATCGAGCGCAACATCGCGACCGTCTGTTCGCTTTTGCGCGGCAACATCCCCTTCGAAGTCGTGCCCGTCGACGACGGCAGCCAGGACCAGACCGCGGCGGCGATCCGCCGCGCCGCGGCCCAAGACCCGGAACACGTGCACCCCGTCTACGTGCAAGTCAACGCCGGCAAGGGCAACGCCCTCAAACGCGGTTTCGCAGCCTCGCGGGGTTCCCACGTCCTGCTGCTCGACGGCGACCTCGACCTGTCGCCCTCACGAATCACGACCTTTTTCGACATCATGGCCGAGAAACGGGCCGCCATCGTCATTGGCTCTAAGCGCCACCCCGCTTCGGTCATCGACTATCCGTGGCACCGCCGCCTGGCCAGCGGCATTTACTACGCGCTCGTCCGGCTGCTGGTCGGGCTGCCGGTGTCCGACACCCAGACCGGCATGAAGCTGTTCACGCGCGAGGCGCTTGCCTGGTCCTTCGACCGCATGCTGGTCAAGGCATTCGCCTTCGACCTCGAAGTCCTCTCCATCGCCCACGCCAAGGGCTTCGTCGTGGCCGAAGCCCCCATCGAGATGCATTTCGGCGAGAAGGTCGGATGCCTTTCCTGGCGCAACGTGAAACAGGTGATGAACGACACACTGGCCATCTTCTACCGCCTGCGCGTTCTGCGCTATTACGGCAGCGTCGAGGTCGCCCCGCCCGCCGAGAAACCGCTGTTCGTTTCTGTGGTGATCGCCTGCCCCGCGCCCAGCCCTTATCTCACCGAATGCCTGGACGCGCTCGCGCGCCAGACCTATCCCCACTTCGAGGCCATCGTTTTGCCCGATGCACCGTGCGATCTCGGCGCCTACCCGTTCGACCTCCATGTGATTCCGACGGGGAAGACGCGTCCCGCCGAAAAGCGCAACGAGGGGATCAGCCGAGCCAAAGGCGAGATCGTCGCCTTTCTGGACGACGATGCCTACCCCGTCCCCAACTGGCTCGAGCACGCCGTCAAATACTTCACCCTGCCCGACGTCGGCGGCGTGGGCGGCCCCGGCGTGACCCCGCCCGGCGACCCTTTCATGGGACAGGCCGGCGGACGGGTCTATGCGAATCTCTTCGTGTCCGGCAACTTCAGATACCGCTACATCGGCGACCGCGTACGCGCCACCGTCGACGACTTCCCGAGCTGCAACCTCTTCGCGCGGACCGACGTGCTCAAGGCCATCAATGGCTACCGCACCGACTTCTGGCCCGGCGAGGACACCATCCTCTGCGCGGACATCGTGCTCGGACAGAAGAAACGCATCATGTATGACCCGTGGGTCCAGGTCTTCCATCACCGCCGCCCGCTCTTCGGCCCGCACCTGCGGCAGATCGGACGCTACGCCCTGCACCGCGGCCACTTCGCGAAACGTTTTCCGGCCACGTCGCTTCGCCTAAGCTATCTGATTCCCTCCTTTTTCGTGGCGGGACTTGCGGCCGGCGCTTTGGCGGCGTGCCTCCACCCCTGGATCCGCATCGCCTACCTGACCGCGCTCGCCTGCTACGGCGTGCTGACGCTCCTCTCCACCGCCTCGCTCAGCCCGAAACTCTGGCTGGCGACCTGGCTGGGGGTCATCGCGACGCACCTCGTCTACGGCGTCCGGTTTGCGCAAGGACTGCTCTCTCGGCGCATGCCCTGCGAAGTCGCGACGTTCGACCATCCCGCCGAAAAGAAGGAGTAACAGCCATGCGCCTAATCGCCGTGTCCGCCGTTGTCAGCCTGGGGCTCGCCGTCACCCTCCTGCAGGCCGAAGCTTTCATCCCCGCAGAAAAGACCGCGCTGCAGACAGTGGCCGATGCGGTCAGGAAAGCCGACAAACGGCACCCATCGCTTTTCGGTGACGCGCAGACCTTTGCCACCCTGCGTGAGCAGGCCGGCATCCCCGGGACCGTCAAGCAGGCGAACGACCGGATCATGTTCGACGCCGACCAGATGATGGGGTTCCCGCCCTGCGCGCGCGAAATGGAAGGACGCCGTCTGCTCGGCGTCTCTCGCCGGGCGTTACACCGCATCTCGACGCTGGCCATGGCCTACCGGCTCTCCGGCAAACCCGCCTATCTCGAGCGTTGCGCCTCGGAAATGCGTGCCGTCGCCGCTTTTTCCGACTGGAATCCCTCGCACTTCCTCGACGTCGCCGAGATGACCCTCGCGATGGCCGTAGGCTACGACTGGCTCTACAACGACATGGACGAGGCCACCCGCAAGGCCGTCGCGGACGCGATCCTCGAAAAAGGTCTGCGCACCTCGCTCAAACATACGGGCTGGGTCAAGGCCTCCAACAACTGGGGACAGGTCTGCCACGCCGGCATGCTCGCCGGGGCACTCGCCCTGATGGACCAGCAGGAAGCCCTCGCGGCAGAAATCACCCACCGCGCCATTACCAACCTGCCGCGCCCGATGCACGCTTTCGCGCCCAAAGGCTGCTATCCCGAAGGCCCCGGCTACTGGTCCTACGGCACCGATTTCAACGTGCTCGCGATCGCCCTGCTCGAGGGCGTGCTGAAATCGGACTACGGGTTGACCGCTCTGCCAGGGTTCGCCGCGACCGCCGATTACCTCGACCTCGTCACCGGCCCCTCAGGCATGACCTTCAACTACGCCGACGGCGGCATGGGCCGCGGCACGGACTGCGCCTCGTGGTGGTTCGCCAAGCGTTTCGGCCGTCCCGACGTCCTCTCCTATTTCGAACGGGACGCTTTCCGCACATACTGCGATGACCGCTCACGAACTTCGGCAACCCAAAAAGGCAACCGGCTTTTCGCCTTCACGCTCTTTTGGCTCCAGCCGCTGCCCGCGGACCTCGCCACGAAAGCGCCGCTCGCGTGGTCGTCAGAAGGCCCCGTGCCAATCACGATCCAGCGCACCTCGTGGGACAACGGCAAGGCCCTCTTCATCGGGCTGAAAGCCGGTTCCCCCTCGGCTCCGCACGGTCACATGGACGCGGGATCGTTCGTCCTCGATGCGGAGGGCGTGCGCTGGGCCTACGACATCGGCGCAGAAAGTTACCACCGCATCGAATCGCGCAAGATGGACTTGTGGAGTTCCAAGCAGAACGCCGATCGCTGGCGCATCTTCCGCCTGAGCAGCCTCAGCCACAACACGCTGGTGATCGACGGCCAGCTCCAGTTCGCGAAAGGCACGGCCAAAGTTCTCTCGTTCCGCGAAACCCCCGAGTCTGAAGCCGTGCTCGATCTTTCGCCGGTCTACACCAACGCCGCGCAGGTCATCCGCACGGGCACCCTGCTGGCCGACGGCGAATACCGCATGACCGATACGCTCAAAGGCCTGCGCCCCGGCTCCGTCGTGCGCTGGGCTATGGCGACGAAGGCGACGCCCGACACGTCGCGCACGGGGCTCCTCGTGCTGCGCGAAGCGGGCCGGCAGCTGATCCTCAGCGCGCTTCACGATCCTTCCACGGCGTGGAAAACGTACGAGGCCGCCCGTACGGGAAACGAGTGGGACTCCGAAAATCCGGGCATGAAGCTCGTCGGGTTCGAAGCCGCGGCGCCGTCCTCCGGCGAGTTGACCCTCACGGTGCGCTTCACGCCTGGCAACACCCTGAAGATCGAGGGGCAATAGTCCCTTTCTGAGCGGGCTGCCGAAACGGATGATCGGCAAAAAAAAGACGTCCGCCGTGAAGCGTCCGTCTTTTTCGCATTTATGCGTTTCGCGGCGCGTTACGCCTTCTTGGCCTTGGCCTTCGCCTTTTTCTCTTCAGGCTTCTTCTCTTCTTCGGCGGCCGGCGCGGGTGCCGGCTCGCTGACAGCCTCAACCTTGGCCGGCAGAACGACCCACTGCAGCAGGCACATTTCCGATCCGTCGCTGCGGCGTTGGCCGAGCTTCAGAATGCGGGTGTAGCCACCTTTACGGCCGTCCATCGAGGGCACTACGCGATCGAACAACTCCTGCAAAGCAACCGGGCTTTGCAGCCGGGAAGCCGCCAAACGGCGCGCCGCCAGCGTGCCCTTGCGGGCCAGCGTGACGATCTTCTCGGCGTCCCGACGAGCCTGCTTCGCCTTGGGCAGCGTCGTCTTGATGCTGCTTTGGAGAATCAGGTTCGTCACCAGGCTGCTCATGAGCGCCTTGCGGTGTGACGTGGACCGTCCGAATTTCTTGACAATTCTGTGATGACGCATGTCTTAAACCTCAAACAGTTTACTTGTTTCCTTCGAGCAGGTCGGGATCGAACTTATAGCCCAGATAGAGCCCCAACTCGGTCAGCTTATCCTTGATCTCGTTAAGCGACTTCTTGCCGAAGTTACGATACTTCAACATGTCAGCTTCCGTCTTCATCGCCAGCTCGCCAATGGTCGTGATGTTGGCGTTGTTCAGGCAGTTGGCGGCACGGACGCTCAGTTCGATCTCGTTCACGCTCATGTTCAGAATACGGCGCAGGCGGTCACGCTCCTCGTCCACCTTCTTCTCCGACTCCTCGAACTCCAGCACTTCCTCGCTGTAGTCGACGAAGACGTCGAGATGGTGGCGCAACACGGCCGCCGCGGTCTTGACCGCCTCGTCCGGCGAAACGCGTCCATCGGTCCACACATCGAGAATCAGCTTCTCGTAGTCGGTCCGCTGGCCGACGCGGGTGTTCTCCACAAGGAAGTTCACGCGCGAAACCGGCGAAAAGATGCTGTCGATCGGAATACGTCCGATCTCCTGCTCATCGGTCTTGTTCCCCTCGGCCGGGCAGAACCCGCGTCCCGTGCGGATCTCAGCCTCCATGGCCAGCGTGCCGTCCACGTCGAGCGTGGCGATATGCTGGGTGGGGTTGAGGACTTCGATCGAATTCTCTTCGGCGAAATCGGCCGCCGTCACAACACAGGGGCCCTTCTTGTTCAACTTGAGCCAAACGGGATTCCGGCTGAAACTCTTGAGGAGCACGCGTTTGAGGTTGAGGATGATGTCCGTGACGTCCTCGCTCACGCCGGGCAGCGCGCAAAACTCGTGGTTTGCGCCGCTGATCCTGATCGAAGTAATCGCGACACCTTCAATCGAAGACAGCAGAACACGGCGAAGAGAGTTGCCGACGGTGCGGGCGTACCCCACCTCAAACGGCTCCGCGATGAAACGCGAATAAGTTGCCGTTGCGGTGTTCTCTTCCTTCTGCACGCGCCGGGGCATTTCAAAACGACTCAAACGAATCGGCATGTTTCCGTCCTTTCAGGCCGCGCGCCCCTGTGCGGGGCAGCGGCCGTCAGTACATCTTCGCTTAGCGCGAATACAATTCGACAATCGACTGCTCATCCACGACGGGCGCAATCTGTTCGCGCGTCGGGAGACTCAAAATTTCCGCACGGAAGGCCTTCCGGTCCAGCGAAAGCCACGTGGGCGTCTGCTGGGTGGTGGCGGCCTCGAGACAGCGCGTGGCAAGGTCCCGGCTGCGCGGACGGTCACGGACTTCAATCACGTCACCGACTTTGAGGATCATGGACGGGGTCGACACCTTCTTGCCGTTCACCGCCATGTGGCCGTGCAGCACGAACTGACGGGCCGCGCGGCGCGACGAGGCGAAGCCGAGACGGTAGACCAGATTGTCCATACGGGTTTCGAGCAATTGCAGCAGGATCTCGCCGGTGACGCCTTTGCGGCGCAGCGCCTCTTTGAAAAAGCGCTTGAACTGGAGTTCCTGCATGCCGAACTGGCGGCGAAGGCACTGCTTCTGACGAAGCTGCTCACCGTACTCCGACATTTTGCGTCCGCGGCGTGCGCCGTGCTGACCCGGAGCGGGCGTGCCCTGCTCGATCGCGCACTTGGCCATGTAACACCGGGCGCCCTTGAGAAACAACTTCTGCCCCTCGCGCCGGCAAATGCGGCAAGCGGGACCTGTATATCTGCCCATGTTAGACTCTCCTCCGTTTGCGCGGACGGCAGCCATTGTGCGGAATCGGCGTGCAATCCTTGATCAGCGTGACGTGAATGCCAGCGGACTGAATCGCCCGCACGGCGGACTCGCGTCCCGCGCCCGCGCCCTGAACCCTGACTTCAACCTCATGCATGCCCTTCGCGATGGCCTGACGGGCGGCATCCTGGGCCACCATCGTCGCGGCGAACGCGGTGCACTTGCGCGACCCCTTGAACCCGGCCTTGCCGGCCGAACTCCAGGCGATCACGCCTCCGCGGGCGTCAGCGATTGAAACCAGCGTGTTGTTAAAGGTCGAACGGACAAAGGCGATGCCGGCGGGAATCGACTTCCCCTTGCCTTTTTTCTTGGCGGCGTCGGCGACCTTGGCGGGCTCCTCGCCCGCGGCCATCACGGCGTCCGCCTCACTGACGACCGGCTGCTCGGGGGCAGCGGTCTGCTCTTCTTTTTTTACAGCTTCTTCGCTCATGCGTCTTCAGCCTTAAAATGCTTGGCGGGCTTGGCACCGGACCTCCTGCGAGAGAAGGTCAGCACCACGCCAGCGCCGGGTTATTTGGCAGGAACAGCAGCCTTGATGGCCGCGCGAGCCGTCTTATCACGAACCGCACCCACCGTACGCTTGCCGCCCTTGCGGGTCCGCGCATTGGTACGGGTCCGCTGACCGCGGACCGGCAGGCCGCGCTTGTGGCGCAAGCCGCGATACGTTCCGATACTGATCAAACGGCGGATGTTCTGCGAAACCTCACGGCGCAGATCGCCCTCGACCCGGTAGTTGTCCTGAATAAAAGCCACAATCTGGCGGATCTCGTCCGGGGTCAGATCGTCTGCTTTCTTGGCCGGGTCGACTTTGCAATGCTCGACCACGTCACTGGCCCGCTTGGGACCGATTCCGTGAATATACCGGAGCGCGTACTCGACGCGCTTTCTGCCCGGAACATCCACACCCATCAATCTCGGCATGGTTGTCTTCTCCAGTTAACCCTGACGCTGCTTATGGCGGGGATTCGTACAAATAATGCGTACGACGCCCTTGCGGCGTACCACTCGGCAACGCTCACAAATGCGCCGCACTGAACTGCGAACTTTCATGGTCTTTTTCTTTCCTCGTTCAAAAAAGGTTTTGGATTTAACCAAAAGTCCGTCACCTTGTCTACCCTAAAAGTTTGGAAAGTTCTCTATGCCAGCGTCAGAACTTCCACACTTTCTTCAAGCACGGCCACGGTGTGCTCGAAGTGCGCGGACGGTTTCCCGTCACGCGTTACTACCGTCCACTTGTCGTCCAGCACGACCACCTCCGGACGCCCGAGATTCACCATCGGCTCGATCGCCAACGTCATCCCCGGCTTCAGGACAGGGCCGCGCCCCGGTTCCCCGTAGTTCGGTATTTGCGGATCTTCATGGAGGTGACGCCCCACGCCGTGACCGACAAATTCCCTCACCACCGAACAACCGGCAGCCTCCGCGATGCTCTCGACCGTATGAGAGACATCCGAGAGACGAACACCCGGCTTCGCCACGGCCAGCGCCGCGTCCAAAGCCCGTCTGGTCGTCTCCACCAACCGGATCACATCGGGATCCGTCACGCCCACCATCACGGTGGTCGCCGAATCCCCATGGAACCCCTTGTAATACACCCCAACGTCAAGGCTCACGACATCGCCCGGCAGGACAACCCTCCGCCCGGGAATACCGTGAATCACCTCATCGTTGATCGATATACAAATCGCACCTGGATACCCCCGGTACCCGAGAAACGAAGGCTTGGCCTTCATTCCCTCGATGATCCGCCGGGTCAATGCGTCCAGTTCGCCTGTCGTTATCCCCGCTTGAACCGCCGCCGCCACCTGGCGCAGGACCTCCGCGGTCATCCTGCAACTCACCCTCATGGCATCCAGTTCGGCCGCACTTTTCAACGGGATCTTCATCATAACACTTGCCTGACCCGTTCAACGATTCCGTCAATCGGGCCCGTGCCGGCCACCCGCCGCAACACGCCTCGCGCGCCGTAGAAAGCAATCAACGGCACCGTCTGAGCCTGATACACCGCCAGCCTGTTCTTCACGGTCACAGGATTGTCGTCCTTCCGGACGATCAACCCGGCCCCGCACACGTCGCAGACGCCTTCCTGACGTGGCGGAATATTCGTCACGTGATACCCGGCCCCGCACTTTGGACAACCGCGACGCCCCGCGATCCGGTCCACCAAAATCTCGTCCGCCACCTCCAGCAGCACCACCGAAGAAAGCTTCGCGCCGCACCGCGCAATCGTCTGGTCCAGAATCTCGGCCTGCACCACCGTCCTCGGGTAACCGTCCAACAACAACGTACACTCGCCGTTGATACCCGCCATCAGATCGGCGATCATCTGAGCGATGATGCCGTCAGGGACCAACTCGCCACGCTTCATGTACCCTTCCGCCTCAATACCCGCCGGCGTCTGACGCTTCACGGCGTCACGCAACAGATCTCCACTCGAGACATGCCTGAGCGTACTGTCCGCTGCAAGTAAACGACCTGCTACCGTCCCTTTACCAGAGCCCGGTGCCCCTAGAAGAACGACTATTTTCATTGCGAGTTATGAAGTTTAGCAAATGGGGCCTCGCTACGCAACCGCTAAAATCTGCAAAACTCTGAAAATCATGATTTTGCACGTGACATTTCTTTTCGCTGCCGCAGGATTAAGTGCACGGCCGGACTCAAAAACGCGAAGGGACGCCTTTCGCGGCACCCCTTCGCGTTCGTTCCACTTCAAACCCGCCGGCTGGCCGACCTCAGTACTGCACGACCGCCAGAGGCTGGCCCTTGGCCACGACCGCGCCGTGCTCGACGAGGAACTTCACCACCTTCAAGGGCTTGTCGGCCTTGATCTGGTTGAAGAGCTTCATCGCCTCGACGATGCAGAGCGCATCGCCGGCCTTCAGGCTGTCGCCTTCCTTGGCCAACTCGGGCTTGCCCGGTCCCGGCGAGCGGTAGAACGTGCCGTTGAGCGGCGCGTTGATCGTCGGGCCGGCCACAACCTCGGCCTTTTTCTCGGCCGCGGGAGCGGCCACAGGAGCGGCCGCCGGCGCCGCCGCCGTAAGCTCAGGCAGCGCGAGCGGCGCGGTGCCGGCCGCGAAGCCCAAACGGCTCGCGAGGCCCGCCACCAGCTTGCCGATCTCGGCGAACTTCAGCGTCTCGTCCGTGGGCGCCGGCGCCGGAGCGGCCGCAACGGCCGGAGCGGCTTCGGCTTTCTTCTGGCCCGCGCCCTCGAGGTCGGCGGGAATCGGATCGCGCTGATCCGCCGGCTTGGCGCGCCACTTGAAGTAGCCCAGCGCCACTTCCGGGAAGAGGCAGTACGAGAGGATGTCCTCCTCCTTCTCGATCAGCTTGGACTCGATCTGCGCAGCCGCGTCGGCCAGGCCCGGCTTGAGCAGGTCGGCCGGACGGCAGGTCACCGGTTTCTCGCCGTTCAGGATCTTCTTGGCCAGCTTGGCGTCGATCGCCGCGGGCGAGCGGCCGTACAGGCCCTTGACGTAGTCGCGCGTCTCCTGCGTGACCATCTCGTAGCGCTTGCCGGCCAGCACGTTCAGCACGGCCTGCACGCCCACAATCTGGCTCGTCGGGGTGACGAGCGGCGGATACCCCATGTCGGCGCGCGTGCGCGGCAGCTCTTCCAGCACCTCGGGCAGGCGGTCCAGCGCGCCCTGCTGCTGCAACTGCGAGCGCAGGTTCGAGATCATGCCGCCCGGGATGTGGTGCTCGAGCACGTCCGCGTCCACAGACTCGCCGAGGCCGGTCGAGGGCTCGCGGGTCTTCTTGAGCGACTTGAAATGCGCGTTGGCCTTGGCCACGAGTTTGTGGTCGAGGTTGGTGTCATAGCCTTCGCCCTCGAGGATCGCGGCCAGCGTCTCGGTGGGCGGCTGCGAGGAGAAGCCCGACATCGTCGAGACCGCGGTGTCGACCGCGCCCGCGCCGGCCTTGACGGCCGAGAGGTACATCGCGACGGCCATGCCGCTGGTCATGTGCGAGTGCACCTGCACCGGCACCTTGACGGCCTTGACCAGCGCCGAGATCAGGTCGGTGGCTGCGGCCGGGGTCAGGATGCCCGCCATGTCCTTGATGCAGAGCGTGTCGATGCCCATCGCCGCCTGCTCTTTGGCGATCTGGACGAAGTTCTCGACCGTGTGCACGGGGCTGTAGGTGTAGCAGATCGTGCCCTGGGCGTGGCCGCCGTACTTCTTGACGGCCTTGATCGCCTTCTCGAGGTTGCGCGTGTCGTTCAGCGCGTCGAAGATGCGGAAGATGTCCATGCCGTTCTCGCAAGCGAGCGCGATGAACCGCTCCAGCACATCGTCCGGATAGTTCTTGTAACCGAGAATGTTCTGGCCGCGCAGCAGCATTTGCAGCGGGGTCTTTTTGCAGACCGACTTGAGCTGGCGCAGGCGATCCCAGGGGTTCTCGCGCAGGAAGCGCAGGCAGACGTCGAACGTCGCGCCGCCCCAGCACTCCAGCGAGTAGTAGCCCGCGTTGTCCACCTCCTCGGCGATCGCGAGGATGTCGTCCGTACGCATGCGGGTCGCCCACAGCGACTGATGCGCATCGCGCAAGGTCGTATCGGTGATTCGGATACGGGGTTTCGCGTCAACCACAGCAGAGGTTGCTTTCTTTGTGTCAGCTTTTTTCATAAACGGAAGTTTCTCCAGTGCCCATTGGGGCAAAACAGGTCGCTAATTGTGACATTTTTTGAAAATTTGTCACGTTTGATTTTTCATCCCTATCCCGCGCGTCCGCCGCAGGCGCTTTCCGTCAGGCCGGAGGCCGCTCCAAAAACTGACAGACACCCCCGATGCGCCGAGCCAGCGCGGTCGCGCTCAGCGACGTCTGACCCTCGGCCAACGCCGCGGCATCTCCGGCCGTGCCGTGCACCCACACCGCCGTTGCGGCCGCCCGCACCGCATCCATGCCCTGCGCCCACCACGCCCCGACCATGCCCGCCAACACATCGCCCATGCCACCGCTCGCCATGCCGGGGTTTCCCGTCCGGTTCAGCCACGGGACACCGCCCGGCGCACACACCAGCGTGCCCGCGCCCTTGAGCACCGCAACCGCCTGATATCGGTCCGCCAACCGGCGTACCGCTGCGAGCCGGTCGTTTTGAATCTCCTGCCCTGTCACGCCCAACAGCCGCGCGGCTTCACCCGGATGCGGCGTGATGACCAGCTGTTGGCCCTCGCGCGGCCGCCAACCGTCCGCCCCCAAGGCCGCCAGGACATTGAGACCGTCCGCGTCCAAAACAAGCCGCCCCGCATAGGATGCGAGCAGCTGCGCGATCAGGGCGCGCACGCGTTCGGACGCGGTCATGCCGGGCCCCGCCACGACCGCGTCAAAGCCGTTCATATCCATTCCCCACGCCTTGAGCGCCTCGATGGAAAGGTCGCCCGTCGGGGTCTCCAGCACATGCGTCATCGCCTCTGGCACCCACGTCGCCGCCGCGCAGGCGCTCTGCGCAGGCACCGCCAAGGTGACAAGCCCAGCGCCGCTCTTGACCGCGCCCAGTGCCGCCAGGACCGGCGCATGCGCAAACCCCGCCGCACCGCCCAGCACACAGAGATGCCCGAACCCGCCCTTGTGCGCCGCCCACGCGCGCCGTGTAAACGTCCGCTCCAGCTCGGGCCTCGCGATCAGCCGGCACGGCGTGTCGGATGCGCCCTGATCGCAGACCGCATCGGGAATCCCGATGTCCGCCACCGCCAAATGCCCCGCTAGACCGGCCTGGCCGTCATTCAGAAAACAGCGCTTGGGCCGTGCGAAGGTCACGGTGACATCCGCCTGCACAACAGCGCCAGACGTCTCACCCGTGTCGCCGTTCATCCCCGACGGCAGGTCGGCCGCCACCACCACCGCATGCGGCCGCATGCGGTTGATCCAGCGGATCGCCTTTTCCGCCGCGCCCGCCGGCGCGCCGGCACAGCCGGTACCCAACACGCCGTCGACGATGACGCCGTGCCGCACCGCGGTTTCGGAAAACATCGCGACGTCCTCGGCCCAACTCTCCGCGGACGCCAGCACGACATACGGCACCCCGACAGTCCGCATCTCGTCCCAGGCCTCGCGCGCAGCGCCCTTGAGCGTCGCCGGGACGCACGTCATCACCACCTGGACATGAAAGCCGTCCTCGTACAGGCAGCGCGCCGCCACGCACGCGTCGCCGCCGTTATTGCCGTGTCCGGCCACCAGCAAGACACTTTTGACGCCGCGCAGGGCCGCCACGGTCTCGACGGCGCGAGCCAGCGCCGCCCCGGCGCGGGTCATGAGGACCATTCCCATGCCGGCGTTGTCGGCGATCGCGGCGCGATCAGCCGCACGCATCTGTTCGACCGTCAGGAAACGCATAGTTTCTCTCCGCTGTTCGATCCTCGACCGAGACCGGCCGCAATCTTCTCAAACCGCTCGGCCGCGTGACGCACAAACGCGCGTTTCTCCTGATACCGCCCGGGATAGAACGCGCCCTTAAACCCCGCCATCACCAGCCGCTTGAACGCGGCCAGGTCGAGATCGCAGGCGTCGGACACCAGCGCGAGCTCGCGGTTGATGTTCGTGTGGGACACCAGCGTGTTGTCGGTCGCAACCGCGACGGCCATGCCGTAGCCGAGCATCCGTTTGACGGGATGCTTGCGGATATCGCCCGCCAGTTCGGGAATCGTCTGAAGATTGCTGGTGGGACAGACCTCGATCGTCACACGCATGGTCGCGATATACTCCGCGAGCGCATCGACAAAGCCCTGCCGGTCGGTGATCGACGGATCGCGGATCAGTTCCGGCGAAAAGAGAAACGTGCCGTGTCCGATGCGTTCGGCGTGACAGCGCGCGATCGCCTCGTAGATCGACTCCGGCCCGTACGCCTCCCCCGCATGCACGGTTTTACGGATGAAATGGTGGTGTGCCTCCTCGTAGGCGGCATAGTGATGTCCGGCCGGATAACCGGCTTCTTCGCCCGCGAGGTCGAATCCCATCACGGGCACGCCGTACCGATCGCGCGCCACCACCGCGGCGCGGACCGCCTCGCGCGAAGCGATTGCGACCACCTCCTTGTGCGCCATGCCCGGCAACACGTCGAGCAGACGGTCGAAATAGGCACCCATTCCCCGCCCGAAATTCCGCATCGCGCAGCAGATGATCGCCCATTCGAACGGGATGTCGCCCCCTTGCCGGACAGCGTCGGAAGCGTTATGCCGGCGCGCCGCGCGGGCAAGGCCGTCGCCGACCGACTTAAGCGCCTGCACGCACGCCTCGCCGGTGGACACCAGCAGCTGTGGCGCAAACCGCACCTCCAGATAGCGCACCCCCTGCGCGAGCGCGTCTTCCGCCATCTCGCACGCCACGCGTTCCATCGCCTCGAACGTCAGCAGCACCGCGCAGGTGTACCGGAACCCCATGAGATATTCCGGCAAGTCTCTGTAAACCGGCTTGAACACCAACGCGTTCAGCCCGGCCTCCTCGTAGGAGGGCAATTCCACGCCCTGTTCGCGAGCCAATTCGATCAGCGTCGAGAGGCGCAACGCCCCGTCCAGATGCGCATGCAAGTCGCTCTTGGGAACAGCCTGTATCAGCTCGCGAGCAATCATCGTCCCCCCCCCTCACGCCGAAGCGGGAATCAGTTCAGGACGCCACTGGCTCAAAAAACAGATGGCGTATCCCCTGAAGAACAGGTAATACGGCAACAGCATGACCGCGCCGAAATAGGGCAGGATCAAGGGAATGAACCCGATGCAGCACGTCAGCAGGCCGAAGGCGATGATCGCGAATCCCGCTGCCGTGGCGCAGGCGATCCCGCACGCGAAATATCCCAGAACCGCAAAGGGGTACTGGTTGCAAAGCGCGAAGACCACCAGCCATGCGCGCGACGCCGTAACCCCGTGCCAATACATGACCGGCACGACAAAGGCTTTCGTCAAGTGGGCAACGAGCTGAACCACCAGCCCCAGCAGAACGGTCGCCGTCACACATCCGATCGCGGGGCGCGTCAGCTCCACGCTCCACGCCTTGCCGGCCGCCATGTAGGGTTTCAGGATCCACGCATACGCGAATGCCGTATCGAGCGCGAACAGCAGGAGCGCGATCAGGAAAAAGTAAAGGCGCCACACGAACAGCTCGCGACCGGCCGCGCTCGACGCCCACCAGCACTGGCTGATCGTCGCGTCCGGACGATACCAGCGGTGCAAAAACATGAAATCGCCGCGCGAACGCAACTTGCAGAAAAGAACGGCGAACAGCAGGCCGAACACCGTCGCGCCGATGATGAAGGCCAGCTCCGTCCCCCCCAGCGACAGCGTCCAGAGTTTGTCCAGCGCTTGATCGATCCGCTGTTTCAGCACCGCGGAATCAGGGCTCCCCGTCCCGTTGAAATTAATCGAGGACTGGGTGCCGATGTAGGCCAACCAGGCGCAGAATCCGATGCTGAACCAACGCGTGATGTCGAACGGCCTGAGCAGCACCGTCACCATCCGCGCGAACGCCTGCGCGGCGGCCGCCAGACACGAGGGCCGGGCACCGGTGACGCCCACGAGCGGCACGTCGGGGCTCGCGCTCCCTTCCGGTTCCGGCGGCACCGGCGGCACGCCGGCCTCGAACAGCTCGCGGACCTGTCCCGCGTTGCGCCATTCGGGGCCGAAATCGGGCTGCCATACCAGATCGAGCGCCTTGATCGTCCCGGCCCGCGCCAGCGCGCGAAGCTCGTCGAAGACGACCGGCCCGTACCGAACGCCATCCACCGCATAGTACCACTTCTTGTCCATATGCCTCCCGGATCAACCGCAGACCAACGACCCCGTCAACTCGCGCACCGAGCGCATCCCGTGCCTCTCGAGGTAGGCCGCGATGCCGTCGGCCACACGCAAAGAGGTCGACGGATCGATAAAATTCGCCGTCCCGACGGCGACCGCCGTGGCGCCCGCGATCAGGAACTCGATGGCCTGCTCGGGCCCCATGATCCCGCCCATGGCCAGAATCGGCACCCGGGCCGTCTGGGCGGCCTCCCAAACCAGTTTCACCGCGACCGGATGGATCGCCAGCCCCGAGAGGCCGCCCACCTTGTTCGCCAGCACCGGCCGCCGCGTCTCGATATCGATCACCATCGCGGGCAACGTGTTGATCAACGCCAACGCATCGGCCCCCGCCTCCTGCGCGGCACGCACGAACACCTTGATATCGGGAACGTTCGGCGCCAGCTTCGGCATCAGCGGCAGCCGTGTCGCGTGCCGCACGGCGGTCACCAGCGACGCCACCGTGCGGGGATCCGTACCGAACGCGTGGCCGCCCTCCTTCACGTTCGGGCAGGAGATGTTCAGCTCCAGCCCCGCGACGCCCTCGACATCGCTCAAGCGGCGGGCCACCTCGGCATACTCGTCCTCGCGCGTCCCCCAGATATTGACGATGACCGGCGTCCCCGTGCTCCGCAGAAAAGGCATGTAGTCCCGCACAAAACCGTCCACGCCCGGCCCCTGCAGCCCGATCGCGTTCACCATGCCGCAAGGGACCTCCACGTGCCGCGGCAACGGGTTGCCCGGCCACGCCTGCAGGCGAATTCCTTTCACCGTGATCGCCCCGAGCTTCGACACGTCGACCAGATCGGCATACTCTTTCCCATACCCGAACGTGCCCGACGCCACGGCGACCGGATTCTTCATGCGGATACCGCCCACGTCGACACTCAAATCCACATCACGCATAGCTTGTCCGTTTTCGCGTTTCATGTCACCACACAATCTCACGGGCCTCAAAAATGGGGCCGTCGTGGCAGACCCGCCCGATCCACTCCGTGCCGTCCTCGCGTCTCAAATTCTGGACGCAGGCCAGACACGCGCCCACGCCGCACACCATGTGCTTGTCGAGCGACAACCAGCCGCGGAACCCTGCGGCGATCGCGCGCTCGCCGACCGCCCGCAACATGCCGTCCGGCCCGCACGCATACAGTTCCGCGACCTCGCCGGCCTCTTTCAGGCGCGCGATCTCCTGGTCGAGCAGCACGGTCACCAGCCCCTTCGAGCCCCGCGACCCGTCCTGCGTCGCGATCCCGACCGGCCATCCCAGGCGCTCGAACTCTTCGACCGCCAACACGTCATCAGCCGTGCGGCCGCCGGCCAGCACCACGCCTTTCTTTGCCATGCGTCCGGCAAGAAAACGGAGCGGCGCCACGCCATACCCGCCGGCCACGAGTATCGGCACCCCCTTCGGCTCCAGCGGAAACCCGTTGCCCAGCGGCCCGATCACCTGCACGGAGTCGCCGGGAAGCAACCGGTTCATCCGCTCCGTACCGCGCCCCACCGTTTTATAGAGGATCTGCAAGACCCCGTCCCCCGCGCCGAAGATGCTGAACGGGCGGCGCAAAGCCGTCTGCTCCAAACCCGGCACGCGCACGTGCACAAACTGGCCCGGGCGAGCCTGAGCCGCGACCGGCGCCGCATCCAGATCGAGCGCCCAATACCCGGCCGTCAGCGGCGTCTGCCGGATCACTTTACTGTTCACATCCTTCATGTCCAAACACTCCCTATCACTGTTGCGCCCCGGCGGACGGCGAGACGACCTCCTGCAAGGTCGGCGGCGGCAGCGGTGGCCCCTGCGGAGAAATCTCGCTCTGGGCCTCAATGAAGTCGACGCGGGCGCGCACACGCTTGATCTCCGCGTTGACGATCGCCGCCGTTTCCATCTGCCCCTCCACCGTCAGCTTCTTCTGCAGCTCCTGAAGCTTCTTCACATACTTCTCCGTCGTGTTGACCACGCCCTCGGCGCGGCTGCGCTTGTGCTCTTCGCGCAGCAGGAAATATTTCTTCTGAAGATCCGCAAGCGCGGCCGGCTGCATGACGATGTTCCGCTGCGTGATGGCGCGGTCCGCCTCGAAACGGCCCACCTCGTCCCTGACGCTCTCCCAGCCGCCGAAATCTCCGGCTCGCTGAAACTTGTCCATCAGCTCCGTCAGCCCGACGACATACTTATCGGGCCACTGGGTCACCTTCTCCGCGGCCACACGCTCGACCTCGCCCAGCTCTTTCTCGAAGACATCGCGCATCTTGGCAACTTCCTGCACGCGGTTCTCGGCCGTGGCGGCCAGCAACATCTGCGGCGCGGTCTCGGATTCCGACGCACCCGACGTCGTTGACGCGGACAGCACGGCCTCCGCAGCGAGCAGGGCCGGCGAGCCCCGCACACGCCGGATCTCGGCGTTCACGACCGAGGCCAAGTCCATCTTGCTCTCCTGCGTGTAGGTCGTCTGCATGTCGGTCAGATCATTGACATAGCGTTTGCTCAGCGTCACCAGCTTACGGCTATGCAGCAGCCGCTGATCCGACAGCATTTGACGATATTTGTTCTTGAGCACGTTCAGGTCTGACAGATCCTCGCCGGACGGCTCGTTCATCTGCCTCGTCTCGTCAAACCGTTTGCGTTCAGACTGGATCACCGCCCACCCTTCGAAATCGCCCGCCGTACGCCGACGCTCCATCAGCAAGTCCAGTTCGCGCAGATATTCGGCCGGCCACGCCCGCAGGAAGACCGCCTGACTGTCTTCGATCTCGGCCAGTTGGCGCACATACTCCTGCTGCTTCTTGTTCAGCGCATCCGGCTTGACCACGTCGCCGGCCACATCTTCCGTGGCCGCCGGCACGGCATCGAAGCGCGCGGGTAGCGCAGCCTCATCGCCGAGCCAGAAACGCGCGTACGGCCGCAACGGCGCGGCCAGCCCCCCTCGGCTATACACCCAGAGCCCGGGGCGGTAGAAAAGTTTAGCGCCGCGCCCGAACGTCCCTTTCGTGGCCTTCGCGGCAATCGGCAGGCTGAACAGGTAAAGCATCGCGACGCCCAGAACGATCGCGCACACGCCCCGTACGTCCGCCATCACGGCATGCAGCCGGATCGCCCGCCGGACATCCAGCACCTCGGGGTGGTCGGGCAGCACGTCGAGCAACCCGTCGCAAATCCGGGAGGCGGACTGCCATTCGTGGTTCTTCAACGCCTTGCGGGCCCGCAGCAAGTCGCGGCGCAGTATCAGCTCCGGCATCTGCTGCGATTCGCCCTCGAAGCTCAGCTTATCGTCCGACATTTCCCGGTACTGCTTGATGAAGGCCTCCGCGCGCTCGTAGTTCTCGGCACGGATCTCCATCGGAATCTGCTCTTTCAGCTGCTCGCGCCGTCGGATATTCTTCTCGGCGAGATCCCGCAACTCGGCCACCTCCGTCAGGATTCGGCGCCCGCTCGGGCCCGCCGGCTCAAAACCGTGGACACGGCCGGCATAGGAGATCACCCGTTCAAAGCGGTGCTGATCCAGCTCCTCGCGCATCTTTTTCAGCAGCAGCAGCACGGACTCGTAGGAACGCGCGTCTGCCCCGCAGTTGCCGCAGTACTGCACCCCGACGAACGTTTCCGCGCCGCACTCGGCGCACGTTTCGGAGCCGTCCCAGCCGCATTCGGCGCAGAACTTGATAGAAAGCGGATTGACCGCGTCACACCATTTGCACCGCCACGTAGTCCGGACCGTCGGAGTCTCCACGCGCGTCTTGGTCAGCACATGCGACAGCGCCTCGTTGAAGGCCGAAGCCGACGGCCACCGCTGTTCCTTGTCTGTGGCCAACGCTTTGGCCACGACTTCGCGCAGCGGCACCGGCACATCCTGCTCGCGGAAGTAGCGCGGGTTCTGTCCCGTGATCGTGAAATACAACAAGGCGCCCAGCCCGTACACGTCGGAGCGTTCGTCCGACAGGCTGGCGTCAGACTCCTGCTCCGGCGCGCCGTACCCCAGCGACAGCAGCTTCTCGCCGGGCACCGTAATTTTGGGCTCCTCCTTGCGCATGAGCCGCGCCAGCCCGAAATCCACGATCTTGGGCTCGTTGCTCTTGTCCAGCAGGATGTTGCTCGGCTTGAGATCACGGTGGATCACGCCGCTGGCATGCGCATAGGCCACGGCGCGCCCGATCTTGAGAAGGAGCTCGGCCGCCTCTTCAGAGGACAGCTGACCGTGCTGCGACACGTATTGATCCAACGTCAAGGGCGGGTTCGGCTGGACCAGCCCGCCCGCCGGGGCCTCGCCCTTCACGACCGTATCGTCCGGCCCCGCCACATACTCCATCACGATGAAGGGGCCGTCCTCGTCCTCGCCCAGCGCGTAGATGTGGACGATGTGGACATGGCTCAGCGTGGCGACCGCCCGCGCCTCGTGCAAAAAGCGTTGCCGCAGGGTTGGAATCGCCTGCGCCTGGTGGTTCAGACGCTTGATCGCGACAAACCGCCCCAGCCGCCGGTCGCGCGCGAGATAAACCACCCCCATGCCGCCATTGCCGATTTTGCTGTAAATCGTGTACTGGTCGAACAACTTGTCGTTTCCCGGTTCCTCGAAAGACGGCTCCGCGCCGGGCACCACACGCACGGTCGGCGTTTCCTGCGGATCAAGCGGTGCAATACGCTCGGTTGGCGGCACCTGGATTCTGGCTGTATTTTCTTGCTGCACGCGACTCTCCCAAACAGGTATCCCCGTTTCCGGACAAGCCCCGGGTGGGCCCATACGGCTGAAAACGGCAAGTATACGTTCTGCCGACCCGTTACGTCAATTCAAGCGCGCTACCGATCGAACACGACGAAGCAGGCGTCATGCGGCGCCAGAAAAAGAGAGGAGGTGACCCGTCCGTCCGCCGCCCGCGTGGCGTCTTGCACCACCAGCCCCGCCTCGCCGTCGGCAGGGTTCCAGCGTGTCGGCACGCCGCTTCCCGTATCGCGGAAGACACAGGCCACAGGGCCCGAGGCGGCGCTGTCGTTCACGACGAAATACACCTCATGCCCGATCGAGCGGCGGTGCACGAACCGCAATTCCAGCCCCGCCACGTCCGACCGCCACTGGAAATCCGGCGTGGGCAGCCCCGCCGCGCCCTCATCCCGCACCACGCCGGCCAGCGCGCCGGCCTTTTCCAGAACCCGCGCGAAAACCGCTTCCTCATCCGCCTCGCCTGACGTCACCAGCCACACGCGGATTCCCCGCGCGGCCATCTGGCAAACCAGGCGCTCCGCAGGCTTGTCGCGCAGCACCTCCGAGGTGACGGCCAGGACCCCGTATGTCCGCTCGGAATCGAACCGGATCCGCTGGTCGCTGACGGTGGCGGTCTCCAACATCACGCCGTTCGCGAAGTCGCACCCGTATGACCTCAGCAAAGCCGGAAGCTTCGTCGACCACACGAGGATATCCGCCACCGCCTCCCCCTGTTGCAGCAGGATCTGACAGCGTTGCGCGTACCGGCAGCCCTCCCGCAGCTGACGGAACGCCACGTCCTCCCCCGGCACACGGCCGCCCGACTCCAGCAGGATGCGCGTCGCACCTTCGGCCAGCAGGCGGTTGATCTCCGGTTTCCACGGAAACGACATCAGCGCCGCATCCGGCGACGGCAGAACCGATGCGACATCCAGGCTTCCGATGACATACCTCCGCCCCATCACACGAGCCCCGCCCGCAGCCCTCACGTTCGCAGCCCCCTGCACCGTGTTCCGGGCCTGCGGCAACGTCGGCCGCCGAAAATACACGGCGACCTCCTCCGGTGCGACCGGGACTTCGTCGATCCGTATCCCCGCCTCCAGCCCAGCCTCATGCACCAGCTCGTTCACGTTCTTCCCAAACCGTTCGCGCCACGTCTCGCACACCGTCTGAGCCACCTGCTGCCGCACATACGCGGCCGTGATCTCGCCGCCCACCGCCGCCCCCGCCAAAGCGGGCAGCTGCCGAATCAGCCCCAATCCGCTACGCTTCAGAGACAGCGCCGGCAAATCGCGAGGCCACACCACATCGGACGAAGCGGGGCCCGGCAATTGATACCATAGCAGCGTGCTTCCGTAGGTCTGCTTCAGCCGCCCCTGGCACGCAAACAGCCACTGATTCACGTGGCGGAAAAGAGCCGTTCCGTCGAACCCGTCCAGCACCGGCGGGACCGTATCTTCGTGACCGAACCGGTAGATACGCCACAGGCCGCCGGTCGAGACTTGGCCTTGCGCCAGATCCACGATCTGATGCGGCTGGATATCCGCATTCCACTCGGGGACAGCCAGGCACGCCAGGGCCTGATAAGAACCGAGCGGCGGGCCGACCTGAGACACCGCGTTCGTCGCCAGCACAGTCTGATTCGTCACAAGCGCCGAAGACCAGACCAGCTTCTGCGCCCGCGGCATGGCAGACGCCTCCGCCGCAGAAAGACAAAAATCGCGAACGCCCACTTCCAGACCGAGCATACGGGCCCGATCCGCCGCTCTGGCCAGCGTTTCCCAGACCGCCTCGTCGGCCGTCGGGACCGTCAACAGCACGCCTCCGGCTCCGAGGTCGCGCACACGCTCGAGCTGGCGAAAAACCCATTCGGTGTCGGAGCGGCCGGGCTCAAGCGTGAGCGACACGTTCGGCCGCGTGGCATTCGCCGGAAGCGCCTTGAACAGGTTCTCCAGCGCCGACTCGTCGGCGCGGAGCGCCCCCCCCGTCACCGCCACCAGGAGCATCCTCCCCCATTTGTACGAATCGAACATCGTGAGAACAGCGTATCACATTACGCCCCGGCATCCAACACCGAGGTAAGGCAATCCCGGCCGTCTTCCGGCAGAGGCGCCTCTGCGCCCATTTCCACACCTCGCCCAATTTCTTTCAGCAAACATTTTCGACGCCGACTGACCATCGGACTTTCCCGTATTTACTTGACGCTTTTCGGCCGATTAACCATACTTCATCACACTTAAAGACAAAAAGGAGAGCGTCATGAAAATCACGACGAAAAATGCGGTTGCCACGGTGGCCACGACAAAACCCGCGAACAGAGCAAAGGCTGAAAAGGCCGGCGCGAAGAAAACCGCGCCTAAAACTCCGCGCGTGGAGTTCAGCGTTCGCGCCGAAATCGGAAGCAAGGTTTTCCTCGCTGGAAGTTTCAACAACTGGGACCCGACGGCCAAGGAAATGATCGACAAGAAGGGCGATGGCATCTATACGGTAACGGTCTCGCTCACGCCCGGCAGCTACGAGTACAAGTTCGTCATCGACGGCACCTGGTGCGCGGACCCCGAATGCGCCGACTGGGTCCAAAACGACCATGGCACGCTCAACAGCGTCAAGCACGTCGGATAAGCTGCGTCCGTCCTATCTTTCTGCCGCCTGATCCCCCAAGGAGACACGTCATGCCGACGGCTCGACCGCGATTGGCGCTGACCGTAGGCGACTGTGCCGGAATCGGCCCCGAACTGGCGCTGCGCGTGATGGCCGCGCCCGAGATCGCCGACTGCTGCCGCCTGTTGGTCTATGGCAACTTGGCCTTGTTTCGGCGTGTCTCGGCGGCAACGGGCATTCCGATGCCCGAAGGGGTGACTGTTTTGTCCCATGCAGGACAAACCGGCGAACGGGTCCAGAGCACCGGGCACGTTCTTTTCGACCTGCCGTTCGACGAAGCGGAAACGCTGGTCCCGGGCCGCGTCCAACCGGCGTGCGGCGCACGCGCTTACGATTGGATCTGCCGGGCCGTCCGCGACATTCAGGCCGGAACGGCAGACGCGCTCGTCACTGCGCCGATCAACAAAGAAGCCCTACATCTGGCCGGCGTGAATTTCCCCGGACACACCGAAATCCTTGCCGACCTGACTCGGACCGCTGCGCCTTGCATGGCGTTCTACGCCAAGGGCCTTTTCCTCAGTTTGGCGACAATCCACGAAGCGCTGTCGAATGTGCCCGGGCTTCTTTCCGTCACCGCGCTGTCCCGCACCATCCGACTCACCCATGCGGCCTGTCAAGGTTTCGGGACGCCGGCTCCGCGGATCGGCGTATTGGCGCTGAACCCCCATGCCGGAGAAAACGGACTTTTCGGACAGGAGGAACAGTCCGTGATTTCGCCGGCGATTGCAGCCGCCCGGAATGAAAGCATCGACGCCATCGGGCCCCTCGTCCCGGACACTGTTTTTACCGGTTTATGCGCCGGTCGTCCTCTGCCCTGCGACGCCTACGTGGCGATGTACCACGACCAAGGGCTGATCCCCTTCAAAATGGTGGCCTTCGATACGGGCGTCAACGTCACGCTGGGGCTGCCGATCATCCGGACCTCGCCGGACCACGGCACGGCCTTCGATCTCGCGTGGCAAGGGAAAGCCTCGGACACGAGCCTGCGGAGTGCCATCGGGCTGGCCGCCCGCATGGCCGGCCACAAGCGGGACGAAGCGACCGCGTTGTTACGCCGCGCCTGAAACGAGCCGCGCCGCCAGCTGCGCCGCAGAGGCCGCGTCGGGCGAATACCCGTCGGCTCCGATCTCATCGCAGAAGGACTGCGTCACGGGAGCGCCGCCGATGATCACCTTGGCTGCAAGCCCCGCCGTCCGGACGGCCTCGACGACCGCCCGCATGTTCACCATCGTCGTGGTGAGAAGCGCAGAGACGCCGACGATCTGCGCCTGATGCTCCTGCGCCAGTCTCACGAAGGTTTCAGGAGCCACGCCGATCCCGGCGTCCACCACCTTGAAGCCCGCCCCCTCCAGCATCATGCCGACCAGGTTTTTCCCAATATCGTGCAGATCGCCCTTGATCGTCCCGATCACGGCGGTCGCGAACGGCTTGACTCCCGCCGCCGCCAAGTGCGGCTTCAGAAGGTCCGTGCCCTGCTTCATGGCCCGTGCCGCCAGCAGCACCTGGGGCACAAAAATTTCGTTCTTTTTAAACCTCTCACCGACGACCCCCATGCCGGGGCACAGCGCCTCGTTTAAAATCACGGAGGCCGCGACGCCTTCCTGCAGCGCCTGTTGCACGAGATTCACCACCTCGGGCGCCCGGCCCTTGATCAACGCTTCCTGAATCTGCTCACTCTTCATCTTTTCCTCTCAAATTCCGTTACGGGGAACCGTTACCGCCTCAACCGCATCCAAGAGGCCAGCTTGACGTTATGGGCCTCCGCCAACTGGGCCTCCTCGGGCGTGGAGGGTTTCGCCGATTTTTCGAGTGTCTCAATCCGCTTCAGCAATGCCTGCTGGCTCGCCTGGAACTGTTCGCGTTCGGCGTCACGGTTCCTGCGTTCATCTGACAGCTCCTGCTCACGCCGGCGGATCTGTTCCTCCAGCTCCTGAACCCGCAGCCCCTTCTTCTCGCCTTCGATCACCTGGCTCATCAGCCGCGCGCTTTCCGACTCCAACACGCGCACCTTGTCTTGAAACTCGCGGTCCATCGTCTCGGCAAGGCGCGCCTCGCGCTGGTTGGTCACGCGCAGGCTCTCGATCTCCGCGCGCATTCTGGCCACCTGCGGGTCCGAAGGCTGCTCCCGCACGGCCCGGCGCGTCATCTCGACGGGATTTTCTCCCATATGCTTCAGCAGAGTCTGCCGCCGTTCCGCCAGCGCTTGCTGACGCAGCGCGCTCCATTCCTTCAGCTGCTCGACATGCGACCGTTCCCGTTCCATCGTCCTGGATAATTCGTCGATCTCCGTTTTCACCAGCTCGTAGACAGCGGCCCTGTCAGCAAAGAACCGGGCCATCTCATCTGGCGGCATGGCGCACACCTTCTCCAGCGCGGCGACCTTCTCTTGGTACATATTGTCGCGAGCGTTGGCGTCGCCCAGCAGTTCCGCGAAGGCGGCCTCGCTCGCACGCACCTTTTCTTCCGCGTCGTGGAGGGCCGCTTCGGTTCGGGCCCTTTGCTGCGCGTGCTCTTCGGCGCGCGCGCGCGCGGCTGCCTTCTCAACCTCGCACGCCGCCAAAGTCCGCGCGGCATCCGCCGCGCGCTTCTCGTGATCCCGAACCGTCTGCTCGAGTTGCGCCAACCGCTCCTTCAGGGCACTGGACTCCTCCGCCCCGGCGGCCAGCCTGGCCTCGGCGGCGGCGCGCGCCTCGGCCAGCCCCCGCTCCGACGCCGCCAGCTTAGACCTGAGTTCATCGGCCTCGGCACACAGCTTCGCCTCACGTTCTCCGGCCTCCTGACGCGCCGTTTCCACCGCCTCGTGCCGCGCCATCTCCGCGTTACGCTCCGCCTCAAGCTTGTCGATCTGGTCTGGACGGCCCACCTGGGTCTCTTCCGACAGCAACAGTCGGCTATTGGCATCTTCCAGCTGCTGTTCCAGTTTTTTGGCCTGCAGCTTCAGCTGCTCCACTTTGCGCTCATACGCGCGCGAATCCTTTTCCGCATTCCGCAAGATGGTGTCCCGCTGAGTTTCCGTCTCCTTGACGAGGGACGCCAACACATCACGCTCATGCTGCACCGTCTCCAGCGCGTCCCCGTCCGACAGCTTGGACAGGCGCTCCCGCTGCTGGCTCACCATCGACTCCAATTCGCGGATCCGCAGGCGCAAGACCTCTTCCGGCATGGGCTCGTGCGGCTTCCGACTCCGCTTCGCCTCCGGCTCTTCCCCGATCTCCGTTTCCACCTCATCCGCCGACACCAACTGGGCCCCATCCGGAACCTTGCCGCTTTTAAGCAACGCCTCCGCAGCCGACCGGTTCAAAGGGCCGCGCAACTCCCCGCCCCCGTCATCGACAAACCAACGCATGTCGAGCAGGTCCAGCGAAACCGCCTGCACCCACTTCTTCCGGTCCGACGACACCTCGTGCCCCGGGAGGATGCGGCCTTGCTCCGCCCAGACGATCAAGCCCTGTGTAGAGACCGGGCCGAAAACGGTCTCGCCGTTGATTCTCAAGAACCATTGGCGGGAGTCCTCTTGCTCGTTTTGGATGTCAGCCATAAGATTTCACACGACCGGTTAGGGGTTATCGAACACGCGATCATCTTTTTTTGGCGAAAAACGCCGGACCGTGGGCACCCAGCCGCTCCAGTTCGCGCCGGGCCTGCTGTTCGAGGTCCGCCAACGAGAGCCCCGCATGCGCCCCGCGCCCGTGCGCATTCGGGGGTTGTGATTTGGGCTCGTCATGCTGTGGCGGGGGCTGCTCCCGCGGCAAGACCTCGGCCTCTAAAGGCTCGTGCTGCCGCTTCTGCCGCACCTTGGGACGCGGTTCGCTCTCCAGCGGCTCGACGTCCAGAACCTCGACCGCCGGGGCCGCCCGCGCGGCCTCCTCACGCGCAATCTTCTGGCGCAAAGCGCTCTGCAAACGGTCCACCTCTTGACGGGACTCGGCCAGCTCTTTGCTCAGCGCCGCGAGCTGCGATTGGTCGCCGTCGAGCCCGTGTTTAGCCGCATCCAACGCTTCCGTCAGCGCGACAATCCGCGCTTGGGACTGCTGCGCGAACCGGCGCTGCTCCGCAGAAGATTCCCGCGCCGACGAAGCCTCCTCACGCAAAGCCTCCTCCCGCCGCTCCTGTTCCCCACGTTGCAGATCCATCGCGCGGCCCGCCTCAGCCAAAGCCGCTTCGAGCTGCGCAATGCGCCCCGTGCGCGCCGCCGTCTCTGCAAGCGCACGCGTGACCTCCGACTGCAGCGCCTGGCGTTCCATCTCCAAAGTCCGGCGCGCCGCACCCCACGCCGTGGCTTGGGCCTGATGTTCGGCGCTGAGCCCGTCAAACCGGCGGACCGTCTCCGCCAACTCGGCACCGACCTGATCAAGCCGCTTCGACAATTCAGCGCTTCGCTCCTGTTCCCTGCACAGCGTTTCCCGTGCCTGCCCGGCGGACACCTCGCTCTGCTTCCGAAAAACGCGCAGCTCCTCCTCGCGCGCCGCCGCCCGCTGTTCAGCCAGTCGGCGTTGATCTTCCAGGGCCGCAGCCGAACCGCGCGCCTGCCGCGCCTGATCGGCCAGTTCCTGACGCAGTCGGACCGCTTCCTTCTCGGCCGCTTCAGCCTGTTGCCGCGCGAGACCGATCCGGCCTTCAAGCTCCGCGATCCGATGCCGCGTCTGCTCCTCGAATTGCGCCCGGGCGCGCTCCTCTCCGAGGGCGCGCGACGACTCCGCTTCGGATTCGGCCTTCAGCGCACAACGGCGAAAAATAACGGCCGTCGCGGTGATCACGCCTTCGTCGACCAGCCCCGCCATCGCGTCTTTGTGAATCGGCCCGTAAAAACTTCCCGGCACAACTTCGGCGACGCAATCCATCTCCAGTTCGCGGTGTGCGGTGGCCATCTTCCACTCGGCCCCGTTGTCTGAGATCTCATTGGTAGGGCCGATCCGCCCATCGCAGGCCCAAGCCTTAAGCGTTTCAAAATCGACAGGGCCGAACCGTCCGCCCTGCTCGTTTCGGACGAACCAGATCTTCGATTTTGCGCTATCGCCGAGTTTCCCCGTTGCCGTTTCCACTAGTACACCTGCTGCTGGGATGAATCCATCACATTCGCGATATCTTAGTAAAAACAAGGGGGCGGCTCAATGTCAATTGCGTGCTTCGCCCGGCTTTACTTTCACACCCCACCGCCCTACAATGCGCCCATGCTGACATCCCAATTCCATGACCACTTCATGCGGCTCGCCCTGCGCGAGGCCGAGAAAGCCGCTGCAGCCGAAGAAGTCCCCGCAGGCTGCATCATCGTCCAGAAACCTCAGGGCCCCGATCAACCGCTGGCGGCTGTGAAAGTGCTCGCCCGCGCCCACAACCAGACGGAAATGCTGAAGGATGCCACCGCGCACGCCGAGATGATCGCGCTGACCCAAGCTTCGGCCGCTCTCGGCGACTGGCGCCTGACCGGCACGATCCTGTATGTCACAAAGGAGCCGTGCCCAATGTGTGCCGGCGCCATTGTGCTTGCCCGCGTGCCGCTGGTCGTCTGGGGCATGTCGGATCCTAAACGAGGCGGACACACGGTCTTCTCCATCCTGAGCCACTCCGGGCTCAACCACCGCCCCGAATTCCTCGCGGGCGTGCTGGAGCCCGAATGCCGCGAACTTCTCCAGAGCTTCTTCCGCGAACGCCGCAGCGCCGCCGCCGCTTCATCCGACTAGAGCGTCGTCGTTTATTCGGATGACGTCGAGCTGGGTCTCCAGCTCGGACAACTCCTTGGCCCAAAACCCGCGCGTGCCCCAATCCGGATGGTTCTGCAGGAACGACGCGTCGTGCGACTGCCGCGCGCACCACGCCAGATAGTACGTCATGCGCATCGCCCTCAGCGGCTCGATCAGGCGCAGAGAGCGGCGGTCGAACGCGCGAAACGTCTCATACCCTTCAAGCAACTGTGCCCACTCCGCCCGCGACTCGGCCATCCGTCCAGGCAGCAGCATCCACAGGTCCTGCACAGGCGGTCCGTTCATCATGTCGTCGAAATCGATCAGGAAAATGCCGGTGTCGGGACGCTCCAAAACATTGGTGTGTTGGCAGTCCCCGTGCAGCCGAATCGTCTCCACCCCGTCGAAAAGCGGCACGACGGCATCCAGCAGCGCGCCCCCGAACGACTCCATGCGCGAGGTCTCCCGCGCATCGAGAAATCCGTTGTCGAGCAGGTAGTCGAGATCGGCGGTCGTCGCGGTCAGAGGATGCATCGTCAGCCGCGCTGGGGCGAGTGCCCGTTCCCCGACCCGGTGAATCCGCGCCAGCAAAGCGCCCAAGCGACCCCACAGCACATCCCCCGGGTCGGCCGGTTCGATAGGCCGTCCACCTCGGCGCGGAAAAAGGGCAAACGCGATCCCGTCAGCATCGCCCAGCGTGCCGCCCCCAGCCAACGGAAGCGGCGCGATCACCGGAATTTCGTCGTCGGCGCAGGCCCGCACGAAGGCGTGCTCGTCCAGAATGGCCTCCCGCCGCCACCGCCCCGGCCGGTAGAATTTGGCGACGGCGTATTCACCGGAATCCAGCTCGACCATGTAGACGCGGTTGATGTAGCTCGGGAGGGGACGAATCACGCCAGAGCATCGCTGGCCCATTGCGCTTTCGACCACGTCCAAGACCTTGTCCGGCGTCAACTCCGAAAAATCCGCTTTCATCCGGAGAAGTGTACCAAACATCCCCGACAGCCACCATCCGGAACCCACGCGGCCGCAGGGCCGACGCCTCTTAAATTTGGCCCATTGAATCAGAATTGCGGTTGTGGGAAGGATTAAGATTACGGCTCTGGCCCCTTCGTAATCTTAATCATGCTTGTAATCGTAATCCGTCAAGCCGACTCTCGCGGCACTTTGACTCACATACTCCTGGCACATGCAAAGTGAGATCAATTGGCCACTATCGCGGGTGAAATGCCGTGCCGGCAAGAATTTAGATGCGTCGGCCCTGCTCACGGCCGCGTGCGCCCGTCGGCCTTGGCCCTCTCAAGAAACGCGCGCATCGCCGCGACGCGCGCGGGCTGCTGGCCGGCGAGGTTCTCCATCTCCCGCGGGTCTGCGGCCGTGTCGTACAGCTGCGGCACGCTCCCGTTGCCGGGGTCGTGCGCCCCCTTGACGAAGGCGTCAGGATCGCCCAGCAGCCCCGAGTCTGGGCTCTTGAAGCCGTCTTTGCGTCCGTTTTCGGGAATGAACTTCCACGCCCCTTCGCGCACCGATAGCACGGGGTCCTGCGCGATGAAGGTTTTACGTGCCGTGGAAGACGGATCGCGTAAGACGCCCGAAAAGTCGAAGCTGTCTGGCGCGTCGGCAGACGAAAGCGTCTGCCCCGTGAGCGCCGCAACGGTTGCCACGCAGTCCACGAGGCTGACCAGCGCGGCGCTTTCGCCACCCGCCTTGATCTGCTTCGGCCACCTCGCCAAGAACGGCACGCGCGTTCCGCCTTCGTAGGCACTGTATTTGTGTCCTCGAAATTGTCCCGCAGGGCGGTGCGAGCCCAATTTCTCGACGGCCTGATCTTTATAGCCGTCGTTCAAGACAGGGCCATTGTCGCTGCTCAAAATCACCAGGGTATCCTCAGACAGGCCGCACGCGTCCAACGCGCCGAGAATCGCGCCCACCTGATAGTCGAACTGGACGATGGCGTCCCCGCGGGCGCCCATCGCCGTCTTGCCGACGAAACGCGGATGCGGCACGCGCGGCACGTGGATGTCGTGGGTGGCGAAGTAGAGAAAGAACGGCTTGTCTTTGTTGCGCTCGATGAACGCCGCCCCTTTCGCAGCCAGCGTGTCAGCCATCTCCTCGTCCACCCAGCGGGCCTTCTTGCCTCCGGTCATGTACCCGATGCGTCCGATGCCGTTGACCACCGCGTAATGGTGCCCGTAGTCCCAGTCCAACTTAAGCGACGCGCGATCCCTGCGTCCGTCGGGTTCTCCGGGATAATTGTCCTCTTTCAGCTTGTAGTTAACCTGGATGGGGTCCGCCGGATCGAGTCCCACGACGCGCTGATTTTCGACATAGACGCAAGGCGTGCGGTCCCCTGTCGCGGGAATCAGGAACGAATAATCGAAGCCGATCTCGCGCGGCCCCGGCACGATCTCCGTGTTCCAATCAGTCTTGCCAGGCCCGCGGCCTAGCCCCAAATGCCATTTGCCGACCACCCCCGTCGTGTATCCGGAACGCTTCAGCACCGACGGCAGCGTCGCACGCCCCGGCTCAATCAGCAGCGCCGCGTCGCCGGTCGCGATACCGGTCCCTTTCTTGCGCCAAGCGTATTCCCCCGTCAGAAGCGCATAGCGGGTCGGGGTGCAAGTCGCCGCCGAGGCGTGCGCGTCCGTGAAGCGCAGGCCCTCGCGGGCCAGCCGGTCGACGTTCGGCGTCGCCACCGCCTTCGCGCCGTAACAGGAGACGTCCCCCCACCCCAAGTCGTCGGCGAGGATCAGCACGATGTTTGTCGGGCGCGGCCTTGCGGTTTCCCCGCCCGCCGCCAATGGCATCCCCACGGCTGCGGCCATACCCCCCGCAACGAGAAGAAAACGAATCCCGTTCATTCGCACCCGCCCTTTCTTAACATGGCCTCACTTCTCCCCGTTGCCGGATCCCGGCTTGACACCCTCCTTCAGGCACCGTTTGAGTCCCATGCCCTCCATCACGCGTCCGGCGTCCATATAGAGGTCGGCGAGGCCAAAAGCGTACTCCTTGTTGTTCCAGTCGGTCAGTTTGCATGCCTGTTCCGCCAGTTTGAGCGCTTTCGTCAAATCCTTATCGGGGCGGCCCTTGAGCGCCAGACCCTTGGCATACAGGAAAAGCGCTTCCGCGTTGGCCGGCTCGCGCTTCAGCACTTCCTGATACTGGCGGTCGGCCTCCCGGAATTCACCGACGGACAGAGAAATCTGAGCCAGTTCCATGCGGTACCCCGTCTGCTCGGGGGCGGCCGCAACGGCACGCGCGAAATGCAGGTAGGCGTTCTCGTTCTCCCCGCCCGCACGGAGACAGTACCCCATGCCGTAATGCGCCCGCGCCATTCCCGGCGAGAACGACAGCAGGTTCTCGTAGCACCGCAGCGCACCCTTATACTCGCCGATCGCAATGCGCCGACGCCCTTCAAGATCCAAGTTTTCAGACAGGTGCAGCAGCAGCACGTCGCGGGAATTGAGTTTGGCGGCCGTCCGTGCCGCGGCAAGCCCCGCGTCCCCCAATCCTTTCGCCGTCTCCGCCAACGCGATCACGGCCGAAGCGCGGGCACCCACGCACTTCTCCGTCTTGGCCTGGATCGCCAGATACACGCCCTCTTCCAAGGCACCCGGCAACATCCACCCCGCCTTCCGCTGGCGGCACGTCTCTAAAACGCTCGGCGTCAACGCCGGAGCACCCGCGCCAAAAACGGTCAGCGGAGCCCGCCACGCGGCTTCCCAAGCCGTCTGGCTCCCCGTCCGTTCCAGCCACGGAGCCAGACCCGTTCCATCGCAGAGCAGACAGGCCAGGACCTCCGGCATCGATAAGATGCCCGCGCGCGCGAAGTCCCGGATCACCGCCTCCCGCTCGAAAAGCCCCAGCATCTTGTCCGCGGGCACCCGCAGGGGCTTGTTTCCGCCCACCAGCAACCAGTCATACGCCCCCGTGCACCAGACTTGCATCTCCGGAAACTCCGCAGCGAAAAGCCGTGCGATCGCCGCGAACCGCGCCGGCGACAACACCCTCGCATCCAAATGCAAGGCCACAAGCCCGTCGGCCGACAACGCGCCGCGGCACTGTCTGAACAGGCCCCGGCTATATGCCCTGCGCGTTCCGCGCATCCACACGGGCTCCGAGGCGAGAAGCACCAGATCATAGGCCTCTTTCGCCGCGAGCGTCGCTCCCGGGCGCACGGTCCGTTCGGCATCCGCATCTTCGCCGGCCACATAAACGTCGGCCGCCAACGCCAGTTTCACGACATCCGCATCAGCCCCCGCATACGCGAGGTCCTCGACGCCCGCCCGCTTGAAGAACGGCAGATAAAGCCCGGCATCCGGACCGAAGACCGCCGCCTTCTTGCAGGCCGGGCGCAGCAACAGCGGGATGTATCCCGTCAACGTCCGCGCCGTGTGGAAGCGGTTGCCGAACAGAACCGGCCGTCCGTCCAGCGCGAACACGAACCGATAGTCATGATCGTCATACACGGTCACCGTATGATGCCGCGTGTGATGGCTGAACATCGGCGTCCCGCGCGCGAACCCGCTGTCGCGGTGGACCAGCCGGCTGAAGATGCCGTCCGTCAACACCGACGCGCGGCCGGCGGGATTCAACACCGCCAGAAGCCCCGCAACCACTGCGAAAGGCAGGACCGACCACAACCCGCGCGCCAGCGCCAACGACGCCAGGGCACCGAACCATAGCGCCGCGAAGCGCAACGCGCCCTCGACCCCGGCGAGCGGAACAAGAAAACCCGCCGCGGACGCATATCCTAATCCTGCGGGCAACACGCACAACAGCAACATCAGGGTGAACGCCTGCCCCTGCTGCCGCGCGGGCGAACGCAGATACGTCTGCAACGACAGGCGGACCGCACACCCGGCCAAGACCGACGGCACCAGCACGAAAAAAGCGACGGTTTTTCCCAGCGTCACCCCGTACTGCCCGACCGTCCGGGACAGGTCATTCAAAATCCGTTGCCACCCGGCGACGACACCCGAAGCCGCGATCAGCTGCAACACCAGAAAACAACCGGTCAGAACAAACACGGCGCAGAGCACGGCGACGGGGTAACGGATTTTCCTGAACAGCCAAGCCGCCAGGCCATACCCGGCCGCCACACCCAGTATCACCAGCGCCGCACAGGCCGCCAGACTGTAGACCGTCCGTCCCGCCACGGCATCCAGAATGCGAAGCCAGACCGCGGGCAGCGCCCCGAACATCAGACTTGCCGCCACGTAGACGGCCACCCGCAACAGACCTTTATCCAAACCTTTGACCATAGATCACTCGAACCTTTTCACAGCCCCCGTCACACGCCGGTGCCATCTTTCATCCTCATCCGCTGGTACGGCAAATCGATGCCCTCGCGGTCGAACCGTTCTTTGATGTCTTTCATCACCGACGTCCGCGTCGCCGTCAGCTCGTGCCGGTCCACCCAGACCGCGAGCAGGAACTGCATCGAAGACTCGCCGAAGCCTTTGAAAACGACCAGCGGTTCCGGCTCATTAAAGCACTCCGGGTTGGCGATCACCACATCCCTCAGGATCCGCATCACGTGCGCAGCGTCCTCTTTGTAGGCCACGCTGAGTTCAAGGTCCAACCTCCGGATCGGATAATGGGTATAGTTGACCAGCTTCGACTTGGCCAGCATTTCGTTCGGCACGCGGATCAATCGGTTATCGAACGTGCGGATATAGGTGGACAGCAGCTCGATGCTGTGCACATATCCGTCAGACCCGTCCACCTCGATCCAGTCGCCGATCTTGAACGGCCGTTCCAGCACAAGGAACAGCCCGCTGATCAGATTCGAGAGGCTGGTCTGCGAAGCGAAGCCGATCGCCACGCCCGCCACCCCTGCCGCGCCCAAAACCGCCGTGATGTCCACGCCCACGCCGCGGATCAGCGAGAACACAAACAGCACGATGAGCAGGACCTTGAAAGCCTTTGATACGGCACGCGCCTTATCCGCGCCCAGCCGGTGCGACAATCCGTTATACAGCAGCCGCGCGAGGAAGGACGAGACCCACACGCCGAAAATCAGCCACGCGCAGATCCCGAAGAACGGCAGCGCGTAGTCGGTCAGCACCTCATTCAATTTGGAGATATCCACTTTCATCGGCTCCATCTCCGGTCAAAATTGCGGCTTAAAAATCGCGTTCGCGATCACGCGGGCGGTCAGACCGTATGCCGGCGTCTCACGCGAACCCGAGACCAACCGCGAGTGCGTCGCCGGTTCCGGCGCCGTCCGGCCGAACGTCAGCGAGGCCGGAAAAATGCTGCCCGTGTAGCCCAGCCGGCACTCGTTCGTCCACAGCTTCCCGTCCTCCGCCTGGTACACGCTCATATGCCGCACGCTCAGCAGCAACTGCGCGAACACCAGCGCCTCGTGCGTGTCGTTCTCCAGCAACAGCGGACAGATCGCACGGCCCTCCACGTCCGTCAGCTCATGCAACTCCTGCCGGGCCCGCGTCGTCAACGCATACGCAATCTCGCCCGGCTCCGACGGATGTCCGAACCAGGTTTTCGAAAGCACGCGCGTCGGAAACTCGCACACCGTCACCGGGGAAGGCTGATTCACCTGCACGCGCAGCCACACGGGAATCGTCACGAAGAAACGGCCCTTGTGCCGCGGCGCGATCTCGATCCGCGCCTCAGGACGGCTCACCACGGGACGATCCGGCAACACCGGCACGAGATGAACGGTCGACGACGCCGACGGCGTCACGAAACGCTGCCATTCGAGCCACTCCGGCTCCTCGGCGGTTTCGTGCAAGGGCTCAAACACGCTCTCGGCCACATGCCGGGCCGCCACTTGCCAGCCCTGGCTGTTTCGCGCAAGCCAAAGCCGCAACTGGGCGACCGCGCAGGTATAGACCTGCCCGACCACACACTCGTGTTGATCCCATAAAGAATTCATGCCGACAGTATAGCAAGCCTGTTTTGAATCGGCCAACCCTTCGTTTCAACGCCCGATCCGGCGCGCCAAGACGTCCGCGCAGCGCGCCACCACGCCCTTGCGCCGCAGCACCGCCGCCACCCCCCTCTGTCCCAGCGCCTGCCGCGCCGCGGCGTCCGCAACCAAACGCTCGACCTCCCGTTCCAAGGCCGCCGCGTCCGGCACCTGGATCAACGCCCCGGCCTCCAGCAAGTCCGACATCACGGGGCGGAAATTCTCGGTGTGGGGCCCCACCAGCGTCGCCGCGCCGCACAGGCATGGCTCGATCATGTTCTGCGCCCCGTGCTCACATAAGCTCTTGCCGACGAACACGATCTGGGCGTTTCCGTAGAACCCCATCAGTTCGCCTGTCGTATCGCCCACAACCACCGTGCTCCCCGCCTCCGGTTTCCGGGCTTCGGCCGCCGGCCTCTGGCCGTCATCGCGGCTTTTCCTCACGCATGCCAGCCCCGCCTTCTCGATCTCGGTCTGCACCGCGTCAGCCTTCTCGAAATGGCGCGGCACGATCACCAGCCGCAGCGTCGGGTACCGTTCACGCAACCGTTTGTAAATCCCGACCAGCACCGCATCCTCGCCCGGCCAAGTCGAACCGCCCAGCAGAACCACGCGGTCGCCGCCGCAATCGTGCCGCGACAGAAATTCCGCCACCGACCGCTCCTTGACGGGATTGCGGTTGGCCACATCGAATTTGAAACTGCCGGTCACCTCAATACGATCGGGATCGGCCCCCGCATCCACCAGCCGCCGTTTATCGGCCGCCGACTGCGCCATAATCGCCGTGAACATCCGCAGGACCGGGCCGAACCAGAAACGCAGCCGGCGGTACCCCGGCGCCGACCGGTCGGACACCCGCGCGTTGACCAGGAACAGCGGCACCCCGCGCCGACGGCAGGCCCGAATCAGATTGGGCCAGATCTCCGATTCCGTCAGGATGAACGCCCGCGGGCGCACGGCAGCCAGAGACCGCTTCACGCACAGGGGAAAATCAAGCGGGTTATACATGAGCACGTCCTCCGGCCCGACCTGCTTTTCCGCCTCTTTCCACCCCGTCGAACTGGTCGTGCTGAAGACGAACCGGATATCCGGGGAACGCTCACGCAACGAGCGCATCACCTGACCTGCCACATATACTTCGCCCACGCTCACCGCATGGATCCAGACCGCATGCTCCATCCGGCGCAACCGCTGCGCCACCTCGTCGGGATATCGTCCGAACCGGTCACCCATCCGGTTGCGATAGCCGCCGCGCCGTTTCATGCGCAGCAGGAAACGGGGCAGCATCACCGCATAGGCCACCGCGAACAACAGGTTATAAATCCACCATCTCATGCCGTTCAATCCGTTCACTCGGTTATCGTTTTCTGACTATACTCGCGGAACCACGCCGCAAATTTCGGGACGCCGACGGCCAGCGGCGTCGTCGGCGAATAGCCGGTCTTCGCCCGCAACTTGTCGATTCTGGCCCACGTATCCGGCAGATCGCCGGCCTGCATCGGCAGAAACTCGAACACCGGCGCCACGCCCAGCGCATCCGCCAGCAGGCCGATCATATCCACCAACCGTTCGGGACGGCTGTTCCCGATATTGAAAATCTCATACGGCGCTAATCCGGCTGCGGCCACACAGCGCGCCACGCCGTCCACGATGTCGTCGATATAGGTGAAGTCGCGCCGCATCTCGCCGCGGTTGAAAACCCGGACCGGCTGGCCCCGCACCATGGCGTCGGCAAAGAGATACATCGCCATGTCCGGCCGATACCACGGCCCGTACACCGTGAAAAAACGCAGCCCGACAGTCTGGAAGCCGTACAGGCGCGTATACGCGTGTGCCATCAGCTCATTGGCCCTCTTCGTGGCCGCGTAGAGGTTGATGGGATGATCCGCGGCCTGCTCTTCCGAGAAAGGCAAAGGATTGTCACAACCGTAGACGGAAGAGGACGATGCGTACAGCAGCCGGGGCTTGTCCGCCGCGTGACGGCAGCATTCCAACACGTTCAGGAAACCGTCCAGATTCGCCGCCTGATAAGCGAAGGGGTTCCGGAGAGAGTCCCGCATTCCCGGTTGCGCCGCCAGATTGACCACGCAGTCGGGGCGGCAGGCTGCGAAGACGCTGCTCAAAGCGGCCAAGTCGCAGATATCGTTCTCAAAGAAACGGAAACGCCCCGTCCCGGCAAAAGCAGCCGACAACACCGCTTGGCGGTCGCGTTTCAGGCGCACGTCATAGTAGGCATTGAAATTGTCCAGCCCGGCGACCTCGTGGCCATCCCTCAGCAGTCTGGCTGTCAGATGGAACCCGATGAAGCCCGCCGATCCCGTCACGAGAATCCGCATATCTGCTCCGCATAAGTGAAGGGCAACAATTTACCCCATCCGCGTTTTCGATGCGACAGAAAACGCGTTGCGGAGAACCGCAAAGCGCGGGAGCGGCGTCAGCGCGGCGTGGCGGTCTTCTCGGGTAGCTGGTTATTAGAGGTCCCGGTGTCCTCGTACGTTTTCACGGGGATTTCCCAGCCGATCTGACGCACATGCTGGGCGAAGACCAAACCCTCATAGCCGCCGGCAGGCAGAGCCCCCCAGGTCGCATGCGCCGCGCGAAAATAAATCGCCATCATGCTGGACCCATACAGGTGGTGCCAAGCCGTACAAAGCATCCCTTCCAGCTTCTCACTCTGAACGGCTTTGCTGAGTCCACGATAACCCTCCAGATTTTCCCACGGGCAGGCCAGCACGGGAAATCCTTTCTCCTTGAAATGTTTCAGCGTGGGCCAAACATTCTCTTTGTTCGGCGCACCGTAATACCAATCGCAGATCACAATGTCGCGGGGCAAACCGTCCAGCATGACCTCCGCCTGCTTGGAACCGTTGGCATAAAAGCCCTTCCAGCGCGGATCGCCAGCCTGCAAAAACATGTCATGCCAAATCATCATTCTGCATTTCCGCGCCGCCAGCACATCATGAATGCGGGTCAGATATTTCTGAACCACAACCGCATAATCCGTCCGGCGGCACGCCGCGCAGGTCCCCATGTCTTCCGCCTCGTCACACCCCGCGTGGAAATAGGGCGGGCGTCCGAACGCATCGTGCATCTCGATGACCCGCTCTTCGATCAGCTTGGCGGTCTCAGGATTGCTCAGACACCATGTCCAGCCCATCGGCTCAAACAGCGGCTGAAGTTCCGGATGAAAATCCAAGATCGTATGTTTATGCGAACAGCTTCGCGCCCCCGAAGCATGCCCGAACAGGTTGAACTGCGGGATGAGCGTCACCCCCAAGCTGTCCGCGATTTTGACCAGGCGCTTGATCTCGCGTATGGTCATCGAGCCGCCCGGCATGTTCAGCTCCGGATGCTTTTCCGAAACAAAGGTTCCCCACGACTCCAGCACGACCTTGTTCATTTTGTAGTAGGCCGCCAACCGGATGAACCGCTCGATCTGCACCGGCGTATTCTCAGGGAACCAGCAGATGTGAAAGCCGCGGAACGACATGGCCGGTGCGTCGTCGATCGCCAGCTCCGGTACGAAATACGCCTTCAGTTCGCGCGTGCCGCGCACCGGCTCCGCAATCTGCCGCAGCGTACGCATCGCATTGCGCGCGCCACCTATGTCCGAGGCTTCGATCGTCAGCGTCCCCTTCGACGCCGCGAGCCGATACGCGTCCGACAATTGCGGCGCGTTCACGGCGCTCCCAGTTGCGAGCTTGGGCGTGATGCCGAACCACTCTTTGAACAGCCGCCCGACTTCCTGCGCCGCGGCCGGCCCGTCCTTCGCGCATGCAAAGGACACGCTGACGGTCTTGTCCAGCACCACGTCCGGTCCGTCGGTCAGCGCGATCGACTGCGGTGCGGGCACCAGGCGGGACTTGACGAGCCGCGCCTCCTTCTCGTTCAGCGGCGCCGCCTGCAGCAGGCCGGCCACGCAACACACGACTGCAATCGTCATTCGTTTTCTGTTCATCTTCACGCCCCCTTTTGGTTTTCGATTATCGCGAGTTTCTAAATGCGAAGAAAGACCTTATTGCGGTGCATCCACCAGAGAATGAGCCACTCGGTCAGAAGCACGGCACAACCGAGCGTCAACCGCTCATAGGGAGCCCCGGCGAAAGCGAAGAAACCTTTGCCGGCGTGGCGTACCCACGCGCGTGAAATGAACCCTGCCCACAAATGCGAGATCAGGTAGGCGGCGATCGAGTTCATCCCCAGCACAAGCAGCGGAAAGGCCCACTTGCGGCGGCCCCATACGTCAACCACCTGATAAAAGAACGCCAAAAAAAGAAAACACCAGCCGCCGCTAAAGAACACGAAGCTCGGCGTCCGGGTTTTCTTGATCATCGGACAGAGGCCGGTTTCGTTCAGCACCCATCCCAGTGCGAGAGCCGCCAAGCCGACGACGAGGAACCACCGGATCTTAGCGGCGGGCGGGCGTTCGCCTCGAAGAATGCCCCCCGCAAGCAGGCCGAGAATCATGGTGGCAAAGGTGAGTATGAAATTCAGCGTGGTATAGCCGGCCGGGTTCGACGCCCGCCTTTCGGCCGGAAAGAGGCCCACGAACCAGCGGTCGAAAGCAGCGGCAGGGTTGGTCCCGAGACTCCAGTGTGCGGCAAACCCCGAGAGCATCCTCTCGGGTTTCGTACCTGCAGCCGCCCAATCGAAGCCCGTGTCCGGCAAGGGATAAAGCGCAAACCACAGCCAGTATCCCACCATCAACAGGGCGAAAGTCCCCCATTGGGCACGCGCCGAACGCAGGCCCAGCAGATAGAGAAAACCGTAGCCGAGGCCGATCTGCGACAGGGTGTCGATCAACGTCCACCGGGTGTAGTCGGCGTGCGCCGACTGCAGAAAGACGCCCAGCAACATCAGCGTCAGCGCCCGACCGAACGCGTGCGCAGTCTGCCGCCATTGAGGTTGCCCCGACGCCAAGCGCTTCGCCAGCGAATAGGGCAAGGCCACGCCGACCAGAAACACGAAGGAAGGCTGAATCAGGTCATGCAGCGTACAGCCGATCCAATCGGCATGCGACTGATGATGCGCGAGAAACTTCCAGAAACCGCTTTCCGGAAGCGCTTTTGCCACGCTGCGGAGCGACAGCACTTCGGCCATCATCAGTAACATCACCAGGCCGCGATACGCATCGATGGAGGCGATGCGCAACGGCAGAGGTCTCGCGGGCGCGTCTGGCTGTGTTTCCGCTGACATCACACCCACTTTCCCGCCTGCAAGTCGGGCTCCCGGTACAGCTCCGGACACGCCCCCTCCGCAATACCGACGGACTCCTCCTGCTCCGGCTTTCTCAGCGTCCACTGGCCGCGCGGCGAAACCGGTGTCGGGAACGCGGACTGCTCGATCGCGTGCCGCTTCTCCAGACTGTCCATGCACCCGCGGATGCACCCCTGCGCGCCGCAGATCGCGAAATACCCGACGTGCCCGAGAATCTGGTGATAATAGTCCACAATATGCCCGTGCGGAAACTCCTCGGACGCGACCCACGTTCCGGTCGCCAACGTGTAGGCCATGCGATAGGCCAGTTCTTCCGACACCTTGCTTTCCTTCACCTTGAAATCGACGGTTGGGAAATCCTTGATCAAAAAGGGCGACACTTCGCGGTTCAGCCCGTGATGTGTCAGCGTGCAGCGGCCCATCGACACGTCGCCCCACTCATACATTTGGTCGTCGATGGTGATGCGGACCGGCGGCTTCTCGCTGGGTTTGGGGATCGCGCAGCCGGGGCAGGTCCGCACGCACTTCATGCAACGGTTGCAAAGCGTGCCCGGCTTCATAAGCGGGTCCGGTTCCAGCTCGGCGTCGGTCAAAATGTTGCCGATGCGCACGCGCGGCCCCCACTTTTCGGTCAGGAACACCTTGGACCAGCCGATCTCGCCCAAACCCGCCGCCACCGCCGCGATCCGCACGTTGAGGTTGATCTCCCGCGCGGGCCGTCCCGGCATCACCGGCGCGTGCAACCCGCCGCGCTCCGGCACGGCCGGATAAAGCGGCACCGCCTCCCAGCCATGGTCTTCGATGAAGCACGAAAGCGCATAGGTGATGCGAGGCCGGAACAGATTGTTCAGCCGGTTGTACGAGTAGTAGGTATAGTTCGGCCAGTGCGTCCCCTCGGTGATGCCGCGATATGTGCCGCGCGGAAAAGGCGCGACCACTGAGATCACCGACTTGCACTCGGGGAAAATGTTGCTGGGGTGCATCTGCTGCGGCGCGTTCTTGAACCGCTCAATGTTCGCAACCCCCACGAGGCAGGGACGCCCCAGAGAGGCCGCAAATTCTTTGATCATCTGCGAGGTCAGTTTCATAACACCTCCTATTTCGAAAACACCTGACCCGTCGCATGTACCGAAACCACGCCAGTACCGGAAAACTTGTCGCAGCCGACGTCGACCGCCTTCATGGCACCGGACGCATCGCGCGTCATCGGGCGCTTGAAGGCGTCCAGTTGCCACGGGGCACGCTTGCGGAAGGTGTTTTCAAAGCGGTTCCCGACCTTGCCGGCTGTTTCGAGCCGGACGAGGCATTCGCGTCCGCACGCCGCCGCAATGCGGTCCGGTTCCTTGCCGCGACCACTCGCAAGGAACGCCCCGTTCGGGCACGACGCGCATAGGCCGACGTCCACCTGCGCCACCGGCATCGCGTGGCCTTCAACGCTGACCGTCTGCGTCTTGCCCAGGTGGATCGCGCCATAGGGGCAGGCCGTCGCGCACCCGCCGCAGTCGCCGCAGATCGTCTTGCCGCGCACAGCATCGCCATCCAGCTCCGCATCGGTCAGCACAAAGGCAAAACGCTGGCGCGTGCCGAACTCGGGCGTAAGGATGAAGCCGCCCAATCCCACCTCGCCCAGTCCCGCCGCCGCCACCGCGTAACGCGGATCAATGTAGACGTTCGGCGCGGGCTTATCTGACGCGACCGGCACGCCTTTTGGCATACCGGCTTCGTTATAGGCGAAGAGCGGCACGGCCTCGAAGCCCTGTTCCTCGATCCAGAGCGAGAGGTCATATGAAGTCTGGGACAGAAAGTTGTCCTCAACCCATGTATAGCCGAAACACTGGTAGGTACTGCCGAAGTTCGTTCCTTCCTCCACGCCGCGCAGCGAGCCGCGGCAGATGCGCCTCGCCAACACAATCACCGACTTGCACTCGGGAAAAATCGCAGCCGGGTTTCTGTCCGGAGACACTTCGGCAAAACGCGCTACCGGCGCGATACCCACCAGATCAGCCCCGCACGCGCGGGCTTTCGCTTTCAATTCAGCAGCTTTCATTCTCGTCTCCTCTTTAATCGTCCGTAACCTCAGCTAAGATCGTAATTACGACTAAGCGTACGATTAGGATTACGAAGAACCTGCAACCTTCTTAATCGTAATCTTAATCCGCCCCGTAATCGTTCACAGTTTCCGCATCGTTCATTTCCAACCATACACGCTCAGTGCAGCAAAGCGTTCTCCGGAGGGACCTGCCACTGAGCAACGCCCGTATCGCGATAATGTTTGATGCCCATGTCCCAGCCGACTTGACGCAGATGCATGTTGAACGACGCCTGAGGATTCCACCCGGTCCCGTCATTACCCCACGTGGCATTGGCGCCCGCATACAGCATCCGGTACATGTCGAGGCTGTGCATGTAGTTCCACGTCGTACACAGCATTCCGGTCATTCCTTTATCCCGCACAAGCCTCGCCTGGCTCTTGATCCCTTCCGTGTCCTTCCAAGGGCAGGCCAACACCGGGAATCCTTTTTCGTGAAAGTACTGCATGGTCGGCCAGGGCACGGCATTACCTTTCGGCACCGTGTAGTACTGCCAGTCGCAGATCACAATGTCGCGCGGCAACGAATCGAGCAACGCCTCCGTACCGATTTTCGCGGATCCCATCGCGACATAACCTTTCCAGCGCGGATCTCCAGCAACCACCAGCATGTCGTGCCACATCATGATCTGCGCCCCACGCCTGTGGAAGAGTTCGCGAAAATACAGCAGGTGGTCTTTCAAAAGCGCAGCATAGTCGGCTTTGCGGCACGCCACACACGTTGCCATCGAATACGCCTCGTCACAACCGATATGAAAATACGGCGGGCACTCGAAGGCCTCGTACAGTTCCAGTGTCATTTCGGTCAAATACCGCCGTGTCGCGGGATTGCTCAGGCACCAGGTCCAGCCGTCCGGTTCAAACAGCGGCTGCATCTCGGGATGGAAGTCCAAGACTGGGTGCTTGCCCGAAATGTGCCGCGCTTCAGGCGCGTGGCCGAAGAGGTTGAGCTGCGGAATCAGGGCCAGTCCCTGCTCGCGCGCCAAGCTCACGAGGCGGTGAATCGTCTTGGCCCTTACGCGCTTCTCAGCCCATGAGAACTCGGGGTGTGATCGATAATCGAAAACCGCCCATGGCTCAAGGACCACATAGTTAAACTTGTAATAGGCGGCCATGCGGATGCATTTCTCAATGAAGGTCGCATCGTTCTCAGGAAACCAGCAGATGTGCATGCCGCGGAAGGCCATCGCGGGCGCATCCTCTACCGACACCTCCGGCAGAAAATAATAGCGCATCTTCTCAACCCCGCGTTCCGGCTCGGCCAACTGCCGCAATGTCTTTAGCGCGTTCAGCAGCCCGCCCTCGTCCGCGGCCCCAATCGTAAGACCGGTGTCCGCTGCGCAGGCGAAGCGGTAGCCGTCCTTCGGAATCGCCAGCGACGCGTCATCCCTGAAAGTCAGCCGGGGCGACACGCCGAAGGCCGACTTGAAAAGCTTCGCCGTGCGTTTCTCAATGCCGTCTGTCCGGTTTGTCAGCGTGATTGTCACGGCAAGCGACTCGTCGATACGCACGACCGGTCCGTCCGCGATCGCCACTTTCTGGGGGTATGGGATCATCCGCGACTTGATGATCTGCGCCTCGTCTTTATCCATAGGCTGGCCCGCCGCGCCTGCTCCCAGTGCCAGCGCCGTAACAAATACCGCTACCACATGTTTCATTCGTCTGCTCCCCTTTCACGCGGACTCCAGTCCGCAGGCCTCGCAACACCGAACTTCTACTTTCTAACCCCTGATTTCTCTCGTATAGGGGCACGCCATGGCGCACGCTTCAAAATTACAGGGCCGGTATTTTGGTATCGGTGGCTGTTGGCGCAGCGCCGCGTCTAACGTTTCCGCCGTGATCGTCTCTGGCGGCGTCAGGTTCAACTTCCAGCCGACGAAACCGCAGCCTTCGTCGGCGATCAGCGAATAGCGCTTGGCCCAATCGCAGCGCTTTGTGCTGACCGAAAGAAGAACATCGCAGACGTTGCCTGACTCCACCGCAACCTCTCGCCCGAATGCACCTGTTGCGCACGCCGCCACACATCGTTCGCCGCACGTATCACAGCGTTCGGCCCTGAAACTGTCGAGCATCGGGCTCTCGTCCAATTCCCGGTCCACCACCACCGCCATGTAGCGCACGTTGGTGCCAAACGTCGGATTTACCAAAAAACCCGCCTTCGCGAACCGTCCCAAGCCCGCCGCCCAAGCCTCAAAGCGGTTAGAGAAGAGGTCAGGGATCGCTCCGCGCGGGCTCGCGGTCATCGAGCCCGTACCCAGCAGGTCGGTACTGAAAACAGCGTTCACCCCCTGCCGCGACAACCACATCGAGAGCCGCACCGCGATTCGGCGCAGATAATTCAGATTCTCGTAGATTGCGAACGCGTACGGCCCCACCGCTTCCGCAGGCGTCCGCGCCGTGACATCCACAGAGCCGTGAGGCAACGCGACACCGAACACCAGTACCGACTTGGCATTCGGCAACAGCGTGCCCGGGTCGGGGATGAGACGCTTGCGTTCGGTGATGAGCGGCTGATACGGCGTGAAAATCTGGGACGTGTCTTTCGCGTCCAGCACCGGCTCGCCATCAAATGCGATCGCCACCTGCTTCGCGATTCCTTGCAGCCGACTGATGGACGTTACTCCTGCCACGTCGGCCCCAAGCCGTTTTGCCTCAGCCTCAAACGCGCCCGTGAAATTTTCCACGCGCTCCGCCGACGGGGCACTGAAAGCAAGGCCCGTTGCAGGCAATTCGGCGTCGGTCAGCACCGTGTACGTGAAAAGCGTCTGCCCCTCTGGCACGCCGTGAACAGCCGCTGCGACCTCGGCTTCTTTGATCTCGGTTCCGCCCGTCGCAGAATACCCCGTCCGCTCCAGTTCGCGCGACACATCGTAGCCGGTTTGAAGCGCTAACTTCTCGGCGGTCTCGCGCAATCCTCCCGCCGTAAGGGTAATTTCAAGCGCCAGTTCCTTGTCCACGTCCGCCACATCCCGAACCAGATCGTTGACTGCCGCCAGACAGACGACCACCGCGCTTTTCGCGCCGGGCAGGTAGGCCTTCGAGTCCTCGATCTTCACGCCCGCGGCGCGCAGCTCGTCCACCGGCACCGAAAGGATGCAGGACGCCCCGTGCGCCTGCGTCAGGCCGCGTATCTTCTCGAACACCCCACGCGATACCAACCCCGGCTGCGGCACGACGTCGCGTTTGCGCCTCGGGCTCTTGCAGTAGGCCTTGTCGAAATAGCGACGCGCCTTGGGCACGCACGCCTTAAGGCAGCACCCCATCTCTCCGCCGCGGCGACCATAGCGTTTGACATACTTCAGAATCACCGCTTCATCAACCTTCTCGGGTATCTCCAAGTCGAGATCCAGGTCGAAGTGCTCGCCCCACGCGCAGCGCCAGAGGTTCTTGCGGGCATAGCGGTAGACCTTGCCCTCGGCTTCCATCTCGTTCCAACCATCGATCTCCTTGGAGAGGGCGCCAGATGGGCAGGCTTTTTTGCAAAGCATGCAGTTGTCGCAAACCGAGCCGGGCTCAACCAGCGGTGAGGGTGTCAGCTCGGCATCGGTGATGATGGATACATAGCGCTGACGCGCGCCAAACTCCGGCGTGATCGACAGGCCCGAGTAGCCGAACTCGGAGAGGCCCGCCGCTACGGCCGCATGCAGGTGCGACATGTCCGGCGCGAAATGTTCCTTCAGTCCCTTGTAGCCCTTGTAGCGCCAGATATTGGAGGAAACGATCGGCACCGCCGTGTATCCCAGCGATTCGATGAAGCGCCCCATGCGGTAGCTCATCTCGTCCAGCCGCATGTTCATGGCATACTGAATACAATATGGGCCGATCTTCTGCGGATGCTCTTCGCCGCCAAGCTCGACAGCCGCGTCGGGATGATGCACCGCCATCACGACAACCGAACGCGCCGAGGGCAGAATGCCCTGCGGGCTCATCATCAGCGGCGCGCCGCCGAAGCGCGCGATATTCGCCACGCCCACTAAATCCGCGTTCAATTCCGTCAAAGCGATTTTTTTGATTTGCGCGGTCAGCGCATTGTCTGCCAGATACTGCATAATCATCCTTCTCCTCTACGAAAACGATAGTGTCAGCATACAGGCTGACCGAGCGACCTGCGTTCGATTTCGGTCCCAGACTTTTTTCAAACACCGACTGAAACCGCGATTGCGTCAGCGTCAGCACGCCACGATTAAAATCATCTTTCGCACAGATCTTTTTTGTAAAAGAACAGAACCGCGATCAGAATACACAAAGCCGAGAACACATAAACCGCAGACAGGCAAGCGAAACCGTTAGCCAAGCCGAACGCGGGCTTCAAGATCCCCAGGATGTAAGGGGACAGCGCGCCGATGACAAGCCCGAAAGAAAGCATGAACCCCGTAGCGGCGGAACGATACCGGACATCGACCATGTCATAAACAGAGGCCCAGAGGTTAGCTTCGTAGACCCCACGGAAAAGGCCGAACAGAACGAGCGTGACATAGAGCGTTGATAGCGATGAGCTTTGTCCCATGAAATAAATAAAAGGTGCGCCGGCCAACAGCCCCAACATGGGTACAATCGCGCGAATGCCTTTAATCCTTTCAGCCAGCTTATCCGTGATCCTGGCCGCCACCAAGACGCCGACAAAAGCCGCAACATGATGATAAAAGGTCGCGTCAAACCCCGCCCTCGACAAGGAGAATCCATATTTCTCATGCAAGAAGGTCGGCATCCACACCAAAAAGCCAACTCCCACAAAATTCATCCCTGAGAAGGCAAGCGCCAGCAGAATGAACGACGGTTTTCTGAAAACCGCAATCAAAGCATCTTTAACCCCCGTATGGGGCACAGGGCTAGACAGATCGGCTTTCCGCACGGCGGGATTTATCAGTCTGTAGTAGAGGATAAAGGCCAGCATGATGCCGAAGCCGCCGAAAACATAAAAAGCCATCCTCCAGCCATATAAGTCCGCGATATGTCCGGCCAGATACCCGCTGGAAATGATGCCGACATAAACGGCAGTCTGGTGGATCGACAGAGCCGTCGCCCGTGTCTTGTCGTGGTATTCGCCAAGGAGGGAACTGGCGGAAGGAAAATAGAAAGCCTCGCCCCCTCCAGTCGCCACACTCCTCAGCAGGATCAAGTGCCAGATTGAACAGCTGAACCCAGTGACCAAGGTCGCGCTGCTCCACACAAGCAGGCTGGAGATGATAATTTTCTTTTTGTTGAACAGGTCTCCCACGATCCCCGCAACCGGCACCAGAATGCCGCACACCATAAGTAACACGGTGGCAACCAATCCCATATCGGCATCCTTAAGCCCCAGATCGTCGCGGATCGAAGACAGGACCACATTGAAGACCTGGCGGTCTGCCTGGTTGAAGAACAGCGCCAGCCAGAGGAGGATGACGAGCTCCCATTTGTAGGGCACTTTGTGGATTCTAAGCATATTCGCACCGTCCGTTCATGATTCGTTTGATCGTGACTGCTAACGCCTTGGCGTAAGGACTTATTGAAGCTTCCCGGTTTCCATCACGAGCCTGATCAGTTCCTGACGAAAGGCAAGAAGCCGTTCCGGATCTTTCGTATAGCGGGTTTCACCGCCCAGCACGTCGTCATCAATCGACAAGACTTTACGGGCATTCGGAAGCAACGGATGGTTCGGAATTTTGCTTTCGAGCGCCGCCACGTTCTTTTTAAGCATCACGAAATACTCGTAATCCTGCATCCCGTCCCGGAGGTTCTTCAGGCGCATGGACGGCCACGGCTCCCAGTCCGGCCCCGGATAGAGCAGGTTGCCCCCACCGTTGGTAGCGCTGACCGACCGGCTGTTAAAAACGTTGCGAAAATACGGCAACCAAGGCACCTCTGGCCAGCGGCACTCACCCGCGATCATCTTGCGGTGCACTTCCGGCGTCATCCAGTCGAGCGAGCGCTGTTCGATAAAGTCGGGTGTGATTTGCTTGCTTTCCCGCTGACCGTTCGTGAGCCATTCGCGATTCAGCCCCCAATAAAGCAAGCCGGAGAGGTTCAATTTCCAGTTCATCCAAGGAATGATCCTGGGATCGATGCCGGGAGAATCAAGATTGAAATTCGCATACGGAGCGAGGGGATAGTCGGTCGGATACCACCAGACCTTTTCACCGAGTTTCATCCGTTCCGTGCCCTCTGACGCGTTGAAATGGCTGAAGAGCGGACACCAGATGTCGACGTACCCGAAGAGGCGCGCGTCGACGGGCGCGGTATTGAGGCGGGGCACAGCCGGAAACAGCTCTTTTGCAAGGTCAAAATCTTTTTTCATCGCCGCAAGTTTTTCGGCGGAATTCTGCATCAGCACCTCATCGTGGCCAAAGAATACGGGGCGGAGCCTCCCCTGATATTGGTTGATCAACGTCTGATACTTGGCCTTGTTTTTTGCAAGATTCGTGATGGGCAGGAAGAGCATGGTTTTCCCGTGTTGGGCACAGTAATCAAGGTTGTCGAGCCCGATGTCGACGTTGCTGCCGCTCCAGAGATTCATGGGCTCCAGCCGATGATCCAAAATGAAATCGCAATAATTCCGCATCTTTTCAGGCGGGATCTCTTGTCCGTAAAACGCCCTCACCCATGAGGCGTCGAAACAGAAGGCGGTGTCTAATGACGCGTTGGGCGGGAGAGTCAAGCCGGTGGCCCGGACCGTAACGGGGATCACACAGGGCTCAGCATCGTCAGGCCTGACTTCGATTTGCGACTGATACGTGCCTGCCGCCGTGCCGGGCGGCAGAAAAACATCGAACCACAGCGGCACAAGCAGTCGATTGCCGACCCGGAAGTCGGCACCCGGTTTTAACACATCCGGATAGCCAACGGCTTTCAGGCGAGGCATAGCCGAGCGGACAGACTCGACCAGATAGGCGCGCTGCCGCGCGTTCGCCAGAACCTTGCCTGACCGGTCCTGCAGTGGCGCGATAGAAATCTTAACCCGGCTAAAACCGTCTCCCGGTACGGCCAGCAGCACGATCTGAAAGCTGCCATACTCGTTTCCCGAAAGCAGCAGCGAGGCACGCGTCTCAGGATTACCGCAATAATCATCCATGACCTTGTTCATGGATGATTCAACGCAAGCCGCATAGGCGCGGCGGCGGTTATCCGAGCCCGGCATAAACAGGTCGGACATCCGGGTTGCTTTCCGGCGCAGAAACTCCTTTTCGTCGTTTAGGAGTTTGAGAGCGGCATCGAGCTGAATGAACTCTTGAAAAGACGCCGCGCGGCCATGGGCTTGCTCCAGGCCCTTCAGTTTCTCCCCGAGTTCCCGCCGCTTTTCCTGAAGAACGGGATGTGGAAACGACAATTCCTCCTGCACCTCGCGCGACAAGGCCTGGAACCGATCAGGAAAATCGCAGAACCGGTCCATTAAGGCCGCAATTCTTTGGGAATCAGGCCGCGGATCGTTCAAGACGGGAAAACTGATTCTCCCGAAACGTTCGGGGATCGTCCACGAAAGCACCTCACGGGTATAAGGATTCTCCCTTCCCGCATTAAAGCCCCACACGGCGTCCGCAGGCAGGTCGCCTCCAAAGTCCGAAAAAGGAACAGAAAAAAGTGCGGTCCAGCCCCGTTCGTCCTGTCTGATTTGACAGCTCCAATGACCGTTCCAAGTATCGTCGCGGGAGCCGGCGTGATGCCTGGCATCATACAGGGAGCCAGCGGCATTCGCCGCCAGGTGATAATAGGTGTCGCGATGCGGGTCGGGTTGAAAAAAAAGTTCAACACAATCATCGTCCCAGATTCTGCCGTCCCGTTTGACGGTCTTCGGGAATCGATTCGCCGTCTCGCGAGCGTCAAGGCGGAACTGGCAATAAAGGTTCGTCTGATCCCGCAGCAAGCGAAGGCTGGCGGCTTCTTTGACGCTTCCCGTCGCGACGCCGAGAACCATCGGGATCCGCTGATCGAACGCCTCGGGTGTCGGACCATTTGCAGTTTCGCCGACTCCTTTCAGGCAAAACGGATTTCCGCTGAACGACTCAGGCGGAAATTCGTTGGGAAAAGTGAGGCTGACCGTGACCGGGCCAAAAAGGGTTCGCGATTCAGCATTTTCGCTGCCGAGCGTCCAAATCCGATCGATGAACAAGGACTCCGGTTCACGGAAAGAGATCATTTGCGCAACGGGTGTCTCCATGTCGTCAACAAACACGTCGTAAGCGCCTTGCTGACAGTGGACACGATAAAGCATTCTGTGCCAGCCGTTGAGCCGATTTCTTGCGATCTTTTTCCAGCTCGCGACGGCACTTTCAGGAATCTCAAAGAAGCCGTAATTCTGAATGAGGGTAATCGCTTTATGGCCCTTGCCGTTCGCAAGAAGCGCGTAGCGGGCCGACTCGGTGGCGGCTTTCATCCAAAAACCGATCTCCATGGTCTCACTTTCTGAGACCCTTTCCACGTTTCCAAGCCGCAGTTCCCAATGTCCTTGGCGAATTTTACCGTCTTCCGCCTTGACGCTCCGCAGTTCGAGCGCCCGCGCGAAATCCGGGTGGTCAGCGTCCACGACCCGCAACAAATCGGAGTCGCTTTTGAAGCCGCTGAAATCTTCCCGAAAAAGGGTTGTTTCTCCCTTGCCTTGAAGCACCGCCCCCATCAGAACGGAGAGAAGCGCAGACACCTGGAAGCACAAGACGATACGGAACATGAAGATCCCCTATCCTTATTCCGGCACGTCAGCGCACGCTGATCATTGTGCCGCTGTTGTACACCGCGCTCAGGACGGTTGAACCGCCACTCTCGGAACACCGCACGATAACGGAAGGATCCGGCACGCCGTCCCGCAAGACGCTCACCGACGTCGGCTTGTTGAAAGCCGCAGACGGCACTTTCAAAAGGGGCAAGGCTGCCAAGAGATCGGTCCTTGTATAGCCGGAGATATCCACCGTCAACGCACCGCTCGCATAGCAGTCGCTAACGTTGAGAGGTGAAGTCGCGCCATCCGTCTTGGACCGGACCAGCTTGGCTTTGTCTGCCAGTGTCACCCGCGCCACCGATCCTGTGCCCGCCAGCGCCGCGCCCGCCCCGACGGTCAGGCGGTTGTCCGCCGTCAACGTCAGCGTGCCGTCGATCCGGGAAACCCCTGCCGACACAGACACGTTGTTGCTGACAACCAGCGTGCCCCCGAGCACCGATACGGGGCCCGTGGCCGCGCGCGCGCCCGCCAGCGTCAGCGTGCCCGTGCCTTTCTTAGTGATGCCGCCCGCCTCGCCCGGCGCATCCTGCAGGATCGGCACCACGCTGACCGTGTTTCCGGCCGTGTCAACCGCCATGCCAGTAGCCGTCAACCGCACGTCGTCCAGCGCCTGAATCAACGTACCCGACGCCGACGCCTGCAGCGTGCCACCGTCAAACAAAACGTAGCTGCTTGCCGCCCCGTCATATTCGTAGAGCGCTTTCGCCCGCAAGACGCCGCTGCCTGCGAGCGTGAGTCGCGCAACGCCGTTCGGGCCGCCCATATAGACATTGCCGTTCACATTCAGCAGGCCGCCCGCCACCGTGACCTCGCCCGTGGCGTTCGCATTGCGGCCGAGCGCCAAGACGGGCCCGCCGTTCAAGAAACGTATCTCGCCGCCGGCGACCGTCAGGGCACCGTTGCCGCCGGTCACAAACCCGACCCACATATGCTCGTCAACCGTCCACAGGCCATTCGACACCGTCATCGCGCCCGTACCGCCCGTCTCATGCCCGAGGATAATTCCGCATGTCGCGTTCGTGCCCCCGCTCGCGCTCAGCGTTCCGGCGCCCATTCGTCCGACCGTCAAACGCGTGGCGGCAATCTTCCCGAAGGTGTTGTTGCCGCCCGTCACGGCCATCCGGCCGACTCCTCCCGAAGCGTCTCCGACCGTCACATTGCCCCCGAAAGTATTCGTTCCGTCCAACACCGTCAACTGCCCGAAACCAACACTCCCGACCACGTGCGCCGCCGTCCCCGTACTCAAAAAAGATCCTCCGGCCAGAATCATTTCACCCCACCCTCCCGCAAGTTCTCCGAGCGTGACGCCGGCTGGTGCCGTGACGCTCCCGCCGGCCTGCGCATACACGCCCCGCCCGCTGGAGCCGCACCACAGCCTGCCGGGGCTGAACACGTCCGCTCCGGCACCGACGGTGAACGTGCCTTCGCTGTTGGCAAAGTGCCCCACATAATTGTTGGCCTTTCCCATTCTGAACGCCGCGTCCGCCACCTCTAGCCGGCCGGTCGAGCCGCTGATGCCGCCCACATAGACTTCGTTCGTCACGCCGAAGCGTGTGCCTCCAACCAGCCTCACCGTCGCGCACGCGCTTGCGTTGGTCATGTTTCCCACGCGCATCAGATTCGTGACCGAATGCGCGCCGCCGTCGAACGTGGCGGTTGAGCCGGCGAAATAGGCCACATACGACTCGGAAGAAATGGTTTGAAACGCGATGAAGGCATGGTTCGAGAGCGTCGTCGCGCCCGTTGACGGCTCGACTTGGCAGTTCAACTTGTAACACGCCAAAGTCCCGTTCGTGAAGGTCACTTTTCCTCCGGTGCCATACCTGACATAGATCCCTTGCCCCGTGTCAGTCGATGTCCAAGTCTTCTGGCCGAGATTGAATACTGTCTCAGACCCAAAGGCCGAAATATCGTTCAGGATGGTCAAATTGGTTACGTTGCTGGTGAGCGTGACTCGCCAGTTCTTGTTCGCCGTGTTTTTGAACGCCGCAGAATCGGCGATCCCCGGTAGAACGCCTGTTGACCAGTTGTTCGTCGCCTCGTAGTCGCCGACGCCGCTGCCCCCCGTCCCCTGCCAGTAATACCAAGCGCCCGAAACGCTATGCGTCGCCAGAACCCCAAGCAGGCAGCCCCATCTTATGACACGTTTCATTTGATTTCGCCTTCCATGCTGGCCGCGAGATCTCTGACCACATCGGAGAACGCCGAACGCGTCTTCGCAGCAGAACCCGCCATCTCGGCGAGCGGTTTCGCGTAGAAGGCATCCACAACCTCCTTCATCGGCAGAGGCTTCGCCGGTTTCATCGGGCTCTTGGTGTCCCCGCTGGCTATGCGCTCATCCACCCATTTCGTGTAGAGCGACAGCTGCGGCAGATAGTAGTCGTTGAACAGTTCGTAAATGTACGTCCGACAATAGCCGTTTTCCGCGTTGCCTTTGAGCGCCTGTTCGAAGCAGGGATTCACGGGATGCACCGCCTGAAGCTTGGCCATCGAGGCGTTCATCGAATAGTCGTCGTGCAGCGCCAGGATATCGCGCAGCGAGGTCAGGATCGTCGTGCAACGTTCGCCCGCGTCCTTCACGGCCGCGGCGTCGGCCTGGCCCGCAAGCCAGTCGCCCTGCGCGGCGGCATACCGATAGAGCGCGACACTGAACACACGGCCCGCGACCGTCCGCGCCAGATCGATCGCGTCGCGGTCCACAAAGGCGTCGCCCGTCCCATACGGCAACGCGGCGAGCTTACTGAAGAGGTCGGGCAGCGCGCTCATCTGCGGCTCGAGTTTGCCGAGTTTTTCGCGCAAATCCTCGCTCCGCTTGACCGTGACCTCGCGCCCCGCAAACGCCGCGAGGTTGCGGAACTCGGGCGGCAGCTCCTGATGCCGCTTGATGAGCGGCAGCGCCGCCTGCCACGCCGCGAGCATCGGACCGGCAGCCGCTTGGTAGCGGTCGCGGCAGAAGGCGGGCAGCAGCGCTTCGGGCGTCAGCGTGTCGGGCCTCCACGCGTTCTTCGTGAAAAACTCGAGGATCAGGCTGTCGCTGTGCGAGTTCTCCGGCCAGTAGACGAACCCCTTGCACATCGGGTCAGCCGCGGCGACAGGCATGCGCTCCTTGATCAGATCATAATTGCCCCGCAGTTCGTTTTCCCACTCGTACGCGTGGAAGATGCCGAAGATCCACGGAAACTTGCCGATCACACCCCACTGCCGGAAGTCCGAACTTCCCCCCACCTGCGGCAGATCCGACGTGTAGTCGAAAATGAACGTATTCTGCGGGTCCAGAAGCGTGTGCAGATTCGAGACCTCGTCGCCGCTCCAGCCGGGATAGTAGAAGTCCCACGAGGCGATCAGCAGCGGCGCCTGAGGGTAGCGCTCTCGGATCTTCTCGATGATCCGCCGATAGGCGTAGAGTTTGAATTCGTGGTTCGCCCCCCGGTCTTTGTAGACCACGCGTTCGGCATAGCCGATGGTGTGGAACATTTGCGGACTTCCGTAATTGTCGATGTGCGCCTGCGTGAGCTTCCAGTAGTTTTCCAGATTGCGGTCGTCACGGATATCCCAGACATAGCCGGTCGGCAGGCCGTAGCCGCTCACCTGCGGCGAGAACACGGGCTTGACCTTCTCGAGAAACGCATACGGCGTACGGCTGTACCAGTGTGTCATCGTTCCGGTGTCTTCCGGATGTACCAGCCCGCGGTCTCGGGCGTATTGCAAGACGTGCTTGCGGAGCTCGCCGCGGACCTGCAGCGGCCAGGCGCTCGTGCGGTCGTCGTAGGAGCGGGCGACCGCCTCGGGCAGGGGCGCATTCGTCGGAGGATACGGCACGACGTCAGGAAACGCTTTCTGGTAAACGTCATCCATGCCGATCCGCAACATCACCAGATTGAGGCGTTTTTTGAGCGCCCAGTCAATCTCCCGTTCCCACTGATTCGGCCCCCAGTGTTCGGCCTGGAAACGATCCAAGCTGCGGTGCGCGAAGTAGCGGATGCCGCGGTAGGCGAAGCGGGGAGACTCGCTCACATCCAGCCCGTCCATCTTGATGGACGCCTGTTTCGGAACGATATCCCCGTCCCAGAAGTAGCGACAGCCCGCCTGTCGCTCAAAGAAATCGTAGACGGCATAAAGCGTGCCGCGACCGTTGCCGCCCGCGAGAAAGAGATAGCGACGCCCGTCCTTTTCGGCCGACCTGATCCGGTAAGAATCCGTATCCGCGCCAACCCCCAGCGGCGGAATGATGCTCTGCTCCACAGCGGTCCGGCAAAAGCCGTTCACGCTGTCGGAACCGATCACCACCAAGTTCGCGGCCGCAGCCGGCTCCGACACGATATCCAGCCGCTGCCCGGTCACCGAAGAATAGAACTTCTGGAACTCCTGGGCGGCCACCGAATAGGCCAGCGGCGCAGAAGCGGGCTTCAAGATTTTCCACTCGTCGGCCACCGCCGCGCCGAGCATGCCCCACACGCACATCATCCCCAACAAGAACGTCCGAAACTCTCGCATGTTCCCCTCTCCTTTCTTACAGGACAGGTTATACCTCACATGCGGTTTTTACACGTTCGTTTTCGTGTCTGGGCTTTTTTCAAACGTGCGGCAACCGGTTGCCGACGCGGACTGAACGGCGTTCAATAGCTGCGAAACCCGAAATTCTCGCGCGTGAGTCCCCGCGGCAGCTCTTTAATGAATCGCGAGGGCTTACAGAAATACACACCGCCGTCGCGCGTGCGTCGCATCTCGGGCGCGCAGAGCACCAGCTCATCTTTCGCGCGCGTCACCGCCACGTAGAAGAGCCGGCGCTCCTCGGCGTCGTTCTCGGTTTCGCCGATCGAACGGCTCGACGGGAACATGCCTTCCGACGCCCAGATCACGAATACCACCGGCCATTCCAGTCCCTTGGCCTGGTGCACCGTGCTCAGATGCAGCATATCCGCGTTCTCGCGGGCCATCTTGTCGTACTCGTGATCCACGTTGGTCAGCAGCGCCACCTCCTGCAAAAAGCCCGCCACCCCCCCCGCGCTCTTGCCGATCTGCAGCGCCAGTTCGCGGATATCCTCTTCGCGCTTGTCGCCGTTCTCATACGCGCGCGCCAGATAGGTATGGTAGAATACGTCGCAAAAGCGTTGCACCGCCTCCCCGCCGCTCTCGGCGAGATTTTCGCGATGGTACTCCTCGAACAGTCGGTCGATCTCCTGCCATTGCCCGCGCGCGGCGGGCTTGAGCGCCGCGTTCAGCCGGGCGCGCTGCTCCGGGTCGCGCGCGTCGAACTGGCCGCCCAGCTTCACCCATAGCGCATCGACCGTCTTCTCGCCAACGCCGCCCAGCATTCCCAGCAGCCGCGCGAAGGCCATGCGGTCCGTCCGGCTCTCGCACACGCGCAGGAAGGCGACCACGTCTTTCACGTGCGCCTGTTCAAACACGCCGATGCCGGAGGTGATCACGTACGGCAGCCGCGCGCGACCCAACATGATCTGCAGCTCGATCGAATGGAAGTGCGCACGGTATAGCACCGCCATGTCGCGCAGGTTATACCCGTCTTCCTGGTAACGCCGAATCAGCCCGAGCAGGGCCATCGCCTGCTCGTCGCCATCGCGCACGAAATAGACCTGCGGCTTGTTGCGCGTCTTGCGCGTCGGGCGCAGCGTCTTCTGAAACTGCTCGGGGTTTCCCTTGATGCAGGCGTTCGCCACCGCCAGAACCTCGGGCACGCTGCGGTAGTTCTGCTCCAGCTTGACGATGCGGCATTCCGGCCACCGCTTGGGAAACTCCATGATGTTGCGGAAGTCCGCGCCGCGCCACGAATAGATGCACTGGAAATCGTCGCCCACCGCCATGACGTTCCGGTTGGTCTCCGCAAGAATATCGACCATCTTGGCCTGCAGAAGGTTGGTGTCCTGATACTCGTCCACCAGCACATGCCGAAACTTGTTCTGGTAGAAGGTGCGAACCGGCTCGTGCTCGACCAACAGGCGCAGCCCGTTCACCAGCAGGTCGTCGAAGTCCATCGCGCCCATCGCGCGCTTGCGCTCCGCATACAGGTTCGCAACCCTGACGATCTCCATGGGATCGACCTTGAGTTCATCGACCGCCTGCTCCAAAACGTCCTCGATATCGCACGCGCGGTTAGCCGCGGAGCTGATGAGCGAGCCGATCACGTCTTTTTTGGGAAACTCTTTCTTGTTGAGCGCCGCATCTTTGATGCACTGGTCGATCAACGTGCGCGAATCGTCGCGGTCGAGGATGTTGAAATCGTTCGGATAGCCGAGCCGATCGCCGAAGCGCCGAAGGCACCGGTTACAGATATGGTGAAAGGTGCCGCTCCAGAGGTTGCCCACCGCATCGCCGGCGACCTCTTTGGCGCGCTCAAGCATCTCCCGCGCCGCGCGGTTAGTAAAGGTCAACAGCAGCAGGCTGTCGGGCGCCAGCCCTTTTTCCACGAGATAGGCCACGCGGTAAACGAGCGTGCGCGTCTTGCCGGTGCCGGCGGCGGCCAGCACCAGCAGGGGTCCTTCCCCCGCCGTGGCTGCTTCGCATTGCTCGGAGTTCAAGAGTTTGGAATAGTCAGTCATTGAGCGCGCATTATACGCGACCCGTACTCAAATGGCACTTCCATTTCTGTTCACCTTCCCTATCCCCCGTCAAGATGCCGGACAGCGCGAAGCCGAATAAAATCACCGGTGCCCTTGACTCGACGACACCGACGGACTATCTTCAACGGGAAAAGGCGGAAGCGCTTTCAACAAAAACACTCCCGCGGAATTTCCTATGCCAACAGAGGAACACGTCATGTCTGCAACCGCCATTCCGCCCGAAGAGGCCAAGCGCATCAAGGGCCTCGGCTTCCTGCACAACAAGGGCACCGCCAACTTCTCGGCCCGCGTCCTGACCGTCAACGGCGTGGTCACCGCCACGCAGCTCCGGCGGATCGCCGAAGCGGCGGAAAAGTTCGGCAACGGGATGGTCGCGTTCACCACGCGGCAGACCGTGGAGGTCCAAGGCATCCCGATCGGACAGATCGAAGCGTTCCGGGCCTTCATCGCCCCGGCGGGGCTGGAAACCGGCGGCACCGGTCCGAAAGTCCGCCCGGTCGTCGCCTGCAAAGGGACGACTTGCCAATACGGTCTGATCGACACGTTCGATCTGTCCCGAAAGATCCACGACCGTTTCTATACGGGGTACCATCAAACCCTGCTGCCCCACAAATTCAAAATCGCCGTCGGCGGCTGCCCCAACAACTGCGTCAAGCCCGATCTGAACGATCTGGGCCTCATCGGACAGCGCATCCCCGCGCTCGAAAAAACCCACTGTCGCGGCTGCGCGAAATGCGCGGTGGAGGCGGGCTGCCCGATCCATGCCGCCAAGGTGGCAGACGGCGCCCTGCATATCGACGAAACGATCTGTAGCCACTGCGGGCGATGTATCGGCAAATGTCCCTTCGGAGCCATCAAGACCGGCACCACCGGCTACAAGATCTATATCGGCGGACGCTGGGGCAAAGAGGCGCAGCGCGGCATCCCGCTGAAAACGGTCTTCATGACGGAAAAAGAAGCCATGGACATCATCGAGAAGGCCATTCTCCTGTTCAGGGAACAGGGACAGACGGGGGAGCGCTTCGCGGCTGTCATCGGACGGCTCGGCTTTGAACACGTTCAGGAACAGCTGCTGTCCAACGGCCTGCTGGCACGCAAGGACGCCATTCTGGCGGCGAGCCTGCACTAGCGCGGACGGCCCGGAAGTGTAACCGTCTTATTGACCGGGGTGCCGCCCTGGAGCGTCTGCGGCGGGATCGGAGCCCGCGGGCCGACGGAGCGCTTCCAGCTCGGCGGCGGCATAGGCGCGGCGCTTCTCCTGAAAGTAAGCGTATTCGGCCTTTTCCGCGTCCGTCCACGTGTTGTGTTGCGTATAAGATCCGCAGAAGGGAATCAGCAGATCAAGCCAGCAGGCGAACGTGCGCTTTTCATTCTCGCTGACTTTCACGCCGTAGTGGGAGGATTCGAAGTACGCCATAACTTTACTTTTCGACGAACCGGTGTGGTACGGCGGAAGCATCACGGCGCGGCTGCGGGGTTTCAGCCACGTCATCCACGGGTTTTTGTCGGGATTTCCGGAAGTGGTGATGGCGACGTAGGACTGCGTGTAGGTGCGTTTGGGGTCCACCTGTCCCGCGCCGATCAACTTCACGCTCTCCGGCTTGGCCGCCTCGCCCGTCAGACTGATCTTGCTCTCGCCAATCTTTTCAGCGTTGTGGCAACTCACGCAGTGCCGGTCAAAGATGGGCTGGATCTCTTGGACGAAGCTGAACCCGTCCACCGGCGCGGCGGCATCGAGCGCCCGCGGCGCGTTGACCCCGAGGTAGTTCTCCACGCCATCCCGCCAGGACTGAGACGCGAGCCGCTTGACCAGCGGATGATCCTTGCCCGCAAAGGGCTTAAGCTTCTGGATCGGCTTGGAAAGCGCAATCGTGGTCTTCCGCGGATACCCGTCCGGATTGCCCGCATCCATCTTGTTTTCGTGGCAACCGATGCACGAGAAACGCTCGCCGTTCTGAAGCGTTGACCAGCTCCGCATGGTCTGGATGGTATAGCCTTTGGCGTCGAGCACCTGGAAGTAGACAGGCGCATGCGCGGGCACTTCAAAGTTGCAGCTGCCATCGGCCTCGATGTCGACCTCGCCGAGGACGTGCTTGACATCCCAGCTGCCGCTGTTGAGCGAAATCGGCGTCTGGCAGAGCCCTGTCTCGCACTCGCCCCCGTTCTGTCCGTAGCCCATGCGGCATACGCGGTATTCCAGCGCGACGACGCGGAGCTTTTTCGCCGTGCCGCGCGGGATGCCGGCTAGCCCCGGCCCCTGATAGACGTCCTGAAGGGTATAGACCCCGTTGTTTTCGTTCGGATTGATGACGGACGCGCGCTCGTGCGGCGGCGTGCGGACCATGACGGGAACGGCCAACCCCGTGCCTTGCCAGTCATCGAACGCCAGCAGCTCGCGCGCGCCGTCCGGCTTCATGTAATAGACGCCCAGCGGAGGATTGAACGGCCCGAAGGGCGGCAGATACCCCTCTGGGCAAAACGAACAGAGGTAGTTCTCCTCGTCGAAGGCATAGGGATGCGAATACTGCGGCCCGAACTGTCCGAAGATGTCGATCTTGAAGTCGTGATACGGGTTGGACGGATCAGGCGGCTCGGGACGGATGAAGTCGGCGGACTCGCGTCCGAGGTCGCCGTTGAGTTTGGTATTGACGAACTCGATTCCCTTGCCCGCCTGAATGCCTTTGGAGCGGTCGATCAGTCCGAGCTTCCCCTTGTAGATGGAGTGGTGCCCGGCGATCAGGGCAATCACTTTCTGAGACCCCGGAATGCCGCGCGCGTGGATGATCGATGCCGGGAACATGCTGTTGTTCCCGTAGTATTCCGTCTGCGCCGTACCGTCCGGATTCATCGCGATCAGCGGATGGGTGTAGAGCGCGCTGCGGTCGTTATACTCCCAGCGGGTAAAGACCACGCGGCCGTCCTCCAGAACCTGGGGATTGCTCGTCATAAGCTGGTCGAAGGTCAGGCGTCGGATATGTCCGCCGTCGGCATCGCAGGAATAGATGTTGCCGCCGGCGCGGTACCAGCAGTCGCTGATATGGACGTCGCGGGTCGACGTGAAGACGATGCGGCCATCCGGCAGGAATGTCGGCTCGCAATCGGCGACGGGCAAGGGCTTGCCGTCTCTCATGAGGGGAAACGTGATCTGCCGCACCCGGCGCGTCGCCAGATCCATCGTGTAGAGATAGTAGGAGTCGGTCTCGAAATTGTCGCGCATGGAAAAGACCAGCGTTTTGGCGTCCCACGAGAGGTTCGGGTAACAGATGACGCCCTCGGGTTTTTCAAGCAGCACCTCGTGCTTGACCGCGCCGTCCGCAAGTAGCGTTCCCAAGCAGAGCTGTCCGCCCTTCTTGAAGCCGTAGGTGTAGTCGCGGATCTGCTCGTCGGGAATGTCGTATTTTCCGGCAAGCCCCTGCATGCACCCGAAAATGAAGTGTTTGGCATAGACAAACTGAGTGGCTCTCCCGCGCAGTTCCTGGAGTCGTGCCGTGCGCCGCGCCGCGCATGCATCCAGATACAGCGAGCGCCAGCGCGGATCGCAGGCGGGGGCTTCCCCTTTGACCAACAGATCCAGCCGCTGCCACAGCGCCTTCAGCCCCGGATCGTCGGGCGAAACCCGCCCCAAAACCTTTTCCACCATCGAGCGTTCTTTTTCAAAGTCGTTGGCCGACGTGAAGACGCGGGCAATGTCGAGCCCGGCGTCCTGATAGAGCCAGTCGCGTTCGAGACGGTGGCGCGGAAACGCGACAGCCGGCGGGTTCTTGACAGGAAAATCGGGGGGACGGGCGTCATAGCAAGACACCTCCGCGATCTGGATGTTCAGGTTCTTCCCGTCGCCCGCCGTCGGAAGCCCCACCTTGCGGCACCAGGGAATCTGCGCCTCGGGCATCCAAGGCCCGGGGTAGCGCTGCTGGTACGAGTCGTTGACGCGCACCAGCAAGTAGCGCGTCGTGACCGAAAGCCACTCCACGAAGGCGGAGTTGGAGTTGGACGTCGCGGGCAGTTCCACCTTCTCAGCGAGCGGTCTGATTTCCTTCCGGCCTTGCGCGTCGGCGCAGGCGGAAACGCTCACGTTCTTCGCCAACACGTAGACCCAGGCGTTGCGCGCCACGAAACGCATCCCGGAAACCGTCCGTTCCGCGCCCAGATCCAGCACGAAGGTGGCGGTCACGGGCGGTGCCGCCTTGGGCGGACAGACGTTCTTGCCGTCCTTGCCCGTGCGCGTGTCGTCCAACAGACAGGCGTAGGTGCCCAGGTCGCCGTCGATCATCTTCCCCGCAGCATACTTGCCAGGCGGGTTGGTGTAGCACTCCGTGTCTGTCCATACTGCCAGCGGCCGGAATTCCGCAGCCCTCAGCGGGCTGACCGATAAAAACAGCGGCAGGGCACACAGGATGACTTTCGTTCTCATTCGCCTCTTTTCCTCTTCACGGCTGAATCGCGATGCGGAACCCGAACCGGGGGTGCGTCTCCAGCGAATAACCGATGCCGTTGCGATAGCTCGATCGGCAACCGGATGCTTGAGACGCACATCCCCCGCCCTTGAAGACACGACTCGCGCCAGAAGACGGCCCCAGCGGATCCACGACCGCGAACGTGCCCAAATTCGACGCCTTTGCCGTGCTGGCAATGCGGTCCAAACAGTATTCGATAATGTTGCCGTGCATATCATACAAACCCCACGCGTTCGGGCAGTAAGAACCGACCAATGTCGTGTTATAACTTGTCGTGCAGTTCCGGTCTGGAGACAATCCGCTCGACGTATTGCCGACATACCGTCCGAGCGCTGCCATGTTTGCGTCCGAGTACGCATTTGAAATGGTCGTGCCGTTATTCCAAGCCCCATCCGTTCCCGCCCGGCAGGCGTACTCCCACTGGGCCTCGGTCGGCAGGTCGAACTTAAGTCCGGCTCGCTGCCGCAGCAGGTACATGAACGAGCCTTCCCCGACAGCCTCTGACGCGGGCCATGTCTGCGCGTCAGCGCGAAGAGTCGAACCGCCCGCACCTTCGCGAATCTTGCACCAGGAAACTTGTTCGACTGGGCGGGCCGCCCAGTATGTCACGTTGGTGTTGAAGGAGGGCTTCGTGCCCATTACCTGGTACCACTGCTGCTGCGTGGTTTCGAACACGCCGATGCAGAAATCTTTCGTCAGCGTCACCGTGTGCTGCGTTTCGAACTGGTCGGCCTCTCTCCCGACTTCATTGGTGGGCGAACCCATCGTGTAAGTTCCTGCCGAAATGCGGCGCAACCAGAGTTCTGTGGTCTTGCACGTGTTGGTGGTGAGGTCGGGAGCCATCACAGAGTACCGGACGGGATAATTGGTCGCCGTCGAACCGCCAGAAAGATCCACCACGACGTAAGGGGCTATGCTTGCGGGCGGATCGTTCGTGAACCACGCCGCGACCACCGCCCGCGCCTGAGTCGTCAGATTGCTTGGCCAGTCTTTCTTCGCCTGCCAGTAAATTTTCTTGCCGGTCTCACCCGGAGCGATGACGATGGGATTCCCCAGCGTAGAGACGTCGCCCCAAACCGAAACGGGAGCGGGAATGGCGACGCCGTTGGTTTCGATGCCGAGCGTTACATATACGGGCGTATCGCCCGTCAGCGTGTATGAAGCTTCGACCATACGCGTCACCGTATTTTGCGTCAGCGTGGCGTCGCCCAGATTGACAGACGCCTGAGCGGACACGAACGACGCCGTGCCCATAGACAGGCAGGCGGCGACCATGCGAAATTTGTTTATGAGCATTCAGTTTACTCCGCTTGAGTCTTTTTTTCAACAACGGTCATCCAATCGGAACGTCAGTGAACCATGATCAGGGTGCCACCGGGCGTCAGCGTGTCGATCTTCGTTCCCGGCGCGGCGGACCGAACGACGAAATTGATCCGCGTGTCGATCAGCACATCTGTGGCGGTAGCGACAGAGGCCGCAGGCGTCGCGGCAAGCGTCACGAGCATTTGAAGGCTTGCCCCTCCGACGATCAGACAAAGAAATGGTTTTTTGCCTTTCATATCATCTGTTCACTCCTTAAAAAAAAGTCCACTCAACGCCAACTTTGTTCCAATCCCTTTCATATGATGTTTTGACAATAGCACCGCTGGCAAGATTAGTCTTGTATGATCCTGCCAAAAAAGTGTACTAATTGGACACTCTGAAAATGGTCTGTGAACAGAGAAACCCGTTATGCCCATCGATAAACGAAACAAGATGCAGTCGGCCTTCCTGAAACAGGTCGGCAGCAACATCGAAGCCTTCCTGCTCCTTCTGGACGTGATGCCGGACACGGCGGCCTATCTGAAGGACCGCAAAGGGCGAATCATGTTCCTAAACAAGCGGAATTGCGAGAACTGCAACGTGAAGGAAATTTCCGACGCCATCGGAAAAACCAGCTATGACCTTTTTCCCGAGACCTGCGCAAAGGATTACGTGGACACCGACAGCGAAGTCATGCGTACCGGCAAACCGATCATCAATGCGATTTCTTTCTCGCCCGATCTGACCACCAAGTTCATCTGCACCAGCCGTGTCCCGCTTTACGGAAAAAGGCGGCAGGTCATCGGCGTCGCCGCCATCTACCGTTTTGTCGCCGACGCAAGGGAAATTCCGGAGTGGTACAGCAATTTCTCGGATGTGGCCGCCTTCATCAACACCCACTACAGCCGACCGATCACGGTCAACGATTTGGTACGGATGGCCCACTGTTCCAACAGCCAGTTCAGAAGGGGGTTCAGAAAGTTTTTCAAGATGACACCGGTGGACTATATCCTTCTGACGCGAATCAACGCCGCGCGGGAGATGCTCGAGCATTCGACCCGTCTCATCGCCGAGATCGCACAGGAAGTCGGCTTCTGCGACCACAGCCATTTCATCAGGACCTTTAAACGCTTCCGCGGGATCACCCCGCATCAGTACCGCCTGCAGCACCGGCGGGGACTCAGCGGCGAGAAACAAGCCGAGACGGGACCGCGCGGCTGTACATGAAGCATCGCAACAGCAACCGCCGCTGTCCAAGATCCTGCCCCAAAAATATGCATTCACCCGTGCTCGTCCGCTTTTGGGCGCACCACGTGGATTCCGGCAGTCAGAATCGGCGGACGCCGCGGACGTGAGGCGGCTTTCCACAGCACGTTTTTCTATTGCACTTTCCCGCGGGGTTTGGCATGTTTCGCGCGTACCTAATCGCTGTATCAGCGCGTTGAACGGGGCGCGTCTGAGACCTTATTTCCCGCACGTGATGGAGGAGGGATCACCCGAAATGTCGCAAAGTTTGTTGGATGCACTGGATGGCTGGAACAGCGTCAAGAGCGCTGAGCTCTATGGGGTCGGCGCCTGGGGTCAGGGTTACTTCAAAGTGACCGAAGACGGCCACGTGGCCGTCAACCTGAAAAACGCGAAAGGCACCGTCAGCATCAAACTGAGCGACATCGTGGACGGCCTCCACGACCGCGGCATGAGCATGCCGCTGCTGCTGCGCTTCAGCGACCTTCTCGGCGACCGCATCCGCCTGATCAACGAATCGTTCAAAAAGGCGATCGCGGACTATTCCTACCAGAACGTCTACCGCGGCGCTTTCCCGATCAAGGTGAACCAGCAGCAGCAGGCGGTCCACGACGTCGTGACCTTCGGCGCGCCTTACCACCACGGCCTCGAAGCGGGCTCCAAAGCCGAGCTGATCGCCGCGCTGGCCTACATGCGCGACCCCGACGCCTTCCTGATCTGCAACGGCTACAAGGACGCCGAGTTCATCGACCTCGCGCTCTCGTCGCTCAAAATGGGTCTCCAGACGATCCTCGTGCTCGAGACCACCGACGAGCTGAACCTGATCCTGGAGCGCGCGGCCGCCCTGAACATCCGGCCGCGCATCGGCATCCGCGTCAAGCTCTCCAGCCGCGTCGGCGGCAAGTGGTCCGAGTCCGGCGGCGAGCGCAGCGTCTTCGGCCTCACGCCGTCGCAGGTGATCGACGCCGTCGACTCCCTGCGCGACGCGAACATGCTCGATTGCCTCGAGCTGCTCCACTACCACCTGGGCTCCCAAGTGCCGAACATCCGCGAGATCCGCGACGCCGTCAAAGAGGCCTCGCGCTTCTACGTCGGCCTGGTCCGCGAGGGCGCCCGCATGGGAATCTTCGACATCGGCGGCGGCCTGGCGATCGACTACGACGGCTCGCACACGAACTTCGCCAGCAGCGCCAACTACGACATCTCCGAGTACTGCGCCGACGTGATCGAAGGCATCATGACCGCCTGCAACGAGGAGCAGATCCCCCACCCCGTCGTCATCAGCGAGTCGGGCCGCTCGCTCATCGGCTACTACTCCGTGCTGCTCATCAACGTGCTCGACACCGCCGTCTACGAGGAACGCGAGCTCCCCGAAAACGTGCCCGAGCCCCGGCCGGAAGCGCTCGAGAACATGATGTACGTCTCGCGCACGCTCAGCCTCAAGAACCTGCAGGAGTCGTTCAACGACGCCCTCTACTACCGCGAGGAGATCCAGAAGGCCTTCAAGCACGGCGACATCACCCTGCGCCAGCACGCCGCCGCCGACTGCATTTTCTGGTACATCCTGACGCGCATCCGCGAGCTGCTGCCCGGCCTCAAAGTCGTGCCCAAAGACCTGCTCGGCCTCGACGCCCTGCTCGCCGACGTCTACTACTGCAACTTCAGCGTGTTCCAGTCCCTGCCGGACGCCTGGGCCATCGACCAGCTCTTCCCGATCATGCCGATCCACCGTCTGTGCGAGAAGCCGACGCGCATGGCGTGCCTCTCGGACATCACCTGCGACTGCGACGGCCGCATCGATAACTTCATCGACCAGCACGACGTCAAGCCGGTCCTCCCCGTGCACCCCATGCGCAAAGGCGAGCCGTACATGCTCGCGGCCTTCCTCGTGGGCGCCTACCAGGAGACGCTCGGCGACCTCCACAACCTCTTCGGCGACACCAACGTCGTGAGCGTGCAGGTCGACGAGGACGGCGACATCGACTACGTGCAGGAGCTCCAGGGCGATACGGTCGGCGATGTGCTGAGCTACGTCGAATACCGTCCCGAACGGCTCATGGAGCAGTTCCGCGCACTCGCCGAAGACGCGGTCAAGGCCAAACGGATCACGCCCGCCGAGCGCCGCGAAATTCTGGCAGCATACGACAACGGCTTGCGCGGCTATACCTACTTCGAACAGTGAGGCCGGTTCCTGCGCCGGTTCGCGGTGGAGAGCGTGTTTCGCTCCGGCGGTGTCGCGGCCGGGATGTTGCGCTATTCGTCCTCGTGGACGCGGCCCGCGTCCATGCTTCCGTTGCGGCCGCCGCCGCCCTGCGGCTGACCGCGCATCAGAGCGCCACGTGGCTCAACGGCGACGGAAGGCGGAAGGCCGTACGCCGCAATGTTTACGCAAAACAACATTCAGGTGGCTCGCGTCGCAGAAGCCGCATGCCTGTGCCACGGCTTCCTGGGTCATCGTCGTCCTATCAAGCAATGCCTTCGCGCGGCGGATGCGGAGATCCGTGATTTCGGCGTTTAACGTGCGCCCGGTCGCCGCCCGAAATCGCGTCTCCAGTGTTCGGCGCGAGACGTTAAGATGCATGACGAGATCGGCCACCTTGAACGGCGTTCCGGCGTTCGCCTCCATGAGTTCCCGGCAACGGCGCACCAGAACATCGTGCGAGAAAACACGCATCGTGGATTGCCGGGTCACGACGTGCGTGCCGGTAAAGAAAATTTTTTCTGCCTGCTGCGGGTGTCGGCCGCTCAACATCACGTCATTCAGTATCGCCGCCGCGCGGAATCCGGCCTCCTCCGTCGTCATTGGAATACTCGAGAGTGTCGGAGTGGCCGTTTCGCAGATCACCTCGTCGTTATCCACGCCTAGAATCGCGACCTCTCCCGGCACGTCGATTCCAACATCGAGACAGGCATCCAAGACCTGCCGCGCACGGAGGTCGTGGGAAGCGAAGAGCCCGACGGGTTTAGGAAGGCCTGCCAGCCACGCCTTCAGACGGTCGCTGTCGGCGTCGCGTCCGAAGGGGCAAACGTGGCAGATACCATCGCGGCGCGCGATTTCGTAAGCGAAAACGGAACAGCGCGCGGCCACCCACCAGGGTTCTTCCGACCCCCCGACAAAGGCAAATTTCTTGAATCCGGCGTCCGACAGATAGGCCGCAGCGGTCTTCGCGACACCGGCGTTATCGCTCAGGATGCGGGCGACAACCGGTCCGTTCCGCCAGATGTCGTTGAGCACCACCACGGGCGTCTTCATCCGGCGGACGGCAGTGGCGAGACGGGAGGTCATGCGATTTGTGATGAGCCCCGTCGCGCCCCACTTGGCGGGATCGAACGTCTCCGGTTCGTCCGCCCGCCCCATGCGCACGTCGAGCGCCCACGGCGTGCCTTGCCGGGTGAAGTTGAGAATGCCGCGCAGGATTTCCCGGTGCGTCGAATAAGGGCTTGCGAGAAGAATGGCCACCTTGGGCATCTGTTTCGTGACAATCGCCATGTCAACACGTCTTTCTGTAGGCCCCGCCCCGGGCAGAGCCCGGTTAAAGTGTTGCGCAAATGTTAAAGATCATTTTACGCAAATGTCAATGGAAAAGCTCGGCAGAACGTGGTTCAATGAGTTTAGTTTCTTTAAAAAAAGCAGGGGGCGGGATGAGAAACGGACAGATGCTATTGTTGTTCGGCATTTGCGCGGCGCTTACCTTACAGTCTGCGGCCGCAAAAATCGTGCCTGACGCGGGGCGCGACCGCCGCTCTTTCCGGCGAACTCGAAATCGTCCAGCCCGAACGCCGTTCCTCGACGATCATCGTCTACAAGGTCGCAAAATGAAAAACGTGTCCTGCTGCAAAAGGTGATGGCTCCATGAACAAATGCTGTTTTCTCGTGCTGTCGGCGCTCGCCGGCGTGTCGTTTGCGGCACTGCCGGAGCGGACGCATGCGTTGAAGCAACCGGCGAAAATGGAGATGCTGCGGCCGGGCGAAGTGAAGCCACAGGGGTGGCTGCGCGACTGGTGCGTCACCGCGAAGAACGGGTACATCTCGCGCATGGACGAGGTGGACCCGGCGTTTCCGCGGGCCTGGAACCGCGACTTCCACCCGCGCGGAAAGTATCTCGACTGGGGCGATCCGAACAAGGGCGCCTGGTGCACAGAGGGCGGTGCGTACTGGTTCGAGGGGCTCGTGCGCCTCGCGTGGGAACTGGACGATCCGGAACTGAAAGCGTACGCGAAGGAGCGCCTCGAGCCGCTGCTAGAGCGGATGAATCCGAATTCGATCGCGTTCGTCTACTGGATGGACCGCAACGATCCCGCCCAGATGGACGAGATCGAACGGGCGAACCACGGGTTTATCGTGGGCGCGAGCGGACGCACCACGCGCGCCGTGCTCGCCTACTGGGAGGCGACGGGCGACGAACGGGCGCTCCGCGCGCTCAAATGGTGTCTGGACGATCCGCGGTTCTACTTCTTCGGCAACCCCATCACGCTGCCCGCCGCGGCGTGTGACACCTGGCGCTACTGCGGGGACGGTTACCTCGCAAAGGCGCTCGACAACTTCTTTGCGACGAAGCCCTATCCGGAGCGGTGGCCGGCCATGCGGTACGGCCTTCCCGTGACACCGGAGACGATCCGCATGCGCGAACGCAGGGACGGCGACCCCAACAGCAACTGGGAATGGCGTCTGCAGCACGGTGTCCTCTGCTACGAGAGCATGTTCTCCTGGGTCAAGGGATCACTCTGGACGGGCGACGCGAAATACCTGGCGAATGTGCGCTCCTGGCTCGACTTCCAGGAAAGACACACGCGCCAGTCGCACGGCGTCACCGTGGCCGACGAGCAGTTCGGATGGGCGGGGCCGGACCGCGGCACGGAGACGTGCACCGTGGCGGGAGACCTCCTCCTCTACGCGACGCTCGCCGGAGTGACGGGCGAGGGGCGCTTCGCGGACCACGTCGAGCGCAGTTTCTTCAACGCCGGACCGGCGTGCGTCTCGCGCGATTTCATGCACCACGCCTACTTTCAGAGTCCGAACCGCGTCGCGGCGTGCGGCAAGTTCCACGCGGGCCCCGGCGGACAGGGCGGCGTCTTCAAGACGAAGCACTGGCCGCTCTGCTGCACAGCGGCGCTCGCGCGCATCCTGCCGGGCTATGTGCAATGGATGTGGATGAAACCCGCGGAAGGCGGACTCGCCGCGACACTCTACGCGCCGAACACGCTTGAAACGGAACTCAAAGGGACGTCGGTGAGGATCGAAACGAAGACGGACTATCCGTTTGACGAGACGCTGGAGATGTCCGTAGAGACCGGCAAGCCGATCAAGTTCCCGCTGAAGCTGCGTGTGCCGGAATGGTGCCGGACGCCGGAGTTCGCGGTGAACGGCACCCCCGCGGACCTCTGCGCCGGGACCGACGGCTTCGCCGTCCTGGACCGTGAATGGAAGGAGGGGGAGAAGGTGACGTTGAAGTTCCCGATGGCCGCGAAGGCGGAGACGATGCGTGATTTCAACGATGGCGGCAAGCCGTACTGCAGCGTCTCGTACGGGCCGCTCCTCTTCGCGTATGGGCTCCCCGAAAAGGACGAAAACACGGCCGTGGAAGGTGCGCGCACGGACTGGAAGCTCGATTCGTCGAAGGCCGCAGCCGCGGTCGAAGTCCTACGCGCGCCGATGCCGGCGAAGTGGGACTGGCCCTTTGACGCGCCGCTCAAGCTGCGGACGAAGGCGGCGGACGGTTCTTCCGTGCTCGAACTCATCCCCTACGGCTGCGCGAAGCTGCGCGTCGCGCTGTTCCCGGACGTCTCGCAGACGCTGCCGCCGCTCCCGAAAGAGGGCCTTTCCAGCATCTCCGTGCCGAGCGCGTGCATGAAGAAGGATATCCCGACGGCGGTGATTCTGCCAAAGGGGTATACGACTGATCCGTTGAAGCGGTATCCGGTTGTGTATCTGCTGCACGGGGCGTCCGACTCTGAGCGCCACGCGGCCCATCCGATCTTCCGAGCGGCGGCGGACCTGAATCAGGTCATTGTCGTCTGTCCGCGCGGGACGCGCACGTGGTGGCTGGACAGCCCCGTCGATCCGTCCTACAAGTATGAGACCTTCGTCGTCCGTGAACTCGTCCCCTGGATTGACGCGCATTACCGAACGGTTCCCGACCGCCGGCACCGCGGGCTGACCGGTAACTCCATGGGCGGGCACGGCTCGTTTTACATCGCGTTGCGTCACAAGGACCGCTTCGGCGCAGTCGGCAGCATTTTCGGCGGCGTGGATCTGTGGCCGTTCCGCGATTCAGGAAAATGGGAGCTGCGCGAGCGGCTCGGCGATCCGCTGTCGCACCCGGAATACTGGAATGAACACTCGGTCGTCAATCTCGCGCGCACGCTCAAGAACGGCGAGCTCGAAATCATGATCACCGTCGGGACGGAAGACATCTTCATCGCCCCGAACCGCGATCTCCACGCCCTTCTCTGTAAAACCGCCGTCGATCATTGTTATATTGAGAAACCCGGCGCACATACACAACCGTTTTGGGAAGAGGCTTACCCCCAGATGTTCCGATTCCTTTCGGATTATTTCAGCGCCGCATGTTCAGCACGACCCAAATAGAGGCGTAGCCTCACAGCGTCCTCCCGTCCTATTTTTCCCTCTATCAGGAACGACGGCGCAACCGGCAAACTGGCCCTTTTCCGCAAACGGCGGCTATGGGTTGCCCGCCTGGCCCCATTTTTGTAATATGATGCACGTGAATTCCATTATGCACATTGAGCCGCTTCCGTCTCGTCTGTTCGGAAGCATTGCGCCTTATCGTTCACACCTCACGTTTAAGCCTCATCCACAACTCCTTACCAAAAATGAAAGTGCATCATGCCTAAAGTAATGATCATCGGCGCCGGCGGCGTCGGCGCGGTCGTCGCGCACAAGTGCGCGCAGGTTCCCGAAGTTTTCACCGACATCGTGATCGCCTCCCGCACCAAGTCTCGCGTGGACGCGCTCGCCAAACAGCTTCCCCGTAAGGTCACCACCGCGCAGGTGGACGCGGACAACGTGCCGCAGACCGTCGCACTGCTCAAGAAGCATAAGCCCGACCTCGTCATCAACGTGGCCCTGCCCTATCAGGACCTGCACATCATGGACGCCTGCCTCGAGGCCGGCGTGAACTATATGGACACGGCCAACTACGAGCCGCTCGACACAGCCAAGTTCGAGTACAAGTGGCAGTGGGCCTATCAGAACAAATTCAAGAAGGCCGGGCTGATGGCCCTGCTCGGCTCGGGCTTCGACCCGGGCGTCACCAGCGTCTTCTGCACGTATATCCAGAAGCACTTCGTTCCCGCGATCGACGAGATCGACATCATCGACTGCAACGCGGGCAGCCACGGCCAGCCCTTCGCCACGAACTTCAACCCCGAGATCAACATCCGCGAGGTCACGGCCAAGGGCCGCTACTGGCAGCAGGGCAAGTGGGTCGAGACCGCGCCGCTCTCCGTCAAGACGCCATTCACCATGCCCGAGAAGCTCGGCACGCTCAACATCTACCTCATGTACCACGAAGAGCTGGAGTCGCTCGGCAAGCACATCCAGGGGCTCAAGCGCGCCCGTTTCTGGATGAGCTTCTCGGACAACTACCTCAAGCACCTCGAGGTGCTGGGCAACGTCGGCATGACGCGCATCGATCCCGTGAAGTTCAACGGCGTCGACATCGTCCCGCTCCAGTTCCTCAAGGCGCTGCTGCCCGACCCCGCCTCGCTCGGCCCTCTGACCAAAGGGAAGACCTGCATCGGCTGCCAGGTCAAGGGCAAGGACGCGAAGGGCAAGGCCAAGACGGTCTACATCTACAACATCTGCGACCACGAAGCGTGCTACAAGGAAGTGAAGTCGCAGGCGATCTCGTATACCACCGGCGTGCCCGCCATGATCGGCGCGAAGATGATCCTCACCGGCAAGTGGGCCGGCAAGGGCGTCTTCAACATGGAACAGTTCGATCCCGACCCCTTCATGGAAGCACTCAACCAGCACGGCCTGCCATGGACAGTGTTGAAAAAGACGGTGTTCAAAAAGTAGCGAGGAGCATCGCGCCTGTTTCTGCGCACTCCCGCCACCAGGGCGTTTCTATTTGAACGGGTTTCGCGCGGTGAGCAGGCGCAAGGCATAAGCTCTGTCCTCGCGGCAGGCGTTGGCGAAGTCGCCCAGGTGGCCGTCTTTGGAGCGGGAGTTGAAGAACAGCAGTGCGGCGCGGGCGACGGCGAGGTTGTTGACGATGCGCGCGTTCATGCTGCGGGTCTTGTCCTCGAGCAGCGTGCAGTCGCGGCGGTTGTGGTCGCGCGATTCGATCCCCCAGTGGTCGCGGATGTGGGCCGCCCACTGGCGGGCGGTGCGCGAGCGTGCGTCCAGCGTGCAGAGGTGCCAGACGGTTTCGCCGGAGGTCTTGCCGGTCTTGTTGATTGTGCGCGTCCTGAGGGTCCTGAGCAGCGTCCGCATGCCGAAGAGCCCCGCCTCGGCGGGCTCGCAGAGCGGATAGACGGCGGTGTCGCGGGTCTCGGTCCTGCCGTGGCCCTTTTCGCTCACGGGCCCGGTTCGAAAAGGGGGGCGCGTCCGGCCGCGACGCCCTTGCACGCTGCAAGGATCTTCTTCTGGTTGCCTTTGACCTGCACGAGGGCCTCGCCGCCCGACAGGGCGATCTCGCGGACGGTCTCCTGCTGGCAGTGCAGCGCGTCGGCGGAGACCAGGGTGTTCGAGAGGTCGGCGGCCCGGACGAGGCCGCGGCCGACCGCCAGCTCGCACCTGTCGCCCTCGCCCCCCTTCTGCGATGCGGCGGCCATGGCGACGGGCACGCCGGTCTCGGCGTCGGCCAGGGAGACGAGGCCCGCGACATCCCGGATGAACTTGCCGTCGAGCGCGAGCTGGCGCGGGAGCCGGCCCTCGTGCGCCCGTATCCAGTCGCCGAGGACCGCCGCGAAGGCGTCCGGGTCGAGCTGCCTGAGCAGGCTGTAGAACGCGGTGTAGCCCGGTGTCTTGCGGTAGTCGCCGCCGCCCTTGCGGTCGAAGCGCGGCAGGCCGAGCGAGACGCGCTGCCGCTGCGTGAGCTTCCCGCAGTGCTTGACGATCGGCTTGAGGTCCTTGTGTCCCGCCATCACGCCCATGGCCAGCAGCGTGAGCATCGCGCCGATGTGGAACACCCGGTTGCTCCCGCGCGGGTCGCGCACGCGGCAGAGCGCGTCGTGCAGGGACTCGACGAGCGGCTCCGGCAGCGGCAGGACGCCGTAGGCGTCGCTGTCCGCGCCCCGGCGGCACTCCGGCGGCAGCTCCGCGGCGCACAGCGCCACGCACGCGTCCGGCCGCAGGGGCCTGACCCAGAGCGCCTTGGGCCGGCCGTTGGGCACATAGTAGTCCGCCGTCTGCCGCGACCGCGAGAAGCCCTTGGTCATCCCCAGCGGCGTCCAGCCCGCCGCGCGGTAGCACGTCCCGGCGGACGCCTCCCGGTCGCAGAACGTCTCCGCGAGCAGAGGCTCGTACCCGAAGCTCGCGCGCCACAGGACTGGCAGCTCCCGCGCCGCCAGCCCCAGGACCTGCGAGGCCAGGTTCGGACGCTCGCCCCGCTTCGCCAGCAGCGTGAAGCGCCGGTTCTGCACGACCAGCTTCTGCCGCAGCGCCCTCAGCGTCGCGGTCCAGCCGATGTGCGCGTCCCGGTCCTTGAGCCGGTAGCAGGCCGACCCCCAGACCATCAGCGCGACCCACTCGCCGTCCTCCTCGGCAACCAGCCTCAGCGTGTCCCCTGCCGAGCGCGTCTCGCCCATGTAGTGGTACTCGCCCTCCAGCTTCTTGAACCGCTTCAGCTCGTTCCCTTGAATCTTCCTCATCGTCAACATCATGCACCGCCCTTTTCGCACGGCCACCCGGACCAGCGTCCTTTGTGGGCCTTTCACTTCACAGTCTATGTAAGCAAAAAGGGCGGCTTCCGTCTAGTTCAAAGTCATCCCCAAAAAAACAAAGCGCGAGAACCGTTCACTTAGAAACGCCCTGCTCCCGCCACAGGGCGCTGCATCTTGACATTGGACTCACCGCCAGCGTATCGTATTATCAATGTGTGTCGGGGTGGCTGTGGGCAACGTGAGGAGCGCCAGAATGGTCATTGCTCGTTCAGAGTTGCAGGATCTCCGCCTACCCGGACCTTGGGAAACGGTCCGGGTGCTGAAGAACTCATTCTCCGAACAACGTTCCTGCATGCACGCGGTCCATGCGGCCGCGAGGCGAATCGCGAAGTCACCCTCGGGCACAGCCGAGGCATTCGACGTGCATGTGGGCCCGCTTCCAGAAGCCCTTCTTGCCCCCCGCAAAAATCTCTTCTCGACGCTGTTTCATGCCACCTACCTGACGCTCGAAATCCCGCGTCCGCGGCGCATGCTTTACGGAAAGCTGAACCACCTGTTCAGGATTTGGGTCACCAGCGCCGACAATCTGCTCGACGGCGAGGACAAGTGCGTGCTGCCGCTGGTGATGCCCGGAACGTCGCGCGTAATGAGAGATGTCGTCGCGATCATGACAGCCGACCGCGTGCTCTGGCGACTTCTGAACGACGCGGTGTCGGCAGGAACGCTCACGGCAGATCAGGCGGACGTATTGGCCGAGCACTCCTTGAGGTGCCTGCTCCCCAGCGCCGCGCAAGAGGCCAGCGAGGAAGGGGGCATCGCAGAACGGCCAGCGCCCGAATACGTGCTGGACACGATTCACGTGCTGAAGACAGGGCTACTCTTCAGCATCCCTTTTCTGGGGATCGACCTGATCGAGAAGAAACTCTCCCCGGACCGGGTCGACCGTTTGAAGCGCGCGCTCATGGCTTTCGGTGGCGGCTGTCAGCTGCTGGACGACGTGCGCGACGTCGGGCGGGACTTCGTCGAACGTCGCCACAACTACGTCCTCTCCGCGCTGGCGAAGGACGATCCCGACGTGCTGCGCGGTTGGGCCAACCGGCCCATCACGCGGGACGACCGGCTCTATCGGAACGCGTTGCCGGCCTGTCTGCCGGCTCTCCGTCTCGGATTCGAAAAGATCGTCGATGCCTGCCGCGCCCTGCAGGCGGAAGGAATGCTGCCGCGCGGCGCGCCCGTCACCCGGATGGCGCTCGCGATCGTCGCCGCACTCGACCTGGAGGAACTGGCTTATGCCTGTACCGAGCCCTGAGAAAAAACCGCTGCTGACCAAGGGTCGGACACTCGACCATGCGGCAGGGGTTTACGACCTCCTTTCCCCGGTCATGACCCTGGGCCAAGAGGGCCGTTATCGCCGGCTCGCGACAGGGCTATTGGGCCTGAGAGGCGATGAGCGGGTATTGGATGTCGGCTGCGGAACCGGCATTCTGACTCGCCAATTGGCACAGGCGTTAAAGACCGGGACTGACGCATGCGCGGTCGGGCTGGACGCCGCGCCGAAGATGATCCAGGTGGCGACCCGCCACGCCGCGCGAATCTCCAACGTGCGGTTCGATGTCGGCGCAGCCGAAGCTCTGCCGTATGCCGATCAAAATTTCGATTGCGCCGTCTCCACATTCTTCTTTCACCATATCGACGCCGAGCTGAAACGGCGCGCCCTTGCGGAGATACGGCGGGTGCTGAAGCCAGGCGGACGGCTGATTATCATCGACGTGGATATCCCCTACACCTGGTTCGGGAAACTTTGCGCTTGGTCGGGGTATTGGCTGTTCCAGCAGGAGGAGATCCGCGAGAACATCCGCGGCGAACTGCGCAAGGCGCTGGCCGAGACGCCCTTTCGGGAGGTGCGGCTAGCGGCTCGGCATTCAGGATACGTGTCCGTCTTTAACGTGACAAACTAAGGAGAATCACATGACGACAAGAACGCTCATTCGCTCGATCGCTTCCGCCGTCTGCCTGTGGGCCTGCAGCGGACAGCGCGCCGCCGCTCAAGCGGAGGACTCCGTGCCCCCGTCGGAAACGGAAATGAAAACCGCCGTCGAAGCGTATTTCGGCGATCTTTTCCAACGGCTGGAAAAAGCCGCCGCGCAATCGCCGACGGAGGAAAACTTCCGTGCCATCATGAACCCGCAGATCGATCAGGTCGACGGCCTATTCGGCGCGACGCTCATCAACGCGGACTGGGAGATCCGCCAAGTTTACTTCAGGCGCGACTTTCTGGCGGTCGGCTTCAGCCTGAAGAAGGTCAAAGAACTGGATGCTTTCCGCGCCCTGATGGAGCAACGCCCCTCGCCCCAACTCAGCGAGCCGGGCCACGGAAACATCATGCAGCCGCGACTGATCGCCATGCGTTATCCGGTGGTCAAAGACGGCAACATGGCCTGCATGGTCTCGATGATGATCCGGACAGAGAGTTTTCTGAAAACAGTTGGGCTGGACAAATGCAAGGCATTCAAAATCATCTGCCTTGGCAAAGAAGCCGAGCGCTCCGGAACGCTTTCCGAAAAGCGCAAAGAGATCAAAGTCCAGCTCCCATCGACCGAATGGGTTATCCAGTACGAATGACCTCGCCTGCCTTCGGCGGCTGATTTCTCGCCGCACCGCCTCAGACTAACTGTTTCAGCAGCGCGTCGGCCTGCTCTTCCGTGCCGATGGTCATGCGGAGATACTCTCCGGTGACCGGACCCGGAAAATAGCGCACGAAAATCTTCGCCGCCTTCAACGCCTCGAAAACGCCCATCGCGTCGCCGTCCGGCGGACGGGCGAAGAGGAAGTTCGTCTGAGAATCGCAAACGGTCCAGCCGCGCCGGCGCAGCGCCGCCGTCAGGCGGGCACGCGTCGCGCGGATTTTGCGCACGTTCTCGCGCATGTACGGGAGATCGTTAAGTGCCGCCAGCCCCACCACCTGCGCGAGCATGTCCATATTATAGGAGTCTTTGATCTTATACAGCGCACCGATCAGCTCATCCGGGCCGATCACATAGCCGAAACGCTGGCCAGCCAGGGAGAAGGACTTTGAGAACGTCCGCATGACCAGCGTGTTCGCGTTCCCCGACGCCAAGGCGAGGTCCATGCAATTCGCGTCGGCAAAATCGCCGTACGCCTCGTCGATCAATACCACGCCGCCAAACGACCGGCAGAAAGCCGTCACCACCTGCTTGTCGTACATCATGCTGGTGGGCGCGTTGGGATTGGTCATGAAAAACAGCGACGCGCCATAACCTTCCGGCATGCGCCAGGTGAAATCCGCGTTGAGCGCGACAGGGCGCGTCTCCACCCCGCGAATGTCCGCCAGCACCGGGTACAGTGAATACGAGGGATCAAAGTAGCCAACGCTGCCGCTCTTCTCGACGAACGCCCGCGTACAGAGCGCCAGAATCTCGTCCGACCCGTTGCCGATGAAGATCTGCTGCACCGCACAGCCGTGGATTTCGGCGATGCGTCGACGCAGTTCCGTGAAGACGGGATCGGGATAAAGCCGCAGCCGCTCATAGTCGAACGAGCGGAGCGCCTCGGCCACCTTCGGACTCGGCGGATACGGATTCTCGTTGGTATTGAGCTTAATGATGCCCGGATCTTTCGGCTGTTCGCCGGGCGTGTAGGCCTTCAGTTCCTGAACGTTCTTGCAGATGTACATGGCTTCGGTCAAAGAGTGATCAATTCACGTTTGCGGGTTCAAAAAACGGACTGAGTATACCACACCCGCCCCGTCCTACGACATCCCGCTTTTTACGTTTCGCAAAATTTTCATTTTGTCCGCTTGCCAGCACACGGCCAGTTTTGCTATTTTACGGATCACTTTTGCGCCCATCGTCTATCGGTTAGGACACAAGGTTTTCATCCTTGGAAGCGGAGTTCGACTCTCCGTGGGCGCGCCAAACCTGAAAACCGCAAGGATCTGTCTTGCGGATTTTTTGTTTCAGGACCTTTCGCGGGGCCGACTATGAAAATCCTGCTCCTCACGCCGCCGCTCGTCCAACTCAACACGCCCTACCCGGCCACGCCCACGCTGGCGGGGTTCCTGCGCAGCCAAGGCGAAACGGTGGCGCAGGCGGACCTGTCGCTCGAACTTGTCCTGCGGCTTTTCTCACGCGACGGGATCAAACAGGTCGCGGCCGCCTGCGGCAACTGCGCCCAGCCGACGTCCCGTGTCCGATTCTTTCTCAGCCACCTCGACGCCTACGTGAACACCGTCGAGACCGCCGTCTCCTTTCTCCAGGGCCGCAACGAGGCCGCGGGCTGGCTGATCGCCCGGCGCGACTACCTGCCCGAAGGCCCGCGGTTCGCCACACTCGCGCCCGCGGGCACAGGTCTCGACGAGGAAGAGACGCTCACCGAACTTTTCGGCTCGTTAGGAGTCACCGACCGCGCCAAGCTGATCGCCTCACTCTATCTCGACGATCTCGCAGACATCGCCCGGGAGGGCACGGACCCCGATTTCGGTTTCGCGCGTTACGCCGAACGCATCGCGATCAGCGCGCCGACCTTCGACCCGATCCTGCGGCGCCTTGCCGCTCCGGCCACGCTGATCGACCGCCTCATCGACACACTCGCCGAAGAGGTCCTAAGCCGGCACGCGCCCGAAACCGTCGGCATCACGCTTCCGTTTCCCGGCACCGTCTACGCCGCCTTCCGCATCGCTGCGGCGATACGCCGCATCGCGCCCCGCACGCGCATCGTCTTTGGCGGGGGATACGTCAACACCGAGCTCCGCGACGTGTCTGATCCGCGCGTGTTCGACTTCGCCGACGCGCTCTGTTTCGACGACGGGCTCGCCCCCTGGCTCGGCATCCTTGGCAAGGCCCCGCCGGTCCGGACCCTCACGCGCGAGACGTTGTGCGAACGTTCCCCTTGCCACGGCTCCGGCCCGACAGAAAAGCCCGCCGCAGCAGCGCCCCTCGCCGATGGCCAGTCACCCAACGCGCCCTCCTACGAAGGACTCGATCTCGGCCGCTACCTCAATCTGGTCGAGATGGCCAACCCCATGCACCGCATCTGGTCTGACGGGAAATGGATCAAGCTGCAACTCGCCAACGGCTGCTACTGGCACAAGTGTGCCTTCTGCGACGTGTCGCTGGATTATATCGGGCGCTACCAGGCGCCGGACGCCCGCTCGCTCGCGGACACGGTCGTCCGCCTCAAGCGGGAAACCGGACAGAGCGGGTTCCACTTCACCGACGAGGCGCTCTCTCCCGCGCTGCTCCGGCAGTTCTGCGAAGAGCTGTTGGCCCGCGGCGAAACGATCACCTGGTGGGGCAACATCCGGTTCGACAAAACCTTCACGCCGAGCCTCACCCGCCTGATGGCGCAGGCCGGCTGCATCGCGGTGACCGGCGGCCTGGAGTGCGCGCATGACCGGCTTCTGAAGCTGATGCGCAAAGGCATCACCCTTGCCAGTGCGACCCAAGCGTGCCAAGCCATCTCCGACGCGGGGATTCTGGTCCACGCCTACCTCATGTACGGTTTTCCCACGCAGACCGCGCAAGAGACGCATGAGGCGCTGGAGTTCGTACGGCAGCGTTTTGCCGCCGGCCACATCCAATCCGCCTACTGGCACCGCTTCGCCCTTACGGCGCACAGCCCCATCGCGCGCCAGCCCGAGAAATTCGGCCTCTCACTGCTGCCGCTGCCGGCCGCGGAACAGCGCTTCGCCCTCAATGAGATTCCCTACGAAGAACCTGGCGCGCCCGACCACGAAAAACTCGGCGCGGGGCTGCGCCTCGCCCTCTACAACTACATGTTAGGGATCGGACTTGACCGTCCCGTCCGGAAATGGTTCGCCCGCTCCGTCCACTGAGCCAAATTTTGGGATGCCTATTACACGAAAGAAGTGTATAGTTTCTGCCATTAAATGGTTGGAACCGGCGTGGCCGGTTCCTGTCTCCGGTTGAAAACAGGGAGTATGGTATGGCAGAAGTATCGGCCCAACAGGCTCACCACCACCGCGTGGTGCAGCCGCACTTCGTTTTCCCGTTTATCCTGACCACTTCTTTGTTCGCCTTATGGGGCTTCGCGAACGACATCACCAACCCGATGGTCGCCGCCTTCAAGAACATCCTGCTCATCAGCAACTTTGAAAGCTCGCTTGTCCAGTTCGCCTTCTACGGCGGCTACTGTGTGATGGCCATCCCCGCGGCGATTTTCATCAAGCGCTTCACGTATCAGTCGGGGCTGATCCTCGGGCTCGCGCTCTACGCCGCCGGATGCCTGCTGTTCATCCCATCCGGCTGGATGATGGCGTTCTGGGCGTTCCTGCTCGCCTACTTCATCATGACCTGCGGACTCTCGTTTCTCGAGACCAGTGCCAACCCCTATATCTTGTCGCTCGGCTCCGAAGAGACCTCGACCCGCCGCCTCAACTTCGCGCAGGCGTTCAACCCCATGGGATCCCTCACGGGCATGCTCGTTGCCAAAAACTTTATCCTGCAGAAGCTCGACCCCATGACCGAAGAGGCCCGGCGCGCCCTGATGGCCGCGGACCCCGCGAAATTTAAAGCCGTGGCTGATCACGATCTCGATGCCATCATCCTGCCCTACGCCGTCCTGGGTCTGGTAGTGCTGGCGGTGATGGTTGTTTTCATCGTCGCGAAACTGCCCCGCAACAAGAACGAGGGGCAGGGCTCGCTCGACCTGGGCCCGACGTTCAACCGGCTGATCAAGAACCACCGATACGTCGCGAGCGTGGTGGCCCAGACCTTCTATGTCGGCGTGCAGATCATGTGCTGGACCTTCATCATCCAATACGCTGAACAAACCCTGGGCATGTCCAAGGCCGACGCTCAGTTCTACAATATGATCGCCATGACAATCTTCGTCACCAGCCGGTTCATCTGCACCTTCCTGCTCAAATTCTTCAACCCCGGCGGGCTGCTCCTCGCGCTCGCCTCGACCGGATTTGTCCTGGTCCTCTGGACTATTTTCGGCGGCGGGAACGCCGAAGCCGGATCGCTTCTGACCGCCAAACTGCAGCAGGCCATCGGCGATGCCTCCGGCCTGGCGTCCGCCTCGGCCGCGCTTGGCATCTACCTCAAAGCCCCGTTCCAGATCGCCGGCATGTCGGGCCTGATGGCGCTGGTCGGCGCGTCAGCCTGCATGTCGCTCATGTTTCCGACCATCTACGGAATCGCGCTGAAAGGCCTCGGCGACGATGCCAAACTCGGCGCCGCGGGACTCATCATGGCGATCGGCGGCGGCTGCCTGATGCCGCCCATGCAGGGCTGGATCATGGACCAGAGCGCCTTCAACTTGGGCTTCCGCATGCTGGAGAGCGTGAGGGCCTCGTTCATTCTTCCCCTCATCTGTTTCGCCGTCATCATGCATTACGGCTGGAAAACGTATCGGACCTACCAGCCCTCCCGCACCGCCTGACCGTTAACAGCGACCGGCTCCGCGCCTGTCCATTTCTTCAAACACCAGCCCGATCTACGCCATGCCCGCAAAAACAACCACACGCCGTAAAATCGCACGCCCCGTCAAGACCTTTGTCCTCGACACCAACGTCCTGCTCCACTCCCCCGTGGCGCTGAACGTTTTCGACGACAACCACGTCGTCCTCCCCATGGTCGTGCTCGAGGAACTGGACAAGTTCAAGACCCAAAGCTCCGAACTCGGACGCAACGCGCGCGAATCTATCCGCAAGCTGGATGCGCTCCGCGCCGGCGGCAAGCTCGCGAAAGGCGTCGCGCTCCCCAACGGCGGAACACTCCGTGTGCTCGTGACCCCGGAGGTCGAAAAGGCCGGCCTCGAAGAGGACACGCCCGACAACGCGCTGATCCGGCTCGCCTACTGGCTCGGCCGTCAAGGCGAGCGCGTCATTATCGTTTCGATGGACATCAACGTGCGCGTCAAGGCCAACGCGATCGGGCTGGAGACCGAGGATTTCGAGCACGAAAAAGTCAATTTCGACGAGCTGTACAGCGGCTATTCAGAGGCGGTCGTCCCCCAGGAAATGATCGAGCGCCTGTACGACGGCCAAGTGCTCACGACGGTACCCGCCAAGTGTTTCCCCAACATGTTCCTGGAACTGACCTCCGCCGACAACACCGACATGAAGGCGATCGCCCGCGTCTTCCCGGACGGAACACTCGCCGAGATCAACCTGGACATCGATTCGGTCTACGGAATCCAGTCGCGCAACGTCGAACAGCGCATGGCGCTGGAATTGCTCATGGATCCGACGGTCAGCATCGTCACGCTCGTGGGACAGGCCGGAACCGGCAAGACCCTGTTGGCGCTTGCGGCCGGCATGCACCTCGTCCAGCGTGAGCACCTTTACGACCGGATCCTTGTTTCCCGCCCGATCGTCCCCCTCGGCAAAGACATCGGATACCTTCCCGGAGACAAGGAAGAGAAGTTGTCTCACTGGATGGAACCGATCTTCGACAACCTCGACTATCTATTGCGCATGCACCAGCCCGACTTGCCTCCGACCGGCGCCAAGAAGCCGCCACGGTTGCTCTCGCCCCAGGAACGCATCAACCAGCTGCTCGAAACCGACACCCTCGAACTGGAGGCGCTTACGTATATCCGGGGACGCTCGATCTCCAAACAGTTCATGATCATCGACGAAGCTCAGAATCTCACCCCCCACGAGGTCAAGACCGTCGTCAGCCGCGCAGGCGAAGGCACAAAAGTGATCCTCACCGGCGACCCCTACCAGATCGACAACCCCTATCTGGACGCCTCCAGCAACGGGCTGACCTATGCGGCCGAACGGCTGAAAGAACTGCCGCTCCACGGGCACGTGACCCTGCACCACAGCGAGCGCAGCCAGCTTGCAGCCGCAGCAGCGAAATATCTCTGAGCCCTTTGACGATGAAAACCATACCTGGATCCTCCCTTTGGCAGAAGATGTCGGTTTTCGTGGCAACCGGCTTCGGCATCGGTTTAGTCGCGCCGGTCGCGCCCGGCACCCTCGGCACCTTTCCGGGCGTGGTGCTGGCGCTATGGGCGGCTCGCCAGCCGCTTCTCCTGCAAATCTGCGTCTGCATCGGCATGACGCTGCTGGCGGTTCCGATCTGTGACGTGGCCGAGCGCGTGCTCGGCAAGAAAGACGACGGCCGCATTTGCGCGGACGAATGGATGCTGTTCCCCATCTGCGTGCTGGGCCTGCCGTTGACGCAAAACCTGTGGCTCGTCCCAGTCTGTTTCGTCGTGGCACGCGTCTGCGACATCATCAAGCCGCCCCCCGCCCGCCAACTGCAGGCGATCCACGGCGGAATCGGCATTGTGATCGACGACTTGTTCGCGTCGCTCTATGCCCTCGCCATCAATCATGCCCTGTATTGGGGCTGCCGGACTTTTCTCTGACACGATCTCGCGGCGTCTTCCGGATTTGAGGCAACGTTCGCCAGCCGTTTTTTTTTAAACGAGTGCTTGCATCTTGTTCCCGAATCCGCAATGATATGGCCCTCTTTTTTATCACAACGGAAAGATTCGGAGGAATTTTCATGGGCACAGGCCGTACATTAAACAAGGACCCCCGCACACGTCCCATCAAGAGCCAGGGAGAAAAACGCCGCCGCAGCAAAGCGCAGCGCGCCCGCCTGGTGAAGCTCGGCATGGATGCGGCCGTTGTCGCAAAGATGCAACCGGTGGATGTCCGCAAGCTCGTTCAGCGTCCGGCGAAGGTGAAGAAATGTGTGGCCGCCAAGGCCGCGCAACCCGCCGATGCCGCCGCAAAACCGGCGAAAACCCCCAAAGCACCCAAAGAGGTGAAAGCGCCGAAGGTTGCGAAAACGCCGAAGTCCGCCGCGAAAACGAAATAGTTTCGCCTCGGAGCATGATCGAGAACGCGCCCCCCCGTGAACGGATGGCGCGTTTTTTATTTTTTTACATCCGCCCGGCACACACCGTGCGGTACACCGCGCCCACGGCCTTGGCCATGGCCTCCAGCGTATGCGCCGCGACCGTCTCACGCCCCTGCTTCGCAAGCTGCCGGCGCTTCTGCGGATCCCGCAAGACCCCCAGCAACCCGTCGCTGAGCGCTTCGGCATCGCCGGCCGCCACGCAGATGCCGTTCACGTTGTGTTGGAGCAGATCCGGAATACCGCCCACGGAAGCGGCCACCACCGGCACTCCCGCCTGCAACGCCTCCAGCACCACGTATGGGCACCCCTCCCAGCGGGAAGGGACCGCCACCACATCCGTCTGGCGCATGAGCGAAAGGACTTCGCCCTGCGCGTAGGCACCGCCGAATTGCACATGCGAGGTCAACTGCCGTTGCGCCGTCTGCATGCGTAACGCTTCCGCCATTTCGCCGTCCCCGTAGAACAAGAAACGAGTCTGCGGCACGTGCGAAACCACATCGGCAGCCGCGTCCAGCAACAGGTCCGGACCCTTCTGTCGCGTCAAACGGCCGAAGAAGCCGACCCGCAACGCGCCGCCATCGCGAACCACCGCCTCGCGTCCGGCGCAAGCCGCCACCCCGTTCGGGATGAGATGGACCCTCTCAAACGCATACCCCAGAGCCAAGGCCTCCCGCCGCTCTTCCTCGGAAACCGCCACCAGCGCCGCGGTGGCGCCGCGCACACACCGCTCCAAAAACCGGTAGCACCGGCGCGCCCGCGCCCCGCACTCCATTAAGAACGGAAAACCATGCGGCGTATAGACCACCGGCACCCGGCAAACCAGCCCCGCCAACCGCGACAAAAAACCCGCCTTGGCGCTGTGCGCGTGGAGCAGATCCGGACGCACCCGCCACACGCACCGGATCAGCCTCACCAGGCTCGCCAGATCGGCGGCCGGCGCAACGCCCCTCCGCATGGCCACTTCGCACACCGTCAGCCCCTGCGAAGCATAACCGGCCATGTCGCTCCGAAAATCGGGGCCGCGGCCACAGGACACGGCCAGGACGATTTCGAATTCCGCAGGATCGAGCGCACCGACGAGATCACGCAAATGCCGTCGCGTGCCGCCTTCGGTGGCCTCCAGAACCTGTAAGACCTTGATCACGTTTGCACCTGCCGCTGAAGCCATGAATGGGTTTTCAATTCATGGCGCCGCTCTTTCCAATCCGGCAGACAGGTCGCCAGCAGGAAATAGAAAGCCCGGGAGTGATTGAGCTGCTCTAAATGGCAGAGTTCGTGAACGATCACGTACTCGACCAGCCGTAGAGGAACGTGGGCCAATTCCAAGCCCAACGTGATGTGGCCGTCCTTCGAACAGCTTCCCCACCGCGTCTTCATGGTTCGGACGGTCAGCCGGATCCCGTCGGGATGTTCGTCGGACCGCATCGCCACCGGACATTGGGCATGCCGGATGTGCCCGCCGATGCGGTCGATCATGTCGCCGAGGATTCTGGACAGCAGGTGACGAGCCTGCTTCAGGAGCCAATCCTCAACCAGTTCCTTGACCCTGGCCTTGGCCGCCGTATTGTAAAGAGAAACGCGCAACACGTCCGCCTCACACGTCACGCTTTTCCAAACCGACCGGGAAACCTCAAGCTGAAAAGGCTTGCCTAAAACGTAAAGCGTCTCTCCCGTCACATAGTCGCGAGGCAAAAAATGCGGCTTCTTCGTCTGCCTTGCCATCGCCCGCAAAATCCACTCCGCATGTTGCGCCACAAACGCGTGGACGGCTTTTGGGGAAACACGGAGGGGCACGCGCACCTCCACCTCGCCGGGACCCGGAACGCAGAGCCGCATGCGCCGGCAGCGCCCGTGCCGGATCACATACCCGATGGATCGGCCCGCATGCTCAAAAGCCGCGACTTCACTTGTGCCTGTGATACTCATCGTTCGACGCCCAACCCGGCGTAACGCCACCCTTCAATGGGAAGTAGAATACCCGTGTCCCCCCGGCCGCGCAAAGCCAAATTTTGCCGGCAAGCCTCATTTTCACACTGACAATCCGCCCCCCTTCCGGTAAAATTATGTTTTTGAGATTTTATTTGCACCCGCATCGGTTCTGTGACTGATCGGGGCATCAATGTTTTAACCGTTTGGAGATGCTATGGCGCAGGCAGTTATTTTTCCGAAACTTGGGCAAACCATGGAAGAAGGAGCTATCGTCAAGTGGCTCAAAAAAGAGGGGGATCCGGTCGCGAAGGGCGACATCCTTTTTGAAATCGAAACCGACAAGGCCAATCTGGAAGTCGAAAGCTTTTTCGAAGGCGTGCTCCTGAAAATCTACGTCCGCGAGGGGGTCACCGTGCCGGTGAACACCGTTGTCGGCTATGTCGGGACGGCCGGTGAAAAAGTGCCGGATCAGGCACCCAAGGCTGAAGCGCCTAAAGCCGTTCCCGCAGCAGCCCCGGCGCAGGCCGCGGCTCCGGCTCCCGTAAAAGTTGAACCCGCCGCACGTCCCGCCGCGGCCCCGGCGCCTATCGCCGCCGCCACCCCGGCGACGCGCCCGGCACCCCAGCCTGCGGCAGCTCCCGCGCCCGCAGCCCGGCTGATCATTTCGCCTCGCGCCAAAGCGCTTGCCAAAGACGCGTGCATCGACCCTTCGCGCATCGCCGGCACGGGCCCCAACGGACGCATCGTCGAGAAAGACGTGCAGGCCTATCTCAGCGCCTCGGGCTACGACGCCCTGCGCATCACGCCCGCCGCCAAGCGGCTCGCGGCGGAAAAAGAGGTCGACATCCTCACGGTCCGCGGCTCCGGCGACGGCGGCCGCGTCATGGTCGAGGACGTCGAGCGCGCCCTCAAGCGCCGCCCCGTCGCCCTCTCGCGCATGCGCCAAGTCATCGCCCGCCGACTCGTCGAAAGCAAGCAGACGATCCCGCACTTCTACGTCACGGTCAAGGCAGACATCACCGACCTCATGGCCTTCCGCGCGGACCTCAAGGCCAAAGGCCTCAACTACAGCGTCAACGACTTCGTGCTCGAAGCCGTCGTCCTCTCGCTGGAGGAGTACCCGATCGTCAACTCCGTCACCGACGGCCTGACGGTCGCGTGGCGCGGCGATGTGGACCTCGGCATGGCGGTCAGCGTGGACAACGGACTCGTGGTGCCGGTCATCCGCGCGGCTCAGACGCTCACGCTCAAAGAGCTGAGCGCGCAGGCCAAGGCGCTGGCCGAGAAGGCCCGCGCAGGCAAGCTCACGCCGGACGAGATGGTCGGCAGCTCCTTCTCCGTCTCCAACATGGGCATGATGAACGTGGACCAGTTCACCGCCATCATCAACCCGGGCGAGGCCGGCATCCTTGCCGTCTCCAGCGGCCGGCAGGTGCCCGCCGTGGTCAACGGCGAGATCAAGGTCCGCACGGTCATGGCCATGACCCTTTCCGTCGACCACCGCATCGTGGACGGCTCGGTCGGCGCCCTGTTCTCCAACGCCATCCGTTCCAAACTCGAAAACGTCGAGCTGTGGAAGTCGCTGGTGTAAGGGCGAAACACGTTTCGCCCCTCCAAACTCCTAATTCCTAATCCCTAACTCCTTTTTTCTTATGTACGACTTTGATGTGATCGTTATCGGCGCGGGGCCGGGCGGTTATCCCGCCGCCATCCGCGCCGCGCAACTCGGCAAAAAAACCGCCATCATCGAGAAGGAAGCCTTCGGCGGCACCTGCCTCAACTGGGGATGCATCCCCACCAAGACGCTCATCGCCTCCGCGGAGCGTTACCACCATGCCGCCCACTCCGAAGACTTCGGCGTCACCGCAAAAGGCGTCACCTTCGACTATGCCAAGATGGCCGCCCGCAAAGCCGAGATCGTCGCGAAACTCAGCGGCGGTGTCCAGATGCTGCTGAAATCGAACGGCGTCGAGCTGATCAGTGGCGCGGCCCGCTTCGAGGGCCCCAACCGCCTTTCGGTCGTCCAGCCGGACGGCGCCACGCGCTGGCTCAGCGCGGCCTCGATCATCATCGCGGCGGGCAGCGACTCCGCCATGCCGGGCTTCCTGCCCAAAGACAAGCGCGTCATGGACAGCCGCGCCTTCCTCGATCTCAAGGAGCTGCCCAAAAACCTGCTCATCCTCGGCGGCGGCGTGATCGGCTGCGAGTTCGCCTGCATGGCGGCGGCGCTCGGCACAAAGGTCACGGTCGTCGAAATGCTCGAGGACATCGTCGTCGTGCTCGACCGCGACGTGCGGCGCGTGTTGCGCAAACGCATGGAGTCGCTCGGCATCACGATCCTCACCGGCGCGCCCCTGACCCACATCGAGGTCAAGAAAGACGCGGTCACCGGCACTTACAAGGACCAGACCGTCGCGGGCGACATCCTGCTCGTGGCGGTTGGCCGCAAGCCCAACACCGTCGCGCTGGATCTCGCCCGCGCCGGCGTCAAGGTCGACGAGCGCGGCACCATCCCTGTGGACGCGCAGGGCCGCACGAATGTCGCATCGGTCTTCGCGATCGGCGATCTCGTGACCGGCTCCATCCAGCTCGCCCACGCGGCGACCCAGCAGGGCGTTGTCGCGGCCGAAGCCGCCGCCGGCCACAAGGCGAAAGTCGAGAAGGTCTGCCCCTCCTGCATCTTCACGTCGCCCGAGATCGGCCTGGTGGGGCTCACCGAAGCCAAAGCCCAGCAGCTCGGCATCGTGGTCAAGACCGCGGTCTTCCCCTTCTCCGCGCTCGGCAAGGCGATGGCTGCGGGCGAGACCGACGGCTTCGTCAAGTGGATCGCGGACCCTGTCACAGGACAGGTGCTCGGCGCCCAAGCGATCGGTTGCCACGCGACGGATCTGATCGCCGAAGCCGCAATCGCAATCCGGAACGAACTGACGATCGACGAGGTGGGCAACACCATCCACTGCCATCCGACCATGTCTGAGGCATGGATGGAGGCGGCGCACGCCTTCCACAACGCGTGCATCCACCTGCCGAAGCGCTAAGAGCGATCGAACGTTCAACGCAGAACGCTCAACTCTCAACGATGGGTGCAGGAGATTCGAGGCCAATTGGCCTATACTTGAGAGTTGAGCGTTGAGCGCTAAAGAGGTTCCACCTATGGCCATTCACCGCACCCCCTCAGACCAGAAGCCCGCCATCTCGTTCACAGACGGCCAGAACGGGATTGTCGCCTCCGGCATCACGGTGTTGTGTGCCACCCTCGTGACCGCCTTCGTCGCCCTGATCCTCTGGGGGATCTACATGCTGCTCTCCTCGGTTTCCGTGGTGCTCACGCCGCTGCTTGTCGCCCTGATCCTGACGCTGATTTTCAAGCCGTACTACCAGTGGCTCTACCAGCACCTGCGCCGCATGCATCTGTTAGCGCTGCCGGTCCTCTTCCTCTCGCTGCTGCTTCCGGTCGCCGCGCTACTCTTCTTTTTCGGCGCGCTGTTTGTCGGACAGCTCATCGCCCTGTTCGAATATCTGCCAACCCTCTTCGAACGCATCACGGAAGCCTTGACCGCCGCCGTTCCCAACCTGCAGACGTTCCTCACCAAGTTCGGGCTCGAAGAGAAGGTCCCGTTTCTCACTGATCCAGAAGCCTTTCTAGCCACGTTCATCGACTCGATCTCATTTGGCGACATGGGCGATATGGCGCTTTCATACGGCATGGGCGCGATCAGATACCTCGTCTCGCTGATCGGCTGGCTGGTGGTCCCGGTCTACCTGATTTACTTTCTGACCGCAAAGCCCTTCTCGGGCAAAGACGCCGAGAACTTCATGCCCTTCCTCAAGCCGGATACGCGCCGCGACGTCTCTTACCTGATCGACGAATTCTTCGCCATCATCGTGGCATTTTTCCGCGGCCAAGTAACCATCGCCTTTATCCAAGGCCTTCTTTTCGGTTTGGGTTTCTGGATCGTGGGTCTGCCCTACGGCCTGCTCATCGGGTTCACGCTGGGATGCTTCAACCTGGTGCCCTACCTCGGCAACGTCATCGGACTCGCCGTCACGCTCCCGATGGCCTTCTTCGGTGAAGGCGGCAGCGGACTGCGTCTCGGCCTGGTGTTCGCCGTGTTCGCCCTGGTGCAGATCTTGGACGGATATTTCATCACGCCGCGGATACAAGGCAAGCGAACCGGCCTGAACGATGTGGCCATTATCTTCTCGCTGCTTTTCTGGGGCATCATCTTCAAAGGCATCCTCGGCGTCCTGCTCGCCATTCCCTTGAGCGCGTTCATCGTGGTCTTCTGGCGACTTCTTAAAAACAAATACATCAAAGAGCTCATCTGAAAGTCCGACTTTCATTGTAAATAGTTGTTTTGTCTTGGGTTGACAATCTGCGGGGCATCCGGGTATTCTTATGCGCCTTATGTCCACCCAAACCTCGATCGACAAGCGCCTGCCCTGCTTGTTTCTGCGGTCCCTTGCGGCGCTTGCCGTGGTCGTTGCCGTGTTTACCTGCAGCGCCACGTCTGCGCAAGAGCCTCCCTCCAACATTGTCGTCAACGTCGAGGCGCTTTCGCTGGCCCCCACCGCCCGCCCGGGACCGTCGCTGCTCAAAGACGTCCCCGGGCTCCAGCTACGGGATCAGGGCGCCGGAGGACCTCAGGCCGACCTCTCCATCCGCGGCGGACCTTTCAACAGTTCCGGCCTTCTGCTCAACGGGCTTAGCCTGCGCAACGCGCAAACCGAACACTGGCACGCCGATCTGCCCGCACCCGAAGTCTGGTTCGACACCCCGTCCGTGCTCACGGGCCTCGACCGCTTCCGCGCCGCGTCCGGACATCCCGCCGGATCGGTCAGCCTGGATCTCGCGCCCATGACCGAAGACCTGCACGCCCTCACCCTCGGCGCGGGCAACAAGAACCTCCTCTTCGGCAACGCGCTTGTCACCGAAACCGCCCCGCTCTCAGACGGCGGCACGGCTGCGGCCTCGGCGTTTCTCTCCTATGAACAGTCCGGGCAGACGGACGGCTACCGCGACAACGACCTCAGCCGGACCACCGCCGGCGCCCGCGTCGGCGCCGTCAGCGACGCATTACAGGGCGACTTCGTCACCGCCACCTCATGGCGCGAGTTCGGCGCGCGCGGCTTTTACGGCACTGACCCGAAATATCCCGCCGAAGAGCGTGTTCAGGACGCCCTCGTGTCAGGTTCGCTGAAATGGATCGGGGATCCGCTGAACCCGGCCCGGGTCACCGCCGCTTGGCGCCGGACCGACGACACCTACTGGCTCGACCGCCACGATCACGATTTTTACGAGAACGACCACACCACCGATTTTCTGGCGCTGCACGGCGACACGCGCCGCACTTTCTCCGACGCCTTCAGTATCGACCTGCGTGCGGACGGCGACCGAGAGACGATCGACAGCACCTCGCTGGGCAACCACACCCGCAGCCACGGCTCGCTGGCGGTCCTGCCGAATCTCTCGTCCGGCGGCTTGACCTTCACGGCGGGCGGCTCGCTGGACGTCTTTACCGACGATTCCCCGGCCTGGCTGCCAGCCGCCGGCATCGAATGGGCGGTCTCCGACGAACAGGCCCTCTTCCTCACCTTTACCGAGGCCGTCCGGCAACCTTCCTACACGGAGCTCAATTACGAATCCCCTTCCTCGCTCGGCAACGCGGGCCTGGAGCGCCAGCAGACGCGCACCACGGAAGCGGGATGGAAAGGCCAGACCGGCCGATTCACATGGAAAACAGCCCTGTTTTACGAAGAAGGCGAGAACATCGTCGACTGGATCCGCGCCGAAGCGAGCAGCCGCTGGACAGCAAACAATCTCGACGAGATCCGGAGCTGGGGATGCACGGCGGACGGGCGGATCTCGCTGGACGGCGACTCCGACATCGGGCTCGACCTGCTCGCGCTCGCCAAATCCTGCGACACCGACTTCTACGCCAGCCGCTACGCCATGGACTATCCCCTCGCCTCAGCCGGCGTGACGCTGCGTCACCGGTTCACGCGCGCCCTGCGCTTCCGGCTGCGTCAAGGCCTTTCGAAATATGAGGACAACCCTGAACGCCAGTACGATGACTGGTTTGTGAACACCTGTGCCGAAATCCAATGGCGCTTGCCCCGCGTTCAGAAGTTCACGCTGAATATGGGCGTGGACAATCTTCTCGACGACGACTTCCAGACCTATCCCGGACAAGAAGCCGCCGGCCGCCGGTTATTCACGTCGCTCGCCTACGCCTGGTAAATCGCGCGATCACTTAATTGAGTAGGAACAGCGTGCCGCCGATGATCTCCAACCGCACTTCACCCGTCCCATTGTCGTAAACGACATGCCAGGGTTTTTTGACGGCCACATTGGTTGAGGCGAAACGGCCTGTCAGACATCCCGGCGTGCAGGTCGCAATTACATAGGAGGTGCCTGATTTTAGCTGGTCCACGTCCTGGACCTGAAGGACTGCGCTCGTCAGATCCAATGAGCCTTGGACCTTGAGAAGGTCGCACGTTCCGCCGAGAGACGTGTCGACCAACAAGGTCCCGGTCAGTGCCGTGGCGGCTGCGACCGTCAGCGTGCCGATCGTATTCGTGCCCGGGGCGACCGTGCCGCTGACCGACAGCGTGCCGTTGGTGACCAGCCCGACTCCGCTTAGCCCAGCCAAGACCTGCGTACTGCCGCCCAAGTCCAGCACCGTGCCCGACGCCACCGTGGCCACCGTACCCGTGGGCAGGTTGCCGACGGGACTGCCGCCCGCCAGCGTGGTGACGGTCACCCGGTCGATCCATGTGGCCGCGTCAACACCCGCCGTTAGCGTACTCCGGAAGGTCAACGTGTGCGTGCCGCTTGAAAGCACGGCCGATCCCGTATAGATATCGCCCAATACGTTGAATTCGGACGCTGCGAACGTGAATTGATTGGTCCCGTCGATATCTACCGTGATGGCCGTGGCGGCGGTAGTGGGACGTTTTCCAGCCATAAAGGAGATCACGTAGAGACCGGCGGCGGGAGTACCGAGGGTTGTGGACACCCTCCCCTCCGCCCCGTTTGCCTGTATGAAGCATGCATCGGATCCGTCTATTGCGGCGGTACTGCCCACCCACGTGGAGCCCTGCGCAGCAATGCCGGCAGAATAAAAGGTCCAAAACGCATTGGTAGGCGTGCCGTAAACACCATAAACCGGGTTGCTGGCAAGCGTTTCGTGCATCTCGAAAGAGGCGTTGGTCACGGCCACGAACGGAGCCAGTTTCACGGTGCCACCCTTAATCAGGGTCGCTCCGCCGTAGGTGTTCGTTCCCAAGAGCGCCAACGTTCCGTTGCCGTCCTTGGTTAACCCACCGGCTCCCGTGAGGGTGCCGACAGCAAGCGTCGTGCCCGGTCCCCCGTTCGCATTCACGGTGACCGTTGCGTCCTGCTGTAGCTCAACATTGTCGATCGTCTGCCACGTCGTATTCGTCACGCCACCGAAGGTCAGCGACACGGTCGCGGTCCCTCCGTTGGTAGAGGAATTGTTCATAAGGACTTTCGATGAGCTATTGATATATGTAACAAACGTATTGGTTGGAATGTAGGTGCCTGACACCGTCATTCCCGCCACAAGGCCAGCCGTATTGCCATTGTATGGGCAACGTTTGTATGCTCCATCAGAGTTATGAGTGAAGGTTTTGGTGACGGTGGGCACGGGGGCCCGTCCGGTGACCGTGAAGTTGCCGCCATTCAGAACCAACCGGGAGGTCAGGCCATAATAATCGCTGACCGCATCCCGCGCGACCCATGAGGCCCGCCTGTTGAAGTTCAGGTTCAGGGTGCCCGCCGTGACCGTTGTCGCACCGGTATAGGAGCCCCCTGAGAAAGCCATTGTGCCTGCTCCCAGCTTCGTCAACCCGCCGGAGCCGCTCTTTGCAAACGCCACAATAGTTTCGATGTTTTTGCCGTTGCTGTCGATCAATGCACCGCCATCTTTCACCAGATAAGTGGTTAAGCGGTCTTTTCCTGACTCCTCGTTTAGAAAACTGTCGCCGCGTGCTCTCAGCAGGCCGCCGTTGAAGGCGACGACAAATCCTCCGCTACCGGTTGATGACGTGACTTGATTAACCTCAAGCGTTCCTCCGTTCAGGTTGAGCGTGCCGGTGGCGCTGTCCAGATGGGTAATACTGGTCGCAATCATGTACCCGCCGTTCATGCTCAGCGTCCCAATGCTGTTCCAGCCGAGCACCACATCGCTCGTGTTCGTCACGACCGCACCCGGATTGATGTTAATGTTATAATTATCTTCACCTGAATGCCCGCCGATTCTGGCCGATGTGGTCAAATTGCCGTCGACGTTCAGGGTGGCCCCATCGCGCAGCCGGAACCCGAAGGTACTATATTGATTAACGGGCGGGTATCCGACTGTTTTGAACGATGCGCCTGCCGGGATCGTGATCGTGGTTCCGGCGACGCCGCCCGTGATGCCAAACCAAGCTGTTTGCGCATCCATCATGTCGACGGAGGCAAAGGTATTCGTTCCCGCAAAAACGAACGTGCCGCCGCCCGTGACATTCAGGTGGATGGCATTGCTGGCGCTGTTGGCCCGGTTCGTGACACCCACGCCGGAGGAGATCCACAGCAGAGGGTAGTCGAAGCCGAAGCCGAGGGCGTTGCCGTTCCCGTCAAGGGTATAGCGGCCGGAGCCGGGCGCGTTGAATCTCAGGTGGCCGACCGTAATGGCCTCGCCCAGCGTGATCGTGCCTGCCGCGCCGGACCCCGCCCCGATGATCGTGAGGTCGGGCGCCGCGCTGTTGCTCCAGTTCGTGTTGGCGGACGAGTTGTTCCACCAGTTGGTGCCGGACGCGCTTGTAGTCCACGTTCCGGAACCGTCCTGAGCGCCGGTAGTGCCTGTGTCCGCATCCCACGTGTTGGTGGTGGCCGCATAAGCCATATTGGCCAAGGCCCCGATAGCCGTTACCACAAATCCAATCCTTCTTTTGTTCATCATCTGATGCTCCTTATCACCGGCATCCGGTCGCACACTTCTCTTGTCTAAACCACAAACCGTACCACAATTTTCAGTATCATTTTTCATCGGCATCCCACAGGGTCAACCCATCACGTGCCGATTCCCATGCTGCCATCTGTTATGCGGGGAAAACGGTCAACATCCGGAAATGCGCAAATTTTCCGCGCATAAACAAACGTCATCCTCGAGTGGACTATCCCCATGTTTTTCTGTTGACGAATGCGGGGAGTGCCGGAAACAAAGGGTCCCGTTAAAAACAGGGCCTGTCAGAAAGTGAAATGGTGGTTCCAGCTCTGTTAAACCCGTAGAATACGG
>Ga0209098_1000008_pt1 | contig 244090 bp, 230 predicted proteins | sample AD_JPNHW1_MetaG_FD_184429 | JGI IMG/M metagenome (GOLD analysis project Ga0209098, IMG submission 184429) | Active sludge microbial communities of municipal wastewater-treating anaerobic digesters from Japan - AD_JPNHW1_MetaG (SPAdes) (version 2) | ecosystem: Engineered > Bioreactor >... | reverse complement strand
TTTGGTCGAACTGGTCGGCAATCGTTGCTGATGAGGAATCGCCAAGTTCTCTGAGTTTTGTGGAGAGTTCCAATACGGTTTTCCACGGCTCTTGAAGGTTATACTGGCGGCGTATAATTCGTGTTTTGGATAGGAATTTGCTTTTTCCAGATCAGTATACCACAAGATAGAAAATAATGGTTATACATACTTGATCAAAGAAATGGGGTCGGAATTTCATCATATTGCGGAATGTGCAGCTGGTGAGTGAAGGGTATCTTGCCGATTCCGTTAAATTTGAAACAGCTTTTCAGAAACTCATCCGGAATCCGGGCATGGTTAGACAAACTACGTTAATTGCACTATCCTGCCGTGATATAATCAACATAGTATCAATCTGATTTATCTAAAATTCAGCCGGTATAACATGATCCCTGAACTCTCTGAACCTGCCGGCACGCAAATTCTATGTCCGGGGAAGAAATGGGCGGCGGATCATGGTTTTTCATCACCCACAGATTCAGATGTATCAATATCTTCTTAACGACAGTCAGGTCTTCGATAATGGATATGATCCGCATTCGGCCACAACATTTTGGGCAAAGCAACGGATCAGTATAATAAACCTTTTGAATCAGACGAGCCCAGTTCCTGCGTAGTTTCTTTTTTGTAATATCGGAATCAACCGGCGCCGGCGTTTTAATATCAATATCAGTTTTTTTGCGCATTCCCCGTGACTTGTTGGAGTAGTATCCGTAATACCTGACCAGCTGTTCCCCCTTATTGGGAATATGGGTGACAAGTCTGGCCAGCCAGTCTAGTCCCGTAAAGCTTTCCCGAATGCTGCTGTTTTTCCCTTTGTAGATTACCCGGGCTAGGCCGTCAGGTACTGCGGATGACGGTATATAGAGCAGTCTTTCCTGCGAGAGGGGGGCTCTAATAATATATTGGGCCAGTTTCTCCAGCCCTCCCCGTTCCTCTGGTCTGATGGCGGTTCCACAATATATATTGAAGCCGCTGTGATGCCAGTTCATCATATTCTCAATAATATCGTCGTTTATTTTCCCCGCCTTTTCAAGCATTCTGAATACTTCCAGGCGAAACAAGTCTATGAGGCTTGAAGCATCCGGTGCAGTCCCTATCATAAATTCTCCATCCCTGGTAAAACAACCGTCTGTGGCTATGATGTGCAGGTGCGGGTTGAAGTTTAAAAAATCCCCGAAGGTCTGCACGGCTATTACAGCACCTGGCTCAGGGTCATCTAAAGAAACCCCCTGTTTCAGGTAAAGCGATAAGACCTTCCATGCGCATCGGCTTAATTGGGATAGTAGGCTGCGATCATATAAAAAATAGCGCCGCAGCCTTTTTGGTATGCTGAAAACCCATTGGCGGTGGGGCACTTGTTTGAGCACTTCGGTATATAGAAATTCGCCAAATTCGATAACCCGTTTTTGATGGCAGGACGGGCAAAAATACCGGCGTTTGCAGGAAAATGGCAAGAGATATTCATGCTGACAGTCATCACACTTGACCCGGGCAAAACCAAGATGGAGGTCGCCGCAGTCCAGGTATTTATAAATGACGTCCAGTACATAAGGCCGCCAATAACCATAATCCCTTTGATACCTGTCATCCCATACGCCTGCCAGTTCTTCAAAATGTGCTTCTACACACCGGTAATACTGGTTTTTACGAGGGGTTCGGGGATTATATACTTCAGCCTTTACAATACGGGCAGGTATCATGTGTAATCACCCCTATATAGAACACGTGTTCTATATAGGGTACCGTAATTTACCATAAATATCAAGAACTGTTGTCGTCTGGCTATGTTAGGTGAGACGAATAGTGGTAGACAGAGCGAGCGATGGTATGAAAATCAAGGAATGGAAAAAGCCCGCGATTGAGGCGATTAAGGTAAGGGGACACACCTTCCCGTCGGGTAAGGAATGTCCCCTTATAACGTACGCTGATTGAGCGGGCTTTTAAGGAGTTGCGATTCGGTTTTGTGACAATCTGATGCGACCACAAAGGGGGCGCCTTCTTCAAAACAGCTGCAACCATGATCGGCTAGAGTATAACCGTCTCAACCTATCTTTTTTCACCCTGCCCGAGCTCGCACCCGGGGGTGTACTGATTTACAGGGTCTCAGTCAGGCCGTCGGTACTTTTTACCGGTGAGGCATTATCTTGCGATAGACTTCTTTGGGGGATTTCTTTTGGTTATCCACCGTAAGAAGTCGATCTATACTGATAGCAAAGAGTTTTTCATTTTCTTCCAGGTACGGCAGGATGAGATCCCAGTCCGCATCGCTGATTTCATTAAATTCACCGCCGTTAAGCTGTTCTAGGGCCAGCTTTTTCTGCGGATCACGGACATAAATCGCGCCGCCGGATGCCAGTGAGAAAATGTTGGAGCCCGGGTAGGGTGAGTCATATTCTCGGATAGAGCCGTCCTCATCATTAAAGCCGATGCCGTTTAAGATAACAAACCCGCCGCCGTTAAGCGGATCGCCGGCCATGAAGGATTCGGCCAGATAGTCCAGGGCCGTACCGTTAATAACCACGCGCGGTCTGCCTACGGCATTGATCAACGGCCGTCCGGCGGCATTGCCCATGATATAGGCGGTGCCGCCTTTGGCGCCGTACATGAAGGTCTGGCCGACATCGCCGTAGACCACCAGCTTACCGTCTTTCATAATCTGGCAGAGCTGATCCTGGGCATTGCCGTGCACGTAGATTTCCATGCCGTCAAGACCGGAGGACAGATAATCGCCGGAAGAGCCATAGACATCTATCCGCACGCCTTGAGTAGCCGGGCCGAAGCCGCACCCGGTAAACCGCTGGCCGCGGTACTTGTAAACAATAAAGCGTTTCCAGCCCAGTTGGTAGGCTTTGACTATCAGTACTGCGTCGCACAGATCGCCTTCCGGCTCAAAGGCTTCGGCATCAATCACCAGGATTTTCTCGTTATTGTGCGGGGCGCGGATTTCTCCTCGCGTGGCAAAATCAATCCGGCTGAAGCGGGAGTTGGACTTCCCGGTAATCATGGTGGTTTCATCAAAAATCCCATCCAAAGCGAGCTTAATGACATGCTGGACCGAGCTTCGCTTGATCTTGCCGGTATTATAGCGCAGGTCGCCCAACAGGGTCAGACTGTCGATCGCGGTTTGCTTGCAGTCGTCATCTTCATCCGCCTGCTTTTTGATGGTTTGGGCAGCGTACCTAAGACTGTTGGCATCGAATCCGCCGATATTTCCCTGAATATAGGCCACTATTTTCCGGGTAGCGGTTGCCGGATCTTTTTCAGTAAATAAGGCTTGCAGTTCTTTCTCGATGGTCATGCAGGCCGCATTGGATTCAATCGGCTGGGCGACATCACAGATTTCTTTATCCTTGGGAGTTTCAATGACCCGGCCGAATTTATCGGTACAGACCAGCGTTTTATTGCCGCTGCCGTCGCCGCTATCCTTCAGGCTGAAGATAAAGGAGCCGCCGTCTGTATAACTGCCGCCGCGGGCATTCCAATACTTGTCGGCAATGGGCCGGAAACGGGCATCTTCCCTGGCCAGCGAGATCAGGGTAGCATCAATGGCCTGCTTTTCCGAACAGATCAGTCCCACCTGTACTTCGCCTTCCTGCAGGGCAAATACCTGAGGACGCAGCATAGCGGTATCGGTAATGCCGATCAGTTGGAACTGGCCATCCCGCACGTCATTTCTGGCAATGATGAAGAACCACGGACCATCGGGTGAGGCGCTCACATGATGCGTCTGAATGGCCTTGTAAATCTCCTGCTTTTCAGGAGACAGCATATCGAAGTCCATTTCAGAGGTCGGCGCCATGGCTTCAATCAAATATTCCAGCGGATATTTGTAGACGCGGCTGCACAAGTCAAGCAGCAGGGCCGCTTCCTCGGTATCGGTCAGAAACAGGGGCTGGTAATTGCGCTGTTTCAGGTATTCATATATCGACTGGTAGTTAGCGAAATCGCCGTTGTGCACTAACGCCTCGTTCAGCGCGCTGAAAGGATGGCAGCCGCCCGGATGCCAGACCCGTCCACGGGTGGGATAGCGCTGGTGAGCCAGCCAGACATGCGCCTTGAAATCATCCAGCTTATAATAACGCACCACATTCTCGGCATATCCCACGATTTTTAAGATCATCATATTGCGGCCATGCGACATAACAAAGGCTTTTTTCTCGCCCAGCGAGGCATAATAGTGCGTATTGATCCTGAAGCTGTTCTGATAGACATACTCATCTTCGGCATCGCGCCGGTCCATGAAGGTAAGGCCCTTTTCCTGGATGAAGGCATCCAGGACATCGCCCTTCACGCGCACAAAATAGCGCATGATATCCGGCGGTCTTACTTCCAGGCCGATGGATTGATAGTCACCCAAGGTGTCAAGCTTTTCGGATTTATCTACGGTAAAGTTCGGTTTGATATAGGTCTCTTCGATCTCTGCTGCCACGCTGTTATCAAGCAGGGCAATGTGGAGCATGTAGTCATCATCCAGGACCTGGCGGGAAACACCCAAGGCTTCCGGTACAAAACCGACTGCGCCGATGCCGCCGCCTTTTCCGTTGCCGCGGTTGTGCATCTGTACCGAAGGCTCAAAGATGTTTTTTCCGGTGACTGGAATTGAGCTGATAAATCCGGTAACTCCACAGCCGCCTTCCTCTTCCGTATTAGGGGCCAGCGGCGGTACCTGACGTAAAAGCTCACTGCGCGATGCTAATATTTTGTCAGCTTTATCCATGTTAATCCACTCCGTTTATTTGCTGTAATCGATATGCTCCAGCAGGTCTGTACGGCCTACCAGTTCTTTGACACTCTTCATGCCGAATTTCTGCAGGATTTCTACCAGCTGATAATTCCAGGCATGATACATATTCACTAAACGCTGGGTGGCCCATTCTTCGGTAAATAGATCCGCCAGTTCCGAGTCGGTGGAGGCGATACCGCGGGAGCAGCCGCGACCGGATTCACAGTTGCCGCAGCGCACACATTCTAAAGAGACCAATTCCGCCGTGCCGATTACCGCACCATCGGCGCCTAAGCAAATAGCCTTGACCAGGTCGTGCGCGGTACGGATACCGCCCGAGGCAATCAGGGTCACCGCATCTCTGGCGCCTTCGGCCTGTAAGAAATTGTGCACCTTCGTAATGGCGTATTCAATGGGCATGGCAATGTTTTTCTTGGCGATATCCGGCGCTGCGCCGGTGCCGCCGTAGCCGCCGTCGATATGGATGATATGGGCGCCGGCATAATAGGACCCGACCGCGACCATGTCCACATCGTTGGGTGTGGAAACCTTGACTGAAACCAGGGCCATGGGGTTCATCTCCTTGATCCAGTCGATATGCTTCTTATGGTCTTCAATAGAATAGACCGAGTGGAAAGGGAATGGTGAAAACAGCGAGGTGCCCTGGACTGCCTCACGCATTTTGGCAACGCTGGCCGTATTCTTCTCGCCCAAGAGGTGGCCGCCCAAACCGGGTTTGGCGCCTTGAGCGTATTTGAATTCGATGATTTTAACGCGCTGGATGGTTTCTTCCCGCACGCCGAACAGACCGGTGGCAACCTGAGTTATGACATTATCAGCATAAGGCTTTAAAATATCCGGGAAGCCGCCTTCTCCTGTGCAGGTAAAGGTATTCCAAATAGCCGCGTTGTGGGCCTTGGAAACCATGGTCGGCAGGCTGACGGATCCGAAGGACATACCGCCGCCATAGACCGGAGTGGAAATGACCACCGGCGCTCTTCCGTCATTGCGGCGATTGAGCTCAATAGCGGTTGAAATCTCGGACTTATCCACCTGGGGCGGATTGTCCGGGAACTTGAGGCGCAGCTTATCAAAGCCGCCGCCGGAATTACCCACGTTATATTCCAGGTCGGTACGCTCCGGCGGATAGCCGGTCTCGGCCATGATCCAGGTTCCGGTGATCATGTCAGCGGTCCAGCGGGGATCCCCCAACGTCTCATACATGGGATTGAGCGACAGGCTCAAAGCCTGGCGCGGACACTGGGTAATGCAGCAGAATTCCTTGGATTGGCATTCAAAGCCGATGCATTTGTAATCGACGGGCGGATTGACCCGGTTATGCCCTTCCGGTCGTTCATGCACGCCATACGGACAAGTCTTGGCGCAGGTACCGCAGTTGATGCAGTCATGCGACCGGGTAACCTTGTACTTGGGCACCTGGTGTTTAAACCGGGAAGGCATCTTTTCAATTTTTACTGTTGATGGTTTCATATTCTCTTCACCCATTTTATATTTATTATTCAACTTTCCAGTTGCCTGGTTACTTACTTGTCTTTGCGAGGAGCGAAGCGACGCGGCAATCTTCCCCGGTCATTGTTGTGTAAATGGAAAATGGTCTAAATCTTTTCATTCATCGTGATTGTGTTTAGCAGCAACAGAAAGATTGCCGCGCTGCGCTCGCAATGACACGATGTTTGTCCCTACTTAAATAATTTGCCGAAGGTTTCCTCATCGATCTGCTCAAAGAATATAGCCCGGCCGGTTTCTCCGCGCAAGCGTCTGGCTTCGCGGATACCCATGGCGCCCATGACCTCCAGCAGTTGGGAATGCCATGCGCACATGAGGTTGACGATGCGCTGGGTAATGATATCCACTGATAATCTTTCGAGGCCGTCCGGCAGAAGCAGCAGCTTTTCCGGCTCTTCGTATAAACGGGCGCCTAAGGCAATCAGCAGCGGGATATCTATCGCTGTCAGATCGCCGCCGCAGAGCATTGATTTAGGCACGTGCTCGGCCATGGCCATACCGCCGGAGAAGATCAGATGAAATTCTATCATTGCCCGTTAGAATCACCAGGGGTAATCGTTAAAAGTTAGCGGGGGGTGTGCATCATCAATGGTTAATCGTTGAAAGATTGAATTGAAATGGCACAGAGAATTAAGGTTATTATGACACTAACCTTCCTCGACTTCTTTCAGAGTTTTGCCTTCTTTGTTCTTCCATGTTTTTGGACCGCTGACGCTGTTGCCAAGTACAAAGTCGGCGGCAGCTGACGAACTAGAGAAAAGGATATCTTCTTGTAGCACCCAATCAGCGACTTTTCCATTGGAAGTATATTTTTCTCTGGCCCGAATCACTCCAGGACTTACAGACTCGCAGGCTATTTATCTAATACATCATTTTTCACCATCACTTATAAAAAGGAATGTTGTAAAAATAGCGAAGACTGACATTCGAAAATATCAGTCTTCGTCAAGCCATAAAATTATTTAGAGTTTTTTTTCTACCATACAGGTATTCCCAGATAGTTGCCAATAAATTTGATGGCAACGTAAAGAAAATAAATACCAAATATAAGCTTAAGTGTACTGGGCTTGAATTTTTTGATGGTAGCTGCTCCGATCTGTGCTCCCACAATAGTTCCACTGGCCAATACTAATGCAGCGCCCAGAACTACAAACCCTTGACTCAGTTTAATGAGTCCACCTACTATTGCCATAGGAATCATGGTAGCTAAAGATGTTCCCATCGTAATGTATACTGGCGCTCCAAACAAATATATTAAGCCGGGCACCAGGGCATACCCCCCGCCTAATCCTACCAATCCGGTTAAAGTACCTACCAGGGTACCAAACAATCCCAACCCGGTAGCTGGAGCTTCAATCGACTTACCTTCCATGACCGCGCCAGGCATTCCTTTTTTAATACCCTCTCTAATCATTCTTATTGCTGGCCATAAAAACACTAGTCCTAAAATAAATCCTAATAACTTAGATTGATCGGATAACAATGTAAATAGCCACGACCCTACAAATACGCCGATCACCCCAAAACCACCCAGATAGAGAACGGCTCGGGTATCAAGATTGCGTTGCTTAAGATGCCCATATCCCCCTGATATGGCAGTGAATATTACTGCAAACAAGGTGGTTCCGACTGCTAGTGGAGCAGGAAATCCCATCCAAAAATGAAGGATGGGCAGCATAACACTGCAACCTCCGGTTCCAATCCAACCACCTAAACAACCCGCAGCAAACCCAACAATTGTCAGGAGTAAAATCATGTTAGCGCTAAGCTGAGGTGCACCTGTCATATTAGCTTTGCCTGCAGAAAAAGCCCATATGGTTATAGCAACCATGATTGCAAGCAAAATAATAGTAAACTGATATTTTTTGAAAAAGCTTTCATTACCCATAACTATACCTCCTAATCATTTTTGAATGAATTAAGAAGCATATACTAATATCCCCTCCACCAACAAGGGCAGTGTCTTTTCCTTTTCATAAAATTACATCTCCTGAAAAAGATATAATGGACATATGCTTATTATAATGCTTATTGTATTCATTTTGTCTATTATTTGTTCACATATTTAATTCAATTCGTTTGACAGCGAATCAGCGCTATATTAACATAATCATATGCTTATATTTTTATATTTGTAATAGGGGGTAATTTCACTTAATTTAAGAGGGGGCAAGACCGATGCAAGCTGTTAAAATTCAACACCTAGTGGAAAAGAATATGACGTATATAATTGCTGGCTCAATTTGGATAGGAATTTGCTTTTTCCAGATCAGTATACCACAAGATAGAAAATAATGGTTATACATACTTGATCAAAGAAATGGGGTCGGAATTTCATCATATTGCGGAATGTGCAGCTGGTGAGTGAAGGGTATCTTGCCGATTCCGTTAAATTTGAAACAGCTTTTCAGAAACTCATCCGGAATCCGGGCATGGTTAGACAAACTACGTTAATTGCACTATCCTGCCGTGATATAATCAACATAGTATCAATCTGATTTATCTAAAATTCAGCCGGTATAACATGATCCCTGAACTCTCTGAACCTGCCGGCACGCAAATTCTATGTCCGGGGAAGAAATGGGCGGCGGATCATGGTTTTTCATCACCCACAGATTCAGATGTATCAATATCTTCTTAACGACAGTCAGGTCTTCGATAATGGATATGATCCGCATTCGGCCACAACATTTTGGGCAAAGCAACGGATCAGTATAATAAACCTTTTGAATCAGACGAGCCCAGTTCCTGCGTAGTTTCTTTTTTGTAATATCGGAATCAACCGGCGCCGGCGTTTTAATATCAATATCAGTTTTTTTGCGCATTCCCCGTGACTTGTTGGAGTAGTATCCGTAATACCTGACCAGCTGTTCCCCCTTATTGGGAATATGGGTGACAAGTCTGGCCAGCCAGTCTAGTCCCGTAAAGCTTTCCCGAATGCTGCTGTTTTTCCCTTTGTAGATTACCCGGGCTAGGCCGTCAGGTACTGCGGATGACGGTATATAGAGCAGTCTTTCCTGCGAGAGGGGGGCTCTAATAATATATTGGGCCAGTTTCTCCAGCCCTCCCCGTTCCTCTGGTCTGATGGCGGTTCCACAATATATATTGAAGCCGCTGTGATGCCAGTTCATCATATTCTCAATAATATCGTCGTTTATTTTCCCCGCCTTTTCAAGCATTCTGAATACTTCCAGGCGAAACAAGTCTATGAGGCTTGAAGCATCCGGTGCAGTCCCTATCATAAATTCTCCATCCCTGGTAAAACAACCGTCTGTGGCTATGATGTGCAGGTGCGGGTTGAAGTTTAAAAAATCCCCGAAGGTCTGCACGGCTATTACAGCACCTGGCTCAGGGTCATCTAAAGAAACCCCCTGTTTCAGGTAAAGCGATAAGACCTTCCATGCGCATCGGCTTAATTGGGATAGTAGGCTGCGATCATATAAAAAATAGCGCCGCAGCCTTTTTGGTATGCTGAAAACCCATTGGCGGTGGGGCACTTGTTTGAGCACTTCGGTATATAGAAATTCGCCAAATTCGATAACCCGTTTTTGATGGCAGGACGGGCAAAAATACCGGCGTTTGCAGGAAAATGGCAAGAGATATTCATGCTGACAGTCATCACACTTGACCCGGGCAAAACCAAGATGGAGGTCGCCGCAGTCCAGGTATTTATAAATGACGTCCAGTACATAAGGCCGCCAATAACCATAATCCCTTTGATACCTGTCATCCCATACGCCTGCCAGTTCTTCAAAATGTGCTTCTACACACCGGTAATACTGGTTTTTACGAGGGGTTCGGGGATTATATACTTCAGCCTTTACAATACGGGCAGGTATCATGTGTAATCACCCCTATATAGAACACGTGTTCTATATAGGGTACCGTAATTTACCATAAATATCAAGAACTGTTGTCGTCTGGCTATGTTAGGTGAGACGAATAGTGGTAGACAGAGCGAGCGATGGTATGAAAATCAAGGAATGGAAAAAGCCCGCGATTGAGGCGATTAAGGTAAGGGGACACACCTTCCCGTCGGGTAAGGAATGTCCCCTTATAACGTACGCTGATTGAGCGGGCTTTTAAGGAGTTGCGATTCGGTTTTGTGACAATCTGATGCGACCACAAAGGGGGCGCCTTCTTCAAAACAGCTGCAACCATGATCGGCTAGAGTATAACCGTCTCAACCTATCTTTTTTCACCCTGCCCGAGCTCGCACCCGGGGGTGTACTGATTTACAGGGTCTCAGTCAGGCCGTCGGTACTTTTTACCGGTGAGGCATTATCTTGCGATAGACTTCTTTGGGGGATTTCTTTTGGTTATCCACCGTAAGAAGTCGATCTATACTGATAGCAAAGAGTTTTTCATTTTCTTCCAGGTACGGCAGGATGAGATCCCAGTCCGCATCGCTGATTTCATTAAATTCACCGCCGTTAAGCTGTTCTAGGGCCAGCTTTTTCTGCGGATCACGGACATAAATCGCGCCGCCGGATGCCAGTGAGAAAATGTTGGAGCCCGGGTAGGGTGAGTCATATTCTCGGATAGAGCCGTCCTCATCATTAAAGCCGATGCCGTTTAAGATAACAAACCCGCCGCCGTTAAGCGGATCGCCGGCCATGAAGGATTCGGCCAGATAGTCCAGGGCCGTACCGTTAATAACCACGCGCGGTCTGCCTACGGCATTGATCAACGGCCGTCCGGCGGCATTGCCCATGATATAGGCGGTGCCGCCTTTGGCGCCGTACATGAAGGTCTGGCCGACATCGCCGTAGACCACCAGCTTACCGTCTTTCATAATCTGGCAGAGCTGATCCTGGGCATTGCCGTGCACGTAGATTTCCATGCCGTCAAGACCGGAGGACAGATAATCGCCGGAAGAGCCATAGACATCTATCCGCACGCCTTGAGTAGCCGGGCCGAAGCCGCACCCGGTAAACCGCTGGCCGCGGTACTTGTAAACAATAAAGCGTTTCCAGCCCAGTTGGTAGGCTTTGACTATCAGTACTGCGTCGCACAGATCGCCTTCCGGCTCAAAGGCTTCGGCATCAATCACCAGGATTTTCTCGTTATTGTGCGGGGCGCGGATTTCTCCTCGCGTGGCAAAATCAATCCGGCTGAAGCGGGAGTTGGACTTCCCGGTAATCATGGTGGTTTCATCAAAAATCCCATCCAAAGCGAGCTTAATGACATGCTGGACCGAGCTTCGCTTGATCTTGCCGGTATTATAGCGCAGGTCGCCCAACAGGGTCAGACTGTCGATCGCGGTTTGCTTGCAGTCGTCATCTTCATCCGCCTGCTTTTTGATGGTTTGGGCAGCGTACCTAAGACTGTTGGCATCGAATCCGCCGATATTTCCCTGAATATAGGCCACTATTTTCCGGGTAGCGGTTGCCGGATCTTTTTCAGTAAATAAGGCTTGCAGTTCTTTCTCGATGGTCATGCAGGCCGCATTGGATTCAATCGGCTGGGCGACATCACAGATTTCTTTATCCTTGGGAGTTTCAATGACCCGGCCGAATTTATCGGTACAGACCAGCGTTTTATTGCCGCTGCCGTCGCCGCTATCCTTCAGGCTGAAGATAAAGGAGCCGCCGTCTGTATAACTGCCGCCGCGGGCATTCCAATACTTGTCGGCAATGGGCCGGAAACGGGCATCTTCCCTGGCCAGCGAGATCAGGGTAGCATCAATGGCCTGCTTTTCCGAACAGATCAGTCCCACCTGTACTTCGCCTTCCTGCAGGGCAAATACCTGAGGACGCAGCATAGCGGTATCGGTAATGCCGATCAGTTGGAACTGGCCATCCCGCACGTCATTTCTGGCAATGATGAAGAACCACGGACCATCGGGTGAGGCGCTCACATGATGCGTCTGAATGGCCTTGTAAATCTCCTGCTTTTCAGGAGACAGCATATCGAAGTCCATTTCAGAGGTCGGCGCCATGGCTTCAATCAAATATTCCAGCGGATATTTGTAGACGCGGCTGCACAAGTCAAGCAGCAGGGCCGCTTCCTCGGTATCGGTCAGAAACAGGGGCTGGTAATTGCGCTGTTTCAGGTATTCATATATCGACTGGTAGTTAGCGAAATCGCCGTTGTGCACTAACGCCTCGTTCAGCGCGCTGAAAGGATGGCAGCCGCCCGGATGCCAGACCCGTCCACGGGTGGGATAGCGCTGGTGAGCCAGCCAGACATGCGCCTTGAAATCATCCAGCTTATAATAACGCACCACATTCTCGGCATATCCCACGATTTTTAAGATCATCATATTGCGGCCATGCGACATAACAAAGGCTTTTTTCTCGCCCAGCGAGGCATAATAGTGCGTATTGATCCTGAAGCTGTTCTGATAGACATACTCATCTTCGGCATCGCGCCGGTCCATGAAGGTAAGGCCCTTTTCCTGGATGAAGGCATCCAGGACATCGCCCTTCACGCGCACAAAATAGCGCATGATATCCGGCGGTCTTACTTCCAGGCCGATGGATTGATAGTCACCCAAGGTGTCAAGCTTTTCGGATTTATCTACGGTAAAGTTCGGTTTGATATAGGTCTCTTCGATCTCTGCTGCCACGCTGTTATCAAGCAGGGCAATGTGGAGCATGTAGTCATCATCCAGGACCTGGCGGGAAACACCCAAGGCTTCCGGTACAAAACCGACTGCGCCGATGCCGCCGCCTTTTCCGTTGCCGCGGTTGTGCATCTGTACCGAAGGCTCAAAGATGTTTTTTCCGGTGACTGGAATTGAGCTGATAAATCCGGTAACTCCACAGCCGCCTTCCTCTTCCGTATTAGGGGCCAGCGGCGGTACCTGACGTAAAAGCTCACTGCGCGATGCTAATATTTTGTCAGCTTTATCCATGTTAATCCACTCCGTTTATTTGCTGTAATCGATATGCTCCAGCAGGTCTGTACGGCCTACCAGTTCTTTGACACTCTTCATGCCGAATTTCTGCAGGATTTCTACCAGCTGATAATTCCAGGCATGATACATATTCACTAAACGCTGGGTGGCCCATTCTTCGGTAAATAGATCCGCCAGTTCCGAGTCGGTGGAGGCGATACCGCGGGAGCAGCCGCGACCGGATTCACAGTTGCCGCAGCGCACACATTCTAAAGAGACCAATTCCGCCGTGCCGATTACCGCACCATCGGCGCCTAAGCAAATAGCCTTGACCAGGTCGTGCGCGGTACGGATACCGCCCGAGGCAATCAGGGTCACCGCATCTCTGGCGCCTTCGGCCTGTAAGAAATTGTGCACCTTCGTAATGGCGTATTCAATGGGCATGGCAATGTTTTTCTTGGCGATATCCGGCGCTGCGCCGGTGCCGCCGTAGCCGCCGTCGATATGGATGATATGGGCGCCGGCATAATAGGACCCGACCGCGACCATGTCCACATCGTTGGGTGTGGAAACCTTGACTGAAACCAGGGCCATGGGGTTCATCTCCTTGATCCAGTCGATATGCTTCTTATGGTCTTCAATAGAATAGACCGAGTGGAAAGGGAATGGTGAAAACAGCGAGGTGCCCTGGACTGCCTCACGCATTTTGGCAACGCTGGCCGTATTCTTCTCGCCCAAGAGGTGGCCGCCCAAACCGGGTTTGGCGCCTTGAGCGTATTTGAATTCGATGATTTTAACGCGCTGGATGGTTTCTTCCCGCACGCCGAACAGACCGGTGGCAACCTGAGTTATGACATTATCAGCATAAGGCTTTAAAATATCCGGGAAGCCGCCTTCTCCTGTGCAGGTAAAGGTATTCCAAATAGCCGCGTTGTGGGCCTTGGAAACCATGGTCGGCAGGCTGACGGATCCGAAGGACATACCGCCGCCATAGACCGGAGTGGAAATGACCACCGGCGCTCTTCCGTCATTGCGGCGATTGAGCTCAATAGCGGTTGAAATCTCGGACTTATCCACCTGGGGCGGATTGTCCGGGAACTTGAGGCGCAGCTTATCAAAGCCGCCGCCGGAATTACCCACGTTATATTCCAGGTCGGTACGCTCCGGCGGATAGCCGGTCTCGGCCATGATCCAGGTTCCGGTGATCATGTCAGCGGTCCAGCGGGGATCCCCCAACGTCTCATACATGGGATTGAGCGACAGGCTCAAAGCCTGGCGCGGACACTGGGTAATGCAGCAGAATTCCTTGGATTGGCATTCAAAGCCGATGCATTTGTAATCGACGGGCGGATTGACCCGGTTATGCCCTTCCGGTCGTTCATGCACGCCATACGGACAAGTCTTGGCGCAGGTACCGCAGTTGATGCAGTCATGCGACCGGGTAACCTTGTACTTGGGCACCTGGTGTTTAAACCGGGAAGGCATCTTTTCAATTTTTACTGTTGATGGTTTCATATTCTCTTCACCCATTTTATATTTATTATTCAACTTTCCAGTTGCCTGGTTACTTACTTGTCTTTGCGAGGAGCGAAGCGACGCGGCAATCTTCCCCGGTCATTGTTGTGTAAATGGAAAATGGTCTAAATCTTTTCATTCATCGTGATTGTGTTTAGCAGCAACAGAAAGATTGCCGCGCTGCGCTCGCAATGACACGATGTTTGTCCCTACTTAAATAATTTGCCGAAGGTTTCCTCATCGATCTGCTCAAAGAATATAGCCCGGCCGGTTTCTCCGCGCAAGCGTCTGGCTTCGCGGATACCCATGGCGCCCATGACCTCCAGCAGTTGGGAATGCCATGCGCACATGAGGTTGACGATGCGCTGGGTAATGATATCCACTGATAATCTTTCGAGGCCGTCCGGCAGAAGCAGCAGCTTTTCCGGCTCTTCGTATAAACGGGCGCCTAAGGCAATCAGCAGCGGGATATCTATCGCTGTCAGATCGCCGCCGCAGAGCATTGATTTAGGCACGTGCTCGGCCATGGCCATACCGCCGGAGAAGATCAGGGTGATTTCATCGCGGATCCTCTCCTCGACCAGCTTCAAGTGGATAGAACTGATGATATCTTTCATCAGGCGCGGTTTGAAGTTAGCTTCCTTGTCCTTGTTTATCTCCAGGCCGCGATAATCGGCCACGATATGGATCACCTCCGCGCCGCTGTTTACCAGCTGGGAGACGATACCTTCAATGCCGCTGATGGCCGGAACGCGGACAATGGTTACCGCATTGCTGATATTTTTGATGCGCTCTTTTATGGCTGCCAGTTTATCCGGCAGGGCATCGGTATAATCAATGCTTACCAGACGGGCGTTCTTCAGAATGTCTGCATACTTGTCAATTTCACCCTCGGTTATGAACGGGATGATACTCTCGCTGTAAGTTTCCAGCTCCGGCTTAATATCCGCCGCCGGCAGAATAACGCAGGTGCTGATCTCGCTGGCAGCCTTGACCAGCGCAAGCATAACATTCGGGCTTAATTCCACCGGTGGTATATCAAAGAGAATAGGAATAGGGATATCAACGGTAGGATGCGGCTGCGTCAACAGGCGGCCTTCGGAGTCAAAGGCCAGATGGCCCAGCTTGCGGCCCAGTTCCACACCTGTGCTGATATATTCCCGGCCGTGAATTCCGTCACGCGTGGGGCGCACGATTTCCGACATGTCGGTCCACATGCTGTCAAAGCCTGCCCCGGTAAACGGCCCGCGATAGCCGGCGCCAGTCACTGGGACCTTGCCGTCTTCCGCCTGCTTCCAGAGCGTGAGGAATATGTCCCCTTTCCAGTAGGAGCCGCTGATATTGACAAAATCCTGTTGCAGGGATTTTTCCAGCGCTCCTCGCGGGCATTCCTGAATGCACCTGAAGCAGTTCCGGCACAACACCGTGTTGGGGTCCGCCATTTTGCGCTGATCGTCTTTTCTGCGCTTATGGGCTTCATAGATACAGACCTTGGTGCACCTTCCGCAGTTGATGCAGTTTTCTCCCCGGGCGATTTTGAACTTATAAAGATATTCCATCTCCAGCGGGGTAACTTTTGGATGAATATGATATTTCTTTGGCATAATCTTCACGTCTTTTCTTTGTAATTATTGTTATTAACTTAACTTTCTCGTCATGTCATTGCGAGCGCAGCGCGGCAATCTTTCCCTCGCATGACACTATAGATTGCCGCGTCGCTTCGCTCCTCGCAATGACAGGGAGAAGGCGCGCCGCTAGCTCTTCCTGTCCACCATTTCCCAATATTCCTTGCTTTGATCAACTTTTTTCAGGAAATCGGCAATCTGTGCATCCGGACGGCCGAATGTCCCTTCGATCCTTTTTTCCAGCGCATCCCAGAGCGTCATGAGTTCAAGGTTGGTCTGGCATATCTCTTCACAGCCCTTGCAGTGCATGCACATGAAAGCCTTGGCTGCTTCTTCCGGGGTCACGTTCTTGCCTTCCTGCAGTTTTTTGGCCAGGGCCACCTTTCCCTTGGCCGTTACCGCCTCATCAGCGGTGACCAGGTAGGCCGGGCATACGGCTATACAGTTGCCGCATTTGGCGCAGGCATGCGTGCTGAGTTCGACATCCAGGCTGTCGAGCTTCCGGTCTTTACCGAAGATCATTCTGGCCACCCCGCCGATGACTGGCGCCAGGAAGATCATCACCCGCAGGTTAATTCCTAAGAAGGTGGGATGAAAGATCTGGGCCGGAATATTAAAGAATTTGGATTTTATCGCAAAGAACTTGCCGGGATTCATGATATTGTTCGGATCGACCTTGGCTTTATAGGCCAGGAGTTCCTGCTGCCTACCTTTGCTGTATAAATGATTGATAAAAGAGGCATTCCAGATGCCCAGGCCATACGGTTCGCCGCCCAGGTTTAAAGCCGTCTGGGTCAACATCGGCACCAGGGCCATATTGAGATAGTATTTTAATTTTCTCGAGTCGCACAGATAAGGGGTCATCACGAGGGCACGTTTTTCGTCCAGGATATAGGAATCAATACACACTTCCACCCCAAAAGCTGTCCCCATTTTTTTGGCCTTCTCAATAAAGGCGGCGGTCTTCTGGATGGGAATAATGGTTTCACTGGTCAGGATGCTCGGACCCAGGCGTTTGGCTTTGGCGCCAAAGAGACGCTCGTTCCATAAAAAGCTGGCCGCATAACTGGGTGCTTCCTCAATGCTCGCCATTTGTGACAAAAATGTTGCAAATTTCTGATCATCATCCACGCTGCTCAATTCCACTAGAACAGCGGTATTCTTTTTAAATACATCAGCGTGCATGACCTCATTGGTATCGCTCATATGGTTTTCATCCAGGAAGCGGATGACATTCACGCTGATGTTTTCTTTTTCTTTACTGTTTACAAAGCGATCAATAAAATCAAAGGCTGCATACTCATTTTTATAATAGAGCAGGTGCGAAAAAGACGCCGGCGGTGTTGGCCTGAGGGCAAGGGTTATTTCCACGATGATGCCGAAGACGCCTTCGGTTGAGATATAATAGGCAAATTCTTGGTCAGCCGGAGTCAGCGTTTTGATTTCACCCGAGGCGGTCACCACTGTCATGGACTGGATTTGTTTTGACAGGTGCCCATAGCGGAAACTGTTAATACTGTAGCCGCCGGTGGCGATCCATCCCGCCACGGTGGAAAATTTGCTTGATGGATAAGTCATCAGGGACAGACCCTGCTTTTTAGCCACGATGTCTATATCGCTCCAGCGCGCACCCGCTTCAACTCGGACGGTCTTCTGTTCAGGGTTGATTTCTATGATTTTTCTGAAAGGGGACAGATCAACCACGATTCCGGCTTTGGTGGGGATGACGCCGCCAAATCCCCATGAAGCGGCTCCGCGTGGTATAACCGGGATATTCTTCTCATTGGCAAAGGCTAAAACCTTTTTGATTTCAGCAACGTTTTTAGGCTGCACCACGAAGGATGGCTGCGTTTTAAATAACAGTTTGGTCATGAAAGATGGTACGTCACCGATGTCATGGCTGTACATCTCTTTCTCTTCCGGTCTGTCGATAATTTTTATATCTCCTGCAATGCTTCTAAACTCTTCAATTATTTTCATATTGTACCCATCTCCCACGCTGGCCTCACCTGCCCTTAGTACTAAATATATATTCCATAAAAGGCAATAAAAAAACGCCTTAAGCCATAGTTTAAGCATAATCACTGCTACAACCTAACTTAAGGACGCCGTTGTCCATAAAATATTCATTTTAATCCAGGTCAATTGATCAATCCAGTTTTCGACTTTTTTTATTTTACATGCATAACATTGTTAATACAATAGGTAATATGAAGAAATATTGTATACTTCTTTGATGGATACCATGCCGCAAAGTACCTGTAACAGGATTTTGCCGCGCTGCTTGACCTATGCAACCAGCGGTTATTAAAAGGCTTCAGGCGATTATTACCCGGTATTCCAGCATCCAATGATCCAATTGAATTAACAAGAAAACCTAACTCTGGTGTGTCTGTTTTTATGGGGGATACCTCATGTTTCATGATTACCAGTTGAGTGAATCTTCAACTGCTTCTTCGATTTCATGTTTTTTTCGCCGGGTCATCAGCAGTTCAACTTCTTCCGCCGGAGGACGGTCCTCATATAAGATATAATAACAGGCCTTTACAATTGGCATTTCTATATTCATAGCCCTGGCCAATTCGTAAACAACTTTGGTGGTATGAAATCCTTCCACTACCATGCCGGTTTTCTCCAATGCAGCTTGCGGTGTTTGTCCCTGGCCAATCAAAAAACCAGCCTGATGGTTTCTGGAGTGCCTGCTGCCGCAGGTAACTACCAAGTCCCCCAGTCCGCTGAGTCCATATAAGGTGCGGGGATCAGTTCCCATCTTTCCTGCCATTCTGATCATCTCGTTCAAGCCGCGGGTAATGATGGCAGCTTTGGTGTTGTCGCCATACCCTAATCCCTGGGCAATTCCGGCAGCAATAGCTACTATATTTTTTAAAGCACCGCCCAGTTCTACCCCTGCCACATCCGGATTGGTATATACTCTGAAGTGAGATGATATATAGGTGTCCTGTATATCAAAAGCAGTTTCCTTTTTATAAGCCGCTACCGTAACAGCAGTAGGAAGCTCAACCGCTACTTCTTCTGCATGGCTGGGACCTGATAATACTGCATAACGGTTTTTTATACTGCTGCCTAAAACATCTTCTGCTACCTGACTCATTCTCATGCCGGTATTAAGTTCCAGTCCCTTTGCGGTATTTACCAGATACATTTCTTTGTGTAAAAGCGGCTTTAGTTTACACAATGTTTCCCTGACCCCTTGTGAAGGAACCGCCAAAACGACCATACCAGAATTTTCAACTGCTGCTTTTAATTCAAGCGTTATCGATACATTGTCGGGAATAATTGCTCCGGGAAGATACTTTTTATTCTCCCGGGCAGCTATAAAACTTTCCAAACCGGCTTCCGGTCTGCTCCAAAGAGAAAGCTGCTTACAATTGCTGCTAAGCAACAGCGCCTGCGCTGTCCCCCAACTTCCTGCCCCAAGTATACAAATTTTTTCCATAATGATTCCCCTTTTTGTCTTAACTGCTTATCCTGCTGCTAATTTTTGATTCAGTTCCTTTACGGAGCCGCTCAATATTTTCTTTATGTTTGTATATAATTAATGAAGCTGCAAAGAAGAAAAGTAGTATGATCTCTAAATTATGATCAAAAAGTATCCCCATGAAAGGCAGCGAAAAACTTACTATCAGCGACCCTAAGGAAACATAGCGGGATATTAGTACTATCAGGCATAAAGCCAGTAATAGAATTATAAAGATCAATGGATCGATGTACAAAACGATTCCAGCGGTGGTAGCAACAGCCTTGCCGCCTTTGAATTTTAAGAATACCGGGTAGCAATGTCCGATTATTGCCGCGGCAGGACATAAGAAAAATAATACTGGTCCGCCGAAGGTAAAAGCGATCCAGGCGGTAATAAATCCTTTAAAAATATCCCCGGCCAATGCCAAAACAGCAACTTTGATCCCCAAATTGCGAAGCACATTGGTAGCACCAACATTGCCGCTTCCTTTCAACCTTATATCTACTCCGCCCAGAAAACGGCTGAATATATAAGAAAAAGGAATCGAGCCAATCAGATAACAAAGCAAAACCAACAAAATTTCCTGCAAAAAATTCCCCCCCAATTTTTACTCTTTGGAAACGTTTTGCCTGACAATAAGCTTGATGGGAGTACCCTCAAAGCCAAAATTCTTACGCATCACATTTTCCAGATAGCGCAGATAGGAAAAATGTACTTCCTCCGGATGGTTGGCAAACAGAACAAAAGTCGGCGGGGATGTTGCCACCTGAGTTGAGTACAGAATCTTGATCTTTTTATTGCCTCCGCCTGGCAAAGGATTGATCAACATAGCTTCATTTAAAACCTGATTAAGATCCGAAGTCCCGATTCTGCGGTTGTTTTGGTCGGCTACAAAATCTACTAGTTCAATAACTTTAAAAATACGCTTTTTAGTTAAAGCCGAAATATACATTATTGGGGAATAGGCAAGGAATTTAAAATCCTGTCTTATATCTTTATCAAATTCATTCATGGTACGTCCATCTTTTTCTATCAGATCCCATTTGTTGACCACAATAATATTCGGTTTATACTGTTCGTGCACATAACCGGCTATTCGCTGATCCTGTTCGGTAACGCCGGCAGTGGCATCGATCATTATTAATGCTACATCAGCCCTCTCAATACTCTTCAGGGTTCTGATTATACTATATTTCTCAGTGGGTACTTTCACGCGGGATTTCTTTCTCACCCCAGCCGTATCGATCAGCACATATTTATTCCCCTGATACTGAAAGGGAGTATCAATGGCATCTCTGGTTGTACCGGGTACATCGCTGACAATAACTCTGGATTCCCCCAGGAGTGAATTTACCAGGGATGATTTGCCGACATTGGGTCTTCCGACTATAGCAATTTTTATAGTATCCGGATCTTCCTGGTAATCTTCGATCGGGCCGAATTTAGCAACCACCGCATCAAGCAGGTCATTAGTATTCATGCCATGCATAGCGGAAACCGGAATAGGGTCGCCTAATCCCAGCTGATAAAATTCATAATAGTCAAGCTGTTTGCCGAAATCTTCAATTTTATTCGCCGCCAATACCACCGGCTTATTTGACTTACGCAGCAGTTCCGCCACCTGCTGGTCTTCATAGGTTATGCCTTCTTTACTGTCAACTACGAACAGCAGCACATCTGCTTCTTCAATGGCCAGTTCTGCCTGCCATTTTACTTCACGGGTAAAGATATCTCCTTCATCAAAACGTATTCCGCCGGTATCGATGACGATAAAACCGCGTCCGATCCATTCTGAAACATCGTAAAGCCGGTCCCTGGTTACACCCGGCACATCTTCAACTATAGCCTTACGGGCTCCGACCAGGCGGTTAAAAAGGGTCGATTTGCCTACATTAGGCCTTCCCACAATCGCAACTATTGGTTTAGCCATTTCAGACTCCTTTCAGGATTGCATCTACCAAACTTTGTGCACTGCCGTCAACTGTCCGGAAAATGGCACCTGTTTGTCTGCTTATATCAGCAATGCTTAAATCATCCAACAAAACATCATTACCATCCCTGAACACTACTTCCGGGATTATTATATTTTCACCTCTATAATCTATGCCTAAACAATCAATAATATCTTTGCCGGTAAGTAACCCGGTAACAGAAACATTACCGCCGAAAAAACTATTTTTAACTGGTATGACTACTACTTCCAATCCGTTTATTTCATTTAATCGTCTGCTGATAATGGTCATGACAGGCAAAGCCGATTCACCGGTCAGCAGGTAAACTTTTCTCGGGTTGGTTTCGTCCGGTAAATCTGCTTCCAGATCATTAAACTCATCGAGTAAGACCCTGGCCAGGCCAATGCCATTCTCGATCTGACAATAGTCATCATAATATTCATCATCTGGTACCGGCAGACCTGCAGCAAGATAAAATTCATCAGCCAGGTAGACTAAGCCATAGCCAAGCTTCTCCCGGAAGCGTGCCTGATATTCATTAATCAAAGCTATAACTTCCTTTATTTCATTCCGGTCAAATACCCGTAAATCAGCTAGATTATTTCGATGACCGGTAAGCCCGACCGGGACGATGCCAATCGATTGCACTGACGGATTAAGGCTGGCCAACTGCTCAATAGTATCCCGTAAAACTTCCCCGTCATTGATACCCGGGCACAGAACTATCTGCGTATGTACAATTATATCAGCATCTTTTAAGCGCTGAAGCTGATTTTTTATTCTGGATGCTTCAGGATTATTCATCATCCTGGCCCTTATGTCCGGGTCCATACAATGGACCGACACATACAAGGGACTAAGCCGCATGGTAATAATTTTCTGCCAATCGCTTTCTGAAAGATTGGTTAGTGTCATAAAATTGCCGTACAGGAAAGAAAAGCGGTAATCATCATCTTTGGTGTACAATGATGAACGCATTTGCCCGGGCAGTTGATCTATAAAACAGAAAATACATTTGTTTTTGCATCTCTTCATCTTATCAAAGATAAATCCGTCAAAATATAAACCTAAATCTTCATCAAAATCTTTTTCTATATCTATTTCCCATTGTTCTCCACCAGGTTTTTGAATTAGTACAGTTATTTGACAATCACTGGTAAGAAATTGATAATCGAGCATATCATTTACCGGTTGTTCATTGATCGACAGCAGAATATCCCCGGCTGTTATCTCCACTTGCTCGCCTATGCTGCCTTTTTCCACCTTCTCAATTGCTGCCATTTTAACCTCCGATTATTCAGGTTAAACTCGTTAACATTATCCATCAAATGTACTCAGTACGCAAGATGAAAAAACGGCAGTCAATACCTGCCGTTTTATTTTAAAAAATTGGTTTTAGTTTCTGATAAACTGCTTCTGCAATTGTTTTACCTGATTAAAAATGGTCAAAAGATTTTTCTTTACAATAAATCGACTTATAAAAGAGTACCATTTCCCCGCTCCTGTAAATCCAGCAATATTGGTCAGCCATAAGAGCATTTTTTCTCCGGGGATAGAAATCGGCAGGACTAACAGCTGATTTGGTTCATTCCCCAATATATCAGCTAATTGTTCGATAGTTTTTTTCATCATCAAAACATCTGTTTCACAGCCCAATGCATAAACCATATTTCCTTTTTGATCCTGGCCTAATAAGATCGGAAATCCGCATATTTCCATTTCCAAATCGGCAAATCCATTCAGGTTTTTACAATCCCCCTCCGGCCTGAAACCTAAATAATAGTACCCAGCTACAAGCGCTTGATGCACGCCAGTCGTTCCCAAAAATATTATTTTCATTTAATTCTGCGTCCTGTTTAAGATTTTAAATTTGGTCATTTCCACCAGATTGACCAGTTCCCAAAAGGCTTTTATGGTCCCCTGGATAACCACCGGCCGGCCGAGCCCGGCCATGCCAATTTTCCGGGAAGTATATCCGCCCAGTTTCATGCTCCAGTTTACCCTGCCCATGGTATTCACCGCTGTCAAATCATCCTTTTTATCTAATAATTCAGCAATACCGGTCAATACATTGCTGAACCTGTCCGACTGGCTTTTTTTTCCCAGTACATAAACAGCATTATTATTATCATCAAAGCCTATAAAACGTATTGAACCGAAATCATTATCAGTAGTTTTATCGAAATATGGCAGTGCCATTATATCATCCCGCGAAGGAAGTCTGTCGCTGCTTAATAATCCCAGATGAATAGCAGCTGCCGTTACTGAGGAATGGGAACCGCCAAAACAATGATAGATAATGATCATAATTCCTCCGTTCTAATGTCGGCAAACCAGATATCCTGCATCAGCGATTGAGTTTACCTTTATTAAGAAAGTAAAACCCGCCAACGGCTGCTGCTACTACTGCCAGAATAACAGCTATGGTTGTTCCTGCCCCCTGGCTATCGCCGGTAAGCGGTTTTTTCGCTGCTCCACCTTCACTGGTGTCTGTAACGCCCAGAGCGGCAGGCAGAGTCTGGGCAAATAATTCCACTCCTTTTTCCGCTTCAGTTTTATCATTGGTATGAGCTCCGACTTCTATTAATACAGAACGCGGGTGCAGATCCTGATTAAAAGTTGATTTGCCGATAAAAATCCCATTGGAGAGTCCAGGTTCTTTCTTATCCATCAATGCCTTTATTTTCTTGGCAAATTCCAGGTTAGTTTGCATTTTGGGGTTTTGACGTCCTATAACCAGCTTAACCTTGGTTACTTCCTTGCCTTCGACTTCTGTCTGATATTGTTCAGCTGGAGTTGCATCACGATGGACATCCAGGATTAAATCCGGGTTTTTCTTAAGCAGGGAAGCTGCCGTGCGGCGAGAACGGGTATAAGCATTTATATCATGAGGGTTATGATTATTCTCGCTATAATCGACATTAAAACCCAGCTTCTTCAGCTGTTTGGCCAGAGATTCGCCGACATCGTAAATCCCTCCGCGCCCGGCGATGCTTTCGGTTCCGTCACTAGGCACATAAGATTCATCGCTGTGTGTATGATATATGGCTATTGTAGGTTGGTTGGATGATATTGCCGGTACTTCCCCTGATTTAAAAATCCAGGCCTGGCGCTGGGAACTGTATTCCAGGACCGGCATCGTTTCTTCACCCAAGTATATGCAACTGGCAGTTAGTCCATCGATTTCATTCACCCGGTAACGGGAGTTATCGGCAGTAATATATTCGTCGCCGACATTTACCTCCAGCCCGGTCTGATGTATTATTTGATTGTTTTCATTAATTAAAGTGTAATACTGTCCTGAAGGCAATTCTGTATTGGCGTATAATAAGCCGCAGTTTATGCTCAGGCAGAAGACAGACAGGATAAGTATCAATAGTATTTTATTTTTCTTCATTTTCATTACCTCCCTCTTCATTACCTGCCTCTTCATCTTTTTGGGGCAATGGTTTCCGGGCTGCTTCCGGCTCACGCAAGTTCTTTAATAACTCTTCCGGGCGTCCATCAGTTTGAGGCCCGCCGCTGATTCTTTCCAATACTTCTCCTATTGTCTCAGCCAGCAGAACGGCAAGAATCCCTGCCACTACCAATGAGTCAAATGCCCCGCCGCCGCCAATTGCCACAGTTCCCTGCAGACCGGTGCGATTTAACCAAATAAATTGGGTTACATCAACTGATAAAACTCCAATTACGGCAGCAAAAAAAGCTCCCCGGCGCGAACGTCCGGCAAGATAACCAACTACGCCGGCGACCAGGGGATAAATATAAATTGGATCAATAAAAATATCTTCCGGTTCGGCTCCTAAAAACCGGGCCGCTAAAAAAAGTACCATAGCAGTTATGACAGCGGCAATCAGAGCCCGGGTTTTTTCCCAAATAGTACCTGCTTTTATAAAGACATATATTGCTAATCCAATGACCGCCAAGGCTCCCAGGTTAATTGTCACGCTGCTTCCTATCGGTATATCAAAAAAACTGCCAATTATTATAGCAGCTATTACTGCCAATGCCCCTTTATCTGTTAATCGCATCCGGTCTAAAACCCGATGTGCCACTCCGAAATATATTAATATGGAAATAACAATTAGGGCAATTAAACCAAAGGGGAAGTTTGTCATACAAATTCCTTCCTTTCTTTATTTTGTTTTGATTATCTTTCCCAGTCAAAAATAAGAATATGTAAAAAACAAAAAGTCCCCCAACAGGGGGACGATTCTAACGTTTGCCGGATTCTTTTACTTTTTATTAAGCCTACCTTTTTTATTCACTCTGCTATATTTGATATTTACTTATCTTCTTGACCAGATCCCGGGGTCAATTCCTCTGGCTTTCAGCCATTCTGCTGTTTGATCCATGATAATCAATGGTTTGGTTGATAATTCCTGAAGGTTTTTGGCTCCCGTCATCAATACAACTGCTTTCAGACTATATAAAAAATCATGTAAATATAATTCGACTGCTTCTTCACCTTCATTTATATATTTTTTTAAAAGAGGGGCGGCAATACCGATAATATCGGCTCCCATCGCCAATGCTTTTACCGCCTCCATTGCGTTTCTTATCCCGCCTGAAGCAATAATGGTAACAGGTAAATTCAATGTGACGATCTCCCCCAGGCTCCAGGCAGTCGGTATTCCCCAACTGTCAAATTCTGCTCCCAGAATTCCGCCTCTGTTTTTTTCAATAGCAATAAAATTTGTTCCGCCCTGCCCACCATTATCAAAAAAGCGTACTCCGCAGGCAAATAATTTTTCCACCGTCTCCCGGGAAAAGCCGAAGCCGACTTCTTTGGCTATTATCGGCACTGGACTGGCAGCTATGATTTCTTTAACATTGGCCAGAACATTTTTAAATTGCCGTTCACCTTCCTGCATTGCTAATTCCTGAGGGACATTAAAATGCAGCTGCAAAGCATCAGCATTGATCATGTCAACTGTTTTAACAGCTTTCTCGCAGGATTCATTGGCGCCGATATTGGCTAATATCAATCCATAGGGATTCATCTTTCTGACAATTGCAAAAGAAGGCTTTAATTCCGGATGTTCAAGCGCGATATTCCCCGACCCGACAGCCATAGGTATATTGAATTTATTGGCCAGGGCAGCCAAGCATTGATTGATTTTAAAAGCCCGTTCAGTTCCCCCGGTAATTGCGTTGATTATCAATGGATACGAAATTTGTTTTTCAAGAAAAGTCAGGCTTAAATCTATTTCGTCAATATTTAAGCCGGGTACGGAGTTATTCAGCAGGAAGATATCTGCGAATCCATTTCCAGATGGCCCGTCTGCTGTCTTGACACATATATCTATATGCTCATCTTTGCGGATTATTCTAATAGCTGTACCCTCCTTGCGATATCGACCGCTTTTTGCAAAGTGTCCTGATCATTGACATTTAAAAATAGCTCGTCCAAATTGCCGAAATACGCCAGTTCTTCTTCTTCAATAATCAATGCGTCTAATTCTTCAAATAATCGGGTGAGTTTTAGGCGGTCAGTTTCCAGATTATATTTTAAGCGCGGCAGGCATTTTTTGCTGTAAACTGCTGACATAGGCTGCATATAGCCTTTAATTCTGGGAACTACACTATCCCTGTCACCCAGTTTATCCAACATATATTCGGCAATACGCATATCCATAAAGGGCATATCACAACCTAAAATAAATATATGTTCATGCGCGGCATAGCTTAAGGCTGCATGCATTCCGCCTACCGGACCTTTACCAGGGTAAATATCCGCGTATACTCTATATCCTAATTTTTCGTATAGTTCCGGTTCATTACTGATAATTATTATTTCCGAGAATAAGGGGATAAACTTATCAATAATAATTTTAATTATTGGTATGCCATCTATTTGTGCAAAAGCTTTATTAAACTTCATCCGGGAACTTTTGCCTCCGGCATTGATTACTCCGCTCGCCTTCATAGTACCCCTCTTTATTTTATAAATAAAGAGGCTGCCAAAGGCAGCCTCTGGTCGGCTCTATATTATTCAGCAGGTTCTTCAGTTACTTCTTCTTCCGTTTCAGTGATTTCGGCTGCCTCTTCTGTTTCAGTAATTTCTGCTGCTTCTTCCGTTTCATTTATTTCTGCTGCTTCTGGTTCGGATGGTTCTTCTGACGGTGTTTCTGGCTGTTCCTGCTTCTGCAAATACTCCTCAACTTCTTGAGCATCAACATCATCCAGGGCTTCTTTTATTGACAGGCTGACCCGCTTCTGTTCGCTGTCTATACTTAAAACTTTTACACTAACTTCCTGATTTACTTTTACAACGTTTTCCGGTTTATCCACCCGATAGTTAGCAAGCTGCGAAATGTGAACCAGTCCATCCACCCCCGGTTCAACTTCTACAAAAGCCCCAAATGCAGCTATTCTGACTACCTTTCCTGTTATAATGTCACCTTCATGATATTTCTCCACAACTACTTCCCATGGACTTTTTAGAAGTTTTTTGCGGCTTAAAGATACCCGGTCTTTCTCCCGGTCAACCCCTAAAACATAAACCTCAATTTCTTCCCCCTCAGTCAGCACATCGGAGGGATGCGGAATCCTTCTGTAATCCAATTCGGAAATATGCAGTAACCCCTCGTAACCGCCCAGATCCAGAAATGCTCCGTAGTCAATTATTCTTTTTACTTTTCCGGTGCGTATTTGTCCGGGTTCAATGCTGTTCCAAAAAGCTTCTCTTTTTTTAGCTTTCTCTTCCCCGGCCAGTTCTTTCCGGGATACAACTACCTGAGAGCCCCGGCGTTTATTACGGTTAAATTCGATAATCCTAAGATCCATTTCCCGCCCGATATAATCATCCAGGTTTTTTACAAACCCGTCGCCTATATGAGAGGCTGGCAAAAAGCTGGTAATGCCAATATCAACTAGCAGACCGCCTTTGACACTGCCAATGACTTTTCCCGATACCGTCAGGCCATCATTAAAATAAACTTCCAGTGTGTCCATAGCCCGTTTAGCGTCAACTTTCTTTTTGGACAGCAATATGTTGCCGTCATCATCCCATTTTAAAACTAATACTTCTATTTCATCCCCGACCTGCACTATTTCCCGGGCCGAGCTGACCTCCTGGGCAGAAAGTTCCCGCAGCGGTATTAACCCTTCTGATTTGCCGCCAACATCAACCATAACTTCATCATCTTTTACCTGAACAACAGTACCTTTTATTACATCCCCTTTACCGGGAGAAGCAATGTCTGCCATTTCAGCCTCCATAGTGGCGAAAGATTCCTCATGATTTTGAACTTCCTGATTCTCCATGGCCTGGGTTTGCAGGGCATCCGGGTTTTCATTTTCCTGATTTTGCTGGATTTCCTGATCAATAGTCTCCTGGTTCAGTTCCTGGTTCCCCTTTTCCTCGTACGCCGTCATCCTATCCAATACCTCCTTAATAATCCAGTCCGGTGTGGAAGCACCTGCAGTAATGCCTAAATTTGATACTCCCTTAAGCCATTCAGTCTCAATTTCATCAGCTTTTTCGATCTGAATGGTCTTTACCCCGGTACTTAAACACTCTTTAGTAAGAGTGGCAGTATTTGAACTTTGTTTATCGCCAATTACCAGCATCAATTCGACCTGGCGGCAAATTCCCAGGGTTTGTTCTACTCTTTTTTTGGTTGCAGAACAAATAGTGTTAAAAACTCTCACTTCTTCAGCTTTGGTGAGTAACGCGCGGGCAATTGCCAAAAATTTATTTTCATCTTTGGTCGTTTGTGATACCAAAGCAATTTTTTGTCGTTTATCTATATTTTGTACCTGTCGAGGCTCATTTATTACTGTTGCATTATTATCGCACCAACCTAAAATTCCTGTTACCTCAGGATGACCTATGTCACCGTAAATAAAAATTTCATATTCTTCCTGTATTAAGGAATGTACTATTTTATGCACCTTGCTCACCAAAGGGCAGGTTGCATCCGTAATTTTTATTCCTTTCAGTTCTGCTGCTTTAAGTATATCGGAACTTACACCGTGTGACCTTATAATAATACCAGTATTTTTTTCATTTATTTGCTCCAGGTCATCTATAGGATTTATGCCCCGGGTTTTTAAATATTCAATTACTGCTTCATTATGAACCAGCGGCCCCAAACTGTACCAGATGCCTGAATCATCAGCAGCAACACTTTCGGCCATTTTTAATGCTCTTTTTACCCCTGCACAAAATCCAGCATTTTTGGCAATATAAACTTGCAAGTTGTCACCTGCCCAATATAATAATTCGTATTTTTAAGCTTAATTCCTGCTATTTGCTAAAAGAAGATTAATTTCGTCAGCAATCTTCTGACTAAATGCCTCCAGGGTCTTGCTGTTAATCTTCATATCATTTTCATTATAATATTTTATAGGTTCGCCAAATACAACTTTTACAGATCGAAACGGTATCATTCGCTGAGTGCCGATGCATGCAACCGGTATTACGGGAGTATCTGATTTAATAGCAATCAGTGCAGTACCGGTTTGAGCAGCAACTTCAGTCCCTTGACTTTTTCTGGTCCCTTCGGGGAATATGCCTATAATTTCACCTTTCTTCAGAATGGCTAAAGCACTTTTAATAGCTTTTCTGTCTGCCGAGCCCCGCTTGACCGGGAAAGCATTAATAGCAGTAAGAAATTTGCCAAATAACTTGTTTTGGAAAAATTCTTCTTTGGCCATAAAATATATTGGCCGCTTAACAAGAACTGCTATAACAATGGGATCGTAATAACTCAAATGGTTTGCTGCTATTATTTGTGCACCGTCTTCGGGCACATTATGTAATCCTTCGTGTTTTATACCTAAAAAAAAGAAAAGTCCCTTTGCAATAGCCCTGACAAAATTATAAAACATATTATTCCCCCTGAATAATAGCTAACATTTTGGCAAGAACATCTTCTATAGTTAAACTGGTAGTATCAATTACTATTGACTCTTTAAGTATTTTCAGTGCCCCAACCGGCCTTTGGGAATCGCTTAAATCCCGCTGGTTCAAATCATCCCGAATAGATTCAGGTGATACTTCATATCCTGCCTTTTTAAATTCTTCCGTTCTGCGTCGTATCCGCTCATCAACTTCAGCGGTAAGAAAAAATTTAAAATCGGCGTCTGGTAATACCACCTCGCCAATATCCCGCCCATCCATCACCACATTATTATCTTCGGCCATTTTCTGCTGCTCGCCTACCATTATTTCCCTGACCGCAGGGTAAGCTGCGACCTTTGACACCAAAGCTCCTATTTGTGGTGAACGAATTTGTCTGGTAATATCTTCATTATCACATATAATTTTTTGGATTTGGGAATTTATTTGGAAGTGAATTTTCGTCTTTTTTGCCAGTTCACACACTGCTGTTTCATCATCTATATCAATGTTTGCCTTCGAGGCTTTCCATGTAACAGCCCGGTACATCGCTCCGGTGTCGATATAAATAAATCCCATTTTTTGTGCCAGTTCTTTGGCCAAAGTGCTTTTACCTGCACCGGCCGGCCCGTCAATAGCTACTTTCATCAATTTACCGCCTAATTTACTTCAATATTATTCTAGCACAATGATAAATTATGTAAAACGCCCCTTCACAAATTGATTCCAGCTCGAAATTATTAGAATAACATTGATCAGTAATACCGCTTCATTGTTTATTGATTCTTGCCTCTGACCCGGGCCAGTATACTCCAGAACTCAGGGAAAGAAATATTTACTGCCTGAGCATTTTTAATAGTTGTTTCCCCGCTGCTTATCTGGGCCGCTATAGCAAGGCTCATGGCAATACGATGATCACCTCGGCTTTTTACTATTCCTCCTTTAAAACCATCCCGGTTACCTTTTATGATAAAACCGTCGGCCTGTTCCTGAATATCTGCCCCCATCCCGGCCAGTTCTTCAACTATAGCCTTAATTCGGTCGGTTTCTTTCACACGTAATTCTTCAGCATTTCTTACCACTGAATTACCCTCAGCAGCAGCCATAGCTACTGCCAATACCGGTAATTCGTCAATAATACGCGGTATCATCTTCCCCTCAATTGTGATCCCTTTTAAGTCAGCACTTCTCACCAGTATATCAGCAACAGCTTCGCCGCCAAAAATACGCTGATTTTCTATTTTTAAACTGGCACCCATCATTTCTAAAGCAGTAAGGATTCCATCCCGGGTAGGATTTATTCCTACATCCCTGATTAAGAGTTCTGAACCAGGTACAATTGAGGCCAGTACCATAAAAAAAGCTGATGATGATATATCTCCCGGCACTAAAAAATCCTGGGCTGTTAATTCCCGGCCTGGCACCAGCCTGATTACGCCGTTATCTGCACACAAGTTTGCTCCCATAGCCGCAAGCATCCTTTCGCTATGGTCCCTGGTGGGAATTTCTTCAATAATGGAGGTAACCCCCTCAGCCTTAAGGCCTGCCAGTAACAGAGCTGATTTGACCTGGGCACTGGCTGCCGCCGGTTTATATGTGATCCCCTTAAGCGAGCTTCCCTTAATCGCCAGAGGAGAATATCTGCTGTCAGCACGGCCTGTAATTTGTGCCCCCATTAAACAAAGCGGTTCAATTACCCGGCTCATCGGTCGGCGTGAAAGGGACTCATCCCCGCATAAGACAGAAAAGAAATTTTGGCCGGACAGCAAACCACTTAAGAGGCGCATGGTAGTTCCGGAATTGCCGCAGTCCAGAACCGTTTCCGGCTCTTTAAAGCTATTAAGCCCTTTTCCGGTCACCACCAGTATATCATCCTGCTTATTGATGTCTGCCCCGAGTTGGGTCATGCATCCTAAGGTGGAATTTATATCTTCCGCCTGTAATAAATTTTTTATCCGGCTTTCACCACTGGCCAAGGAAGCCAGAATTAAAGCACGATGCGAAATCGACTTATCGGCACTTACTGTGATTTCTCCGCTTATCCTTCCAGCTTTATTCAGTTTAATATCCATATGCTCTCCTTAACGCACCCAGGCTTTAATACCATTTTCCTTTAAGGCTTCAACCGCCTGACAGGCTTTATCAAAAGAAGGTACTCCGATCCTGACTGTACCGCCATCACCCTCGCGGACATGCAGGATTTCCAAATCAACAATATTGATCATTTTATTACCCAATATGTTCCCCAGCTCGCCTATTATACCCGGCTGATCCGGTACTATGCAGATCACATCGCTAAAACCTGGCATCAGGCCTTTGCGCATATGGGGTATCGCGTTTCTTATTTCCTGGGCTCGCTTAAGTTTGTTATATAATTCATCATAATTATTACTGGCCAGCATATCCCGAAGACTGCTTAAGCTTTCAATAAAACCGTTAAGGCCTTCAATAATGGGTTCCCGGTTAGAAAAAAGGATCTGCTGCCATAACTCAGGATCAGATGAGGCAATTCGTGTTGTATCCCGGAATCCACCCGCAGCCATGGCTAGTTTATCACTGTCACCATGGGTGAGATTGACCAGGGCTGATGCTGCAATATGCGGTATATGACTTATAGCTGCCACTATTTCATCATGGTATCCGGCTTCCATTATCATTATTCTGGCACCCATAAAACTTAGTATATCGGTTAACTTTGCCGTTACCTCCGGAGGAGTATCTGCAACCGGCGTAAGTACGTAAACCGCATTTTCAAACAGATATTTATCGGCATTGATTATGCCCAATGCCTCCCCCCCGGCCATGGGATGCCCGCCAATGGTATAAATTTGCTCCGGCAGCCGGGTAAATATATTCAAGACCTGATGTTTGGTACTGGCTGCATCAGTTAAAATGGTTCCAGGTTTCAGTATTTCCTTGATCTCGTCAATAATATCCGTAAAAGTATTGACCGGTGTACAAAGAATAACGATATCTGCCTGCCTGGCTCCGGCTTTTAGAGTCGTATAGTAATCTATAGCTCCTAATTCAAGAGCCTTCTGCAGTGTCTCCATATCCTTGTCAGCCCCGGCAATTTTATTGACCAGCGGCGATCCTTTTAACGCTAATCCAATCGAACCGCCAATCAACCCTACTCCTACGATCAGAATATTCGGCAGCATCTTATTGGTCTCCGTCGCTGTTAAGCATGCGGTGTAAATTTTTTATTTTCTTTACCATACGGTAGAAGTTCTCCGGGGTTAAGGACTGCGGCCCGTCTGATAAAGCTTCACTGGGGTTCTGGTGCACTTCAACCATCAAACCGTCAGTACCAGCTCCAACTGCAGCCAGTGCCATAGGTTCAACCAGTTTCCATTTGCCGGTTCCATGACTGGGGTCGACAATAACCGGCAGATGTGTCAATTGCTTGATAACCGGTACAGCACTCAAATCCAGGGTATTACGGGTATAGCTTTCAAAAGAACGTATTCCTCTTTCACACATGATCACCTCAGGATTACCGCTGGAAATGATGTATTCAGCGGCCATTATCCATTCTTCAATTGTTGCAGAAGGCCCCCTTTTCAATATTACCGGCCGTTTTATTCTTCCCAATTCGCGCAGCAGGAAAAAATTCTGCATATTACGGGCTCCGACTTGCAGGATATCAACCAATGCAGCAACATCATCTATTTGCCGGGGATCCATTACTTCCGTAACAACTGGTAATCCAGTGATCTGCCTGGCTTCAGCCAGTATCTTAAGACCTTCCAGTTCCATTCCCTGGAATGAATACGGAGAGGTCCGGGGTTTAAATGCTCCGCCGCGGAGCATGGTGGCTCCGGCTTCTTTTACTGCTTCAGCAACTTCCAGATATTTCGCTCTGCCTTCTACAGCGCAAGGACCGGCAATGATCTGCAATTCACCGCTGCCAATGGTCTGTTCACCTATCTTGATTATAGTGCGCTCCTGCTTAAATTGCCGCGAAGCCATTTTGAAAGGGTGTGCTATCGGTACAACCTTTTCAACTCCCGGCAAGGTTTCGACCAAATCCTGCGTTGCCTGGGTGCGCTCACCGATTGCTCCGATAATAGTCCTTTCTACTCCCTGTGACAGGTGGACTTGAAATCCTCTTTCCTCCAGCTTGCTGTTGACCTGTTTAATTTGCTCTGCAGTTGCCTGGGCTTCCATTACGATAATCACAAAAACCATCCCTTTCCTGGGAAAGATGAGAAATACAAAAAAGCCACGGAACAAAATTGCGCCCATGGTTTTATGGTCGTTTTTCCTCACCAACCTGCCGTACTGCTATTTTGTTAACGATTTATTTCCTGCCATTCTACAATAAAAGGATATCATTTACGCTTGATTCTATGCAAGAGCCAAGCTGATTTTTCAGTGCTGATAATATTTTTGTGTTTTTTGTCAGATTAAATACTATTAGCAGGATATTTCGGCATAAAAATAGAAGGAAGCTTAAACCAATTTGAAAGGAGTGTTGTAAATGACTGGTTCTGGATTCGGAGTATTTGCTGCCTACGGAGCTTTTATGGGACTATTTGCTATTTTTACTATCGTTTTATATGTATTATTTGCATTTGGCCTTTTTACATTAGCTAATCGTCGTAATATTGAAAATGCATGGCTGGCATGGATTCCGCTGGCTCAGTTTTACACAATGGGCGAAGTAATCGGGCCTGTGAAAATCGGAGATTTTGATGTGTCAAAACCAGGGCTTTATCTGCTGATCGGCATGGTAGGATGCCTGGTCCTGGCACAGATTCCTGGCATCGGCTTTATATTTTCTCTGGCCATGGCGGTTTTAAGTATCGGCGCTGCCTATTATTTGTTCAAACGTTATACAACTGACAATAATCCTATGCTTTTCACCATTCTTAGTGCTGTAACCTGCGGGTTCCTTGTTCCTATCTTTGTTTTTATGATCCGCAATAATGAAGACCTGAATAAAGATAGTTCACTAACTGTATAAATACGAGATATTTAAAGCACCACCTCAAAAAAGTGGTGCTTTTTATCCTATTTGTTTTGCCGCTGATCTTATCTGTTCCGCTTTCCCCATCATTATCAACTGGTCGCCCGGTTGTATGATGGCATCGGCACCCGGATTATAAAAAGTATCGTTGTTTCTTTGAATAGCCAGAATAGTTATCCCCATACGGTTACGCATATCGATTTCAGCTAAATTCCTGCCAGTGATATATGATTGTTGACCTACCCGGACACTCCAGATATCAATATCTGAAAAGGAGAATTCCCCTTCGGGTTCGATGCGATATAAACTGCGGAACATTTCGTAATCCTCACTGCGCACCATATCGATATGCTTCTCAATATCATCAATTGGCACCATGTATCTGGATAAAACCCGGGCAAATATTTCAATGGAAGTCTCATATTCTTCAGGTATGACTTCATTGGCTCCCAGCTTGTGCAGATCTGTTACATCTGCGACAAAGCGGGTACGAACTATGATATGAATGGCGGGGTTTATGCGTCTGATGGTTGTAATAATTCTTCTTGTAGCAACTGGATCAGAAATAGCTATAACAACTACCCGGGCTGTATCAATTTCCGCGTTTTTAAGTACCAGTTCATTTACAGCATCTCCATATAGAATTGGCTGCCCGACCAGTCGTTCTTTTCTAACTGTCTCTGAATTCAAATCAAGGATTATGTAAGGTATATTTGCATAAGCCGCTGCTCTGGCCAAATTCTTTCCATTAATACCATATCCAATAATAATTAAGTGATTATTTAAAACAAAATCTGTTTCTTCAAAGTCTTCCGCACTTTTAACATGACCGGATGAAAACTTAAGCACTAATCCCGCAATTCTATTTGAGCCTGAGATCAAAAATGGAGTAAGCATCATAGTAAGTATTGATGCTGCCAGAAATCCCTGATAGAGTTCAGTGCTGATAATATTGTACTCAATTCCGGCCTGGGATAAAATAAAAGCAAATTCTCCCACCTGTGCCAGACTCAAGCCAACCAGTACAGATGTTCGCAAAGGATATTTTAAGATTAAGGTTGTTATTACACATATGAGAACTTTAATGACAATCACCGATAAAGTAATTAATATTATCAGAGCAAGATTGCTCAACACTACCTGCAAATTTAAAAGCATACCTATGGATACAAAAAAAATACTGGTAAAGGTGTCCAAAAACGGCGTTACATTAGCCAATGCCTGATGACTGTATTCAGATTCTGAAATACTGAGCCCGGCCAAAAATGCCCCCAGAGCCAATGAAAGGCCTATGCTGTATGTTAATTCAGCCACCGCAAAACATATGACAATGATGCTGATCAAAAATAATTCCCGGCTCTGCGTACGGGTGATTTTGTCTAAAAGCGGCGGTACTACGTATAAGGACAATATTATTATTAAAACTACCACTGCCACAGCTTTAAGCAGCATTATACCAATTGGGTCGATCTGCGCCTCAGTACTTCCCAGAAGAGGTGCAAAGAGCATCATAGCCACTACAATAATATCCTGAAAAATAAGTATTCCTAAAATTATTTTTCCATGGGGACTATCCATTTCCGCCCGTTCCCCTAATTGTTTCAATACTATGGCAGTGCTGCTGAGAGAAACAAGAAATCCTAAAAACAAAGCCTGATTGGCAGGCAACCCAAAAGCAAAAGCTATTCCAAATGTCGCTGCTATTGTCAGACCTACCTGCAGAGTTCCTCCCAGTAAAACGGTTTTTCCAATATTGATAAGGCTTTTAAAAGAAAATTCCAGCCCAATGCTGAACAGCAGCAATATGACTCCCAATTCCGCTATACTTTGAACCTGCTCCGGTGATTTTATCAGCGCCAGTCCATGCGGGCCGGCAATAATACCTGTCAGCAAAAAACCAACAATGGCCGGAATTCCAATACGATTAAAAACATATAAAACTACGACTGCCAGCCCTGCTATAATAATAATATCCTGCAGAATACCATTTTCCATTTTTCGTTGCTCCTAAATTTTAATCAAATTTCTTCAAAGTGAATGTTTAATACATTTATTTTACCATAAAAAAGGAGCTTCTTCCGGAAGCCCCAGAAACTGTATTGTATATCAATTCATGGCTGAGATCTTTGTGCTAAATCTTGTCTTAAAATTTTAGCATTTTTTAAATAGATGTGTTTAATATCTGTCTGTTTTTTATCACAATTTATATGTACCATTACCCTGATGCATAAAGGTAAGGCGCCGTCTACATCAATCTCTTCAAAACACATAAGAGGGACCAGATCCCAGCCTAATAATCGTCTGGCCTCAGCGGGAAAAGCTGATTTTATATCGGGAGTTACAGAAAAAAACACACTTACAATATCCTCGCTATCAAATTGGTTTTCCTGCTGGATCGTCTTCAGTAAATGGCCGGCCGCTTCGATCACCAGTTCTTTTTCATCAGCTTCTACGGTTGTTGCGCCTCTGATACCTCTTACCAACATAGACATCTCCTCTTTCTAATCAGATACCGCTCTGTGCCCCAGGCCAATTGCAACTTCATCCAAATGCAAAAGGCCTATACCCATAAATATTGCCACACTGATATGGTCATGATGGCGGGCAATACCAATCTTGCCTCCTACATTCAGCCCCAGGGCTTTGGGCATGATCTGGGCTAAGGCTTCCCGGGCAGCACCTGCTACAGCTCCCTCATCTGCATGTGTTTCTTTTATTACTCCTTCTCTTTTGGCGGCAACAACTGCCCTTTCAACTATCTTGCCAACTGAGGCGATAAATTCCCCCCCGTAATCAACTGCTACCGCCCTCACCTGAGTATTTTCCCACATCTGCTTTTTCAGGTTGCTCTCTTCCTGCCGGGAGGTTGTAAGGGCCATTTTAATTGCTGCGGTTGCCACAACTTTACTGCCAATTTCCACCAATCATACCACCTTTGGTTTATTGATAATCTTATTTTACTATAACTTTACCAATCATTACTATGCTCTGGTTAGCAGTATATGTTTTTCCCTGCTGAGGCCAGGCCATATTTTCGGAAGTCGCCTCAATTACAAATTCCACGGGGAAATCATATCCGGTACAATCTATTTCTATTATATCTCCTGCCATCAAAGGGATTTCCATCTCCCGATTGTCAAAAGCGGCCTGTTCCTGACCATTGATCAATATTTTAGCCCGGGGAAGAGAAGAAAACTGACTGATTGTTAATTTTAAAACTGCCTGCGGGGATTTTACAGCAGCCGGTTCGTTCTCCGCATCCTCCTGGTTGCCTGCCACAGGATATTCAAGTATTTGTCCTTCCATCCTTTCTGCCCAGCTCAAATACAGCCGGGCTGGTTCATGAACCATAACTCCCTGAACTACGACCAGCACAACGATCCCCAGTACTATTACCCTGATAATAATTTTTTCTATTTTATCGAGCAATTTTTTCAATATTTCTCAGCTCCTCCCGGCATCTTTTCTCTTCTATCTTATGCCCGGAGCAGCCATAATATCCGTGCTGCGAATATCTGTAATTCAACCCTGCCAATAACAAATGCTTATATAATTAAAATAACCGGCCAATAATCTTAACCAGTTATTAAATAAAACCTGCTCGCTTTGATTTGAGTTTAAGTCGATTTATTTCCAATGATCTATTTTCCTTTGTATATAGCTTTTATAATTGGCCAGCTCTTCATTCGCCTTTAGCAAAATTCTGTCAATTTCTGATTTCCCAAGTTCCAAGGTTTCGGGTCCCAGAGTTTCAATGGTGCGAAATTCTTCTTTCATAGTAAACCTAATGGCATCTTCGATGGTATCTGCGTAAAATGCAACTGTTATTGGTGCATAAGTGGTTGTTTTACCGGTAATATCATCTGTAACCGAGTATACTTCCTGCCCCATATCGATTTCTTCGATCAAAATCCCCTGAATCGGCATATTCCTAAGTAGTGAAGCTTGCTGTTGCCTTATTTCTTCCGCAACCTCTTCACCGTTTTTGGAACCAAAAAATAATCTCCCGCCCCGTTCTCTGCCGGCATAATCAAAGCGGGCACGCATTCGAAGTTTGTCCATTTCTACTCCTCCCTTCCCAGGTCTTGGTCTTAAATAACACAATTATTGATTAGTAATAATTACCCTATTTCAACTTAACCAGGTCGGTTCTGCATCTTATAATTCGGCTTATCAACCTGGACTCTGAGGGTGCCGTGATGTCATCATAAGTCTTTCAGCTTCCCGGCTGCTCAGATAACGGTATTCACCAGCCTTCAATCCTTTAAGCGTTAAAAAACCTACCGCCGTTCTTTTAAGTTTAATAACCGGATGCCCTACGGCCTCCATCATTCTTTTCACCTGTCTTTTTCTTCCCTCATGAATAATCAATTCCAATAAGGTTTGGTCAGAGGCAGCCTTCAATATTCTGACTCTTGCCGGCGCAGTCTTACCGTCTTCCAACGGAATTCCTTTTTGCAACTGTTTTATTGCAGCGGCTGTTACTGCATTCTGAACTAATACTTCGTACTTCTTGTCCATTTTATAACGGGGATGAATAACATAATTGGCAAAATCTCCATCATTGGTTAAAATCAGCAAGCCCTCCGTATCGAAATCCAATCGTCCGGCCGGATATATTCGCATATTTTTTTCTTTTATCAAATCTGTTACTACCGGCCTTCCCCATGGATCGCTTACACTGCTGATGTAACCGGCAGGTTTATATAGCAATATATATACTTTGTCTGTAGGCTTAAGCAACTGGCCGTCAACTTCGATCCTGTCCTGCAGGGGATCGATTTTTAAACCCTGCTCACTGACTATGCGGCCATTTACGGTTACACGCCCCTGAGAAATGAGTGCTTCGCTTTTGCGCCTTGAAGCTGCTCCTTGTTCAGCCAGATATTTCGCCAATCTCAACTGTATATCCTTCCTTGCTTTTCAAGCTTATTCTCTATATACCTGTATTTCTCTATTTATTAACTTGATCCTTTACTCATATACTGATACTATAACAATAAGTATTATTTTTAAGCTCGCCTAATATTAAACCAGGAGGCTTATTATGCAGCTTTATGACCGGGCTCGCGGAGTTATGACAGGACTAGCCTTGGGAGATGCTCTGGGTGTAATTGCAGAAGGTCTGAGTGCTGAACAAATAAAAAGTACTTTTGGCTTTATAAAAGATTTCAGCGCTGCCTCAATTATTAATACAATGATGCAAACAGCTGACGATGAAAGAAGTCTTAACGCTCTGCAACGGTTTATTGCACGTTTACCATTGCCGGGATTATATAGTGATGATACTCAGCAAGCCTTAATAATAGCTGACTGCCTTATTAAACACGGAAATATCGATACAGGCTATTTAGCTTCCGCCTACCTGGAAATGGCTTCATGCCCCAGGCAAGGTTCTTTCGGTTTATTCAGGAATGTTGGTCCGGGATTTGTAACAACCGTAAACAATCTCAGGAAATTTAAACCTTATTCAGAATGCGGAGCTGTCAGTGCCGGCAACGGTTCTGCCATGAGAATTTCTCCTCTGGGGGTTTATTTTTATCATGATTACGATTTGCTTAAGCAAGCAATAATTGACACCAGTCTGTTGACCCACCGGGATATTCGCGGTATTGCTGCCGCCGGAGTTATTGCTTTTACGATAGCTTACTCAATTACTCATGACCCCCAACATATCGATTTCAGTAATTTGTCAGAGGAATTATTTCTGTTTGTCCGCAGTCTGGAAGAGCATTTATCGCTTGAATATCCATCCATAGTGTGGGAAGATTTTACTGTTAATCAAGTATCAAAATCAATTGAGCTGTTGCGCGAAGTTTTAGATTACAATTATGATGAAGCCATTAATAGATTGGATGTGTGGGCTGCTGCAATGAGCAACAATCCTCAATGTAAGCATAACCATTCTTTCGCGCTTGGATCTGTTATATTCAGTCTTTATTTGTTTATCAAACAGGGATCTGATCCTGTAAAAGCCATACTTGCTGCCGTTAATGGCGGTGGTGATACCGATACTATTGCGGCCATGACCGGAGCTTTATGTGGTGCCCTGCATGGTTCTTCAGCCTTTCCGCAGTCCTGGCATGATAATCTGATCAACCGCGAACAAATCAGTTTACGCGGCAGGGCACTGGCTGATATGGATTTTGACCTCAATCTTTTAGAGGATTTATTTGAAATGGAAAAAGCCGCTTGCAAGGCCGAGGATCTTTACCGCAATAAATACCGGCAAGCCTTGCAGCAAAAATTCGGCATTTAAAAAATACTGATCTAATAAAAATTGGAGGAAACTATGCAGAAAAACATCGATGAAGAAAAAATTAAGCAGGCATTAAGAATGATTCTGGAAGCTATCGGTGAAGATCCTGAACGGGAAGGTTTGATAAATACTCCTAAAAGAGTTGCCAGAATGTACACGGAAATTTTTTCGGGCATGGTGGAAAATCCCCGGGATTTACTGCAGGTATCCTTTACTGAATACCATGATGAATTAGTTCTGGTAAAGGATATACCGATTTATTCGATGTGTGAGCATCATCTGCTCCCCTTTTACGGCACAGCCCATATAGCCTATATCCCCAAAGGCGGAAAAGTTGTCGGCATCAGCAAGCTGGCCCGGGTAGCTGAAGTTTACTCCAAAAGACCCCAGCTCCAGGAAAGACTTACCTCCCAGATAGCTGACTGTATAAATGATACTTTGGAACCATGGGGGGTTGGGGTGGTGATCTCGGCTGAACATATGTGCATGACTATGCGGGGGATCCGTAAACCAGGTTCAGTCACAGTTACATCAGCAGTGCGAGGTGTCTTTGAGCGCAATGCCTCAACCAGGGCTGAGTTTTATTCATTGATCGGCTATAAGTAATCAGAACAAAAAATCCAGCCCGAAAGGACGACTCTGATAGAGATTATAGGAAACAATCAAAGCAAACCAAGGTGACAGCCTTCAAGCGGACAAAACAAAGCACCATCGGATCTCTTTCCGGTGGTGCTTATTTGTTATGGTCGGTGCTATGGGAAACGCACCCCATACCGGCAAGCGGGCGAGCGAGAATAGCAGTTCCTTGCAGCGGATTTTGCAGAAGCTACCGCGCAGCTTTACAGTTAATTAATCGGGATTTGGTATTTAATGGTACGACTGTTGATACGCTTGCTCTTCGAGCAGGTGCAATTCAGACTGTCACGTTTTCGATAAACCTTTGCAGCATCGCCGCGACCTCGGCGCGGATGGCGGAGCCTCTGGGGTTCATGTTGTCGTAGCCGTCGCCGGTCAGTATCCCCACGCCGCAGGCCCATTGCAGGGCCGCGAAGGCGTATTCTGAAATAGTAAGCGCGTCATTGTAGGACAGAATGTTCGTATCCTCGCCGATTGAGACGTCGTATCCCTTATGTTTGGCGTAGTTATATAGCGTCACTGCAAGTTGTTCGCGGGTAACGCTGTCACCCAATCCAAAAGTGCCATTTCCATAGCCCCCGATGATCTTGTTCTGCTCTGCCCAAACCAGCGCGTTGTAATAATAGCTTCCAGTCTCAGCATCAGTAAAGCTGCAGACTCCGGAAACGGTAGGCTCTCCGGCCGTGCGGTACAGAACGGTCACAAACTGCTCCCTGGTCATATTGCCATTTACGCCGAATATGGTGAAGCTATAGCCACTCATCAGACCATTCCTGATCACATAGTCCACATACTCGTGATACCACTGGCTGGTATCGACGTCGGTATAGCCATGAGCCGGACAACTTGCGCCGCCGTCACAGGCAGGGAGCTCCTGAAAAGTCACGGCGACCCACACGCCGCTGGCGGGCATGATGAAGCTGTAATTGCCGCCCCCATTGTCGATCACGTCGATTACATTATCGTTTTTGTCGGTTACAACGACCTTAAACACCGCAAAATCCTTGTCGGGGGCAGTGGTGATGGTCACCTTGCTGCCAGCTGGGGATCTCTTGGGGCTGATTGTGATAGAACCGTTTTCCCCCTGTATGACGGTGATAGGGTAATTGGTGGTATAGGTGGTGTCGGTGCTGTCGGTGGTGTCGCTGCTATAACGGACTGTTGCTGTGATAACAATGTTACCGGTAACTTTATCAATCTGAACCGTTTTTTTATGATACGTCGAGTCTGTTACATCCACGCCGCCCATCTTTACAACAACATTTCTCAAGACACAACCGCTGTTTGGCGTCAGCGTAATCATATAAGACCCGCCGAAAAGAATATCGGTCGTGCCTGAATCTGTTCCTCCAACATTGATATCTGAACTGATGCCGGAAATATTCACAAGGTTGTTTGTTAAAAAGAGATGTCCTATCGCAGGGCCAACGGATGTGTCATCGACCATGCCATGGATAGTGCCGGTGTTCCCGCAGTCCGCATCAACTGAGCCGTTAAATACATATCCCACGATTCCGCCGGAAGTTGTGGAGGCTTCATTTGTAACAGCGCCCGAGTTTGTGCAGTCTTTTACAGATACAGAGCCGCCGTTATATTCTGGCGTATTCGTAAAAGCGCTGAGCCAAAGAGTGCCGACAACCCCTCCCGCACAGCCGCCGGTCGGGTCGTTATAGTAGCTTTGGCCTTCTTCCAGGCCGTCGTAAGTGCCTTCCGTGCAATCGTAGCCGCCCTGCAATTCGGATGAATAGGTGCATGTGACGTTCCCTTCGTTTATGCAGTTTTCAATGACAATATCCGCATAATCATAAAGCGCATAGACACAGCCCGCAATGCCGCCGGAATATTGCTCGGAGGCGGTAACTGCCCCGGTGTTGGTGCAATTGGAAACCGTGCTGTCGAAGTATACATAACCGGCGATGCCGCCTACGCCGTTTACCCCCGTAACAGAGCCAGAATTGCTGCATTCCCGGACAATGCCGGTTTCCAGATAACCCACGATACCGCCGGTGCCGTCCTCGGCATTGATTACCGGGCCGCTGTTCAAACAATTTTCAATAATGAGGTGATAAACCTGCTCTCCGCTTACATCGCTGTAGCCTTTCGCACAGCCGACAATGCCGCCCGTACATTCATCGTTATCCGTACTGCCGCAACAGACGTTTCCGGAATTGCTGCAGCCGCTGATAATCACTTTGTCCGCTCCCGCATTTATCGTCAGCATAGCGCAGCCGACAATGCCGCCGGCTTCATACTCACCCGCGGGCACTATATGGACATGGCCGGAATTGCTGCAATCGGATATATCGGAGTCCTGCATATAACCGGCAATACCCCCTGCGTACCTGAAATTAGCATACGCTGTCAAGGTATTTTCACAATCGGCAATAACGCCGTTTTCCATATAACCTGTGATGCCGCCGACATAGCTATTGCCTGTGATTTCTCCCGAGACCTTCAGATTAATTACGGAACCGCCGCTGATAAAGCCGAACAGGCCCTGATAGTCGCTTGCGGCACTGTCGATATACAAATTGTTGACAGTGTTACCCCCGCCGTCAAACGTGCCTGCAAAAGGATTGCCGCTATTGCCGATAGGGGTCCAATTTTCATCAAGTAATTCGCTGCAAACCGTTGACAGGTCGATGTTGTCCGTCAGAACAAAGGTAGCATCCTCGCCGCTGTTGCCGCTGTCCACAAGCTCGGTAAGCCGCTGTAAATCCTCCGTACTGGCTATGTAATAAGTCTGCCCACTTTCAAAACCGACAAGGGTTGCCCAGTTTGTCGTATCTTCTGCCAGCGCCGGGGACGGCAGAAGCACCAGGCCCAGGATCAATACCGACAGGATTCTTAGCAGTTTTTTTACTTTCACAAACAACCTCCTCCTGCTTGCTTAAAATTTTATTAGAACAATCCAACTATTTCACCATCAGGCTTGATATCGATTTTTTCTGCCGCCGGAGTCTTGCCTAAACCGGGCATAGTCATAATATCACCCGTCAAAGGTACAATAAAACCTGCTCCGGCAGATAGTCTGACTTCGCCGATTTCCACTTTAAAACCACGTGGTCTTCCCTTTAAATCAGGATTGTCTGAAAGTGAATATTGGGTCTTGGCGCAACAGACCGGCAGATTGCCATAGCCCAACTCTTCGTATTTGGCCAGCATTTCGTTGGCAGCCGCAGAATAATTGACACCATCAGCACCATATATTTCCCGGCAAACAGTTTCGATTTTTTGCTTGAGCGGTTGTTCCAGTTCATAGATAGGTTTGAAATTGCTGGGGGTTCCGGCAGCAGCTATGACCTGCTCTGCCAAATCTATCCCTCCGGCCCCGCCTTTGGCCCAAACCTGTGATATAGCTACTCTGGCTCCCAGGGCTGCACATTTCTGTCTGATCAATTCGATTTCTTCGGGAGTGTCTCCGGGAAATTCATTCAGGGATACAACTACCGGCAAGCCGTATTTATGAATGTTTTCCAATTGTTTTTCCAGGTTCTCAATTCCTTTTTCCAGGGCCGCCATATTGATTTCTCCCAAATGATCTTTAGCAACTCCGCCATGGTTTTTTAACGCCCTAATAGTTGCTACTAAAACAACTGCGTCCGGTTTCAAATTCCCATAGCGGCAAACAATATCAAAAAACTTTTCTGCTCCCAGGTCAGCTCCGAATCCGGCTTCAGTAATCATGTAATCAGCAAGTTTCAGACCAATTTGGGTAGCCATAATGCTATTGGCACCATGGGCGATATTGGCAAAAGGCCCGCCATGCACAAAAGCTGGAGTGTTTTCCAAAGTCTGTACCAGATTAGGTTTAATAGCGTCTTTCATTATCAATGTCATAGATCCTGCGGCTTTAAGGTCATCCGCTGTTACCGGATTACCATCAAAAGTATAAGCAACTACAATTCGTTTAAATCTGGCCTTCAGATCCATTAAATCGGTCGCCAGGCATAAGCAGGCCATGACTTCCGAGGCCACGGTAATATCAAATCCGGATTCGCGTGGAACTCCGTTTATTCTGCCGCCAAGTCCAATAACTATATTACGCAGTGCTCGCTCATTTAAATCCATAACCCGGCGCCAGACAATTCTTCCGGGATCGATGTTCAGTTTGTTGCCCTGATGGATATGGTTGTCCAACATGGCAGCTAAAAGATTGTGAGCGGTCGTTACAGCATGGATATCTCCAGTGAAATGCAGGTTTATGTCCTCCATCGGTACTACCTGGGAGTATCCCCCGCCTGCTGCGCCTCCCTTTATACCGAAGCTTGGCCCTAATGAAGGCTCCCTTAAAGCAATAATAGCTTTCTTCCCCAGAATGTTTAATGCCTGCCCCAATCCAACTGTGTTGGTCGTTTTGCCTTCTCCGGCCGGTGTAGGGTTAATTGCGGTCACTAACACTAATTTACCGGACGGTTTATCCTTGAGCCTGTCCCATACCTGCAAAGATACTTTGGCCTTATACTTTCCGTATAGTTCAATATCATCAGCATCAAGGCCGATACTTTCTGCAATTTCCGTAATTGGTTTCATAACCGTGCTCTGGGCAATTTCAATATCGCTTTTCATTCTTTACCCCCTATACTTTGAATTTATATTCTGCCAGGGAACATATCCCTATACATATTCCTCTTTACATATTGTAATGCAAATAGTGCTTAACCGATCTGACTTGAAACTAAATTTAAGACCTGCGCTTTTACTGATCTGGCAGATCGGGTCATAATCTCCATCTGCCTTCTGGTTTTTGTTACATATTCTTCATCCTTAATGTAGGGCAGATTGATCCTCACATTCAGCATCGTACTTTCCAGTCCGGCTAAAGCCACCTCGGCTGCCACACCTACATCACTGATCAGATTAGTGTTGCCTTTTCCAGCTATCAGAGCAGCCAGATCAAGTACCTCCATGCAGTTGACAGCTATTGCATAAGGCACCTCGGCTGCCCGGCGGAAACTTTTTTGCATAGCTTCTGCTCTTAAGCGGGTTTGTGAATCATTTTCCTTTGGCATTTTCATGGCGGCTATAACTTCGTTAAATGCTGCTGCATCTTCGTCGACCTGAGCCGCCAGATTTTTGTATAACTGGTCACTTCTACTTATAATATCAACCATTTCAGCTTCAACTTCTTCATAACCCTTTTTCCCTATGGTCAGTCGGGCAACCATTGCAATCAAACATGCTCCCATGGCTCCGGAAAGCGCTGCTGCCCCTCCTCCGCCGGGAGCCGGTAAGTCAGATGCCAAATCCTCTAAAAATTCTGTTATTTTCTTTTCAGCGAGCATTGCCAATCTCCCTTTTGCAAAATAATTATTAAAATAATCGTGCGCAAAATTCAGCACGATTCAGCTAATAGCAATAATCTTTTTAAAGAATTATAACATTAGTTACCAAGGATTCAAAATGAATATGCAAATTATTGGCTTAAAAACCATGTAATTAGCGAAATAACAGATTACATATATATAAAGAAGCGAGAAATCCTGTAATGTCAGCCGTTAATCCGGTTACTACCGCATAGCGGTATTTCTTTATACCTACTGAGCCAAAATAGACCGTCAACACAAAAAATGTTGTATCAGTAGTACCCTGCATAACTGACGCTAATCTGCCGATAAAAGAGTCCGGCCCATAAATCCTCATCAATTCAGCAGCCATGCCTAAAACACCGCTGCCCGACAAAGGCCTCATTATAGCCAGCGGTAATATTTCGGAAGGCGCACCGATCCTGGCCGTCAGGGGATCCAACAGTAAGGCCAGGTAATCCATAGCCCCGGATGCCCGGAAAACCGAAATAGCTATCATCATTCCGGCCAGGAAAGGAATTATTTTGACTGCCGTACTGAAGCCCTCTTCTGCCCCGGCTACAAAAGCTTCATATACCGGTACTTTTTTGCAAAAGCCGTATAAAGGAACTAAAAGCAATAAAAGCGGTATTGTCCATTGGGAAATTCCTGTAAGAGCACTTAACAGCATTTAGCCTTTCACTCCCCAACGGCTTTTTTTCCGGAACCACCAGTCAAGGGACATGGCAATGACCATAGCGGTACAGGTGGCAAAAATACAAGGGCCGACTATTTCAGTTGGATTTGCTGAACCGAAGGACAATCGTACCCCGATTATAGTAGCAGGCAGCAGGGTAATGCAGGAAGTATTTAAAGCCAGGAAAGTACACATTGCTTCTGATGCTTCTTCTGATCCTTTATTTAAAAGCTGCATTTCCTGCATGGCCTTCATCCCCATTGGTGTAGCAGCATTACCGAGGCCCAGCATATTAGCACTGATATTAAGAATTATTGCTCCCATGGCTGGATGTTCCGCAGGTATACTGGGAAAAATCCTTACCATAACGGGTCTGACTAATTTGGCTAAACTGGCAATCAACCCGCCTTGTTCAGCTATTTTCATGATCCCCAGCCATAAAGCCATTACCCCGATCAAATCAAAACAAACTTTTACTGCCCCCTGTGCCGCTCCCAGTGCAGCTTCGGTCACAACTTCAATATTTCCGTTGACAGCAGCTATAACAATACCCGCAGTCAATAATAACAGCCAGATAACATTAAGCATATCATCCCTCCCATTTAACTTTTTTTAGAGGGTATGATATGCCTGCGCAAATTAGAACATACTGCTTTTTGTCAGTTTAAACTGCCTGACTTTATTGTTCAAATGTATCCTCGCCCCGGTTGTAATGGCGATTTTTTTGCATAATATGTTCAATTTTATCTATTATCTGGGGAGCTATATCTACAACTCTTTCCGCCAGTGGATTGCCGCTGACAGAAATAAGTCTTACATCATTCATCCTTACTACTAAAAATCCGACTGGTTTAACTGATACTCCGGCACCGCTGCCGCCGGCAAAGGGAAGGCTTTCATTTTTACTGCCGGCCTTGGTTATTATTTCATACTCTCCCCCCCCTGCCCCAAAGCCGAAGGCAACCTGTGAGATAGGAATGATAACACTGCCATCATTGGTTTCTACCGCATCACCAACAACAGTAGTAACATCAACCATTTCTTTAATACTTTGCATAGCCGTTTTCATAAGTCCCTCGATAGGATGGCTCTGCTTTTCCTGGTCTGTATCCATTAATATACCCCCTGACTATTATAAAAAGCAGATAGACTGCTATAAAAATAATATGTACTATTCGTATTTTAATTATGCAATGCAGATAAGTTCTGAAGATTTCTTCATTGTAAACAGGGGCAACTTGCAGGTGTAATTTTTCCAGGCGGCTGTTTAGGCTTATCATGCTTGATAATATCCCCTTTATTGCCCATATAATACCGGTACAAATACCGGTATACATGGCATCCTCTAAACCGACCCCGCTCTGCCAGTCGATTTGCTCCACTACGGCGTAATTGAAAATTATTTTTATAAAAGAATTATAATCATGAAAGCCCAGTCTGATAAGATAAGCTTTTAAATCATCATGTTCAGATCTTTTTTTCAGTCGATTGGAAACAACTGCAGCTTTATCTACAGCTGACAGTATATCCAAATCAAAGTTTTCATAGCGGAATTCCAGATACCGGTGGGCAGGGATAATATAAATAAAGGCTTGCATTGTAAATGCAAGCCCTTCCTCATGTTTATATAATCTTACCTTTATGCTGAGACGGGCAAAAATGCAGTAGCCGAGTAAAAAAATAAGCCCGGTTACGCTTACCAGAACAACCATGGTTATTTCTCCTGTTTTACCATATTGTTCCCAGCTTGATCAGGCTTATTCACATTTGCCTTGGTATCAAGCTTTTATTTCTGTGATATAACTTTCCACGGTTGATTTGATTTTATCTATTTCCTCTTCCACAATTATATTGGCCCTTCCCAAGCGGAAGGTTGGGCAGGCTAAATTATAGTCGATTACTTTCCGGGTAATTTTCTCAAGATCCAGGCGTCTTTCGTAATAAAAATGTTCTTTCCGGCTTTCAAATCTTTTCAGTGCAGTATCACTGTGATTCTTATCACGGTAAAAGATGGCGGTATATTTTTTAAATAACTCCAGCTCTTTCGCAAGATTTACAAAATCCTGGTCAATTTCCTTGCCTAATTCGATCCAGAAAGGAGCAAAGCCGTTGTCTTTTAAAATTTTGTAGGGCATTCTTAACTCCGGAGGCTGCAAAGGATGTTCTTCGAGATTCAACTTCTTGCCTGCTCCGTTCAGGTTATCGAAATCCCCTCTTTCCTGAGCCTTTAATATCTGCTGCTCAACCAGGTCCTCAGTACTGCTCATATACCTGGCTAATCTCTTGGCTTGGCCGGCTTTGATCATTATTTCTTCTTCCAGTGAATCATATGACATCCAGATCATCCTCCAATGGCGGTAAGTCCTGCAAATTGACCAGGCCAAATACTTTTAAGAACTCTTCAGTAGTCTCATATAATATCGGCCGTCCAATCGCAGCTTTTGAACCAGCTTCTGCTATAAGGTTTTTTTCAATCAAATTAGCTATAATACGTTCAGATTTAACTCCCCGGACTCTCTCGATTTCGGCTCGGGTAATCGGCTGGGAATAAGCTATGATAGCCAGAGTTTCCAACGCCGCCGGGCTCAGGCGCTTTTTCTGCGGCCCGGTCATTTTGACCAGGTAATCAGAATACTCAGGGTTCGTGCACATTACATAGCCGTCATTTACTGCTTTGATCCTCAGTCCTTTGCCGGGCACACTATAATCATCTATTATTTCCCTCATTATATCAATTACATCAAAAAGCGGCACTTCCAAAATATCTATTATTTCATCCAGCCCAACCCGACCGGTGCGAACAAATAAAATCGCTTCAATTGCCCCTTTGATTTCATCCCTCATTAACATTTTTATGTCGCCCACCTAAAAATATTTTTATGCTGTCAAAATCGTTTTCCTGCACTGCTTTTATTTTCTGCAGACGTATTAATTCCAGTAAAGCTAAAAAAAATGCTGCCAGTTCCCTTTTGCTAATAATACCATTAATAAATTCCTTGAAGAATACTCCCTGGCGATGTTTGCGCAAAGCAACCAAAATCTCTGCCATTTTCCCGCTTACATCAATATCATCCCGGGGTATTTCAAACAGCTGAACTTCTTTGGCTTTTGTTAATAAATTATATAATAATTCAGCCAGGATATTAATATTGGCGGTCAATTCACTGGGAGCAGAGATAAAATCGGCATCCTCGCGATGAAAGTAACGTTTTGTCTCGCCATTCTTTAATCCTTCCAGCTTCTCAGCCGCTATTTTAAATTTCCGGTAATATAGTAATCTCTGCACCAATTCGACACGCGGGTCTTGTTCCTCGGTTTCCTCTTCTTCGCCGTCCGGTTGCCGTGGCAGCAGCATCTGGATTTTTAAGGACAGCAGATAAGAAGCCATAATTAGAAAATCGCCCAGCTTTTCCAAATCAAAATCACCGGTAATATTTAAATATTCCATATATTGATCGGTTATACGGGCTATAGGGATATCGTATATATCTATTTGGTTTTCATCAATAAGAAAAAGCAGCAGGTCCAGCGGCCCGTGAAAAGAGTCTAAATCTACCACATAATCCATCGGTCTCGCCCCTTAAAACACAATATTGTAGAGCAGGCTGTATATGCCGTTAGCCAGCGGCCAGATTATTTTCCCCGTTAAATCGGTAACGATCAGAAGTATCAGTATAAAAGGCCCGTATTGTTCCAATGAATATATTGCTCTGGCTCCTGAATCCGGCAGCAGGCCGGCTAATATTTTTGAACCGTCCAAAGGCGGCACCGGAATCAAGTTAAACGCCGCCAGAATAAGGTTGATCTGAATCAGCGGGATCAGCAGAGCGATCACATAACTTCCCCATTCCAGGTTTTGAAATGGTGATAAATATTTATACGCAATCATACCAACCAAAGCAACTAATATATTCATTACCGGTCCGGCCAGAGAGACCAGCATCATTCCCTGCTTAATACTGATATTTTTATTAAAATTAAGTGGATTCACCTGTACCGGTTTGGCCCAGCCAAATTTAAAGATTATCAACATGAAAAAACCTATCCAATCAATATGGGGCAAAGGATTTAAGGTAAGGCGTCCCTGATTATATGCGGTATCATCCCCTAACATATAAGCGACCCTGCCATGGGCATACTCGTGAAAGGTAAGTCCGATCAATATGGCCGGCAGCCATATCAAAATATCTATTATATACTGCAATTTAAAACTTATCCTCCTTTAATAATTTATATACAAAAGCTATTTCTTCCTCTTTTGAAGTAATACTTCCGTCCAACCTTGATTTGTATAATTCGCTTAATATGCTTTTATATACCGGCCCTGGTTTTATCCCCATTGCTTTTAAATCATGTCCGTTGATTTCTGCTTTCACTGTATCCCTGGCCTCCAGATAGCCGGCTGTAAATTGCCAGCCTTTTTCGGTAGTCAGGCAAAGCAGCAGATATAACAAAGTTTCACTGCCATAACCGGACACGATGCAATCTATATCACTAAAACAAATCTTCCTGCCGCTGTCGATTCCGGCAGCCAACTGGCTGACAGTTCTGGATTCTTCTATTGCTCTTACTGTATATTTATCAAGTTTATATCTTAAGATTATTTCACTGACTGATTCTTCCGGCAGATCTTCCAGTATGATCAGCAGATATATAAGCCAGGTTTTGATTTCCCGGTGATTAAAATGTTCTTCAGCCCAGCCGCTGACGATCGGCACCCTTTTTAAACGGTTATAATTCAGCCTTTCCAAATCAACTTCCGGCAATATATACTGCCAGACTCCTATCTCGCCCATTCTGGTCACGGCCGGCAGCGGATTTCTTTCACTTAATATAAGCATCAGTTCCTGCAGTATTCTTTTATAGGAAAGTTTCTTAAGCAGTCTTCTGGCAATAGCATCCTGAGCAAAACGCAGAGTATCCGGTTCTATTTTAAAATTATAACGCTGTTCAAATCGAATTGCCCGGAGTATACGGGTTGGATCCTCAACAAAAGAAAAATTATAAAGTATCCGAATAATGCCATTTTCAATATCCTGGCACCCACCAAAATAATCGATCAATTGCCCGAAGCACTCAGGGTTTAAGCATATGGCCAGAGTATTTATTGTAAAATCGCGGCGGTAAAGATCTTCCCGGATCGAAGAATTTTCAATCTGCGGCAATGCGGCCGGAAACTCGTAATACTCTGTTCTGGCTGTTGCTACATCGATTTTATTGCCATCCGGCAGGATTATTATAGCCGTGCCAAATCTTTCATGAATCCTGGTCCTGCCATTTAAACGCCGGGCCAGTGATTTTGCCAGAGTCTCGCCGCTGCCTTCCACTACCAGGTCTAAATCGTAATTGGGCACCCGTAAAAATAAATCCCGTACAAAACCTCCCACACAAAATACTTTCATGCCTAACTGGCAGGCAGTCTCACCGGCAGCTGCTAAAACCTCGGCCATCTCCCGGGGAAGATTATTTTTTATTAATCCGGCATAATTATCTTCCTGGCGATTATCGATGGAATAAAGCAATTCATGATCTTCCGGATAGTCTTCGCCATGCAGGAATCTTAAAATATCTGTTCTTGATATAATACCTGCCAGTTTTCCGTTATCAATAACCGGAAGCCGGCCAATATCTTTTTCTACCATGATCTTTTGCACTTCTGTCAGGCTTGTTAAGGGGTCAACTGACAAAACCGCAGTCGTCATAAACCCTTTAACCGGTGCATGCCCCAATTCATGAGTCAGGGCCTTATCGACGTCCCGGCGGGAAATTACTCCTACTATCTCCCCCCCGTCGATGACCGGCATACCAGTATGGCCATACCTGAGCATCAGTCTCCCGGCTTCCTCCATGCTAATATTCATTGAAACTGTTTTGACCGGCGAGGTCATTATGTCTCCGGCTAACAAAGCCGGAGTTGTTGCCCGTCCCAGTTCTTCAACTATGATTTTTTCTATATCAGCAAAGTCAACTTCTTTCAGCATGGCTGAAGCTGCTTTTTCATGGCCCCTGCCGCCCAATGGTTTCAATACCTGATTCACCCTTATATTATCTGTTTTGCTGCGGCCTACCACATGAATCTTGCCCTGCATAGCTGCCACCGTAAAAACTGCATCACAATCTTCCACTTCCAATAATCGATGGGTCACTATGTCAAGCCCCATAATGAAGTCCCCGCACTTTGCATGCGAAATAACAACCGAAGAATTTTCTATATTATAATTGTGTGTATTTTGCAGCAGAGTTTGCAGCAAATCACGTTGTTCGCTGGAAAAAGGCCTTTCCATAAAACTGGCTACTACCGAAAGATTAGCGCCCATTTCCAGTAAATAAGCTGCTGCAGACATATCCCGGGCTGTAGTGGTAGTAAATATCATGCTGCCGGTATCTTCATATATACCCAAAGCCAAAATAGTGGCTTCAAAAGTGCTGATACCAATATTTCGTTCCCTTATTAATTCAACCAGTATGGTTGTAGCCGCCCCAACCGGATAAATATGGGCAAGACTTCCCTTAAGATCACCTTCAACATGCGGGTGATGGTCATAAATATGGAAATCCATATCTTCCCTTAAGGCCAAATCTTTCAGATAACCAAGACGATTTGCATTGGCAGTGTCTATCAGGATCATTCTTTTTACTTCTGCAAATTTTATGTCACGGGGTTGTCTGATAAATAAATGGTCTTTATACAAAGCCATAAAATTTTTTACATTACGGGACAGAGTTCCGGAAAAAACTTTGACCGCTTGGGGATAGAGTTTCCCTGCCGCTACCATACCTGCCAGGCCATCAAAATCAAGCGAATTATGTGCAGTAATGATCTCCAATTAATTATATCTCCTAAAATCAAGATATTTGCATTATATCATAATCGGATACAGTTAATAAGAACCGCTATATTTTCGAAACCTAAAATATAAAAAAAGTGGCCGGCAGCCACTTTTTAAGAAGGTTAAAAAATTGCATAAATGTCAGAGCAAGCCAAAGGCAAGTAGTTAAAGCTTTTTTGTCAGTCTTGCCGGGATCCTGTCATTACGAATCAGATCTTCAAAGCTTTCCCGTTCAACTATTATATCCGCCTCCCCCTGATTGACCAATACCATGGCCGGGCGGGGCAGCCGGTTGTAATTGCTGGACATTGAATAAGTATAAGCGCCGGTAGCAAAAACTGCCAAAATATCTCCCGGCTCGGCTGGCGGCAGTTTGGCATCCCAGATCAGCATATCACCAGATTCACAACATTTACCGGCCACAGATACAGTTTCTCCAGCCGCCGAATTAGCTTTATTGGCAATTATGGCAGTATATTTAGCGTTGTAAAGAGCCGTCCGGGGATTATCATTCATACCTCCGTCAACAGCAATATATTTTCTGATTCCGGCAACTTCTTTAGATGAACCAATGGTATATAAAGTAATTCCGGCAGGACTGATCAAAGCCCGCCCCGGTTCAATAATGATTCGGGGTAGTTTAAGGCCTAATTTATCAGTTTGGTTCTTTACTTGAGTCATAATGACTTCGGCCCATTTTCCCGGTGCCGGCGGCAAGTCTCCAGGTGAATAATAAATACCAAACCCGCCGCCCAAATCCAATTCAGCCAGTTCATGTCCTGTTTCGTTTTTTATTCTTGCCATGAATCCAGTCATAAGTTCAATAGTGTGCTGGAAGGACTCAGTCTCAAAAATCTGAGAACCGATATGACAATGCAGCCCCTTGAGAAACAGGTGAGAACACCCGAGTGCTCTTGTCACACCATCCCATGCCTGCCCGTTTGTCAGAGTAAAACCAAACTTGGAATCTATTTGGCCGGTTTTGATATAATCGTGGGTATGGGCTTCCACACCTGGTGTAATACGCAACAATATATCAGTTACAAGTCCTTTTTCTGAAGATAATTCATTTAACGATTCCAGTTCATAAAAATTGTCAACTACAAACCTGCCAATACCTGCTTCCACAGCCATGATCAGCTCTTCCCGGCTTTTATTATTGCCATGGAAAAATATTTTCTCCGGCGGAAATCCGGCTTGAAGAGCAGTGTATAATTCCCCTGCTGAAACTACGTCCAGTCCCAGGCCTTCGTCATCAATTATCCGACATGCAGAGAGGCAGCTCAATGATTTGCTGGCATAGATAACCATTGCATCACCATATTCTAAAAAGGCCTCACGGAAACTGCGGCAATTATTCCTGAAGCCTTGTTCGTCTATTACCCATAAAGGAGTATGAAACTCTTTAACCAGGTCTGAGGTATCGATCCCGCCTATCTCCAGGTGGCCTTTATCGTTGATCTTCATAGTACCGTTAAGATACAAAGCTATGCACCCCTTTAAGTCATGTAAATTCTCGTTATTTTACCATCTTGAAATTATCTCCGTCAATCAGTCCGAGACGGATATACACTATACAATAATTAAAAAACGGCCATCCGGGAACTAACCGGATGGCCTGAGGTTGTCGAAAAAATCGCAGCCACGTCAGAATTAATAAAAAAAGTTTTATTTATGCTGCCTTATTTTTTATTTCATAGAGCAGCGGGCTGGATATAAAGATGGATGTGTATGCCCCCACAATAAAACCTGCCAGCATAGCTAACATAAAGAACTTTATTGTAGCTCCGCCAAACAGCAGCAAAGCAATCAAAGGTAAAATAGTTGTCAATACTGTATTTATAGTCCGGTTCAAGGTCTGCATTACGCTTTTGTTCAGCAATAGCTCAAAGGGCTCTTTCCTTTTCATTCTTAAGTTTTCTCTGACACGGTCGAAAATAATGATAGTGTCATTGATGGTATAACCTATAATTGTCAGGACAGCAGCTATGAATGAACTGCTGATTTCCCACTGGAACAGCGAAAACACTCCCAACACTACCAGTACATTATGAAGAATAGCTATTACTGCCGCAACACCATAAGCCCACTCAAACCGGTAGGTAATATAAATCAGCATCAATACACCTGCGATAAGCAATGAAAAGAGTGCATTACGGGTAAGCTCATTGCCAATAGTTGCGCCGACGCTTTCTGCACCGAGAAACTCAACACTATTAAATTCAGCTTTTAATACTGCCATCAGTTCATTGGTTTGTTCCTGTGTAAGTTCATTGGTTCTGATAAAAAAGTCGCTGCCGCTCTTTTGCACTTCAGCTTTATCCTGATCAACTTCGGCCAGCGCTGCTCTTACATCAGCAGCAGACACCTGCTCCTTATCCTCAATTCTGACATTTATTATAGAGCCGCCCTTATAGTCTATTCCCAAATTTAAGCCCTGGGCAAACAGCGAAATAATACCGGGAATGAGCAGGATCAATGAAATTATATAAAATATTTTACGTTTCTCAATTATTTGCATCTGCTGCACCCCCTTCCACCCCGTATAGTTTGGGATTCTTGGTTACATTAGAGAATAAGATCAGCATGTAACGGGTGAAAGTCAATACCAGCAAGACACTGGCAATAATACCAATAGATAAGGTAACAGCAAAACCTTTTATCGGTCCGGTGCCAAAATACATCAGTACCCCGGCTGCTATAAGGGTAGTAAGGTTGGAGTCAAAAATTGCCCAGAAGGCTCGTTTGAACCCGGCATCTATAGCAGCCCCCAGCGTTTTGCCAAATCGCAGCTCTTCCTTTATCCTTTCATAAGTAACAACATTGGCATCCACCGCCATACCAATCGAAAGCGCTAAACCGGCAATGCCTGGCAAAGTCAGAACCGCTCCTAAAACAGACATAGTACCTAAAACCAGTGTAATATAAATTACCAGCGATAAATCAGCTATTAAACCAGGCAAACGATAATAACCCAACATAAAAATCAATACAGCTATAAGGCCAATGATTCCGGCTTTTAGGCTTTTATCCAGTGAGTCTGCTCCCAATGTGGGGCCGACTGATCTTTTTTCCAGAACTTCGAAGGATACCGGCAGAGCACCTGAACGAAGCTGCACAGCCAGATTGTTAGCCTCCTCAGCGGTAAATGTACCTCTTATTACAGCGTTTCCGTCAGTAATCGGTTCATCAACATTAGGTGCGCTTATAACTTTGTCATCGATGACGATCAATATCGGTTTACCAACATTGTTCTTAGTAGCATCGGCAAAAAGCTTGGCTCCTTCTTTATCAAACTCCAGCAAAACTTCTGCCGTACTGGCTCCGGACTGGGTCATACGAGCTTCTGCATTTTCCAAATTTTCTCCGGTTACCAGTACATTACCCTGTTCATCCTGAAATTCCAACTGTGCAACATTCTTTAAAATATCAACTGCTGCTTCCGGATCATCCTCACCGGCTATTTCAATAACTACTCGGTTTTCTCCCTGGGGATAAAGCGTTGTTTCTTCTACTCCCAGACTGTCGACACGGGTCCGCAAAATACCTATGGCTTTGGTAATCGTATCTTCAGTAACTGCTTTTCCTTCTGTTTCCTGGGCTTCAAGAACTACTCTTAAGCCTCCCCTTAAATCCAGACCCAGATTAATACTTTGTGCAATTGGTTGAATTGCGAAGTATCCCAGTAAAAGAATTGCTGCTGCAATTGCAATTACTGCCACGATACTAGGTTGTCTTTGCACTGAATTTATCCTCCTTCCAACAGTGTATTATATTATAAAAGTTTAACCCCATTGATAATAAGCTGGAATTCGCAGCCTAAAAAGTCAGATGCTCTGCGGCATAATAACATACGGTGTAAAAATATTTCAAAATAATCCATCACCGGACAAATATCATTATCAATAGATATTTGAAGAGCAATTATTTTTCTTTCTTCATCAATATTGAGAATTGAAGATTCCACCGCATAATTTACCCGGTCATGAATATCAAAATTAGCTAAATCCGGATTTCTCACCCGGTTGCGATGTACATGAGATTTATCGGCCAGGATAAGAGCTGCAGCCACCTCACTTATAGGATGCCCGCTGCCTTCATCATGGTTACCGATAGCAGCAGCTATGACAGCAATTTCATCTGCCGGCATCCCGATTCTTTTTAATATCTTAACAGCAATCAGTGCGCCGCTTTGACTGTGTCCGTTACGATTGATCACATTGCCCATATCATGTAAATAACCAGCAATTTCTGCCAGTTCGCACAATTTCTTGTCATAACCTAATTTCGCGAGGATTTCTCCGGATAATTTACTGACCACTGCCAAGTGAATACTGCCATGATCAGTAAAACCAATCATTCCCAGATGTTGATTGCCTCTTTTTATTAATCCCGCAACAATATCATTGCTCCTAAGCTCATCAAGGATCGTCATTTTTCTTCATTAACCTCATAGGCAATAGCTTTTTTAATAAATTCAATTTCAGTATTATCAGCGACTTTTAAAACTATAGTATCGTCCTTGATGCGGGCCACTTCCCCGCGTATTCCGCCAATAGTAGTGACCTTCATGCCTCTTTTCATTTCATTAATAAAATTATCGTGCTTTTTTTCCTGTTTTTTCCTGGGCATAATAATGAAAACATAAAAAATTCCAATAAAAACACCAAAATATAGTATCATAACCACCCATTGATTATCCATTAATTAACAACTCCTTATTTTAGTATAACTTTATATAGCTTCGCTTCTGAACAACAAATTCCTTTTATTAAAACCTGTATTCCTTCATAAAAGAATAATAAAAACCGGAGAAATCATCTTCTGTTATTGACCTTCTTATATTCTCCATCAATTTAACCAAAAAATACACATTATGATAACTTAATAACCTTAAGGCTAATATTTCCCCGGCTTTGAGCAAATGCCTGATATAAGCACGGCTGTAATTCCTGCAAACATAGCAGCTGCAATCCTTATCAATAGGCGTAAAGTCATCCGCAAAGGCAGCATTTCTTACGGTTATCTTGCCTGTTCTGGTGTAAGCTGTCCCATGTCTTGCCAGTCGAGTTGGCAAAACGCAATCAAACATATCTATACCCCGCCGTACTCCTTCCAGCAAATCTTCCGGTGTCCCGACTCCCATTAAATATCTCGGTTTATCATGCGGCAAAAGTGAATCAGTCAAATCAAGAATATTATACATCTCTTCCTTGCTTTCCCCAACGCTTAACCCGCCAATTGCATAACCCGCAAAATCCATTTCAACTAAATCAAGTGCGCTCAGGTGCCGCAAGTCAGGAAAAACATTTCCCTGTATTATACCAAATAAAGCCTGATCGTTCCGGTGATGTGCATCTTTACATCGGCGCGCCCAACTGGTAGTTCTGTTTACTGCCGTCTGAGCTTCTTCATAAGTACAAGGATAAGGCGCACATTCATCAAAACACATAGCAATATCGGCACCCAGTTTTTGTTCTATATCCATAACTTTTTCCGGAGTTAAAAAATGTTTTGAGCCATCAATATGTGAATTGAAATAAACCCCCTCATCAGTTATTTTTCTGAGTTTACTCAAACTAAATACCTGAAATCCACCGCTGTCGGTTAAAATATTATTCCGCCAGTTCATAAAACTATGCAGGCCGCCGGCTTTGTATATTAAATCTTCCCCTGGCCGCAGGTACAAATGATATGTATTAGCCAGGATTATACTGATACCTATTTCGTACAAATCCTCCGCGGTGAGAGTCTTAACCGTTGCCTGGGTACCAACCGGCATAAAAACCGGCGTCTCGATGATTCCATGGGTTAAAACCAGCTGCCCTGATCTGGCTGAACTGTTTTCGTCGTTTTTGACTACATTGAACTGCATCATTTTTGAAGGAGTCCTCCTTCTTTTCGTACCAGGATCTATTTTATAAACATTGCATCACCATAGCTAAAGAATCGATAACGTTTATTTATAGCGTGCCGATAGGCCGACATAGTATTTTCCAATCCGGCAAACGCCGATACCAGCATAATAAGTGATGATTTAGGCAGATGAAAGTTGGTAATCAACCCATCTATAGCTTGAAATTCATAACCAGGGTAAATAAATTTATTAGTTTCACCGCTGGCAACAGAAAAACCACAATCATCATTATATACTGTTTCAAGGGTTCTTACCACAGTTGTTCCGACTGCTATAATTTTTTTCCCGCTTTTTTTGGTTTTATTCAATAAAGCTGCTGCCTGATCATCTATTTGATAAAATTCGAAGTGCATTTTATGATCCCTGATATCCGAAGTTATAACTGGCCTAAATGTGCCGATTCCAACATGCAAAACCAAGGTTACAATATTGACACCTTGGCTCTCTAATTTATCGATAAGCTCGCTGGTAAAATGCAAGCCAGCTGTTGGTGCTGCTGCTGATCCATTATCCCGGGCATATACTGTCTGGTAACATTCCTTATCCGTTATTTCATCCTGTCGGTCTATATAAGGCGGTAATGGGATATGCCCGAATTTATTTAGAAATTCAGTTTCGTCCTCACAATTACTGATTGTTACCAGTCGTCCGCCGGCCGTATCGGTTTCCTCTAATATCTCTACATACTCCCGGGCTGATTCTAATTTGATTATAGTGCCGGGAGGAAGTCTGCGGGCCGGTTTTACTAAGGCTTCCCAATTCAAGCCTCTTTTACGTAATAAGAAAATCTCCGCCTTGGCCCCTGAGTCCTTATAACCAAATAGCCTGGCCGGAATGACCCGGGTTTTGTTTAAGACCAGAGTATCGCCTTTTTCGAAATACTGAACAATGTTTCTGAATACTTCATCCTTAATATCACCATTTCTGCGATCCAAAACCAATAATCTGGAGAAGTCGCGGGGCGAAACCGGGTATTGAGCGATCAATCCGACCGGGAGATCATAGGAATAGCTGTTTAAATTAAATATTTTATTATCATCAGACATATTTTATCTCCTGCTGATCAAATTTAATACTATGGTTAATATAATACTGATAATAATAGCGGTGGTCAGCGGAAAATAAAAGGTATAATTCTTTTTTTGAATAAGAACATCTCCCGGCAATCTGAATCCGTTGCAGCCATATTTTGATATGAGCAGCATTATGGTGCCGAATATTATCAAAATCAGCCCCAGGGCAATTATCATTCTGGCTAATCCACTAAGGTGCATAGTATACTAACCTTTATTATCTTTTGCTTTAGGCTTATAACGTTCATATTCACTGTATAAACAGCCACAGTATTGCTGACGGTATAACTCCATTTCTTTGGCTCTTATCCCTGTTTCCCGGAAACCTTCCCGGAAATCGAAATAAAGAAACGGGACTTCATATTTGGCCGCCATAGTTTCCGCAACCTGAATTATCATTTCATGCTTCTGATATTTGCTGACCAGCAGGGTGGAAGAAAAATAATCGAATTTCCCTTTCCTGGCATAGCGGGCAGTCTGCTCCAGTCTCATAGTATAGCAATAAAAACAGCGGTTGCTTTCACGAAAAGAAACGTTTTGAAAATATTGGGCCGGATCATAATCAGTTTCATAAATCACGGCCAAATCAGAGATTTCAGCAAATTTTTGCAGGCTTTCTTTTCTTTTAATATATTCAGTATATGGATGGATATTAGGATTACAATAAAAGCCGGTTACCTGGTAATCTCTTTCTCTTAGAAAAGGAACCGGATAAGTTGCACAGGGCCCACAGCAAATATGCAGCAATACTTTACTCATTTCAATTTAACTCCTGTATTTCAATATAACTATAAGCATTTTTTGTTATTAAATACTCAGGCTGTAAGCGTAATTACAATTTTTTATCCCTTAAAAATTTAAATCAGCCTGGGTTGCGCCGGCAACCGTATAGCCAAGATGTTTATAAGCTCTTTCCGTGGCTATCCTGCCCCGGGGGGTTTTTTGGATCATACCCAGTTTCAGTAAATAAGGCTCGTAGACATCACTTATGGTATCTGTTTCTTCCGATACTGAAGCAGCTATAGTTTCGAGCCCAACCGGTCCTCCGGCAAATTTCCCGATAATTGATTCCAGAATAAGTATATCCAGATTATCAAGACCTAAATTATCAATTTCCATCATTTCGAGTGCCAGCAAGGCCAGCTCCTCATTAATTATTCCCTCGCCTTTGATCAGAGCATAATCAGCAACTCTGCGCAGCAATCTGTTGGCTACCCTTGGAGTTCCGCGGCTGCGCCGGGCAATTTCATAAGCCCCGTTAGTATCTATTTCAATTTTTAATATTCGGGCTGCACGGTTGATAATTGTTGCCAACTCTTCAACACCATAAAAATCGAGCCGGCAGTTTATGCCAAAACGGTCTCTTAAGGGAGAACTCAACAATCCCGGGCGGGTCGTAGCTCCAATCAGTGTAAAAGGCGGGAGGTCAAGCCTTAACGTTCTGGCAGCCGGTCCTTTACCTATTACAATATCGATGACGAAATCTTCCATGGCCGGATACATTATTTCTTCCACACTTCTGTTTAAGCGGTGTATTTCATCAATAAACAATATTTCTCCCGGCTCCAGATTGGTTATTATAGCAGCCAGATCTCCCGGCCTTTCAATGGCCGGACCCGAAGTTTTTCTGATCGGTTTTCCTATTTCGTTGGCAACTATATTGGCCAATGTAGTTTTACCCAGCCCGGGTGGCCCGCTTAGTAATACATGATCCAGACTTTCACATCTTTCCCTGGCTGCAGCAATAAATATGGCGATATTTTCTTTAACTTTATCCTGACCTATGTAATCAGTCAGATTAACCGGCCTTATATTTATATCAAGGCTTTCTTCATCATTTAAAGCTTGTCCTGATATTATGCGTTTATCCTGCAAATCACTTACCCCCTGCTCAGAATCTGTAAGACTAATTTGATGTTTTCTTCGGTTGTACCTTTAAGCCGGTTGTTTTTATGCAGATCAGATACAACCGGTACTATTTCATTTCTTTTAAAGCCCATAACTTCCAAAGCTTCTATAACATCTCCCAGTTGGGGCGCCACAGCTTCCAGGGCCGGCAATGTTTCTCCCAGTTTATCTTTAAGTTCAAATATCAAACGCTGGGCAGTTTTTTTGCCAATACCGGGAATAGCGGTTAAGGTTTTCTCATCCTGACTCATTACCGCAGATAAAAATGCTTCAGGCTTAACAGTGCCCAGAATGTTTAAAGCGTTGCGGGCACCGATTCCGGAAACCCCAAGTAAAGTTTTAAACAAATTAAGTTCTGAATTATTTATAAACCCGTATAATTTATATTCGTTATCAAGAACCTGCAAATGGGTATAAAGCATGACTGGCTGCCCGATGGGCGGCAGTTCACCGATAAGAGCTGGATATATATTTACTATATAACCCAGGCCATTGCAATCGACCAGAACATTATCCTCATCTATCTGAAACAATACCCCCTTAATGAAACCAATCATTTTAAACCACCTTTATAGATTTTTGCCATGCGGCATGAATGAATATGGCATATGGCAATTGCCAGTGCGTCTGCTGCATCATCAGGTTTAGGCAGGTTTTCCATATTTAATATAGATTGAACCATGATCTGCACCTGTTTTTTGTCCGCTTTACCATAACCAACTACCGACTGTTTAACCTGCAGGGGAGTATATTCAGCTATTTTAAGCCCCGCCTTCGCTGCAGTCATCAAAATGACACCCCGGCTTTGAGCAACAGTAATAACGGTCTTAGCATTCTTAAAATAAAAAATTTGCTCAATAGCTGCTGCATCGGGTTTATAAACAGTTATTATTTCATTTATCTTATCACTTATCTGACATAACCGATCGGACATATCTGCAGCGGCATCAGTTGTGACTGTTCCATAATGGATAAGTTTATTGCGGTTGTTGACTGCTTCTACCAGACCAAATCCGGTAGTTGCTGTTCCCGGGTCAATACCTAATACTAACAACCTATGACCTGCTTTCATATATAATTGATAAATTTATCTTACTTTAAAATGGTCAAAATCTCCATAATTCGCAAAATAAAATGGCAGAGAAGAATTTTTTCTCTGCCAAAAATTTCAGGCAAAATAATATTTACAGGTATTCATCCAGATTTTCTAAAACATCGTTTAGCCGTTCCATGTTTTGAAATTCATATTCACCATTTTCAATTGCCTGCCTTATATCTTCAGGCAGTGATCCTATTTTGATCTCTGTAACCCGCATCAGAACATCCTGTTCATTATTCGGACCTTTGTAAACAGCTATTCTTCCTTTATATTCTTTTAATCGGCATTTCTCTTTATCAACAGGACACCAGTCATCTATTTTTTGCTTGATTATTAAGGTATTTTGCTCATAAGAAAGCTGGTAACCATTTTCCGCAGTATATTGCTTTCTTAACTCCTCAAGGCTTTTGCCGATTATGTCATCACGGTTTTCAAAAGATGCAATTATAATATGACCGCATTTAGTGAATCGCTGCTCAAGAATTATAACATCGTCATATTTGATTGTCTTCTTTTCTATATTTTGTACAACCGCTTTTTCCATGCTCTCAGCCCTTTTAATCTCAAGATTGCTGTATATATCAGCCAAATATGCTCCCAAAGCCAGACTCAGCATTAAAAAAATCAGTACAATACCAGGCACTGAACGATTCTTCACTGTAATCACCTCTGTCACTATTGTTGACATACAGTAATAAATCTATACGATTCCTGTTATTATTTGGCTGATTTTCTTTTTTTATGCTTTAAACAACATTGAAAGAAGTTAGCAGACTTAAAGAAAAAAAAGTGAAGGTCGAGGCACAAGCAAGCCCCGCGATTGAGGCGTACATGGAGTACGGCGATTAAGCGGGGCTTGTGAAGTAACAAAGAGATTCGCTTTTTTCTTCGGTCTGAAAAAGGAGTTCGCATTCGAACTCCTTTTTTTTATTAGTTTAGTTTAGTTTAATTTATCAATTATTTCATCAGGGATATTGGCATTGGAATAAACATTTTGGACATCATCATGGTCTTCCAGCAAATCGATCAGTTTCAAAATTTTGGCGGCGGTTGTTTCATCATCGATATCAACCGAAGTGTCAGACATCATTATTATATCAGCCATTTCTGTTTCTATTTTAATTGCTTCCAAGGCTTCTTTTACTTCCAGCAGCACTTCAGGCACAGTAATAATTTCATATACATCTGTTTCGGATTTGACATCATCAGCTCCTGCTTCCAGAGCCTGCAGCATAAAATCATCTTCATCCTGAGTTATTTTTTCTTTATTGACTGCAATCAATCCAACCCGCTTAAACATCCAGGCTACGCAGCCTGTTTCGCCTAAATTACCATTATTCTTGGAGAATAAATGTCTTATTTCGGAAGCAGTGCGGTTGCGGTTATCAGTTGCAATCTCCAATAATACTGCTACACCCCCTGGAGCATAACCTTCATAAATTATCTCTTCGTATACATCGCCTTCCGAATCTCCAATTCCTTTTTTTATAGCTCTGCTGATATTTTCATTAGGCATATTGATTGCCTTGGCTTTCTGGATAGCCAGTTTCAGCTTGGCATTGGTTTCCGGATCACCTGAACTGCCGGTTCTTACAGCGATGGTTATATCTTTTGCAATCTTGGTGAATTCTTTGCCTCTTTTTTCATCAGAACGCGCTTTTTTATGTTTTATATTAGCCCATTTAGAATGTCCTGACATAAAAATCCTCCTTGTTTCATTGTTTCATTATCTTGATATGTTTGCTATGGGAGGCATTTGCCGCTTATGCTCGGAAGCTTTCATCATCTTTTGAATCCTGCTGATTACTTCCGGTTCACCTTCGCCAGTTTCCAGATATCTGTCCAGTTGTTCATAAGTTATTCCCATTTCGTTTTCATCAGTTTGGTCAGGCCATAACCCGGCAGAGGGGGGTTTTTGTATTATAACATCCGGGATTTCCAGATATTTTGCCAACTCATATACTTCCTTCTTAAATAAATCACCTAATAATTGCAGGTCAACACCACTGTCTCCGTATTTGGTGGAATAGCCGATACTGATTTCGCTTTTGTTGCTGGTCCCCACTACTAAATAATTTCTGGACTGGGCTGAATAATACAAAGTTATCATCCGCAGCCGCGGTTTAATATTAGCTCTTATTGGTTTGCCCTTATCTCCTTCTGTCTTTATAAAAGATTCATATTGCGGCAGGAGCAAGTTATAAGCATTTTCTATTTCAACCATGCGGTAAGGAATATCAAACTGGGCAACTAACATCTGACTGTGAAGTAAATCAGTGACCGGACTATTACAAGGCATCAGCAACGCCATGCAATTATCCGGGAAAGCCCTCTTGGCAATGACTGCTGTTACTGCTGAATCAACACCTCCGCTAAGACCAAATACTACACCTTTAGCCCCAGCTGCAGCAACCTTTTCCCGTAACCACTCCACCAAATGATGCACTACTGCTTCACAGTTCATGTTTTAACCCCCCCCCTTATCATTGAGAACATAAGACAATATTATATGATTTTTATGCATCCATCAATCATGACCTGCCTTGAATCATAAAAATATTCCCGCTATTTAGTTATTCAACACTGAACATAATCAATCCTGCCTCTTGTCCTTAATAGATTTTCAACAGCTTTATAGAGGGATCATTTCAATATCTCCCCAAGCCATCATCTGGTCATCTTTTATTGCAACTATGCTCAGTTCCCGGTCTAATTTTTTTACATACTCTATTGCCCTCTCCAGAGCAAATTTATTCTTTACTAAATTACCGGCCTGAGTTGCTACAGCATCTGCTAAAATGGCTGATGATCCTTTTATTACTACTGCGTCGGCCACACCAAAACTTAAGCTGTGACCCACCGTCCCTGAAGAAGTACAAATTCCCGCTGGTTTTTCTCCTGCTTTTACTTTAAACCCAATTTTGTAACTGAATGGCGACTCCCCGGCATAAATGGCAATATTACGTTCCCGGGCAGATTTGAGATAAATATCCCCGCCGTTTTCTACAATTACTTCCGGGGAATACTGTTCCAATATTTGCCCAATATAATCAGCTACTGCCCCGGCAACTGCTGCCATAGGGCCTACTCCTGCAACAGCCGCTGCCGCAGCCATTTTAACGGCTATTTCCGGTGCCTCCGGAAAAGTTTTTATTGGCACCAGCGACGTCTGAAATTGGGGGTGGGACAGAATATATTCCTCCAGTTGCCGGCGGATTTTAATGGTTTCCTTATAACATAATGATATAAGGCTATCGGAATAGACCTTATTCTCTACCCCAATAGCCAAATCAGTCTCTTTCACTTTCACGTTAAAATATTTCAGGTCATTACCTAGCTGCAGCAAACGATAATCCCGGTCTCCAAACCCCTGTTTCTCCGTTACCATAAAATTTCTCAGACTGCCTCCCTGACATCAAAATGAAGAATAATCGCACGGGTCGGGCAACATTCCAGGCACATCCCGCACAAGACACATTTGGAATCTTCAAAGGATATGATCATTGTTTCACGATCGATAGCCAATGCTTCGGTTGGACAAAACGATGCACAGGCTCCGCATTGAATACATAATTCATCATGCCATACTACTTTTTCGCTCAATGGTTCAACAATTACTCCCAGGCTTTTTAAGAACTCGAGCCCCTGTTTGTATTTATCTTTATCCCCTTCCAGTTCCATCACCAGATAACCTTGTTTTAACGGGTTGATATCAGCTTTTAAAATATTGACTATCAAATCATAATTTTTTACCAACCGATAAATAATTGGCTGTTCTGACTGCGCAGCAGAGAAATAACATACTATTTTATTCTTCATTATTTACCCCTCCTGTTACCGTTTAAAAGAATTCCCCCCGCGTTTCTTTCGGGAATTGATTTAAATTCTATATCAGCTTCTGCTCCCGGCAGCGGAGCAACCGGGCTGGTGAGTTCAAATCTGCCCTGCTTGATCCATGATTTTAAAGTGGCAGCAATTATCCTGGCTCGTGGATAACTCGATTGCGGGGTAGTTTTAACTTCCTTCCCTTCAATAATTACTTTGCCCTTCTTCAGGTCAGCTACACATACAAAACCCAGATCTATCGGTTTTGAATATGGATACCCTTCCTTATAATCAACCACCGGGCAATAAAGATCTTCATCCTTTACAGCAGTGTACATTAATATTTCTTCATTTAAGATTGGGATTGGAATTCCTATCCCAACTGCCATCGTTGCTCCATAGCCAATATAGCTTAGTCCGACTATCCAGTTGGCATCCATTTGCTTTAAGTCCCCAATTACCGCCAGTGTCCCCGCAGAAACCTTCGGCACCCCATTATCACCCCGCAAAACATTTGGATGATGCTGGGTACCGTTCCAGGCTACATAACCTATCCCGCCGCCCAGAAAGATACGGGTGCCTATTCCAATAGTTTTATAATACGGGTCATTTAACAAAGGGCTTAGCTGCCCGGCTGTTGAGTAACTGGCATTCCCCAGGTTTGGTTTTAAAATGCCCATGTAAGTATATATAGTCTTATCGCCTAAGTTTACAGCACAATTATAGTTTTGATAAGCATTGCGCGGATTAAACATAAAGGCATCATTAACATCATTAAGTGTTATTATGGTATCCACTCTTTTATTAGGATAACAGTCAGTTCCATAACCTTCCGCTTCCAGGCGGACCTCTTTTCCGTCCAGCAAATCATGTATTACATGGCCTCCCCCGTAAGAAAAACGCCCCGGGAATACTTTGTTTTCTGGATCGGTTTCCGGCAGCTGGCCGGCGCCAATATAAGCATCGACTGCAGCAATGCCGGTGTAAGCTTCTACACCATTCAGCCAGACTTTTTTCATTTTTATGCGGGGTTTGGAATGGCCAAAATTGATGAAGGCCCCGGAAGAGCACATAGGCCCGAAAGTGCCGGTTGTTACCACATCGATTTCCTGGGCTGCTGCTTTTATTCCTTTCTCCTCGACAACCTGTATGACTTCTTCTGCAGTTACAACCACTGCTTCGCCACGTCTTATTTTTTCATTGATTTCTTCATAAGTTTTTTGCTGAGCCATTAATTCTCCTCCTGACTTAAAAGTGTTCTGGCAATATTTACTGCTGCTCTGGCATCTTTAGAATACCCATCGGCACCAAGGCTTTTTGCATATTCTTCTGTAAGTACCGCTCCCCCGACCATCACTCTGCATTTTAATCCCCGCTCTTTTACTTCCTGTATAACTTCCTTCATTTTTGGCATGGTAGTTGTCATCAAAGCACTCAAGCCAATAATATCTGCTTTTTCTTTTTCAGCAGCATCCACAATATCAGCCGCTTTGATATCCTTGCCCAGATCGATCACCTTAAATCCATAGTTTTCAAGCATAACTCCAACAATATTTTTGCCTATATCATGGATATCGCCTTCAACTGTGGCCAGCACGATTACCCCCAGCGTTTGTTCTGCATCTTCTGCCAGGTAAGGTTTAACTATGGCAAAAGCTTCTTTCATAGTTTCCGCGGCCCTTAATAACTGGGGCAGAAAATATTGTTTGCGGTCATATAAGTCGCCAGCCATTTCAATGCCGGGAATTAAACCACCGTTTACTATATCCAGTGGCGCTATTTTATCTTCGTGCAAGGCTTTTTCCAGCAGGCCGGCTATTATTTCCTTATTACCTTCCAGTACAGCTTTTTTTAACTTTTGCTCAACGCTGGTCGCCTCAATAAAAGGTTGCTCCGCTATTTTCGCTTCAGCAATAACATTATGTCTGCCGACCAATTCAGGTATATTGCAATTAATGCAGATCTGATGCCGGACTGTGGGCGGCCTGTTATCAGCTGAATTAATATCTTTGTATTTGCTTATGAAAGCGGCACTGTTCCTGTCGCGGTTAAGTAAAACTGCCGCGGCCCGGGTCACATCCATCATTTTTTCGTCGAAGGGATTTATTATCGGCAAATCCAGTCCTGCCGCCCAGGCCATGGCCAGATAGGCCGAGTTTATTATATCGCGTCCGGGAAGGCCGTGAGACACATTGCTGACTCCCAGTACAGTTCCCACCTTGAGTTCAGTTTTTATGATCTGCAGTGCCTTTATGGTTTCCATAACCTGATTCTGTTCTGCACTGGCAGTTTTAACTAAAGTATCAATAAAAATGTCTTCATCACGCAATCCATATTCTTTGGCTCGCTGATATATTTTTCGGGCAATCGCCACCCGGCCTTCAGCTTTATCAGGAATGCCGTTTTCATCCAGGCAAAGTCCCAGGATTGCTGCTCCATATTTTTTTGCTAATGGGAAAACTTCCCGCATTTTCTTCTCTTCTCCGGTGGTTGAATTTATCAAAGCACGTCCCACAAAACTTTTTAATCCTTTTTCTAAAGCATTTATATCTGCAGAGTCAATTGTCAGTGGGATATCAACCGCTGCCTGAATATTTAAAATGGCTTTTTCCATAGCTAAAGCTTCATCTATTCCCGGGACACCCATGTTTACATCCAGGACTGGCGCTCCAATTTCTGCCTGCTTACGGGCTTCTTCAGTAACTACTTGCATTTGTCCGGCTTTAATGTCTTCAGCCAGTTGCTTGCGTGCAGTCGGGTTAATCCTTTCTCCTATATAAGCTAAAGGATATTCATCGCCTAATATTACCTTGTTCGTGCGTGAGGCTAAAGCCATTATTTTTTTATTTTTTCGCGATACCGGGCTTAAGGATTTTAATACCCTGGCAATGGCCTGGATATGCTCTGGTGTAGTCCCGCAACATCCGCCAATAATATTAGCACCCGCATCGCGTAATCTGATAGCATATTCAGCCATTTCTTCCGGGCTGTCAGGAAATACCGTCTGATCATCGATCAAGGCCGGCAAACCGGCATTGGGTTCAACTGACAAATAGCACCCGGAGTATCTGCCCATAATTTCAATTACCGGCAGTAATTCTTTGGCCCCGCCGGAACAGTTGGCACCTATGGCCAAAGGCTGAAAAGCTTCCATAATGATTAGGGCTGTGATCGGGTCAGTCCCCATCATGGTAAACCCGCCTGTTTCAAAGGTCATATGAGCTATTACCGGCAATCTGGTATTATACCGGGCAGCAATAAGGGCTATACGCATTTCGCCAATATCAGTCATAGTTTCAATTGATAAAAGATCTGCTCCGGCCCTTTCACAAGCTATTGCCTGTTCTTTATAAGCTTCATATATAAGGTCGAAGTCGGCATCGCCAAGGGGACTAAGTAATTTACCGGTTGGCCCAATTGAAGCAGCAACCAGAGCTTTGCCCTGTGCACTTCGTTTGGCTGTAAAAACAGCTTCCTGGTTTATATCATTGACCCGGTTTTCAAGCCCATACTCTGCCAGCTTGAGGCGGTTAGCTCCAAAAGTATTGGTTTGGATAATGTCAGACCCCGCCTGAATATACTGATAATGAATATCTTCCAGGACTGCCGGATTATTAAGACCATAAATTTCAGGGCATTCGCCGGTCTGCATACCGGATTTCTGCAGTATGGTCCCCATGGCTCCATCGAGTATCAGAATTCTCTTTTTTAGCTGTGAGCCAAAATCTAATGTCATCAATAATCCTCTCCTCTTATAAATCTGCTGACTAAAAATTTTGAAATAAAAAAGCTCTCATGTAAGAGAGCAAATTTTTTCTCTCTTATCTGTCAGGATATTAACCTGCAGGATTTGGCACCATACTCATAAAGTTGGTTGCCGGGTTTCATCGGGCCCGTCCCTCCGCCTCTCTGGATAAGAGTATTCTTTTTTTATATATAAGTCATGATATTTTTTCTGATTCTTGCGGTTTTGATTCCTGATCTGCTGACTCAACTGCTATCTTTTGGCCAGATTCAACATTAGTGGTATCCGCTGTATTTTGCTCAGTTTCCTCTGCCGGTTTTTCAGCCGCTTCGCTTTTATTTTCGGTCTCCTTAACCGCCTCATTGACTTTTTCGGCTGCTTTTTGCAGGGGTGGCTTTTTGGTGTTGGTATCAGCTTCAAAATTGACGGCATCCTGAAATTCTTTTTGTACTCCCGAAGTATATTTTTTTATTTCACCCATTGTCTTGCCTATAGTTTTAGCTACTTCAGGAAGTTTTCCCGGGCCAAATACCATTAAGGCCACAATTAAGATCAACATTATTTCCCATGTGCCGAAATTACCAATAAGTGCAAATTGCATGGATTACCTCCTGATAGCATGCCTATCTGCCGTCTCTAATATCACATTTTACTTGTCTTTAATTATATTGGCAACTCATTTATTTTAAGATAAAAATAGGCTGGTTAAAAACACAACCAGCCTATTAAAAAAGTTTAATGGTTATCTTAATTCAGTAGGCACAAATGCATCGATCAGACCAATAATAAATGCTGCTATCAATGCCCCTATCAAACTTACAGAAAAATAACTGGGGATAATAAACTGGGCAACATATATTACTATCGCTGCAGTTATAAAACCAACTATCCCCCGGGATCTTGGTGATATCTTATCGCCCAGTATAGCTTCTGCTATATAACCCAAAACAGCAATAACAACAGCTGTTATTAATGCTCCCCAAAACCCGGCTACGCTGACTCCGGGGATCAAATAAGCTATTACCAGCAAAACCAGTGCGGAAACTATAAATCTCACTATCATTCCAAGCATTCGCAGACCTCCCTTCGTAATAAATAAATTTAAATTGCTTTTTTATTTCGTATATTTATACTGCCAAATTTGATAATAAAATATGTAATGAAATTGTATTTTGCTTAAAAGGGTTATAATTGATCCCTGCCAAACTTTTTAAAACATTTTTCATTAAACCTTATTTTTAAAACTATTACATAACAGGCAGGAATTTCCCAATTCAGGAGCGAAGATAAAAATGCAAACATATATTCGGAGGAAAGCAATGTTAGCTGTCCTGAATACTCTTTTCATCAATGGCATAGAGGCCAGGCCTGTTAAAGTAGAGGTTGATATCCAAAACGGATTGCCTGATTTTCAAATTGTCGGATTAGCCTCAATAGCGATAAAGGAAGCCCGCGAAAGAGTCCGCTCCGCTATAAAAAATTGTAATTATAAATTTCCCAATCAAAAAATTATCGTTAATCTTGCCCCGGCTGATTTGAAAAAAGAAGGAACCCATTTTGATTTAGCGATTGCTCTGGGTATATTGATTGCTTCTGAGCAGGTAAGGCCGGCTGGTGAGCAGTTATACTATTTAGCCGGTGAATTATCCCTGGATGGTATTGTGCGTAAAGTACCTGGTATCTTGCCCATGGCCCTGGAATTGATTAATTTGTCTTATCCGGTGCAATTTATAATTCCTGAAGAAAACAGCCCGGAAGCAGCTTTAGTAAACGAACTTGCTGCTTTGCCTGTAAATCATCTGAACCAGGTAATTAAATGGCTTGAAGGAGAAATATCTTTAGAATCGGTTAAAGCCGATAAACAAACAAACACGGTTAAATTTGCCCAGGGTGATTTTGCCGAAGTAAAAGGGCAGGATACAGCTAAAAGAGCCTTGCAGATAGCAGCCGCCGGAATGCACAATATATTGTTGATTGGTCCGCCAGGCGGCGGCAAAACCATGTTGGCCCGCCGTGTAGTTTCCATTTTTCCTGATATGACGCGCCAGGAGGTTCTGGAATCTACTCGTATATATTCAGTTGCCAATTTGCTTAACACTGATCAACCCCTCATAAACAGCAGGCCGTTTCGCTCACCCCATAAAAACGCTTCCAGTGCCAGCATTGTTGGAGGAGGACGAATTCCACGTCCGGGAGAAATAAGCCTGGCCCAAAACGGCGTACTGTTTTTAGATGAGCTTCCCGAATTTAATCGTGATGTGCTGGAAGCTTTACGGCAGCCTTTGGAAGACAAGGTGATAACTGTAGCTCGTGCCCACGGCGCTTATACATTTCCGGCTAATTTTATCCTGATTGCCAGCATGAACCCCTGCCCCTGCGGCAATTTTGGCTCCCAATTGGAGTGCCGCTGCACACCTCTTCAAATACATAAGTACCTAAGCCGTATCAGCGGCCCTCTTTTAGACCGCATGGATCTGCATGTTGAAGTGCCGCGGGTCCGCTTTGAGCAGTTAAAAAACCGTGATCAGGGTGAAACTTCTGCACAGATTAAAGAAAGAGTAGCCTTAGCCCGTACTGTACAGGAAAAGCGATTTGCCGATCAACACAATAAGGTAAACGCTTTAATGACCCCCGGTGAAGTAAAACGTCATTGTATTTTAGATAAAGAGACTGAACAGCTTTTAAAATCTGCTTTTAATAAACTTAACCTAAGTGCCAGAGGCTATGATCGTATACTGAAAGTGGCAAGAACCATAGCCGATTTGGATGATGAAACTGCAATTAAAATCCGGCATATAGCAGAAGCCCTGCAATACAGAAGTCTGGACAAGAAATACTGGATGGCTTGATATCATTATTCGCAAAGGAGAGATTTTTTTGACTGGCAGTTTTATTCTGGCTATTGATCAGGGAACAACCGGCACTACTTGCTTATTGATAGATCACGACGGCCGAATTGTAAGTCACGGTTACCGCGAATTCAGGCAGTTTTACCCTCAACCCGGCTGGGTGGAACATGACCCTCAGGAAATATGGGCAGTTACTATAAGTGTTGCCAAACAGGTAATTCTACAAGCCAATTTAAACAGCAGTCAAATCGCTGCCATCGGTATTACCAATCAGCGGGAAACTACCGTAGTATGGGATAAAAAAACCGGGCAGCCAGTTTATAATGCTATAGTCTGGCAATGCCGCCGCACTGCTCCGCTATGTGAGGAATTAAAAACCGCGGGATTGGAACAGGCTGTTAAAGAAAAGACCGGCTTAGTTATTGATGCCTACTTTTCTGCCACCAAACTAGCCTGGATTTTAGAAAACATTCCCGGAGCACGGCAAAAAGCGGAAGCGGGTGAACTGCTTTTCGGCACAATTGATACCTGGTTGGTATGGAAGCTTACCGGCGGTCGGGTACATGTAACTGAATATTCCAACGCTTCGCGTACCATGCTATATAATATCCATGATTTGCAATGGGATGAACAATTGCTGGAAAAGCTCAATATTCCTTATATAATGCTGCCTGAAGTTGCATCCTCCAGTGAAATATACGGCCTTACTGAAGCTGATATTCTGGGCAGTGAAATACCCATTGCCGGCATGGCCGGCGACCAACAGGCAGCTTTATTCGGTCAAGCTTGTTTTCAGGCCGGGATGGCCAAAAACACCTATGGCACTGGTTGTTTTCTGCTGATGAACACCGGATCTACCCCAGTTAAATCCGAGCATGGCCTTTTGACTACTATTGCCTGGGGATTAAACCATAAGGTTGAATATGCTCTGGAAGGAAGTGTCTTTATTGCCGGAGCCGCTATTCAGTGGCTGCGGGATGAATTAAAGATCATAAGCCATGCTGCTGAATCAGAATCAATGGCTGGTTCTTTGCCTGATAACGGCGGAGTCTATATGGTTCCCGCTTTTGTCGGACTAGGTGCTCCCTATTGGGACATGTATGCCCGCGGAACCATAACCGGACTTACTCGGGGAAGCAAGCGGGAACATCTGGTACGTGCTGCCCTGGAAGCGATTGCTTTTCAAACTTCTGATGTATTAAAGGCTATGACTGATGATTCAGGCATAACTTTAAACTCTTTACAAGTCGACGGCGGGGCTGCCGGCAATAATTTTTTAATGCAATTTCAGGCTGATATACTAAACGCAGCTGTAAAACGGCCTGAAATAACTGAAACTACCGCAGTCGGAGCCGCTTTTCTGGCTGGACTGGCGGTTGGATACTGGGAAAACCAGCAGGAATTGATAGAAACCCATAAGACAGAACGTTGTTTTCATCCTGCCATGACTGATGAACGGCGGTCTTTATTGCTGCAAGGCTGGAAACAGGCTGTTGCCAGTGCTCTGTCCAAAAACTGATTAAAAGGGAGTGTTTAAAATCAGCGATTTAGCCTGGGTGGATTTCACCCTTCTGGAAGCTTTTATGACCGATGTATTTAAAGCGATCGGAGTACCGGCAGACGATGCTGCCATATGCAGTGAAGTACTCATTACTGCTGATAAGCGAGGCATAGATTCACACGGTATCGGACGCTTAAAAACAATTTATTATGACCGTATCAAAGCTGGCATATTAAACCCGGTAACCAATTTCGAGATAATACGCGAAGCTCCCGCTACGGCAGTTATAGACGGCCATCATGGCATGGGCCATGTAATCGCAAAAAAAGCTATGCAGCTAGCTATCGATAAAGCTGGTCAATTTGGTATGGGTATGACCGCGGTGCGCAATTCCTCCCACTATGGTATAGCCGGATATTATGCATTGATGGCTGCCCAGCAAGGAATGATAGGTATTACCGGCACTAATGCCCGGCCTTCCATTGCCCCAACTTTAGGTGTGGAGAATATGCTGGGAACTAATCCTTTGACTTTTGGTATCCCAACTGATGAGCCGTTTCCATTTGTGCTCGACTGTGCCACTTCAATTTCCCAGCGCGGTAAAATTGAAGTTTATGCCCGTGCTGACAAGGAGATCCCGGCCGGTTGGGTAATTGACCAGGAAGGAAATGCCCGCACCGACACTCATCAGATACTAAAAGATTTAGTATCTGGTTATGCAGCTTTGACTCCGCTGGGCGGAATCGGGGAAGACCTGGGAGGATACAAGGGTTATGGGTATACAACTGTAGTGGAGATTCTGTCTGCTGCCTTGCAGGGCGGTGCATTTTTAAAAGCACTGAGCGGCAGGGACGAAAGCGGGAACTTGCGTCCTTACGGATTGGGTCATTTTTTCATCGCCATTAACATAGAATGTTTTACCGGGCTAAATAGTTTTACTAAAACAACCGGAGATATTCTACGTTCTATAAGAGCATCAAAAAAGGCCCCGGGCCAGGACCGGATCTATACTGCCGGTGAAAAGGAGTATCTGGCCTGGCAGGAGCGAAAAGACAAAGGAGTCCCGGTAAATGAGTCCCTGCAGGCAGAAATACTGGCTATGCGTGATGAGCTCAAACTAACCCGGTATAAATTTCCATTTGAATAAACTGGCCCGGTCAATTCAGGCAATATGTTTAAGCAGCCAGATTTTAATTACATTCAGAACTTTTTCTTTTTCGGCGGCAGTTTCATTCATGGTTTCATGATAAAGGTTTTCGAATATATGAAGTTCCTTATCCAGGGAGCCGGCTTTTTGCATAACTTCTTCACTGCCCCAGTAATCAACGATTCCATCTGCCTGGCCGTGAATAATTAAAAGGGGCAGGATCAGTTCTGTTGACCTGGCTAAACATTCCTGCCCGGCTGATATGAATTCTGTGTACCACCTGCTGGATACCCGATCATGCACCAGCGGGTCATTAATATATGCCTGGACAACATTTGGGTCGTGGGATAAAAGTTTGCTGTCCAGCCCGCTGGACATCGACAGCGAAGGCAAAGTCATGGATAAAAATAATGCTAATTTGATTTTTAGGGGCGAAACTTCCACTTTATTCTTTAATCCCGCCGATGACAAGATTAAACCAGCAAAATCCTGGCCATATTTAAGCACATATTTAAAGGCTATTACTCCTCCCAAGCTATGCCCCATTATAATTACCGGCAAATCCGGATGATCATTTTTAGCCAATTGAACTATAAGATCAAAATCAGCTGTATATTCATCAAAAGACATAATGTGTCCTCTTTTTCCCTCTGACCTTCCATGCCCGCGGTGATCGAGAGCATAAACCGACAGATTGTCATCCTTAATCGTATCCAGTAGATTAGCATAGCGGCTACCGTGTTCTCCCAACCCGTGGCAAAGAACAATTAAGCCAGTTGGTTTTTCCTGTTTCCAGGTTTGATAAAATAGTCTGAGCCCATCGGTACTGGTAAACTCTCCGGTATTGTGAATGTAGTCTGACATGATTAATTTCTCCTTTCTTTATTGAACCTGTTCTCCGCTTGGTTTTTCTGCCTTTAATCCGTTAATAAGGGACATAACCAGATTAATTTTGCCGAAATCTCCTTGAGTAGGTTCGTACAATGCCGTTTCCCGCCCCAATAATCTTTCCCGGATTTCATCCGGGTCACTGCCCTTAAGATATAATTCCTTAACCTTAACGTATAAATCTTCCCAATAAGATATTTTTCTTTTAACAGCTTCCCTGGCATCTGTAACTATTGATCCTGAACTGCAAAACAGGGTCGTAAATTCATACTGTAAAAGCTTGTGCAAAGAAGATAACATTTCTGTCGCATCTTCATCACTTCTTAAAGTCGGGACTTTCTCACGCACAAAGATATCTCCGGCAAAAAGCCATCCCTGCCGGGGTTCTAGCAGACAAATATGATCGAGGCTATGTCCTGGGGTATGGATTATATTAAATTCATATTGATTGGTTTTAATAGTTGCCTCCAGAGGAAGTACTTGAGATGCCGGTGGCTCTCCCCAGGCATAATTTTGATAGAACCGCATACGTCCGGTCCAAAGAAATGGGTTTTCAATAAGTGGTACGGCAAGGCGGTGGGCAAAGGTCTTTTTAACACCTAGTTTTTCCTGAAAGATAATATTATTACCGATATGATCTTCATGGTGATGAGTGTTAACGATCAGGTCAACTGGAATATCAGTAAAAGCAGCTTCAATTTCATCAGCAACATGAAACGGTCCCGTATCTATCAATAGGCCGTCTATATAATAGCAGGCCATAGTATAGACCGGTTTGCCTTCAATAAGCCTTCCCATTGTGAACTGGGTAATATCTCCATAATTCAGCGGATTTATTATAAATTCCCCCTCCTTCGGTATACATTACCATTTTATTGCATTATATATTTATCATCCACTTTTCCGTAATATTGTTATTATTGCGGGAAGGCTATTTTATTTTTTTGTTTCGAAACACATATTTGTTTAAGGTTGTCAAACAGTTCAGCCACCGTAATAACCCCAACTCCACCCGGAACTGCACTGGCTATCGCAGCTTTTTCCCTGGCAGTTTCATCAACATCTCCAAACATCTTGCCATTCTGATCGAAATTGATTCCGGCATCAATTATTACTGTATCTTCCCTGACCATATCTGCAGTTATAAAATTTAATCTACCCATAGCTGCTACCAATATATCAGCATTAAAAATTTCTTTTTTCAGATCTTTGGTGCGGGTATGACATACAGTTACAGTTCCGTTCTCTGCAGTCATCATTACGGCCAGTGGACTTCCCAGAATAGTGCTGCGCCCCACGATCGTTACATTTTTACCTTCGATGGGAATGTTATGCTCCTTGAGCATACGAATGACTGCCTTGGGTGTTGATGGCTGTATTCCTGCCTGCTTGCTGATCAGTTTTCCCAGATTGTAATTGTGGATACCTTCGACATCTTTGTGATATGCTATGGCATTAACCAATTTGTTGTCATCAATCTGATTGGGAAGCGGTTTTTGCAGCATTATCCCATCGATTTCCGAATCATTATTCAGCTCAGTTATGATTCTCAAAACTTCGCTTTCATTTACTTCTGCCGGCAGATTTAAAACATCAATTTTGATGCCGGTTTCTTCGGCAAATCTAACTATACCCTTAACGTATGCCTGAGATGGCCCGTCCTCCCCCACCACAATTATAGCCATACGCATTGGTGTTGAAGCGGCAAACTGTGAAATCTCCGCTTTAAGTTTATCTCTTATTTCCCGTCCATAAATAAGCATCTTTCATTGCCTCCAGGTTGATTATTTCTTACGCAGTTGTTTTAATATTTCGATATCCTCATCTAAACCTTCCAATGGTGTCTCCAGAATAAAGGGGAACTGAGAAAAAAACGGGCTGGCCATTAAAGCCTTAAATCCCTCTATACCGATGAAGCCTTTTCCGATATGACTATGCCTGTCTCTGGCTGCGCCTAATTCTTTCATACTGTCATTGGCATGTACCAGATATACTTTGTCTTTGCCGAAAGAATCCTCCATTTGCTTAACTATTCCTTCGATTCCGGCAGCGGTGGTACAATCATAACCGGCAGCATAAGTATGGCAGGTATCATAACAAATGCCCATCTTATCCTTATGCTCTACTCTGTTCAAAACTTGCTTTAATTCTTCAAAGCTGCGGCCGATTTCGGTTCCCTGCCCGGCCATAGTTTCTAATAGAATCTGGGTCCTGCCATCATGTTTTTCCAGTACCTGATTTAATAATTGACTTACTTTATCGATTCCGTCCGCTGTTGAAGCAGTAGTATAAGAGCCGGGATGCAGGACCAGAAAATCGGCATCGATTAAACTGCAGCGGGCTAAATCCTCTGACACTACCTGCAAAGCAAATTCATACACATCCGGCTTGGCCGCCGCCGGATTGCATATATACGGTATATGTACTGCTACCGGACCTATTTGGTTTGCCTTCAAAGTCGAGATAAAATAGTCGATTTCTTCCGCTGCCAGATTTCTGGCTCCCCTGCCACGAGGATTCCTTAGGAATATTTGTATTGATTCCAGACCCTTAGCTACAGCTTCGTCTGCTGTGGCCTTCAAGCCTTTACCAATTGATAAATGGGCCCCGATCGGAGTTTTCTTATAAATAATATCCCCTCATTTCCAATTAAAAAGCATCTTTTATATGATTGATTTTTTCCTGTCCGTCCATTATCAATATGGTAATTACATCAAAATGCATTTCCCCAAATGGCCGATTCATATTACTCATATAGATCAATGCTGCTTTTTTCAAATGCTCGGTTTTTTTATAGGTTATAGCTTCTTCCGGATAGCCGAATTTCAAGCTGGTGCGGGTTTTTACTTCGACAAAAATCATATCATTACCTTTGGTGCAGATAATATCCAGTTCACCAAAGCGGGTGTGATAATTCCTGGCAATCACTTTATAACCCTGTTGGGTCAGATATTCAGCTGCTTTACTTTCCCCCTGCCGCCCTAACTCTTTTTTCATACCCCTGCTCCTGTTTTAAACCTATCGCTCGTAGATAGTATAGCTTATTCAAGCCTTTGATTCCAATTACAGGCAAATTTATCAGATCCGATCCGGGATTCAAAACAACTCCTGCTGGTTTAACGAATGCCCGCCCACCAAAGTTTTGACCGGTTCAAAACTGGTACGATGAATCGGACAGATCCCGAAGCGGTTTATCATTTCCAGGTGTTCGCGGGTCCCATAGCCTTTATGTCTGGCAAAACCATATTGCGGGTAGATTGAATCCAGGTATTCCATGCACTGATCTCTTTCTGTTTTAGCCAGAATCGAAGCACAGGCAATTGATATGCTAAGGCTGTCTCCCTTGATAATTGCCTGATAATCTATTGATAAACCCGGCAGTTTCATAGCATCAATCAGCAAAAAATCCGGCCTGATCTCCAGATTTTGCACTGCTGTCTGCATGGCTTCGCGGGTGGCATTATAGATATTTATGCGGTCCAGATAAGCCGGTGATATGTAACAAAGTGCCCAGGCTAAGGCTTTTTGTTTTATTTCCCCGGCTAACTTAAGTCTCATATTGGCAGTCAGTTTTTTGGAGTCGTTAACACCTGCCAAATAAAAGTTACGAGGCAATATAACTGCTGCCGCAACTACCGGGCCGGCCAAAGGGCCACGCCCTGCTTCATCGATCCCGGCTAAGAGATTATAGCCGTTATTGTAGGCCTGATATTCAAATTGTTTCAGCTTTTCTATTCTCTCCCTTTCCGCTTGGGTATCTAAATCTGGTTTAGCCATTTATAAATACCTTCTCCGCTTGATTTCATTTGTCGGGATTGTTTAATTATAGTGTCAGCAACCATTTCACCCTGTAAAATTGCTTCCTTAATTCCTGCCGGTTGAAAAGCATCACCAATGGTAAACACAAATGGTTGCAGGAATGACGGTATTTGTTTGAGCAGTTCATTCTCCGCTTCAAAACCAATCGCTGCAATAATAAAACCAGCGGGAATCAATTTTACTTCACCCTGATCATTTTTAACTGTAACCTGATCTGTTTCAATTTTCACTACCCGGCTGTTTTTATATAGAATGACCTGACCATTATGCAATCGTTCCAATAGTACCCGGCGGTTTTTCCTTTCAAGATCCGCAGCTATCGTTGCTCTTTCTTCAATAATTATTACCTGGTTTCCGTACTGGTTAAGATAATCAGCTGTCTCGCACCCGTTGCTCCCGCCGCCAATAATGACAACCCTGCTGTCTTTTATTTGTTTTTTCCCCTCAAAAATATCTCCGGCCGTAAAGCAAAACTGATAATTCCAACCTTCTATTACCGGCTTTTTTGCGGTTGAACCAGCAGCGATAATAATATAGTCAAAGGTGTTCTGCCGGCAATCTTCTTCTGTAAACGAATGATTCAGGATTATCTGAGCTCCGCTTAAGTAAAGTTGTTTAATTAAATATTCTTTCAGTTCACCGATACGTTCTTTATGGGGAGGTATCATTGCCCAGTTGAGCATACCTCCTAATCTTGCCGATTTTTCATACAGTGTTACCGTTATCCCCTTGCGTCTTAAGGCAATTGCAGCCTGCATACCGGCCGGACCAGCACCGACAACTGCTGCATGGATATGGCTTAGATCATCACCATGCCCTCTGTCAAAATCTGCTTCCCGTCCGGCAAGCGGGTTTACAGCACAGCTGACACTGTGGCCTTTATAATGACTGCCTATGCAGTTGTTGCATAATATACATGGTCTTATTACTTGACTGTTACCCGAACGGGCTTTATTCACCCATTGGCTGTCCGCCAGCAGGCTTCTTCCTATAAAAACGAAGTCAGCCTTGTTTTCAGCAATAATCTTCTCCGCCATGGCTGGTTTTCTGACTATCCCTCCTGCCATGACCGGAATAGTGACTTTTTTCTTTATAGCTTCTGCCAGATATATGCGCCAACCGTCTTCATATGAAGAAGGTTCTATACAGTTCAGCCCTGATTCATAAACTCCCGCTGAGCAATTTATAATATCAACTCCGCTTTTTTCAAGCATTGCCGCGATTTCTTCTGCCTGCGAAACATCCAGTCCACCCTGGGTAAAATCATCGATATTTAAACGTACCGATAAAGCCAGATCCGGTGTTTGTGTTTTGATGCCCCTGCATATTTCAACAAGTATTCGCGACCGGTTTTCCAAAGAGCCTCCAAATTCATCCGTTCTCTGATTACTCTCGGCTGACAGGAATTGGTTAAGCAAATAACCATGGGCAGCATGGAGCTCGACTCCATCAAACCCAGCTCTGTAAGCATATTCTGCTCCCTTGACAAACTTTTCAATGATATTTCTTATCTCTGTTATAGACAGTTCCCTTGGCATTTCTTTTATTATTGCGCATGGCAATGACGATGGGGCTACTGGCGTAATCCCCCCGGTTACTGTTGATGTAGTCTGCCGGCCGGCATGAAGCAGCTGAATAAATGCTCTGCAATTATAAGCTTTGATGATACTGGCCAGTCTTGCCAGTCCCGATATGTACTTAGAATGATCGATGCAAATCTGCCCAAAACCTTCTCTGCCAATTGGATCATCAATGACAGCTGCCTCGGCAATAATTACTCCTGCACCTCCAGCGGCGCGTTCGCGGTAATAGTTCAGAAGACGTTCTGTAACTTCACCTTCCAAAGAAGCATAGCCGGTGGTCATAGGTGCCATTACTACACGGTTTTTGATTTTGAGACGACCGATTTTACCCGGTGAGAATAATTGTACGTAATTATCCATTTAATCTTGAACCTTTCTTACTGATACTGCTGGTTTAAAAATTGCTGACTGGGTCCTAACTGACTTTGGGTTGACTTCAGGACAGCTTCTAAAGCAGGAATGTCCTTTGATGTCAGAACCGGTTCCTTTCCCTCCTTGATCTTCTTAATAGTCTTTTCCACTGGCACTACCCTGAAATATTCTCTTCCCTCATCCTTATATGAATGAGAATAAGTTGGAGTATATGCAATCTCTGTTAAAACAGTGTTGCCACTGGTAAAATCCTTGGTAAGTTTAAGTTTTAAAACGATACCGCTGTTTCGTTCCAATCCGCGCTGGTGACTGATAAAATTACCCATCGAATAGATTACAAATTTATCCTTTCCATCAATTTTTATTACTTCCATAGTTTGAATAACATGCGGATGGCTGCCAAGTATTATATCTGCCCCGGCAGCAAGAAACTGCCTGGCCAAATTTTTCTGTTCTTCCGTTGGCTCAGGGCTGTATTCAACTCCCCAGTGCAAAACCAGTACTATTACGTCAACCTGAGGTCTTAGTGCTTCTATATCAGCTAATATCTGATCTTTATCAAGAAAATTAAAAAAATAAGGATGCTCCGTCGGTACCGGCATGCCATTGGTGCTGTAGCTATATGCCAGGTATCCTACCTTCACATCTCTGATATCTTTTATTAAAAATTCCTGTCTGTCTTCTGCTGACAAATAAGTCCCCGCTGTATCAAGTCCGTGCTTATGCAGGATTTGCATAGTTCTGACTGCCCCGTCAAAACCTTTGTCCAAAATATGATTGTTGGCAGTAACAATCAGGTCAAACCCCGCATCCGCAAAAGCCTTGGCTGCAGCATCAGGACTGTTGAAGAGCGGATACCCGCTGTATCCAGCTGATGGCCCCGCCATCGGTGCTTCAAAATTTGTTGAACTGTAATCGCCTTGTTTGACCAAATCTTCAACATCAGCAAAAAAGGTCGGAAAACTGTATGAGCCGTCTTCCTGCAGGCCGGACCATATCTGAGTATTATGCATCAGGCAGTCTCCTGCTGCAGTTAAAGTAATCGTTTCTTTTCTGTCAGATAAGCCAGGTTCTTCATCTGCTATTACTGACTGAGGTATTTGCTGTACCTGCTGCTGTTCATAAAATAAGGCAGCTGCTATCAATAATATAGTCAATACTATTGATACCCGGGTAATAATAGTTCTCAATTCACCAGGTCTCCTCAAAAAAAAATAGGAAAACTATTTTAGCTTTCCTATATTCTAACCTTAAATAAATTATTAGTGTAAAACTAATTTACCGCTGTTTTAAGTTATTTAGTCAATTCTATTTCCCACTCGTCTTTGCCGTCGAGGGTAATATTTAATTTATAGCCATTGGATACAGCCAGTTTACTTACGTTTTCTTTCGATACCTGGCTGGTACCTGTGACTGTAATTTCATTGCTGCCTTTATCGATAAGTTTCTTGACTTTAATAACCGGCATGGGACAGCTTAGTCCTCTGACATCAACTTTTTCCATCGTTAACCCTCCTATGCTTCCCTGTAACTCCAACCAATCCAACACATAAATACAATACCTGTGATGCAAGCTATTTGACCATATATTCCTACCCCGGCAGCAGAGGCAGCAAACATAAAGTTATGTGCAACTGCCGCTCCTATGATCATGCCTAAAACAACTGCACCAGCATCCAGGTCTCCCTCACTGGAAAGCACTAATTGTCTTAATGGGCATCCGCCCAGCAAGGTTGCAGTCAGACCCACCAAAAACAGGCCAAGGAAATTCCAGATATGCATCATATGCGCTATCGGCTGCTCGGCAAAGCCAGCTTTAAAGAATCCAAATACCAGATTTAACACTAAAGCACCAACAAAAATCCCAATGAAACCTAATAACAAATAATTCTCTCTTATCAAAATGAAATCTCTTATGCCTCCGCTCAGGCAAAGCCTGGTTCTCTGAGCCAGGAACCCTACTATCAACCCGGCAATTAATGAAATAGCAATCGGGGCTGCCATTGATCCAGGTCCTTCCGCGCTAAAGAAGATTGGTCCTCCGGCATCCGGATTAAATACGGTAGCCTTAAGAAGTAAAAAGAGTAACAGCGCAGCGATCAGCGGTATTATATAACCACCGGCATTGGAATGGCTGTACTCTGCCTTGCCAAGATTAAAGCCTTTGCGCAGGAAAAATACCCCTGCTGCAACACCAGTAATGAAACCCAAAAATCCAACTACAGCATTGTAGTCTCCGCCAGCCATTCTTAAAACATCCCGTAAAGGACAACCTAAAAATACTAAGGCCCCTATCATCATAAACATTCCCATCGCAAAACGAACCAATGTCGATGAACCACCGCGAGCTTTAAATTCGCCCGCAAACATGGATGTAAAAACGGCCCCTAATATGATCCCAATTATTTCCGGGCGAATATATTGAACTACGCCTGCCCGATGAAGTCCTATTGCACCAGCAATGTCACGTTCAAAACAAGCAATACAGAACCCCATGTTCGAGGGATTCCCCAACTTGACTAGTACAGCTGCTATCGCTCCAATAACCAAACCAGCACATAAAATTAACCACTTCCTGCTATCCATCCCCAAATATAACCCCCTTTAATTTTTATAACTAATTATTATATTCTTAATTAGTTCTTCTTATTATATTTATACTGCTCTTTTGAGAAAATTCCTGCTTAATACTGAAAAAATCGACATATGAAAACAAAAAAACTACTCTCACTCGTTTGAAAGCAGTTTTTTTTGTTTATTTTGTGTCGATTAGTCCAGACTGAATCTGCCTAATTTTCCTTTGCGAAAATCATGCAGCAGCATTGTACATGTCTTCTCTAAATCAAGTTGTCCTCCTTTTAATAAATGGCCTCTTTTTTTGGCAATATCAATCAATAATTCCGGTTCCTCTTTATCAAGGCTTTCCAATTTAAACTGGTTTTTAAGAATTTGCGGCCATTTTTGCAATAATATTTTAAGCAGGTATAATGCAACTTCGTATTCGCTGTAAGCATTTTCGCCGACGATATTTAATAAAGCTAACTTCAGTCCTTGTTCTTCACTTTCGACTTTAGGCCACATCAAGCCTGGAGTGTCGAGGAATTCTATATCGTCTCTCACTCTGATCCACTGCTTGCCCCGGGTTACTCCTGGTTTGTTTCCTGTTTTAGCCGCCTTCTGCCTCACCACGCAATTTAAAAAAGTTGATTTCCCCACATTGGGGACTCCCGCCGCCATAACCCTGACCGGCCTTACCCTGTGGCCTTTATCCAGCATTTTTTGTGCTTGCTCGCGGTAACTTTCCATTATCGCTTGCAGCACTTCTTTGGAACCCTTGCCGCTGAGAGAGTCGATTCCCACAGCTGAACCGCTCTCCTGCCTGAAAAAGTCAAGATAAGCGGCAACAGCCTCAGGCCAGGCTAAATCAATTTTATTCAAAACAAATATTATCTTTTTCCTGGCGGCAATTTTTTCCAGCTCCTTATTGCGGCAGGAAAAAGGTGCTCTGGCATCCAGCAGTATTAATACTATGTCGACCAGCTTAATATTTGCCTCTATTTCACGCCGGGCTTTGACCATATGTCCCGGGAACCAGTTTATGCTCATAAAAAACCTCTGCTATATGTTTATTAAAAAAAAGAATACCCGCAGGTATTCTTCATTCTGTTATTTTTTAAATCTGCCTTTTTCCTTAACCCTGGCCTTCTTGCCGGTCAGTTCACGCAGGTAGAATAACCTGGCCCGCCGAACTTTACCTTTGCGGGTAACTTCAATTTTGGCTATTTTGGGGGAATGCATCAGGAAGGTCCTTTCTACTGCCACCCCGTAAGTAATCCTTCTGACCGTAAAAGTTTGGGAAAGTCCCCCGCCTCTGATTTTTAAAACTGTTCCTTCATAAATCTGAACTCTTTCTCTGGTGCCTTCAACAACCTTGACATGGACTTTGACTGTATCGCCAGGTCCAAACAGGGGCAAATCTTTCTTATAATATTCTTCCTCAATAGACTTTATGATGTCCTGCATTTTGGCGCCTCCCTTTTATGAGGTGTTCGTACATTTATTGTTAATGCAGCGGACCACCTATATTCAAACGAACAAAAGTAGTATATCATAAACAACACTTAAACTACAAGTTTAAAAAATATTTAAAACCAATAGGCCCCCAACAGTCTATCTAAAATAATGGCCACAGCGCTCCTTACTGATAAATGATTGTAGGAACGGTCAGGCTCGATCGGTTCCAGAATATAATCACAGCGCATAATCAATTCCTTATCTATTCCCCATCCGGTACCGAAAAGAATCAGGAAAGGTTTTTCCTCTTCATAAATAATATCCTTAAGTGACAGGTAATTTATCGTTTGGCCGTAATCACGGGCATCAGTAGCTATCGTTATTGGTTTGTGCCCGTTAAGGATACTGATTTTTTCTATAACCTGATCCAGGCTTGAACAGATCTCCAATATATTGAAAGCCTCTTTGCGGTCAGCGTTATACTTGCCTCCGTATCCTTCCTGCCAGTAGGATACGATATTACTAATCAGTTTCTGCTGGTTAGGTGATGGATGGACTACAAAAAACTTTTCTACATCATATGTACGGGCCGAACGCGCTATATCGTGCAGATCAAGGTTGGTAACCGATGTGGTTACTATGTCCAAACGCTTGTTATACATTGGGTAATGAAGTAAGGCTATGTATACTCTAGCTTTTCTCATCGTCTGACTCCCGGTTAAATAGAATTTCTGACAACAGATCTTTTTCCTCCGCTGTAAATTCCCTTTCCAGCAATAATTCCGGGTGCTTAAGCAAAGTTCTCAGTAAGCTTTGCTTAAGGCGCCATTGCCTGATTTTCTCATGATGCCCTGACAGTAGTTCTGCCGGCACTTCCATTTCCAAATAAACAGCCGGCCTGGTATACTGGGGATATTCCAGGAGTTTGTCGGTAAATGATTCTTCCCGGGCAGAATCATTGTCACCTAAAACACCCGGTATCAATCTGATAACGGTATCTGTCAGGACCATAGCAGGCAGTTCACCTCCTGTAAGCACATAGTCTCCTATAGATATCTCATCATCGACAATCTGCATTATCCTTTCATCGATGCCTTCATAGTGACCGCACAGTAAAACCAGATGATGGTGCCGGGAAAGTTCCTCGGCGATGCTTTGGTCCAGTCTTCGTCCCTGAGGCGAAAGATATACTACCCGGGAATCAGGGTTTTTAATCTTTTCGATGGCCCCGATTACTACATCAGGTTTTAAAACCATTCCGGCTCCTCCCCCATAGGGATAATCATCAACTTGCCGGTGTTTGTCCACAGCATAATCCCTGATATCGACAATATTGATTTTTACCAGAGCTTTTTCCACTGCCCGTTTAATGATACTTTCTGCAAAAGGAGATATAAACATGGCGGGAAAAAGCGTTAAAATATCTATTTGCATATACACTAACCTTCATCATCTATGATTCCCGGCAGTAAATCTACCTGCATTATTTTGCCGGGCAGATCAATTCTCAAAATAACTTTTTTGATAGCCGGAATTAGTATTTCCTTATAGCGGGAAGATTTAACTACATAAACGTCATTGGCGCCTGTTTCTATAACATCAGTAAGTTCGCCTAATAATCCTCTGTGATTATCATAAACCTGTAATCCTATCAGCTGAAAATGATAATAATAACCCTCCGGCAAAGGATATACTTCGGTTTTATCTATCTGCAGCAAACTGCCCCGGTATTCCTGGGCGGTTTCCTTATCGTCGATACCGCTTAATTTAAACAGCCAGCCGTTGGAATGGCTTTTAACTGTCTCCACCTGTTTAGTAAAAATCTGCCCTTTGAAATTAACTTTAACTTGTTGCAAAAGTTTGAAACGTTCAGGGAAATCCGTCAGAGGCATTACTTTGACTTCACCCTTGTAGCCAAAATGCCCGATTATTCTCCCGATGGCAATCAATTCTTCAGCCAAAAAACCACCTCCGGTGAAATAACTAATAGGGCCAAAAGCCCTATTTCATTATTTCTATAACTACTCGCTTGCCTTTCTTGGCGGCTGCAGCTTTACTTAAAATACGGATTGATTTGGCAATTTTGCCCTGTTTGCCAATTACCTTCCCCATATCCTCAGGCGCAACTCTTAATTCTATGACAACTGAGTTCTCTTCCTCAGTTTCCCTGACATCGACTGCCTGAGGGTTGTCTACCAGGGATTTGGCAATATACTCAACTAAATCTTTCATATTATAATCACTCCCTGCCTGACTTATTTGCGGCCGGCCGCAAACTTAGCCATAATGCCTTGCTTCTGTAACAGAGACTTAGCTGTATCAGAAGGTTTGGCACCTTCTGCCAACCATTTGAGGGCTCTCTCCTCGTCAATTTTTATTGTTGCCGGATCGGTGGCAGGGTCATAATAACCAATTTCCTCAATAAATCTGCCGTCTCTTGGGGACCTGGCATCAGCTACTACTACACGGTAAAACGGCTTTTTCTTGGCTCCCATTCTTTTAAGTCTGATTTTAGTTGCCATACTGGTCATCTCCTCAATAATATATTTTATTTAAACCCATAAGCCCCTTTAAATTATTAAAACGGAAACTTCATGGAGGGTAAACCCTTTTTGCCTTTTTTGCCGGTCATGTCGGCAAGTTGCTTCATCATTTTTTTTGATTCCTCGAATTGTTTTATCAGGCGATTTACTTCCTGCACTCTGGTCCCGCTGCCCCGGGCAATCCTTTTTTTCCGGCTGCCATTCAAAATAGACGGTTCTCTTCTCTCTGCCACAGTCATGGATTTTATTATGGCTTCTATGTGCAGCAATTCCTTTTCATCTAATTCGCCCTTCATACCTTTGAGTTGTTTTCCAAGCCCCGGAATCATACCTAATAAATCTTCCAGAGGCCCCATAGACTTTACTTGTTGCATCTGCTCCATAAAATCTTCCAAAGTAAACTCCTGGCTGCGAATTTTGCGTTCCATCTCTTTGGCTTGTTTTTCATCAAAAGCAGCCTGAGCTTTTTCGACCAGGCTTAAGATATCACCCATCCCCAATATTCTGGAAGCCATGCGCTCAGGAAAAAATGTTTCCAGAGCATCAATTTTTTCACCGACGCCGACAAACTTTATCGGACATCCGGTAACCGCCTTAACTGATAATGCCGCTCCTCCCCGGGTATCACCATCTAATTTGGTAAGAATAATACCGGTCAAGCCCAACTTTTCATTAAAACTTTCGGCAATATTTACCGCATCCTGCCCAGTCATGGCATCAACGACTAACAAAATTTCTTCCGGATTAACTGCTGCCTTGAGCTGGATCAACTCATCCATCAGCTCTTCATTAATATGCAATCTGCCAGCTGTATCAAGAATTATAACATCCCGATTATTGGTTCTGCTGTATTCCACTGCGCCTTTGGCAATATTGACCGGATCGCCCTGGCCCATGGAGAAAACCGGAACCCCGACTTGTTCTCCCAGTACCTGCAATTGCTTGATAGCTGCCGGACGATAAATATCACAGGCAGCCAAAAGCGGGCGGCGGCCTGATTTAATAAGATTCCTGGCCAGTTTGGCCACCGTAGTTGTCTTGCCAGCACCCTGTAAACCAACTGCCATGATCACTGTTGGCGGACGTGAAGAAAACAATAGCTTGCTTTCTGTGCCGCCCATTAATTCAGTCATCTCATCATGTACTATTTTAATAATCTGCTGGCCGGGAGTAAGGCTCTGCATAACCTCCTGCCCTATTGCCCGCTCACTCACCTTACTGATAAAATCTTTGACAACTTTAAAATTTACGTCGGCTTCCAACAGTGCCATCCGCACTTCGCGCATGGCAACTTTAATATCTTCTTCACTGATTTTGCCTTTGCCGCGCAATTTTTTGAAAATATCCTGTAAACGTTCAGATAAACCTTCAAATGCCATACTAATAATCCCCTTTAAACCGACTCTAAAGTTTTACTGATTATTTTGACTGCTTTAGCAATATCTTTACTGTTAAGTTCATCTTTTTTATTCAGCAGACTATAAACCAACTGCAGTTCCTGCTGAGTCCGGGAAAACTTCTCAGCTAACTGCAAACGCGCTTCGTAGTCTTCAAGCAAAGCTACCGCTCTTTTTAATAAGTCATAAACGGCCTGCCTGCTAATGTTTAAATACTCAGCAATTTCTGTCAATGACAAGTCATTCTCATAATGCATGTTCATAACTCTTTGCTGCTTTTCCGTTAGAAGCGGCCCATAAAAATCAAACAGCAAAATTATATGTTCTATTTTTTCTAACATAGTATTATGCTCCCTGTCAAGGATAAATACTTTACATCAATAGCAATTTTACTATCCAGTTATACACTTGTCAAATCAATTGGGTTTTTTGCTTTAAAATATAATATGAATTACAATAAATATATTAATAATTCTATAGTATATAATTTCTACACTACTTACAGAAGGAGCGATAGCATTGACCGAAAAAATTGCCTTGATCACTGACAGTGGCTGTGACATACCCTCGGAACTGGCTGAACAATATAATATTAAAGTATTGCCTTTAAAGGTTATTTATCCTGATTGCCAGTATTCTGACCGGGTCGACATTCAACCGGAAGAAGTATACCGGAATATGCCTGATAAAATTCCTACAACCTCGATGCCTTCGTTGCAGGAAATTAAAAATTTATTTGAAAGAGTTCGTCAGGAAGGTTTTACTCATGTTTTGGCGGTTCATCTTTCCAGCAATCTCTCCGGCACCTATAACGCAGTAAAAACGGCAGCCCAGGATTTTGAGGGTCTGGTAATTAAGACTATTGATACCAAAACTCTATCAATGGCTTCAGGCTGGATGGTCCTGGAAACGGCCCGTAATATTGCCAGTGGCTTTACTCTGGAAAAAGCCGCAGAAAATCTGCAGAAAATCAGACCCCGGATCCATGGTTTTTATGTTATTGAGACTCTTGAATATCTGCGCCGTGGAGGTCGTATTGGTGCGGTAGCCAACATGCTGGGACAATTTTTACACTTAAAACCAATTATTTCAATTGATCCGGACGGAAAGTACTTTACCTTCTGCAAAGCAAAAGGAAGACGCAAGTCAATTGAAAAACTGGTACAGATTGTAGAAGAAATGGTCAAAAATCACCAAATCAGGCTGGCAGTATTAAACGGCGGTTCTGGTTCTGAATTTGATGCATTGGTCCAAAGATTAAAGGGTTTGCCTAATATAAAGGAATTTGTTGTTTCCGAAATCAGCCCTGCCCTTGGCGTTCATACCGGCCCGGGTCTTTTGGCAATTTGCATACAGGAAATTTAAGCAGATTATTATTCAAGAGAGGCTTCAGTAAAATACTGCAGCCTCTCTTTTAGGTTATTGGTAATTATCGAAGGATAAACTCTTTATATCGACATTTAAAACTCTTCTCTGCCGCTTCTTATCCATGCTTGTCCCGCTTTAATCGCCGCCTTGACCGTTTCAGGAGCCGGTCCGCCTGTAACTTTACGACGGGCTGCACAATTCTTTACCGCTATAAATTCATATATATCTTCTTCAATCAAGGGGGAAAATTCCTGGTAGCAGACAAGAGGAATTTCCTCAAGGGATTTACCCTCTTTGGAACAATGTAAAACCGTTCTGCCTACTATCTCATGGGCATCCCGGAAAGGTAAGCCTTTAGCGGCCAAATAGTCAGCCAAATCGGTAGCATTGGTAAATCCGCTTTTTGTTGCCTGGGCCATATTATCTACATTAAAGTGCGCAGTTTTCAACATTGGCGCCATAACCATCAAAGACTTTTTAACCGTGTCGACTGCATCAAAAAGAGCTTCCTTATCTTCCTGCATATCTTTGTTGTAAGCTAACGGCAGAGACTTCATTATAGTCAGCAATGTAATCAGATCTCCATAAACACGCCCGGTCTTGCCACGAATCAGTTCAGCCAAATCCGGATTTTTCTTTTGCGGCATAATACTGGAACCGGTAGCAAAAGCGTCATCCAATTCAATAAATGAGAATTCCTGGGTAGACCACAATATTATTTCCTCAGCCAGGCGGGACAAATGCATCATCAGGATGCTGGCAAAACCGGCAAATTCAATGGCAAAATCACGATCGCTGACTCCATCCAGGCTATTTATCGTCAGAGCTTCAAAGCCCAACTCAGCTTTAACGTACTCCCGGTCCAGATCAAATCCGGTTGAAGCTAATGCTCCGGAGCCCAACGGCATGACGTCTGTTCTTTTAAAACAATCATCCAGGCGTCCGCTGTCGCGCTTTAACATCTCAAAATAGGCCAGCAGATGATGGGCCAGGGTAATGGGCTGCGCCTTCTGAAGATGTGTATACCCGGGCATTATGGTTTGTAAATGATCGTTTGCCAGTTTAAGCAATGTTTCCTGCAGATCAAATATCAATTTTCTGACCTCAATTATTACATCCTTCATATACATTCTCATATCCAGGGCCACCTGATCATTTCTGCTCCTGGCTGTATGCAGCTTCTTGCCTGCTGCTCCGATTTTAGCAGTCAGCAGGGTTTCGATATTCATATGTATATCTTCAGCTGCAACAGTAAATTCGATTTGCCCGGATTCCAGCTCTTGCTGGATTTCCTGTAGCCCCTTTACCATCAAATCTTTTTCTGCAGCCGAAATTATTCCCTGTTTGGCCAGCATCCGTGCGTGAGCTATGCTGCCTCTGATATCCTGCTTATACATGCGGCTGTCAAAAGCAATCGAAGCATTGAAATCTTCCGTCAGTTGGTCGCTTTCCTTGGCAAATCTGCCACCCCACAGTTTCATATTTGCACCTCTTAAAATAAAGATAAATTATATTATATCTGTTTATAATAATAATTAAAAGAAAAGTGGGTTTGAACCCACTTTAGCTTCAACTTAATTTCTTCCGGTATTTATTGCCGGCCATCCAGCTTTTTATTAAGCAAAGCCTGTACAGTTAAGGGCAAGCCGAACAAATTGATAAACCCGGCAGCATCTTTATGGCTGTAAATTTCGTCGGCACCGAAGGTTGCCAATTCTGCATTATAAAGAGAATATGGCGACCTGGAGGCAACCGCTGCACAACTGCCCTTGTATAGTTTAACTTTAACAGATCCGGTTACAGTTTGCTGGGTCACTCCCACAAAAGCATCCAGGGCACTCTTAAGCTTGCTGAACCAGTTGCCGTCATAAATAAGTTCCGCATAAGTAATGGCCATTTCTTCTTTGAATTTCAATGTCCGGCGGTCTAAAGTAAGTCTTTCCAGTTCTTCATGAGCTGCATACAGGATAGTCCCGCCCGGAGTCTCGTAAACACCACGCGATTTCATGCCTACTAAACGATTTTCCACTAAAGTCGTAATACCTACACCGTTTTCTCCGCCCAGGCGGTTCAGCTCCGCTAAAAGCTCAACTGCTCCATAATTTTTCCCGTCAAGAGAAACTGGCACACCTTTTTCAAAACCTATCTCGATATAAGTCGGCTTGTCAGGAGCCTTTTCCGGCGGAACTGTCAAGACGTACAAATGATCCTGAGGCTCATTGGCCGGATCTTCCAAATCGCCGCCTTCATGAGAAATATGCCATATATTGCGGTCACGGCTATATATTTTATCCTTGGTTACCGGAACCTCTATATTATGACTATTAGCATAATCGATAGCATCTTCCCGGGAGCGGATATCCCATTCCCGCCAGGGAGCTATGATTTTAAGAGCCGGGTTTAATGCCTTTACCCCTAATTCAAATCGGACCTGGTCATTTCCTTTCCCGGTCGCACCGTGGCAAACAGCGGCAGCACCTTCTTTTTCAGCTATTTCCACCATCTTTTTGGCGATAAGAGGCCGGGCAAAAGAAGTCCCCAGGAGGTATTTTTTTTCATATTTTGCGCCGGCTTTTAAAACCGGGAAAATATAATCGGTTACAAATTCTTCAGTTAGATTTTCTATATATACCTTGGAAGCGCCTGACCTCAAAGCTTTATCGTATACCGGTTCCAGTTCCTCTCCTTGCCCTAAATCAGCACAAAAGGCAATAACCTCATAACCATAGTTCTCTTTTAGCCAGGGAATAATTATTGAAGTATCCAATCCTCCTGAATATGCCAGCACTACTTTTTCCATTGATTTCGCTCCTATCTTTTAAATCTTCTGATCCTTTTAAAACTGTATTTATTATTATATCTCCATAATAATATTATGGCATCAATAAAAATCTACTTATATTTATACATCTTAGTGTATATTATTGCAATATTTATTTTAAATATATATCATATGCATCTGTCTGCTCCTGACGCCATCCCTTATTAATCGATAAGAACATTGTACTCCTTGAGCCAGAAATCTATTTGGACAAGGTATGCCAATAATTGTGGTGCATTCATCAGTTGTCCAAACCAGGGTATATTAGTGTCGCTTTTTATAGAAAGAGCAAGCTCTCTGACCGCTGGCCGATTTATTAAAGGCAATAATGGAGAAGTGTGATCATCCAGTATAGCTATCATTAAGCTGCGAACCGCATTAATAAAGGAAGGATTATGGGTTTTGGGATATGGGCTCTTTTTCCTCCACAGCACATCTTCGGGGAGCATACCCGTCAATGCCAGTCTTAAAAGGCCTTTCTCCCTGTTTTGGTAGTTTTTCATTTCCCAGGGTACATTCCATACATATTCAACTAACCTGTGATCGCAAAATGGCACCCGCAGTTCTAACCCTGCTGCCATACTCATCCTGTCTTTCCTGTCCAACAAGGTAGGCATCCATCGGGTCAAGTTTAAATAAAACAATTCCCGCATTCTGGCATCAACAGACTGATCCCCGGCAAAGCGCGGAACTTCTTCAAGGGCTTCCTCATATCGCTGTATCACATATTCCCCGGGCCGAATCAATTCAATCAGTTCTGGTGAGTATAATTTTATGCGTGTATCCGCCCGCTGCGACCATGGAAATGTATTGCTTAAACCGGCTGTTTTGTAAAACCAGGGATAGCCGCCAAAAACCTCATCGGCACATTCACCTGATATTCCCACTGTAGCTTGATTTTTGATCCAACGGCTGAAAAGCCATAATGATGAATCCACGTCTGTCATACCCGGCAAATCACGGGCTATTACTGCAGGGAAAATTGCCTGGACCAATTCAGGCGTATCAACTAAATACGAGGCGTGTCTGGTACCTAAATAATCTGAAACCTTTTTAACCCAGGGAGCATCTGCATTGGGTTGAAATTCGCTGGTTCGGAAATATTTATCATTGCCCACATAGTCTATCGAAAAGCTTTGGATGGATTCCTTTTTCTCATTCCGGTAAACTTCTGAAGCAATGGCGGTAATGGCACTGGAGTCCAATCCGCCCGATAACAGAATGCACAGGGGGACATCTGATACCAACTGACGTCTGACAGCATCATATACTAATTCCCGGACCGTGCCTACGGTCTTTTCAAAACTGTCTTCATGCTTCTCACTGATCAAAGACCAATATTTCTTAATTCTCATGCTCTTACGGTCAACATACATAAAGCAACCTGGTTTTAACTCGGATATCCCGGCAAAAACACCTTCACCCGGGGTTCTGGCGGGCCCCAAAGCGAATATCTCTGCCAATCCTTCCCGGTCGATTCTGGCTGTCACTTTGGGGTGTGCCAAAATCCCTTTGATCTCTGAAGAGAAAAGGAATGAACTGTCACTTTGGCAATAGAATAAAGGCTTAACACCAATACGGTCTCTGGCCAAAAATAATCTCTCATTGTCTGCATCCCAGACAGCAAAAGCAAAAATGCCGTTCAATTTATGCAGACATTTTTCACCCCATTCCATATAAGCTTTCAGGAGCACCTCTGTATCAGACCATCCCTCAAACAAGTACCCTTTTAAAATTAATTCTTGCCGTATATCCTCTGTGTTATATAATTCTCCATTGTAAACCATGACATAAATTCCGCAGCCTTTGGTTCCAATCATCGGTTGCCGGCCCCCATCAGGATCAACCACCACCAGACGGCGATGCCCCAAGGCAGCGTGTTCGCTGAGCCAAAATCCTTCGGCATCCGGACCTCGATGAGCAAGTTTTTCTGCCATTTTTTTAATAATGTCTGCCTCATTTGCAATTCGTTCTGAAAAGTTTATCCACCCGACAAATCCACACATATACTACTGCACCTCCATAAAAGGGCGTTCTGAGCAAAATCAAATAACTTTGCTCAGAACGCCCTTGCTCCAATCCAAGCTTATATTATGCTTAAAAGATTTTTTTGTGCACGTATTTTTTAAAAAAATGGCAATACCAGAGCAAAAAAGTCCCCGGTTCTGTATACAACCAGGGACTTTTAGCGACTTTTTTATATTAATTAATACTTTTCCGTTTCATATATGGGCACTGCTCATCTCTCCATAACTGTATGCATCTTCACCATGCTGCGTGATATCCAGGCCAATTTCTTCCGCGTCTTCAGATATCCGCAAGGGTGCAAACATGCTTAAGACTTTCAATATTACGAATGTAACTGCTGCTGCGAATGCTACTGCAGCCACTACGGCAATCAGCTGCACCAATAACTGGTGGGGGTTGCCAAAAAGCAGTCCATCGACTCCGGCTGGATTAACTGCAGTGGTGGCCAGTACTCCTGTTGCCAGAGCGCCAAATATTCCGCCCACACCATGAATTCCAAAAACATCCAGAGTATCATCATAACCAAGCTTTGATTTCATCTTGCTTACTGCGAAATAACACAGCGGCCCGACAATTATACCCATCAATATCGAACTGGCCGGACTTACAAATCCAGCTGCCGGAGTTATCGCAACCAATCCGGCGATTAAACCGCTGGCAAATCCTAAAACAGTTGGTTTACCATGATGCAGCCATTCCGCTCCGGCCCAGCTTAGTGCTCCAACTGCTGCACAGGTATTGGTTACCAGAAAAGCATGTCCGGCTAAACCATTAGCCCCTAAGGCGCTGCCGGCGTTGAAACCAAACCAGCCAAACCAGAGAAGGGCGGCTCCCAGCATAGTCATCGGCAGATTATGCGGCACCATGGCTTCAGAGCCCTCTTCACGTCGCCGTCCCAGAACCAGACAAGCAATCAAACCGGATACACCGGAACTGATATGAACTACAGTGCCACCGGCAAAATCCAATGCACCAAGATTGCGCAGCCATCCGTTTACACCCCAGACCCAATGAGCCAAAGGATCATAAACCAGAGTAGTCCATAACAACACGAAGGCTATGAAGATTGGAAATCTCATTCTTTCGGCAAATGAACCAGATATTAAAGCTACAGTAATAATAGCAAACATTAACTGGTACATTGCAAATACCGACTGGGGAATAGTTGCCGAATAGTCCGGATTAGGAACTATCCCTACACCGCTCATCCCCAGCCATTGTAAACTTCCGATCAGATGGCTGATGTCAGTCCCAAATCCCAGGGTATAACCAATTAATACCCATTGCACTGATACCAGGGCCATCGCAGCAAAACTCTGCATTATTGTCCCGAGGACGTTTTTCTTGCGTACCATCCCGCCATAAAAAAGCGCTAATCCAGGTGTCATGATCATTACTAAAGCGGTGCAAACAATTATAAATGCAGTATCCCCGGTGTCAATAGCCGGTGCCTCAGCAGCAGCAGCCATTACCGGCAAGCCCAACACGGATATCGCCAAAGTTATCAGCAAAGTAATCCATTTGAATTTCGTCTTCATTTAATTCCCTTCTTTCAAAATTATTCAAATCCCAACCCTCGACAAATTACTTAAAGGGATATCATCGCCTTATCTCCTTGGAAAGCAAAACCTGAATAAAAAAACAATGCCACTTAAACCCAAGGATATAATCCCTGTTCATAAGCGTCATTGCTTACAAATAACTAATCTGTCTTTATAGTTACAGCGCCGCTCCGCCCTCTTCCCGGGTGCTGATACGAATGATTCGCTCCACTGGATAGACGAAGATTTTTCCGTCACCTTTTTTCCCGCTCTTACATATATTCAATATTTGGGAAATTATGTTTTCAACCGACTCATCCTGACAAACAATTTCCAGTTTGACTTTGGGAAATAAATCAATCGAATGTTCCTGCCCTCTGTAATACTGCTTTTCAGCACCCTGCAACCCCCGGCCTCTCACATCGTATACTGTCATTCCCCGGATTCCAATTTTCTCCAGGGCTACTTTCAGCTCTTCAAACTTAGTGGGTCTGATGATTGCCTCAATCTTTTTCATAAAACTACCCCCTTAAAGTATTTTAGTTTTTAAGCATCCGGGTTATTTTAAAGTATGTTTGCAAAAGGCTTGCACATTTTAAAACTGGCCAGACTGCTGAAGTATCTTGCCTTTTGGCTTTTAGTGCAGCTTCTGTACATCTCATCATCACCGCCTTAAAAAAAGGTGCCCGTATTGTGGTCTTAATTACCGGACCCAAATACAGGCACCTTTGCCCTTAATTTAAATTTATACATTCTGCTGTATGCTTAATGATTGATATTTACTGTGCCAGTTATCGAAAACTCTGACTCTGTATATTTTTACATGCAGTTAAAACATAAAGTCCCCATAATTATACGGAGACTTCGTTGTCATGCCATAATTCTGCCACAAATATTAACTTGATTACATAATATACTATATCCCATAAAATACAACCCCGAATTCGCATGTATTAAGTATACTTGCTGGCTGCTAATTTTCTTTATGGGCTTAAGAAAAATTACCCAGCAGCATCGTTGATTGAATTTAGCCCATACCATCAACTGCACCGGCAAAGTTACTTTAAACAGTATAAAAATGTTCCCGCGATTATATTCCCACGATCCCTTTAAAAACAATTTCAGGTTTGCCAGTCATAAAGACTGTTTCATCCGTATATTTGACCAACAGGTTGCCGCCCTTCAGTTTAACTGTAACATAACTGTCTCCCATGCAATAGCCGTTCAATACCGCTGCGGCAACTCCGGCACAGGCACTGGTACCCGCTGAAAGGGTTTCCCCGTTGCCCCGTTCCCAAACCCGCATTTTTATCGTATTCTGATCAATAATCGTTACGAATTCCACATTCACTCTTTCGGGAAACAAAGGCGAGTATTCAAAAGCCGGGCCAATTTCATCCATATTTATGCCGGCCAGATTTTCTTCAAATACAACACAATGGGGATTGCCCATGGATAAACAGGTTATACAATAATTATGGCCGCCGATATTAACCTGGTTATTGACAATTTTCCGACCGGTCAGATTTACCGGGATTTTCTCCGGTCTAAGTTCAACCGGGCCCATATCTACACAAACCGAATCCACTTTTTCATTTTGGATATAAAGTTTAAGTTTTTTGATCCCGCTGAGGGTTTCAATGGTCAGCTGGTCTTTGAGCGCAATTTTATTCTCGTAAATATATTTTCCCATGCAGGTAAGAGCATTTCCGCTTATCTGGCTTTCACTTCCATCCCGGTTAAACATTTGCATTTTCGCATCAGCGATCTCTGAAGGGCAGATGAGTACAACGCCGTCGCTGCCAATACCGTAATGCCGGTCTGATAAATACACGCTCAGAGATTCCGGACTGACGATATTCTGATGGAAACAATCAAAATAAATGTAATCATTGCCGCAGGACTGCATTTTGGTGAAATGAAGCTTAAGACGTTCACTTCTCATATGATTGATATCAACCAGTTCAGTGTTACTCTGGGAATAACGGCTCTTCAGGCTGTTGGCCAAAGCATTGGCGGTATCCAGAGAAGTCAGGCAGGGTATTGCTGTTTCCACCGCCTGGCGCCTCATTTTAACACTGTCCCGGCTGGGCAGCCTTCCCTTGGAGGATGTAGAGATAATATAGTTTATTCTCCCGCTTGAAAGAAGCGTCTGGATATTATCCTGGTCGGCTTCGTGAATTTTTTTGACTGAAATTGCCTGTAATCCAGCCTGCTGTAAAAATCTGGCTGTTCCGCCGGTCGCATACAGCGTAAACCCAAGTTCGTCGTATTGCTTGGCAATATCAACAATCTCGTGTTTATCACTGTCCCGCACGGTAATCAGAACTCCGCCCTGTTTCAACATCCGATAACCGGCTGCCACCAGTCCCTTATACAAAGCTTCGGCCAGGGTTTTCCCAATCCCCAAAACTTCACCCGTTGATTTCATCTCCGGTCCCAATGCAACATCTACATCCATTAGTTTCTCAAAGGAGAAAACCGGTACCTTAACCGCAACATAGGGCGGTGTTTTGTAAAGCCCTGTGCCATAACCCATATCCTTTAATTTCTCACCCAGCATTGCCCGGGTTGCCAGATCGACCATCGGTATCCCGGTAACTTTGCTGATATAAGGGATAGTCCGGGAAGACCGGGGGTTGACTTCGATGACATATATTTCTCCGGCATAAATCACATACTGAATATTGATCAAGCCACGAGTGTTAAGGGCCAGCGCCAGTTTTTTTGAATAATCTATAACCTGATTGATCAACTCTCCGCTGATATTCCAGGCAGGATAGACTGCAATCGAATCACCGGAATGTATGCCGGAACGCTCTATATGCTCCATGATACCCGGAATAAGAATCTCCTCCCCGTCGCAGATGGCGTCCACCTCGATTTCGATCCCCATAAGATATTTATCAATCAAAACCGGGTTTTCTATGTTGTGAGCGAGAATAATATCCATGTATTCGCTGATGTCATCGTCGTTAAAAGCAATAATCATATTTTGTCCGCCAAGTACATAGGATGGCCTCATTAAGACCGGATATTCCAACTGGTTGGCAGCCTGCAGTGCTTCATATTTATTCATCACGGTATATCCCTGCGGTCTTTTAATAGCCAAATTCGCCAGCAGGGCGTCAAAGCGCTCCCGGTCCTCAGCAGCATCAATACTGTCGGGAGGCGTACCCAGGATCCGAATGCCCTGTGCCTTAAGGGACTTGGTCAGCTTTATAGCAGTCTGTCCGCCGAAAGCCACAACCACCCCGTAAGGCTGTTCCGTATGAATAATATTCATAACATCTTCATCGGTCAAAGGTTCGAAATATAAACGGTCAGCCGTATCGAAATCAGTTGAAACAGTTTCCGGATTGTTGTTAACGATAACGACCTCGAAACCTGCCTTTTTCAGGGTCCACACACAATGCACAGAAGCGTAGTCAAACTCAATTCCCTGTCCGATCCGGATCGGTCCGGATCCAAAGACGATAACGGTTTTCCTTCCGCTGCTCCTCGCTTTGATAAATTGCGCCGCTTCGTTGACCTCATCATAGGTAGCGTAAAAGTATGGGGTTTCGGCCTCAAATTCAGCAGCGCAGGTATCGACCATTTTATAAGCAGCCCACAGCGGCTGTTCAATAGCGCAGCCGGAAAGCTGCGCAATAACTTTATCGGGATATCCCAGGATTTTTGCATTTTTATACAGTTGCTGGGTCAAATGCCCGGCGGCTAGTTCTTTTTCCAGTTTGACAAGATTGGCCAGTTTATATAAGAACCACTGATCGATCCTGGTTTTTTCGTGAATTAAAGCAGGAGAAATCCCTCTATGTAATGCTTCAAAAATTACAAAAAGGCGTTCATCATTACACTCGGCCAGCATCTGTTCAATCTGCAGATCATTCAGTTCTTTAAGTTTGGGCAGGTTAAGACTGCCCAGGGAAATCTCCGCCCCTCTTACTGCTTTCATGATGCATTGTTCAAAACTGGTTCCAATCGCCATTACTTCTCCGGTAGCTTTCATCTGGGTCCCAAGTGTACGCTGCGCGTAAACAAATTTATCAAACGGCCACTTGGGCAGTTTTACGACTACGTAATCGAGAGCCGGTTCAAAGCAGGCATAGGTTTTCCCGGTTACAGCGTTTTTTATCTCATCAAGTGTATAGCCGACAGCAATCTTGACTGCCACCTTGGCAATCGGATACCCGGTAGCCTTGGAGGCCAACGCCGATGAGCGTGATACCCTCGGATTAACCTCAATAACAGCATACTCGAAACTGTTGGGATTAAGTGCAAACTGGCAGTTGCAGCCTCCTTCCACTTCCAAAGCTGTTATGATATTTAACGCTGCAGAACGAAGCATTTGGTATTCTTTGTCGGACAGTGTAACGGCCGGAGCAATAACAATACTGTCTCCAGTATGCACTCCCACCGGGTCAAAATTCTCCATGCTGCAAACGGTGATGACATTACCTGCCCGATCCCGCATAACTTCAAATTCGATTTCTTTCCATCCGGCGACACACTGTTCAACAAGGATCTGGCTGATGGGAGAATGCCTGAGTCCGTTGGCTGCAATTTCCTGCAGTTCCTTTTCACTTGCAGCAATCCCCCCGCCTGTACCACCAAGCGTAAAGGCTGGGCGGACAATTACGGGATAGCCGATCTCATCGGCAAAAGCCAGTGCAGCAGGAACATCTGTTACAACTAATGAAGGGATAACGGGCTCGCCTATAGACTGCATGGTATCCTTAAACATTTGCCTATCTTCCGCCTTATCAATGGTTGCCGGATTTGCCCCCAGCAACCTGACACCTTGTTTTTGCAGAAAACCTTCTCTGGCCAGCTGCATGGAAAGCGTAAGGCCTGTTTGTCCTCCCAGTGTCGACAGGATACTGTCCGGACCTTCCTTCATGATAATTCTCTTGATGGTTTCCAGTGTCATTGGTTCAATATAAATCTGATCAGCCATAGCATAGTCAGTCATGATCGTGGCCGGATTGGAGTTAACTAAAACGACTTCCAGCCCCTCTTCTTTTAAAGCCCGGCAGGCCTGCGTCCCCGCATAATCGAATTCCGCAGCCTGGCCGATCACGATTGGTCCCGAGCCAATCACAAGCACTTTTTTTATATTTTGTTCTAGCGGCATTTTGAGCACTCCTTTATGAGGTCCATAAACTGGTCAAATAAATAACATGTATCAAGCGGGCCTGCTGAGGCCTCAGGATGAAACTGGGTCGAAAACGCAGGCATATTGTGATATTCAATTCCTTCACAAGTTCCGTCATTGACATTTATAAAACGCAGTGAAGCCTGCGGCGGAAGGCTGTCATTCACAACCGCGTAGCCGTGATTTTGAGTGGTGATATATACTCTGCCGGTCATTATATCCTTTACCGGCTGGTTGGCACCTCGATGCCCGTATTTTAGTTTGGCAGTTTCTGCTCCCTGAGCTAAAGCCAACAGTTGATGTCCTAAACATATGCCATAGATCGGTATATTGGCATCAGCCAGCTTGGCCAATTCTTTTATAATCTCAGTATTGTCTGCCGGGTCCCCCGGCCCGTTTGAAAGCATTATCCCATCGGGTTTTAAATTTACAATTTCTTCTGCTGTCATACCGGCAGGCACAGTAATGACCTCACAGCCACGTTTAAGCAACTCGCGGCGGATATTCTCCTTCGCCCCGAAATCCCACAGCAACACCCTGCGTCCCCCTGCCGCACCTTTATCCACGGTAATTTCCCTGGTACTGACTGTTTGTACAGCATTCGTAATCTGGTAGTTTTGAATTTCTGTCATTATTTCATCAAGGTTATCCAGGTTTGCTGTAATTTTGGCATTCATGACCCCAACCTCGCGAATGATCTTGGTCAGCTCCCGGGTATCAATACCGTAAACACCTGTAATATTGTGCAGCTTTAAAAAAGTGTCGATCTCACCCTCGCTGCGGAAATTGGATGGAACCTGACACCATTCGCGGACAATATAAGCTTTTACTTGAGGAGCAGTACTTTCAAAATCGGCGGGGATTATCCCATAATTACCAATCAGGGGAAACGTCTGAACCACAATCTGTCCATAATAGCTGGGATCAGTCAGGGTTTCCAGATACCCGGTCATTCCGGTGGTAAAGACGATCTCTCCGAGTACGTCCCCTGCTGCACCCAGAGGTTTTCCGCTGAAAATCCGCCCATTTTCCATGACAATATATCTGTTTTGCTGCAAGCCAATCCACCCTTTATTTTTTTCTTCAACCAAAGCTGCTTTTTATCAGGCTTCTTTTGTTCTCATACTACACTTCAAATTTTGCTGCAATCGGAATCCTTCTGCCCATCCCAAAAGCTTTTGAACTGACCTTTATCCCCGGAGCAGCTTGTTTTCTTTTATACTCATTGTGATTTACAGCCCTCACAACCCATTTTACAGTATCGGGATCATAGCCCCGGTAGATGATTTCGGCAATGGATAAATTTTCTTCAATATAGTCATTTAATATTGCATCCAATACTTCATAAGGCGGCAGTGTATCCTGATCTTTCTGATCCGGTCTCAGTTCCGCAGAAGGTTCCTTCTCAAGCGTGGCAATTGGAATAATCTCCTTTTCTTTGTTTATATAACGGCTTAGTTTATAAACCATGGTTTTCGGTACATCAGAAAGAACGCACAATCCACCGCACATATCTCCGTATAATGTGCAATATCCTACTGCCAACTCGCTCTTGTTTCCGGTCGACAATACCATCCCTCCCAGTTTGTTGGAAAATGCCATGAGTAAATTTCCGCGAATGCGGGCCTGGATATTTTCCTCTGTAACGTCAGGCTCCTTTCCGGCGAAATGATCTTTAAGGCTGTGCATATAGGCCTCATAAACAGGCATAATGGGAATAATTTTCAGCTCAATCCCAAGATTCTTTGCCAGGCTCCGGGAGTCTGCCACACTGCCTTCAGATGAATACCGGGAAGGCATAGAGATCCCCAAAACATTTTCCCTCCCCAGAGCTTCTGTTGCCAGAACTGCAGTCAAAGCTGAATCGACACCCCCGGAAAGCCCGATGATTGCACGAATAAATCCGGTTTTTTTGAAATAATCACGAACACCTAACACCAGTGCATTAAACAAAGACTCCATCTGCTGTTCAGGCTCCAGGCTGCTTTTCGGTGGGTCTTCTGTATCAACAGTCACAATGGCTTCCCGGAAAGCCGGTAATCGTTGAAGAATTTCCCCCTGTTTATCAATAACCATGCTCCGCCCATCGAAAACAAGTTCATCATTAGCACCGATCTGATTCACATAAACAAACGGTATTCCATATTTTACGGCATGATGTCTGAATATCTCATACCGTAAATCTTCTTTAGCCAGATAGTAGGGGGACGCGGATATATTAATAAACATTTCTGCCCCCTGCTCACTCAGTTTTTGTTGCGGATCGGTAAAATATTTCCATTCTGCAGGATGCATCGTCGAAATATTCCATGCGTCCTCACAGATTGTGATTCCCAGACAACTCCCCTTAAATATAACTGTTTCAATACCTGGAGCCGTATCGAAATACCTGCTTTCATCAAAAACATCATAAAAAGGCAGGAGTGATTTATTCTGCTTAAAGAGAACTTCCCCGCCGCAGACCAGAACAGCTGAATTATATAAACCTTTGCCTGTACCAAAGTCAGACTCTAAAGGCATACCAAACAGTATCCCCAGGTCCGGATAAGCTTTGGATGCCAATAATATTTCCTGCAAAGCTTCACGGGTCCGCTTGATAAATCCCGGTTTTTCCAACAGATCCCTGGGTGGATAGCCCGTCAGATATAATTCAGGGAAAACGATCAGATCAGTCTTAAAGTTATATTGTTCGACTACATTAAGAAGTCTTGCTGTATTCCCAGTAATATCGCCTACGACCGGATCGACCTGAGCCAGCGTGATTTTCATTGGCCTTTTCACCTCGAAGATTTCCTTTACTTTATGGCGTTGTTACCCATCAGGAATTTAACCCAGCGGCAGATACCTGGCGAATCTTCAAAGAAAGGTCCTCAACACCAAACGTTGCCGAGGACCTCATTGCCTAATAATATTATATTACCTGGCAAAGGATACGCCATTGCATCCATCAGCGTTATTTTATATGCTTCCTTTAAAGCTTGCAAGGCTTATGTGCAAGATATAATGTATACATTAAATTAGAATTTGGTCAGATAACTGCTGACTTCCCAGGGGGTTACCTGAATGTTGTAATCGTTCCATTCTTCCAGCTTGCCTTGACGGAACTTTTCATAAATATGGTTTCCCAGCGCTCCTTTGATCAGTTCACTGGCATCGAGTTCATATAAGGCCTCCAGCAGATTGCCGGGGAGACTGTTAATCCCCAGAGCTTCACGCTCTTCGTCTTCCATTTTATAAATGTTGCGGTCGACTGCCGCCGGGGGCTCTATTTTGTTCTTAATCCCGTCCAGCCCGGCTGTAAGCATTACTGCCAGAGCTAAGTACGGGTTACAGGTGGGATCCGGATTCCTCACTTCGATACGTGTGCTGGCTCCTCTTTTGGCCGGGACTCTCACTAAACAACTGCGGTTAGCCCCTGACCAGGCAATGTTAACCGGGGCTTCATACCCGGGAACCAATCTTTTGAAAGAATTTACGGAAGGATTGGTTATTGCCGCAAAAGAACGGGCATGCTTTAATATGCCGCCCATGTAATATCTGGCTGCATCGCTCAGCTGGTCAGCCCCATTAGGATCATAAAAAGAATTCTGACCATCCTTAAACAAGGATTGGTGGGTATGCATCCCCGAGCCGTTGATACCGAAAATCGGTTTGGGCATAAAAGAAGCATGCAAACCGTGACGCTGCGCAATAGAGCGAACTACCAGCTTAAATGTCATAATGGCATCCGCCACATGCAAAGCATCTCCGTATCTGAAGTCAATTTCATGCTGACCGGGAGCTACTTCATGATGTGACGCTTCAATCTCAAAACCCATCTCTTCCAGCGTGGTATCCATGTCCCGGCGGGCATTTTCTCCCAGGTCTATCGGGGCCAGATCGAAATAACCGGCCTCGTCCTGTACCTGAGTAGTAGCATGACCTCTTTCATCAGACAGGAATAAGAAGAATTCCGCTTCCGGGCCTACATTCATTGTATATCCCAGGTCATAGGCTTCTTTTAATACCCGCTTCAGATTATTGCGGGGGCAACCCATAAAGGGGGTTCCATCGGGTAAATAAATATCACAGATCAGCCGGGCGACTTTACCATTGGCAGAACGCCAGGGGAAAATCACAAAGGTATCCAAATCAGGCACCAGATACATATCCGATTCGGAAATGTCTGCAAAACCGTTGATAGAGGAACCATCAAACATTATCTCCCCATCCAGGGCTTTTTCCATCTGGCTGATGGGTACGGCCAGATTTTTCATGACTCCGGCGATATCTGTAAACTGCAGTCTTAAGAATCTTACGTCATTCTCTTTTACCAGTTTGATAATATCCGCTTTTTTGTTTTTCATTATTTTCCTCTCCTTATTAATGTTTTGTTATATTATCGTTTTTTATAAATAATCCGAACTAAATCCTTCAGCATCATTCAAAATAGAACGCCCTCGCTCAGGCTGAACTTGTCATTAATATTCTTTTGGTGCTGTCCGCCGACTTACAATTATTAAAAATCTCATTCAATCTATCCTCTTTTGTCACAATTCATCATCACCTGCCTAAAACAAAAATAAGTGTCCGCAACAACACCTGAATTAATCAGGTCTTATCACAGACACCTTCGTCCCGTATTTTATATTTTCTTTTATAAGTATATGATATAGTCTTAAAATTGCAATAGCTAATATATTAAAATACTGTATACCTAAAATTCGGGAATCAGAAGCTTGCTTTTCCTAAAACCGAATACATCCGCTGCATGGCTTCAGCGATTCTGGCTTTATCAGCAGTCAGCGCAATCCTGAAATACCCTTCACCATGATTACCGTAACCGTTGCCTGGAGTTATTACAACAGCTGATTTTTCTAAAATATACTCGGCAAAGGAATCGGAAGTAAATCCTTTTGGTACTTTGGCCCAAAGATAAAAGCTGGCTTTGGGATTATCAATCTCCCAGCCCATCCGTTCCAGTCCTTTGATCGCCTCATCTCTTCTTTCCTGATAGATCATTTGCATCTCGCTGACCGAATCCTGAGGGCCGCTTAAAGCTTCGATAGCTGCATATTGAACCGGCTGAAATACTCCTGAATCCACATTGGATTTAAATCTCCCCATAATTTCGATTGCTTCTTTATTCCCAACAATCCAACCTATACGCCATCCAGTCATGTTATAGGTTTTTGATAATGAATGAAACTCGATTCCAACTTCCCTGGCGCCTTCAGCCTGCATAAAGCTCGGCATTTTAAGGCCGTCAAAACTAATCTCGGAATAAGCTGCATCATGACATACCAGAATGTCGTATGATTTGGCAAATTCAACTGCATCATTAAAGAAACCAATATCACATACTGCACCGGTAGGGTTGTTGGGGTAATTTATGAACAATAATTTTGCTTTCCTGGCTACCTCGGAAGGTATGTCTGAAAATTGAGGCAAATATTTATTCTCTTCTGTTATAGGTAATATATATGGCTGCCCATTGGCTAAAAGGGTAGCAATTTTATAGACCGGATAAGCCGGATCAGGAATCAGGCTTATATCACCGGGATTGAGAAATGCAAATGCTATATGTGCCAGCCCTTCTTTGGAGCCCAGCAGTGATACTACTTCCTGTTCAGGATCCAGTTCCACATCAAAGCGCTTTTTATACCATCCGGCCACTGCCTGACGGTAAGCGAGCAGCCCAACTGAGCTGGGATAACGGTGATTTTTCGCCTCATATACGGACGCAGCAATTGTGTCAATGATATTTTTAGGAGTTGGTATATCAGGGTCACCTATTCCTAAATTAATCACATCAAGACCTTCCGCCTCTGCCTTGGCAATTTTTCTTTCAATACGAGCAAACAAGTAGGCAGGTAAATTCTGCATTGCATTACTTGCCATTGTCATACTGACTCCTCCCTGTCATCAAATATTCAGCTCAATACTGCCCTTGTATACATGAGTTGCCGGTCCGATCATATACACATGATTGTCAGACTCCGGCCATTCAATTAGTAAATCTCCTCCGGGCAGATGAACTGTAGCTTTCCTCTCGCTTAGGCCATTCAATACCGCAGCAACTAATGTTGCACAGGCCCCGGTTCCGCAGGCCTGAGTAATCCCTGCTCCCCTCTCCCATACTTTCAGTGATATATCTTCAGGATCATTTACCTGAACAAACTCCACATTGGTGCGGGCAGGAAAGTAGCTGTGATTCTCCAGTAAAGGGCCCCATTTGGCTATATCGATCTTAGCGATATCTTCTGTTATAATTATGCAATGCGGGTTTCCCATTGATACAGCAGTAATTTCGAATAAAACGCCGTCTACTATGATATTGGTTTTATTATCTGATCCCAGCACAGGAATACTGGCTGGCTCCAATATCGGTTCACCCATATCAACCCGTACCAAAAGGTTTTCTTCCCCCCCCAGCAGTATTTCCGGATACTTGACCCCCGCCCGGGTTTTGACTGCCACAGGATTATTGTCAGTTATCCGGTTTTGCCAGGCATATTGAGCTATACACCTTATTGCATTGCCGCACATTTCAGCCTCACTGCCATCAGGATTAAAAATCCTCATGAATAAATCCGCATCTTCCCCGCAGCCAAATGCCACTAAACCATCAGCTCCGATACCGTAGTAACGATCACACAATTTAACCGCATATGGTTGAAGATCCTCTGCCTCCTGCCAGCTTGCCACGCGGGTAATGATAAAATCATTGCCCAGGCCATGCATTTTAACGAATTCCATCGTTTTATCCTCCTGTTTACTATCCATATTCAGACTCCAGCTAAAGTTTTATGTGTCTGCCTCAATAACAGCGCGGGCAATATTTATCATACTAATTGACTTGTCCATGCTTAGCTTACGCATTTTACTATAAGCTTCCTCTTCACTGATTCCCATATTCGACATGAGTATGCCTTTGGCTTTCTCGATCATCTTGCGGTTTTCCAGGTTTTCCCGCAGTTTAACAACCTCATTTTTCATCGAATTATAGCGCTGATTGTAAAGTAAACATATTTCCACCACTGACAAAAATGTTTCCGGCGAAAATGGTTTCTTTAATTGGGGGAATTCATCGGTTGAGTAATTTCTCAAGTCATCGGTTATTATAAGTACAGCAGCTAAATGGTCATATTCAATTATGCCGGCAACCTCAAAAATACTCCCGCCCTCGATATCGCTGGCTATGATAACCAAATCCGGGAACAGTTTACGAGTCTCACGCAATAGCTCAGGAGCATTGTTTACTTCGGCTACAATGCTGTACCCATATTTAATCAATATGTTTTTGAGTGAATTCCTTATTTTCTCATTGCTCTCAGCAATTATTATTTTAGCTTTAGACATACTATCATCACCTGCCTTAATAAAAATAAGAGTGCTTACGCCGCAGTCTTTTTTTTAAAACCTGCACCCCAAGGACACCCTTATCCCCTTAAGCTATTTAATTACTATTCCATATGTATTTTTACGTTTCCGGATAATAAATGCAATAGGATTGTAAAAGATATATTGTATACCTTTTATTTAATAATTTGAAACTATTCAGGTTCTTGATGCACCTGCCAAAGCTGGCAGTATAAACAACAACCAACAAACCTCATTAAGTTTTAAAAGCCATCCCGTCAGGATGGCTTGCATACATATTAAAGTCCACACCATAATTTTTCCGGATGCTAAAAGAGCTGATTGCCGATAATTGTTTGAGCTCTTTTGGGACCAACTGCTATAATAGCATGTTTGATGCCGGTAAGTTCCTCAACTTTTTCAATATAGTCCCTGGCCCGGCGGGGAAGCTCTTCATAAGCAGTAATGTGCGTTATATCTTGTTTCCAACCAGGCATATCCAGATATTCCGGAGTGCAAAGTGCTAAAACATCAGCATTTTCAGGAAATTCCGTCAGCAAGGTACCTTTATATCTGTAACCGGTACAGATTTTAACGGTTTCAAAAGTATCCAAAACGTCAAGTTTAGTAATTGCCAGGTCTGTTAAGCCATTGATTCTGGCTGCATAGCGCAGGATCACAATATCCAGCCAGCCACAGCGTCTCGGTCTTCCAGTAGTAGTGCCAAACTCTGCTCCTCTGGCACCCAGTGCCTTTCCGTCTTCATCAAACAGCTCCGTAGGGAAAGGGCCTTCTCCCACCCGGGTCGTGTAAGCTTTAGCCACGCCTATTACTCTGTCTATACAAGTCGGCCCTATGCCAGCACCAGTACAAGCTCCGCCCGCCGTAGGATGGGAAGAAGTTACATAGGGATAAGTCCCGTGATCGATGTCCAGCAAAGTACCTTGAGCTCCTTCAAATAATACCTTTTGTCCTGACTGTATAAATTTATAAACTAAATAGGATGTATCGGCCAGGTATTTTTTAAGCTGTTCAGCCTGTCTGGATAATTGATCCAATAATTCCTGATGATCGAAACCTTTTTCGCCATATATCTCTTCAATGATTCGGTTTTTGTACTCTACCTGTGCTTTAAATCTGGCTTTGAAATTATCTGTCATCTCAACAAAATCACTCATTCTAAAACCAATGCGATTTATTTTATCCGCATATGTTGGTCCGATACCCCTTTTAGTAGTACCGATTTTACTGCTGCGTTCTTCCAGTTCATCGATTTTTTTATGATAAGGAATAACTACCGGAGCCCTTAAGCTGATCCTGAGATTGTCAGTACTGATGCCCCGGTTATGCAGGTCTGCTATTTCCTCCAGGATCTTCTCCATGTCAACAACTACTCCATTGCCGACTACACATAAAGTCTCGGGATATAAAATGCCGGATGGAATGAGATGCAGTTTGAATTGCTCATTGGCAACTTCGACAGTATGCCCGGCATTGCTGCCCCCCTGATACCTTACTACGCAGTCAGCCTTTTCAGCCAGAAAGTCGGTAACTTTACCTTTTCCTTCATCTCCCCATTGTGTTCCTATCAATACTACAGCTGACATATATACACCCCCGGTTCTCCAACAACAATTATATATCCGTTGCGGCCTGGCGTTTCAAATACTAAAAACTGGTCAAAGCAGCAAATTAATCTTAGCAAAAGCAAAAATGACTGTCAATAATTGTGTCTCCAATCATACTTTGTGTTTTGTATACATTTTTATTCGCGGTCATTATACAAAGATAAAGGCTGGCATTTGTCAGCCAGCCTCCATCATAAATTACTAACTATTTATACATAGCTTCTATTTCATCCGCATATTTCTCAAGTACTACCCTATTCTTTATTTTCAAGGTCGGGGTCAGCATACCATTTTCTTCAGTAAACTTACCAGGCAAGATAATATATTTTTTAATTTTTTCATAATCATCCATATCACTGTTGACCTTTTCGATTTCAGCATCAACCAGTTCCCGAACCAGCGGATGATTGGCTACATCCTTGCTCACATGTACACAGGTATTGATTCCGTTGATGTCGGCAAATTCCAGTTGGCTCTCATCAATACTAATGCCCCGTTCCCTCATCAAATACAAAATATAATCATAGCCCGGGACCACAACAGCGGTTAAAAACTTCCGGTCGTTGCCGATAACTATTATCTGTTCAACTACCGGATTATTGACAAACCTGGATTCAATTCTAGCCGGAGCAACATTTTTGCCGGTGTCCAAAACAATAATATATTTCTTGCGGTCAACAATCCTTAAAAACCCTTCATCGTCAAATTCGCCAATGTCACCAGTCCTGAACCATCCGTCCGGAGTAAATGAAACAGCATCCTCCTCGGGATTCTTGAAGTATCTGGTAATAATCCCGATGCCTTTTACCAGTATCTCTCCATCTTCGTCAAGCTTCGCTTCTACTCCCGGTACCATTTTGGAGAGCCAGCCTATTTTTGTGGCATTAGGATAACCATGGTTTATTCCCGCTGCAGTTTCAGTCAGCCCCCATCCATTCAAAAGCGGAAAATTGATGCTTAAAAAAGCTTCATGCAAATCAGGCGGCAGCATGCCCCCTCCTGAGTAAGCAACCTTTAAACGTCCTCCCAAAGCATTATAGTAAACATCAAATACGGCAGCCTTGGCTTTAAGGAAGTCCGCTTTTAATTCCTCATCAAGTCCTTCTGTCGGGTCAGCAGTTAAGTCAACAGCACCATTTGTCCCGGTGCGGTGTTTTAATACTTTTCTGCCAACTTCCAAAGCCCATTCAAAAGTTTCACGGCCCTGCGGAGAACTGGTCAGCGCTCCCTTCAACCCGTTAAATATCCTGTCCCACAGGCGGGGCACGAACAATACCCAGGTAGGTTTGATTTCACTGATATCCTGCAGCAAAGTAGTAGGTTTTTCAGCAAATCCTATACACCCTCCAACTGCAATCATGGCAAAATAAGAATTGTTTCTTTCCCAGATGTGTGATAACGGCAATAGTGAAAATGCTGTATCTTCATAAGTGCAGTTGGTACCGCCGATAATCATATGTTTTAAGCTACGGGTCAATGAACCGATCATGTCTTCATGGGTCAAAAGACTTCCTTTCAGAAAACTGCCGGTAGTTCCGGATGTATAAATGATGCTTGAAGGATCACTTCCTTTAAGCGATTGCCAGTTTTCAGTATAAAAGCCGGGATTGGCACCAGCAAATTTTTTGCCGGCATTTTTTAAAGTATTAAGGCTGATTATTTTTCCGTTTTCATTCTGGAATGCGTCATCAAGCACGATGATTTTTTTCACTATCGGGCTGTTTTCAACCACAGGTTTTATCCGGTTAAGTATTTCCTCATTACCCACGTACATAAATTTAAATTCGGAGTGATTCAGCAGGTATTCAACATCATCGGCGGGGAGGGTGGGATAAGCAGTGACTGTAACTCCGCCGCTGTTCAATATGGAAAAATCAGCCCATGCCCATTGCGCACTGGTATGGGCCATCAGACAAACCCGGTCTCCTTTTTCCAAGCCTGAACTGATTAAACCATTTGCCATTATTTCAACTATATCGGCAAATTCATTGTAGGTCATGGTTACGTAAGTTCCGTTGACCTTGTATTTAAGAGCAGGTCTTGCGCCGAAATTCTCTACAGTATTATAAAACATCCGCGGCAGTGTTTTCACTTGTTCCAAAAAGTTGTCCAACATTTTAGTATCCACTATTAATTGCCCCCTTTTAAAATGATTGCCGTCTTAACTTCTGCCTGTATTCCCCTCCCTTTTATTTAATTTTTATTAATTTTTTAAATATTCTATAGATTTGACTATTTATATTTTAACAAATTTTTTTTGTTAAGTTCAAAATACTTGGGTCTGTACTTTTTTACTTTTCATAAGCAAATAAATAGTTATAATGTCGCAGGCAGCAGGCAAAATTCCCTTGTAAATATTTACCACCTCATTATATACTTGATTCACTTTTGGCAAAGGGGGTATCAATGTGCCACTTGGAAAAACCTTAGTGTTGTCATTAGCCATCAGTATATTGAGCAGCTTGTTTATTTTTCCCGGCCTGGTGTATGGCATCAATGACAGTGATCATTTCCTGCCCTTAAGTAACGGGGATACGCAGGCCTCAGAAGCTTTTACTTCCATAACGGAGAGCTTTGCCCAAATGAATGTTTATCTTGCTGCGCAGGAATTTAAAGACGGTTACTATTTTATAAGTGCAGAAACCGCGGGGGAAACACAAGAGAACTTACAGAAAGCAGGTTTTTCTTCTTCACTATCTGCACGGATAGTATCTGCTTATTTATTGTGGAAACCAGATTATAAGCGGCTGGTATTGATTCCGACCGATAGCATACCCATCCTTACCCCAAGGGACCGGGAGCAAACTGAGTACTTGCTGCTGGATAAAAACACTGTTATCTTCCGCTTGGAATTATTTGATTGTTACCGGACCGGAGATCAGTATTCTTTATTTGTGACCGGCATGCGGGATAAAGGCAGATGGTTTATTTATGAATGGCATTTTTGCGAAAGTTAAACTGGAAAAAGCAAATTCGCACTGCATTTCGGGCAAAGCAGCGGATCGCCCTTTGGCACTTCTGATGCTCCCTTGGCTCGCAATTAATTAGCCGTATATACTCAGCAAGGCTAAAAACCTTGGCCACCTTATATTCCGCCCGCATCCTGCATACCAAGGCGATGATATACTGTGCAGCGCTGATTCTGGATCAGGTCTTGCTGGCCGCCCGCAAACCGGCAGAAGTTGATTGACAAAAAAATATGCCAATGATAACCTTTATTTGAGAATGATTATCAATATTGTTGCTGTATTATACTTTCGCCATTAAGACTGCGGGGTGTTGATTGGTGATTAATTTGACCCAGATCGGAAATGGCAGATCTGCAAAAGTGATTGAACTAAATGGAGGACATCAGTTTGTCGGTAAACTTGAGGTAATGGGAGTCGTACCTGGAACAATCATTATAAAGAAAAGTGCTTCTTTAATGAAAGGTCCGATTGTCATTGAAAAAGGCGAGACGCAGTTTGCCATTGGATATTCAATGGCACAAAGAATCATGGTTGAGCCGATTGATGAAGATTAATTTTGTGAAACCGGAGCCAGATCTATGAAGAAAATTGTACTGGTTGGCAATCCAAATGTAGGCAAAAGCCTGATTTTTTCCCGTATAACCGGATCCGGTGCAGTAATTGCCAATTATGCCGGAACCACGGTTAAGGTTGTGACCGGGAAGTTTAAATACGATGATCACGAATATGAATTGATCGATGGTCCGGGCATGTATTCCCTGGAGCATTTTTCCCCGGCCGATGATGCAGACCTGCAGTTTGTCAGGGATAGTGATATCATTATCAACATCGTTGATGCCACCAACCTGGAAAGAAACCTTAACCTGACGCTGCAGCTACTGCAGCTCAAAAAACCAATGGTGGTCTGTCTGAACTTCTGGGATGATACCGCGCATAATGGGATAACGATTGATGTTCCTGCACTGGAAAAAATCCTGGATGTACCGGTGGTGACAGTTAGTGCTTTGCGCAATGAGGGAATCGCTAAACTGGTTGCTGCGCTGGAAGAGGCCCGAGTCAGCAGTCTGAGCTATGATGCAGAAGATCACTGGAAAGAAATCGGCACCATCGTAAGCAAGGTACAAAAGTTGAAACACCGGCATCACAGCGTCCTGGAACGGTTGGAAGATTTCACCCTTCATCCTGTTGGCGGAGTCGTGACTGCCATGGCCGTACTGCTGGCTACCCTGGCAATTGTTCGCTTTATGGGCGAAGGCATGATCAATGGTCTTTTTGATCCCTTATATACGAATATTTATGCTCCATTTATCATGCAGCTGTGTGGTCATATTCCTGTAGAAATTATTAAAGGCATTCTGGTCGGCTACAGCATCGATCCGCTTGAGTCCTTCGGAATTTTGACCAGTGGCGTTTATATTGCCCTGGTACTGGTATTCCCCTATTTTATCTCTTTCTATTTTGTCTTTGGTTTTCTGGAAGACTTCGGATATCTTCCCCGCCTGGCGGTCGTACTGGATAATATTTTTCACCGGCTGGGACTCCATGGGTATTCATCCATTCCCGTGATGTTGGGCCTGGGATGCAAGGTGCCGGCTTTATTGTCAACCCGGGTATTAAACAGCCGGCGTGACAAGATTTTGACGACGGCGTTGATCATGATGAGCGCGCCCTGCCTGCCCCAAACCGCGATGATCGTTTCAATGGGCATGAATTATGGCGCAGCCACGGTACTTTTTATTTTTATTACTCTTTTGATTCTCTCTTTCGGCATGACTGTTTTAATCAACAAGATTTTACCCGGCAAAGCGATGGAGTTTTTTACTGAACTCCCCTCCTACAGAATCCCTTCGCTGAAATTGATGGCCAATAAATTGTGGATCCGCATTGTTGAATATTTTGCAGAAGTGCTCCCCATGATAGCCATCGGCGTTTTAATTATGAATATCCTGGACTATTTGAAGGTGATCGAATTTGTCACTAATGCAATCAAAAAACCTGTGGAAATGGTGCTGGGATTGCCTCCTGAAATAGCTCCCATCATGCTGCTGGGCTTCCTTAGAAAAGATGTATCTATTGCGCTTCTGGCACCGCTTAATCTGTCCTCTCATCAGTTCATTATCGCCAGCATTTTCCTGGTTCTCTATACTCCCTGTGTCTCTGCCTTTTTCACGATGTTTAAAGAGCTGAGCCCGAAAACTACCTTGAAGCTTATCGGCGTGATATTGGTCGCGGCGGTAGTGGTAACATCTGTATTGCATATGTTTTACAGCCTGATTTTTTAAACTGCCATCATTGGCATGGTATTGCAGATGTTGCTGATACCGGTTGTACCGATACAACAGTATTATTGATCAATTGCATGGTACAGCGTTAAGCTATCTGTGAACCGGCCCTTTTCAGAACTGCCCATTACCACACACAGGTATAGCTTGTCATTTATGTACGCGGCAGATACCAAGCAATATCCGGCATTACCACTTGTTCCTGTTTTTATTCCAGCTGCGTTTTTGTAATAAAATGGACTGGCTGGATTGATCAGTTCGTTGGTATTATAATATGTTACCTCATGATTGCTCAGCCAGACATCAGATATGCAGTAGCTGCCGGAAATATCCCGCAATATGCTTGAATTCCAAAACTCTTCGGCAATGCAAGCCAGATCGTGTGCGGTTGTATATTGCCCGGCCGCGTCATAGCCGTCAGGGTTAATAAAATTTGAATCAGCAGCGCCAATGTCGGCGGCCTTTTCATTCATTGCCCTGATAAAGATCTTGAGTGCTTCATCTATGGAAATATTGTCATCCCCGTACATTTTTCTTCCTGCAAAAACTGCCAGCGCATAGGCAGCATCATTTCCGGACGGCAGTAAAAGGGCATCCAGTAATTGATGAACGGTCAATATGTTTCCGGTGTGCAGCCCCGCTGTTGAAGAATCTTTTGCTATAAGTTTTATTTCCTGTCCGATCAATACTTCCTCATCATCATCGCAACATTCCAATACGGTTAAAGCTGTGAGCATTTTGGCCGTACTTGCCGGGGCGATCCGTTGATCGCTTTCCTTCTCGTATAATACGGTATGCTGGTCAACATTATATAAATAGACATTTTTTGCAATGATATCGGAAGCAACTTCTGCATCAAAAGTATTTACTGTTTGCCCGGATACAACCGGATTGTTTTTCGCAGTATTTATGTAAAATTGGACTTCATGGTTAGTTTTCGTAAAACCCACGATAAAAACAGAAATCAGAATAAGTATTGTAAGAACTTTAATATTCCCTGGGCCATAATTCTTTCGCCGCCATATTGCCAAAAGCAACATACTCACTGCCATCCCCGGGAGAAGGTAAGGCATAGTCTCTTTTATATAAACCATACAACAACCTCCAAAAAACCCTGTTCCTTTCGGTAGCATAAGTTTACTGCGAAGTAACAGGGTACAAATTAATATGAGGTTGTAAATTTATTAAGAAAAGGTAGAGAAATCCTTGAGATTTTTTAAATGAGAGTTGGTTGTCTGCCCCCCAACTCTATAGCGTATCAGGCAGCGTAACAATAAAAATTGTATGGGTATCATCACTTTTTGCCTCTATTGCACCTCCGTGAAGCGTCACGATATCTCTGGCGATGGCAAGACCTAAACCTGCACCGCCGGTGGAAGTGGAACGGGCCTCGTCCAGTCGATAATATTTTTCGAAAATGGAACCCAGTTTTTCTTCAGGGATCGTCCCCTCATTCTCAAATCTGATACTAGTTGCATTTTCCAGTTTCTCTGCTGTTATGCTGATTAGACTGCTGTCAGCGCTGTAAACGATTGCATTTTTCAAAATGTTGTTGAACACCCTTGCCAGCTTGTCCGGATCACCGAAGACGGTTATATCCTCTGCAGCATTGATACTCACTTCCTTGCCACTTGCCGAGAGCTGGGGATATGCCTCGTCTGCCATCTGTATCAGCATATAATACAAGTCAATATTATCTTTTTTCAGCGGGACGGTTTGGAGATTATATCGTGTTATCTCGAAAAACTCATTAATCAGGTTTTCCAGTCTATAGGCCTTATCGAGTGTTATATGGACATACTTTGCTTTTTGCTCCATTGGCATATCCGGAGTTTCATCAAGCAAGCTCAAATAACCAATTACAGAAGTAAGTGGTGTTTTAATATCGTGCGCCAGATAAACGACCAGGTCATTTTTACGCTGCTCAGCTTCCTGTGCTTCTCTGGATCGTCTTGCCAATTTGTCTTTCACTTGATTCAGCTTTTCTTCCATAAATAATAGTTCCGGACTCATAACAAGTTTATACTGAGATTCTTCCGCCAATTGATCTACACCTGATACAATTTCATCAAAATACTTTGTAAACCATGACAATGAAATCCGGAAAATGATTATGAAAAAAATAATAATAGTCGCCACCATGATCGTATCAATATTGTTTCTGACATAATAATGATAAATATTACTGGCATTATCCCATTCAGTTCCTAAGCACATGGAAATTATTTGTGTAATCATATTGCCAATGTAGCCTTGTCCGGCAGCACGTATAAATAAAACCATTACGATGGCAACGATAAGAATGAACAGCGTTTGATAAAACATTTTTTTAATCAGCCATGCATAGGGCTTTGCCTGTAATATTTTATTTTTCAATTTTGTAGCCAACTCCCCATATCGTCTTGATATACTTTGGATTTTCCACTGAATCGTTCATTTTTTCCCGCAGATGCCGGATATGTACGGTGATGGTATTATTGCTTTTATAAAAGTATTCATCTCCCCATATTTCATGGAAAAGTCGTTCCGAACTGACCACATTTCCTTTTTGTTCACATAGTATCTTTAAAATCGAAAACTCCGTAGGGGTTAGGGCCAAAGGTTTTTCGTTCAATAAGCACTCGTGCGTATTCACATCGATAACCAAGCCGGAATGAACTATAACTGCTTCGTCCTGTGCCGGCGTAAAATTATATTTTTTGTATCTCCGCAACTGAGCCTTTACACGTGCAACTAATTCCAGCGGTCTAAACGGCTTGGTTATATAATCGTCTGCTCCAAGAGTCAGTCCCGTAATTTTATCGGTCTCTTCTTCTTTGGCAGTCAGCATAATAACCGGATAATTATGTTTCTCCCTTATCTTCTGACATATTTTAAAACCGCTGCCATCGGGCAGCATTACATCCAATATGGCAAGGTCAAGATCCGTTTCATTAATGCACACAAGTGCCTCTTTTGCAGAATAATATTTGTAAACTGTGTAATTTTCATTTTGCAGATAAAGCTCAACTAAATCAGCAATTTCCCGCTCATCGTCAACAACAAGCACCTTATAGCTCACATTATCCAAACTCCTTTCTGCCATGCCTTTATAATGATATTTTACTAAAATCAATATATTAAGTTATAAATATTTCTTGAAAAAAGATTAAGATTTTCATAAGGAAGGCCTGAAAGAAAAACCCCCTATTATCAGGGGTTGTCTAAAACTATAGTGGTAATGCTAGTAAAAATAGAAACACGAACCATTGAAACTGCTTTTAAACAACTTAATGGTTCGTCTGATATTGCTATGGTGGGCGATGACGGGCTCGAACCGCCGACATCCTGCTTGTAAGGCAGGCGCTCTCCCAACTGAGCTAATCGCCCGAATGGTGACCCCTGGGGGACTCGAACCCCCGTTACCGCCGTGAAAGGGCGGTGTCTTAGACCGCTTGACCAAGGGGCCATTAAATGGTGGGCCTACCAGGACTCGAACCTGGGACCAACCGGTTATGAGCCGGTAGCTCTACCAACTGAGCTATAGGCCCGGGATGCTGTAAAAACCCCGCAAGAGTTAGTATATAAAATAACTGTTAAAAGGTCAATAGTAAACTTACATCAATATCGGTTTTAATTAAAAAGCGGTAACTATACTGGTTACCGCCTGATAATCATTTGGCTCCCCGAGTAGGATTCGAACCTACAACCCTCCGGTTAACAGCCGGATGCTCTACCGTTGAGCTATCGAGGACTGCATTTTGGACTCAACAAAAGTTATTATATATTGCCGGTTTTAGCTTGTCAATAGCTTGGTCACTGCTATACAGGATTTACTCAATATAATCTTTAAGTTTCTTGCTGCGGGAAGGATGACGAAGTTTTCTTAAAGCTTTGGCTTCAATCTGGCGAATTCTTTCTCTGGTAACACCAAATTCCTGGCCAACTTCTTCCAGGGTACGGGGACGCCCATCATTTAAACCAAAACGAAGCCTTAATACTTTTTCTTCCCTTTCAGTCAAAGTATTGAGAATACCGTCCAAATGCTCCCTGAGCAATACGAATGATGCTGACTCTTCGGGAGATTCAGCTTCCTCGTCAGTTATGAAATCACCCAAATGGCTGTCATCTTCTTCGCCAATCGGTGTTTCCAGCGAAACTGGTTCCTGAGCTACTTTCATGATTTCTATAACTCTTTCCACCGGTATATCCATTTCATGGGCAACCTCAAGCGGAGTTGGTTCCCGGCCCAGAGTCTGCAGCAAACTACGCTGGATCCGTGATAATTTATTAATAGTCTCCACCATGTGTACTGGTATTCTGATTGTTCTGGCCTGATCAGCTATGGCCCTGGTAATTGCCTGTCTTATCCACCAGGTAGCATAAGTGCTGAATTTAAATCCTTTGCGGTAATCAAATTTCTCTACCGCTTTCATTAAACCCAGATTACCTTCCTGAATAAGATCGAGGAACAGCATGCCTCTGCCGACATAACGCTTGGCAATGCTGACCACCAGTCTTAAATTAGCTTCTACTAATTGTCTTTTAGCCTCTTCTTCCCCTAATTCTATTCTTTGCGCCAGATCCATCTCCTGTTCAGCTTTCAGAAGAGGTACCCTTCCAATCTCTTTAAGGTACATCCGAACCGGATCGTCTATCTCTATTCCATCAGGTACGGTTACTTCCTCAGTCTCAATACTCTCCTTTTCAATATCATCTTCAATATCTGTTTCAGTTTCTGTTTCTGCCCCAACATTTATTCCCAGGGATTGGAGGTGTTCTAATATATCATCCAAATTATCCGGTTCCAGGTTATAGCCTTGCAGATCATCAACAATTTCCTCATAGGAGAGATGTTTCTTCTTTTTGCCTTTTTCGGCCAGTACGCTTATAGATTCGGCTAATTTCTTGTCGGATTTCACATTTTCCCTCCTTCCTGGAAATTGTTTAAAGCTGTATCAAAATCAAGAATAAATCTGAGTAAAGCGTTAAAATCACCGTTATTATTCAAGTTATTGAGTTCTCCTGATATATCTTGCCAGAAAAATTCACTTTTCTGTCTTTTAACGTCCTGAATGAAGTTGTTTATCTGAATCTCGTTTAAATATTCTTCGCCCACCAGAAAATTTATTCTGGCCAGGATTCCATCCAGACTTTGTTCAATTGCCCATATTTTCAATTCTTGTTGTCTATTCAAAATTTCTCCTGACAATTTGTCATAATAATCAACCAATGCTCCCAGTTCGGAATGGGTAAAAAAATCCAGGCCAATGCTGTTCTTTATTTTGTTTAAATTTTTATCGTCTTCAAGGATGGCTGCCATTATTTTTTCTTCTATAGCATAATCGCCGCACTTTTTATTATCTCTTATTATCTCAGTTTTATTCCTTGATATACTTTCTTTCTCGCTGTATCTGCCACTTGGTTTAAATTCTCTGTAAATTATATTTTCTTCTATCATGAGTTTGCGGGCTAAATCTTTTATATGGTAGTCTTTTTCCAACTCGCTTTTTAAACTCGCAATATCGCCCTTGACCAGATTAATCATTTTTATTTTGTTTTGTATATCCAATTCGGGTACTAAACGCAAATATCTATCAATTTTATATTCAATGTGACTAATTCTATTATTCTTTATATACTCAGAAAATTCCTCTTTTCCATATTGGTTTAAGAAATCATCCGGGTCCATTCCCTCCGGCAAAATGGTTACATATATTTTGATCCCCTGGCCGCCGAGAACTTCGATAGCCTTCAAGGTTTCCCTCTGGCCGGCTTCATCACCATCAAACAGTATCAAAACATTTTCTGCATAGCGCACAAGCAATCTGGCCTGTTCTGTGGTAAAAGCAGTCCCCAGCGAGGCAACCGCATTTTTTACCCCGGCCTGATGGAGCATAATACAGTCCATATATCCTTCAACCAATATAGCTTCATTGGCTTGACGAATATGCTCCCTCCCCTGATGAAGGCCGTATAAATTTCTGCGTTTGGCAAAAATATCAGTTTCTGCTGTATTAAGGTATTTGGGTAGAGCTTCATCCAGGACTCTTCCCCCAAAACCTATAATATCTCCCCCTGAGTTAAAAATCGGAAACATCAGACGATTGCGAAATACATCGTAATAACTGTTTCTATTTTCATTACGTTTAATCAGTCCTGATAATTGCACTTCATCATGAGAAAAACCTTTTTTTAACAAATGTTTCTCCAGGCCATCCCACCCATTTGGAGCCATGCCCAGCTTGAACTGATCAATACTTTGCCCGCTTATTTGACGTTTTGCCAAGTATTCTCTGGCGGCTTTGCCATATTCACCATGAAGGTATTGCTGATAAAACTCAACGGCTGCCTGGTTTATATTAAGAACCCCGGTTTTTTTGTCATCCTTTTTGCGCTCGGCAGTTACTATTTTAACGCCTGCCTTGGCAGCCAGGATTTGGACCGCTTCCTTAAAATCTACCCCATCACGTTTCATAACAAAAGAAAACATATTGCCCCCGGTGTGACAGCCGAAACAATAAAACATTTTCTTTTCAGTGCTGACACTAAAGGAAGGTGTTTTCTCCGCGTGAAACGGGCATATGCCCCAATAGCGATTACCTCTTCGGGTTAAATTGACTGTCTCTGATATTACATCAATTATATCGATTCTCAGCTCAATATCTTCTATAATATGGTCGTCATAGTACCTTGTCATCACTTCACCTACTATTCTATGCTTCAGGCAAAAATCCTTCTAATTGTTTTATAATTTGTCTAAAAACATCAGCATCAATCTTCCGCTTTGCTTTTCAAGGCATTAGGAACTAATGACTGGGGTATATATATATCCTCGAATAAAGCAATGCAATAGGCATCGCTCATACCCGATATATAATCTGCCACTGCTGTTTCCAACCCTTCCTGTTCTGCTGTTTGCCTGTAGAGTTCACTCATTTTTTGCGGAGTCTTTCTATAATAATTAAATAAATGTTCAATAATAAACATGGCACGTCGGCGCTCAGCCAAACAAACTGAACCCTGGTAGATGAATTCAAACATAAATCTGCGCAGTCCTTGTAAAGCTTTATCGATCTCCGGGCTGAAACTCACATAGGCATTCTGAGCATCTTCAGCTATAAAACGTCTGGTATTGGCAATTGTATCCGTTACCAGTGTAGCTATGCGTTTGCTGTGGGTATAACCTAAAGCCTCAAGATATTCGGATGGTATATCCTCAAGCTTTAATAATCCTGCTCTGATGGAATCATCAATATCATGCTGGACATAAGCAATTTTGTCGCTTAAATGAATAATCTGCCCTTCCAGAGTAGCTGCCTGGGGTTTGGCTTTGCCATAACCGCTGTGATAAAGTACCCCGTCCAATACTTCTCCGCTTAGATTCAGGCCGTTTTCATCCCTATGTTTTTCGATCCGGGTCAATACTCTTATACTGTTCTGGCTGTGCCGAAAGCCTTCCGGCAGCAGCTGGTTCAATATTATTTCCCCCGCATGGGCAAAAGGCGTATGCCCGACATCATGTGCCAGAGCAATAGCTTCAATCAGGTCAATATTAAGATTCAGACCTGCCCCAATAGTTCTGGCTATCTGGCTTACTTCCAGGGTATGAGTAAGCCGGCTGCGGTAATGGTCACCGGGCGGTGCTATAAAAACCTGGGTCTTATCCTTCAACCGGCGAAATGATTTAGAATGAACTATACGGTCGCGGTCGATCATGAAGCAAGTCCTTATCTCTTCTGCCGGTTCATGCTTAGCCCTTCCCCATGAATATTTTGCCCTGGCGGCCAGAGGGCTTAATATATTTATCTCACGATCTTCAATTGTTTCACGGATATTCAATTTTATCCCCTCTTCAAAATAAGCTGATTATACATTATCAATTAGTAATTAATACTCCAAAAACAATTTGAATCCTTTATTTCCCCGTTTAATAAAACCGGGCTGAATTACCCCTCCGCCTTTAAAAACACTGATTAATATTTTACTTTTGCATCTGTTAACCTAACTTAATCAAAACAAATGTTCCCTGTAAATTAACAGTGAACACTTTGTTTGTCAAATAAATTAGCAGACCGAAGAAAAAAAGTGAAGATCGAGGCACGAACAAGCCCCACGATTGAGGCGTACTGAGGCACGGCGACTGAGCGGGGCTTGTGATGTAACAATGAGATTCGCTTTTTTTAATGGTCTGAGTGTTCCCTGTAGATTACAGGGAACACTCTGTATTATAAGTCCTCAAATAATATTATCCAGTCAGATTTCTCATAAGTTAATGCTCTTTGTTTTTTTACATTAATAATTCTTAAGCTTAGCTTGGGCGGCAGCCAGTCTCGCTGCCGGGATCCGGTAAGGGGAACAGCTTACGTAATTTAAACCGATAAGATGGCAAAATTCTATTGATTCCGGCTCTCCTCCGTGTTCACCGCAAATACCCATCAAAATTTCCGGTTTTATTCGGCGGGCTTTTTCAACTGCTATTTTCATTAAAGCCCCCACGCCATTTCTGTCTAATACTGCAAATGGATTTTCTTTGATGATTTTCTTGTCCAGATAAACAGGTATGAACTTGCTTTCAGCATCATCCCGGCTGAAACCAAAAGTAGTCTGGGTCAAATCATTGGTACCGAAAGAAAAGAACTCGGCTTCCTGAGCAATTGTATCGGCAGTAACACAGGCCCGGGGCAATTCAATCATGGTGCCGAGGCAAAACTTTAACTCCGCTCCGGTTTCGGCTAAAAGCTTATCGTATACATCCAGTATCTCGGCTTTTAATATACTGAGCTCGATTACATCCATTACCAGCGGTATTTCTATTTCAGTAAAAGCTTCGATTCCTTCTTTTTTCAGCATAAACATGGCTTCAAATATTGCTCTTGCCTGCATACGGTAAATTTCCGGATAAGTTATACCCAAACGGCATCCTCTATGACCCAGCATAGGATTCTTCTCCGCCAGCGAGTGTATCTTCTTCAGCAATTCTTCTTTTTCATAAAGTTCCTGATTATTGATCTTATTATGCTGCATTTCCGCTATTTCCAATAATAATGATTCGTGATCGGGCAGGAATTCATGTAAAGGCGGATCGAGCAGTCTGATAGTGACAGGATATGGTGCCATGGCTTTTAAAATACCATAAAAATCCTCACGCTGCATCGGCAGCAGTTTTTCCAGTGCTGCTTTCCGGTCAGATATATCTTCTGCCAGGATCATTGCCTGAACCATTGGCAGTCTATCGGAAGCCATAAACATATGTTCCGTACGGCACAAGCCTATACCTTCAGCCCCAAATTCCCTTGCCCGGGCAGCATCCTGAGGGGTATCAGCATTCGCTCTGACAGAGAGATCTTTAATATCATCAGCCCATTTTAACAGCCGTTCGAACTCATCAGAAAGCGTAGGTTCGATCATAGGAACCTCACCCAGCATCACATTGCCGGTTGCCCCATCCAAAGTTATAATATCTCCTTCTTTGACTACAAGCCCGTTAACGCAGAAGCATTTGTTATCAGGATCGATTTTTAAGGACTCGCAGCCACAGACACATGGTTTTCCCATACCTCTGGCTACAACTGCTGCATGCGAAGTCATACCGCCGCGGGAAGTTAAAACCCCCTGAGCATTTACAATTCCATGAATATCATCAGGCGCAGTTTCATTTCTGACCAGTACGACTTTTTCTCCTGCCTCACCCATTTTCTCCGCCTGATCAGCATTTAATACCACCTTCCCGCAGGCAGCACCCGGAGAGGCCGGCAGACCTGTAGCAATAACATCGAGCTCATGACTGTTGTCGATTTGTCTATGTAAAAGCTGATTGATTTGATTGGCATCCAGTCTGAGCAGTGCTTCTTCAACTGTTATTATCCCTTCACTGACCATGTCAACGGCGACTTTTACTGCAGCTTTGGCCGTACGTTTGCCATTTCTGGTCTGCAGCATGTATAGTCTGCCTTTTTCCACCGTAAATTCGATATCCTGCATATCCCGGTAGTGATTCTCCAGTTTTTTGCAGGTATCGATGAATTGTTCGTAAACGGAGGGTAGTTTTTCCTTTAACTCTGAAATAGGCATGGGGGTACGTATACCAGCGACAACATCTTCACCCTGGGCATTGATAAGGAACTCACCATATAGTTCATTGCTGCCGGTGGAAGGATTACGGGTGAATGCTACACCAGTACCGCAATCATCACCCATATTCCCAAAGGCCATACATTGAACATTTACTGCGGTCCCCAGTCTGCTGTCGATCTTATTTAACCTGCGATATACTATAGCTCTTTGATTGTTCCAGGAATCAAAAACTGCTTTAATGGCCATATTCAACTGTTCACAGACCTGCTGCGGAAAGGCGAAACCTTTTTGCTCCTGTACCAAAGCTTTATATTCCTCAATTAATAATATCAATTCTGCTTCCGGTATTTCATAATCAAAAATCAGGGCCAATTTACGTTTATGTCTTTCAACAATTTCTTCAAAGCGGAAATGTTCAATATCCAGAACTACATTGCTGAACATTTGTATGAAGCGGCGATAGCAGTCATAGGCGAATCTTTTGTCATGAGTGAGCTTTGCCAGTCCTATTACTGATTCATCATTTAAACCCAGATTTAAAATGGTGTCCATCATACCAGGCATGGAAACCGGAGCTCCAGATCTTACGGAAACCAGCAGCGGATTGTTCTTGTCCCCAAATATTTTTCCGGTTTTATCTTCCAGGTCTTTTAATGCTGCTGCTACTGCTTCCCACGTACCGGCCGGAAACTCTTTATCTTTATCCAGATATTCATTACATGCTTCAGTAGTAATCGTAAACCCTGGAGGTACAGGCAGTCCTATCAAGGTCATCTCGGCCAGATTGGCTCCTTTACCACCCAACAAAGAACGCATTTCTGAACTTCCTTCCGCAAACCCATAAACAAATCGCTTGCTAGACATTACTTATCCTCCTATAGTATATTTCCATTATTTTGCTGGCCGTTTCTTCAACCGCCTTATTGGTAACATCTATGACAGGACAACCCAGTCGTTTCATGATTTCTTCTGAGTATTCAAGCTCTTCGAGTATTCTTTCATAATTGGCATAATTGGCCTGACCTTTTAAGCCAAGCGTCCTCAACCGTTCAGTGCGTATATGATTCAATAAATCCGGTTTTATAATTAAGCCAATAAGCTTGCCCCGCTCCACTTTGAAAAGTTCCTCCGGCGGCGGTACCTCCGGCACCAGGGGTACATTGGCCACTTTAATTCTTTTATGGGCCAAGTACATCGACAGAGGAGTCTTGGAGGTACGGGAAACACCGATCAGTACGATGTCGGCCAGGTTAATTCCCCGAGGGTCCTTACCGTCATCATATCTTACTGCAAATTCAACTGCTTCTACACGTTTGTAATACATTTCGTCTATTTTTCTCAATATACCTGGTTCTCTTTTTGGCTCCAGATGACTGACACTTCTGAATGCGCTGACTAATGGTCCTAAAATATCAATACACTTTATGTCTGAGTTCTCGGCAGCTTTCTCTAAATGTACTGCCAACTCTTCAATGGCCAATGTATAAGCAATCATAAATTTATTTATCTGGGCTTGTTTAATAACTTCATCAATTGTAGCGGTATCAGAGATATTTGGTACTCTCTTGATCTCCATGTCACCTGAATTAAACTGACTGGCAGCCGCCCTTACCACCATTTCAGCAGTTTCTCCGGTGGAATCTGATAATATATAGATTCCAGGCAAATGATTAGTCAAACTCTACCACCTCAGTCCCATTTTCCGCCAGATCCAAAAATAATCTGGCAATATTTGTTTTTGTTACCTTGCCAATAACTTCGAATTTTTCCTCACCTTGTGTATCAATAAAACATTTCACTATCGGCAGACTGTCTATTTCATGTTCTACGATTTTTTTAACAACTGCTACTACGGTTTCTTCTGCATGAGCAGTAACAATATTAGGCATACGCGTCATAATAACGCTGACCGGCACTTTATGAATATCTGCCTGCCCCAAAGTTGTTTTCAAAAAGTCTTTGCGGGATACTATCCCGGATAATAGATTATCATCACTGACTACAAAAATACTGCCACAGTCCTCAACAAAAAGAGTAACTATAGCATCATATATACTGCATTTTTCCTTGACTATAACCGGCCTTGACTGAATATCCTTGACCCGATAGCCATTCAATATTTTCCCGATTTCATTTACGGATCTTTCTGTCTTGTACTTGTAACCCACTCGTGGTTTAGCTTCCAGAAAGCCGGACATGGTTAAAACAGCTAAATCAGGCCGCAATGCTGCCCGGGTAACATTTAAAAGACTGGCTATCTGTTCTCCGGTGATCGGCCCTTCATCTTTAACAATTGCCAGTATTTTTTCCTGCCGTTCATTCAGTTCGATAATATTCACCACCCAATTATGCTATACTTTTTGGGTAATTTTTTACTAATTATATATACTATATTTAATTTGGTGAACATGTTCAACTGTTTTTCTAAACAATTTTACTAAAATCGGCTATTAAATTACACAAATTGGCAATTATTTTCAGCATGCCTAATCGCGCTGCTTTTATTTGCGGATCTGGAGACATTACCATTACCTGATCAAAAAACGAATCCACATAGGGCCGCAGGCATACTAATGTCTTTAGTGCCGCCGTATAATCACGATGATCGATACTGGTTTTCACCTGAGGTGATATAGTCTTAATTTCTTTAATTAATTTGATCTCCGTATCTTCCTGCAGGACTTTTTCTTCAACTTCTTCACTCTGCCAGGACTTGCTTAAATTGTTAGCTCTATTGTAAACCACCATAAAATCTTCCATGGCCGGCGATTTTTTAAAATCGGCTACTGCCTGTATCCGGTGTTCTATATCTTCCAAATCATTCACCGGAACAGCAAAAGCTGCATCAATGACATCGTATGAATAATCTCTTTCGGCAAGAATACCGCGAAGCCGCTGACGGATAAAATCCAGGACATCAGCAACAACTGCTTCCCGGGTGCTGTCCAGCTTTAATGCCGCCAAATTGTCATATGCATCTCCGATAGCTTTTTCCAAATCAATACCCGGTTGTTTATCCATAATTATAGTTGCAATACCGATCGCCTGACGCCTTAATGCATAAGGATCCTGGGAACCGCTGGGCTTGATGCCTATGGCAAAAAAACCGGTCAAATGATCTATTTTTTCTGCCAGACTTAAAATTGTACCGATAAGCGAAGCCGGCAATTCATCTCCGGCAAAACGCGGCAGATAATGCTCGTAAACAGCATTGCTTACTTGATTTGCTTCACCGGCCTGGATAGCATAATATCGGCCCATTACACCCTGAAGTTCCGGGAATTCATATACCATATTACTTAAAAGATCAGCTTTGCAAAGGAAAGCTGCCCGATCAGTCATAGTCAAATCAATACCACCTATTTGCCCGGCAATAGATGCAGCATTTTTCTGCAGGCGGGATACTTTTTCCCTTACCGTGCCTAATCGTTCATGAAACAAAACGGAATCCAGTTTCCCAACTACCTGGTCCCAGTTCTTTTTCAAATCTTCCTTCCAGAAGAACAGCGCATCTTCCAATCGGGCTTTTAATACTCTTTCATTCCCGGCTCTTACTATATCAATATTATCTATAGTTCCATTATTCACACCAATAAAACCCGGCAGCAACTGCCCTGCCTGGTTATAAACCGGAAAATATCGCTGATGTTCGATCATGCTGGTAGTAAGAACTTCCGGAGGTACTTCCAGGTAAGAAGGATCAAAACTGCCATAAAAAGCCGTTGGGTACTCTACCAGATAAGTGATTTCATCCAATAATTCCTCATTTTCCATAGGTTCACCGCCGGCTTTGGCAGCCACGTCTTTTATTTGCCGGTAAATAATTTCTTTTCTCTCCTGCTGGTTTAATATTACATAGTGTTCTTGCAACTGCTCCCGGTAATTAGCAACGTTTTTTATTTCAATCAGTCCGGAAGACAAAAATCTATGCCCCATGGTATGCATTCCACTGGCTATATTTTCTATGTTCAACTCAACCGGTTGGTCACCATAAATTGCTGCCAGCCATCTTATCGGACGAGCAAAACGGAATTGATAATATCCCCATCGCATTGATTTGGGGAAACTTAAGGAATGAATAATATCAGTCAAAACATCCGGCAGAACTTTTCCAGTTGCCGATCCTTTTTCTTTTCTGACTGCATACATATATTCTGTGCCTGCATATTCACGCACTTTAAGTGTATTAAAATCCATTCCCTGACTGCGGGCAAACCCCAGTCCGGCTTTGCTGGGATTGCCTTCCGGGTCAATAGCCGCGGCTTTTTTGGGCCCGCGGTTTTCGATTATCGCATCGGTCTGCTGTTCGTCCAGGCCTTTAACTATTAAGGTAAGACGACGGGCAGTGCCAAAACTGTTTACTGACTGGTAATTCAATCGGGCCTGGCTTAATTTAAGAGCCGCATTATCTTTCAGGTCCGATATTGCTTTGGGCATATAAGCGGACGGTATTTCTTCGACACCAATTTCTAATAACAGGTCTTTTGCCATATTCGCTTAAGCCTCCTTATCATCTAATAACTGACGGCGCAATGCTTCATCTTTTATCAAGGGATAGCCAAGTGTTTTTCTTTGTTTCAGATATTTCCCCGCTACTACCCGGGCTAAGTTTCTGACTCTTAATATATAGCCGGTTCTCTCCGTTACACTAATAGCTCCCCTGGCATCCAGCAAATTAAAGAGATGGGAGCATTTCAGTACATAGTCATACGCAGGCTGGACCAAATCATATTCAGCCACCTGCAGTGCTTCTTTTTCACACATATTGAACATAGCTGTTAAGGATGGTACATCGGCCAATTCGAAGTTGTAGCGGGAATAATCAACTTCTGTCTGATGGTGGACGTCAGCATATGTGATACCATCTACCCATTCGATATCGAATACGCTTTCTTTATTTTGAATATACATAGCTATTCTTTCCAGTCCATAAGTTATTTCCGCACAGACCGGGAAACAGTCAAAACTACCGCATTGCTGAAAATAAGTGAACTGAGTTATTTCCATGCCATCCAGCCAGATTTCCCAGCCCAGACCCCAGGCCCCAAGGGTGGGAGATTCCCAGTTGTCTTCCACCAGCCTGATATCATGATCCTGCGGGTTTATTCCTATTCTTTTCAGACTATCCAGGTATAAATCGATTACATTATCCGGTGAAGGTTTTAAGATTACCTGATATTGATAATAATGCTGCAGCCGGTTGGGGTTCTCACCATAGCGTCCGTCGGTAGGTCGGCGTGACGGTTCTACATAGGCTACTTTCCATGGTTCCGGTCCCAGGGCCCGTAAAAATGTCGCTGGGTTCATAGTGCCTGCTCCTTTTTCCATATCATAAGGCTGCTGAATCAGGCATCCTTGCTGACCCCAGTATTCCTGCAGGTTTAAAATTATTTTCTGAAAATTCACCTGTAATAAACCTCCTTAGTAATTTTAAATATAAAAAAACCCGTCTCCTGCAGACAGGGACGAGTTAACCCGCGGTTCCACCCTGATTGGCTTACAATAATAAGCCCACCTCATATTCCGGGTTTTACTGGCCTTAAAAGGCTTTCCTCCCGGCAACTCCAAAGCGCCTTCAAAGACTATGCTTATCGGTTCACAGCCATCCCGACTCTCTTTAAAGCATTATGTCTTTTACTCCTCTTTTTCTCAGTTGTTATTTAATTTTTAGTATATATTAGTTTATCAACCGTAACTGCCCGTGTCAATTTATAGTTGCGCTATATTCTTCAGTTTTCTGATAGTATTTTTCAGATTAAATTTCCTTTCCAGATGATACTCCAGATAACTTTCCAGCAGCTTTTCCAGCTGTACCTGGGCAAGATTGGATATTTTCAGCCTTTCCAGAATATTTATCTGTGCATTACATAATAAATTCATCACCGCCAGGGTTTCTCCTGACAACTGCAGGCTCCCTTGAATGGTCTCATTACAATCATTGCAAATAACTCCACCTTCAGCAGGACTGAAATAACTATATGACGATTGCTTGCTGCCGCAGCTTGCACATTTATGCAATATCGGCATGTAACCCAGATTAACAAGCAATTTCATCTCAAAAAAACGTATCGCCAGCGGCTGATACCCGGATTGATTCAGATTGGTCAAAACCTGCAGGGTAATCTTGAACAGATCCGGTAATTTTACTTTATCCATCAGGCTTTTATCTAACAGTTCCATAATATATATGCAATATAAAGTTCGGGGCAAGTCTTCCCGGCAATTGCCGAAAAAATCCACTAATTTTCCCTGGGTTATAATATCCATATTTTTGCCCTGGCTAAAGTACAGGGATGAATAAACAAAAGGCTGAATACAGGCCCTTAGAACTGCTGTTAGGTTTTTTTGTGCCTTAGCTATGGCCTTGATCTTACCTTCTTTTTCTGTAAAAATCGTAACAATTTTTTCAGATTCCCGATAATCACTGGATTTAAGAATTATTGCATCACTTCGATAGTACACTCCTGTCACCCCAAAAAGCGTTAAATACGCAAACCGGTTCGTTGACCGTTTCAACCGCAACTTTCAGTTCTTCTCCCAGCCAGTCAGAAAAATCCTGCGACTGCTCAATATTTATCTGTTTATAATCAAAGGCCAGATAAATTTTATCAACATCACTGGTTCCCAAACGCTTCAACCTTTTAAGCAGCAGTTGGCGTTGCTCCCAATATTGCTGATTAATATAAATAAGAATCTTATTATTATATTTGCTCATATGATATTCAGCAGTTATTTCTAATCCCCTGGCCGGCTTGGTGCTGTAAACACTTTCCGCTATTATTGCCTCAGTAACATTCTTTAAAGCCTGTTCTTCTTTGAAAACTGTCCAGCGCGGCAAAACGGCAATGACACACGGCAAATCAAGTTCCTCAGCCAAAGCTTTCAGTTTTTCTACTTTCATGCCGTCCCGCATATAACTGTGTACTGTATAACCACACATTTGCGGTACTATTATTATATCCGGAACCAAACCAAGCGTGGGCAGATGATGGCCTCCATCAAATACTACCGCCCGATAGCCCTTAATATAAAACTTCTTCAGATAAGCTTTGCCAACCGTGCTGGTGTGCCAGTTGTCCATAGCAGAACACTGGGTTATGGCGAATCCGTCATAAACTAGTAACTGCTCAGCTATACGGGCATAATTATTATCAGTATCCGGTGTGACTGCTTTAACCGCCAATCCCTCTTTGGCAACTGCTAGCCGGCGCAGTCCCGGTTGGTAAATGAACTCGATATGATCAGCATAATCGATCTGCCGGGCAAATATTTTCAGGGCTGACTGCAAGCCAACTTTCTTTATCTCCTGATCAGGGTTGTTAACCATAATTTGGACATAAGCGGCTAAGACGATTGTAAACAGCAATAATCTTTTTATCCACATAAAAAGGACTATCTCCTTAATAGTCCTCCCCGCATTCTATACTCCTCCACAATGACTCCGGCATTGCTGCTGCCTATCCGGTGTACTCCCGCTTCAATAAAAGCCAGGGCTGCTTCCAGGGTTCTGATCCCTCCGCTGGCTTTTATTTTAAGCTTTTCGCTTTTGTGGCGTTTGATCAGGTTAATATCATTAAGACTTGCCCCCCGGGCAGAAAATCCGGTGGAGGTTTTAATAAAATCCGCCTGGCTGTCAGATACTATTTTAGTAATGGTCACCAGTTCCTTTTCACTTAACAGGGCAGTTTCCACAATTATCTTAAGTAAAAATTCAAACTCATCTTTTAGCTGGTTCAGCGCTTTTATTTCATTGCCGATATAACTATAGCCACCATCTTTCAGCGCTCCCACATTGATCACCATATCCAGTTCATCGGCGCCTGAAAGCAGTGATTCCCGGGCAGTTAAATATTTTGCCGCCGGCCTGTCGGCTCCCAGCGGGAAACCTATCACCGTACATTTATTCACTTGAGTATCCTTTAAGACTTCAACTGCCAATTCCAAGCGGTATGGGTTTATACAAACCGCTGCCATTTTCAGTTCGGCAGCTTCATTGCATAGCTTTATAATATCATCCCAGGTCGCATCCGCTTTTAAATTGGTGCTATCCATATATGCTGCAATCATTTGGCATAATTCCCCTGAAAATTTTTATTTTATAAATGATACCCCAATTGTCCAAGGTTGGTTTCACTGTCCCGCCAATTTTTTTTGACTTTTACCCATAAATCCAAATAGACTCTGGTTTGCAAAAATTTCTCAATTTCCTGGCGTGACTGTTCGCCGATAGTTTTCAGCATCTGACCGCTCTTGCCGATCATAATTCCTTTTTGCGATTCTCTTTCAGTGTAAAGTACTGCTCTTATATAAACCTTTTTATCCTGGTGATTTTTAAATTCCTCTATCTCAACTGCCAGTGAATGCGGCACTTCATCCCTGGTAAGTATCAGCGCCTTTTCCCTAATCAGTTCAGATACAATAAATGACACAGGCTGGTCAGTTAAATCATCCTCAGGATAATACAGAGGTCCTTCCGGCAGATCAGCAAAGGTCTTTTCCAATAGCAAAGGTATGTTTTTACCCTGTACAGCCGATAAGGGAATAACTTCCCTGAAGTTCATATGGCAGGTGAAATCCTGAATGTAATTCTGTACTTCTTCTGCTGTTACCAGGTCAATTTTATTTACCAGCAGGAATACCGGTACATTAATATCTTTCAGCTGATCAAGGATAAACTGTTCTCCACCTCCGAACCGCTTGGTTACATCTGTCATATAATAGACAATATCAACTTCCATTAAGGTGCGGGTCGATACCCGAACCATATATTCACCCAGTAAATGCTTCGGTTTATGAATACCAGGAGTATCGATAAAAACAATCTGCCCCTGGGTATTGGTGAATATACCTTGGATACGGGTCCTGGTTGTTTGAGGCTTATCAGTAACTATCGCAATTTTTTCTCCTACCATTGCATTTATCAAAGTAGATTTCCCTACGTTAGGGCGGCCTACTATACTTACAAATCCTGATTTCACTATATTTAAACCTCCTGGTTTTCTAAAGAAAAAAGTTGGGGCAGTAAATCGCGCAGAAAATATTCCTTATAATTATTGTTTCCATCAGTAACCACAACCCGCATATTCGGTGAAAATTCTGCCATCACCTGCATGCAGGCCCCACATGGATAAGTATAACCTTTATTATCCCCAACCACCGTTATGGAAGAAAACTCTTTTTCCCCCCCGACAATTGCAGTATAAATTGCCACCCTTTCTGCGCAGATGGTCAAACCATAAGAAGCATTTTCCACATTAACCCCGGTATAAATGTTGCCCCCGGTTGTTAAAAGCGCTGCTCCCACTTTAAAACCGGAATATGGACTGTAGGAATTCTGTTGTACTTCTCTGGCTATGGCAACCAGTTTTTCCGGAGTCATTTAATACCTCCATATATTTTCATATATAGCCCTTTATATAAGGCAACAGAATTATCAAAGCGATTATTACTGCATTGACAGCACTCAGCAAAACTGCCCCGGCAGCTATGTTTTTAGCCTTTTTCGCCAGGGGATGGTAAGTATCGGTAACTAAATCTACGGTTTTTTCAACTGCTGTATTGATAGTTTCTGCAATCAGCACCAAAAATATTGTAATAACCAACACCGCCCATTCAAAGCGGCTGACATTGAACAGGAAAGCAACCACGACCACTGCCAGAGCTGCTGAAAAATGAATCTTCATATTCCTTTCGCTCTTAATAACTGAAACTAATCCGACAATAGCATAGTAAAAACTTTCCGGTAATGTATACCTGCTCACGTCCCTGTTACCTTTCCAGTTTAGCTTCCTGCAGCACTTTTTCTTCCAGGCTGCGCATCAATTTTCTTTCTTCCTCGTTTTCATGATCATAACCTAATAAATGCAGCATACCATGCGCTACCAGAAAGCCCAACTCCCTTTCCAGACTATGTCCATATTCCTGACTTTGAGCCAGAGCTTGTTCTATCGATATTACAATGTCTCCCAATAAGTTTACTTCATTTCCTGCATTATAATCAGGTTCACTTTCAACTGTCTCATTCATTGCAAATGATAAAACATCGGTTGGTTTATTCTGACTCCTGTATATAAAGTTTAGTTCCTGAATATAACTGTTATCTACGATCAGGACACTGACTTCAGTATTCTTCGGTAATCGTCCCAGTTTAGCCGTATTATTGACTACATTGGTTATAATATGCTGCATTTCTTTGTTATAACTTACGATATTTTGCTGGTTAATTATCATTATCTCCATTACTTTCTCTCCTCTTCTCAAATTCTTTGACAATAACTTCAGGGTATTCAATTCGTTTATGATATGCACCTTCGAGAATCTTACAGAAAGAAATAGTAACCGTTTCAAGATCTTTAAAGGTTAATGGGCTAAAGTCCAATTGTCCATCGTCTAATTTATCCTTAATAATAGTTTTTACCATACTCCTTATTGTATCCGGAGCAGGATTCTGCAATGACCTTACTGCAGCTTCGACCGAATCAGCCAGCATAACCAATGCCAGTTCCTTCGTCTGCGGCTTAGGCCCTTCATAGCGGAAACTACCTTCACTGATACATCCGTCACGGTCTTCTTCCAGCGCCCGGTTATAAAAATATTTAACTAAACTGGTTCCATGATGCTGTTCGATAAAATCAATTATTATCTGGGGTAAATTTGCTTCCCGTGCCAATTCCACACCTTCTTTAATATGGGAGGTAATAATCAGGGCACTTAAAGCAGGGGCAATTTTCTCATGGGGATTATCGAAACCGAACTGGTTTTCCACAAAATACTCCGGACGCTTTATTTTGCCAATATCATGATAATAGGCTCCTACTCTGACCAAGAGTGGATTAGCATTGATAGATTCTGCTGATGCCTCCGCCAAATTCCCAACCATTAAACTGTGATGATAAGTACCAGGAGCTTCCAGCAAAAGTTTTTTCAGCAGATAATGATTCGGGTTGGCCAGTTCCAAAAGTTTGATCATGCTGGTTATAGAAAAACCCGATTCAAGATAAGGCAAAATTCCAATCATCAAAACTGCCGACATGATGCCATTAATCGCACCTATAATAATACTGTACAGGGCCATATTTAAAGTTAAAGTCCCCCCGATCAAATTGAGTGTTAAAATAGTTAAAATATTTACACCGGCAATGTAAACACCGGCCCGGGCTAAATCAGAAGTTTGATTAACCCTGTATACCCTGTAAATACCGGCTGTCCCACCTATAAACGCAGTAATCGCATAAAAAAAACCATTGCCCTGGAACAATAATCCTACTAATATAGCCATAATCATAGTTATAAAATGTGCCAGACGGTTATCGACTAATATAGCTAAAAGCATTGATCCTGCTGCCACAGGTGCTAAATAGCCTGTCAAAGCATTTACTTCCGGTTGGTCGCTGATATTTAAAATAGAAATAAAGCGGGTAATTAGTAAAACCAATACAATAATCAACCCGATCAAGAGCATCAGCATATCGTTATTCAGGATTTCATTATAATAACGGCGCAAAAATTCTATCATCAGTAAAAAAATAATAATAACAAATATGCAGACTCCGATAAAAGTAATATTATTGCCAGGAGCTTTTTGCATCCCCAATTGTTCCAGTAAGGCAATCTGTGCTTCTGTAACCCGTTCACCCTGACGTACAATAATCTCTCCCGCTTTGATAGTTTTTTGTACAGGCTGGACAGCTTCAATAGCATTTCTTATCGCCAAATCAGTGGCTTCCTGGTTAAAAGTAAGATTCGGCCGGATAGTGTTAATGACCACAATATTGATTATATCTTTAGCCTCCGGCGAAAATGCCAACTGGTCGGTTTGCACAATAATTTGTGCGTAGACACCGGTTAACGCCTCAGCTGTCACCGGATTGCTCATGGCAGTTTGTGATAAAGTCAGGGAATTTTGATGAATCAAGCCAATATCATCAGGTGTTTTATCTAACAGGAACTTAGCTAATTGACTGGTAGTATATCCCGGTTGAAAAACGTCTGTTTTAACATTAATATTTTCCAGCAATACTTTTAATTGGGCAATTTTATCATCATCTTCAGTTTCCGAAGCTAATATGTTTTCCATATCACTATAAAAGCTGTTAATTCTGTCATACGTTTCAGACAAGGCATAATTGTCTTCCTGGTAAACTTTTTGCACAGAAGCTGCTGCCTGTTGTCGTAGCTCCTGGGTTTTTGTTTCATCTGTAACCGTGGCATTAGTAGTCGATTGTATATCCCGCTGTGATACTTCATCAGGTTTTAGCTGTACATATTCAGATGAATAATTGCTTAACAGAATAAATATGGTAACGCCAAAAAAAAGGGTAACCCCTATTATTTTTCGGGTAGTTGGTTTATTTAGAAATCCGGCAAATTTTTTTCCCATAAAATGAAAAAGACTGCTCAGTTTCAATGAGTCACACCCCTTGTCCAGTTGTCTGTACAACTGGTTTAAACCTAAGCTTTCGATCTATTTCTTGATCCGACTTTCAAAAGATTCATAAGCGTCAATAATTTTTTGTACCAGCGGATGCCGGACTACATCTTCTTTAGTCAGGTATTCAAAAGATACTCCTCTGACTTGTCCCAATATTTTTTGAATTTCAATCAAGCCGGAATATTCATCTCTTGGCAAGTCAACTTGAGTTATATCACCAGTAACAACTGCTTTGGAACCAAACCCTAATCGGGTTAAAAACATTTTCATTTGCTGCGGAGTAGTATTCTGGGCTTCATCCAATATAATAAAGGCATCGTTTAATGTCCGTCCCCTCATATATGCTAAAGGGGCAACCTCAATAATATTTTTTTCCAGATAGCGCTGGGTAATATCTACCCCTAAAATATCAAACAGACTGTCATATAAAGGCCTTAAATAAGGGTTTACTTTTTCAATAAAATCTCCCGGGAGGAATCCGAGTTTTTCACCCGCCTCCACTGCTGGCCGGACCAGGATTATTCTTTCAACTTCCCGGTTTTTTAAAGATCGGACTGCCATCACTACGGCCAGGTATGTTTTGCCGGTACCGGCCGGACCTATCCCAAAAACCACATCATCTCTGATTATAGCCTCGATGTACCTTTTTTGTCCAATGGTCCTGGCCTTGACCGCTTTGCCTCTGACCGTGTTAATAATAGTACCTGACACTATATCCTGGTGTTTGGTCTTGTCCCCTTTTTTCAGCAGACCGCTCATATAGTTAATATCATTAATACTCAGGTGTCCTTCACTTTGGACTATATCCAGCAGATTTTGGATCAAATCAAAAGCAAGTTCTACATCTTCGTCGTTTCCTTTAATAAATATCCGGGAACCCCGCGCAGATAGTTCTGCATTGCTGAGTTCTTTAAGATATTTAAAGTTTTCATCGCCATTACCAAAAAAAATTGCAGCTTCTCCGTTATTATTTATTTCGATTTTTGCTTCTTTTTCGGTCAAAGATCCAGTTCCCTCCTGCAGCATTATGATTTTTTTCGTTATTATATCACATGCACACAGTATAATACTATTTTACTGCTCATTTATAGGTTCAGCTTTAGCGATGTCCTCCAAAACTTCGACAGCAACTCTACATCTTAGAACCGCGTCACTGGGGGAGGAAAGGATCTCAAGCTTGACATCCTGAGGACGTTCATGGTTTTTCATTCTTGCCGTCAAGTTCTGTATAGCCTTTTCCCGGGCAGCCTTTACCGCCTCATTTTCGCTTAAGCGGGTAACTATGATATCTTTTTCACGGGTCTTGACATCAAGCCATCCAAAACTTCCAAGCGGGCTTTTAATTTCCCTTTTTATCATATGCTGGCTGAACTGTTTAAAACCCGGGTCTCCCTCCCCCCTAATAATTAAATCCCTCCAGGGAGTCCTGATAACGATCTGACGATTCTCTCTGCCGGTATAGACAATTTTCTTGCTGGTACGCTTGCACTCTCCATAACCTTCATACCAAACCCGTGCCCTTACTATTCCGCGCGCCCTAACAATTTCCGGCGCCACATCTTCTGTCTCATTTTTAGCCTCATCCCCCAAAAAGGTGCTGGGCTGATAAAACACAATGCCGGAAATAATAATATCACCTTTGGATACTGCTTCTCCCTCCTTGGCATTTGCCTGCCCTTCCAGCAGTAAAATCTCTTCAACTACCCCGTCTTTTGCAGCAACTATATGGCAAGGTCCGGTTATTTCGTCACCGGGTAAAATCTTCTCCACTACCTCAATTGTAGCTTTCACTCCCCTTATATCAACTTTTACATATGAAAGTTGATTTATATCTATTAAAATCTGTTTCTCGACCTCACTGCGGCTGAAACTCCATTTTGCCGCTCCCTTGTAAAGCCCGTGTTTGGCTGCGGTCAACACAATAGTACTTGTATCGATTTTTTGATTGTTTTCTACTTCAATAAACCAGATAAACGAGGACATTAAATAAATAGCCAGAATAAACAGCAAAGCCCCGCTTAAAAAACCGCTCCGGCGTTGTATTATTTTTTTAAAAAATGGCATGCCCTGTACCTTTATTATCTCCATTTGATAATTATTATCCGCCGCAATGTTGGTTAATGCTTCATAAGCACTTTTACGGATTTTAAACTCAAGATATTTTTCCTCACGTCTGATATCCCAAATATATATACCTCGCATTGAAGCCATGTTAATTACTTTTTCACAGCTTTGGCCATATAGACGTACTGAAATAATCCCCTCCATTTGATTTAAAATCCTGTTGTCCATTTTTTCTCCCCTTTAATCCAAGAATTTGATTGCCTCAATCTCCCCGTAAACACTGATTTCCTCTGGCAGCAAATATTTAATTTCCAGGTTATGTCCTTGTATTTCCAGAAAACCGCGGCTAAGATTTATTCTTAGCCTGGTCAGAGTATATTCGATGATCCCTCGATGATTCTCGAGATATAATTCATTCCTGCCGGTTAAAGTTAACCTCGGCAAATCCAGCACCAAATCTTTTGGTATTTCTAAAAAATCAGCCATAACCCGGTTGATAGCTTCCCTTTTTTTGTCCAAATTATTACCTCCGTCCCCAGGATGTTTTTTTAATCTCGGCAATTTAAAACAGACAGGTACGTTCATAAAAATATATGCCTGTGATTCATGCATAATTCTATTTGGCTGGTTTATTTCAAATAAGGTAAGGTAAACTTATTCCTCTTCTGCCCAAGGCTTACACTAAAATTATGCAATAAAAAACCTCCGCATAAGCGGAGGCGTTGTAATATAAGCTTAAACCAATAATCCTAGATCCAGCCAATTTTTTTGGCCTGGAAAGTTAATTCTTCCCTGAACTGAGGATGTGCTATACTGATCATTTTTTTGACCCTCTGCGATACTCCCTGGTATCTCACGTTCACAACACCAAATTCGGTAATAATATATTCCACATCATTCCTGGAAGTCGTAACGATCGTTCCGGGAGGAATAAAAGGTACAATGGTTGATTTCAGTTTGCCTTCCTTATCTTTAAATGTCGAGTTCAAGGACATAATGCTTTTGCCGCCTTTGGAGAAATTTGCCCCGGTAACAAAATTAACCTGCCCGCCGGTTCCGCTGTATTGACGGTGACGAATCGATTCAGAACCTGCCTGGCCTGTTAAATCCATTGTCAAAGCATTGTTTACCGAAATCAGGTTGTCATTTTTCCCGATTACATAAGGATCGTTATTATAGGCGACTTCAGTAAAGAGAAATTCCTCATTGCGATTGCAGAAATCCCATAATTTCCTGTCGCCGACACAGAAAGTCGCTACCAGTTGCCCGGGGTGAAGGCTTTTCTTGGAATTATTGACAACCCCGGACTGGACTAATTCAATAAACGAATTCTGTATAACTTCTGAATGAACACCCAAGTCCTTTTTTTCTTTTAAAAAATAGCCTATAGCATTGGCAAGTCCTCCCAGGCCCAATTGAATCGTAGCTCCATCCGGTATCAAATCAGCTATATAACCAGCAATTTTTCTTTCTATATCAGTTATGGGGATTTCTGGAATCTCTGTCGGTGCAGCATCTGATTCATATAAATAATCAATTTCAGAGACATGGATTTTTAAAGCATCACCATTCAACCAGGGCAGGTTCTTGTTTACTTCCGCAAAAACCATATTTGCTTCAGCAATGCTTGGCCTTGGGACAAGTCCGCCGAAACATGAGCGATTCATATAGCCATTTTCATCTGGCGGTGTAACTGAAAAACCTACAATTCGTGGTTTTCTATAAGCCATCCAGGGTTCCAGCTGATTAAGATGGACCGGGATATATTCGGCGGTATTCCAGTCCAGACACATCCTCTCCACCGGCCCGACGAAAGGTGTTTCTATACGGAAGTGTTCTTTGAATTGCGGCTGCATGTAATCATACATCTTTAAGGCCAGTCCCAGGCAGATAGTAACATTCCTTAAGTCTTCAGCTCTTTTGCTTACTTCAACCGAAAAATCGTGGGGAATGTTTATGCCGCCTGCCAGCATAACCACATCATTATTCCTGACGAGTTTCGCAATCTCTTCTGCACTGGTCAATTTGCTCTTGTATTCCTCCTGCCACGAGGAATAGTTCTTCTCTGTATCAAGATATTTTTTACTCATATTAACCCCTCCTTCTAACAGTACATACTGCTAACAAGAAAGAGTAGCAATAAACGTGCCAACAACTATAAATGGCCTTTATTTGGTTTTGCTGGACAGAATGGTATTATTAGTGTGCAGATTTCTGAACGGTTTTTATATAAGATATATGATTTGCGGCATTGAGGGTGTAGCAAAATAAACACAATCGTTTTACTTTTTTGACAATATGAAATTTTCTGATTATTCTTCCAGCAGAATATTATACTGATTAATTTTATAGTAAAGTGCACTTCGGCTTATCCCTAATAATCCAGCTGCTTTGGTGCGATTATTATGCATTTTTTTTAATGCTCTTATAATCGTTGCTTTTTCGGCCTCCATTTTGGCCTTTTCGATATCAAAGCCCCGGTAGGCTTTAATGTTGTTTCTGCTTTCAAAGCGTTCAGCAAACCGCAGGAGATTGTCGATGGAAATTTCTCCTTGTCTTGCATCTATACAGCTTCTTTCAATAATATTGTATAATTCCCGCACGTTGCCAGGCCAGTGATAATCATATAATGCTTCCAGCGCTTCTGAACTCAGACCAATGATTTCCGTACCGTTTTCACTATTATACTGTTTAATAAAATGCTCACATAATGGCTCTATATCAATTATTCTCTCCCTTAAGGGAGGAATACTGATCGGAAACACATCCAATCTGAACAAGAGGTCACTGCGGAATTTGCCTTCTTTAACTAATTCCGGCAAAGAGCGATTGGTTGCTGAAATTACTCTGACATCAACACTAATACTTGAAGTTCCGCCGATCCTGTCAATTTCTTTTTCCTGCAAAACCCTTAACAGTTGGGCCTGGGCTGGTGCAGACAGTTCAGAGATCTCATCCAGAAAAATACTGCCGCGATTGGCTAATTCAAACTTGCCAGGTTTGCCGCTTTTTTTGGCGCCCGTAAAAGCTCCTTCTTCATAGCCAAATAGTTCAGACTCTATTAAATTATAAGGAATTGTGGCGCAGTTCACTCTAATGAAGGGCAAATCTCTTCTCGAGCTTTCCTGATGGACTGCATGGGCAAAGAGTTCCTTGCCGGTTCCTGTTTCACCGGTGATTAATATTGGGGAGGTGGAAGGTGCTGCTATTCTCACACGCATTTTGGCTTCCTGGATGCCTTCACTGTTGCCAATTATCGAATTAAGGGAATATTTTGCTGCCGAAAGTCTTTTTACCTCTTCTTTGTAATAGTCAAGTTCTAAAGAAAGGTGAGCCAATCTTTTGGCGAAACCTTTTGCATCATCTATGTATCTGAATACATTAATACCAAGCGCCCCAATGATCTCACCGTCCACAGTAATTGGAATACGATTCACTATTTGTGTCTTTCCATGCAGCTGCCATATATCAGCTAAGATAGGTTTTTTTGTCTTGAGTACTTCCAACATGCGGGTAGTAGGAAAAACCTCATCGATCCTTTTGCCGACCACACTTTCTTTTTTGAACCCGGTTTCACGTGCATAATGATCAGTAAATATTAAAACTATGCCATTTTCATCTATGACTATTGCCCCTTCGACATCGCTGAATATCGTTTCTATAACATCAAGATATTTTTTTGGCAACTTACTTAACTTAAACATGAAAATCACCACCCCTCTTATTTTAACCTTTTATCTTAATCGGCACAATTTTCAGACAAATTTGCCGGCTTAATATAAGCCGGCATAATGTTTTTTTAAGAATAATTAATTTTACATGGAATAAGCCACGATACTTATTAAAAACGATACGATTACCAAAACAATAATCGCAGCAACAATTTTTTTCTGTTTTTTATTTTGCATTCCACTATTCATAAAAGACATATTATACACCTCTTAACTTTAAAAAAGTCTGGCAAGCTTGCTCGCCAGACTTTTAAAAAACACAACTCTTAAGCAGCTATAAAGATTAGAACTTCTTTTTCTTCCGTGCTGCTTCAGATTTTTTCTTTTTCTTTACACTAGGCTTTTCATAATGATCATGTTTTCTTATATCCTGCAATACTCCTGATTTTTGGCAGGAACGCTTAAATCTTTTCAGAGCACTGTCAAGGGATTCATTTTTACCGACTTTTACTTCACTCATGGTCTCCCTCCCCTCATCTCAGTTAGGGTGTGAATAAATGCCATTTCATTTTACTATCATCAGAGTCTGCAGTCAAGGTTAGCCCGGAGGCCATTTCATTGTCCTGCCGCCCAGCAGATGATAATGCAGGTGCGGAATTTCCTGTCCACCCTCATCTCCGTTATTATTTACCAAACGGAAACCCGCTTTGTCAATTTTCATTTTTTTAGCCAGTTGGGCTGCTACTAATTGAATATGTCCCAGTAATTCAAGGTTATTGGTATCAGCTTCATTTAACGAGACAATATGAGTACGGGGGATCAGTAAAATGTGTACCGGTGCCGCAGGCTCAATGTCCTCGAACGCTACTATCTTATCGTCCTCGTAAACTTTGCTGGCTGAGATTTCTCCTGCTGCTATTTTACAAAAAAGGCATTCTTTCATAATTTACGTCACCTCCTTAATAAACTAACAGTTAAAGAAGTAATTATAGTAAAGATTTTACCAGATGTTTGCCCAAATAAAAACACTTTGTATCATATATTAAAAAAAAGATGAAAAATTAACTCTCAAGAATAGCAAATCAAATTTTTATGGCTTTATTTCCCCTTTAACCTTTCCTTCCAGTATTTTTTGCGGAACCACCTTAACGAACCGGCCAATTAAATTATCTGCCGCCGGAAACTGTATTTCTATGTAATTATCAGTCAACCCTTCATAAAAGCCTTCTTCGACCTGCTTTTGTACCAATACCTCAAGCTCCTGGCCAAACATTGCTTTTATGAAGCTTTCTCTTTTTGCTTCAGCCAATTGCAGCAATATTTCGCTGCGTTCAGTCTTTACCCGTTCATCTATTACAGGCTTCATTGCAGCAGCCTTGGTTCCGGGACGGGGCGAGTACTTGAATACATGGAGAGAATAAATCGGCAATGTACTTAAGAGATTTCTGGTTTCTGCAAAGTCTGTTTCGCTTTCCCCCGGGAAACCCGTCATAACATCAGCAGCTATTGCTATATCAGGTATTTTATCAGCAATCTTAATTATTAAGTTCTGATAATATTCTTTATTATAGCGGCGATTCATTAATGCCAAAATCCTGTCACTGCCGCTTTGCAGCGGAATATGCAGATGGCGGCAGATCTTGCGGTGCCCGGCAATTATTTCAAACAGTTCGGCATTAATTTCCAATGGTTCCAGCGAGCTTAACCGCAAGCGATAATCGCCTTTTACCTGATCAATGATCAGTAATAAAAGAGAAGCCAGGTCAGTTTCATTTAAATCCATGCCGTAAGCACCGGTATGAATGCCGGTCAAAACGATTTCTTTATAACCAAGCGCTACTAATTGTTCAATTTCCTCAACCACCTGCCCTGGAGTTTTGCTCCTTACCGGTCCGCGGGTCTGGGGAACTATGCAATAGGAACAGCAGCTTTGGCAGCCATCCTGAATTTTAATAAACGCCCGCGTTTTTTCATGTTGGTGAGAATAAATAATTGTTTTTAGAGGATCACTGCTTTTTATCGGCGGAACATGGATGAGCGGCCTGGTTTTGTTAAAGGTATGCTTTTCAATAATGTCAGGCAAATTTCCCTTGTCCCGGTTGCCAACAATTAAATCTATCCCGTCGATTGATGTAAGCTGCCTGCTGTTGGTTTGAGCCAGGCATCCGATTGCTGCTATTATAGCTCCGGGGTTTCTTTTAACTGCCCGACGAATAACAGCCCTGGATTTACGATCACTTACATGGGTAACCGTACAGGTATTAATTATATAAACATCAGCAATTTCCTCAAAAGGTACTATCTCGTAACCTTTCTGCCAAAAAGCTTCGATCAATTGTTCAGTTTCAACTGCATTGACTTTACAGCCCAAAGTATGAAAAGCTGCTTTTTTCAATTGTTGATTACCTCTTTTCCGGCAGCTTCTACCCCAGATCACCCGCTGCATATAAGATAATACTGGCAGCTACCAGGCCGGCGGTTTCAGTCCTGAGGATCCTGGAACCAAGCCCGGCTAATATTACGTTATTATTTTGCGCCAATTCAGTTTCCGCAGGGGAAAATCCGCCTTCGGGGCCAACCATGACAGTAAGGCTCTGTACGTTCAAACTATCTTTATACTTGATCAGTATATCTCTTAGGCCAATATTTTTTTCCCCTTCATAAAGCATAACTGCCCGTTTATCCTGCACGTAATTCATCAACTGCGGTAATTTGACTATTGGCTTGATTTCCGGGATTACATTGCGTCCCGATTGCTTACAGGCTTCCCTGGCAATATTTTGCCAGCGGCTTACTTTTTGCCTCGCTTTCTGTTCATTCAGTATTACTACAGTTCTCTCGCTTACAAAAGGGATTATGGCATAAACTCCAATTTCCACTGCTTTTTGAATAACATAATCCATTTTTTCGCCTTTGGCAATTCCTTGAGCTAAAACTACCTGGGCAGCAGGCTGATTGGCGCGGAAATAATGTTTTTCGATTTCAGCCAGAATCAAACCATTTCTATTACCGTGGATCCTGCAGATATATTCATTGCCTGCTCCATCGAAAAGTTCCAGATAATCTCCGTTTTTCAGCCGCAAGACCTTTTCGATATGATGAGTCTGTTCTTTATCAATTTCTATTAAATTATCCCTGATCGTATCTGCTGTCACAAAAAAGCGGTGCAAACAGCAACACTCCTTTCGCACCACCTGCAATCCAATTCATATAGGCTTTTAAGCTTTACGTGCTGCAACCCCTATCCAGTCGACATCGGTAAGGATCTTATCAATTACGAAATTATGAGCCAGCAGTTGTTTTTGGACCCCGGGGAACCGGCTGTCAACTATGCCGGAAGCAAAAAGCCAGCCTCCTGTTTTTAAAGCCTTCGCAGCGTGGGGAATAAGCATATTTACTACATCAGCCGTAATATTAGCCAAAATTATATCTGCCTGCTGATGTTGTATTTCTTCGGTGGCATCACCTGCTTTTGCTTCTATGATATCTTCCAGTTTATTAAGCGCAATATTTTCCTTAGCTATTTTTACTGCCACTTCATCTATTTCTAACGCCGTTATTTTCTTTGCTCCCAGTTTGGCAGCTGCAATTGAAAGGATACCTGAGCCACATCCGGCATCAATAATCGTTTCTCCGCCGATCACATATTCTTCAATAAACTTTAAACAAAAACGGGTAGAAGCATGAATGCCAGTACCGAAAGCCATACCGGGATCAATTTCAATGACTTCTTCATTAAGACCGGGCTCATACTCTTCCCATGATGGTTTAATGACCAGGCGGCTGCCAACTTTGAAAGTATGGTAATATTTTTTCCAGGATTCTTCCCAGTCTTCGTCCCGTACTTCATCGATAAAAACCCGGCACTGGGTATTGAAACATTTATTTACCTGCTCAAGGCTGTTATTCAATTCTTCCAGTACCTGCCGGTCTTCATGGAAATAAGCTTTTATGACTACAAAACTATGTTCCAGAAAATCAGGTGACAAGGTACTGGCATCAAAAAGTTCTTTCTTTATATATTGGCGGGCGGCCTGAGGATCTTCAATAACTACGCCGCCGGATCCCAGGCGGTGGAAAATACCTGCTACTGCTTCAGCGCAGGCACCTTCGGTTAATACGCTGAATTCTTTCCACTTCATACTTAAAACCTCTTTCTAACCCATTGCGTCCTTGAATTTATCAAACAATTTCTTTTTGGATTCTTTATCATCAGTATCTTCATAAAAAGATGACAGCAAAGTTCTTTGTTTTTTGGTTAAACGGGTAGGTATGGTCACATCAATAATTACTTTAAGGTCTCCCCATTTTGGACCGTTTAAGTGCGGTATCCCTTTGCCTTTAACGATAATAATATCCCCGGGCTGAGTTCCTTCCCCCACTTTTAAGGTATGGCTTGCTCCTCCCAATAATGGTATTTCCATTTCGGTTCCCAGAGCAGCCTGGACAAAATTGATTTCCAGCTGGGTTATGAGATTGTAATCTTCTCTTTTAAATCTGGCATGTGGTTTGACAAATACTGTAATAAACAAGTCTCCAGGCGGCCCTCCCAGGATACCCTGTTCACCTTCACCCTGAATCCTCAGTCTCATGCCGGTATCAATTCCTGCCGGTATTCTTACATTAATTTTACGTTTCTTCCGTACCTGCCCGCTGCCTTTACAGGAATTGCAGGGTTTTTCAATTATCTTTCCTTCTCCATGACAGCGGGAACAGGTGCGCAAAGTTTCAAAACGTCCAAAAGGAGTGTTCTGAACACTTTTTGCCTGGCCGCTCCCCTGGCAGGTTGGGCAGGTCTTAATGGGCGTGCCAGGTTCCGCACCATTGCCGGAACATTTTTCACACTTTTCCACCCGTGATAATTCCACATCTTTTTCCATACCAAAAACCGCATCTTCAAAATTTATTTCCAGGCGCATTTCCTTATCGGCACCTCTCTGCGGCCCGCGTCTGCGCCGGCCTCCGCCAGCTGCTCCGCCAAAAATCAAGTCAAATAAGTCCGTAAACCCGCCGCCGGTGAAATCATCAAAGCCGCCAAAACCACCTGCACCATTTCGGCTGGGATCAAAAGCATCATGTCCGAAACGATCATAGGCTGCCCTCTTTTGTTCATCGCTTAAAACTTCGTAGGCATCATTGATCTCCTTAAATTTTTCTGCTGCGTTTTCGTCATCTCTGGCCACATCCGGATGATGCTTCCTGGCCATCTGACGATAAGCTTTTTTGATTTCTTCCGGAGTAGCATTCTTTGATACTCCCAAAACTTCATAAAAATCCCTCTTTGCCGACATAATGCCCACCTTTCTCAAAAATAAGGGCAACCCGGAAACTTAAATTTTCCGGATTGGCAGTTAAACTAAAATAATACTATTTATTATCCTCATCATCCGGTGTCGAATAATCAGTATTGATATAATCTTCTTCCCCGTCACCGCCCTGAGGGTTGGCCTTTTCGTACATTTTGGCTGAAAAAGCATAAACAGCATTGGTAAGTATTTCAGTTTTTGCCTTGATATCTTCCAGATCATTTCCGTTCAAGGCTGATTGCAATTCATCTTTTGCTTTGCTGATAGCTTCCCGGTTCTCCTCATCCATTTGCTCAGCATTGTCTTTAATCAGTTTTTCCGCTTGATATATCATGCTGTCAGCATTATTGCGCGTTTCAATCTCCTTCAGGTGCTTTTCGTCTTCTTCAGCATATTTTTCAGCATCCTTTACCATCCTGTCAATATCTTCATCACTTAAGCCGGTTGAGGAAGTTAAAGTAATCGTTTGTTCTTTATTAGTGGCCAGATCCTTGGCAGTTACATGAACGATGCCATTAACGTCTATATCAAACTTAACCTCTACCTGGGGGACTCCGCGGGGTGCAGAAGGAAGTCCTGCCAGTTGAAACCTCCCCATGGTCACATTATTTCCCGCCATCTTTCTTTCGCCCTGCAGTACATGTATGTCAACCGAAGTCTGATTATCAGCTGCGGTTGTGAAAATCTGGCTCTTGGCAGTTGGTATGGTGGTATTTCTTTCGATTATCCTGGTAAATATTCCGCCTAAGGTTTCAATGCCAAGTGATAACGGAGTTACGTCAAGCAGTACAACATCAGTTACGTCTCCTGCCAATACACCGGCCTGAATGGCAGCGCCTGCCGCTACAACTTCATCCGGGTTGATTCCTTTAAAAGGTTCCTTGCCTATGAAATTCCTGATGGCGTCCTGTACAGCAGGTATCCTGGTTGAACCGCCCACCAGAATAACTTTATCTATCTCAGAAGGTTTCAGACCCGAGTCTTTTAATGCCTGCCTGGTCGGCCCCATAGTTTTTTCCACCAAATCAGCCGTCATTTCATTAAACCTGGCTCTGGTCAGGGATTTTTCCAAATGCAAAGGACCTTCCTGCGTAGCTGTTATATAGGGAATATTTATATCAGCTGTAATAACTCCTGATAATTCATGCTTGGCTTTTTCTGCTGCTTCTTTTAAACGATGCATAGCCATTTTATCATTTCTTAAATCTATGCCGTGATCTTTTTTGAACTCTTCGATCAGCCAGCTGATTATTTTATCATCGAAATCATCCCCGCCCAATCGGTTATTCCCGCTGGTGGATTTTACTTCAAATACCCCGTCGCCTATTTCCAGAATGGAAACATCGAAAGTTCCTCCCCCCAGGTCAAATACTAAAATTGTCTGGGTACCTTCTTTGTCAAGTCCATATGCCAAGGCTGCAGCAGTAGGTTCATTAATAATCCGCAGTACTTCCATCCCCGCGATTTTACCTGCATCTTTGGTTGCCTGACGCTGAGCATCAGTAAAATAAGCCGGTACCGTAATAACTGCTTGTGTGATAGGCTGGCCAAGATACGCTTCCGCATCTGTTTTTAACTTCTGTAGTATCATCGCTGATATTTCCTGCGGTGTATACTTTTTCCCATCAACTGATACTGTATAATCAGTACCCATTCTCCTTTTTATCGAGACAACAGTACGTTCCGGATTAGTAATCGCTTGCCTTTTGGCTATTCTTCCTACTAATCTTTCATTGGTCTTTGAAAAGCCTACCACTGAAGGGGTGATTCTTTCACCCTCAGCATTAGCTATAATAACTGCTTCGTTTCCTTCCATAACTGCAATAGCTGAGTTGGTTGTTCCCAGATCAATTCCAACTACTTTACCCATCAATAACACCTCCAAATTATTTATATAAAAGTTTAATGAATAGCTTAATTAACCGCTTACTTTAACCAGACTGGGCCTTATGACCCGCCCTTTCATAATATAACCGCGCTGCAATTCATCGGTTACAGTATTTTCAATATAATCTGATCCAGTTTCTACCGTCAGGGGCTGGTGGAACTGGGGGTCAAAAGGTTTCCCCACCGCATCGATCGGTTCAACTCCTTCTGCCTTTATCAACTCGTGCAGGCTGTTATTGATCATTTCAACACCTTTAAACAGTGCTTCATAATTCTGATCTCCGGCAGACATATCCAAGGCTCTTTCCAAATCATCGATAACAGCTAAAATCTTTTTGATAACCGGCAGGGTAGCAAACTGTATATATTCTTCCCTCTCCCGCACCGCTCTCTTCTTCATATTTTCCACATCGGCCAGCAAACGCAGATATAATTCACGGTTTTTTTGCGCCTCTTCCTGATGCTTTTCCATCTCTGTTTTCAGGCGTTTAATTACTTCATTCTCTTCATTCGCTTCTTTCATTAATGATTCGGTATCTTCGCTGTTATCAATAACTTCTTTTAATTCTTCCTCAGTCACATATTTCACCTCTATTCCTGAGTAATTGTATTAAAGCCAGCATCACCTGACTGCATTTTTATAACTGCATTAATCCGCAAAACTGCAGTTGCTACTTCGCCGGCCGCCTTAAAAGCATATGCTTTGACCAAAGTCGGATCTGCCACGCCAGCCTTAAGCATGTCAGTTGTTTCCCCGCTGTCGCAATCAAAACTGAAGTAAGGGGAATCATATTTCTTTTGAGCTTCAATTACTTCTCCCAGCTTTTCCAACGGGTTAAAGCCGGCATTGGCCGCCATACAGCAAAAAGGCCTTAGCAAAGCTTCTTTGACGCATAATATCCCATAGCTTTCCATTCCGGAGTGATTTCTGACCAGAGTTTCCAATTGACTGGCTATCCAAACTTCAACGGCACCTCCCCCTGGTACGATTCCTCCTTTTATCGAAGCTTGCACCGCAGCAGCTGCATCTTTTGCCATTCTTTCTCTTTCATCTGCTATTTCCTCAGTTGCTGCACCGATCAATAAAGTCACCCACTCCTGCCCTTTTCCGGCCAGAATATAAGTATGCTCCAATTTCTCATCGGTTATTACCTGTTCGGCAGCGCCAATATAATTTTTAAGTATTTCTTTATCACTGTTCAATACATTTCTTTTGATCCTGCGGGCTCCTGTATGGAAGCACAGTCTTTCGATTTCCCGTCCGGATACCCTTTGTACAGCTATAATACCCGCTTGGTATAAAATATGTTCAGCCATATCATCAATAGTACCGCTTACTGCGATAACATTAATACCCAGTTCCATAAATTTACCCAGATTGGCAGCAAAGCGTTCCCGGGCCTGCAAGTAGTGACCGAAACCGGCTTCAGTTCCAAGCGCCTGTCCTTCTGTTTCGTCAGGTTTTAAAGCATCGTCCAGAACTAATATTTTGGCATCAGTTAATACTTTTGGCATATCTTTGTTTACCGGCTGCCGGTTGATCAAAACTCCTGAAAAAACCTTACTGTCGGCAAACTCTTTGGCGGTTACTGCCTCAGAAAATTTATAATCTTTGTCATTTAACCTGTCAAACCCCAGTTTTTGCGCCCCGGCAACCACCAGCTCCGCCAGGTCAAGATGGCCGCGGCCGGCAATTGATGCTATATCACTAAGCACCTCATCGTTAAAATCCTTTACTGGCATGCTTTTTTTCATTAAAACTTCCAGGGCTTTGTTTATTCCCAGATTAATGCCAGATATTACTCTGGTGACCGGAACACCTTTTAGAACCTGTTCCGCTCCCTGAGATATTAAGGCACCGGCAATAACAACCGCAGTGGTAGTACCATCCCCCACCTCAGCCTGCTGAGCCCGGGCTGTGTTGATGATCATATGAGCAACCGGGTGGGTTACATCCATGAGTTTTAAAATTGTTACCCCGTCATTGGTAACAATTACATCACCGAAATTATCCACCATCATTATATCCAGCCCTTTTGGGCCTATAGTTCCCTCAACCGCCCGCGCAATGACCCTGGCCGCACTGGCATTGTTGAGTAATGTTTCAAACCGATCTTCTCTGTAGTTGTCAGCAAGTTTGTTTTCGCCCATATTTCCTCCTGCCCGGCAGTTGATAGAGTTATTTTTTCAATTTTAAAGCCTTTTCTATAGCACTGCGAACAGCTTCTACTGTCCCCGCTGCTTTCCAGTATTCCATTCTCACCGGACCAATCAACCCTATTGTACCTGGTTCGCCAAAAGATTTATAACCTGCATAAACCAGGCTGAGATCTTTTATATCATCAGTTTTATTCTCATGGCCGATAGTTATATCAACCTCTTCACTCATATTGGACGGAATTAAATCTTTAAAACCGTCACTGGCTTCCAAAAGAGTCAATATCCTGCGTAATTTATCCAAATCTTTGAATTCCGGTTCATTTAAAATATTAAGGGTACCACTGACTAATAATCTTTCGTCACTGTTGTTTTTTAACAGATAGTCGATTTCCTGTAAAGCGCGGTCGACAATACGCCGTTTTTGTTTCAGGCTTTCCCGCAGGTATTGCAGATCACTCCGATTTATTCCATTAATTTTTTTATTTTTTAAAACCTGATTAAATATCCGCCCTATCTGCTCTAAATCCTCCTGCTCAACAGATCCGGGAACATCTATTTTCCGATGTATTATCATACCCGTATCAGTTACTAAAAGGATCAGGGCTTTTTCTTTTTCCAAAGGCACCAACTGTATTGACCTGAATTCTTTAAACTTAACCGATGGGACAACTACAAACGATGCGTAATTGGTGACCTGTGACAGAAAATAACCAATCCTGCCGATAAACTCATTTAATTCATCAGCGTTATCATCTATCAGTTGATTTAACAAATCAATTTCTGTGTCAGACAGTTTTTGTTTTTCCATTATATAGTCAACATAATAGCGGAATCCGGTTTCCGAAGGAATCCGACCGGAGGAAGTATGCGGCTGTTCCAAGTAACCCATGTCCTCCAGATCAGCCATTTCGTTTCTCACCGTTGCCGAACTTATATTAAGAGCATATTTTTTAACTACTGCCCGTGAACCTACCGGTTCAGCAGTTTCTACGTAATCTTTAACGATGGATTCTAATATTTTACGTTTTCTTTCATCCAGAGTCATTTTCATTCACCACCTGTTAGCACTCTCATCAGATGAGTGCTAATAGTATTTCCTAAAAAATATCATCTGCGCGACTCTTTGTCAAGCAGACAAATCAGGCAACAAAATGGCAAAGAACTTCGTTGGAGAGGAAATATCCCCTCCTGGTCAAAGCCAGCTGCCCATTGTTTAAATTAAGCAATCCTTTTTCAATATTGTTTTTGATCTCATAGCTATATTCTTTAATAAAATCTATATCAAAACGTTTATTTATTTCTTCTATATTGATTCCCTGACTAAGACGCAGGCCCAGAACTATTGCATCAGCCAATTGTTCTTTTAATGACATATTTTCTAATTCTTCGGTCGGCGGTAATTTACCTGACCGGAGCGATTCCATATAATTAAACAATTCGGGTTTATTGATATATCGCCGGTTGTCCATATAACTGACGGCGCCGGCACCAAATCCCAAATAATTTTTGCTCTGCCAATAAAATATGTTATGGCGGCATTCATAGTCAGGCAAGCTGAAATTGGAAATTTCGTATTGTTTAAAACCGCCAGCTGTCAATTCATCAATAGTGACCTCATACATAGCCGCTTCAGTTTCTTCATCAGCAAGCGTTAAAAGTTTTTGCTCCGCCTGCCTGGCCATAATGGTCTGCGGAGCTAATTGCAGCAAGTAGGCAGAAATATGGGCTGGTTTGAGTTCCATGGCCTTTCTTAAATTAGTCTCCCAGCTTCTAATAGATTGTCCAGGTATGCCGTAAATTAAATCCAGATTAAAATTTTCTAACCCGCACTTATATAATATTTGTACAGAAGATAAAATATCCTCAGCGTTATGCACGCGCCCTAAAACGGTTAGTTCATCATCAGCAAAACTTTGCGCGCCCAGAGAAATCCGGTTAACTCCGGCGGTTAAATATTCCTCCATTTTGGGCAAATTTATAGTGGCAGGATTAGCTTCAACGGTAATTTCAACCTCTGATGAGACAGGAAAAACAGCTGCTATTTGCTGCAGAATGCCGCTTAACTGCCGGGCGGATAATAAACTTGGAGTTCCTCCCCCCAGGAAAATAGTGGACACCATCAGTTCATCCCGCCAGGCTGCTGTTTCAATTTCTGTCACCAGCGCCTGGCAGTATTGATCAAGCAAGCTTTCATCAGTATCAGGCAGTGAATAAAAATCACAATAGTAACATTTTTTCCGGCAAAAGGGAATATGTATGTATACCCCGATCGCTTTCTTTTCCTGTTTCATCCCTGTCATGATACTCCCTCATGTCAATCCTTAATATTCAATACTGTCATGAAAGCTTCCTTAGGTACTTCGATATGGCCGATTTGTTTCATGCGTTTCTTGCCTTCTTTTTGCTTCTCCAGCAGTTTTTTCTTTCTGGTGATATCCCCGCCGTAACATTTAGCCAGAACATCCTTACGCATTGCCTTAATACTTTCCCGGGCAATAATGTGTGAACCTATCCCAGCCTGTATCACTACTTCATACATCTGCCGCGGTATTATTTTCCTTAGTTTTTCAACGATTGCCCTGGCCCGGTAAGATGCTTTTTCCTTATGCACTATAAAGCTGAGAGCATCAACGATTTCACCATTCAGCAATATATCCATTTTAATCAAATCAGAAGCTTCGTAACCGCTGATTTCATAATCAAGTGAGGCATAGCCTTTGGTTCTTGATTTCAGTCCGTCAAAAAAATCGTATAGAATTTCTGCCAAAGGCAGCTTATAGTTCACCATAACCCGGTGGGTTGTCAGGTATTCCAGGTTTATGAATTGACCGCGTTTTTCCTGGCAAAGTTCCATAATAGTACCCACATAATCATTCGGTACCATAATTACAGCTTTTACATATGGCTCAAAAACTTTCTCTGTTTTTTGGGGTGCCGGCCAGTGGTTAGGGTTTTGCACCAGTACTTCGCTGCCATCAGTCAGAGCTACTTTGTAGATAACACTGGGAGCAGTAGCCAGCAAACTCAAATTATACTCCCTTTCCAGACGTTCTTTTACGATTTCCAGATGCAGCAAGCCTAAAAAGCCGCAGCGAAAGCCAAAGCCTAAAGCATCCGAAGTTTCCGGCTCATATAATAAGGAAGCATCATTCAGCTTCAATTTCTCCAAAGCTTCCCGCAATCTTTCAAAATCATTATTTTCCAGGGGATAGAGGCCACAAAAAACTACCGGTTTGACTTCCTGATAACCTGCCAAAGGCAGGGCAGCAGGATCAGCAGCACCCGTTACCGTATCGCCGACCTTGGTGTCGGCCACATTCTTGATCCCCGCCGCCAGGTACCCAACTTCACCAGCTTTTAAGCTTTCAACTTCAGTCATATAAGGTGAAAGAACCCCTAACTCAATAACTTCGAACTCTTTGCCGGAATACATCATCTTGATCATTTGTCCTTTAGCGACCTGACCTGACATTACTCTTATATAGCAGATCGCCCCTTTGTAGGGATCAAAATAGGAATCAAAAATCAAAGCCTGCAACGGAGCGTTTTCATCCCCCCGGGGAGGCGGTATATGTTTAATTATCGATTCCAGCACTTCCTCAATACCAATACCTAATTTGGCAGAGATAGGTACTATGTCGCTGCGCTCGATACCTAAAACGTTTTCCATTTCCTCTTTAACGATTTCCGGTTCGGCACCCGGCAGATCGATTTTGTTAACCACGCCGATTATCTCCAGATTTAGATCCATGGCCATATATACATTAGCCAGGGTTTGCGCTTCGATCCCCTGGGTAGCATCTACTACTAAAAGTGCCCCTTCGCAGGAGGCCAGGCTTCTTGATACTTCATAGGAAAAATCAACATGTCCTGGTGTATCGATCAGGTTGATTATATAGTTATTTCCGTCTTTGGCCAGATAATTCAGCCTGACCGGCTGAAGCTTGATAGTAATGCCTTTTTCCCGTTCCAGGTCCATCTTGTCTAAAAACTGTTCCTTCATTTCCCTTTCGGTCAAAGCTCCGGTCAATTGCAACAGGCGGTCGGCCAAGGTCGACTTGCCATGATCGATATGCGCGATTATACTAAAATTTCGAATTCTGTTCTGCACAAAAAACCTCCGGTTTTATAAAAGACTATTGGATTAAATTATAACCGATTCAGCAGGATTATAAAATTTAATTAATGCTGTTTTTGGTCTCCGTATCTTACACTGCGGATTGGATTTCCTGCGCCGGTATAAATCAGGTTCAAAGCAGACCAAGCCTCAGGTTATAAGTGGCAATACCTTTATCATTCTGTTAGTATTAAAGGACAATGAAAGGGGGTTTATATTTGCAAATTGTACTTTATCTACTTCCATTTCTGCTTTTAGCTTATTATTTATGGATCAACTGGTCCTCACTGAAAACCAAGCCACTTATACCAGTACTTTATATCGTGGGTATTCTGCTTTGGCTCAGTGGTATGGCAGTATTTTCATCCAATCCCCAATATGCCTCTCTGGTCAGATTGGCCGGGATAGTAATAATTCTGCTCGGCGTAGTTATTGATACCGTTCACTATAAGAAAAAATCTTCCTGAAAATCTACAATAAAAAATTATAAGGGGGGAATGGGAATCCCCCCTTATAATTTTTTTGTCAGGCAGATACTATTGCAGAAAAACGGCCTGAAATATATTAATGTACCTGATGAAGTACTGTATTATATTATCAGCTGATTGCCGGGTCTTTGATTCGATAAAATCTATTCTTTCATATAACCTGTCCCGGTCATAAGCATAGCTCTCTCCCATAATATATATAAATACACTATCCTGTTCATAATCAGCACCAATTACGGCCTGGCGATTTTGTCCGGTCAATTGGTTTATTGCCCCGTTACCTATATTCAAAGCTGTTCCAACTAATATGAGCAATAAAAATACTATTAAATAACGCCCCAAATTAATCACGAATTTTCCTCCTCAAGTATTTCCAGTATAATATCTGCCAGAAGTTCTGCGGAATAATTAACTTCCGCCATTGAATTATAATCACTACCCAATTCCAAAAGCAAGCTTTGCGGGTGAAATTCCTGATTATAAGTTCCTGCTTTGGTTCTGATGCCCTTAATCAGGCCCGGATACAATTCCTGACCGGCAGCAGCAATCTGTTCGGCAAAAGCATAGTTTTTTTCCCAGTTTGGGTGTTCCTTTCGTTCATCAGTCCCAACTATGATAAGAACCGGCGCCGCATTTTTACCATTGAATTCAACTGTCTGGGCTTTAGCAAGACCTGGTATACTGTCACGATGAATATCAAACAGCCACAAATTCTGGTTATTCGATTCAAGTATTTTTTTGACCGTAGCCCGTGAATTTGTATAACTTTGATTATAATCCGGATAATCATGGATAGTTTTTATATACTCTGCTTTTATCCCTTTTTGGTTCAAATTGCTGGCTATCTGTGCGGCTGCCTGGTTAACCAGCCCATACCTGCCTCCATTCAGGTTAGCCATGCCGCTGTCAGGAATATAGCTCTCGCTGCTGTGAGTACAATAGAGTACCACTCGATATTTTTTTAATCTTTCAAAATTAACTGCTTTGGTGTTGATATCTGTTTCCGGCAAATTGATAGCAGGTAATTCTATATTATTATCCTTATTCCTGCTGACATTGGCTTGTATATATCCCGTTTCGGAATATGCCAATGCCTGTATATTGGCAGTTAATAATTGCCGGGGTATTTTTTGGTTAAAATAATCCCTGACATTGATATTATTAGTATCTCCAGCCAAAACAAAACTGGTTTTTTTTAATAATTCATTACAGATTCTTTCATCCATGGTTATATTATTGAATGGCCTGAAAATATTAGCTGCTTGTTTAAGGGGGCTTGCGGATAAATAATAACTGTTTATATCAATACTTACTCCGGTGATCAAACAAAATATAAAAATTTGAGTAAATATGAGACTTTTGATCAAAACCGCAAAATTATTAGTCATCCTGTCCCACCCTTTCTGTGATTAACCTATTTAATTTTATGGTTAATCGCCAGGGAGTAGAACCGATATAGTACGCTGCTGAAAGGAAAAACTGCCCTTTTTATTGCAATTTATTTTTGGTAGTGCTATAGTATTTCTGTTGACGAAAATTTGAGGAGGTGAAAGTGTGGCAAAAAGCAAAACACCGGCTAAAAGAGCCAGAATTGCAGAAGCAAATCGTCTTAGAAATAAATCTTACAAAACAAAATTAAAATCATCAATCAAAAAATTCGAAGAATCCATCAATCAAACTGATGTTGATATGGAAGCAGCCAAGAGTAATTTGTTACAGGCAACCTCCCTGATCGATAAAAGTATTAATAAAGGAATTCTTCATAAAAATACTGCAGCTCGTAAAAAATCTGCCTTAAGCAAAAAATTAAATAAAATAGCTGAATAAAAGAAAACCTGTCTTGCGGCAGGTTTTACTTTTTACAAATATTTTCTCCCTCTCTGTATTCTATTTCCTTAAACATATTTCATATATTAAAGATTCCATTACCAGCAGATTATCCTTTCCCGTCCTTTTAACATCTTTATCGGCCTGCAGACAAGCAGCAAATACTTGTCTTAGCTCCTTATCAGTAAAGTTGCTTAACCATCTTTCCATGTTGCGTACCTGAAATCCCTGCATTTTAGTCTTGTCAGCAATTTCTCTGCTGGTGTAACCCTTTTCTTTATAATACTTCACCTTACCAAAATTGATGAATTGCTTGATTATCATAAACAGCGCTACGATCAACGGCTGTTCCTGATCGACGTACTTGTGCAAATTGGTTATGGCAGCCTGCGCATTGCGCTTAAAAAGTTCATCGGTTATTCTGAAAATCGTAGTGTTTTCTATTTTGATCAGATCTTCGTCAAAATCTGCCTGAGTAATTTTTCGGCCATTTGCAATCAAGCAGGTTTTTTCGATCAAGTTCTTCAGATAATACATATCCTGTCCGGTAGAAGCCAGAAGAGCAATTACTCCTTCATCTGCCTTTGAACCCCGGTTGGCAAACTGATCACTCAGCCATTTTTTCAGCTGAGACGGCTCCAGGCTTTTACATTCAATAACGTTCAGGTTTTTGCTGAATGCTTTTATAACAACATTAGCAGGAGAATATTCTTCTGCAGTCAAAATGATGAATTGTTCAGTTGCCGGTGACTGTAAATAGTTGCTCCACACCCGGGCTGTTTCCTCTATTTTGCTGTTTTTGCGTTTGCTTTTAGTCAGCCAGAAGGGCCTTTTAATAATTATTATTCTGGCCAGTGAAAATAATTGAGTAAACTCAAGGGCCTCCGCCAGATGGGCCGGGCTGATTTCGTCAGCATCCAGGGAAATCGTTTCCGCTTCTTCCCCTTTAGCCGAATTTATTTGACGGATCAGATTTTCTATTTTATCTTCCACCAAATAAGGGTCATGTCCCCAGATCAAAAAAAAGTTGCTGTTCATTATGTCCCTCTTAAGTTTTTTATCTATTATAACAACAACAGGAATATGATACACGTGATTTTCAGGATTCGTTTTTCCCGGTATGATATAATCAAAAGCGGATGCCATAATTGCAATTTATAGGGGGGGCAGCATTTTGGGGATAAACTATGATGTTATTATTGTAGGTGCCGGCCCGGCAGGAATTTTTGCCGCTCTGGAATTAACCAGCCTCGGTGTTGATAATATCCTTATACTGGAAAAAGGCAAGCCAGTTGATAAACGCTGCTGTCCCATTGGCAGCAATACTCCCAATTGTATTGAGTGCAAACCTTGTTCGATCATGAGCGGTTGGGGAGGTGCGGGTGCCTTTTCAGACGGCAAATTGACTTTAACTACTGAATTTGGCGGCTGGCTGCAGAATTATACCGGCCGGGACAATCTGGAGCAGTTAATTCAATATGTTGATGATATATATGTAGCTTATGAAGCTCCTGACCGTGTATTTGGCCGCGACAGCGATATAGTTAAAGACCTGGAATTAAAAGCTTCTCGTGCCGGCCTGCGCTTGGTTCCGGCCGTAATTCGCCACATGGGCACGGAGAACACCAAAGCGGTATTGAACAATATGTATAAGGCACTGCAGGGAAAAGTAACGATAAAAACCGGGGAAAGTGTCACCGAAGTCATAGTAAAAAATAAACGGCTGAAAGGGGTAAAAACTGACCAGGGAGTCTATAGATCTCCGGCAGTAATTTTAGCTCCAGGTCGTGACGGAGCCGAGTGGTTTTCTGAGCAGGCCCTGAAACTTGATATCCCCCTTAAAAATAATCAGGTTGATTTGGGAGTAAGAGTTGAAGTCCCTGCCGTAACCATGAAGGAGTTCACCGATAATATATGGGAACCAAAAATTTATTTCAACACTAAAGAATTCGATGATTTAGTCAGAACGTTTTGTGTTAATCCCAATGGCTATGTGGTAATGGAGAACACTAACGGGATAATTACTGTCAACGGCCATGCATATGCTGACAAAAAAAGCACCAACACGAATTTCGCTCTGCTTCTAAGCCAGGAATTTACAGCACCTTTTGATAAACCGATCCTGTACGGACGCTCTATTGCCAGCCTGGCCAATATGCTCAGTAAAGGTATCATAGTACAGCGATACGGCGATCTTAAACGCGGCCGCCGTTCAACTGACAACCGTCTGGCAAGAGGGCTGGTTGTACCTACCTTAAAAGGAGCAGTTCCGGGTGATTTGTCACTGGTGCTCCCTCACCGCTATATGGTCGGCATCAAGGAATGTCTGGAAGCTCTGGACAGAGTTATGCCCGGTGTTGCCTGTGATCACACTTTACTATACGGCACCGAGGTTAAATTTTATTCCGCCCGCCCCGAATTAGACAATTCTCTGCAAACTAATATAAAAGGTCTTTGGGCGATCGGCGATGGCGCCGGTGTTACCCGGGGATTGATCCAGGCCAGCGCTTCCGGTATAATTGCTGCCCGCGCCGTGTCAAAAGCTTAAATAAGTAAGTTATTGGAATTTAAGCCAGGCCAAGGTTCTCTTCAGTGAATAATTCAGGTTAAACAGCATGATAAATTTTAGTTTGTTTTTTTCCTGCAATTCCCGCCATAACCAGATAAAAAAGAATACCGACAAGAAAAATGCCAGCAATTCAGACAGGGAAAAAGCCAGCCAGACTCCATTCAGGCCAAAATATTGCGGCAAAATGATTATCAGCGGATAAAAAAACCCTAGATTTCTGATCAATGAAAACCACATGGCCGTTGCCCCTTTTCCTATAGCCTGCAAAACAGTATAAAGAATAATAATTGGCCCCATCAGAGGCATAAATATCGTCCCTAATCGCATACACGCAATGCCCAAAGTAGTCAGTACCTCATCCCGGGAAAAAATACTCATGATCCACTGAGAATTATATTGCATTACTATAAATGCAGTGATCGTAAATAATGCAGCCAGAACCGAGGTTTTCAAAAATACTTCCTTAACCCGGTCCAGGTTACCGCTGCCATAAGCAAATCCGGCAATGGGCATAGTTCCCTGAGTCAGACCATAAACCGGCATAAATAAAAATGACCTGCTTCTTAAAAAAATTCCCAGGGCAGCAACAGCATTATTGCCATACCCGGCTAAGACTTTATTCAATACTGTCATGACGAAAACTCCCGCCATTTCCATAATTATAGTTGGGAAACTCACCTTGAAGATATCATATACTACTGCCAATTCAAGGCGAAAATGTTGCAGTCGCCAATTCATATAATTCCGGTTGGTATTAACCGCTATTATTACTTGTAAGGAACAAATCATCTGGGCCAGCACCGTAGCTAATGCCGACCCGTTCAGGCCCATGCCTTTTACCGGACCATAGCCGAAAATCAGCAGCGGGTCTAAGGCAACATTAATTAAAATGCCGGTTAAGGCAATAATCATAGGCAAAAAAGTATTTCCTTCGCCCTGGATTACACTGGTCAGCATTATAGGGATAAATATGAAAACAGAACCATATAAAATAATTTGCAGGTAATCTTTTATGGCATGAAACAGTTCCGGCGTACATCCAAACAGGATTAAAAGGTCATTGAGATAAAGACGGGCAGCAAGTATTGCCAGCAAGCCATAAATCATGCATATAAGCACCCCATGCCAGGCAATATTGTCTGCTTGTTTCAAATTTCCGGTACCAAGCGTTCTGGCAATCAAAGAAGTCAAGCCCACCCCGGTAGCAGAAGCAATTGATACCAGGCAGACCTGAATCGGTATGGAAAAGGTAAGGGCGGCAAGCGACAGCGCTCCCAGTCTGGCCACGAAATAAGTATCGGCCAGACTAAACAGCGAATAAATAAGCATTCCTGCCGTAGCCGGAAAGGATAATTTGCAGAGTAAAAAAGCTATACTGCTATGAGCCATTTGATGATTATTAATATTATCTCCCCCTTCCTAAAATTATGAGGAAAGGGCAGATAATATTATGCTTTGGGTTTTGTCATGCTATTTCACTTAAATGTTTCGATCTTGCCGTTACTGTCAAAATAAATGTTACCCTGTTTATCAGTCCGCAGTATTCTTATATCTTGTTCCTCCAAGGTCGTTAGCACATCGGAATGAGGATGTCCGAAATTGTTTTTGCCAACACTAATAACTGCCCATTGGGGGCTTATCTGCTTATATAAATTTTCGCTGAATGAGAAGCGGCTGCCGTGGTGGGGAACTTTTACAATGTTTACCGGGGTTAAAAGGTCTTCCGTCACCAGTTCTTCCAACTGTTCCGTATCTAAATCGCCGGTTAATAACACTGACAAATCCGGATTGTCAATTATCATTACCAATGATTCCTGATTATAATCTGCCTCGGTCTTTTCACCAGTTTCCGGATAAAGAACCTTTATAATAAAGTTTTTTTCGATATTTATGACTTGGCCCTGATGAAGCTTTACTATATTGCTCCGCTTCCTTTCGGCGTACTCCCTGATCAAGTCATATTCAAGCGCCTCACTGAGTGTTTGCGGTATTCCCAAATGATCGACCTGCAATTCCGCAACGACTTTTTCCAATCCGGTCAGATGGTCAGTATCAGGGTGGGTGTTAATTGCCATAAAGATCTCTCTGATCCCGCGATGATGCAAATAAGGCATCAAGCGGGTCGAGGCTACATCATAAAATTGGCTGCCCCCTCCGTCTATCAGAATGAATTTCCCCCGGGGGGTTTTGATCAAAATGCTGTCCCCCTGCCCTACATCAATAAAAACCACTTCCATGACCCCACGGTTAAAAAGACTGGCCGGCAGACATAAAACCGTTATGAAAAGCAAAATCATTAAAAGGCCGGCATAAAAATATCGTACTTTAATAAAACCTTTAACGGCATAAAGAGTTAATATCAATCCGGCATAATATATTATTATACCGGCTATTGAAGGAGTAGCCACCCATATATAAGCCAGGGGAAGATTTTTAAATACCGCGTTGGACTGAATTATTATCTCGTTAAAAAGCCCGGCCGGGTAGATGATCAATGTCGCCAGGCCAGGCAGCACCGGGGCTGAAACCAGGGCAAAAAAGCCCAAAATAACACTGGCCCCGGCTGCATATGTAATTACTATATTGCTTACCAAAGCTACCGGGGTCAATATGTTGAAATGCCAGGCTATCATTGGCAATACTGCCAGTTGTGCGCTTAATGGTATCAGGAGCAAATCCCAGAATAACTGATGGTTTTTAAAATACTGCCTTAAAATCGGAAAAATATAAACCAGCCCGAAAGTAGCCAGGAAGGATAACTGGAAAGATATTTTAAAGAGTGCCTGCGGATCAAAAAACAGAATAATAATTCCTGCCAGCCCAAGACTGTTCAGCATTTGATTTTCGCGGCCAAAATAATAAGCTGTCAGGCCTGTCACCGCCATTAAAGAAGCTCTGGTTACAGATACCGGCCATCCGGTCAGGGTGCCATACATAGCTATTGTTATAATGCTGAAAAGAAACTTCTTGCGTTTGGACATCTTAAGCAAAGCGGTGATCCAGCCGCATAATAGTACTAAAAATCCTACATGCAGGCCCGATACCGAAAATATATGGATTATTCCGGTTTTTTGATAATCGTTATATAGCTCATCGTCAATACTGTCAACTTTTCCCAGCAGCATACCCAGCATTACCGCTGCTTCCTCAGCCGGGAGAGCATCACTTATGACCTTCACCCCCTGATTGCGAACGGAGTTTATAACCTGGTAAAAACCCCGGGCCGGTTTTATTATTTTAATAGCTTCCGTTTCCTGTACCGAAAGGGTATAAAAAATATTCTCGTGCTGCAGATAGGCAGGATAATTGAATTGTCCCGGATTACCAGGAGGATCAGGCGGTTTCAAGGAGCCTGTTATCAATATTTGGTCACCCCGCTGCAAATTGCTGTTAAAAGCCAGGAAAACCTGAATCTTCTTCAGATACTGGTTGGGATGATCAGTTTTCAGAATAAATTTACCGGCGTTATCTTCATTTTCAGGATAATTGCTGACCATGCCTTCGATGGTAAATTCTTCGTTTACCGGCAGGGAGTCTGGTATTTCTGTCCAGTTAAAATTAGCCAGCAGCACTCCGGTAATCATGATTATTATGGAATAAACAGCCAGACGGGAATAGGAAGTGAAGGCAAATACCAGCAGCAATATCCCCAGAGTAATAAAAAACAGCTGCCATAACTGATAAAACCCCAGCAATAATGAAACAGCCAGGGCTATAAATATATAAAAAATCGATCTGTCCATGCATTTTACCTGCAGAGTTTATTTGACCACAATCATCTCTTTAATATCAGCATATCTTTTATCACCTATGCCGCTGACGTTTTTAATTTCTTCTATATTTTTAAAGGCACCGTTTGACTCACGGTAATCGATTATACGCTGAGCTAAAGTCGGGCCGATGCCGTTTAAGTTAGATGACAACTCTTCAGCTGTAGCCTTATTTATATTTACTTTGCCGCTTTTATCTACAGCGGAGGCGGATAAAAACTGGTAATCCTGCGGCACTTCAGTTTCTCCCTGGGCAGGAATATATATTGTTTCTTCATCTTCAATTACGCGCGCCATTTCAACATATTTCAGTTCAGCATTTTCCAAAGGGCAGGCCATTTCAAGCGCTTCATAAATCCTGGCTCCGGCAGAAAAAGAGTAGACACCAGGGTTTTTCACCGCACCGGTAATATAGGCTTTAATCTCTGTTTCCTCTTCCTCCGGTGTAGTCTGCTCAGCAACATCCTCCTCCTGGGTGATACTTAGCTGCAGGTCTTCTGCCGCTGCTGAACGGTCATGTTTAATTTCCGCGTATTTGACTCCGGCAGCAAAAACCAAAATCAAAATGATTACGAATCCGGCCAGGATTCGTTTATCGAAATGCATACCATTTCCACTCCTTTATTGCATCATTCTCTTTATTTTGTTAAATTCCTCCATAATATTTTAATTTATGTATTTTTGGCATGAAAATAGTCCCGTTGTGAATGAGCCGCTTAATTCAGACAGATGTCTGTGATTCGGCGCGTAATTTCATAAACGGGACTATATTTACCGGTTGTTTTTAAGCAGGATTTAATCCTTTTCGTAACTGCTACACAAACTCTCTTCTTCTGCTATACCACTATGAACGTGATTACAGGGAGAAACTTCAATGCTTTTCAGTGAACAAAAATCACTGTTTTCATTATACTTACAGCTGGCAACTGAACATTTAATAGTCTGTTTGCCTTTCACGTCCAATTAAATTCCTCCTTTTTTTAATTATATGATTATTCTCTGCCTATATAAGGCGCTTTATACTTGATTTAATGAACCGAAAATACAGCAATTATGTTAATCGTTTTATAAAAGAGCAACAAAAAGCAGGAGTCAAAGACTCCTGCTTTTACAGTTAATTATTTCTTAGCCTTTTTTGGTGCTGCTTTAGCAGCTTTTTTAGCGGCTTTTTTAGCTACGACTGCTTCCTTAAGAGACTTGCCGGGTTTAAATGCAGGAACTTTAGTAGCAGGTACTGTAATTTCCTGGCCACTAGCTGGGCTTATGACTTTTCTTTCTTTGCGATCACGGACTTCGAAGCTCCCGAAGCCGATAATCTGAACTTTTTCACCATTGGCTAAGGCCTGTTGGATAGTATTCACTACGGCATCCAACACTTTTGCTGCGTCTTTTTGGGTAATTTCTGCTTTCTCAGCAAGTGATTTTACAAGTTCCGATTTGTTCACGACATAATCCTCCCTTTAAAATTAATTAGGTATATTTTACTATATTCCGCAAAAAAGCGGTAAATCCTGCTATTTAATTCATATTTTTTTAATTTTTTTTAATATTTTAAACTTGTATTAATTACATTCTGCCATTTCAGCAACGATTTTATACATAAGAAACCCTTATTATTGGGTTTTTCATCGCAGATATTCTTTTTCTTCTTATATAAAATGTCTTAATCAGCGCATTAAAGATTCTTTAAAAGTTTTATAAATATTTAAAAACAGGTTCGTTTTTCAGTGTAAAAATTTCAATTTCATTGTCCGCATGATTAATCTGTGCCATTAATAAGCTCTTAATATAGGGGACAATTATTTGTTCGGTTTCCTGGTGACCGGCATCGATTACTGCCAGCCCAAATTTATTTGCCTCCTGGGCTTCATGATATTTTATATCACCGGTAATCAGCAAGTCTATATCCTGGGTAATAATTTTCGGTATTAAACTGGCTCCGGAACCGCCAATCACCGCAACTTGTCTGATTGTTTTGCCCATTTCGCCGGCAATTTTGATTGTATCCAGATTCAATCTGGCTTTTATTTGCCTGGCACAGGCTTTCAAATCAGCTGTTTCCGGCCATAAACCTTTTCTGCCGATACTGTAAATTTTACCCCGGTTAAGCAGCGGATATACATCGTAGGCTGCTTCTTCATAGGGATGTGCATCTATCATAGCCTGGATGATCCTCTCTATATCATGCTCATAAGCAATTGTCTCCAGACGATATTCATCGGTTTCGGCCAAAATCCCTTGAGAGCCCAAAAATGGCTTAGATCCATCCAGCGGGCGGAAGGTACCGGTTCCGGCAGTCTGGAAACTGCAATCAGAATAATTACCGATATGTCCTGCGCCAGCCTTATTTATAGCTTCTCTCACCTGTTTAAGATGGGTAAATGGAACAAATACGGCCAATTTCACTAACTTGTCCTCTGACCCGGCAAATAGCGGCTGGATATTTTTAAGCCCCAGCTTCTCCGCCAGCACCTGATTCATTCCTGCTTCAGCTGCATCCAGGTTAGTATGGGCAGAATATACTGCCAGATCAGCGGCGATGATTGATTTCAGCAATCTGCCGCCGGGCTTGTTATAATCGATATTTTTTATAGCCTTAAAAAACAACGGGTGATGGGTTATTATCAAATCAGCCTCTGATTTTAAAGCTTCCTCCACCATCTGTTCATCCAAATCCAGAGCGATTACTATTCTTTTAACCTCTTTCTCCCGGGAACCAGCTTGCAAACCAACGTTATCCCAATCTTCAGCCAGATGAAGGGGAAAATATTTTTCCATAATGGCAATAATATCCTTTACCTTAACCATCACTTAGTATCTCCTTAAGCTTGCTTATTTTCTCTTCATATTGCTTCTTTAATATTTTACTCCCTGTAATATCAGTACTTTCCAGGCCTGCTAACGCTACACGATATTTCTTCAGCCAGCTCAGCAAATATTCCTTTACCGCAGCCTTCTGATAATTTTCAAGCACATGCGGACCGACATCCATTTGAAGCGGTGTAAGTTCATACCGTTTTTCTCCCGGACAGGTACTTATAATTACAAACAGGTGCTCCTTTTCCTTTACTACTTGCTCCTGTAAAATGGGCCATCCCTGAGAAGATAAAAATCTCCTTACTGCCTGAGGTTTACTCATGGGCTGCAGTACATAATGCTTAAAACTCCTGGCTTTTTCCAAATCAAATGATAGAATTTCAACAATGGTATCTCCGCCCATCCCTGCCAGAATAACATTAAATACTTCGCTCTGTTTCAGGATCGTAAGACCGTTACCCTGGCGTACTTCGATCTTGTCACTGTATAAACTGGCGGCAACTGTCTCAAGTGCCCGGTTAAAAGGCCCGTTATTTAAATCGCTGATGATCATATAGGGCACGATACCAGCGCTGAGCATATATAAAGCCAGCTTGGCATGGTCAGTACCTATATCTGCCGCTCTTTCGTCTTTAATGACCAACTCAGCAATAGCAGCTATTCTGCTGTCTGCCATTAATTTCATCCTTCCGCTTTATTATCTTATAATATGCGGGATATTTTCATTAAAAGCAAGCTATACGGCAATTAATAAATAACCGGGGCTTTAAGCCCCGGCCAAAACTTTTTAGCATTCTTTTTCATATTGCTGATAGTTTGATCTTTTCTCAATTATTCCTTAGAAAAATTTGCATTCTATGTTATTACCAAACATATAATGGACTAAAAGTTGCTAATTTTTATGCGGAAGACTATAATAAATTCAATTGAATATAAGGGGTGCTGAATCAATTCGGCTGAGAGTGGGCTTGTGAGTCCTAACCCTTTGAACCTGATCTGGGTAATGCCAGCGTAGGAATTTTGGATACGTTTTCAATACTGCACTGGCTTATCTGTCAGGGCAGTTTTTTTATGTTGATTTATGTTGAATTGAATATGGCTGATATCTTTAATAGGTGAGTAAAAAATGAGAAAGTTAAACAACTCAGTTAAATATGCTCCTTACGTTGTATTTATTTTGCTGCTGCTGCTATGGGAAATATCAGTAACAGCAAAAGATACCCCGAGCTGGCTTTTGCCGGCTCCTTCCCAAATTATTCTGGCCATTGCAGAGTTCAGATCATTTTTGTTTATTCATACCCTGGCTACTGTATGCGAAGCACTGGCAGGTTATTTTTTAGCCGTAGCCCTGGCTTTTATTATAGCACTGGTGTTAAACAACTGCCGTTGGCTCAAATCAGGCTTTTATCCGCTGCTGATGGTGACCCAGACCATACCGCTGATTATACTGGCTATATTGCTGCCTGTCTGGTTTGGGTTCGGTTTCATGCCCAAAATTATAATCGTTGTAATAGTGTGTTTTTTTCCTATTGTTATCAATTTTATCAATGGCCTTGAATCTGTTGACGTTGACCAGTTAAACCTGTTTCGTTCCATGGGTGCCAAACCCCGGGAAACTTTTTTTATGGTCAAGCTGCCGGCTGCTATACCTGCTTTTTTTTCCGGTTTGAGGATATCTGCCACCTACAGCATTATGGCAGCAGTAATAAGTGAATGGGTCGGAGCCAAACAGGGCTTAGGTTATTTCATGACTATTGCGCAAAAAAGTTTCCGTATCGATCAGGTATTAGCTGCCGTGACTGTCATCTGTATATTAAGTCTGCTGCTGGTAAAAATAATCGATTGGTCGGAATATCTGCTGATCCCCTGGAACCGCAGGTCACATACTTATGATGAAAATATTAGTGACTAATAAAAATAAAGGAGGCAAATTAAACTATGAAACGTTGTTCCGTGTTAATCCTATTGTTGCTGGTGGTGTTATTGACCAGCGGATGTAATGAAGGAGATAAACTGACTTCTCAGCCGGATAGCCCGGCTGCCCAGGAAAAAATAACCGTATTGCTGGACTGGGTTCCCAATACAAACCATACCGGCCTTTTTGTTGCCAAAGACCTGGGCTATTACGCTGATGAAGGCCTGGAAGTTGAAATAATCCAGCCCGGAGACGGGGGGACTGCTCAATTGATCGGTGCCGGAACCGGTGAATTTGGCATTAGTTATCAGGAAGATGTCACTGCTGCCAGATCTCAGAATATTCCGGTAGTAGCAATAGCAGCAGTCATTCAACATAATACTTCCGGTTTTGCTTCTCTGAAAAGCAGTAATATAACCACACCGGCAGATTTCAGCGGCAAAACTTACGGCGGTTGGGGTTCGCCGGCAGAAACGGCAGTGCTCAAAGCAATTATGGAAGCAGACAATGCTGATTTTTCCACGGTAAATATAATGAATATCGGTTCATTTGACTTTTTTACCAGCCTGGAAAAAGGGGTGGATTTTGCCTGGATTTTTAAGGGTTGGACCGGTATCGAAGCCCAACTGAGGAATGTGGAACTTAATTTCATCCGTTTGTCTGAAATCGACCCGGTATTTGATTACTATACCCCGGTAATAATCGCCAGTGAAGATACCCTGGGAAAAAATCCGCAGCTGGCGGAAAAATTTATGCGGGCAACCAGCAAAGGTTACAGCTATTGTATTGAAAATCCGGAAAAAGCGGCAGAAATTTTGCTTGATAATGCTCCGGAATCAGACCGGGAATTACTCATTGAATCTCAAAAGTATCTGGCTGCTGAATATAAAGCCGATGCTCCCCGCTGGGGTGAAATGAAGCCGGAAGTATGGAAAAATTACGCCGACTTTATGTTTGCAAATAACCTGATCGACAAGAAAATTAAGGCCGAAGCAGCCTTTACCAATCAATTTCTGCCTTAAAATAACCCGGAAAGTCTTCCATTACTTACGTAAGGAGTCATTATGCAGATAAAAATCAGCTCCATCAGTAAAACTTTTGGAACGGTTCATACGTTAGACAATATATCATTGCAGGTGGATGAGCAGGAGTTCGTAGTTATTTTAGGCCCCAGCGGCTGCGGAAAAAGTACTTTGTTCAATATTATCGCCGGCCTGATAGTGCCGGACAGCGGTCAGGTCTTCATAGATGATGAAGACCTGACCGGCAGGACCGGTAAAATAAGCTATATGCAGCAAAAAGACCTTTTGCTGCCTTCACGCCGACTGCTCGACAATGTCTCGGTTCCGCTCCGGCTGAAAGGCGCGGGTAAAAAGGCTGCCCGCTCGCAGGCTGGAAAATACTTGCCTTTATTTGGCCTGGAAGAGTTTGCTGATTATTATCCCGGACAGCTTTCGGTTGGTATGCGGCAAAGGGCTGCTTTGCTGCGCACTTTTTTATTTTCCAGTGAATTTTTGCTGCTTGACGAACCTTTTGCATCCCTGGACGCCATAACCAGAAGAAAAATGCATTTATGGCTGAAAGAAATTCAGCAGCTTTTTCATTCTGCTATTTTATTCATTACCCACGATATTGACGAAGCTCTTTTACTAGCGGATCGCATTTATATTTTCTCCGAGCGGCCGGCGCATATTAAAAAAGAAATTAAAATTCTGCCAGGCGCCGGCAATGCCGCCATCAAAACAGAAATCCTGGCCTTGTTAGGCTAAAATCAATTCCTTTTCAACTGGTTTTGCCTCTGACTGGGATGCAAGCGATGCTTCCCATTTTTTACATCGGTCCCCCCAGAATGCCAGGGCCTGTTTATTACGTTTGATACATACTACTTCACACTGGTTGGGACATCCATTGCAGTCAATGCTGCTGGTATTAAAATCCCCTTCTAAAATAAAACTGTCACCCTTAAAACAGGTACTTTTCTCTGAATGAATCATCTTTTCCGCTGCCAGGATAGCTGAACCTATTGCTCCCATCACTTCATAATTCTCCGGCACATAAACCGCAACTTTTAATAATTTTTCAAAAGCTTTTCTTAATCCCGCATTCGCAGCTACGCCCCCCTGGAAAACCACTTTGCTTTCAATTTTTTTGCCGTTGGCTACATTATTTAAATAGTTTCGGGCCAATGCTTCGCATAAACCCATGACAATGTCCTCCAAGGGATAACCCATCTGCTGTTTGTGCACCATGTCTGATTCGGCAAATACTCCACAGCGGCCTGCAATTCTTACCGGCTGTTTTGACTTAAGGGCCAACTCACCAAATTGCTCTATAGCAATATTCAAACGTGCCGCCTGCTGATCCAGAAAAGACCCGGTGCCGGCAGCACACACGGTATTCATGGCAAAGTCATTGACGATCCCATCCCGCATAACAATTATTTTCGAATCCTGCCCGCCGATTTCCAAAATTGTTTTTACTTCCGGATAAAATGATGCGGCAGCTACCGCATGAGCTGTGATCTCATTTTTCACCACATCAGCACCCATAAGGACCGCAGCCAGGTGACGTCCGCTCCCGGTGGTACCGACTCCGCTGATTATATCCCGGCCAGGCTCCAGGCTGTTCTTTATTATTTCATAACCTTCTTTGATAGCCCTGATAGGATTACCCTGGGTTCTGAGGTAAACTTTCTTCAACAATTTATGGTCTGCGGTCATCAGTACAAAGTTACTGCTGACGGAGCCGATATCAACTCCCAAATAGCAGCACATTAATTAATCCCCCCTTGTTTTATATTTAAGTTAGTATTAACCCTGCGATTTAACATATCAGTAAATGCTTCCAGCCGGGTATATACACCGGCGGAGCCGGAATGTTCATCGAAGTAAAGGGTCATACAGGGAATACTTTCTTCCTCACTGACCTTATGCAATACTGACTGAGCGACAATTTCCGGCATGCAGGTCAGGGGGCCGACCTGAATTACACCGTCAAAGGCACTGCGGGCAAAACCTACTGTACACCCCACGGTTTCCCTGCCATGGCCTCCGACCCAATAATTAAGATAAGGTGAGGCTTGCCGGTAGACCTGCGCACGGTTTGATTTTTTGATCATTCCCTTGAACAGATGGTCATTGATCCAGTCAGGCAGATAAATGGAACGGGTAACTGCCGCATTCATATGCCCCAGAAAACTGATTATATCAAAATTGCAGGCCGGTTCCAGGACAGTATAAACTTCTCCCACCAAACCTATTTTAAGTACCGGTTGATTATGGCGGGGCAAATTTTCCAAACCGGCAATTGTTTCGCTGCAAACTTGATCAATATCTTTTTTAAAGCAGCAGTTGCCGATAGCTGCCAATCCATTGCCAAAAATTTTATCCGCTCTTTCCTTTTCACTGGTATGGGCTAAATAATATTCATAGGCTTTTTCCAGTTTATCGATGGCATTGATTTGATGCCAGACATATTTCACCACTTTCAGAGTTTCCCATAAAGTCACGTTTTCGCCCATGGCTTTCACCTGATTCAATAATTCTCGTACATTGGAATCAGGTGCTTCCAAAATTATCATTTTGAATTGATAACCCAAATCCTGCAGGATATCCCTTTCCACCTGAGCATAATAGCCAAACCTGCAAGGTCCCCAGCCTCCGGCCATTAAAATGGTGTCCGCCCCGTTTTCCAAGGCTTCGATAAAATTACCGATACTTATTTTCAGGGGCAGGCAGGCAAATTCAGGCGCATATTTTATACCCAGTGCCAATGTTTTCTGGGTAATTGGCGGCGGGGGCACTGCCTCAAGCTGTAATTTCTGCAGCAAGGTTTTTATGGGAATATGAACGTTACCCATGTGGGGAAAAGTTATCTGCATCGTTGGCCATCCTCCTTCGCTTCAACATGTCGCAGAATGCTTCCAGTCTGGTTATCAGTCCAGCTTCACCAGTATGTTCATCGACCGTGATCAACATAAAAGGCTTGCCGGCAATTTTTCGTTCAATGATTTCTCCCACCATCGAATCAGGACCGCAGCCGAAGCAAGCCACATAAATTATGCCGTCCACTTCCTGCCTTTGTGCCATATAAAGAGCGCTGCCCACCATTTTCCGCCCCAGAGTCCAGAAAACTCTTTTGGGCAGCGTTGCAGCCCTGCTCTCAATATCTTGCTTATCCAGAGCTTCGGGCAAAACTACTCTGCAGCCCATTAAACGCAAGCGATCTATTATATTCATACTTATATCCTGGTCATACAAAGAATAACCGTGGCCTAATAAACCTACGGTAAGATCTGAACTGCTATTGAGCCGGGGCAGAGACGTTCCCTCCCAAAGGCTGATAGCCTCTGCCATAGTATGGCCTTGTCCCGTAAGGGTTTTGCAAAATTGCAGTTCTTTACCGGCAGCCTGATAAGCGTCACGGATCAGGCTGGTTTTATTAGTAAAAATTTTTCCGGCTTTTATTATCTCTTTATTCGTCAGCTTATCGTCGCGGCTGAAATCAATAATCGTATCGATTAAAGGCGGAAGATTATCGATCCGTGCCCTTACCATATCAGGAATACCCATAAATTTCGGGCAGATATAGCTTCGTTTTTCCACACTGACAATTCGCGGAATAAACAGATAGTCTATCGATTCCCGGCATAACTGTTTAATATGTCCGAAGTATACTTTAATGGGATAGCAACTTTCATCAACCGTGGACTGAATACCCTGTTCCACGGTTAAGCGGTTGGTAGGTGCAGAAGTTACTACCTGCGCGCCCAGATTAGTAAAGAAACTTTTCCATAAAGGGTAATAATAATAGTAAAAGAGTCCCCGCGGTATTCCTACTCTTTTCAACTTACCTGCTCCTTTCTGCAGTTCCCGGCTGCCGGCTTTTATCCAACGGTTTGAGCGCCTCCGGGCGCATATTTTGCATAGTCACCGGCAAGCGGACCAGAATGGTTTTTAACGCCCGGTAATTGAATGGCAGCACCGGCCATAAGTAAGGAACACCAAAAGATTTGGTCATGATGAGAGAAATAAAAACTAAAACTGCACCGATGATCAAACCGGGTAATTTAAATATACCGGTAACGATTAAGAGAAATATTCTTATCAGACGGTTAGCCATGGCCAGCTCATAGCTGGGCGTACAATACTGGCCAACCGCTGCTACAGCAGTATAAAGAATTACCTCCGGTGTCAGCAACCCTATATCAACAGCGATTTGACCAATCAACAAGGCAGCTATGACCCCTAACGCAGTCGTCATCGGAGATGGAGTATGAATCGCCGCCATCCTTAGCAAGTCGATACTTATTTCCGCAATAACAAACTGCAGTAAAAGCGGCACTTCCCCCACCTCTTTCGGGCCAATAAAACTCAGCGATTGCGGCAGCAATTCCGGCGATATAGCAAAAAGCAGCCAGAGCGGGGTAACAATAAGAGAAGCAATAACCGCAAAAAACCTTATCCAACGTATATAAAGGCCAATCAGCGGCTCCTGGCGATATTCCTCCGCATGCTGGACATGATGAAAATAAGTGACTGGAGCTATTATTACACTGGGCGAAGTATCAACTATAATGATCACATGCCCTTCAAACAGATGTACAGCTGCAACATCAGGCCTTTCAGTATAGCGCACCCGGGGATAAGGGTTCCAGTTACTGCCCCCGACAATAAATTCTTCCACCGATTTTTCGGCCATGGGGATGGCATCGACATTAATATTCTGAATTCTTTCGCTGATAGTTTTAACTAGATCCGGATTACACACATCCTGTAGATAGCATACACAGACATCAGTTTTGGATCGCTGACCGACGGTAAACAATTTTATCCTTAATCTATTATCCCGGACCCGACGTCTTAATAAGGCAGTATTAAAGACCAGGGTTTCAGTAAAGCCGTCGCGGGAACCGCGCACTACTCTTTCAATATCCGGTTCGGCCGGTTCACGGGCAGGGTAAGTTCTGGCATCAATAATAAATGCTTCGTCACAACCATCTACTATCAGGGCAATAGCGCCGGATAAAACAGAATGCAGCACTTTATCGATTTCTTTTACGGTGTTAAGTTCAATATACGGTATCGCTTTGGCGAGCAAAGTTTTAGATATTGAAGCACCGAAAATTTCTTTTTTTAATAACAGCAGGTATTCCATAACCTCGGTTAAGATTTCATCTTTGACAAAGCCGTCAATGCAAAGCAAAGCAGCTTTTTTGCCCATAACTTTTATCTGCCGGGCAACTACATCAAAGCTTTCCCCTTCGCCCAGTTCAGTTTTCAGGCGCGATAAATTTGCCTGGTAATCTCGTTTTAAAAAATCATCCATTTGCTTCTTTGCCAGCTTTAGTTTCACCTCATCTTATGTTTCTCTGGACAGGATCAATGCTATTCTTTAGGATCAAATAAAACTGCTGCCACATAACCAAAAACAATGGCAGCAGTAATACCGGCAGCCGTATTTGCCACTCCTCCGCTGAAAGCCCCCAGGATACCTTTGCTGCCCGCAGCTTCAATTGCCCCTTGGGCCAGCAGGTGGCCAAAACCTGACAAAGGGACCGCCGCCCCGGCTCCGGCAATATCAACTAAAGGCTGGTACAAACCAAGCCCGCTTATGATTGCCCCTATGGATATGTACCCTACCAGTATGTGGCCCGGAGTAATATTGGGCTTGGTAAAATCCATTATTATCTGTCCTGTCAGGCAAAGTAATCCCCCCACTAAAAAAGCCATATAAAGCGGTACCAATTTATTTAATCCTCCTATATGTTTTCAATTGCTACTGCATGAGCAATACCGGGAATGCTTTCCCCCTGAAACATAGTAGTGGGGCTCATCAATGCTCCGGTTCCCACGAACAGCAGTTTATTTATTTCACCCCGCTGCATTTTAGCCAGCAACGGACCGCACAGCATGGCGGCAGAACACCCGCACCCCGAAGCCCCGGCATGCACATCCTGCTTTTCATCATAAAGTAAAATCCCGCAGTCACTGTAATTTGGCGGAGGCACCAGTCCATCCCTGGCAAAAAACTGCCTCAGCAATGCTGCTCCGACACTGCCTAAATCACCGGTAATAATCAGATCGTAATAGTCCGGCGCAAGCTCCATATCCTTAAGGTGCATTTTTATAGTATCTGCAGCAGCAGGCGCCATAGCCGCTCCCATGTTATTAGCATCGGTCTGTCCCATATCTGCAATTTTACCGATCGTAGCCGCAGTTATTTTGGGACCCGGACTTCCGGCCTCCAGGACTGCTGCCCCTGAGGCTGTTGCTGTCCACTGGGCACTGGGTGTTCTCTGTACTCCCTGTTCAACGGCAAAGCGAAACTGACGTTCAGCTGAAAAATGGTGACTCGAGGTAGCAGCAATAACCCGCTGATAAAATCCGCCATCCAGGAGCATAGCCCCCAGAATAAGAGATTCAGCCATCGTCGAACATGCACCATACAACCCGAGAAAAGGTATTTTAAGTAATCGGGCGGCGAAATTGGCTGATGCTGTCTGATTCAGTAAATCCCCGGCCAGTAGAACTTCTGCCTCATCAATTGACCAGCCTTTTTTGCTCATAGCCATTGTCACTGTATCCTGCAATAATTTGCTCTCTGCTTGCTCCCAGGTTTTTTTTCCCAGCAGATAATTATCCAGTTTAACATCAAAACTGTCTCCCCAGGGGCCTTCACCTTCTTTTGGCCCCACAAAGGATGCCCAGGAAACTAAAGCCGGGGGATTTAAAAAATATACCGTTTGCAGGCCTCTTTTTTTAGCTGACACGTTCAACCTCCGCCGGTTAACCGGCAATAACTTTTATAAGTCCGATTATTACTGAAATCACAAAGCCAAATACCAGGGTAGGCCCGGCCACTGCAAATATTTTAGCTCCTACCCCGAAGATATACCCTTCCCTCTTAAATTCCATAGCTGAAGCAACAATAGCATTGGCAAAACCTGTTATAGGAACTATGGTTCCTGCTCCTGCCCTTTTAGCCAGTTCATCATAAAGTCCCAATCCGGTAAAAAGCGCCGCTAAAAAAATAAGCGTCACCGAGGTAATGGAACCGGCTGCTTTTACTTCCATGCCGCTTTTAATCAAATTATTGGTAATGATTTGTCCGGTCATGCATATGAGCCCGCCGATCACAAAAGCCCACAGAGAATTCTTTATATAGGTCGGTTTGGGGTTGACCTGCTTTACCAGGGACTCATACTCTGCCGCTTCCGCCTGCTGCAATTCTTCATTTTGAGGCATATTCAATTCTGTTCACCTCTTGAAGCATATTATTATCATTAAGCTTATTGCTTATGCAAAACAAACAAAAACAGCACCTTTCAAGCATCAGGTGCTGTTTTACATGGTTAAGGTTAATCCAGATAAGCGATCTTTATATTCGCTTTGTATTCAACGATTTTGTTATCCTGGCAATTGGCAGTCCAGTTGTAGACTTCCACTCCGGAAATATTGCGCATACTTCTAGAAGCTTCTGAAACAGCATTTTCAATTGCATCTTGCCAGCTTCGGGTCGATTCTCCGACTAATTCTGCCACTTTGACCTGCAAAATAATACCCCCTTAATTGTTGTTACCATTTATTCTGAGTAACACAAGGAGGTTTTATTCAAGAATTTTTTTAAGTTTTTTCAAAGCGCCTTTTTCAATGCGTGAAATCTGGACCTGGGAAATACACATGTCACCGGCAATAGCAGTCTGGGTTTCGTCCTTAAAAAAACGGCGCAGCACCACTTCCCTTTCCCGTTCATCCAGTTTGGCCATGGCTTCACGCAAAGCAAGTTTTTCCAGCAGATTTATATTATTGTCATCTTTGCCAAGTTTATCGATCAAGGAAAGGTGCTCTTTTTCCTCTCCGGGTACGACATCATGTATATAAGCTGGTTTCTGGCAGGCTTCCAGGGCTATAACAATTTCTTCCTTGCTGATATTCAACAGCTCAGCAATTTGACTGATATTAGGCTCCTGCCCTAACTCCCCTCTTAATTTTTCCTGAGCCCACGAAACTTTGGAGGAGATTTCCTTCATTCCCCGCTGTACTTTAACTAACCCATCATCACGCAGGAATTTTTTTATCTCGCCGATTATCATTGGGACTGCATATGTCGAAAACCTGACATTATAGCTGAAGTCAAATTTATCGATCGCCTTTAAGAGACCAATGGAACCAACCTGAAAAAGATCTTCATAATCATATGCCGAGTTTTTGAAACGTTCCATAACCATATAAACAAGGCCGACGTTAGTTTCGTAAACCTGTTCGCGGGCACCTTTATCACCTTGCTGAGCTTTAAGGATCAGCTCATTATTGTGCTCATATGAATTTAAAGAGGTCATATTAAACCTCCTTTTAAACCATAGCTTCGGGTTCTTTTAAAAAGCTGCGCTTTAGACGTACGCTTGTCCCTTCGCCTGGCTTGCTCAATACCTCCATTTCATCAGTGAAAGATTGCATGAAGGTGAATCCCAGCCCCATTCTGGAATCGTCGCTGGAATAATTAGCCTGCATAGCCTTGTCAATATCTTCTATACCTATGCCATAGTCTTTGATTATCATTTCCAATGCGTGATCTTCATAAATTTTTACGGTGATTTCAACTTTCTCATTTTTTCTATTTTCATAGCCATGAATGATACTGTTGGATACAGCTTCGGAAACTACCAGCTTTATTTCTTCTATATCATCCAATGTACAATCCAACTGGGAGGCGAATGCACCCACACACGCCCGGGCAAATGACACATTTTCCGGCAGGCTTTGAAATTCGAAATGAACATAATTCTTAATTTCCATACTATTACCAGCCTGGTGCTGGTCTCACCTCCTTTATATTTTCAATACTTCCTGCTCGTTTTTAAACAGCGGCACCAATTTATTTATCCCTGATAAAGTCAATATTTTTTCCACAACTGGTTGGGCACCAACTATAAACATGCTGCCATTCTTTTCCTGCACTTTTTTATAACGGCCTATTATTACACCTAATCCGGAGCTATCCACAAAGGAGACTTTTTCCAGATTCAATATCAAATTGCGCACCTGTTTTTCCTGTAGTTTCTCATCTGTCAGGCTACGGATTTTTTCAGCCTTTACAAGGTCAAATTCGCCTTTAAGCCTTATGATCAAAGTATTTCTGATCATTTTTATTTCAATATCCAATTTTCTCTATCCTCCTCCTTTTATCCTTTTATTAGTTTCGCTGCCGGAGGGGGATTATCCTTCCACAAAATTCCATTTATAACAGATAAGTTTCGGCAAGCATTTTCAATATCCCCTTAAACCACCCTGAGCGGGGAACATCCTCCACTGCCAGCACATTAACCTCTTTATATAATTCGCCGTCGTGGTAAACCCTTATCTCTCCCAACTTTTGGCCTTCTGTCACCGGAGCATTTACATAGGGAAGCAGTTCTTTGGTTACCGTTATCCCTGCTTCTTTGCCTTTGACAGCAATCGAGCCAACATCTTCTTCCGCTTTCACCTCAATGATTTCCTTGGTTCCCTTGCCGACTTTAACAGTACCGCAAATGCTGCCTTTACTGAAAAATGATTTATAAGTATATTTGGCAAAGCCGTAATTTAAAATTTGCATAGAATCACGGAAGTTCCCTCTTGGTTCCGGGCACCCCATAACTGCTGCAATAAGCCTCAGCCCATCCCGTTTGGCAGTGCTGGTCAGACAATATTTGGCTTCATTGGTCCAGCCGGTCTTAAATCCATCGGCACCTTCGTACCACCACAACAATTTATTGGTATTATATAAGACGAATTCGCCCTGACGCAGATTATATTCTTTGATAGCGCAGTATTCCATAACTTTGTCAAAATTCAGGGCATAGCGTCCCATGAGTGCCATATCGTAGGCACTGGAATAATGTTTTTCCGCCGGCAGGCCATAGGAATTGATGAAATTAGTATCTTTCAGTCCCAGCATACGGGCTTTGCGGTTCATATTGGCCACAAATGCATCATGGGTCACATCCAGGTGTTCAGCTACTGCTACACAAGCATCATTGGCAGATCCAACCGCAACAGCAATCAACATATCTTCATAAGTCATTTTCTCGCCGGGCTCCAGATAAATTTGCGACCCTCCCAATTTCCAGGCATTTTCGCTGGCCGTAACCTGATCCTTTAAATCGGCCCGGCCTTCTTCCAGGGCTTCTACTGCCAGGATCAGAGTCATAAGTTTAGTCATGCTGGCCGGTGCCAAGCGTTTATGTTCATTCCTGGCCAGCAGCACCTGCCCGGAGTCAGCGTCCATCAGCACATAACTTTCTGCGGTAACATCAGCCAATTCTTCCGCTTTAACATTTGCCGGTGTCATAAAAACAGCCAGAAAAAACAGCAAAGTTATTAAAATAATTTCTTTCCTGCAATACATTTATTCTTCCCTCCCAGAAAAATCATTTATAGATTATATTTGTCTGAGAGGACGATTATGCTGTTTTAAGACAAGATCAACTTATCCTTATAATAAGGTCATTTCATTACCGTGGGCTGAGTCGGCCTGACGCTCATGCAAGCTATACTACGCACAAAGAGACATTATCACATTCAGAAGAACTTGATATACAGACTCCCCAAGCAAAATTAAAAAAAAGTAAAACAATATTAAAGAAATACCGCGAAGAAGAAGTAAATTTTGATTAGTTAAAATAGGTACCGGGAAATAATCATGGATGGAATGAATTGAGATGGCCGGGGAAAGGTCAACTGTTCCTTATTTCATACTGCCGCTTTCAAATAATCGTGTCTATAACCAGCACTTCTTTTTTAACAGGTACATTGCTCCAATACAGTGAATTTTTGATCAGCTCTTCGGCAGCAGCAAAATTCTTGTCTTTCGCATGCATAACGGCCACTGTATCACCCTTTTGTATGTAATCACCCGGTTTATGGAGTAATTTTATACCCACGGTATAATCTATGGCGGCACCTATTTTCTCCCGGCCGGCTCCCAAAAGCATAGCAGCCTTTCCGATGTTTAAGGCGTTCATTTTCTGCAAATACCCGCTCTGCCCGGTTTTAACTTCAATTAAATGCGGTGCCGTGCCTAAGCCATAATCACATTCTTTAAGGTCGATCTTGCCCCCTTGGGCTTCGACTATAGCCAGAAATTTTTCCAGACCCTGGCCGGATTTTAATATTTTCTGCACCTTTTCCCGTGCTGCTTCGATACTCACAGCTTGGCGTCCGATCAAAACCATATAGGCGGCAATCTCGATCGATAAGGAGGTTAAATCTTCGGGGCCATTCCCCTTTAGCGTATCAACGGCTTCAATTACTTCCAGGCTGTTGCCAACCGCATTTCCCAAAGGCTGGCTCATGTCAGTGATCAAGGCCACTACCTGACGGCCGGCCTCCCTGCCGATGTCAACCATAGCCCGGGCCAGATTCCGTGCTCCCGCCAAATCCTGCATAAACGCGCCTTCGCCGGTTTTGACATCCAGCACTATTCCCTGGGCACCGCAGGCAATTTTTTTGCTCATTACACTGGAAGCGATAAGGGGGATGCTGTCGATAGTTGCCGTTACATCTCTTAAGGCATACAACCTTTTGTCGGCCGGCACCAGGTTTCCGGTCTGGGAAACGATGGCAGCCTGAATCGTATTTACCTGATCAATAAACTGGCAATACTCTCTTGCCACCTGAAAACCAGGGATAGATTCAAATTTATCGATCGTTCCTCCAGTATGGCCCAGACCGCGTCCTGACATCTTGGCAACCGGTACACCTGCCGCTGCTGCCAGCGGCATTACGACCAGGGTAGTTTTATCCCCTACTCCGCCGGTGCTGTGTTTGTCAACCTTGATACCGTCAATTGGCGATAGGTCCATGACTTCACCGGAAGCAGCCATTGCCATGGTCAAATCCGCAGTTTCCCTGATACTCATAGACTTAAAATATACTGCCATAGCCCAGGCTGCCAACTGGTAGTCAGGTATCTCATTGCTGCTGATGCCTCTCACCAGTCCCTGAATTTCCTCCCGGCTCAGCTCATATCCATCTCGTTTGCGCCTGATTATATCAATAACGTTCATTATTTCTGCCTCAGTTCCGTGTAAAAACTTTTTCCGGTTAAATCATAACTGCTGATATTGAGGTGTTCAGCAATCGTCGCACCTGCATCAGCAAAAGTTTCTCTCAAGCCTAAATCGACCCCCTGCTTAAAGCCAGGCCCGTAAACCAATAGCGGCACATATTCCCGGGTATGGTCAGTCCCTTCAGTAGTCGGGTCACAGCCATGGTCTGCAGAAATAATCAGCAAATCGTTTTCCCCCAGTTGCCTGGTAATTTGCGGCAGGCGCATATCAAACCTTTCCAACGCTGCAGCATAACCGGCTGCGTCATTACGGTGCCCGTAAAGCTGGTCAAAATCGATCAGGTTAGCAAAAATCAGGCCGGCAAAATCTCCCTTCAGAGCATTCAGTATTTTATCGATCCCATCATCGTTATTTTCTGTTGTAAAAGATTCACTGACACCCCGTCCCGCAAAAATATCCTTGATTTTGCCGATACCGATCACTTTTTGCCCGGCTTGAATAATGTAATCGAGCAGATTGGCCGATGGCTCCAAAGAGAAGTCATGCCGATGAGGAGTTCTGGTAAATGCACCAGGGGTCCCAATGAAGGGCCGGGCTATTATCCTTCCTACTCCATGTTCACCAACCATGATCGCCCTTGCTTTACGGCACATTTCGTAAAGCTCCTGAAGGGGAATTATTTCTTCGTGGGCAGCGATTTGAAAAACACTGTCAGCAGAAGTGTAGACGATCGGATACCCGGTCTTGATATGTTCCCTGCCCAGTTCTTCAATGATTACTGTGCCTGATGCAGCTTTATTCCCTAATGTTTTTCGTCCGACAGCCTCTTCAAAAGCGCTTATTATCTGCGGCGGAAAGCCGGCCGGGTACAGCGGAAAAGGCCGGGACAAAATGATGCCCATCATCTCCCAATGCCCGGTAGTAGTATCTTTGCCGGCAGATTTTTCGCTCATTTTACCGTAACATCCATTAGGTGCATCTGCCGGCGGAACACCATTTACATCGAGGATATTGCCCAGACCCAGTTGTGCCAAATGCGGCAGTTTAAGGCCTTTAACGGCGTTAGCTGTATTTTGCAGGGTATTACAGCCCTGGTCACCATACAAATGGCAATCAGCCGCACTGCCAACTCCCAGACTGTCCAAAATTATTAAAATACTTCTGCGTTTCATATTTCCCTCCTTGATTGATCGAAAATTAAGCCCGGGGATGATACATCTGAAATACTTCCCTTAAATGGGTTTTGGTCAAATGAGTATAAATCTGGGTAGTCGATATGTCAGCATGTCCCAATAATTCCTGCACTGCCCGCAAATCAGCACCGTTTTCCAGCAGATGGGTGGCAAAGGAATGTCTTAATGTATGAGGGGTCACTTCTTTGCCGATCTGGGCTTTGGCAGCATAACTGGCCAGTATCTTAAAAAAACCCTGGCGGCTCATTCGTCTGCCCCGGGCATTTAAAAAAAGAGTCCGTTCCAGAGGATATTTGGCTATGAAATTGCGCGACTTGGTCAGGTAATTTTGAATCCAGTATATTGAAGTCTGGTTAACGGGCAGGATCCTTTCTTTGCGCCCTTTGCCGATGCAGCGCAGGAACCCAGCAGTAGTATTGATATCATCGAGCAGCAGATCCAGCAGTTCTGAAACTCTGACCCCGGTGCCATATAACAACTCCAGCATCGCCCGGTCTCTTATTCCCAGGGGTGCGGTTACTTTCGGCTCTTCCATCAGTTTGTCAACTTCATCGATCGACAAAACCTCCGGCAGCTTTCGTTTAATTTTAGGTGTTTCAATATTTTCGGTAGGATTTTTTCTGGTATACCCTTCCAGGAACAGGAAGCGGTAAAAAGTCCTTATACTGGAAAGGCTGCGGGCCATGGAAGAATATTCTGCTCCCTTGTCCAACTGCCAGCTCAGATATGCCGTTATATGTTCCCGGGTAATATCCGCCGGTTCACTGACTGAGAATTTCTCCTGCAGAAAATGCTGCAGCTTTTCCAAATCCCTTCGGTAAGCGGCCCGGGTATTAGCTGACAAGCCTTTTTCATAATTCAAATAGTTCATAAAGGCTTCTATATATGTTTCCACTTTTTATCTCCTGTTATTGATAATAATCATCTTCTGATATATTTTACCAGTAAACATGAAGACTGAAAAGCGAAAACCCCTGGCAGCAAGTTTTATGGATGCGCTTTTTCTTCTGCATCGTCTTTATAAAAATCCTGCATTTTAATAACCATCTGATCGATAACTAGATCAAACTTCTGGCCGGAAGCATCATTATTTTCTACCCGCATGGGATTGCCGCTGGGATGTTCCTCGGCAAACCAGTCACTGAATACAGGAATTTGCTGAGATAATTTACCGGCCAGCAGCGGGGCTGCAAAAGCAAAAGCAATCAATAAAGCGATAATGGTTATTACATTTAATACTCTTCTCTTCCAGTTATGAATTACAATAAACAAATTTTCACCTCCAAAACTTATAACATCAGACTTAATAACCAGGGCGACAAATAAGCTTCGATCAAAGAACCGGCCATGACGATCAGGATGCAAACGATCAGCATGCCGGTATATATTGCCAGTGACCGGCTCAATGATACCTGGGCCGTATGTCTTCCCCGCACCAGATAAATGGAAAAATTCATAGCCATTACTGACCAGACTGCAATCAAAGGTATATAAATCAAATTTTGCGGTATTATTGATAACAGAGTCATTACAACTCCGGCCCCGGCTTTTTCATGTATCAAAAACCCGATCGTAAACCCCAGTGAAAATCCCCGGACAAAAACCAGGGCTAAAATCAAAGGCAAACCAAGAACCGTCAAACCTAAAAACCATATTACCAATACTGTTTTCAGCTGATTGACAAATACACCCGTCCAGAAAACAAAACTGCTGCCATAATCAGCCTGCTGTCCACGCAAATAATTATCGATAGTTTCCAACAGATTACTTTTAACTCCTGTTTCCAGATATGCCACCTGATAATTTCCTGCTATAATCCCCAGTATAAGCAGCAGGATAATTACGGCATACTGCCAGCGGTTTTCTATTAAGTGTTGTTTTATCCGGTACTTAAAACCCATATCAAGGCTCCTTTAAAACTTATATTGCTGGATAAACCGCTGAAGTATTAATAACTAAAAATATTTATGATTATTGATAATTTGTATCACTGATTGCAGTAAAGTCATATAAAAAGATATTTAAATTCATTCTTCTTTATGCAAAAAAAGCACCTGCAGCTGTATCTGTTGCAGTATTAAACTTACTGTATTAAACATGCCTGAAAACATATTGTCTGCCGTGGCGGCATACTGCTGGGTATAAGATAAAAAACCGCTCTGCGTGCAGAGCGGTTAGTTTGTCAAATAAGTTGGCAGACCGAATAAAAAAAGTGAAGATCGAGGCACGAGCAAGCCCCACGATTGAGGCGTACTGAGGTACGGCGACTGAGCGGGGCTTGTGATGTAATAATGAGATTCGCTTTTTTTGACGGTCTGACCGCTCTGCGTGCAGAGCGGTTTTTATTATTTTTATCATATTTTCCCGGGCGGTGATGGCCGATTATATAAACCGGTTAAATATTGTACCTATCCTTGCCATTTTTTATCCATAAAACCGGACAATATTAAATCATAAATGAATTGTGCAGCCAGTACATCTTCCTGGGAGTTGCTGCTGGCGGCAACTATAGCGATGCCGCTATCTGTTTCATTATAATGCTGCCATATCCTTTGCGTTGCTGCCAGAGCTGGCTCCATACCCCTTTTTTTCATGCTGCGGGCTACAGTTCCGGTATATACCTGCGGGGTAAATAAATAAGCCGCATCATAAGCAACCCCTCCGGTATCTGAAACTGCTACTGCCACCCGGTTCGTAAAATCAGCCAGTTTGTATATTTCCGCCCCCAGATTGGGGAGCACTCTTTCAATAACGGCTTGCTCCCTTTCTATGCCTTTGATCAGTTTTTGGCAGCGGGCCAGCCTTTCCTCGTCACTGCCGGCTCTGGGTTCAGCAATAAGTATGATATTAGTGCCATTGGCCTTAGCCAGGCGCGCAGCTTCCATGCCTACTTTCTCCGGCGCTGTTTCAACCGGAGCGCGGGTATGATCAGGGCTGGCACCATAAACAGCCAATGCTCCGGCGTCAATAGCACTTTCCAGGCTGGTGGACATATCGATTATATCAATTATCATGACCAGCATGCCTTCCCGGGCTGCCTGCTGGGCCCCGCTGGCATCAGCAGTCAAAACTATCTTTGGTAACTTTTCCATAATACCCACCTCCGCCCGGGCTTATTGTCATCCGCCCGCTGCGCATCTTTTCGATTTGCCGGGCAACAACTGCCCCGGCCAGTTTGGCGATTATCTGTATATCTGCTCTTTCCAGGATTTCAATTTCATTATCATAGTAGGTCAGCAGTTTTTCAATCGTTTTAGGTCCTGCTCCCGGCAAAGCTCTTAAGGGAACCCGGTAATAATAAGGCGGCCTCCCGGCGGGATGATGGGGTTCCTCATAATCCCTTATTTCAGCGATCCGGTCCAGAACTCCTTTAACCATGTTTTTGTATCCGCAAGCGTGACAAGTGTTTACCTGCGGCAGTTCAGAAGCAATAAGATGGCAGTCATTGCAAAAAGAGCGATGGTATTTGCCTAATAAAGGATCCATTCCGTAGTTGGCCAGGACTTTGCGTCCCGCTTTATTTAGCAGTGCCAACTTAAGCTCGGTAAAGTTTTTTGCTCCCAGTCGCAATAAATTGTATTCCCGGGCAATATTAGCCGATGAATGGGCATCGGAATTGGATAAATAGGTAAAAGATCTGGTTTCTTTCAGCATATCCGCCATGGAAGTATCCGCACTCAACCCCAGTTCCAGGGTATATATCTGGTCAGTATTCAACCCTAAACGGGGCCGCAGTTTATCGGTCCAACTGCCGTATATCCCTTTAAATGGAGTAAAAGCATGAGCCGGGCAGAAAATGCCTTCTGTCAGTCTGGTTAAATTGATCAATTCTCCGATACTCACCCGGGCTCTCTGGGTTGACAAAGTCATATTTTTTACCCGGGTCTTAAGATATTTATGCAATGTTTTTAATTGTTCCAGACCCGGCACATATATTAGACTATGTACCCCTTCCTGGCTTTCGATTTCTGCCCCCGCCATCAGCAAAACGCCATTGCGGGCAAGGAACCCACCTGCAGGCAGTTCCTGCAGTTCACCCTCTCTCAGCATAGTCTCGATTTCTGCCAGGACATTGGTACAGGCGGCATCGATTATTCCAATGGCATCAAGACCTTTGGTTTTGGCATCCCGGTATAAAACCGTTTTCAAATCAAGCTGCCGGGAGGCGGTTATTTTAACCGGTTTGCCTCCGGCATTGCCAATATGAATATGTAAATCGGCATATATCTGCTGCAATTTTATCTCTCCGTAAGCAATTTACAGGCATACTGAATGCCTATGATGCTTTTTCCGTCTTTTATCTGGCCGGTGAATATTGCATTATAAGCCTCAGCTAAAGGCAGCTTGACCGTATACAAAAACTCATCCCGGTCAGGATGCATATCGCCCTCAGTAAAGTCAGTAGCTAAAAACAAATGTAATTTTTCCGTCACAAATCCGGGAGCACTGTAATAAGACAAAATACTATGCCAGTTTTTTGCCGTCAGGCCTGTTTCTTCGGCCAGTTCCCGTTTGGCACATTCCAGCGGGTCCTCCCCTTTCTCCAGGGTGCCGGCCGGTATTTCCATTAAAATTTCTTCCACTGCCTTGCGGTATTGTTTGACCATCCAAATATTCTTGTTCTCATCTATGGCAACTATAGCAACTGCTCCTGTGTGCTCCACAATTTCCCGGGTACTTTCGCTGCCGTCCGGAAGAACGACCCGGTCTATTCTAAGGTTTATTATTCTTCCCTGATAAATATCTTTAGAATCGATCGTTTTCTCAAATAATTCCATTGAACACGCTCCTCTGCTGAATATTTTATGGCTTTTAAGCATAGACTTAAAACCGAGGTGATATGGATGAATTTAACAATTCGCAAACAAGGATTGACCCTAATCGGCAAAGTCAAAGATTTAGAAAAACTTTTCCGCGATTGGCCGGGGGAAATGACCCTGCTCGATTATATTTTTCTTCACACCCGTTAAACTATATGAACATTTAAGACCAGTTGACCCGATTAAGTTTTTCACCCTTTAAAACCCTGCAGGCTGCCTGGGCTGCTGCTGCTAATCCCAAGAAAAAGTCCGGATCTTCATCAGCTCCCCGTCCCATAGTTGTGATCTGGTGCTGACTCGTTGCCATATATTTAATGCCATTATCAATGGTTTCCAGACAGCAGAAATGTTTATCCAGTAAATCTTCCCGCTGTAACTGTCTAAGTATGAAAGCAGTCTTGTCCCCTTCCAATTGCGGCAGGGGGACTGTGGCTCTTACCCGGCACACTTTGGCCAGGACTGTCAGGGTATGATGACTGAGTCCTTGATGGCGCTGCCTTTTATCGGCAAAACTGATGCGAGGCACGGCTATTGGTATACCTTCCAGTGCTTCTGCGGCATTTAATATCTCTCCCTGTTCAATACCAGTAAATCCCCATTTGGTGCTTGTTCCTACGATCCCCGGCCCCATGCCTGCGATAATTACATCCGGCTTAAAGGCAACTTTCGCTGCCAGCAACCCGGAATAAATGTTAACTGCTTCTATATCCCCGCCGAAAGCATGGCCAATAGTAACGGTCCCGCTCAGCAGTTGTTCGTTTTTCAGCCATTCGACGGTTTCGCTGAAAGCTATAGGAAGTGCTGCTCCATCTGTCATTATATAAGCAATTTTTAAATTTTCTTCTTTTAACTTCAGGCATAAAGGAGCCAGCATCGAATGCAGAGTAACTGCCAGCACCGGTGTCTTTCCCAGGGATTCCGCCGCCAAAAGCTGTTCATGGAAGGGGCTGCCAGGTTCTTCTGCGCTCAGTACTTTTATCTGCAGGGGCGTATAACGCATTTTCATTATGTGTCCGCCGGGTTTAACAGCATGCTTAGGGTGACTTAAATTGGCCAGCACAAAATGATAACCGCCGGAGCCCAGTTTTAATGTTACCGCGGTAGTATTTAAAATTACCTGATCACCAGGCAGCAAGGGGGCGGTCAAACCGGTATAGGCAATACATTTTTCCTTTGCTCCGTCAACTATCGCCCAATAGCCGGCGATATCCGGCCGGGAAAATATTTCTTCAACTATGGTGGCTTTTTTTAATTCCAGCATATTAGTCCCCCGGTTTTATGAATTGTAATATTCATCTGTTATAGCCAGGATCAACCTGACATCATCAACTAAATCACTGATCAATATATTTTCCTCGGTGGTATGCACATCCTGCATGCCGATACCCAGATTGGCGCAGGCAATATGCTGATTGATAATGCTGGCATCACTTCCCCCGCCTGTTTCAGTCATTTTAAGCGGCAGACCGATGTTTTCTATTGCTTTGACTGCCAGTTTGATCACCCTGTCACCTTCATCAAGACTGGTTTCCGGATACAAAAAGCTTACATTGACCTCAGCCCGGCCGCCGCCAGCCATTACACTGCTTATAAAAATATCCTGCAGGGATTGGGTAAGCTCATCCAGCTTGGTTCTTTTAAGGCTCCGGGCCTCGCCCCGGATCAAACAATAATCAGGTACTATATTGCGGGCCTGGCCGCCGCTGATAACCCCGAAATTACATGTTGTCTCTTCATCGATGCGTCCGCCGGGCATTTTCGCCATAGCAGCCGCGGCCAGTTTTATAGCATTAAGCCCGTTTTCCGGCTCAATACCTGCATGAGCAGCTTTCCCATAAGCTATATATTCTATTTCATTCTGACAGGGAGACTTGATAATAACCGTGCCCGGGCTGCCGCCGCCATCAAGGGTGTAGCCGATCTGCGCATTTAAGCTGCTGAAGTCGAATTGTTTGGCACCTTTCAGGCCCTGCTCTTCACTGACCGTAAGTAATATTTCCAGAGGCGGGCATTCCAGTCTGTTTTCGCTCATCACATCAATGCTTTCCAGCAAAGCCGCTATCGCTGCTTTGTCATCTGCTCCTAAAATAGTCCCCCCGGCACTCTTTATCACTTCATTGTTTTCAATTACAGCGTTAATATTTCTGCCCGGTTCGACAGTGTCCATATGAGCCGCAAAAAGCAGCGGCGGCATATCTTTAGTGCCGGGTTTTTTAATTATTAGGTTCCCTGAAGTCCCGGTACAAGCTTTTCCCGCTTCATCTTCTTCCACACTGCAACCGCGCCTGGCAAATTCAGTCCGGATATAATCCCGGAATTCATGTTCCTGCCCGGAAACTGAGCTAATTGCCACCATTTCCATAAATTTATTTATTAGACGTTCTCGGTTAACCATTTTGCCTGCTCCTTCCCAGATCATCCAAACGCTTTAAAAGCTGATTATTTTCTATAGTGGTGGTCAAAGAATACTTTTCCGTATAAAGGTGGATGCCCAGCAGAAATACCAGCACGCCCAGCCTTACCGGCAGCGATAAGCTGATTACACTGAAATATCCCAAGGCCATCCCCAGCACATTGGAACCTGCATCTCCCATCATAACTCCGGCTTTAAGGTCATCTTTGGCATAATAAAATACAGCTCCGGTCAAGGGGGCAATTAACATCCATTCAACCCTTCCCAGCGCTATAATAATAATCACCAGCAGAAAAAGCAAATAAGCTTTCACTGCCCTTCCCGGTCTTAAATCAAAAAGATTCATCAGGTTGGCAGCCAATGCGATTATAAAAGTATTCAAAATAATTTCCGGCCAGCTTCCCTTCAGGGAAAAAGCGATAAAGAAAGCCAGCATGCCTCCGCCCAGTGCTTTAAGCCCGCCGGTAGTCAGTCGTCCTTTAAACAAAGCCCCAAAATGGCCTTTAAATCCCAAAGCATCTCTTTGCCCCAGCATGTCATCAATAAAGCCCAGGAATGATATGGCAACTGCAGCCAGAATGAATAAATGGTACGAACTGTCGTACCATCCCGGCAAAGCCAACAAAATATATACGATTATCAGGGTAAAGGGGAAACTGATGCCCGCGCTGACAGGAATATCGATATTCAAATAATTTTTCCGCACCGCATTGGTTTCTCTTAACATGCTGATTATAAAATGCAAAACTATCGCTTCAACCAGTATCCCGGCAATAAAAGCTGCCAAAACCGCGAGCGCATTATTCACTGCTTTTTACCCCCTGATTCTGCTATGATCACTTTTATTACATCAATAAACTGGCGGCCGCGATGCATAAATCCTTTTAAATCACGTCCGGTTTCATTATGAGTCATGGTGGTCGGCACTTCAACCAATTTAAAGCCTTTTTGCAAAGCCCTTAATGTCATGCCTAATTCCACCCCGTACGCCTCACGGAAAGGAGTTACTGCCATTAAAACTTTCCTGGTCATGGCTCTTTGCCCGCTTAACGGCGAAATAACTTCAATTTGTCCGGCTTTTTTTATAGCCCGCCGGGCAGTATTTTTCACCAGCCCAAATCCACCTTTTTTTTGGGCAGGAGGAAAAGCAGCAATAGCTAAATCTGCCTCTTCATTTATGATCGGTTTTAAAATCAAACCTACCTGTTCAGCACATCCCCCCAGGTCAGCATCAATAAAGGCAACGATATCAGTATCAATATATTGCAGAGCAGCATTCATCGCTCCGCCTTTGCCGCGATTGGGACGCAGCTTTAAAACTCTTGCACCTGCCTGTTCTGCCAGGGCTGCCGTTTCATCAGTTGAGCCATCATCCACCACCAGGATTTCACTTATATAATCCAGCTTTTGTACAGCCTTTACAGTTGCTTGTATAGCTTTTTCTTCATTAAAAGCGGGAATTACAACTGTTATTGATTTCATTTTACTGCTTTTGCCCCCAAATCCCTTCAACTGGTAATGTCGGCATCAGTTTTTTCGCCGTAGCTTTCATTCCATAATTCCCAGGTTCGCCTGCCATGGCAAAAACCAGGGAGATCTGTCCCAGGCTCAGCTCGATATTGTCAACGGTAGTTATGTCTTTTTGTCCGTATTTTTCCATATAGGAATAGACTGCCTGATACTGTTCCACGCCATATACTTTTACTTTATTGGTATTAAGTTCATCAATTAAGGCAGTATCAAAAGAATCAACGAAATAAAACGAATAATCATTGGCTCCGCCTAAAATTATTACCCCGGCCAGCGGAGTCTGATTGGCGCCGCTGAATTTGATAAGATTATTTTGCTGTAGGAATTCAATAACTTCCGGGTCGCTCTGATTCTGAATAACTGCCGCTACACTGCCGGCAATATATTGACGTAATATATCCGGGCTGGTGTTGTCTTCCAGTCCATAAAAGTCTTTAATCCGTCTGTTTACTTCCTGGTCATGTAAGCTTAACCCGGACAGGACAACAGTTTTGGAAACAATATTGGCACCTGCACTGGCAAGAGCATTGATCATCCCTGCTGGCAGGTCATTGTCACCACTGATCACTACTCCAATTTGCATATCCTGCAATTGTCCTTTGACTAAAGGAGGCAAAAGAGTCTGACTGTAGTTTTCATAATTGCTGATTATTTTACTCTGCCGCTGGTTTTCCGCTGTCAATATATCTTCACTTTCCCGCAAAGCATAAAATTGTTCTTCCAGGCGGTCAATCATTTTCTTTTGTTGTTCCACCATCAAATTATCACCCACAACTGTGCTGCCGATTAATATCCCCATGGCCAGGGCCAGAAATATTGCTACTATAGAAGCAATATGGTAGCGAAGATCGATCATTATAAATGCACCTCGGTAATTAAAAATTAAAAAGTAACTTTAACTGTAAAACAAATAACCGGAAAAACGGTTTGGTCGCCGGCGAAATTGCCAGAATCATAATAATTGGCACCAATGCCGCCAGGAAGAGTTGGGCTAAATATTTAGTCTGCAGATTTTGCTTGTATAATTGGCTTACTCCACGGGCATCGACTAAGATAGAACCGACTTTTAATCTTACCAGAAAAGTACTGCCCATTCCTTTGCGTCCTTTTTCCATAAAGTCAACCATATTGGAATGAGTCCCAACTGCTACAATCAAACTGGCACCATATTCCCATGCCAATATCATGGCAACATCTTCGCTGGTACCCGGCATTGGGAATATTTCGGCTTTTATTCCCATGGTTTCAATTCGCTCCATGCCCGGCGCTCTTCTGTCGGCATAAGCATGAACTATTATTTCCGCCCCGCTTTTAAGCGCCTCATCAGATACACTGTCCATATCTCCAACAATTATATCCGGCTTTAAACCAAACTCCAGCAAAGCATCGGCCCCGCCGTCAACGCCTATTAAAACCGGTTTTTCTTCCTGAATATATGCGCTTATGGTGCGCAAATCTTCTTTATAGCTGCTGCCCCGGACTACCAGCAGGACATGCCGGTTTAACATGTTAGTCTTTAATTGAGGCACCTGCAGGTTGCCCAGTAAAATATCTTTTTCTTTTTTCGCATATTCCAGGGTATTTTCAACAAAGTGTTCCAGTTCCAGCTGGCTGTTAGCATTAGCTTGTCTTAATTTATCCTGAACATCTTCAAAAGTCAGCCAGTTCCCTTCGGCGACCTTACGGTTTCCCCAAAATACCTGGTTATCCCTGATTTCAAGTAAGACTCCTTCTTTAACCATACCGAAAATTTCATCGCCGACTTCGTCAAGAATCGGTATGCCGGCGTTTAATATCTTAAAAGCACCTTTGGCATGATAGCGTCCGGTTATGGAAGTCTGTGCATTGATCACTGCCTGCGGCCTGATATCGATTATGGAGTTTGCCGCCACCTCATCAATATCATCATGGTCGATAATCGCGATATCATTTTTCTTGAGACGCTGCACCAGGTTTTTGGTGCGGCGATCCATGCGGGCTCTTCCTTTGATAGACATATTTCACTCCATTTGGAACAGTATTATTTTCAAGATATATCTTACCACATCATGCAGCAAATAAAAACTTAAGCCAGCCGAAGGCTTCTCTTGACGGCGTGATGTCATGTATTTTTGATTGTGTTTATATTCTGCATAAATGAACTCTCGTTGTTTCGTTCATATCAATTGCCAATCTGGCTTACTGATTCTTTTTTATGTATCCGTAATCCATGCAATTGTGATATCAGCATACCGGACAGCATCAGCAAACATCCTAACATTTCCCGCGTCCCCAGTTTTTCTCCCAGCAACAGAAATCCTCCGATTGCGGCAAAAACTGCCTCCATACTGAGAATAATAGCAGCATGGGCAGGTTGTGCATGTTTCTGTCCCACTGCCTGGAGGGTGTAAGCAATCCCAACTGAACAAATTCCTCCATAGAGAATTGGAACTGCTGCTTTAACCAGGCTGCTTAAAATGACTTCCTCCGTTATTGCCGCTATTACCGAACTCAAGACTGAACAAGTCATGAACTGAACAAATGATAACTTCAATACATCGACCCGGGGAGAAAAATACCCAATGACAAGTATATGAATTGCCCACAAAAAAGCACCAATAAGTACCAGCAGATCCCCAAGCTGGATAGATGCCGCCTCTTTAATACAGAGAAAATATAAGCCGGCCGCGGCGATAATACATCCCATCCAGGTCCCCTTACCGGTAGTTTGCCCCAGGAACTTGCCAATTATAGGTACCAGCACTATGTACAAGCTGGTTATAAAAGCAGCCTTGCCTGCTGTAGTAGTAATCATACCTATCTGTTGAAGAGAAGCGGCTGCAAACAGCACTGTACCAGCCAACACACCGGTAATCAGCGCATTTGATCTATTGGCAGTCAACTGCTTATCACGGCCGAAAAAGACCAACAGCGGAAGCAACGATAAACTGCCCAGCAGGAATCTCACCCCGTTAAATGTAAAGGGGCCTACGAACTCCATGCCCGCCCTTTGTGCTGTAAAAGCGACTCCCCAAATAGCAGCAGTGAGCAGCAATAGGAGATTGGCTTTAATAATATTCACCACTCGACTCCTCTCGTTAATTTGATTATTATAGCAGATAAAGTATTATCTCTTATAGTTTAATAATAAATACCCCTTATTTATTGGTTTAAAAACCAACAAATAAGAGGTATCAGTAGTTATAAGGTTATGCAATTGATCGGTTCTTTGCAAAAGTCAGACTTAGCCAGCTTTGCCTTCCAGTCTTAAACGATCGGCAATGATAGCAATAAATTCAGAATTAGTCGGTTTGCCTTTTTCCCCGTTGACGGTATAGCCAAAAACTTTGTTTATCTTGTCAATATCGCCCCGGTCCCATGCCAGTTCAATAGCATGCCTGATAGCTCTTTCAACACGACTGGCAGTTGTATCATATTTTTGAGCAATAGTTGGATATAATTCTTTGGTTACTGCTCCCAGATAGTTTATTTCCTCAGTTACCAGAATAATTGCATCACGTAAATATTGGTAGCCTTTCACATGAGCGGGTACTCCGATTTCATGAATTACTTTGGTAACTTCAACTTCCAGGTTTCTGGGGGAATTTGCCTGAGTTCTTACGGAAATCATGGAACTGCGTGTTTTTTCCGTGCGTTCGTTGTTATCCCTGACTATCTGTTTAACTCTGTCTCCCAGGACATCCAGATTAAAAGGTTTTAAAATATAATAATCGGCTCCTAACTGCATTGCCCTTTGAGTAATAGTCTCCTGACCAAAAGCAGTTAAAACTATAATCTTAGGTTTCTTCTCCAATTCCAGTTCATTGATTCTCTCCATCACTCCTATACCGTCCATATAGGGCATAATCAGATCGAGAATAAGAACCTCCGGATTATTGCTTTCAATAACGTCCAATACTTCCATGCCGTTTGCGCATTCAGCAATTATGTTGAAATCAGGCTCATTACTGAAATAATCACTTAAAATGCAGCAAAACTCTTTATTATCATCAGCAACTACGACACCAATCTGGTTTGAATTACTATACAACTTAATCCTCCTCTCGTTGGCATAAAATTTATTTATTTCTAAATCGATTTTCGACGGTGCGCCAATTATTTCCTGCTTTTTTTTTAAGTCAAATTAATCTATCAAATTACAGGCAGTTCCATTATTTACCATAAACCCAGAAAATAAAATGAGTAAATATAAACCATATATTTTTTTAATGCCGAAAATAAACCAATTAGTAAAAAAAGACTGCGAATTAATTTGTCGAAAAATTCTCTGCCGGGTTTTTATATCCTGGTATTTCCGACAGCATATTATCCATAAAAATTCCGTAACCCCTGCTGGGGTCATTCAAAAATACATGGGTGATGGCTCCGATAATCCTGTTATTTTGAACTATCGGGCTGCCGCTCATTCCTTGAATAATCCCTCCAGTCAAATTTAAAAGCCTCGGATCAGTGACCCTGATTACCATACCTTTGCCATTTTCCCTGCCGGGATAGATCTTTTCTATATTAACCTCAAATTTCTCTATTTCATCTCCATTTACTACCGTAAAAATTTGAGCTTTTCCTGGAACTACCTGATGGGCATAGCCCACTTCAAGTGGATAATTTGCTTTTGGATTTACTATTTTACCGGTTGTTTTGCCATAAATACCATTATAACTGTTTTTAATAATGTTGCCGGATAAAGAGCTTTCATCACTGAATACGCCGATTTTTTCCCCTGGTTTCCCTGGCTGTCCTGCTTTAACCGTTTGAATTGAAGCACTGACTATTTTCCCCTTTAAAACATTAATGCCTTTCTTGGTATCGGCATCAATTATGATATGACCCAAAGCTGCATAATATCCAGTATTGGGATCCCAGAAAGTAAGCGTTCCGACTCCGGTTATTCCATCCCGGACATAAAGCCCGATACGACGGCGGTTGGTTTCCGGGCAATAGACAGTTGGTACCTGCGCAGCAATCATTTTGCCGCTGCGTTTAATTTCCAACATTACTGCTTTTTCGCCGCTTTCATCAATGATGCGGGCTAAATCATTTTCCGATTCAATTTTTTTATCATTTGCTTTCATTATCAAATCGCCTATTTCCAGTCCCTGATCACGGGCCGGGTATACTTTTTCTCCTTCAGTACTTATTATGGGAGCAAAACCGACTACCATGATCCCTTTCGACTGCAATAAAACACCGATCGAATGTCCGCCTACGACTACACGCTGATTGGCTATTGATTCAACCTCAATTGATTTGAGTGGAATATATCCCCACAGCTTTAACTGCATTTCGGCTTTGCCCGGTTTAAGGGCAATAATTTTAAATCCGGAGGCTTCTTTATTTACGGTTACAGGCGGCTCGTAAGGAAAGGCAAGGACGCTGCTGGCAGGATTCTTGATTTCCAGATTGATCTTCCCAGCTAAAATATCAGGCAGGCTTAAACTTATATTACTTGATTCACCTACTACCATTCTCTGATATTCAGGTAAACTCAAAACATTCTTGGCTTGCGGGGTCATACATAAAGATAAAAAAAGTATTACCAGAATTATACCTATACAAGGACGATATTTACTCAAAATAAATCACTTCCCGCCGACTTGATACTTAATATTGTCTCCGGGAAGTGAAAAACTATACTGAATCGATATTTAGGCTTTTCCTGCTGATTCCATCATTTCCTTGGCATGTTCCAGAGTAATGGCAGAATACTCCTGTCCTGCCAACATCCTGGCCAATTCATGAATTTTTTCTGTTTTATGCAGTTTTTTGACTGAGGTGACAGTTCGATTATCGCTGGTCTGCTTGCTGATCAAATAATGATTATCTGCATAACTTGCCACCTGGGGAGCGTGAGTCACTAAAATGACCTGATGGGTTTTGGATAATTCTCCTATTTTTAAAGCCATAGCCGTAAGAGCTGTCCCTCCAACTCCAACATCAATTTCATCAAAAATCAGGGTTGGCACTTTGTATATACTGGCCAGGGCTTTTTTCAAAGCTAAAACAAATCTGGACATTTCCCCGCCCGATGCTATCTTTTCCAAAGGACGCAGCGATTCGCCGGCATTGGGGGAAAAAAGAAACTGAACTTCATCCCGGCCATTTAAAGCAGGTTGTTTACTGCCAGTCAGGGCAACAGCGAACTGTAAATCCGGCATATTTAACTGTATCAGTTCCTGCAGAACTTTAGTCTGTAAAATTGCCGCCGCTTTTTTTCTTTCCTCTGTTAAGCGGACGGCTAATCGATCATATTCTTCCTCAAGTTTTTCTATATCTTTCTCATAATCCTGCCGGGTTTGCGCAACATTATTGATAACCTGCAATTCCTGTCGGGCCTGGTTTAAAAAAAGCAGCACTTCATTTATATCTTTTCCGTATTTTGCCTTTAAGCGATTAATAACATGCAGCCGGTCTTCAATTGCTTCCAACTGCTCCGGTTCAAAGTCAAGGGACTCCTGATATTTTATGATTTCCTGAGCCATATTCTGCACTGAATAGTACATATTTTCACAGTCAGCCAGCAGTGCAGCAAAAAAATCTTCATCCTGGTTTTTGCCGATTATATCTATTGTCTGTCCCAATAAATCAAATATATTACCCGTTTCTTCGCCAGTATACATTATCTGTACCAAATGCCCCGCATCTTCCGCAAGTTTTTTAGCGTTTTTAATGCGGTTGCGCAAGGCTGACAGCGTTTCTTCTTCGCCAGGCTGCAATTGGACTTTTTCTATTTCATCGATCTGGAAATTAAGCAGGTCGACCTGCTGCAATCTGGTCTGTTCGTCAATATTTAAAAGCTGAAGCTGCTGTTTTTTGCTGTTTAACTGTTGGTAAACCGCAGCAATAGGATCCGATATATCATCATTTTCTATAAACTTATCGACATAATGGATGAACATAGCCGGACGCAAAATATTAAGATGGTCATGTTGAAGGTGCATATCTACCAGAAACGTTGCCAACTCCCGCAGTTGGGCAAGCGATATATTACGTCCGTTAATGTGCGATGTGTTGCGCCCTGAAGGGCTGATTTCCCGGCAGATGATCAAATTGTTGTCTTCCTCATCAAGCAGCCGGTTCTCCCGCAAATAATTTTGCGTTTCCAGGTTATCTTCGAGAGTAAATACCGCCTCCACAATAGCTTTCTGATTCTCATCCCGAATGAAATCGTTATTGATCCGTCCGCCGATAATCAGACCCAGGGCATCAATTACAATTGATTTGCCTGCTCCTGTTTCACCGGTTAATACATTTAAACCATGATAAAACTCCATCCGCAATTCATCTATCAGCACAAAGTTTTTTATGTATATTTCCTGCAACATACTTATCCGGAATGGCCGGTTTAAACCATCCGCTGCTCACCTCCCCTTACCGGTTCAATTAATAAAGGCTGGTAAACGATATTCTTCCTGACCTTTAAGCGGATTTTTACCGGCAGGTAAATAAGCCGGCTCCACCGCCAGGTTAAAATAAGATTATTTCCTGATCAAGCTTTTAAACTCTTGTAATACTTGCTTAACCATCCGCTTCTGTTTCACGATTACCAGAATCGTATCATCTCCGGCAACCGTACCCAATATCTGTTCATTACCGATAGCATCGATCAATGAGGCTACTGACTGGGCAGCACCCGTGAGCGTTTTAAGCACTATAATGTTCTCACTGAAATCGATATGGGCAACCAGGTCCTGAAACATCCTCCTGCGGCGCTCATTAATACCATGGGAAGACTGGCTGGCTGGCAGTGTATAATGATAGCCGTCGCTGTCAGCTATCCTGTGCAGCTGCATTTCTTTAATATCCCTGGAAACTGTAGCCTGGGTAACATCATATCCGCGGCTTTTTAAAGACTCGCAAAGCTCTTCCTGGGTTTTTATGCGTTCCTTATTCAGGATATCCATGATTGCCGACTGCCTTTGAGTTTTCATAGTGCCTCCTTTATCTTTTGCACAACAATCAACTCCGGGGGTTGATTTATTTGATTCAAAAAGGTCACTTCAATAATATCAAATTGCTGTTGGGGTATCTGGCCCAAATAATCCTGCAGTTCCTTAAGCTCCCTTGCTCCTGCCTGATGGCCGGGGTATGCAACTATGGTCACCGCCCCGCCTGGCACCAATAAATTTAAAGTTTCACTGACAGCTTTAATGGTCGTATCTGGTTTGGTAGTGATCAGATGATTGCCGCCGGGCAGATAGCCAAGATTAAACATGGCGGCATTTATTTTCTTATCTATATGATCTCTGATTTTCGCATGATCATCATGGATAAACTTGACCCTCTGGGTCAAATTATTGGCATCCAGTAGATTTTGCGCCGCTTGTAAGGCTGGTTCCTGAATATCAAAACTATATACCAAGCCGAGCGGGCCTACCAACTGGGCCAGTAAAAGCGTATCATTCCCTTGTCCGCAGGTTGCATCAACTACTGTATCAGCCTGGGCAACTGCCTGGCTGATTATTTGCCGGCTGATACTAACAGCGTTTTTTAAAACCATTTTCACCCTTTTGCAGTCTCTTATCTTCCTGATTTATTGTCAACTTTATAAAAAAACTGATGCTTTTTAAAATTGACCAGATTCAAAGTTATATTAGCCTGTTTAATTATTATCCGGTAATTTTCCTTAAAATCGTACACTACTTGTCCGTCCATGCCTATAATGGCTCCGGCACATTTTATCGGAGTAACCGTAATAATTTTATCAGCACTGACTACTATGCTGGGGGTATTCAGTTTATAGGCTGCTACCGGCGTAATGATAAATGCCTTCATATCCGGGTCGAGCACCGGCCCGCCTGCTGACAGATTATAGGCCGTGGAACCCGTGGGAGTTGCAATAATTACTCCGTCACCCTTGATGGTATTTAACTTCTGTTCATCAATATTGATATCAAAGCTAATCATATGGAGTTCTTTAGCTTTTATTGCCACTTCGTTAAGACAGTGCACAGAAGCAATAAGATGATCGTTTTCTACAATATCGACCTCTGATATCATCCGTTTGTCAAGAGTATATTTTCCGTTGATCAGAGCTTCAAGATAACCATTTAGCTCCGCTGCTTCAATATGGCTCAAAAAGCCGACCGTTCCCATATTGATACCTAAAACCGGGGTTTGTTTTAAGGCATACTGTCTGGAAGCACGCAAAATAGTCCCGTCTCCGCCCAGGACGATGATCAGGTCAAGTTTATCAGGAATTTGGCTGCTTAAATCAGTTGAACCATTGTCGATCAAGACATCTGCCTTAAGCTCTCTTAATCTGACTGCAATTTTTTCGGCCATAAATTCAGTGGATTCTTTATAATGGTTGTTAACTAACAGTACCTGCATAATTAAACCTCCAACTGCTGATGTGCCGTTTCAACTGTTTGTTCTATCTCCGCTTCCAACCCTTGCAGGTTTCCCTGCTCTTTGTTTAACAGTATAAAATACTCAATATTCCCCTGAGGTCCTTTGATAGGCGACCAGGTTAAGTTTGTGCAAAATAATCCTGCCTGGTGGGCGCTTTTTATACAATTGAGCAGTACCTGCTTATGTACCCCTTTATCTTTTACTACACCTTTTTTCCCAACTTTATCCCGGCCAGCTTCAAATTGTGGTTTTATAAGTGATATTACCTGCCCGTCATCCTTTAGTCCGGCGTTTATAACCGGGAATACTTTGGCCGTAGATATAAATGCTACATCTATCGTTACGATATCAACTATCTCTCCCAGCAGCTCCGGATCAAAGTAGCGGATATTGGTTCTTTCAATATTAACTACCCGCGGGTCATTGCGCAAAGTCCAATCCAGCTGTCCATAACCAACATCCAAGGCAAAAACTTTGCGTGCGCCGTGTTTAAGGGCGCAATCAGTATAACCGCCGGTTGAGGCTCCCACATCCCATACAGTCTTGTTGGTAAAATCCACGGCAAAAACCTTAATGGCTTTCTCCAGTTTTAACCCGCCCCGGCTGACATATGGAGGGCGGGAAGATTTTATTTCAATAATCCCATTTTCATCAATATTAGTTCCTGGTTTGTCATACATTGTACCGTTGACGGTTACTTCACCGGCCAGAATCATGGCCCGGGCTTTTTCACGGCTGGGAGCTAATCCCTGCTGATGCAGCAGAATGTCTAACCTAATTTTCCCCAATCTTATATAACCCCACAACTTTTTTCTGTTTAAGCAAAGCTGGCCAGTGAGAAATTATTCTTTCTGCCACTGATTGAGCATCCATATTCAAATAATCAAACAGCAATTCAGCTTTGCCGTGTTCGACAAATTCATCGTTAAATCCGAAGCGCAATACATCAGCAGTAACATTCTCATCATTTAACATTTCGATGACGGCACTGCCAAATCCGCCTGCCAGACATCCGTCTTCAATTGTTACCAACCGCGGATTTTTTACCGCTGATTCTTTAATAAGTTCTTTATCCAGAGGTTTTATAAACCGGGCATTGACCAGGCAGCTATTAATGCCCTGCTCAGATAATCTTTCCCGTACTTCTTTTCCCAAAGATACTCCCCGGCCTATGGCAATTATAGTCAGGTCGTCGCCTTTTGTTACTGTCTCGCCTTTGCCAGGAGTCAGCAATTCCGGTTTTTCATTTACCGGGGTGCCGTCGCCGACTCCCCGGGGATATCTTATGGCCACCGGACCATCAAGCTGACAAGCGGTATAAAGCATGTTCGCCAATTCATTTTCGTTGGCAGGGGCCATGAAAGTAAAATTAGGTATGCTTCTTATAAATGCCAGATCAAATACTCCGTGATGGGTGGGTCCGTCTTCGCCGACCAGTCCTGCCCGATCCACCGCGATTACTACCGGCAGGTTCTGCAGGGCTATATCCTGAACAAGCTGGTCATAGGAGCGCTGGAGAAAAGAAGAATAAATAGCTACCACCGGCCTCAAGCCTGCCCTGGCCATTCCAGCCGCCATAGTGACCGCGTGCTGCTCACATATACCCACATCAAAAAATCGTTCCGGATAACGGCGGGCAAATTTTGCCAGACCGGTTCCGTCAGCCATAGCCGCAGTAATTGCAACTAATCTTTCATCTTCGTTGGCCTGCTTTATCATAAAATCACCAAAAACCTCAGTATAAGTCTTGATGGCTTTCTTGAAAGGGCTGCCGGTTTCAATGTCAAAAGGCCCGATACCATGGAATATATGGGGATTTTTTAAGGCTGGTTCATAACCTTTGCCTTTTTGGGTTATAACATGAATTAAAATCGGGCCCTTCATTTTGCGGGCATTGCCCAGAACTTTGTTTAATTCAGATAAATCGTGACCGTTAACCGGTCCGATATAGGTAAACCCCAACTCCTCAAATATTTTGCCCGGTACCATCATGTACTTGACCATATCTTTAAAGCGCAGCGCGGCTTTAGCTATATTAGGTCCAATACCTGGTATTTTATGTAATGCTGTTTCAATCTCCTCCTTGGTACGTGAATAAGAAGGATCCGTTCTCAGGCGGTTCAGATAACTTGACATGGCACCGACATTTCTGGATATTGACATTTCATTGTCATTCAGCAAAACGATCAGGTCGCGCCCTTCCTGCCCGGCATGATTTAAGGCTTCAAAAGCAACTCCGCCGGTAAGTGCTCCATCGCCAATGCAAGCTACAACCGAATTTTTTTCCCCTTTTATATCCCGGGCAATAGCCATGCCTAAGGCCGCTGAAATCGATGTACTTGCATGCCCGGTATTATATGCATCATGTTCTGATTCTTCAACTTTGGGAAAGCCGCTTATGCCGCCGAATTTCCGCAGTGATTTCATTTGTTCCCGGCGTCCGGTCAGGATTTTATGAATATAGCTCTGATGCCCTACGTCCCAGATAATTTTATCCTGCGGGGAATCAAATATATAATGCAGAGCAATAGTCAGTTCAACTACCCCCAGATTGGCAGCTAAATGGCCTCCGCATTCCGCTACACTGTTTACCAACAATCTGCGGATTTCATCAGCCAGAATATACAATTCAGTTATACTTAATTTTTTTATATCCTGAGGCTTTTCAATTAATTCTAATATTTCTCTCATCCTTAGCTCAACCTTTTGTTTATTTGAATAACTCAGTATGAGTATATTTTTCCCAATAAGCCAATACAACACCCAGTTTAAAAATTATATTGTTGGCATTTTTAATAGCAAAGCTTTTGCCTATTGCTTTTCCCCCCACGGTAAGGGCAGCAATTAAACTGGTCATAACTCCGCTTAATAAAACTATGTCTAAAACACTGAACTGATTAACTAAGCTTACCACAATACCCGCACCGATTGCACCACTTAAAGTACCAGATATGTCCCCAATGACATCATTAAAATAATTGGCTACTTTATGAGCATTGCTTTTAATTCTGACTGCCTGTTTGGCGCCAAATATTTTTTTAGCTGCCCGGGCATTATAAGGTGCTAATTGTGCGGCCGTAGCAGCAGTACCTAGAATATCAAAAAAAATACCTAAAGAAATAACAAATAGCAGTAAAATAATGGCTATAAAAACATTATTTACTGCTCTGACTAAGGCTTCTGACCCAAGACTCATTAACAAGGCTATTAAAAAAGTAACAAAACCAACTAATAATCCAGCTATCAGATTAGCCTTATTAAAAAAGCTGTGCAATTAAAATGGTACCTCCCAGTGGATACTATATCTCTGGCAAAAGGTTGTCTAACGAGTAAACGCTGCGCCATAGGTCCAGAAGGTTTTCCCAGCAGGTCTCCCGATTGTTGCCAAAAGGGCGGTTTCCCTTTATGCCTGCTCAGTATCGTCGCCAAATACCATACTGGATTACCACTAAGGACACACTTTAATCCTCATTAAACTATACTGATACCGTACACAGTCTAGGAGTTTTCCTCTGCAGCTCACATCAATTTCTAGCCTCTTTTGCAGTAACCGGTTTCAAAGCGAACCACAAAAACCCTGGCCGGGGTTTTAGGGCTCACAAAGCTTATTCGCCGCCACCACTCAAGGCAGGCTACACTGCACCCAGCTTCTACCAAATGCAGGTTTTCCCATCAGGGTTTTTACCCTGCTGAGCCTCCACAAATATAAGGGTCTTGCCCGCATGCCATTGCGGATTGCCCTCATATTCTCATCTCCCAGCAACGACCCTCAACTGGGCGTCAAAAGCCAAAACCAGGAGCTTCATCGATGTGCCCTCAACGGATTTTTAGGCCCGTCTTCGAAACTGACAGAACTGACTAGAATACTGCAACCTTTTGCCAGATTACTTTCCGACTATATATTGTATCATAACATTAAAATAAGTCCAGTTACATATTTTAACTTATCTTAACTGCTGCGGCTTAATAAATAGCCAGCCAGATAACGCAGAAAATCTGCCTCAGCCCCAAAACCTTCAAGACTATCAATGCAGACTCGTACAGTCTCCTCGGCCAGTTGCCGTGCTTTATCCAAACCAAATAAACTGGGGTAAGTAGTTTTAAGATTTTTCTCATCACTGCCAATGGGTTTGCCGATTTCCAGTTCATCCCCAACCACATCAAGAATATCATCAGTTATCTGAAATGCCAGGCCAAAATTTTCTACATATTCGGTTAGCTTTTGCAGCCCCGTCGGTTCCAGTCCCCCAAGAATGGCGCCAGCCCTTAATGAAGCCAGAAATAATTTTCCCGTTTTAAGGTAATGCAGGTTCTGCAAAGCAACATGATCTATCTGTTGCCCTTCGGACTTCAGATCAATGACCTGGCCGCTGACCATACCTGCGCTTCCTGCAGCAGCAGCAATTTCACCGATTACCTGTAGCAGCCTTAATCTTTCATCTTCATTTTTACAGGGCAGCGCTGCCAGAACTTCAAATGCCCCGGTCAGTAAAGCATCACCAGCTAAAATCGCAATATCTTCACCGAATACTTTATGGCAGGCAGGTTTGCCCCGTCTAAAGTCGTCATCATCCATAGCTGGCAAATCATCATGTACCAGAGAATAGCAATGGATCATTTCCATGGCACAGGCTGCCGGTGCGACTTTCTGCCGGTCTGCTCCAGCTATTGCCGCTCCTTCAAATACCAGGATCGGTCTGATTCTTTTTCCTCCATTATAAATTGCATAGGTCATAGCTTTATGGATAATCTGATTTTCAGCCCAGAGTTTATCCAGGCATTTTTTTAAGTTGTCCTCGGCAAAGGCTTTTCGCTGCTTCATCAATTCATTAAAGATTTGCATTTCTTCAGCTGTTAAACTATTCTCAGTCTTATTCATTTATTTCAACCTCAGCTAATTCCAACTCTCCCTGCATATTCTCCAGTAACTGCTGTATCCTGCCATCTGCCCGTTCCAATTCCTGCTGACAATAAAGGGACAGTTTTATTCCTTCTTCAAAAAGCTTGATAGATTCTTCCAGTTCCAATTCTTCGTTTTCCAGTGACTGGACGATCTTTTCCAATTTAAGCAGGGCAGTCTCAAATTTAATCTCCATAAGTTATTTTCTCCTTTTTTAAGATTTGAGCCTGTAAGCGATTTTGCCATAAATTTATAGTTACCAACTCACCGATTTGCAGGTTTTCAATATCACGCAATATTTTATCGTCTTGCTGGACAATTGCATAACCTCTCTTAATTACCTTCAGAGGGCTCAGACTATCAAGTGCGGTCATGGCCACCACAAAACGCAATGACTTATCTCTATAATAATTCTTCATATTATTTTTCAACTGGCTGTCCAAATCTCTCAAAAGCAATTTTTTGCTTTTCAGCAGGCTTTCAGGTTGCTGCCATACCCTCTGCATCATTATCCGGTCCAACTGCTCGCTGCGATTAAGTAATCTTCGCTGCATTATCTGAAACAGACGCTGTTGACATTTTATGACCCCTTGAAGCAGTAAAGCATTGTCGGGAACTGCCAGCTGGGCTGCCTGAGTAGGTGTTGCGGCCCGTATGTCTGCAGCAAAATCTATCAAAGTAGTATCGACTTCATGTCCGACTCCCGATATTATCGGCACCTTTGAATTATATACCGCTTCAACCACTTTTTCACTGTTAAAAGCCATCAGGTCTTCCAGGGAACCGCCGCCCCGGGCGACTATTATTACGTCCACATCGCCCAATGTATTCAATCTGCTGATGGCGGCAGCTATTTCCTCCGGGGCCTCTGTTCCCTGAACAGCAGTATGGGCGATTATAATCTCCGAATTTCCTGCCCGGTGACGGAGTACTTTCAAAATATCCCTTAAAGCTGCGCCGTCCTGAGATGAAACGATTCCCAGCCTTTTTACTGTTTGGGGAAGTGGCTTTTTATGTTCGGCAGCAAAATATCCTTTGGCCTGCAGCTTTTCCTTTAGCTGTTCGAGCTGCCAATACAAATCGCCTACTCCATATAACTGCATTTCCTGCACATAAAATTGGTATTTGCCCTGTTTGGAAAAAATCGATACGGTGCCCCGGGCCAGGACCTCTGCTCCGTCTTTAGGGATAAAGCGCAGTTTTTGCGCCCGACTCTTGAACATTACACTGCTGATCACAGCATCATGGTCCTTCAGGTTAAAGTACATATGTCCGGATTGCTGATAAAGTTTGTAGCCGGAAATTTCTCCTTTAAGCCAGCAATCGCCAAGGGTAATATCGCTTGCCAACAAACAGCTGATATAATCATTTAATTCACTTACCGTAAAATACTCTTTCATAATCCCATACCCACATTTATAAATTTATAAAAGGAAAGGCACCCAACAATATACCTTTCCTTTTTTAAAATCATTTTTGTCATAAAGTTCAATTCCCGGCCGACTCATTTTCGCTTAAAACCCGGTCTAAAATCGCATTAACAAAACTGGCAGAATTTTTATCGCCGTATTTTTTTGCTATCTCGATAGCTTCATCAATTGCTATTACTGATTGTTGAGGCTGGTCAAAAAGAATTTCGAAACTGGCGATACGCATTATATTACGGTCTACTGATAACATTCGGTCAATAGCCCAATCATTGGAATACAACGCCAGTTTTTCATCAATTAAAATTATATTTTCCAGGCATCCTTCAATCAATTGCCAGGAAAATTCGCGATCTTCCGTATTTAATTTCTGGTCCGCAATCAAATAATCGAAAGCTTGCCGGGGATCAGCTTCAACCTGGTCAACTTGAAAAACAACTTTAAAAGCAATTTCCCGTGCTTTTCTTCTGCTCAAATATATCTTCCTTCCAGCAGGATTAACTATCTCTGAATATTTTCTTTACCCATTGGTCAAAATTCTTATCCTCATCAATCCGTTTACCGATTATATATCCTAATACAATACAGATGATTATAAATAAAGTACGCCAAAAGCCAAAAGCTAAAAATAAAACTGCTGCCACAAGACCAATTACCACACCAATAGTCTTGCCGCGGTGCTCTTCCCAAATCAAATTCAAAAATCTTTCCAACATGCCGATGCCTCCTTAATGCCCGGACTGTCTGGCGGCCGAGCCTAAGTCGTCAATCAATACCCTGATGCTGGATACCTTGAGTCCGCCGGTTGCCTCCAGTTGCTGTCTTACAGCCGTTTGAATCCTTTCACTCATTTCCGGAACATTGTAATCAGGATTAATCATGGTATGCAAAAGAACATCCAGACCTTCCGGCTTGCTGTTGACGGTAGCTTTGATCTCCTTTATACCTTCAACTTTTTTAACTGCTTTCATGATAATAACTTTGATTGCCGGAATAGTCATCGACACTTGTCCGTCAATACCTTCATTAACTATAACTGTTGTAGCTTTTGGTTCGGATTTACCGGACTTCAGTGAATAAAATAAAGTTACGATCGCCGCAGCCAGTAATATAGCAGCTACTGAAGCTATGACAAGCCTGTTTTGGGAATTTGACATTAACATAGTAAAATAATCTGTAAATTCAGTTCTCCCCATTGCTAATACTAAAGCCAAGGCACCCGCTGCTGCCAATAAAAGACTGTAAAAGAATAAAACAACCCGCCATGCACCGGTCATTTTCTCACCTCTTCCTGATTTGTCATAAAGCTAACCCCCTGCTTTGCAGGGGGTCACAGGCTTTCCTAATATTCTTTTAATTCTTCCCCTGCTGCTGCTTCCTGTGCTTCACTTTTTTTAAGTATTACTGATACTATATGCACATTTACTGAGGAAACTTTGAGCCCGGTCATGGTTTCCACCGCCTGCTTGACTTCTTTCTGTACCTCTTCTGCGACCTTCGGGATTTGATAACCATAGTCAATTACTAAAAATATATCAATCTTAGTCTCTTCATCAATTACTTCAACCCGGATACCTTTGCCGAAATTCTTTCTGCCCAATTTTTCTACCAGGTCAGTACCCCATCCGCCGCTCATTGAAGCTACGCCTTCGACCTCAGAGGCTGCTAATCCGGCAACTGTTGCTACTACTTCATCAGCAATTCTGATTGCTCCTAATTCATTATTTATTTCTGGTTTGGTTACTTCCATGTTATTACACCTCCCATAAATTATATTATTCATTGTATCAAATGAAAGCCTGAGTATCAAATTATATGCATCTTACTATCATTGGTTATCACTCATCCGCCGCTGGATAAAATTTGTATAGATCTCGCCCTTTTGGAAAAAAGCATTATCGATAACTCTTAAATGGAATGGTATGGTAGTAGCCACATTTTCCACTTTATATTCCTGCAGGGCTCTTTTCATCCTTAAAATGGCTTCTTCGCGGTTGTTTCCCCAAACTATGAGCTTTCCAATCATAGAATCATAATAAGGCAATATTGTATAATGGTCATACGCCGCCGAATCAACCCTGACACCCGGCCCTCCGGGTATTATATAACGGCCTATCTGCCCAGGCGCAGGTGAAAAAGCATTATCAGGATTTTCTGCATTAATACGGCACTCGATCGCCCAGCCGTTAATTTTTACATCTTCCTGCTTTATAGTAAGCTTTTCCCCGGCTGCAATCTTTATCTGTTCTTTAACAATATCGATCCCGGTTATCATCTCGGTGACGGGATGTTCAACCTGAATACGCGTATTCATTTCAATAAAATAAAAGTTTTTATGTTTATCCACTAAAAATTCGACTGTTCCGGCGCTGTAATAATTGGCCGCCTTTGCCGCCTTAACCGCAAGCTGCCCCATCTTCTGCCGCAGTTCTTCGTTCAAAAATGAGGAGGGTGCTTCTTCCAGCAGTTTTTGATTGCGTCTTTGCAAAGAACAATCCCGTTCTCCCAAATGAATCAGATTGCCATGTTCATCACCTAAAATTTGAAATTCAATATGACGGGGTTCTTCAATATATTTTTCCATATATACTTCATCATTGCCGAAAGCAGCTTTCGCTTCCATCCTGGCCATATCCAGAGCATTTTTCAACTCAGTTTCGTTTTGAGCGAGTCGCATTCCTTTGCCGCCGCCGCCGGCCGCAGCTTTGATCATCAGCGGATAACCTATTTCGCCGGCAATTTTTATAGCCTGCTTATAACTTGTAACATTGCCCTCACTGCCAGGTACCAGAGGAACGCCAGCCTTTTCAGCTATTTCCCGGGCCCTGATTTTATCTCCCATCAGTTGGATTACTTCGGCCTTAGGGCCAATAAATTTAATATCATAAGTTCCGCAAAGATCAGCAAAGTATGCATTTTCTGCTAAAAAGCCATAACCAGGGTGAACCGCATCCGCATTGCTGTTTTTAGCAGCAGAAATAATATTGGGTATATTCAAATAACTTAAACGGGCTGAAGCTTCTCCTATGCACACGGCTTCATCTGCCATTTGCACATGTAAACTGCTGGCATCCGGTTTGGAGTAGACAGCTACGGTTTTTATCCCTGATTCCTTGCATGCTCTGATTACCCTGACCGCAATCTCTCCGCGGTTAGCAATTAATACTTTTCCAAACAAACGATCACCCCTATTCTGTTTCAATCAGGAACAAGGTCTGACCATATTCGACTGCCTGACCATTTTCAACTGCTATTTCCACAACTTTGCCGTCAACTCCAGCTTTTATTTCATTCATCAGCTTCATAGCTTCCACTATACACAATATCTGCCCGCTCTTAACCTGGTCGCCCAGTTGTACGAATGTTGGTGCCTCTGGAGACGATGCTTCATAAAAAGTACCTACAATAGGGGCAGTTACTTCGAAACAGTTGACTTTATGCGGGATTGCTCTTGGGCCCAGAGCATCATTATCAGTTAGAGCCATATGGCTGGCGGCTTTTACCGTATCATTATTTTCTGCAGGTTCGGCAGATTTTTTCAGGATCAGACTGTAATCATTGCTCTGCAAATTAATTTCTGCTACCGAAGTACTGTCAAGTAACAAAATCAGCTCTTTAATATCTGCCAGATTCATTTCTTCCTCTCCCTTCAGGACAGTTCTCTCATTATTATTGATTGCCTGCCGGTTAGCCGCGGACGGTTTTTTATCAGCAATGGTTTTTCCCGTCGAAGTTACTGGCGTTTGTTGATTATTCCCTTTTTGCTGCCGATATTCAAAGTACTTTAAAGCCACCTGAGGAAACAGGGCATAAGACAAGACATCCTCTTCAGATTCCGCATATTGTTCTGCTTCCTGCTTACATTTTTCCCAGGCGGGAGGCAGCAGATCTGCCGGGCGAACGGTTATAACCTCCTGATCACCAATTATTTTTTGCTTGATTTCTTCACTTATTTCCGCCGGCGGTTTGCCATAAAGGCCCCTGACATAATCCTTTACCTCTCCGGGGCACATCTTGTATCTTTCCCCGGTCAGTACATTCATAACTGCCTGAATACCAACTATTTGACTGGTGGGTGTCACCAGGGGCGGATAGCCCATATCTTTTCTGACTTTCGGGGTTTCGTGCAAAACATCATCCAGGCGGTCCAAAGCCTTTTGTTCCTCAAGCTGGGAATATAGATTGGTAATCATGCCGCCGGGAATCTGGTGGTCAAATACCTTCATGTCAGCTATACGTGTTACACCCCGTTCAAACCCCTTTTGCTTTCTTATCTTTTCAAAATAATCAGCAATCTCAAACAAGCTGCTGAGATCCATCTCGGTATTCCGTTCAGAATCCTGCAAAGCCCGGACAATTGTTTCTACCGGTGGCTGAGAAGATCCAAAAGCCAGCGGAACAGCTGCTGTATCAATTATATCAACCCCCGCTTCAGCAGCTTTCAGAAGCGTAGCAATTGCCATTCCTCCTATATAATGCGTATGCAGCTGAACCGGCAGATCGATATTTTCTTTTAAAGCTTTGACCAATTCGTAAGAAACATATGGTGACAACAGTCCCGCCATATCTTTTATGCATATCGAATCAGCCCCCATATCTCTTAATCTTTCAGCTGTATCAACAAAATGTTTTAAAGTATGAACCGGGCTGATCGTATAGACAACACAAGCCTGAACATGCTGGCCGGTTTTTTTCACTGCTTCCATAGGAACTTTTAAATTACGCAAGTCGTTTAAGGCATCAAAAACGCGGAAAACTTCTATGCCGTTTTCGGCGGATTTTTCTATAAACTTTATAACAATATCATCGGGATAATGGGAATAACCTAATAATGACTGACCTCTTAAAAGCATCTGCAGTCTGGTTTTTTTGACCTCCCGGCGGATTGCCCGGAGTCTTTCCCATGGGTCTTCCTTGAGATAGCGCAGACATACATCAAAAGTGGCCCCTCCCCATACTTCCAGGGAATGATAGCCGGCATTATCGAGCTTATATAAAACCGGCAATATATCTTCAGTGGTCATTCTGGTAGCCCATAAACTTTGGTGCGCATCCCGCAGACTGGTATCAGTTATTTTGATTCTGCTCATTTTGTCCTCCTAGTTAAAGCTATGAATACTGTAAAATCTGAAGCGGCAAACATTTTCACTTTTATATAATTATACTCAGGCCTATGGCCTGAGTACGTTTACTTAACTTTAAAACACATTATAGAAACAATGTCCCAATTTTACAATGTTTATATTTTTGTATAATAGTATACAATTATCATTACTGTTCTCGGAATATTATGGATATTTTGTCCACACCATATCCGGTAATCCTTTCCGCTATCTCCATAATATCTTCTTCATTTCCCCGGCTTGTATTATCCTCCCGGATTACTATCAATGCAGTTTCAGCTTGTATGATTGCTACGCAGTCATCAAAACCTTTTGATTTGATAACTCCCTCCGTCTGCAGTTCCTTCTCCATATCCGTTGATATTTGAACCAGTCGCAAGGCTGCTTCCGGCTGAGCTTCTTTAAGCAAGGAGTTATTCAATACTTCCGTAAGCATCTCAATTTGCCGGCCGCGTACCCTTTCTCTTTCCAGACGGTATTCAGCGAAGAAATTACCGGCGTTTAATGTTTCACTTTCTAAAAGTACATTTTTATCGACAATCTGATCATTACGCTCCTCATGTTCGGATGGTACTATATTATCATTGTCGCTGTCAGGCCGGAATATAAAAACCGCTAAAATAATTATTCCTGCTGTTAAAATGAGCAACCCGATCTTTTTCAGGTTAAGAAACATTATAAATCACCTCCCTGGCCCGGCATTATACTTACTTTATGAGCTGGTATATCCAAAAGTGTTGCTGTAGCTGCAGCAAGTTTCTCTTTAACCGCCGGATCTTTTGCCCCCTCTGCCACTACCAATACTCCTGTTACCTGAGGAAATTTACTTTCGATCAGCAGCGGATTCCCCGATGAAACAGCTAATTCTCTGGTACTTTTATTTTCAGCTGATTGCTTTTTTCCCCCTTGGGAATCAGTTTCTTCGATATCGCTTTTTTCCTCTGTAATGTTGCTGGCATAACTTTTTTCTCCGTCAGAAGCCAGGGTAATACTTACCTTAACTTGGCCTGCCCCCTCAATCTGACTGAGAATACTGCCAAGTTCCCGGGTCAATTGCTCCTTTACGCTATTGCTGTTTATTATTGGCTGCGCTGTTTCATTCACGGCCTGATTGCTGTCAACTCCCGGGGATGTATCCCATACCAAGGCCAATAAGCCCAAACATATTGCTATGATAATTATATATCTGCTTTTTTTGCTCTTAAGGAATGCACTTGTCTCCGCTTTATTTCCTGTAAGTTTTTTCACCCATTCTTCCAGCATTAACTGTCTCCCCCCTCAAATTTAATTTCTATCAGGCCAGCCTTGATTCCATACATGTTGTCTATCAGCAATAAAATTTTTTCTTTGATGCGTTCCTGTTCTTCCTGGCGCAGTTTCTTCTCCGCGCCGCTGCCGAAAACTTCAACATCTTTGCTGTCATCATCTGTTTCATTTTTTTCCACTCGGACCAATAACATGAATTTGTCCGCTGTCCCCGCTTCTCCCTTTTTGATCCGGGCATCAACTTCCTGTACTCCCGGTACCAGTGAAGTCATTGCACTGATTTGCCCCTGCAGTTTTTCCTGAATCTGTTGATCGTTGCTTTGTATGACTTGTTGGTTGATATCCATCCCCTTGTCAAGCATTTCCTCTTCCAGGGCCTGATCATATTTATAATCCCAGAGATTTATTGCAAATTCCCGGTCTTTAAAAGCAAAATTCAATACCGGGTTTAATATGGCAATCAGCACAAACAAGCCCATAGTAAAACTGACAAAGGGTTTAAGGCTGCTTTCCGGCAAAAGCATTTCCAATAAACTGGCAACAATAATTATAACTAAAACTGTCTTAACAATTTCCGCCAAAGTATCCAGACTAATCGCCTCTTTTGTTCATACAAATTCTTACGGCAAGCCAAACTGGCTGGTCATAGCCACAACAATTGAAATCATTACAAAAAACATCATCCCTGCCGAAGCCACCGCTGCTAACATCAGCAGTATATGACTGCCCATAGTTTCCAAAATCACTGCCGTTTTCGTATCACCCATAGGTTCCGCCACTGCGGCGGTAACTTTGTAAATAAGCGCAATAGCAGCTATTTTCATCAAGGGGAAAATCAGCATGCCCAGGATTATAATTACCCCAAATATCCCTAAAGCCTGTTTGATCATAACTATGTAACCTGCTGCTACCTCTATAGTGTCGGAAAACATTTTTCCAACTACCGGAATGGTATTGTCAGTAATAAATTTCGTGGTTCTTAAAGCTACTTTATCAAGAGCTGAAGCATATAATGTTCTTAATGTAATCAGTCCCACAAAAATCGTTAAGAATAAGCCCAGCGACAATTGTGCCATCTGCCCGAAAAATTTCGCCATTCGTTCAACTTTTAAAGTATCCGACATTTGATTGGCTATACTTAAGATTGCTGATAAGATGATCAACGGAAAAACTATATTCTTGACCGCATTGGCAAAGGCGGCGGCAGTAGTCATTAACAGCGGAAAAAGAATTGCGGCAGAATTAATATTGCCTAAAGCCGCTACCAGCATCAACATCTGGGGCAACATTCCCATCATAAAGGTAACCATATTGTCAATAGCCTGTTGACCTATCTGTAAGACTACCTTGAATGATGTTACTGCAATAGCACTCAAAGCCAGAAAACAAGCCAGATAAGATATACGGGCTATCCCTGAAGAAAACGAGGTTTGCAGGTTGTTAATCAAAGCTGCTACCACAGACAATATCAGTAATTTACCCAGCAGGCCTGAATTTGCTGTGATTTCTTTGAAAAAATATTTTATTACATTTTCGCTGACTTCCTTAATGTCAAATTCCCATTTACCCTGCTGAAAATCTGAGAGCCATTCTTTTACTGACTTGCTTTCCAAATAGTCGCTCAGCTCGGAATCCAAATTGTGCTTGTATTCTTCCAGCACAGAAAAATCAATTTCGGTCATAGTTTTTTCCGCTAAACCCGAACTATCAGCACTGCTTTCATCTCCTGCCATCAGCGGCACCGGCAAAATAAACAGAAATATACCAAGCAATAAGATCTTACCGATGGTTTTCATAGCTTAACACCCATGTTTCTTTTAATTTCATATACACTAAGCATTGTCTAACCAGGCATCAATTCCAGCAGGGATTCTAAAATAGCTGCAATAATAGGTATGGCCAGAACCCCGATAATTATCTTGGCTGCGAATTCAACTTTTTTTGCTACGGCCTGCTCTCCGGCATCAATACAAATTGAAGCAGCGAATTCAGCTAAATAAGCCACCCCCAATATTTTCAGAATCGTAGTAAGGAAAAAATAATTGATTTCGGCACGGCGGGTCAGCTCTTTCAATACTTCAACTATGGAAGCCATTTTCTCCATTAGAAAGACGAAAACAACAACGGCAAAAGCAATACTGAGCAAGACTGCCATTACCGGTTTTTCCTGGCGCAATATAAGTAAAAATATCGTCGTTAAAAGGGCTAATCCCACAATCTGAGCTATTTCCAAAACTATCTCTCCTCCTGATTAACCCCAAATATTATGATGGTTATTAAAGATTAAATACTGAGCGGACTACGGTAAATAATTGACTCATCAGCTGCACCACTATAATAAGCACAACTATAACTCCTGCCAAAGTAAGCATTTCTGCCTGTTCTTCTTTTTTAGCCTGTTTCAGTACAATGGATAGAATGGAAATCAGTATCCCAATTCCGGCAATGCGAAAAATAATATCAATATTCATCATCAGCTTTGCCTCCTTTACTATTACCTCGATTGCATAATTTATAAAAGCAGAATGACTATCGCTGCTCCCAGTATAAATCCCCCATAAGACCATATTTTCCGTCCCGCTTCTGCCTCCCGGTATGCTGTTTCTTCCAACAGTTTTAATTCTTCATGAATCAAGGTAAAAAACTTTTGCTGTTCTGCGCGGTCTGAAACACCTAATTGTGGTCCCACTGATTTTAATAATTCCAGGTCAATCGGTTTCAGTTCCGACTCTTGTTTAAGTTTTTCCAGCCCGCTTTGCCACGCTTCGTATCCGGTGATGCCGGACTTTTTTTCTAAATTTCCCGCACATTCTTTAAACAATCCAGATACTGTATAGTCACAAAACTGTCCCGCCCGGCTCATTGCCAGGGATAAAGGGGTTTGCATATAAAATATTTCTTTTTCCAGAAAACCTATAGCCATTCGCAGGTTTTTTAACTGCTGAACACGTTTATCCTGGCGCCGGGCTCCTAACAGACCCCACATGCCAAAACCGGCTATAACCATACATATCCCCAGGGTTTTTATACCCATGTCAATCCCACCTTATCAGTTCTTCCACTGTCCCCGGCCCTTTACCCCTTGATAACACGATCCCCAATTGAAATATATTTTGCTCAAGCAATTTATTCATTACCGGCCTTCTGCTTAATTCCCGCAAGCTGCCGGCATGAACCGAGGTTATTACTGCCACTCCGGCATTTATGCATTCCAGAATAGCCTCGGCGTCTTCAATCCTGCCGACTTCATCTGTTACTATCACCTGGGGTGACAACGCACGTACCGCCATAATCATGCCCAGAGCTTTAGGACAGGCATCCAATACATCAGTTCGCGGTCCCACGTCCAGTTGGGGAATGCCACGATAACATCCGGCAATTTCAGAGCGTTCATCAACTACCACAACATTACGCTGGCCGGATGAAGATATGATCCGGGTGATATCACGCAGGAAAGTAGTTTTCCCGCAGCGGGGCGGAGAAATAATGAGCGTATTAAGGATTCGACTGCCACCAGGAATCACATTGCTTATCACCGAACCGGCGCAGTTTTTTACCTCCCTGGCAATCCGCAGGCAGATGCCGGAAAATTCTTTTATTGTCCTGACCTGACTCCCCTCGACTACTACCTGCCCTGCCAATCCTGCCCGGTGTCCGCCCGGCACGGTTATGAATCCCCGTCTGATTTCTTCTTCAAAAGCATACAGTGAGTTATCACTTATGGAAGCGATGGTACGATAAATATCTTCACTGGTTACCACGTAAACGTTCTCCAGGCTTTTTACCAATTCTCCATTAAGATTGACGGCATAATCTTTGTCACCGATTTTCATAACCAGCGGTTGTCCTGAACGCAGACGTATTTCCTCCAATGAATTGAAAAAGCGTTCGTTTAACTGTAAAATAATGTTCTTTACAGGTAGCGATAAATAAGGGAGTATTTGTCTTTTAACCAATTCTTTATCACCAGTCATCCGCACACCCCCTTGCTTTATTTATATATTGGAGTTAAGTGGAAAATATTCCATCTAACCACATGCTGCAGGAGGATTAAGGTAAACTGCAAAATAAAGTTTTGGCAGAAAAAGTAACGGGAACAGTTTCCTGCTGTTGCCAAAACTGTTCCCGTGAATATTTTTATATCACAATTTGTTAAGGATGTTCGTTGGTACTGCTATCTTCCATTTCATCAGGAAAATAGGTAAATTCTTGATCAAATGAACCGTCATTTATGAAAATCACTTCATTGCAATGGGGACAAATTATTTCCAGCCGGTCTTCCTGATCATCATTTAACAGGCGCGACTCAAAATATATTTCTCCCCCGCAATGCTGACATTGCATCTCAACAAATTCATCATCATTCAAAAAATTCTCCTCCAGGTCAAACAAATCATCGTCAATGCTTTCCACGTATTCCTTGAAGTCTTCAAATTCACACTGCATATTTGTCACTGCTTCAGCTATTTCGTCAAGCACGGCTAATATGCCCGAGATAATTTTTCCATGAGGGCTGGCCTCACTTATATTCAGTCCTTCACTTAGACCCTGAAGATAACTGATTTTCTCAGATATATCTGCTGACATAAAAAATCCTCCTTTGCGATAATAATCAAATTTAAAATTATTATTTCTAAAAAGGAGAATTTTAAACTGATGATCGATTTTTATTTTTATCTGAAATTGATTTATAATCAGGCTCTTTCCATGTATTGACCAGTACGGGTATCAATTCTTAAGCGGTCACCTTCATTGATAAACAGCGGCACCTGGACTGCTGCTCCGGTTTCCAGTTTGGCAAGTTTGGTAGCTCCGGTTGCCGTATCGCCTTTTACACCCGGTTCAGTCTCAATTACTGTCATCTCAACAAAATTAGGCAGTTCAATCCCGATAATATTTCCCTGGAAAAGCAGCACCTCAATGTTCATGTTTTCCAGCAACCATTTAGCTCCATCCCCAAGGGCTTCAGCGCTGATACTAATTTGGTCATAACTTTCATTATCCATAAAATTATAGCCGTCACTGTCTTTGTACAGAAATTGCATGTCCCGTTTATCCAGATGAGCGCGGGCTACTTTTTCCCCGGCCCGGAAAGTCTTTTCCACCACAGAACCGGATTTTACATTCTTAAGTTTGGCTCTTACAAATGCTGCTCCTTTACCTGGTTTTACATGTTGGAAATCTACTACCTGAAAAGCCTGTCCATCCATTTCGATCGTTACGCCAGTTTTGAAATCATTTACAGAAATCATTTCATCCCTCCATTAATTCAGTATAAAATTTTTATCTGCATGAGTTACAATTTCGCAGCCATTTTCTTTTACTATTACGGTATCTTCTATTCTAATTCCTCCCCACCCTTTTATATAAATACCAGGTTCAACGGTTATTACCATCCCCGGCTGTAATATCGTATCGCTTTTTGCAGAAACGGCTGGCATTTCATGTACTTGAAGACCAACTCCATGGCCAGTACTATGCAAAAAGTATTCGTCCAGGCCAAATGAGTGCAGACGGTTCCTTACTGCCTGGTCCAAATCCTTGCAGCAGATACCGGCTTTGACAATTGAAACTCCCAATTGCTGTGCTTCCAGGACTGCCATATATTTATCATAATAATCGCCAGTCATTTCCCCCACTGCTATGGTTCTGGTCATATCGGCCAGATAACCCTGATAAAAACCTCCGAAATCCATAGTAATCATTTCGCCTGCCGTAATTCGTTTAGGGCCTGGGCTCCCATGGGGCAAAGCAGCATTTTCTCCCGCAACTACAATTGTAGCAAAAGCTTCTTTATCGCAGCCCTTTTTCCGCAGCAAATAATCTATCTGAGCGGCAATTTCCTTTTCGCTTATACCCGCCCTGATTTGGCTTATAATTTCTTTAAATACCTGGTCTCCGATAGCCGCAGCCTGCCTGATCAGATTTAATTCTGCTTCATCTTTAACGATCCTGGCAGCTTCCACTATATCGGTCAATGGTATCAACTCAGGTTGAAGAGACGACTTTAATATACAAAAAGTATCATAACTTACTGCCTGGCTTTCAAAACCTATATTAGCAAATTCAGCAGTCAACAAGTTAAACTTGCTGCCTTCAAAATTTTTCTCTTCAATCAGTTCCCAATCAGGGCACTGCCTTAAAATCTGTTCCCGGTAACGGGAATCGCTGATGATATATTTATTTTGGGCGGTGATAAAAAGCCTGGCATCCTCTCCGCCGGTAAAACCGGATAAATATCTTATATTTTCGGGCTTGCTTGCTAAAAAGGCTTCTATCTTCCTCGCCTGCAAGCCTTCCCTTAATTTTTCAATTCTATTTTTGATAATCAACACCTCATATTATTCCGCCTGATTTATATTTACTTTTTATTATTTAACATATTTATCGCCGCTTGCAAAGCCATTTTATATCCAGCCGGCCCCAGGCCAAATATGCCGCCGGTTGCAACCGGCGAGATAAATGACTTGCGGCGAAAATCTTCGCGCGCATATATGTTGGTCATATGTACTTCAATTACCGGTATATTTACCGCTTTTAAAGCATCGTGAACAGCGATGCTGCTGTGAGTAAGCGCACCGGCATTAATAATTATAAAGCTGGCCTCGCCATATGCTGAATGGATTCTGTCAATTATGGCGCCTTCTGAATTAGACTGGAAAAATTCCAGTTCAACTCCGTTTTCGGCAGCAATCTCACATAAACCGGCATTAATTTCATCAAGAGATTGAATACCGTATAAATTCGGTTCTCTTACACCTAATAAATTAAGATTAGGACCATTGATGATCAGGATTTTATTTGCCATTGTCTGCCCCCCTTTATTATTCGCCGCCAATGCTTAAACTTTTCAACCGAATGGAAGGTGCAGCTTTACTGCCATAAAAACGCATTTCGCTGCCGACCGCATCAATATTTTGCAGAAAATCGACTATATTACCGGCAATTGTCACTCCATGTACCGGAAAAGTCAGACCGCCATTTTCAATCATTATGCCTGCAGCCCCTACTGAAAAATCTCCTGAAACAGGATTAACGGTATGCATCCCCATTACTTCGGTAATATAAAATCCTTTGCCGATATCGGCAATCAATGCTTCAGTACTGTTGTTACCAGGCAAAACCATAAAGTTTGATGTACCAACTGTGGGCAGAGAGCGGAATGATCCTCTTTGGGCATTGCCAGTCGAGGAGACACCATCTTTGGCGGCAGTATAAGTATCATACAGATAATTTTGCAGGATCCCTTTTGCGATCACCTGGTTACAGCGGGTAGGGACTCCTTCCCCATCAAAAGGGAAACTGCCGGTTCCATCTATCCTGGTTGCATCATCGACCAGGGTAACGCATGCTGAAGCAACCTTTTGCCCCAATTTACCAGCCAGTAATGATTTTCCCTTCTGAACCGCTTCCGCATTGACCATACGGGACAAAATACTTAAAAATTGGGTAACTACATAAGGTTCCATTATGCAGGGAAGGATAGCTGAGGAAATACTGCGTGCATTAAGGCTGCGGGTTGCCCTGACCGCTGCTTCTCTGCCAACTTCCTGTGGCTTTAAATCTTTAAACCATTTGCTCATATGCATGGCAAAACCTGTCTGGGCATCTCCCTTTTCTTCGGCCGCCAAATAAATATAAACTCCGCTGAAATTGCCCTGTCCGCTGGCATACATTCCGTTGGTATTCATTATTAGTGAAATATATTCCGCATCTTCATAACCGGCTCTTTCAATAATAGTTATTCGGTTGTCAGCCTCCCGTGCAGCTTTTTCCGCCTGCCGTGCCAGTTCGATTTTGGCTTCCACCGGGGTTGTTTTGATCTCTTTATCATAAAGCTCCATAGTCTGATACTCATATAAACCCGGCGGCAATATATTATATTTATCAGCATATGTGTAAGTGGTTATGTGGTAAGCATCGTCAACTGCATCCAAAATAGCCTGGGCTGATAAGTCACTGGTGTAGGCAAATCCTAATTTGTCACCATTTATCAGTCTTATTCCCAGGCCGGTTTCGTCCGATTCTTTCAGAGTTTCAACTACATTATCTGCCACTTCTATGCTTAACTGACGGCTGGCCATGAGATACACTTCGGCATGAACTCCTTGGCGAAGGCCGGCCTCCAAAGCAATAATACCGGCTTCTTTTAAGCGTTCTTCGTTCATAGTTCCTCCTATTTCCGCCTGATTCGCTTAATCCGGGGCCCATCTGCCATCATGGTCCCACCGACAGTCAGTTGTTTTATTCGTATTGTAGGCTGAGCATCGCCGACCGCTACACCCTGTCCGTCTTTGCCGCAGGTACCAATGCCAAAGCCAAGATCATTGCCGATGCTGTCAATGTTTTTCAATACTTCCGGTCCGTTCCCGGTCAGAATCGCTCCCTTTACCGGCGCTGTAATTTCGCCATTTTCAATCAGATAGGCTTCCTGAACCTCGAAAACAAAATCGCCGTTGGTAGTATTAACCTGCCCGCCCCCCATTTTCTTAACCAGGAGGCCGTGGGCAGTAGATTTTATAATTAGCTCCGGCTCTTCCGAACCCGGACCGATCAAAGTATTTGACATACGTGGTATCGGTTTATGCTGGTATGATTCCCGCCGGCCGTTGCCGGTTGATTCAGTACCGTCCTTTTTTGCTGTTAAACGGTCATACATATAACCACGCAGTTCGCCATTTTCAATTAAAACTTTTCGCTGGGCACGAATACCTTCGTCATCGAATTTATAAGAACCATATTGGCCCTCGATGGTAGCATCATCAATTATATTTACGCCGGGCGCTGCAACTTTCCTGCCCCGGTTATCTTTATAAATTGATAAACCTTTTTGAACCAAATCGGCCTCTAGTCCGTGACCACAAGCTTCGTGAACCAAAGTTCCGCCTGCTGTTGATGACATTACAACCGACATTTTCCCGGCCGGCGCCGGTTGGGCAGTGAGCATATTTACAGCCAGACTGGCAGCTTTAAGTGCCATATCATCAAGGGAAACCTTTTGAAGAAGCTCCCAGCCGCCAATTTCACCTGCTGATTCATAACCGGTTTGCACAACATTCCCTTGGGCCGCTACTGTATTTACGGTCATTCTGACCCGCGACCTTTCATCCTCCACTAATTCTCCGTCACTGTTGGCTATCTGGACATTCTTGCGAACATCGCCCAAAGTTATGGTTACCTGGCGTATCTCTTTACTGTAATCACGAGCTATCTTATTTGCTGATAAAATATGCTCAATTTTATCAGCAAATGATAATTGCCCGGGATGAAGATTCAGCTGATCGTCAATGCTTTTAAGATTCAATGCTATCTCTGGCCTGTTTATAGTTTTTCGGGAACCAGCAGCGTGATTAGCTGCTGATGCCGCGTCCAGCAAGCTTTCGGTTGATAGATCGTTAGTATAAACATAGGCCGTACTGCCATCTTTAATGACCCTTATCCCCGCACCTTTTTCCCTGCCGCTGTTTATACTTTCAATTTTGTTGTCATCAAAGTATATATTACTGATGGTTTTTTCTTCTACATAAATCTCTGCAAAGTCGCCGCCTCTTTTCAGAGCTTCGTCTAAAACCTTACTAAAGACATTTTTATCTAACATCCTGTTTCCTCCGGTTAGAAGATTTTGTCCCATTAAAAAGTAACTTATTATATATTTCACTGGTTTTTCTATTTTATCCTGCCTGAAATCATCGTTCCTCACTATCGCAGGCAGTACTTAACCCATTAGCGGCTTCTGCATCATGATGTATTTGCATCTACTGCTGCCAATACAATAACAATGAATACATATATTTTAGTCTGTTGGCAAAATAAAAAGCTGCCTTCTGCAGACAGCTTAACTTACTTTATTTATTTTCATTTTCGGCGCCGGATTCACTTTTATCCGCTTTATCCGCACGCAAATCAACTATATCAGCTTTTTTATTCAGATCCTGCAAGTAATTATAAAAAACCTCGGTTTTTTTATCCTCCAATAGCTGCGCCTTTACTTCATTTTCAACTTCAGTAAATGGGATCGTCCTTGCTTCATGTAATGCTCCGGCTTTAATAATATGATAGCCAAATTCACTCTTGACCGGTTCTTTGGTTATTTCCCCCGGCTTCAATTTTAATGCCGCTTCTTTAAATTCAGCAACATACTCGCTGTCCTCATTTATTAAGCCTAAATCCCCTCCCTGAGCACTGCTGGGGCAGGAGGAAAATTCCTTGGCCAGGCTGGCAAAATCGTCTCCTTGTTCTAGTTTAGCCAATATTTCCAGAGCTTTCTCCTCAGTATCCACTAAAATATGGGCTATTTCCATCCCACCTTTATCTGCATACTGATCTTTATTTTCTTCGTAATATTGCTTCACCTCTGCCGCCGTAACAGTTGAGTCAGCGGTAACTATTTCCTTCAATGCCGAGTATATTTTCTCGGTTTTGATCTGTTCCCGCAATTGTTTTTCACTCATACCCATTTCATCAAGGATTTCTTTGTAGCTCTCTTCTCCGTGAGTGGCTTTGGCTTTATTAACCTCTTCATCTATTTCCTTTTCTGTGATAATAATATTTTCTTTCTCAGCCTGTTGCTCCAATATTTTTTTCAGTACTAAATCATCAAAAGTTTGTTTTTTCAAGGCGTCGATTGCAGTTTGGTCTTTTTCTTCATCCAATTTTGCTCCTGTCTGAATTTCATAATAATATTTAAGGAAGCTCAAATGCGATTCATATTCTTCAGCAGTTATAGGTTGTCCATTTACTTCCCCGACTTTATCAACCTCTTTATCGCAGCCTGTAAAAATCAAAGTAAATAATAAAACCATACTGAGCAAAAATATTGAAAGCTTTTTCATTTCTGCACTCCTCCCCAACTAATTGCATTGATTATTTTAATCACCTGAAGATTATTGTTCAATGAAACCAGCACTAATTTCATTGCGAATTATTTCCTGAACCTCATTGAACATTTTGATAAAATCCGCCTCCGCCTGAAAAAAATCAGCTGCTTCTTTATTAATGTTCAACTTGGCAAATTCAAGGCTGATTTCTTTTATCAGGTCCGCCGGTATCTCCTCGCCAGCAAATTGCTTGTTATTAATTTTCGTCTGTTTTTCTCGAAAAGCACGAATTCTCACCTTAAGTTCCGGACGTTCTTCAATCAACTTTTGTACTTTTATGTAGTCATTAAAAACCCGACTTTCTTTAATAGCCTCGGCTAATTGATGGGCAATATTATAAACTATTTCCTCATTCATGAACTTAACTCTCCTGCCTGATATTTAATATATCTAAGCTAGCAGTATTTATTTATCTCGTCAAGAATGGAAAACTTAAACCCCTTCAACTAATATTGTTAAATACTATTTGGATAAATAGCCAATAATATGCAGCGCAAACATATATCTATAAATTTAACTTCATATTTTGTGAATATTATATTTCTATATCTTGTTATATGCCGCTTGTAATGATCTTTTTAAAGAATAATCTGCATATTTTCCGGTTTATCTATTATTAAACTCTTATAATTAAATGGGATTTGCGGGTTTTGCATTTATCTTAACATGTTAAATGCCGTATTTATCATGTTATTACCTTATTTGCATCCTAATTTATAACTAGTTATTGTGATAACTATTACAAACTCTGACTTAATAAACCATTGAAAATGCTAAGCGCACAAGGTTTAGTGCAAAATGTAACAAGCTAATTGTATAGTTACCCAGGAAATACTACAATATATACAAGATATTGTACGGAAAATTCTATTTGAAGGGAGGTAGCAGGAATGAAATACATTTCAGTTGTAGTTCCTGAAGATGTAGATCGAGCACTTCGATTCGCCTGTGCTGACCAGGCTACAACTAAATCAAGATTAGTAAGAAAACTAATCGAAGAATACCTGCAGGATTGGCGTACTCAATTCGAGGGAAAAGGCGGTCAGTTAATAGCTGAAGATGAAGAAGAATCCTAATTTAATAAGTTGTTGAATATAAAAATAATCTGGATGGAAAAATCCAGATTATTTTTTTTTGCCATTTAAAAAGATTTGATCGAAATATTCTGTCATTTCTTCATTATGCTCTTTCTTTCATTTATTTTCAGATTTGTTTGAATATTTTTGTGATGTTATTATTATCATAACATCACATGTTAACATTTTGTGATATATGAGGGGGGGACCTAAATGATTTGGTTATTAGCGGCAGCGGCACTGATTTTAACACTGGCATTCGGTACATTAAGCATTCTTTATGTTTTCCAGAAGGTCTATTTAGAAGAATTTTAAAGTGACTGTAAATTAGAAAGGGGGAAACAAAATGACAGATGCTCAACAAACTTTTTTACTATACAGCGCAGTTTATCTGATTGCCAAATGCGGATTGTTTGCCTGTTTATATGTGGCCCTGGTCATCGTTGAAAAGCATGCCCGGGAAAGGCACAAACAATTGCACCATTTTTTAGTTAATAAACGGGCAACCGAAGAAGTAAAATGGGAATATGCCTATAAACAATATAATAAGAAAAAATCTATGCGTCCTTTGACATTAACAAAAGCCAGTTAAAATTTTATAAATAGACATTTAGAAGCATAAAGACCGGAATTGACACCGGTCTTTTGTTTTTTTATATTTAATTGGCATTAATGAATTTCCTTTAATTCTATGCTTTTTGATTCAATAAAAAATAATTATCTGATAAATCCTGAAAAAACAGCAAACAGGAAAATAGCGTAAAATAATCCTCCGCTTAAAAGGTACAAAGCGCTGATATGTTTTTTAGTTTTTAATTCAAAAAGAATTAATCCTGCGGAAAGTAAGGCCAATAATGCTGACAATAGTGCACTGGAAGTAAGTTGCCAGTCAGTAAGCAAAATACCCATGGCCGGGATAAGTGAACTTTGGAATACCATTGCTCCAGTAATGTTGCCTAATGCAAGGGTGTCTTTTTCCCTGGATATCCAAATCACGCTGTTAAATTTCTCCGGTAATTCTGTTGCAATCGGAGTTATTATAATCGCCAGGACAAATACTGGTACTGCATAAATCATAGCAACTGCTTTTACTGAGTCCACGAACAAATTGGCACCTAAAACAATTAATATCAAGGCAAAAACAACCTGCAGGCAAATCATCGGTAACCTGGCTTTTTCCCGGTCAAAATAGCAGGATGGCAGGTCATGGTCAGCTGACACATCTCTCTCTTCGCTGACCATTGCATAAACATACCAGCAATACGATAAAGCTAAAATAACTGCTATTAATATCTGCACCCATCTGAATCCAGCGGGTATCACGCCGGCAAGAATTGCAGAGGTATACATTATCACAAAAAAGCTTAAGTCTCTGGACATAGTAGAGTAATCTGCCAACACTTTGGTTCCATGATCCCGGCGGTTTTTAAATATAAAAACTGCAATTCCTGATATAAACATAGCTAACGTAGCCAGCATCAGCGGTGCTCCCAGAATAGCCCCAATACCAATATCATGACCTTCCTGTCCATGACTGAATACAATAGCAATGATCGGGATTATTGTTTCCGGCAGAGCAGTGCCTACCGCTGCCAGTACACTTCCTACCGCCCCTTCTGATAAGTCCAGTCTTTTTCCCAGCCATTCGACACCGTTTACAAAAATCTCTGCCCCGGCCAGTATGATTCCCAGAGCAATAATCAGCAATGCAATACTACCCAAGCTCTTTTCCCTGCCTTTTAAAACTCAATTTGTAATCTCATTGCTTTTCGTTGTGAAAAGCTTACCATTTCATTATAACCTGCTCTTTGAGCAATTAATGCCGCCTCTTTAATGTCCATTCCTACCTGCTCCGGATGATGGGCATCTGAGCCAAACAAAATTGGAATATTCATAGACTTCATTTTATTAATAATTTCCATTGCCGGATATATTTCTCTGACCGGCTTTCTGAGCCCGCTGGTATTGATTTCAACAGCAATACCAGCATCCTTTACTGATTCCAGTACCGGCTGGACATAATGCAGGAGCTGGTTCCGCGTGGGTCTGTATCCCCAGATCTTGACCAGATCGAAATGCCCCACGATATCAAAACAGTTTGCTTCCACCGCTTTACCGACCAGTTTAAAATAATTAAAGTAGATTTCATCGATATCATCGGTGGTAAATCTACCTTTGTGATCCGGGTGGTCAAAAGCCCAACCTTCTATAAAATGAACCGAACCTATCAAATAGTCCCAATCATGCTCTGCTTTAATTTTATTGATCTCATCTTCCCTGCCGGGTAAATAATCCAATTCCAGGCCCATCTTTATTTTTATATCGGGGAAGCGTTCCTTCAGCTGACTCACTAATGCAAAATCTATTAAATGTCTGAATTCATCATGTTCAGCAAAACCTATTTCATTTAATTGCTGCTGCCGGGCTTTTTCTATAAACAGCTGCAACCATTCATAAGTATATTTATACTCTCCATGGGCCAGAGCATGAATATGATAATCGTTTAACAAAAAAATAGCTCCTTTGTAATTTATATAATAAACAATTTAAACACTTTTGTACTTATAAAGCAATGAGTTATAACTTAAAATGAATTGCATTAAGTCATAGATTATACTAAAATTTTATGCATTAATATGTACTGAAAGGGGTTTTTTGATTTAATGACCAGAATAATACCATTTAAAGGTTTACGTTATAATCCTGATAAAACAGCCAATTTGGCTGATGTAGTCACTCCGCCTTATGATATAATAGACGATGTTGCCCAAGCCAGATATTATGCCAATCATCCCGCCAATATTATCCGCCTGGAGTTGGGTCTTACTTTTCCTCAGGATACTGCTGATAATAACCGATATACCAGAGCTGCACAGTATCTTGCCAAATGGATGGAAGACGAAACTCTTAAAAATGATGTTAAACCTGCACTTTACTTGTACCAGCAGGAATTTATGTTTAAAGGTCAAAAAAAACAGCGCAATGGTTTTGTAGCCGGGGTTAAAGTAGAACCTTATGAAAAAGGCAACATTTTGCCCCATGAAGAAACCTTATCCAAACCTAAAGCCGACCGTTTACAGCTGATGCACGCTACTAAGTCTAATTTCAGTTCAATTTTTGCTTTATATGCCGATCAGCCAAAACTAATTGATAACCTGCTTTTAACTGAGGCTAAGGGACGACACCCTGACATCGAAATAGTGGATGAAGCCAATGAGATCCACCGTATCTGGGTAATTGACAACGCTGATATAATTAACCGGATAGTTGAAATTATGTCAGATAAAAAAATTTATATAGCTGACGGCCATCATCGTTATGAAACAGCTTTGGAATATGCCAAACAAATGGCTGAACAAGGAATCGCTGACTATGACTATGTAATGACTACTCTGGTCAATTTATATGATGAAGGACTGGTAGTTTTACCAACCCATCGCGTAGTGGGTCATGTCGATAACTTTGATTTTGCTGTTTTTGTAAAGCAATTAACAGCTCTTTTTGATGTAGATAAGTATCCTGCTCAAAGCGATTTGATTTTTATAATGCATGATTTGGCAGTGCGTGGTCAAAATCAGCATGCGTTCGTTATGTATAATGGAGAAAGCTTTTATTTGCTAAGCTTAAAAGACGAGGAGAAAGCTTTCAGCTTGCTGCCAGAGCAAAATTCTGATGCCTGGAAAAGTCTCGATGTAGCTGTTTTGGATAATCTTATCCTTGACCAGATGCTGGGTATAGGTGAAGCAGAACGCCGCAGTCAGGAAAACCTGGCTTACAGCCGCAGTGAAGAATGGGTGAAAGATAAAGTTGACACCAAGCAATATCAATTAGGCTTTTTAATCAATGCGACTAAGGTGCAGGAAATTGTTAATGTTGCCGAAGCCCATGATAAAATGCCGCAAAAATCAACATATTTTTATCCCAAGCTGATAACCGGCCTGATAATAAATAACTTAACCATAAAATAAATACTAAAAACCCGCCTTACGGTTAAAGTTTTATTAGAAAAAGAGAAATCCTGTCACAACTATCATCCAAATAGCTGTTGACAGGACTTCATATTTTTATGACCCTTTAGCAGTAACAGGACAATCCGCCGTCCACCATGAATATATTGCCCGTAAGCCAGGCGGAATCATCAGAGGCAAAGAATAATATACTGCCGGTCATGTCCTCCGGATATCCTACCCGTTTCATGGGAAATAACTTGTTCAGCTTGTCGGTTTTGCCGGTTGTCTCAAGATAATCCATCATCGGTTGCAGCATAGGCGTCACTATGTGAGAGGGGCATATACAATTTACCCGTACCAAGGGACCCAACTCAGCTGCCAGGGCTTTGGTCAGCTGAACTACTCCTCCCTTCATGGCACAATAGGCACTGGAATCTTTGCTGCCCAGAACACCTAAAATAGAAGCAATATTTATTATGCTGCCGCCACCGCTTTCCTGCATAAGCGGCAGCATAACCTGGGTAACATTAAATACGCTTCTAAGGTCGATCTGATATATGTAATCCAATTCTTCCAGAGTAGTCTGCATAAAAGGTTTGCGAATTCCGGAACCGGCATTGTTAATAAGGACGTCCAGGCGCCCCCAGTTTTCTTTGACCGTATCCCGCATGCTTATCAGATCTTCAGTTTTGGTCACATCTCCTGAAAAAGCCAAAGCTATGCCGCCAGCAGCTTTGATCTCCGCTGCAGTTTCTTCCAACGGCTGAGCCCGGCGTCCGGTTACTAATACTTTTGCTCCTTCCGCCGCCAGAGAAATAGCAGCCGCTTTGCCGATTCCGGTTCCTCCGCCGGTTATTATTGCAACTTTCCCTTCCAGTTTCATCTTATATCCCCCTTGCATGTTTATAATTTTTTACATGAATAACCTCCGATATTAAATAAGCATTGTTTGAACCGTCCTTCAATAATCAGCCAAAATTTATATTTTTTATAAACATCTCCTGAAAATCTTTATGACCGGCTAATTCAACATAACTGATCCTTGACTGCCAGACACCGGCCTCAGCCAAAGCGGCGTCTGATAATAAGGCCTTCAAGGCACCTTCTGCGGCAGCGTTACCAATATTAATGATTTTATCGCGGCTGACCGGCGGAACCAGGCCGATATCAATACAGCTTTCTGCTTGCAGAACATTGCCAAAAGCTCCTGCCAAATAGACAGCTTCCAGATCCTGAACATTTAACCCGGCCTGCATAAGCAAAATGTCGATCCCGGTTCTTATAGCTGATTTAGCTAGCTGTACTTCCCTGATATCCTGCTGAGTTATGGTTAACTTGCCGCCGGTAACCGTATCGGTTACAGCAAGCTGTAAACCGTCACTTACATTTTGCAGCTTAATATTGTCATTGTAGCTGCCTTCCTGATCAATGATGCCGAATTCATCAATGTATCGTCCCCGGCGCAAAACTGCTGCCAGGTCAATTATGCCCGATCCGCAAACCCCCTTTATCATTTCGTTTCCAATAATATTGAAACCGATTTTGCCATCATCTCCGTAAAAAACCTTATCTACCGCACCTGGTCCGGCGCGCATGCCGCTGCTTATCCTGCCGCCTTCAAACGCTGGACCGGCAGCCGCTGATGCTGCCCAAAGTTTTTTACCGTCAGCCAGTACTATTTCTCCGTTGGTACCAATATCAATCAGTAAAAATCTCCTCATCTGCGGAGATATATTCAATAAGCAGGCAATGGTATCAGCACCAACGAAACCGCCGATTTGCGGTAAAATGATCAAATCTGCGTTCTTGTGAGCTTCGATCCCAACTGCTGAGGCTTCCAAATGCATCACATCAGCAAATAACCCCGAATAAGGGGCTGATGCGAAACCTTTTACGCTTATTCCCAGGAACAGATGCAGCATCACAGGATTTCCAACCACAGTAAGCTTAACCAAGTCATCTGAGGCAAGCGCGTTTTGTTGTAAAAGCTCGGCTATCAGGTTATTGATATTATTAACCAGAATCATATGCAGTTCTTCCAGCCCGCCTTCTTTTTCCAGGCAATAGCTGATGCGGGATATTATATCACTGCCATAGACCCTTTGCATGTTAGTTGCTGAAGCAGCCTGAACGGTTTCCCCGTTTTCGAGACTTACCAACAAGGCAAACAGTGTGGTAGTGCCGATATCCAAAGCTATCCCATAGGCATTTCGTTTTTCCCGCCCCACATATTTAACCACTTGCTGATCAAAAACCAAGGCCTTTAGTTCCAGGGATGGCCTCCCCTCTCTGTCCAGTTTGGCTAATTCATTTATATTTTTGGGGGTAATTTTAACTGCAAATCCCGGGAGTGCATTGGTTATTCGTTTTAGAAGCGGTACCGGTTCTGACTTCTCCAGTCCTTTTATAAAAAAGGTCTCCGTTTTAACCAGCGGTTTGAACTGATAATTCCTTGATTTTTTCAACGGTTTGATTTCATGTGACGGAGCATAATCGAGGTAAACATCGAGCGGGCCTTGTATGGTGCAGAAGCATGCAAGCCTGAGCCCCAGTTTTAATTCCTCGGGCAATAAAAATTCACTTTCCTGGGCAGTCAAAGGGCTTACTTCTCCTCTGACCCTGACCTTGCATTTGCCGCAAATACCCCGTCCACCGCAAGAACCACCCGGATCCTGATTACTGATTGCTATTACTTCCCGAAGGTTTTTGCCGGTCAGAGACCAGCAAACAGTTTTTCCTCCATCAGGTCCAATTATATTGATTTGGATTTCCTGCATTTTTCCGCTCCTCTTTTTCCCCGGGCTTGATATTTGAATCACCTGGAGTAATTTTTGTATGAGCTTTTATGCAAACTTAATATAATTATTATACTATAAAAAAATAAAGGCGGCCTCAAGCCGCCTCTTGTGATTTTCCTATTCCTGTTTATTCTCTGCCATCAAGGCAAAAGCAAAAACAAATACCCATGCCATCGCTACGGCAAGTGCTGTAAAGGCACCGCTCCAGTCGCCTTCTTTTACGCCTGCATTTCCCATTGAATATAAAACGTTGCATACTACCAGAGCTACGCCTGTTAAGATAAAAATAACTTTCTTTACTGAACCTGACAGTTTAAAACCTTTTGCCCAACCACAAAACTTAATAAATATATATATTGCAAGCAATATTCCCCCAATATAAATTAAATTCGTAGTTAAACTTTGCGCTTCACCAGAACCGAAAACTGCTAACACCTTTTCACCCCCTCTTCGTTCTTCCTGCTTATTATTTTATTCTTTTACAGCTGCAATAACAAGGAAACAAAAATTAATACCCTTCACCCGTTTCTCCCTGTTTTGCTTTTTTAGTATCTATTCTCTATCAATACCATATTTCCTGCTAAAAAAACATTAATTTTAAAGACCTTTCTTAAAACAGCCTGCAAATATCTGCCTCTTTATAATATCTGCCCGATAAGTTATAATAAACAAGTAAGCAGATCAGACAGCCGCGGGTATTTTTTACCTGAGGAAAGTCGGAGCTCCGCAGGGCAGGATGCTGGATAACGTCCAGTGGGGGCAACCCTAAGGCTAGTGCCACAGAGATATACCGCCTCTTTTGAGGTAAGGGTGGAAAGGTGAGGTAAGAGCTCACCAGCATTTAGGCAACTAAATGGCTCGGTAAACCCCATCCGGAGCAAGACCAAATAGAGGAACATGAGGCGGCCCGCTTCGTTCCCGGGTTAGGTCGCTGGAAATGTCAGGCAACTGGCATTCAAGATAGATGGCTGTTTAATACAGAACTCCGCTTACAGATTTGCTTACAATAATCATTACTTTAAAAAGAACCGCCATAGGGCGGTTCTTTGTTGTCAATAATACAATTCGAGTTTTTCTTTTCTTTAAATTTCAGATTTAAATATTCCGTATATTACCAAACTATGTTATGATTTAAGGCAAATCCAGAAAGGAGTGATAGCGAAAATATTTGATCACTGATGTTAAGATTAGTGTCTCCCTCCCTGAAATAAATAATTATATATATTGAGAGAGGAGTGTCAAATTTTGCAGGATGTTGTAATAGTAAGCGCCTGCCGGACTGCCATCGGTAAATTCATGGGCAGTTTGAAGGATATTTCCGCCGTACAGTTGGCTGTTACTGCAGGTAAAGGTGCCATTGACCGGGCAGGAATATCAGCGGATATAATCGATGAAATAGTAATGGGTGAAGTTTTTCCTCATATGCAGGGTTCACTGCCAGCCCGCCAGGTCGGAATGGCTCTTGGCCTTCCCTTCAGAAGCGGCGCCAGCAACGTCAATCAGAACTGTGCTTCAGGTATGCGTGCTCTGGAAATTGCCTGTAATAACATAATGCTGGGGAAAACTCAGGTTGCCCTGGTTGTAGGAACTGAAAGCATGACCAATGCACCATATATGCTTCCAAAAGCCCGCATGGGATACAGGATGAATCAAGGCACTATTGAAGATGCCATGATCCATGACGGCCTGTTTGACAGTTTGGTTCCCGGACACATGGGTATAACAGCAGAAAATATTGCTGAAAAGTATGGCATTACCCGTGAAGAATGCGATGAACTGGCTCTTGCGAGTCATCAACGCGCGACCCGTGCAGTCCAGGATGGAACTTTCAAGCGTGAAATCGTTCCCGTAGAAATCAAGACTAAAAAAGGTGTTACTCTGTATGAAACTGATGAACACATGATTCCTGATGCCAGTCTGGAAAGCATGGGCAAACTGCCTTCTGCTTTTAAAAAAGGCGGTGTAGTAACTGCCGCCAACGCCTCAGGCCTTAATGATGCAGCAGCAGCTGTAATAGTAATGTCCAAAAGCAAAGCTCAGGAATTAGGTCTTAACCCCCTCATGAAATTGATTGGCATCTGTACCGAAGGAGTAGATCCAAAGGTAATGGGATTGGGTCCGGCCGTGGCAATTCCCAAGTGTCTCAAACAGGCTGGTTTAAAATTCGAAGATATTGAATACTGGGAGATCAATGAAGCTTTTGCCGCTCAATTCCTGGGTGTGGGACGCATGCTCAAAGAAGAGTTTGGGCTGGAACTGGATATGAATAAATGTAATCTTAATGGTTCCGGTATCGCTCTGGGACATCCGGTTGGCTGTACTGCTTTAAGGATTATAGTTTCGCTGTATTACGAACTTGAAAAGCAGGGTAAAACCATAGGCGGTGCCTCGTTATGCGTGGGCGGCGGTCCGGCTATGGCATCTTTGTGGACCAGAGCTATTTAAAGCTTATAAAGACGATTTTTTTAGATAATGAGATTGCTCTTTATTCTGGACAGTTAAAGTATTAAATGAGAAAAATCAGCTTGTCAAATAAGTTGGCAGACTTAAAGAGAAAAAGTGAAGGTCGAGGAAAAGAGCAAGCCCCACGATTGAGGCGTACCGAGGTATGGTGATAGAGCGGGGCTTGTGATGTAACCATGAGATTCGCTTTTTTTGACAGTCTTAAATGGAGGCTTAAAGCCTCCATTTATTTCTTATTGGTATGGCGCCATATATTCATGTGTTTCGCCTCTATTATCAATTCATCCCGGAACCTCGGATGCGCTATTTCGATCACCAGTTCCGCCCGCCTCCAGGTTGGCTGCGTAGTCGTTGATAACTCAGTATGTCAATAGTCAGTATTGACTTTACCTTTTGCTTGACATATAATTTCTATTGTTAATTGCATAATTAAAGGCGTTGAATCGGAGTAGTAAACTGGTAATTAAAAGAGAGTTACAGTTGGTGAAAAGTAACAAACGCTGGTCGAACTCGCCGATAAGCTTTCCGAACGATAAGTAGTTCGGGACGGTAATTCCGTTAAAATAAAGAAGTGGGCATTTATATGGGGCTATGGCGCAGTTGGGAGCGCGCTTGAATGGCATTCAAGAGGTCGTGGGTTCGAATCCCACTAGCTCCACCATTTATTTGTCAAACAGGGTGGTACCGCGGGAACTTGCACTCTCGTCCCTACAGGGGATCAGGGTGTTTTTTATTTTCATTATCAGGAGGCCGTTATGGAAACTAAATACGACCCGAATCGAATTGAAAAGAAATGGCAGGAATACTGGGAGAAAAATAATTTCTATAAAATTTCAGAGGATCCTGCAAAGCCAAAATATTATGCATTAGAGATGTTTCCCTATCCATCAGGGAATTTGCACATGGGACATGTCCGTAATTATGCCATTGGCGATGTTATTGCCCGTTTCAAGGCCATGAACGGTTTTAATGTTCTGCATCCCATGGGTTGGGACTCTTTTGGCCTGCCCGCTGAAAATGCTGCTATCAAGCATGGAATCCATCCGGCCAAATGGACCTTGTCCAATATTGATACGATGAAACAGCAGCTTAAGACTCTTGGCATAAGCTATGACTGGGACCGGGAAATAGCTACCTGCCTCCCTGACTACTATAAATTTACCCAATGGATGTTTCTTAAGCTCTATGATAATGGTCTGGCCTACAAGAAGTCAGCCGCCGTCAACTGGTGCCCTTCATGCCAGACAGTACTGGCTAATGAACAAGTGGTGGAAGGTGCCTGTGAGCGTTGTGAAACTAAAGTTGACAAGAAAAAACTCGAACAGTGGTTTTTCAAAATAACCGATTACGCCCAGAGATTGTTGGATGACCTGGAGGAACTGTCCGGCTGGCCGGAAAAAGTCAAGATCATGCAAAAAAACTGGATTGGCCGCAGTGAAGGCTGTCAATTTTCCATGCCCATAGAAGGCAGCGATGAAAAGCTTACGGTTTTTACCACTCGTCCTGATACCGTATTCGGTGTTACTTACATGGTTTTAGCTCCCGAGCATCCGTTGGTATCGGTTATCTCCAAAGATTTGCCCCAGGAAGAAGCAGTAACTGAATTCGTCAATCAGGTCAAATTTGTCAGCGATGTAGACCGGTCCAGCGCGGAGCTGGAAAAAACCGGCGTATTCACCGGTGCTTATGCGATAAATCCAATGAATAATGAAAAAGTACCGATCTGGATAGCCAATTATGTTTTAATGGATTACGGTACTGGAGCGATCATGGCCGTTCCTGCCCATGATCAGCGCGACTTTGAGTTTGCAAAAAAATATGACCTTCCTATACGGCCAGTTATTAAAAGCTTTGAACCTGAAACAAACGAATCTTGCGACACAGCTTATACTGGCGACGGTTACATGATCAACAGCGGTGCCTTTGACGACCTGTCAGTAGAAGCAGGCAAACAGAAAATAACCGCGTTTATGGAGTCCAATAACATTGGCAGCGCTACCATCAACTATCGCTTACGCGACTGGTTGATTTCACGGCAGAGATATTGGGGAGCACCAATTCCCATGGTTTATTGTCCTCAATGCGGTCCTGTTCCTGTACCCTACGAAGATTTGCCGGTACTTTTACCGGAAGATGTTAATTTTAAGATTACCGGTGAGTCACCGTTAAACTATGTGGAAAGTTTTTATAAAACCGCCTGTCCGGTGTGCGGAGGCGAAGCGCGGCGGGAAACTGACACAATGGATACTTTCGTATGTTCTTCCTGGTACTTTAACCGCTATTGCAGTCCTGACTTGAAAGATATGCCTTTTGACCCTGACAAAGTTAACTACTGGATGCCGGTCGATCAATATATAGGCGGTGTCGAACATGCTATTTTACATCTGATGTATGCCCGTTTCTTCACCAAATTTTTATATGATATCAATATGATCGACTGTCAGGAACCTTTTTCCAATTTGCTTACTCAGGGCATGGTGCTTAAAGACGGCTCAAAAATGTCAAAATCCAAAGGAAATGTCGTGAGCCCGGAAGAAATAATCAGATATTACGGCGCTGATACAGCTAGACTCTTCATACTTTTCGCTTCACCCCCGGAACGGGATCTGGAGTGGAGTGACCAGGGCGTGGAAGGTTGTTATCGTTTCTTAAACCGGATCTGGAGACTGGTACAGGAGTATGCACCTGAGTTCAGCGGATCAGTTGAATGTGTAAACCCTGCTGCTTTTAACCAAAAGGATAAAGAC